>Ga0315910_10000050_pt1 | contig 188977 bp, 189 predicted proteins | sample EdamamesoilMG_FD_204470 | JGI IMG/M metagenome (GOLD analysis project Ga0315910, IMG submission 204470) | Garden soil microbial communities collected in Santa Monica, California, United States - Edamame soil | ecosystem: Environmental > Terrestrial > Soil > Garden | place: USA: California...
CAGCTACATTGCCTTCTACAACCAGCAGCGCATCCACTCAGCGTTGCGCTATCTCCCCCCGGTCGTCTTCGAGCAAATGCAGGAGCGGCAACCATGTGTCAACTAAAGCGGCGCAAGTTCCCCGCCTCCGGCGGCCGCTGAACTCAATCGTTAGGCGGCACAAGCCACGTGACCACGCAGCGCCTCAAGTCCTGGGACGACTACCGATCTGAAGTGCGTCAGTTTGACGCCGTCCTTGAGCACTCCCGAGCTGTCTCAAATGCATTGGTCGGCAAGACGACGCCATCGACCAACGTCTCCTATGCAGAGCAGATATTTGTGAAGGCGCTCTCACACTGCTTGGTCATCAGGCAACTTGCACCGGATCCACTTCGTAGACGACCCAGCGAACTGTGGGACGTTCCTTCTATAAGCGCCGTAGCCCGATGCGTGATTGAGGCTCACGATGCGTTTGTCTACATCTGCGCCGCTGGCCAGCCGGCCGAGGAGGCTTCATTCCGTGTTCTTCTTTGGGAGACACATGACAAGAATCGACGGGTTCGAATGCTGAGCGCCATCGGATCGCGTGACACGAGGAATCCCAAGCTGATCGAGGAGGCCGAAGCGCTGGTAGCGCAACTTCTCGTACATCCGGTGTTCCCAACGCTTCGTAAGGACCTTCAGAAGAAGATCGTGGCTGGTGATCCCCCCGCCTATCACTTGAGCCAAAAGGAACTGTGCGCTGCTGCAGGGGTGGATCATGAGTACTACACGGCTGTCACTATGCAGCTCTCGCAGTATGTCCACACCTACCCATTTGCCGTACGGCAACTCTTCCAGTTCAAGGCCGGCAATCTAGAGTCTCTCCGACTGATGGCGCTACCGCTCCAGTTCACCATTCCCTTCATTGCGCGTATTACTGAAGGCGTACGGCTGTTGTTTCCCGGAGTGACTCCTGAACCACCGAGCCGAACAGCACGAGCGATGGCACTCTGGCGTTCGATCTCCGCCACCGGAGTAAAGGGTGCCGCCTAGCCCTTCCATCGAGCGGACGTGGAGCTGGCCTCGGTTTCGTTGACGCTTTCACCTGACGATGGAAGTGATCAATCGGTACCCCAGGACCACAGAAGATCAATCGATACGGCGTCGATTTCAAGCTCGAGGCCGTGCAGATGAGCGAGCGGCCGCGCGCAACTGGCTCGCCACGGCATCTTGCAGAGCATGAACCGCCCCGGCAAGATGAACGACGAAGCGCACGTGGAGTCGTTCTTCCACCCGGCAGCGCATCCACTCGGCGTGGCGCCACCTCCCCTCCGGTCGCATTCGCGACCGAAAGCCGTCACAGGAGAAGCAATGAAGCTGATCGGAATGCTTGACTCTGCCTACGTGCGCCGGGTGGCGATCTCGCTTCAGTTCCTTGGGCTGAAGTTCGAACATCAGCCGCTGTCCGTCTTTCGCAGCTTCGCCGAGTTCAGTCAGATCAATCCGGTGGTCAAGGCGCCCACGCTCGTGTGCGATGACGCAGAAGTGTTGATGGACTCGACACTCATCTTGCAGTACGCCGAGGCACTGGCGTTCCCGAGATCTCTTTCGCCACGCGGGCTGAAGGAACTTCAGCATGATCTCCACCTTACCGGCCTGGCCCTTGCCGCGACCGAGAAGAGTGTGCAGATCGTCTACGAGCACGGGGTTCGTCCGCCCGAGAAGGCACATGCACCCTGGCTGAATCGAGTCACGAGCCAAGTACTCGCCGCTTATGCTGAACTGGAACGAGAGTTGGCTGCGAAACCGCTCCCGCTCGATGCTCCTCAGATCAGCCAGGCGAGCATCGCAGTGGCGGTTGCCTGGCACTTCACGCAGAAGATGATTCCGAAAGAAGTACCCGCGGAGCAGTTTCCGCATCTGGTTGCGCATTCCTTGGCCGCAGAGTCACTGCCCGAGTTCATGGCGGCACCGCATGGTGACGGCATCTGCCGGGTTGACGGCTAACCCTTCGACATCCACATGAGAATCCTGCCGCTGCGAACAATCGCGTTCTTCGTGTCTTCCTCCATCCTGCTGGCGAGCGCAAGCGAAGCCCAGCAGATCTACAAATGGAAAGACGCGAACGGTCAGACGCACTACTCGGAGAGAAAGGACGGCGCGAGCGGCAAGCCCGACGAGGTGAAGATCAAGGTGGCGCCTGCAGCACCCGCCCCAGCGGCGCCGGCGCCTTCACCCTCATGGAAGCAACCCTCGCAAGCGTCGCCGGGTGAACAGGCAGATGCGTCGAGCCAGGCGCCCCGACCGCAGAAGTCGCTGTCCGGCGGCAGAGAAGACGGATCGGATGCATCCCGGTGCGCCCTGGCCCGTGATGTGCTCAGCGGTGCGGTGAGGCTGACCAACGGCGCCAAGACAGACAAGCACGCTCGGGAAGTCGCCGAGAACGATGTTCGAGCGTTCTGTCGCTAGGTCGCTGTCTCTGGCAGCATGTGCCCAGACTCTTCCCGAGGCGCGTATGTGTCGCAACATCAAGACGCTGTTCAACTTCGAGCCTCCCGCAACCGAACTCGAGATCCGGGACGCGTCTCTTCAGTTCGTTCGCAAGCTCTCCGGTTTCAACGTGCCCTCGCAGGCCAACCGCGAAGCCTTCGATCGCGCCGTCGAAGAGATCGCGGCAACGGCCCGCACGCTGATCGGCTCGCTCGTCACGTCGTCTCAGCCACGCAACCGCGAGGTGGAGGCGGCCAAGGCGCGGGAACGTTCCGTCGTGCGCTTCGGCCATCCTCGCGACGACGCTTAGGCAGCGCCATGGAACCCATCAAACTGAGAGTCGGACGCCCCATCTCGCCGGAGCAGTTCGACGAGCTCACCGATGAGCAACTCGTGCGCCTGGTGCCCAAGGCCTACCGCGACTTCTTTCCCGGCAAGGACTTCTGCGCCGACGGCCACTTCTATCTTCACGATGGAACGGCGTGGTGCTTCTTCCGAGGTGGCTTCCTCGACGAGTAGAGAAACTGGGCGCCATCCGCCCTTGCCCATCACACACAGCCACCAACTCGACGCCATGGACCACACGATCGAACACGAAGAGCAAGCCACCAACGGCGCGTTCTTCATCCGCAAGGACGCCAAACGCATCGCCGAGATGACCTACAGCCGCACCAACGCCACGCTCATCATCATCGACCACACCGAGGTCGACGCGTCGCTGAGCGGCCAGGGCATCGGCCGCAAGCTGCTGGGCGAGCTTGTCGGCTGGGTCCGCGGCGCGGGCATCAAGGTCATTCCTCTGTGCCCGTATGCGAAGGCCCAGTTCGAGAAGGATGCGTCGATTCGCGACGTGCTCTCTCAACGCTAGGAGGCCATGGACAAGGAAGCCGCCATCACCGCAGCCCTTCGCGAGAAGTACAGCCCGGTCGCCGTGATCCTGCATGGCTCGCGGGCGGTCGGAAAGCAACGCCCGCGCAGTGACTGGGACATCGTCCTTCTCGTGGGCGCGAAGCCCGCGCCGGCGATCGGCCGCGAAGAGATCGCCGGCGAAGATGTGGAGTGGCAGGCCTTCATGGCGCCTCTTCCCGAAGACGCCTTCCTCGGCGTGTTCGGCGTTCAGCTCCAGTTCTCGAAGCTGCTTTGGGAAGATGCCTCGGGCGCCGGCACCGCGCTCTTGCGGCAAGCGCACAGCGTCTATGCAAAGGGCGTCGCGCTGACCGATGCGACCAAGCTCGGCTACAAGCAGTACCTGGTCCACAAGATCAACGGCATGGAAGACGACATCGACACGCCGTACCTGTTCCTGCGCCATCAGCACACCTTTCTCGAGCGCGCCTCGAACTGGTGGTTCGAGATGCGCGGAGAGTTCCGAAAGCCGCTCTACATCGCGATGCCCACGATCGAGGCGCGTGATCCGCAGTATCACGATCTGCTGATGCAGATCAGCGCGGCGGGGCCGCACCAGGCCAAGATCGATGCGGCTCGCCACGTGGTCTCCAGGCTGTTCGCGTAGTCAACCCATGCAAGCCCTGTCGACCACCGACCTCCTCCTCGAGCCACTCGTCGTGGCCCATGCCGAGGAGATGTTCGCCATCCTCAGCGAGCCGGAGCTCTATCGCTACCTCGACTACCCGCCGCCGCCTTCGCTGGAGCATCTGCGCGAGGTCTACGCGCGCGTCGAAGGACGAAAGTCTCCCGATGGATGCGAACTCTGGTTGAACTGGGTGGTCCGCCCGCCGGGGCAAGCCGCCATCGGCTACGTTCAACTCACGATCACGTCGAACATCGCCTGGGTGGGGTTCGTCTTCTCCAGCAAGCAGTGGGGCCGAGGCTTTGCTTCGCAGGCCACGCAGGCAGTGATCGATCACGCCTGCGCGAATCTGGGGGTCACTCGCTTCCTGGCGACCGTGGAAGCCGACAACCAGCGCTCCGTTCGCCTGCTCGAGCGGCTGGGTTTTCGTGAGGCAGCATTGGAAGAGCAGCGAACCCACGAGCTCTCGGCGACCGAGCGTCTCTTCGCCAGATAGCTCAGGCAAGACCATGATCACCGCCGCGGGACACCGATGAGCAAGCCCTCCCCCAACGCGCAGCTCGTGCGCACCCTCTTCGACGAGATCGCCAAAGGCAACGGCGCCCCCTTCTGGGATGCCTGCGACGACGCACTGGTCTGGCGCACTATCGGCAACGGCTCGTGGAGCGGCGAGTTCCACGGCAAGCAGGCCATCGTCGAAGAGATCTTCCGCCCGCTCAATCGCGCGCTGGTCGAGCGAGCCACCCTCGCCACGCGCGTGATCGACGGCGGCGATGTCGTCGTCGTGCAGGCCCGCGGCAGCAACCTCACGCACGACGGGCAGCGCTACGACAACGACTACGTCTTCGTGATCCACTTCGAGAACGGCAAGATCGTGCGCTACGAAGAGTATTGCGATACCGAGCTGATCGCTCGCGTCCTGCCCGATCGCATCGCGGCGAAGACCCTGCCCAAGCCCGATCGCGCCTGACCTCGCAGAAAGCCGCACCAATGACCCGCCCGATGCAGAAATACCTCGGCAGCTGCCACTGCGGCGCCGTGCGCTTCGAGATCGAGACCGACTTTCCCGAGCTCACCATGTGCGACTGCTCGATCTGCCGGCGCAAGAACGCGCTGATGGTCAAGGTGCACGAGAGCCGCTTTCGGCTGCTCGCCGGCGAGGAGTCGCTCACCGAGTACCAGTTCCACACCCGGACCGCGCGCCACTACTTCTGCAAGGTCTGCGGCATCTATCCCTTCCACCGCAAGCGCGTCACGCCGGACAACCTGGGCATCAACGTCTTTTGCCTGCATGACTTCGACCCCGCCGGCATCGCGGTGCGTCAGGCCGTGGGCGCGGCCATGACCTGATCGAACGGCATGGCGCAAAGACTCACGCTCGCCGATCGCCTGGCCGCAGCCGGCCTCGTGCTGTCGCTCGCCGCGCAGGCGGCGCGCGCCGAAGCGCCCTACAGCCTAAAGAACGTCGAAGCCAACCCCATCCCCAAGGCCGAGCACTTCCTGCTGTGGAAGGAGGTCGTGCTCAACGGCTGCGCCAACGCGAAGGAGCGCTTCAATCTCACCTCGTCGGAGTGCACGGCGCTCATCGGCAAGCGCGCCGATGCCTGTGCATCGAAGCTCGCACCCGAGACGCCGGCGCTGATCTCCACCACGGCGATGGCCAAGAGCGTCGGCCGCAAGTACCTGCAATGCGCGACGCCGTTCTACTTCTGCAACGGCGTCGAAGTGAAGACCGACGCGGAAGCCCGCGCCCAATGCAAGTGAACGAAAGCAGCAGCATGAAGCAACACCCGATCGAACACTGGCACCACATCCTCGAGCACCGCGATCCCGCGCAGCTCGATGCCTTTCTGGCGAACGACGTGGTCTTCCACTCGCCCGTGGTCCACAAGCCGCAGCAAGGCAAGCTGCTGACCACCTACTACCTCGCGGCCGCGTTCAAGGTCTTCTTCAACGACAGCTTTCGCTACGTGCGCCAGATCATCGGCCCCAGCGACGCGATGCTCGAATTCGAGACCACGATCGACGGCGTTCTCGTCAACGGCGTCGACATCATCAAATGGAACGCCGATGGCCAGGTCGTCGAGTTCAAGGTGATGCTGCGCCCGCTCAAGGCGATCAACCTGATCCACGAGCGCATGGGCGCGATGCTGCAGGCGATGCAGCAACAGCAGTGAGGCAGACCGCGTGAACCTGTTCACCCGGATTCGTCATCTCCCTGGTCGGGCACTTTCTCGCCAGGCACTCGCGAGCACACGGACATGAGCAGCAAGAGCAGCAAAGGCGTCGACCAGGCCGATGCGCCACGCCTGATCGACCAGCGCATCGGCGAGCTGGGCGGCTGGCGCGGCGATGCGCTGGCGCGCATGCGCGCGCTGATCCTCGAGGCCGATCCCGAGGTGGTCGAGGAATGGAAGTGGAACGTGCCGGTGTGGTCGCACCACGGCATCGTCTGCACCGGCGAGGCCTACAAGCAGGCCGTCAAGCTGACCTTCGCGCACGGCGCGAGCGTTCCCGATCCGAAGAAGATCTTCAACGCCAGCCTCGACGGCGGCACGCGCCGCGCGATCGACATCCGCGAAGGCGACACGATCGACGCCGCCGCGTTCAAGGCGCTGTTCAAGGCCGCGGTCGCACGCAACGCGGCCAAGCGCGCCGCGGGCTGAGGCCATGGCCGTCAAGCTGCTCGCGGGCGGCAACCCGCAGATCGCCAAGGCCGACGGCGACGCGCCGGTGCAGCGCTACATCGCCGCGATGCCGGGCTGGAAGCGCGGACTCGGCGAGCGGCTCGATGCCTTGATCGTGCGCAGCGTGCCCGGCGTGCAGAAGGCGGTGCGCTGGAACTCGCCGTTCTATCGCGTCGAAGGCGGCGGCTGGTTCGTCTCGTTCCATGTCTTCACGCGCTACGTCAAGCTCACGTTCTTCGACGGCACGTCGCTGAAGCCGCTGCCGCCGGGCGCGACCGAGCGCAGCGGCAACGCGCGCTGGATCGATCTGCACGAACACGACGCGATCGACGAAGCGCAGCTCGCCGACTGGTTTGCCCAGGCCGCGGCATTGCCGGGCTGGACGCCCTAGTGGCGATGGCGACGGCGCCACGCTTCTTCGCCTCGCCGAGCGAGTTCCGCGACTGGCTCGCAGCCCACGCCGCCGAGGGAGGCGAACTGCTGGTTGGCTTTCACAAGGTCGACAGCGGGCGGCCTTGCATGACGTGGTCGGAGTCGGTCGACGAGGCGCTGTGCTTCGGCTGGATCGACGGCGTGCGCAAGCGCGTCGACGATGCGAGCTACACGATCCGCTTCACGCCGCGCAAGCCGAGCTCGAACTGGAGCGCGATCAACATCGCCAAGTTCGAGTCGCTGCAGGCGCAGGGCCGCATGACACCTGCCGGCGCGGCCGCCTTCGCGCTGCGGCGTGAAGAGAAGTCGGTGATCTATTCCTACGAGCAGCCCGAGACGGCCGAGCTCACGGCCGAGGAGCTGCGCAGCTTCAAGCGCGAGCGCGCCGCGTGGCGCTACTTCGACGCCGCGCCGCCGGGCTATCGCAAGCAGATGCTGCACTGGGTCACGACCGCGAAGAAGCCTGAAACGCGCACGGCACGGCTGGCGCGCTTGATCGAGGCCTGTGGTGCCGGCCTGCGGCTGCGCTGAGCGAGCGCGCGATACTGGCTTCAAGCAGTCCCCGCCATGCCCCAGACCGGAACGCTCAGAACCTGGAACGACGAACGCGGCTTCGGCTTCATCGCGCCGACGCAGGGCGGCCATGAAGTGTTCGTCCATGTCAGCGCCTTCGCGCAGGATGGCTCGCGCCCGGTGGTCGGCGAGACGCTGTCCTATGAACTGGGCCGCGGCAAGGACGGCAAGCCCCAGGCGTTGCGCGTGGTGCGCCAGGCGATCGGCGAGCGCTCGACCTATCCGCCCCCGCGGCAGCGTGCCGCAAGCCGGCGCGCAAGTCCGCTGCTCGGCCGCCTGATCGGCCTGGTGATCGTCGTCGCCCTCGGCGCGTATGGCTTCAAGACTTGGCAAGGCTACACGCGCCGCGCGCAGCTCGCGGCGCAAGAGCCCGCGGTCATGCCGCTGTCCTCGCGCACCGATGCCGCGCCCTCTGCGTTTCGCTGCGACGGCCGCACGCATTGCTCGCAGATGACCTCGTGCAGCGAGGCCAAGTACTTTCTGAACAACTGTCCTGGCACCAAGATGGACGGCAACCACGATGGCGTTCCCTGCGAACAGCAGTGGTGCAACAGCCCCTTCGCGAAGTAACTCATGTCGATCAACCCGCTCCTGCTCGAGATCCCCGAAGCCCTCCACAGCGATCGCCTGCTGCTGCGCCCACCGCGCCCCGGCGACGGCCCCGCGCTGCACGAGGCCATCGTCGAATCGCTGTCGCGCTTGCGCGAGTTCCTCGCGTCGCTGCCTTGGGTGGCCGGCGAGCAGACGCTGGAGTCGGCCGAGACCTTCTGCCGCAACGCGGCGTCGAACTTCATCGCGCGGCGCGACCTGCCCTATCTCGTGTTCTCGCGCGAGAGCGGCCAGTTGCTCGGCGCCTGCGGGCTGCATCGCACGCAGTGGGAGGTGCCCAAGACCGAGGTCGGCTACTGGATCCGCACTTCGGCCGCCGGCCAGGGCTTCGTCACCGAAGCGGTGAACCTGCTGGTGGGCGTGGCCTTCGAGCACATCGGCGCGCAGCGCATCGAGATCTTCTCGGATGCCGCGAACGCCGCGTCACGGCGCGTCGCCGAGCGCTGCGGCTTCACGCTCGAAGGCGTGATGCGCAACGAGCGCCGCTCGCCCGACGGCAGCCTGCGCGACAACTGCGTCTACGCGCGGCTGCCCGCATGACCACCACCGACATCCGCATCCGCCCCGCGACTGCTCGCGATCTCGACGCCGTCGCGGCGCTGTTCGACGCCTATCGGCGCTTCTACGAACAGCCCGCCGATCTCGCGCTGGCGCGCGCCTTTCTCGCGGCACGCATGGCGCGCGGCGAATCGCAGATCCTCGTCGCCGAAGACGCGAGCGGCGCGCTGCTGGGCTTCACGCAGCTCTATCCGAGCTTCTGCTCGGTCGAGGCGCAGCCGATCTACACGCTCTACGACCTGTTCGTTTCACCCAGCGCGCGGCGTGGCGGCGTCGCGCGCCGCCTGCTGCTCGCGGCCGAGGCGCTGGCGCGCGCGAATGGCGTGGCGCGCATGGACTTGTCGACCGCGCGCAGCAACACCTCGGCGCAGGCCTTGTACGAATCGCTGGGCTGGCAGCGCGACGAGGTGTTCTTCGTCTACAGCCGGCGGATCGACGGCTGAGGCGCCGCCATCGGCGGCATACCCGCGTCACCCGCCTCCAGCACCCGCTCGAGGATGCGCGGAATCTCGAACACCGCGCGGTTGTCGATCCTCGCCAGCCGCTCGCGATAGCCCGCAAGCCCCGCCACCACCTGCTCGACCGCGCCGCGCACGCCGCGAAAACTCGGCAGCACGACGCCCGCGCCCTGCTCGCGGATCCACTGCGCGTTGTAGCGCTCCTGCGGCATCGTCCAGGCATTGCGCGTCACGATCACCGGCAGGCGCTGCTGCACCGCCTCGCTCACGCTGCCCGGCCCCGGCTTGCCGATGAAGAAGTCCGCCAGCCGCATCCAGTACGCGATCTCCGACGTGAAGCCCAGCACCACGCGCGGCGCACTCGCCGGCAGTGCGCGCAGGCGCTTCTCCAGCGCCGCATGGTGGCCGCAGATCATCACCAGCTGCACGTCGCTCAACTGCCGCGCGATGCCGTCCATCGCCTTCGAGCCGTGGCCGCCGAACAGCACCAGGCCGGTCGGCCGCTCGGGATCGAGCCCCCAGCGTGCGCGCTCGGCGGCGCGGTCGAGCGCCGGCTGGTCGTAGAAGCTGGGCCGCAGGATCATGCCGCTGGTCGCATGCACGCAGGCCTGCGAGTGCCCGGCCGCGAGCGCCTGCGACACCGCGCGCGGCGTGCCGCACACGAAGTGCTGTCGCTGCCCGGTCTCGATCCAGAAGTTCGGCGGATGGTCGGCGAAGTCGGTCAGCACCGTCACGTAGGGCACGCCGGGGCAGGCGCTCGCGAGCCCCTCGTGCAGCGCGCGATTGAAGTTCGGGATCAGCGAGACCACCAGGTCCGGCTCGCTGCGCGCCCAGTGCGCCGCGAGCCGCTTGACCAGCTGCGCATGGCCGAGCCGGATCACGCCTTGCAGCAGCTTGAGCTCCTGCGCCAGACCCAGCGTCCAGCCGCGCGCGAGCCGCTTGTTGTAGATGTCCTCGGGCCCGATGCCGGTGAGCTTGCGAAACAAGTCCTGCGGATCGAGCACGTCGGTGAGGTTCACCAGCCGCACCTGCCAGTGCGGCCGCAGCTCGGCGAGCGAGGCTTCGAGGGCGAGAGCCGCGGCACGATGGCCGCCGCCTGCATTGAAGTAGACGAGGTCGATGATCGGCATGCTGGGATCGGCAGCGTGCCGGCCTTGCGTGTCGGCGTGATGACGCTCAGCGCGGCTTCACCAGCGCCTCGAGCGCCGCCAGGTCGAGCGTGCGCAGCACTTGCTGCATCGGCTGCTCGAACACGTCGCCGCCGCGCACCGAGACCATCAGCATCTGCGCGCGCGTCGGCGCCGCGCGGTCCCAGGCGAACTGCGGATCGGGCTTGACGAGCCGCGGCAAGCGCTCGATCGGGCCGTCGATCGGCTGGAAACCATTGGCGCCCAGCCGTGCCGGCGCGGCGAGCTGCGCGGGCGTGAGGCCGTCGCGATACGCGCGCACGCGGCGCGCCATCGTCTCCAGCGGCGCATCGTCGACGCCAGCGCGCGCACGTCGGCGCGCCTCGGCCGCCTTGTTGCCCGCGTTCGCCGCCGCGTTCTGCGCGCGGATCTCGGCGATCAGGCGCTCGGCGTTCGCCGGGTCCGTCTTGCGCAGGCCCTCGGCCACGCGCTGCAGCATCGCCTCTTGTTCATCGGGCTGGGCGGCGCGCTGCGCCGCGGCTTCGCTCTTGCTCGCCTCGGCCTGCTTGCGCGCGAGGTCGCGCAGCGTGAAGTCGATGTACTCGGCCGTCGTCACCGGCACCCAGGGCTCGCGGCCGCTGGAGGTGAAGACCAGCATGTGGCCGTCGTAGAGCGTGCGGCCCTTGAGCTGGCCCGAGGCCGGAACCTCGCGCCAGGCGCGCAGCTGTTCGTCGTCGAGCTCCGGCGCTGCGGTGGCGAAGAAGGCTTCGGGCTGGTTGATCGTCACGACGATGCTCGCGTGCGGCCCGAGCCGGTCGGCGCCGGCGATCACGTCGCAGCGGCCCGGCACCCACATCGACTCGCGGTGGTCGCGCAGCAGGAAGTTCGCGCCGCGCGCCGGCGCCGTCCATTGGCCGCCGATCTGCCAGCTGCTGCGCAGCCGCGTTCGCGGCAGCGCCTGCAGTTCGGGCTGGCGATGCAGCACGGCGTTGAGCTCGTGCAGCGTGCGGCGCAGCGGCGCAACGCTGGCGTCGGCCACCGGCTTGCCGTCACCGGTCTGGCGATGTTCGGCATCGATCCAGCAGTCGATCTCGGCTCGCGCCGGCAGCGCCGCCGCGAGGCACAGCGCGGCCAGCAGGGTGCGTGCGATCACGGCGCGCTCCTCGTGATGTTCCAGCTCACGGACGCGGTGCCCACGCCCTGCGGGCTGCCGTAGCCGTCGGCGATCAGGCCGACGCCCAGCCCGCCCGGAGCATAAGTGCCCGCGGCATCGGGATCGAGCCGCGGCGGCATGCGCTCGTTGCCGGCCAGATGGTCGACCGAGTCGACCGTCACGTTGCCGCGCGTGAAGGCGCCGACGTTCTTGGCGCGCGGCACGTCGCCGGCCGCGCCGCTGGTCGCGAGCACCGCGACTTGCCCGACCACGGAGTAGGTGCAGTTGGTGAAGTCGACCACCAGGGTCACGCCGCTGATCTGGTTGCCGTCGATGCCCTGGCCGATCGCCGGCGCGCCCTCGCCATACAGCTGCGAGGTGACATCGCCGCTGGTGTGGCTGTCGTGCAGCGAAGCGGAGCCGCGCGTCGTGAGGCCCTGCCAGGTGCCGAACAAGTCGTTCACGTCGACGCGCGTGATCGTGCCCTCGATCACGCCTTGCTGGTTGAGCGTGAGGTTGCCGAGCGGGCCGGAGCCTTGGAACGTGTAGCCGAGCTCGACGCGGTAATCGAGCTTCTCGGCGCCGCGCAACCAGGCGCAGTTGGCGACCGGCAGGATCCAGACGTTGGCCACCAGCGTGTAGCTCGCCTCGGCCGCGCCCGCGTCGCTGGCCGACACGTACTTCACCGAGACCGCGACCGGGCCATCACCCGGCACCTGGCCCGGCGCGGTGAAGCGGCCGGTGCCGCGAAAACCGGGCCGCCCGTCGAGCGGCGCCACCGTGCCGAAGGCCGACGAGCCGCCGACCACGCCGTTGACCGACCAGTCCTGGAACTCGCCGGGGATCACGCCGGTTTCCTGGCAGGGCTCGAGCGCCATCGTGATCTCGTCCATCGAGATGCCGCGGCAGCTCACCGCGATCAGGTCCAGCGATTGGCTCACCGGCACCGCGGCACCGGCGGGCTTCAGGCGAATGTCGGTCGTGACGGCCCAGTCGCTGAAGTGCGTGGTCGAGACGCTGACCGTGCGCGCGGCGGCGTCGCGCTGCGGCGCGCGCTGCGCCGACCAGCGGCCCTGCGCGTCCTGCGTCGCGATGCGCAGGGCGTTCAGCGCGCTGCCGTCGAGCGCGGCATCGTCGGCGTTGAAGCTGATCGTCATCGGCACCGGCGTCGACAAGCCCTCGGGCGTGATGCGGTAGGCCGAGCCGAAGCCGCCATGCGCCGTGTTCGTGATCGGCTGGATCTCGACCGTGGTCGGCGCAGCGAAAGCACCGGCCGGCACCGTGACGCGGATGCGCCCGTCGGCACTCGCGACGCTGCCGCCGTCGGCACCGATCAGCGCCGAGCTGGCCGTGCCTTGCGGCGTGCCGCGCGCGGTCGGCGTGCCGGGGTGGGTGGGCGGGGTCGGCTGGGTGGGCGTCTCGCCGCCGGGCGTGGCGATGTCGTCGTCGCCCGAGCCGCCGCCGCAGCCGGCCAGCACCGTCGAGGCGAGAAAGGCGATCAGCCAGGTGGCGAACCACAGCGAGAGCGCCTTGTCGCGGCGCAGGTTCATGAACAGTTTCATGGGAGTTCCTTGGGCGCCGCTTCAGGCCGCGCGATGAAGAAAGGCGAGTTCCGAGGCGTTGAGCGCGCGCGCCATCCAGCGCTGCGTGAAGGCGTGTTCCTCGGCGGAAAGCGAGGCATGCAGGCGCGCGACGTGGGCCTCGATTTCGTCGTCGCTGAAGGCCGCCCACAGCGCGCGCGTCATCACGGTTTCTTCCTCGGCCATGTGGGCGAGGCTTTCGCCGACGAACTGCGACAGCCGCAGGTAGAGCTCGTAGGCCAGCGCGCCGGCCTCGCGCTCGAAGCCGGCATCGCGCACGCGCGCCAGCAGCAGGCGCAGCGCGTCGATCGCGGCGAGATGCTCGGCGTGGTCGTCGTCGAAGGCCATCACGGCGCGCGGCGCGCGTTCGCGCAGCGGCGCGTGCAGGAACTGGTTCTCGTGAGCCAGGTGATCGGCGCAGAAGGCGAGCAGGCGCTCGACCTCGTCGACCATCTCGGCGCGCTGGCTCGGCAGCAGCGCGTCGAGCGCGCCGCAGCGGCCGAGCGCGTGCGAGAACATCTCGCGCATCGCCTTGTGGATGAAGCGGTAGGGCTGCACGCGCTCGCTGGCGCAGGCCAGCGGCATCGCCTGGTCCGGCGTCAGGCTCGTCTCGGTCGGTTGCATCGCCATCTCCATTGCGGATTCGATGGCGGCATGGTCGCGAGCGGCGGCGCGCCGCGACAGACCTCTAAATGGTCACGGTCCTAAAAGGGGGGGTCAGCCCACCGGCGCTTCTACCGCGCGCGACGCGGCATAGGGGCGCAGCTCTTCGGGGTGCTGGCGCAGGTACTGCAGCAGCGTGCGGCGCTTCTCGGGGCCGCGCGTGCCGGCCTCGACGGCGCCCGCTTCGTCGAACAGGTCGGGCATCGCATCGAACGCGCGCTGGTGCACCGCGCGCCACAGCTTCTTGACGCTGTGGGCCGAGATGCCGAGCTCGTCGCCGATCTCGTCGTCGGCGCGCTGCGTCACCGCCAGGCGCAGCAGGCGCCGCTCGGCCGGCGTGAAGCCGAAACGCGGCGGCGTGAACTGGAAGGCATCGCGCACCGGCGTGCCGGGCAAGAGCCGCGAGGCCTCGTCGCGCGCCAGGCCGAACAGCTCCGGCACACCCTCTTGCCCGCGCGACGTGCGCTGGCGAAACCCCATGCTCGTGAGGTAGGCGCCCTGCTCGCCCAGGCCCTCTTGATAGAGGTGCTGCAACCGGTAGCCGGCGTGGGCATGGCGAAACAGCGTCATCGCGACGCCGAGGATCTCCAGCGTGTCGGGGTTCGAGAGGTCGGTCAGCGACTGCTCGTAGTGCAGCACCAGAAAGCTCACCTCGCCGCGGCCGTTGAGCTGCGCGAGCTGCTTGTCGGAGGGCGGCTCGAAGCGGCCGTCGAGCAATTCTTCGTAGATCGCCGCGGGCGCGAAGGCGGGCGGATCTTCGATGAGGCGCTGGCGCCAGCGCTCGTCGAGCGCGATCGCGACGCCCAGGCCCACGATGCGCTGGCCCGCCGGGCGGCTCAGGTCCTCGATCACGTCGCCGTTGAAGCCGGGGTGGCCGAGCAGCCGCGTCCACAGCGCCGGCAGCGCCTCGCGCACGCGCGGCGCGAGTTGCAGCCACTCGGGCACGAAGGCGCGTGCGGCCTCGAGGTCGGCGTGGCCGAGCAGCCGGCCGTGCAGTCGCTGTCCGGATCCGTCGAGCATCGCGAAGGCGCCTCCCCACGCCTGAACGGGCGCGATTATTTCAGAGGGCCTGCCGATTCATGACGCGTGATCGCGACGTTGTCACACGCGCATCACGGGGGTGTCGCCCAATCCCGCCGTCGCCTACCAGCCGGCCTTACCGACGCCTCGTGCCCCACGGCTTCTACGCTCTCATCGCTGCGCAGTTCGTTTCCGGCCTCGCCGACAACGCCCTGCTCATCGTGACGATCGCGCGCCTGGGCGAGCTGTCGGCGCCGGCTTGGTGGGCCGCCTTGCTCAAGCTGGGCTTCACGCTGGCCTATGTGCTGCTCGCGCCGGTGGTCGGCGCGCTGGCCGATGCCTGGCCCAAGCCGCGCGTGATGATGGCCGCCAATGCGCTCAAGGCGCTGGGCGCGGCGCTGATCCTCGCGGGCTTCGATCCGCTGCTCGCCTTCGGCATCGCCGGCATCGGCGCGGCGCTGTATTCGCCCGCCAAGTACGGGCTGCTGACCGAGCTGGTGCCGGCCTCGCGGCTCGTGGCGGCCAACGGCTGGATCGAGGTCTGCACCGTCGGCGCGATCCTGCTCGGCACGCTGGCCGGCGGCGCGCTGGTAAGCCCGGTCGCGCAGGCCGACGTGGCGTGGTCGGCGCCGTGGCACGGCATCGACGACGAGGCGACGCGCCTGGTGCCCGCACTGGCCGCGGTGCTGGGCCTGTATGCGCTCGCCGCCGCACTGAACCTCGGCATCCCGAACAGCGGCGTCGCGCGCCGCGCGCTGCCCGAGCGCCCGCTGGTGCTGCTGCGCGACTTCGCGCGCGACCACCTCGCGCTGTGGCGTGATTCGCAAGGCGGCCACTCGCTCGCGGTGACCACGCTGTTCTGGGCCGTCGGCGCGACGCTGCAGCTGGTGATGCTGCGCTGGGCGCAGGAGTCGCTGGGCCTGGGTCTGCACCACGCCGCGATGCTGCAGGCCGCCGGCGCGATCGGCCTGGTGGCCGGCGCGACGGCGGCCGGGCGCATGGTCTCGCTGTCGCGCGCGTTTCGCGTGCTGCCGCTGGGCATCGCGATGGGGCTGCTGTTGCCGTGCGTCGTGTTCTGCGAGACGCCGCTGCAAGCACTCGCGCTGCTGGTCGCGGTTGGCGCCTGTGCGGGCTTCTTCGTCGTACCGATGAACGCGGTGCTGCAGCACCGCGGCCATGTGCTGCTGAGCGCGGGCCGCTCGATCGCGGTGCAGAACTTCAACGAGAACCTCGGCGTGATCGTGCTGCTGGCGCTGTACGCCGCGCTCGGCGCGGCCGAGCTCGATCTCGACGTGCTGATCTGGTGCTTCGGCCTCGCGGTCGCCTGTGCGATGGCGGCCGTGATGGCGCATCACCGGCGCCACGACATCCCGCCTTCGTCTTCACCCCACGCCGCCAAGGAGAGCGCATGAAGATCATGATCGTCACCGACGCCTGGGAGCCCCAGGTCAACGGCGTTGTGCGCACGCTCAAGATGACGGTGCGCGAACTCGAGCGCATGGGCCACGTGGTGGCGCTGCTGTCGCCGCAGGGACTGCGTTCGATGCCTTGCCCGAGCTATCCGGAGATCGAGCTGGCGCTGGTCGGGCGCGGCGAGGTCGCGCGGCGCATCGACGCCTTCGGCCCCGACTGCCTGCACATCGCCACCGAAGGGCCGCTGGGCTGGCTGGCGCGCTCGGTCGCGTTGAAGCGCGGCTGGCCGTTCACGACCGCGTACCACAGCCGTTTTCCGGAGTACGTGCATGCGCGCATCCGGCTGCCGGTGTCGTGGAGCTATGCGGTGCTGCGCAAGTTCCACAACGCCGGCGTCGCGACGCTGGCGCCGACCGCGGCGATCGTCGACGACCTGAGCGCGCGCGGCTTCACCAAGCCGCGCTGGTGGTCGCGCGGCGTCGACCTGCAGATGTTCACGCCCGAGGGGCCGCGCGTCGAGCGCGGCAGCGAGCCGGTGTTCCTCTACGTGGGCCGGCTCGCGGTCGAGAAGCAGGTCGAGGCCTTCCTGAAGCTCGATCTGCCCGGCGAGAAATGGGTCGCGGGCGAAGGCCCCGAGCGCGCCAAGCTGCAGGCGCGCTATCCGCACGTGCGCTGGTTCGGCGTGCTCGGCGGGCCCGAGCTCGCGACGCTGTACCGCAGCGCCGACGTGAAGGTGTTCCCCAGCCTGACCGACACCTTCGGCCTGGTGATGGTGGAGGCGATGGCCTGCGGCACGCCGGTCGCGGCCTTTCCGGTGCCGGGGCCGATCGACGTGGTCGGGCAGTCGGCCGGCGGCGTGCTGAGCGAGGATCTGCGCGAGGCCTGCCTGAAGGCGCTGAAGCTGCCGCGCGACGCGGTGCGCGCGCATGCCGAGACCTTCACGTGGGAGCGCGCGACGCAGCAGTTCGCGGAGGCGATGCAGCCGATCCGTGCAAGCGTGGAGATGAGCTACGAGCCGGCGGCGGATGCCTGAGGCGGGCGGCGCGTCGGGGCGCTTGCGGACTCGCACTTCTGCAGCGCCACGGGATCGACGAGCGGCCACTCGCCGAGCTTGACCTCGTGCGAGAAGGCGCCGAGCTCGGGCAGGACCGAGACCTTCAGCGCGGTCGCGAACTTGACCTCGAGATCGACACACGGTGGCTGGCGAGGACCTGCGCCGCGCGCGCGTTGAACCTTCAAGGGCAGCTCCAGCTTCGCGTCCAGGCCGACATCGGCCAGCAACAGCACCGACTTCAGCAGCCGCAGCTGGAGCATCGCGCCGCCCGACACGCTGGGCGCCAGGGTCCATGTCGACCGACTCGACGCGCCGGTCGCTGCGAGCCACTCGAACTCGGGCCGCTCGAAGCGGTTGCGCACGTCCTTGCGCCGGTCGAGGGCCGCGACGAACTCGATCTCGTAGCGCCAGGTGCTGCGCAGGTCGAGCGGCTGAACGTTCGGCCAATGACCTTCGATGCCGAATTTGCCGCCGAAAGCCAATGCGATCGTCAGCGGCCCGACCTGTGCCAGCGGCAGCGGCTTGAACACCTTGTCGCCGACCTCGATGGCACTGCCGACCACCGGCGAGGGGCCGGTCAGGCGATGGACGAACTTGAACCAGGTGGTGCCCGCGACATCCGCGACCGATGTCGCGGGGAGGTAGCGCGCGTGGCCGCGCAGCGCCACCTCGATCGCGGGCTCGGACCCGAAGCGCATGAGCCTGCCGAGATCGACATCGGCCTTGGGCCATTGGTGGACCAGCGGTGCCATCCTGAAGCGGCATCGCAGCGCGCCGGTCGTCAGCAGCCGGCCGATGACGCCGGCGTCGCAGACATCGTCGCGGTGCGGCCGGGGCGCGGCCACCGTCTTGAGCATCACGAGGCCGGAGTCCGACGGCTTGTCGATGGCGCTCGCGTCGGCGAACTCGACCACCGCCTTGCTGAAGACGTCGCGAACCGTAGGGGCCATGACGTGCACGATGAACGGGTCCTTTTCGTCCGGTCCCTTGGCCCGGAACGCCTCGCCACCGGCGATGAAGACTTCGTTGACGGCGATGGCCGGGCGGGGGACGCGGCTGAGCTTGACCGTCGTGGCGCCCTGCCGTTCGACATCGGTGTCCTGCAGCACGCGCACCTTGTCGTTCAGCACCAGATCGAGCGTGACCAGGCTGTCGGCGCTGGCCGGAGGACGCGCGGTCGACTGGGCCACCGCGGTGAGCGGCAGCACCGTGCCGGCGATCAACGCGCAGACAAACCGCCGGCCTGGCGAAGTTCGGTCGAGCAACATCGCAATCCCCCGCGGTCCCGAGCCAGCGCCCATCCTAGGACCGCCGTCGCGGCCTGCGATTCCCCCCGCAAGACTAGGACGTCGCCCGCAGCGTCTGCAGCATCTGCCGCTCCAGCGCATCGACCGCCTCGTTGCCCTTCGAGCCCTTGCCGCGCAGCACCGCCACTTCCATCGAGCCCAGCGGCGGCAGGCCGTGGCGCTCGCCGAGCACCTGCAGGTGCGCAGGCACGCTGCAGCGCGTGAGCACGGCGACTGCGAGGCCGCTGTCGACGGCCGCGAGCTGCCCGGCCAGGCTCGAGCTGTTGTAGACCACGCGCCAGGCGCGCCGCAGCGCTGACAAGGCCGCGGTCGCCTCGCGCCGCGCGAGGCTGCCGGACTCGTACATCGCCACCGGCAGCGGATCGCGCCGCCAGGCCTCGTGCTGCGCGGCCGCCACCCACACCAGCGGCTCCTCGAACAGCAGCGTGCCGCGCGTGGGCTTGTCGCGCGAGACCAGCGCGATGTCGATCTCGCCGCGCGCCACGCGCGGGATCAGCGAGGTCGACTGCTCGCACTCCAGCACGATCTCGACGCCGGCATGGCGGTGCGCGAAGCTGCGCAGCACCGGCGTGAGGTAGCGCTCGGCATAGTCGTCGGGCACGCCAAGCCGCACGCGGCCCGACAGCTGCGGGCCATGCAGCGCGGCCAGCGCCTCGCCATGCAGCTCGAGCAGGCGGCGCGCGTAGGTCAGCAATTCCATGCCGATCGGCGTCAGCTCGAGGAAGCGCGGACCGCGCAGCAGCACCGGGCGACCGACCGCGTCTTCCAGCTTCTTGAGCTGCATGCTCACCGCCGACTGCGAGCGGTGGATCAGCGGCGCCGCCGCCGAGAGCGTGCCGGCGTCGACCACCGCGACGAAGGCGCGCAGCCAGTCGAGTTGCAGATCGGCATGGCTCATGGCTTGTCTCCGCCAGTATTCGATTCCCGAATCCTAAGCTTGAAGAAGATTCGCTTCACGGATCGACGCCCGGCGCCGACGATGCCGCCATGAGCAGCATCGCTTCGCACGCCACTTCTTCTTCGCCCGACGACAGCACGCGCCGCGGCAGCACGCTGATGGTCGCCGGCGGCCTGCTGCTCGGCACGCTGGGCGTGTTCGTCGAAGAGGCCGGCCAGGCGCCGCTGACCGCGGTGTGGTTTCGCTGCGCCTTCGGTGCCGCGGCGCTGCTGCTGTTCGGCGCGGCCAGCGGGCGCCTGCACGAGCTGCGGCTGCGCGGCGCGGCCTGGGCCGCGGCGCTGGTGGCGGGCGTGCTGGTGGTGGCGAACTGGGCGATGTTCTTCGCGGCGATCGAGCGCACCTCGATCGGCCTGGCGACCGTGGTGTTCCATGTGCAGCCGCTGTGGGTAATGCTGCTGGGTATCTGGGTGCTGGGCGAGCCGTTGTCGAAGCGGCAATGCGTCGCGGCGGGCGTGGCGCTGGTGGGCCTGGCGCTCGCGACCGGGCTGGTCGGCGGCGATGCGGTGAAGCTCGATGCGCGCGCGCTCGAAGGCATCGCCTGGTGCCTGGGCGGATCGCTGAGCTACGCGGCAGTGACGCTGATCGCCAAGCGCGCGCGCTCGGTGAGCCCGTTCGCGCTGGCGTTTTGGCAATGCGCGGTCGGCGCGCTGCTGCTGTCGTGGTGGCCGTTCACGCACGGCTGGCCGCCGGCCGGCGCCGCATGGGCATGGCTCGCGGGGCTGGGCGTGCTGCACACGGGGCTGGCCTATGTGCTGCTGTATGCGGGCATGGCGAAGCTGCCGGCAGGGCGTGTCGCGGTGCTGCAGTTCGTGTATCCGTGTGCGGCGATCGTGTTCGACGCGCTGGTGTACGGGCGGGCGCTGGGGGCGGTGCAGCTGGCCGGGGTGGCGCTGATGGGCGCGGCCCTGTGGCAGGCGGGGCGGCGAGGGCGGTGACGGGCCCTTCGATACCTCAGGGCGAACGGGCAGTTGGCATCTGCAACGCGGCCACCCCAACCCCGTTCGGGCTGAGGTATCGAAGCCCCATTCCCGACCTCGCCCCATCACCTCTTCGCCGAGGGACCGCGACCTCTGGCACGCCCTGTTGCAAGGGGTACCCCGAGCGGTTGTACCCTTCGGCGTCCGCTCGTCCAACGATTCCTCGCTGTCGCCCATGTTCGGCCGTTTCAAGCCCGTCCCCTTCGAACCCTATGGCCGGCGCCGCGCGCGCTGGCGCCTGCCGCGCTGGCTGGTGTTGCTGCTGGTCGGCCTGATCGGCGGTGCCGCCGGCGTGATCTACGTGCAGGAGCGCCACCTGCCGCCGCGCCTGTCGGCCGGCGAGTCGGTCAAGCTGAAGGCCGCCTTCGAGCAGGCCGACGCCGAGCGCACCCAGCTGCGCAGCCAGCTCGCCGAAACCACCAAGCGCCTCGACGCCGCGCTGGCCCAGAGCGAGCGCGCCAGCGCCGAGTCGCAGGCCAACCAGGCGCTGATCACGCGGCTGCGCGCCGATGTGGGCGCCGCGGTCGCGGCGATGCCGCCCGATCCGCGCGGCGGCAGCGTCGAAGTGCGCGCCGGCCAGTTCAGCGCGCGCGACGGCAACCTGAACTACCAGGTCGTGCTGGCGCGCCCGCAAGCCAATGCCAAGCCCATCGACGCGACGCTGCAGCTGGTGGTCACCGGCGACGGCGAGCGCGGCGCCGAGACCGCGGTGACGCTCAAGCCGATCGACGTGTCTCTCACCGCCACCGACGTGCTGCGCGGCAGCGTGCCGCTGCCGGCCGGCTTCAAGGCGCGCCAGGCCACCATCAAGGTGATGACGCGCGGCGGCGGCCAGCAGCTGGGCATGCGCGTGATGATCGTGCAGTGACGCAAGCACCGACGATGCAATGACGATGCAATACCGCTTCCTGGGCAAGAGCCCGCTGCAGGTCTCCGCGCTGTGCCTGGGCACGATGATGTTCGGCGACCAGACCGACGCCCAGGAAGCCCGCGCCATCGTCGACGACGCGCAGGACCTCGGCGTCAATTTCATCGACACCGCCGACGTCTACAGCAAGGGCGCCTCCGAGACCCTGGTCGGCGAGCTGCTGCGCGGCCGCCGCGACGACTGGGTGCTCGCCAGCAAGGTCGCCAACCGCATGTCCGAGCGGCCCAACGAGTCGCAGCTCTCGCGCGCCTGGGTCCTGCGCGCCTGCGACGCGAGCTTGCAGCGCCTGGGCACCGACCACATCGATCTCTACTACCTGCACCGCGACTTCCTCGGCCTCGATCTCGAGGAGCCGCTGCGCGCGCTCGACGTGCTGCTGCGCGCCGGCAAGATCCGCTACTGGGGCTTGTCGAACTTTCGCGGCTTTCGCATCGCCGAGGCGGTGCACCTGGCGCGCGCGCTCAACATGCCGCCGCCCGCGGCCTGCCAGCCCTACTACAACCTCCTGAACCGCCAGCCCGAGGTCGAGGTGTTGCCGGCCTGCCTGCACCACGGCCTGGGCGTCGTGCCCTACAGCCCGATCGCGCGCGGCGTGCTCAGCGGCAAGTACGCGCCAGGTGCCGCGCCCACCGAAGGCACGCGCGCCGGCCGCGGCGACAAGCGCATCCTCGAGACCGAGTTCCGCGAGGAATCGCTGCAGATCGCGCAGACGCTCAAGGCGCATTGCGATGCCAGCCAGCGCCAGCTGCCGCAGTTCGCGACCGCCTGGGTGCTCAAGCACCGCGCGGTCGCATCGGTGATCGCCGGCCCGCGCACGCTGGCGCAGTGGCAGGGCTATGCCGGCGCGCTCGATTGCGAGATCGGCCCCGAGGACGAAGCCCTGGTCGATAGCCTGGTGCCGCCCGGCCACCCGTCGACACCCGGCTACACCGACCCGGCCTATCCCTTCGAGCCGCGCTGAAGCGCGGCCACTGTTCCACCGATCGCAACACAGCGATCCGCCGAACCGTCTTTTTCGAACGCGCCGCGCCGCCGATGATTCGGGCAACCGAATCGACATGGTGCGCAGATGAAATCGACCCACTGGATCCCGGGCCTGCTGGCCGACCTGGCCATCGTGGCCGCCTGGGCCCTGGTGGGTTGGGCGGCGCAGCAGTCGATCACCGAGTCGGACGCGCGTCGCGCCGCGGCGTCGCAATCTGCGCCGGCGTCGCATACGCTTGCGCGATGGACGAGCGACTCCTCGACAACATCGCCTGGCACACGCTGAGCGGCCCGCACGCGCACTTCTCGGCCGGCACCGAGCGCGCGCGCCGCTACGCGCAGGGCTTCTCGCCGATCGTCGGCTTCGTCGACCAGGACCGGCCCGACTTCGACGCGCTGCGCGACTTCTGCGCCGACGGCGAGCATTTCTACTGCGACGGCTGGAGCGGCCCGGCGCCCTCGGGCTGGCAGATCGAGGCCGAGACCACGATGGTCAAGATGGTCTGGGACGCGCCCATGCCCGCCGCCGACCACGCGCCCGAGGCCATCCGCCTCGACGCCAGCCACGCCCAGCGCGCGCTCGATCTCGCGACGCTCACGCGCCCCGGCCCGTTCGGCCTGCGCACCATCGAGCTGGGCGAGTACTTCGGCCTGTTCGAGGGCGAGCGGCTGATCGCGATGGCCGGCGAGCGCATGTGCGCCGGCACGCTGCGCGAGATCAGCGGCGTGTGCACCCAGCCCGACTGCCAGGGCCGCGGCCTCGCGCGCCGGCTGATCGACAAGCTGGTGCGCCGCCAGATGCAACGCGGCGAAACGCCCTTCCTGCACGTGATGAGCGCCAACACCGGCGCGCGCGGGCTGTACGAGCGCATGGGTTTTCGGACCTATCGCGAGGTGGTGGTGCGCGTGGTGGCGCCGGCTTGAGCGTGGCTGTCACAAGCCCCGGCGCTCGCACGTCTTGATCTTCATGAGCACCGACACCCTCGACGAGCCCTTCGAGAGCCTGCGCCCGCGGCTGTTCTCGATCGCCTACCGCATGCTCGGCATTCGCGCCGATGCCGAAGACGTGGTCCAGGACGCCTGGCTGCGCTGGCACCGCACCGACCGCGCCGCGCTGCAGTCGGCCGAGGCCTGGCTGGTGACCGTGGTCACGCGGCTGGCGATCGACCGGCTGCGCGACGCGAAGGCCGAGCGCGAGAACTATGTGGGCTGGTGGCTGCCCGAGCCGCTGGTCGAGACGGTCGACGAGCGCACGCCCGAGGCGGCGGTCGAGCTGGCCGGCGAGCTGTCGATCGCGTTGCTGCGGGTGCTGGAACGCCTCGCGCCCGAGGAGCGCGCGGCCTTCCTGCTGCGCCAGGTGTTCGATCGCGACTACGCCGAGATCGCGGACGCGCTCGGCAAGAGCGAGGCCGCGTGCCGCCAGATCGTGAGCCGCGCGAGCGCGCGCGTGCAGCAGGAGCAGCCGCGCTTCGCGGTCGACCAGGGCGCGCATCACCGGCTGATCGAGCGCTTCGTGCAGGCCGCGCGCGGCGGCGAGCGCGAAGCCATGGTCGCGCTGCTGGCCGACGAGGCGCAGTTCATCGGCGACGGCGGCGGCAAGGTGCAGTCGTTCCGCGAGGCGCTGCTCGGGCCGGACCGCATCGCCAATCTGTACTGGGCGACGTGGCGAAGGCTCGGCGACGAGGTGGTGTACCGGCTCGCGCGCATCAACGGCGAGACCGGCGTGCTGCGCTATGTGAATGGCGTGATCGAGTCGGCGCAGGCCTTCGTGACGGATGGGGAGCGCATCGTCGCGGTGTATGCGGTGAGGAATCCGGACAAGCTGGCCGGCATCGCGCCGCGGCTGTAACTCAGCGCTCCCACGGCGGCGTATCGCCGAAGCGCCGCGCGAGAAAGTCCACGAACACCCGCACCCGCGGCGGCACCAGCCTGCGACGCGGCATCACCGCGTGGATCTTGGTCGCCGGCGGCGCGTACTTCGGCAGCACCACCTCCAGCCGCCCGGCGCGCAAGTCCTCGACGATGTGCCAGGTCGAATGCAGCGCGATGCCCAGCCCGGCCACCGACGCGTCGCGCAGCAGCTCGCCCTGGTTGGCCTCGATCGGCCCGTCGACACGCACCACGTGCTCGCGTCCATGGCCGTCCTTCAATCGCCAGGTGTCCTGGCGGCCGGCGCTCGAGGTCAGCAGCAGGCAGTCGTGATCGGCCAGCTCGCGCGGATGCGTGGGCGTGCCGCGGCGCTTCAAGTACTCCGGTGAAGCGCACAGCACACGGCGGTTGACCGCGATCGGCCGCGCGACCAGCGACGAATCCGACAACGCGCCGATGCGCACCGCCAGATCGAAACCGCCGGCAACGACGTCGCGCATCTCGTCGGTCAGGTCGACGCCGAGCTTCAGGCGCGGATGCGCCGCCAGGAACTCCGGCAGCAGCGGCGAGATGTACTGGCGCCCGAAGGTCGACGAGGTCGTCAGCCGCAGCACGCCACCGACGCCGCGCGAAGCCTCGCGCAAGTTGCCAGTCAGCGCTTCCAGGTCCTCGACCAGCGGGCGCCCCTGCTCGGCCAGCAGCAGCGCCTCCGGCGTCGGCAGCAGCTTGCGCGTGCTGCGGTGAAACAGCGGCACGCCCAGCTCGCGCTCCAGGCGCTTGAGCCGCTGGCTCGCCAGCGAAACCGACAGGTCCAGGCTGCGCGCGGCCGCGCTGATCGAGCCCGCATCGAAGATGCGCAGGAACAGCATCACGTCGTTCACGCGGTCCATCGCGGCGCCCTTCACTTTCAACGGATCGTGGAAAGTGATTGTGGCTTTATGGCGTTTTTCTTGGAAGGCCAAAGACCTACTCTCTCGGCCATGGCTACCACCACCACTTCCGGGCGCACGCCCGCGGCGCTCTACGCGCTCACCGTCGGCTCGTTCGGCATCGGCACGACCGAGTTCGTCATCATGGGCCTCTTGCTGCAGATCTCGGCCGACCTCGGCGTGAGCCTCAGCGCCGCCGGACTGCTGATCTCGGGCTATGCGCTGGGCGTCTTCGTCGGCGCGCCGCTGCTCACCGCGGCGACCACGCGCTTGCCGCGCAAGACCGCGCTGATCGCGCTGATGGTGATCTTCACGCTCGGCAATCTCGCCTGTGCGCTGGCGCCGAACTACGCGGCGCTGATGGCGGCGCGCGTGATCACCTCGCTGGCGCACGGCACCTTCTTCGGCGTCGGCGCGGTCGTGGCGACCAGCCTGGTCGCACCGGAGCGCAAGGCCTCGGCGATCTCGACCATGTTCACCGGCCTCACGGTCGCCACGCTGCTCGGCGTGCCGGCCGGTGCCTGGCTGGGCCTGCACTTCGGCTGGCGCTCGACCTTCTGGGCCGTCGCCGCGATCGGCGTGCTCGCGACCCTGGTGATCTGGCGATTCGTGCCCGGTGGCAAGAACGAGAGTCACGAAGACGTCGGCATGCGCCGCCAGCTCGCGGTGCTGGGCCGCACGCAGGTGCTGCTCGCACTGGCCGCGACGGTATTCGGCTTCGGCGGCGTGTTCGCGGTGTTCACCTACATCCAGCCCATCCTCACGCAGGTGACCGGCGTGTCGGAAGCCGCCGTGTCCGCGATCCTGCTGGTGTTCGGCGTGGGCATGATCGCCGGCAACATGCTGGGCGGAAGGCTCGCCGATCGCGCGCTGGTGCCGGCCCTGCTCGGCACGCTGGCGGTGCTGGCAGTCGTGCTCGTGCTGATGGGCTGGGCAGTCGCGCTGCCGGCCACCGCGGTGGTGTTCGTCGGCCTGCTCGGTGCCGCGGCCTTCGCGACCGTGTCGCCGCTGCAGCTGCGCGTGCTGCAGCAAGCCACGGGCGGCGAGAGCCTCGCGTCGAGCCTGAACATCGCGGCCTTCAATCTCGGCAACGCCATCGGCGCCTGGCTCGGCGGCGCGGCGATCGCGCACGGCCTGGGCCTCGCGACGCTGCCGTTGATCGCCGCCGGACTCACCGCCGCGGGCGGCGCGATCGCCTGGATCGGTGTGCGCCTGGAGCGCGGCGCGGCACGCGTGCCGGCACTCTCGGCGGAAAGCTGCTGAAGCTTCAGCGTGGCGGCGGCAGCGGCTCGCCGAGCGCGCGCCGCCACAGCCAGGCGCCGACGCGCGCCACATCGGGCCGCATGCCGACCTGCACTGTCGGCTGCAGCGCGGCCAGCTCGCTGTGCCGCTCGGCGATCGCGAAAGTGAACACGTAGGCCGGCTCCTGGCCCATGCGCAGATCGCTCAGCAGCACGCGGCCGCCCTCTTCGCGCAGCGCATAGAAGCCCTTGCTGAAGGCGGCGATGCGGCGCAGCGCATCGAGCTCGCGCACCTGGGCCTCGATGTCCGCGCCGCGATCGAAGCGGTCGAACTGGATCAGCGGCTCACGGTCGAGCAGCGAGCGATAGCCCTCGTGAAAGTGCTGGTCGCCCACCGCGACCACGCGCCACAGCAGCGTGTTGAACGGCGCCGGCGTCACCAGCACGCGCTCGGCCTCGATGCCCTGGGCCTGCAGCGACGCGCGCGCGATCGTCTCCACATGCGCCTGCGCCGCCACGCCCCAGGCGAGATACAGGCAGCTCAACGCCAGCCCGAGGCCGTTGGCCGCGAAGCCGCGCGAGCTGCCGCGCGCGGCGATCGCCCAGCCCGCGCCGACCAGCAGCGGCAACGTGTAGAACGGATCGATGATGAAGACGCTGCCGACGCCGAACGGGTGGTCGCTGAAGGGCTGGGCGAGCTGGGTGCCGTAGATCGTCATCGCGTCGAGCAGCGGATGCGTCACCAGCGCGAGCCAGATCGCGAGCCACCAGCGCTTCCAGTGCGCCCATTCGCCGTGCAGCCGCGCGATCGCCGCGGCCATCGGCAGCGACAGCAGGGTCAGCCAGAACGGCGCGTGGCTGTGCGAGCGGTGCAAGACCATGTCGAGCACCGGATCGCCGTGGCGCACCAGCACGTCGAGATCGGGCAGCGTGCCGGCCACCGCGCCCCAGGCGGCGGCCTTCCACGCCGCCGTGCGCGGGCCCAGCGCCGCGAGCGCGACGCTGGCGCCCAGCGCGATCTGCGAGACCGAATCCAAACGCTAGGCGGTCGCGATGCGCGCGCTGCCCGAGCGCAGCCGCTTCACCTGCAGCGCCGCGCCGACCAGGAAGATCATGAAGAACACGCCGACCACCTTCTGCAGCGCCGGATCCTCCGGGCCGCTGAACAGCGGCGCGCCGACCGGCACGCGCGTGAAGGTCTCGGTCAGGCCCGGGATCCAGTGCAGGAAATAGCTCAGCGAGAAGGCCACCACCGCGACATAGCGCGAGAGGCGCCCGAGCGATCCGCGCTCGCCGAGGACCGCGACCGCCAGCACCACCAGGGTCACGATGCCCAGCACGTGCGGCGGCCCGAAGCCACCGCGCTGGAAGATGCCGAAGCCGGTCAGGCAGGTCAGCACGGTGGCCCAGAAGTAGGTGCGGCCCAGCGAGTTGCTGCGGCTGATCTCCTTGTCGCGCAGCAGCGCGGCGAGGCCGGTGATCAGCGCCACGATCGAGATCGCCGTGTGGATGGCGCCCAGGGTCGTCAATCCGAACATCGAATGCTCCTTGTGCCGTGGAGGCGCAAGAGCATATGCGGGAGAGCGGTTTTGCGGGGGAACTTTCGGGGGCTGGTGACCGGCCCTTCGATACCTCAGGGCGAACGGAGAGTGGGCTACTGCGGCGAGGTCACTGCGTCCGTTCGGGCTGAGGTATTGAAGCCCCACGCCTGACCGACCAGATGCCGATCCACCATCGCCAGCAGCTCCTGCGTCGTGCTCGGCTTGACCAGGTAGTCCGCGAAGCCCGCCGCGCGCGCCGCGTCGATGTCTTCGGCCAGCGAGTTGGCGGAGAACGCGATCATCGGCGGCGCCGCGTCGCCGAGCGCGAGCTGCAGCGCGCGGGCGATCTCGTCGCCGCGCATGTCGGGCAGCATCATGTCGACCAGCATCAGGTCGGGCCGCGACTGCACCGCGGCCGCGATGCCCTCGCTGCCGTTGTTGGCCAGCAGCAGCGTCACGCCCGGGCGCAGCCCCAGGAAGCTTTGCACCAGCAGCTGGTTGACCAGGTCGTCCTCGACATAGAGCACGGTGCCGCGCACCTCGGCCGGGTCGATCGGGGCGCGCTGCGGCGCGGCCGGTGCCGCGGGCTGCGGCGCGCTCGCGGCGCGCAGCCGCACCGTGAAGCAGCTGCCGGCACCGGCCTCGCTCGCGACCTCCAGCCAGCCGCCCATGCCGTCGACCAGGTGCTTGGCGATCACCAGGCCGATGCCGGTGCCCTCGGCGCTGTCGTGGCGGCCGAGCCGGTTGAAGGGCTGGAACAGCGCGCCGAGCTGCTCGGTGGTCATGCCGATGCCGGTGTCGGAGACCGCCGCGCAGGCATGGCCGTCGATCAGCGCGAGCTCGAGCGTGACCTGGCCGTTCGGACGGTTGTACTTGATGGCGTTGGACAGCAGGTTGGACAGCACCTGGTGCATGCGCAAGGGATCGGCGCTGGCCCACAGCGCGCGCTCGGGGTGCACGAGCCGCAGCGTCACTTGTCGGCGCTGCGCCAGCACCTCGAGCTCGGCGATCGCGGCCTGCGCGATGCCGACCAGCTCGGTGCTTTGCACCTGCACGTCGAGGCTGCCGAGCTCGATGCGCGAGACATCGAGCAAGTCGTTGATCAGCGCCAGCAGATGCCGGCTCGAATTGACGATCAGCTCCAGGCGGTGCTGCTGCACCTCGCGCGCGCTCGGCTGCGCTTCGCGCAGCATCAGCTCGGCAAAGCCGTGGATCGCGTTCAGCGGCGTGCGCAGCTCGTGGCTCATGCGCGCCAGAAACGCGGTCTTCTCGCGGTTGGCCGCATCGGCGATCTGGCGCGCGATGCGCTCCTGCTTGGCCTGGCGCGCGTTGGACTGCAGCCGGTCGTCGAGCAGCGAGGTCAGCATCGTGGCCATCAAGAGGCCCAGCGTGGCCAGCGACAGCAGGCTGCCGAGGCTCGATCCGCCCAGGCCGTCGAGGCTGCCGCAATAGGCGCCCTTGACGAAGCCGGCGGCGGCCATCGCGGTGTAGTGCATGCCGGCGACCGCGCCGCCCATCACCAGCGCCGCGACGACGCGCGCGGCCGCGGCATGCCAGCCGCTCAGGCGGCGCATGCCGAAGAAGATCAGCAGCGCGGCCGTCGACGCGGCCACCGCGACGACCACCGAGGCCGCCACCAGCCAGGGATCCCAGACGATGGCCGGCTCGAGCGACAGCGAGGCCATGCCGATGTAGTGCATCGCGCAGATGCCCGCGCCCAGCAGCAACGCACCGGCGGCGAGCATGGCGGGGCGCAGCTCGTCGCGCGCGGCGATGCGCAGCGCCAGGCCGCTGGTCGCTACGCCGGCGACCCAGGACAAGATGGTCAGGTCGAGCCGGTAGCCGAGCGGGATCGACAGGCGCAGCGCGAGCATGCCGACGAAGTGCATCGCCCACACGCCGGTGCCCATCACGAAGGCGCCGCCCAGGGTCCACAAGACCGTGACCATGCGCCCGCGCCCGCGCACCCGGCCGGCCAGGTCCAGCGCCACGTAGGACGCGGCGACGGCCATCAGCAGGGACAGGGCCACCCCCCAGGCGTTGTAGGCCACAGGGGTGAAGACGATCGGATCGGGAATCGGGGACGACATGGAACAGCTCGGAGCTTCGTCACTTATCGGCGGCGTGGCGGCGAACTTGAGGCCGAAATGCTTCGGCAAGCGGCGAAGCATCCGGAGGCCGGCGGCGCCCACACTGGCGCCATGCGAATCACCTGCTTCATCCGTTACGAGATCGATCCCTTCCAGCGCGAGGCTTTCCGGGCCTATGCGCAGGCCTGGGGCGAGATCATTCCGCGCCTGGGTGGCGATCTGATCGGCTACTACCTGCCGCACGAGGGCAGCAATGTCGAGGGCTGGGGGTTGATCGGCTTCGACTCGCTGGCCGATTACGAGGCCTATCGAACGCGGCTCAAGGCCGATGCGGCCGCGCAGGCGAATTTCGCGTTCGCGCAGCGCGAGCGCTTCATCGTGCGCGAGGAGCGGCGCTTCACCGAGACGGTGGTGTAGTAGAAAGCGCGCCATGCCTTCTCATGAGCCGCGTCTGGCGCGCATCGCCAGCCTGGTCGCCGACGCGAGCCGCTCGCGCATGCTGAGCTACCTGCTCGGCGGCGAGTTCGCGAGCGCGGGCGAGCTGGCGCGCTGCGCTTCGGTGAGCGCGGCGACGGCGAGCGGTCACCTGGCCAAGCTGCTCGATGCGGGCTTGCTGGCCTGCGAGCAGCGCGGGCGGCATCGCTATTACCGGCTGGCCGACGCCGATGTCGCACATGCGCTCGAGGCGCTGGCGATGGTGGCCGAGCGTGCGACGCATGCGCGCGATTGGCAGCACCCGGAGCGCGCGCGGCTGAAGTTCGCGCGCAGCTGCTATGGGCACCTGGCGGGATGCTTCGGCGTCGCGGTGTTCGAGGGCTTGCGCGAGCAGGGCTGGCTGGAGGCGCGCGAGGACGGCGGCTTCGTGATCACCGATGGCGGCGTCGACGCGCTGACCGAACTCGGCCTCGATGGCGCGGCCTGGCAGCGCAAGAGCCAGGGCGGCGCGGCGCGCGTGGCGTATGGCTGCATCGATTGGTCTGAGCGGCGCGAACACCTGGCCGGGCCGTTCGCGGTGGCGCTCAAGCAGTTGTTCGTCGAGCGCGGGTGGGTGCGAACGCGCAGCGGCGAGCGGGCGCTCGACTGGACGCCGGCGGGGCGCAAGGCGCTGGGGGCTTGGGTGCGGCCGGGCTAGGCGCTTCGATACCTCAGCGCGAACGGAGGGTGGTGACCCAGCCTCGACGCAGATGCCCACACCCCGTTCGCCCTGAGGTATCGAAGGGCCGAGCCCAGCCCTCGCACCTCACCCCTCCACCGCACTCAACTGCCGCAACGCCGCCTCCCTCATCGGCAGCACCGGCACCAGCGCCAGCATCCCCGTGCGGCCGATGGCCTGCTCCAGATAACGCAGTTCCTCGAAGCGCGCTCGCGTGTCCTCGTCGACCTCGGGCGTGAAGCCCGCCTCGCGCATCATCAGCAAGCCCTTGGCGCGCATCGCCAACTCGGTGAATACGCGCAGATAGCACAGCAAGTCCGCCACCACCGGCCCGTCGAAGCGCGACTTCAGCGTGCCGAGGTAATGGCCGATCGGCGAATCGGGCAGATGGCCCGACTGGATCAGCGCCAGCAATTGCGCATCGTCGTCGAAGCCATGCTCCAGCCAGCCGCGCAGCGACGCCTCGCCGTGCTGATAAGCCAGCAGCAACAGCGTCGGCACGACGAACACCACCGCCACCGCCGCCACGCGCGGCGAGCCGCTCAGGTGATTGAAGGCCGAATGCAGCAGCACCGCGACCACGAAGCCCGGCAGCAGCGCAACGAGCCCCGGCTTCTCGCGCCGCGCCAGCATCGCCATCGTGATCAAGGCGAACGCGGCCGTCGCGCCGCCATGCATCAGCGCCGTGCCGAAGCCGCGGACCAGCCACGTGACCGCGCCCGCCTCGGGCACGCGCCACAACGCATACAGGTTCTCCGCCAGCGCGAAGCCGCAGCCGATCGCGAAGCCCATCACCGCCGCATCGACCAGAAAGCCGATGCGCCGCCGGCGAATCAGCAACAGCACGATCGCCGCCTTCAGCGCCTCTTCGACCGGCGGCGCGACATAGCGCGTCAGGCTCTCGATGCCGAGATCGAACGTGTGCAACAGCCAGCCGTTGACGACCATCGACAAGGCCACCGCCAAGGCCCCCGCCGCCACCAGCGCGACGACCTGCTTCAGCGGCACCAGCTTGAAGCTGTCCATCAACACCAGCAGCCCGAGGAACCCGAGCACCGGCAGCAGGGACAAGGCAGCCGACAACAGCATCGCGCTCACATGATCTTCAACGAAACCATCCACTCGTCACCGGCACGCTGACCACCGCGATAGCCCACGCCATAGCCGAGCGAGAAGATCATCTCGTACCAGTGCATCACGCTGAAGCGCAGATCGACCTGCGCGCCAGCACTGGCGAAGTTCTGGCGTCGATCGACACCGGCCCGATCGGTCCACAGCCCCGTCGCGAACAGCGCCGGGCGCAGCCAGCTCAAGTGCAGCCCCGGCCGCCCGAGCGACTCGAACACCATCGGCGGCAAGTTGAGTTCGATCGTCTCGCGCACGAAGGACAAGGCCGCGATCTCGCCGATCTCGAAGCCGGGCATCGAGTCGTAGTCCCGATAGCGCTTGACGCTGCCCTTGTCGACGATGTTGTTGCCGAAGCCGCCGAAATAGAAGCTCGCCAAGGTGTCGCCGCTCTCGCCCTGCGCCACGCCCGCCGCGCTGCGCGACCACAGCGAGGCATGCTCCCACGGCAGCGCGATGCCGAAATCGAAGCCGCCGCGCAGCTGCGGCTTGAGCTGCTGGTCGGCGTAGTTGGCCGACAGCACCACCTGCGAGGCCAGGCCCTTCTCGTCGTCGACCGCGCCGAGCGAGCGCCGCACATGCGTGTAGTACAGCCCCGCCTCGATGCTCGACAAGCGCGTGACGCCGCTGGCCACGTTCTGGTTCACCGGCAGCGTGTCGATGTCGTCGTAGTGCGCGATCTCGAACCTGAAGTCCAGGCGGCGCGGCTTCTCGTAGATCAGCGCATGGTCGTAGCCGAGCTTGATCGCGGTGCCTTTGCGGCTGCTCTTGGTCGGGCCGAACAAGTCATAGAAATCCGAGCGGTTCCAGGCCAGCGAGCCGCTCCAGCCGAGGTAGTCGCCGCGCAGCTCGAGGTGGCCGCGCTCGTCCGATGGCAGGCCGCCGTCGGGCGTGTAGGCCGCGGTGAACTGAACGCTCGCATAGCCCAGCGGATCGGCCCAGTTGAAGGTGTAGCCGATGCCGCCCGAATCCTTGTAGCCCTGCAGCACCGGATAGGCGTTGTCGAGCGCCATCTCGCGCAGCGGGCGATAGACGTCGCGGCGCGTGATCAGCTTGTCTTCGTCGACAGTGCTCGGCGGCGGCACCTGCCAGCTCTTGAGCACCGGATGCCGCTCGACCAGATCGCTGCCGAGAAAGCGGATCGCGCCGAGGTCTTTCAGCGGCTGCGGCTGCTCGATCACGGCCGGCAGGAAGCCCTGCCCCGTATACGCCTGCACGACCAGGCGGCCATCGGCCAAGGGCAGCGGGCGGAACACGCCGGTCTCGGCATTGGTCACCGGCTCCATCTCGCCGTTCGCGAGATCGCAGCGAAAGATGTTCGAGACGCCGGTGAAATAGCTGCTGCCGAAGAGATAGCGCCCATCGGGCGAGAAGACGAAGCTCTCCGGAAACGCCTGCCCGAAGCCGAACTCGCGCAGCTGCTCGAGCCGCCGCTCGCGCAATGCGGGCAGCGACCACACGCGCAGGAACTGGTCGCCATTGACCTCGCCCACCGAAGCGGAAAGCCGCGTGCCATCAGGCGACACATCGAGGTCCGTCGGCACCACGCCATAGGCGAACTCGTGCAGCGTCTGCCAGGCCACATAGGGATACGGCACGCGCACCAGGCTGGCGAGACCGTTCTCGTGACGCACGCCGATGAGCGAGCGATCCGACGCATCGAACACGATCTCGCCGATGCGCGCTTCCTTCAGCAGCATCTGCTCCTCGCCGCTGTCGAGGTCGTAGGCCATCAGGCTGCGGCGCGAGTTGTTGTCGGCAGTGAAGAAGATGCGCCGGCCCACGGGGTCGAAAGCCAGCGAGGTCACCGAGTACAGCGCGCCGCCCTTGATGTCGACCAGGCGGCGCAACGAACCATCGGCCAGGCTCAAGGCGCCGATGTGCTCGACGATGCCCGCCTGCCGATAGGCGCCGTACAGCGTGCGCGTGTTCGCGTCATAGAACGTGCGCGAAGTCGAGCCCAGCGCACGCGGCACCAGCGGCTTCATCGGCGTGATCGGCAGCTTGCGCAGCTCGGCGAGATTGCGCTGCTGGAACTCGCGCTCGTAGGCGATCCATTGCTGCCAGGCCTCGTCTAGCGACAGCCCGAACACCTGCTTGAACGCCTCGTCGTAGCGGCGCTCGCTGCCCTGGTCGCGGCGCAGCCATTGCAGCAGCTGCTCGGGCGAGCGCGTCATCGCCAGCCAGCTGATGAAGCGCGTGCCGTAGAGATAGGCGTTGACGCCGACCTGGAAGTCGACGCGGATGCCGCGCGACTCCAGGCCCAGCGGGTCGTAGAACGGCGCGCCGTCGCGCACCATCGCGCGAAACACCATCTCGTCGTAGCCGCCCTGCGCGCGCCCGAGCCCGCCACCCATCCACGTTTCCATGAAGACGGCCGAGCCTTCGAGCAGCCAGCGCGGCACGTTGAAGCGCGGCACCGTCAGCGCGCTGTACAGCAGCGATTCCGGGTGCGCCGATTCCGGCGACACCTTGCCGAGAAAGACACTGCGCCAGAAGCGATCGTCCGCATTGGCGATATCGCCGTTGGCGATGTGCACCAGCTCGTGGTTCATCAGCGAGTACATGCGCTCGCTGCTCGGGTTGGTCTCGAAGGCGTTCGACGAGGGCGAGACCTCGATGCGCAGCGCATTGACCGGCATCGTCGTCGCGCCGGCATTACCGTAATCGGCGAAGTCCTTCAGAAAGACCGTCAGCGGCTGAGAAGGCACCCAGCCGAAATGATCTCGCTGCCAGCGCTGCGCATTGGTGAAGCTGCGAATCGCGTGCGGCGTCAGGTAATCGAGCCAGGGCGAGAGGTAGACCAGCTTCAGGTCCGGCGTCTCGATCAGGCGCAGGTTCAGCGGGTTGTCGTCGTCGTCGGGCTCCTGCGCGGCCACCGGGCTCGCGGCCAAGGCAAGCGCCAGCAACGCGCACGCAAACGAACACCGCCGGCGCGGGGCCGGCGGTGTATCGCGGGGTGAAGATCCCTGGCGGATCACTTGTCGCTGCTGGTGCGCTCGGCGCGGGCGCGGTCGGCCTGGGTGCGTTCTGCCTTGAGGTCGGCCTGCTTCAGATCGGCCATCACCGCACGCTCGGCGCGCACGCGGTCGGCAGACTTCATCTGCAGCGAGCGCAGATCGGCGAGCTTGAGTTCGGCGGCGGAGAGTTCGGCACGAACACGCTCGACGCGGGTGCGGTCAGCTTCCACCTTCTCGGCGCTCTTGAGATCCGCGACCTTGGCTTCGGCGGCCTTGATCTCGGCGGCGCGAAGGTCGGCCGCACGCAGCTCGGCAAGATAGCGATCGGCCGACGCCAGCTCGGCGCGAATGCGCTCGACGCGGATGCGATCGGCCTCGGCTGCCTTCTCGGCCACCTTCAGCTCGGCGATGCGCGCTTCGGCCGACTTGATCTCGGCGCGCACGCGCTCGGCGTCGAAGTTGCCCAGAGAGTCGGTACCGGCGGCCGTGGTGCCCGCGGCCGGGGTGCCGAGCTTGACCGCCTCGGCACCGGCTTGCGGTGCGCGATAGCGCTCGGCCGGTACCACGGTGCCCAACACGTCCTGCGACTTCGGCGGGTAGTCGAAGACGAACACGGCGATCCCGACTGCCGCTGCTGCGACTGCACCACCCATCCAGATCTTGCGATTCGCGTTCATGGTCCAAGACTCCGTTGTCGGATCCGCCGGGAACAACCAGCGGACGATGGTTGAAACTCGTGAGGCCAAACCTCTTGTTCGTTCAGGTCTCGATGCAATTACGCGCGGCCGTTCGGAAAGTTGGATCGAAATTTCCGGCGCCCGGGCAGATTGAGCAGGCAGCGCCGCCGCGATGCGCTCGGCCAGCCCCTCGGGCGGCTCGAACGCCGGCTGCGCGGCCATGGTCTGGAACAGCGCCTGCAGCGCGGCGAACTCCTGGCGCGCCGGCTCGTCGTGCGCCAGCCACTGCGCGAGCTCGGCGCGCTCTTCGGGCGAGGCTTCGCCGTCGAGCGCGGCATGCATCAGGTCGTTGAGGCGGCGAGCGTCCATGTCAGCGGCCCTCTTCGAGCAGCGCGCGAAGGCGCCGGCGGGCATCGAACAGCCGCGACTTGACGGTCTTCTCGTCGACCTCGAGCACCTGGGCGATGGCCTCGTAGTCGAGTTCGGCGAAGTGGCGAAGCGTCAGCACGGCACGGTCCTTGGGCGACAGGCGCTTCATCGCGCGGCGAAGTCGAGCGCCTTGCTCGGCCTGGCCGACGAGAGCCTCGGGGCCCAGGTTGACGCCATCGGGAAGCTCGACGTCGTCGTCCAGCGGGGCTTCGTGGCCCCGGTGCCGGTGCAGGTCGATCGCTTCGTTGACGGCGATGCGATAGAGCCAGCTGAAGAACTTGTAGTGGGGGTCATAGTCGTCCAGTCGCTCGAAGACGCGCAGGAACACGGTCTGCGTCACGTCGCTGGCGTCTTCCGCACGGTGCAGGATCCAGAACGCCGCGTTGTAGATCGGGCGCTGGTAGCGCTCTACCAGCCCGATGAACGCGGCGCGGTCCCCGCTGCGCAAGGCCGCCAGTGCTGCCTGGTCTACGTCTTCATCCACAACTACGAACGGCGTGGCGAAAAGTTGGAGGAATTTGGCGGCTCAACCTTCGATCGGGAAGATCTGGTCGAAGCCGGCGTAGGCAAAGATCTCGCGAATATGCGGCCGCAGGCCGACCAAGCGCAGGCCGCCGCCCGCGCCCACCAGGCGCTTGTGGGTCTTGAGCAGCACGCCCAGCCCGGCGCTGGAGATGTAGTCGAGGGCCGAGAGATCGAGCGTGACGGCACCGTTCACGCGGTCGAGCGCGGCCTGGGCGGCGGGGGCCTGGGCGGCGTCGAGCCGGCCGGCGAGGCGCAGGCCACCGGTGTCGGCGGGCTCGATGGTCAGCATGGCGGACCCGGCGGCTTCTCGAAGGACACGCTGAACAGCGTGAGGCCTTCGCGGCGTTGCGGGTCGTAGCGGTAGGAGAGGTGGTCGACCTGGCGGCGCAGGACGTGGAGCCCCAGGCCGCCGGGCGTGCGCTCGGCAAGCGGGCGATCAACGGCCGCGTCGGGGGCGCGCGTCACGTCGAAGCAGTCGACATCGCGGTCGAGCAGACTCACCTCGGCTCCTTGCGGCAGACGCGAGATCGTGATGGTGATCTGCGGCGCTCCGTTGGGCGCGTATTTCACCATGTTGGTAAACAGTTCCTCCATGGCGAAATCCAGAACATGGCGTTGCGCGGGCGCGATGTTGGTGCCGTGCAAGGCTTCGTCGACGAAGGCGACCAGGGCGGGCAGCGACTCGAAGCTGCGGGGGAAATCTCTTTTGAACTCGCTCACGCGAGCGCCTCGCGCTTGAGCAGCAGCATGGTGATGTCGTCGTCCTGCGGCTGGCCGGCGCCGAAAGCGCGGCAGGCATCGAGCAGGCGCGTGGCCAGCGTTTCGGGCGTGTCGCGGCTCAACTCGCGCAGCAGAGTGATCACGCGCTCACGGCCGAACAGCGAGCCATCGGGGGCGGCGGTCTCGAAGACGCCGTCGGACAGCAGCAGCAGCCAATCGCCCGGCTCGAGCGGCAGCTCGAGCGGCGTGCGGGTCTTCAGCGTGGGCATGGCGCCCAGCGGCAGGCCGGTGGGGCCGAGCACGGCGCACTCTTGCTGCGCGGCGCGCCAGTGCAGGATGGGCGCCTGGCCGCCGCTCAGGTAGCGCACGCGGTGCGCTTGCGCATCGAGCAGGCCGATGAAGGCGGTGATGAAGCGATCGTCCGGCAGCGTCTCGCACAGGCGGTCATTGACGTGCCGAAAGGCGTTCTCGAGCTCGCTGCCCAGGCGCAGCGCGACGCGCAGCATGGCCTGCATCTGCAGCACCGACAGCGCGGGCGCGAGGCCGTGGCCGGTGGCATCGCCCAGCACCAGCAGCAGGCCTTGCTCGACTTGTGCGAGGTCGTAGGTATCGCCACCGGTCTGCTCGGCGGGCAGGAAGATGGTGTGCATGGCATAGCCGGGCACGGCGGGCAGCGAGGTCGGCAGGGCCGCGAGCTGGACGGAGCGTGCGAGCGCCAGCTCACCGCGCAGGCGCTCGGCCTCGACGAGGCTGGCGGTCATGCGCACGCGCGAGATGGCGACGGCGCATTGCGCGGCCAGCGCCTGGGCGAGCGCCTCGTCGGACGGGCCGAACACGCCGCCGATCTTGTTGACCAGCTGCATCACGCCGATCAGCGTGCCGCCGTGATCGACCAGGGGCAGGCTCAGGCTGCAGCGGGTGCGAAAGCCGGTGGCGCGATCGGTGACGGGGTTGAAGCGCGGATCGGCATAGCAATCGGGCACGTTGATCAGCACGCCGTGCTCGGCACAGGCACCGACCAGGCCGCGCCCGACGGGCACGCGGATCTTGGAGAGATCACTGGCGACTTCGACGACCAGCTCGTTGGCTGCCGTGTCGAGCAGCCAGATGGAGCAGCGCTCGGCCTTGAGGACGCGGCGGGCGGCGGCGGTGATTTCAGGGAGAAGGGTTTGCAGGTCGAATGGCGCGGCCAGGGCGCGGGTGACCGCGAGGATGGATTCGAGATCGCTGCTGGATAAGCGGGCCATCGGGCTGCCTTGGGCGTGCAGCGGGGGATGGTGCCAGGGGGTGATCAGCGCGACAAGCGCGCTGCGTCAGGAGGAGTACTCGGTCTCGGCTGCCGAGAGGAGCTTGGCTGCTGGGACGCCCAGCGCTTCGGCGATGGCCCGGAGCACTCGGACCGTGGGCGATTTGACGCCGCGTTCCAGCTGGCTGATGTAGGTGCCGTGCAAGCCGCATCCATGCGCCAGCGCCTCCTGTGAAAGACCGGCCGCTCGGCGGTACTTTGCGATCACCTGCCCTAGCGCCTGCTCAAAAGTTTCCATGTGCCCGCAAGCTGTCGTTCCTGCTCGAAGCGTGTGCGGACTGGTACTCTTGTACCAGAGACTATAGTATTAGTTCGATGAAAGCGGAGACGACGGGGCGCAAGGGGGAGTTCGTGATCAAGCGGCGGAAGCGCTTCTGGGAGGTGCTTGATCCGGATGGGGGGCTTGTTTGCTTGACGGTCTACAAACGGGGGGCGGAGGAGGTGGTGAGGCGGTTGGAGCCTCGAGGACGGACGAGACCGCGAGGTAAGGACTTGGCATAGAGGCTTGGCTGCCGGTCATCTCGACGGTCGGATATGCAGCGATTGCGGTCAGTGACTCCGGGGGCGACGATCGGCCGCAATGCAGCAGAACCAGTCGTAGGTGCGTGGCGTGACCACGCGACAGACCTTTGCGACGAAGTCACGACACTTCGGATTGCAGTCCCAATCTAGGTGACCTTTCGAATCGCTGTGATCAAAGGCGACTCGTCCGAGTCGAACAGCAGGTGCACCTGGGTCTTGGCACGCGTGACACCGACGTAGAAGAGACGTGCGGCTTCATCCAACTGTTCCTGCGTCTTGTCATAGCTGCTCGGGAATACGCCGGCCTCTAGTCCCATCATGATGACAGCCTGAAACTCCAGGCCTTTGGAGCTATGCAGCGTCATTAGATTGATCTGATCCGGACTCCGGCCTTGGTTGCCAAAGATTTCGACGGAGAACGACTGCAGGGCGCCGTCGCGCGCCGCCGCCGTCGTGAGGTCCTCGAGGTTGTCTACCTCGTCGGCCAGTCCCGGTTCGGCGCGGAGCGTCGCGTCCAAGACAGCTCCACGCAGCGCCTGAAGCCACTCGTGCAGCGGCATGGCCCGGTCGCGCAGATCGAAGAGGGCTGAGACGAGTAGCTTTCGTTCAGCAAATTGCTCGGACGTGCTATTAAGCGACCGTCGCATACGGCGCCACTCCTTGAGCAACTGCGAAAGCTGTACGTCGCCCCTTTCCCAGCCTCCGGCGCACCACTGCGCAGCCGACGTCAACCACTCCGTCAATCGCGTGCGCTTGATGGGCGACCCATTGTCCAATCGGAAATACCGCATCCCCAGCTGATCCGCCGCGTGTGCGATCGCAGCGCCTTCGTTGAGGGAACGGTACAGAAGAGCAATGTCTCCCGGTGTCCAGGCCGAGTTGGCCTTGAGCAGCGCAGGTACCAATTGCTCTAGGGCGTAGTCAGCCTGGCCCTGCAGATTGCGCTCCAGTCGATGAATGCGGATCTCACCTTGGCGGCCGTCGTGGGAGCGGAAATCCGAGGGGTCGGGAAGCAGGCACTTCGAAGCCGAGATGATGCTGTCGGCGCACCGGTAGTTCAGTTTGAGCGTGACGGCTTGCATTCCTCGCATGCGGGCCAGAGCCTTCAGTAGCGCCGGCTTTGCACCTGTGAACCCGTAGATCGACTGGTCTGGATCGCCGACGGCGATTACGCGCACGTCCGCCCGAATCAGCGCGAGCACGATACGGTGCAAGGGCAAGCCAAGGTCCTGATACTCGTCGATGACGACGACCGGATACTTCGCCCGGATAGCACGACGTACCCACTCGTGCCTTTCGACCAAAGAGAGTCCTGCGAGAACCAAACCGTCAAAGTCGACAAGGCCGTGGTCCCGCAGTAGCGCCTCGTAGGCTTCAATGACCGTCGTCTCTCTTCCGGACCAGCCACGCCATTCATCGCTGTCTCGGTCTGGAACGGTGCGGCGCAGTTTGTCCGAAGCAGTGCGGAACCAGGCGGGCGGGGTGCCTCCCAGATTCGAACGGTAGGCTTCGGCGAACAGCTTGCGGGCCAGGGCCGGCGGAGCCACTACAAGTGGCTCCGGCACCCCGAGACCTGCCATGCCGGCATACGGCAGGACCAGTTCCGTCAAACAGAAGGAGTGTACGGTCGCGAGTAGGAGGCGGTCGCCGTCGTCGACGCCGAGCCGGGTCAGCCGTGCCCGCAACTCGCCCACGCAAGCGTTGCTGTAGGTGATGCACGCAATGCGGCGGGGGCGGTGAACGTCTTCGGTAAGTAGTCGGGCAATCTTGACCGTGATGGTCTTAGTCTTCCCACTGCCCGGCCCTGCGAGGATGGCGCAATTGCCGTTGGATTCGTATGCGGCCCACTGATCCCTGTTGCCGCGCAGATCTTCTGCGGCTGCCACGTATGCTGGTGCGGGGCCACTCATTCCAACTTCTTCCGCAGGTATCGCAGTGCTTGCCTGATGTATGGAGGACACACGTCAACGCCGTCCGCTTGGAGCCCTGCCGCCAACCGCTGAGCGACTCGCCCCTTACCGATCGAGTCGATGTCCTTAAGGAACGACTTCGCATCAAGGGAGGCAGGATCTGCGGCCAGCGCGGCGAAGCGCTTGTGCATCGCCTTATTGTTCGTCAATGCCGTGACGGCGTTCGAGAGTGATACCGCCGCGCCGGCCTTGAAGACGTCGATCTCGAAGGTGAAATCGTTGAGAAACACGCCACACTTGGGTGCCAGCTTGAGTACGTCGGCGAAACTGCTTTTTTCCCAGAGTGCCTCCGGCAGAATCTCCCTCATGATGTGGTTGACGACGCGGTTCTCGCCGTAGCTGTCCGTCACGCCGCCCCCCGCGGGGTCGTCGTCCTCCTGGCTTACTTCGGCACCCTTCGGGTCGTAGTCCGTCAGCACGACGAATGGCAGATCCAGTCCCTTGCGCCCGAGTAGCTTCACGTACGGAGCGAAGTTTGTGCCTGCGATAGAGCACACTGTGATGCCCATCGCATCGAAGTCGATGCTCTTGTCGTGCAGCCTAGCCAGCGCCGGAAGTAGGAACCGCTCCGCATCGCCTTCGACGAGGATTGCGCCCTTCGAGAAGAACAGCTCGCCGCGAGTGACATCGATGTAGCGTTCGAGATCTTCGCGGTCTGCGGCGGCAAGCACGACGCCTTCCAGCGAACGCGCGATAGTGTGCCCCTTGCCGCGCACGTGGCGAAGCACCACGACGTTGGACAACGGCGCCACGCTGGCCACATTGGGAGAGTGAGTGGTCAGCAGGATGCTGCGAGACTCGCGGTCGCCTTCAGCCTCGTCGCGAGCTCTAAGGTAGTTTCTGTAGATCAGCCTCTGAAGATGCGGATGCAGGTGAGCCTCAGGCTCCTCGATCGCGAGGAATGTGTGCTGGCGCTCTCCTTCGTCCACCAGGTGCTGGAGCTCGAGGTGCTTCAGGGCGAGGTAAAGCACGTTGGCTGATCCCAGGCTGGCCTCCGCTACACCGCGCTTGCCGCCATCAATCATCATCTGCAGCGCGCGCAGCATCCTCTCTGGGTCGGTCGGTGCGAAGCCGAGGGCGGTCTCGATGGCGTGCTGTGAGCCAACCATAGCGGTCAGCTGTCCGTTGACCTTGGTAACGACGTCGGCCAGTTCCGGAAGTGCGGTGATCTTCGACGTTGTCTCGTGTACCTCATTGGCGATCGTGGCTAGCGCCTTCTCGTCCACAGTCTTAGCAGCCCGATCGAGCAGGGGCCGCAGCGGAGAGCGGGCCCATCGCGCGAGGTCGGCCTCGGCGTCACGCAACGCTGGGAACAGATCCATCGGCATCCAGCGCCGCACGTCGTATCCAACAGAGTTTTCCGGGCGACCGCCGCCGAAGACGATGAACTCGTAGTCCGACTCGCTGCGTGGTTCACGTTCGAGCCCGGCGACGGGCTGGTAGCGGTACGTGATCCGCGCCACCATTGGATCCGGCTGCACGAGGTGGTCTGCGAGTACGGCCAGCAACTCCTCACAATCTTCGAAGTCACTGAACTCGATCGACACTTCGATTGTGTCCTCGGCCTTTAGTGGGCGCGCTAGGCCGTCCCAGAAGTCGTCCAAGCGAAGCCGTCTAGCAGAGTCCGGCAGTGAGGGATCCAGGATCAACCGCAATGCGAACAGCAGGTTCGTCTTTCCAACCTTGTTCTCGCCAAGTACGACGGCGTGATGCCCAAGTCGTACGTCGAGCAACTGGAAGTTCCTAAAGTTCCTAATGACGATGCGGCTGAGTCGCACAACTGCCCTCACTTCCCCGTGTCAGTCTCAATCCCCGGACTGGCGGCCGTATTCACGATGTGTGCGTCGGAGCAGTGGACCAGTGACTACCCGCTGAGGCGATCTGTGACTGCCTCTGAACGCAAATCAAGTCCGCCGTTCGATAACGACGTTGCAAGTCAGTTTGACTCAGTCAGGCAACGTACGATATGTCCAAGTCCAGCATGTGGTCCATTCGCGGCCGATGCCTCCACAGACTTGTGGAAGGAGATTCCCGAGTTCTTGTCACGGCCTAGCGAGCGGGCCCCGGCGCGGCTCTACTGGGACTTCCATCTACACTTCGCCCGGAAAGTTAGGCACACCAAATGCGATTCTCCGCACGAATCGCCGCCAGCAAAGGCCAGCGGCAGGTCATTCTTGACGATGCACCACGCCCAACTCGCGTTGGCTACGTCAAGAGCGTTCTGCCGGGCTTTGTGGGGACGCAGCAGAACACGCGCAGGCCCAGAGAAGTTCCTCTTGACACTACGGAAACGCATGAGGCCTTCATCGCCCTCATTCGGGATGAAGCGGAACCGTGGGACTATGGCGATCAGACTTCCTGGGGAGCGCTTACGCACCACCTTAAGGAGTGCGCGTGGACAGAGTTCTTCGATTTTGTTGAGCTAGTTGGCAGCTTGCTGCAAAAGCACGATGACTCGCTTCCGTTTGACCACGAGGATACATTTCCTGCCTATCAGTCCAAGGTCAACGCGCTATTGCTCGAGGACAGCATTGGCTGGACCCTCAACTCAAAGTCTCAACTACATCGACCACTCCCAAGGCCCTTGGCCACTCGTGCCGAGGCTACAGATGCGCTTTTGGTCGACAAGTTCGCCAATGCTCGAATTCACTATCAAAAGGCGCTTCAGTATCTGCTCCAACATCCCATCGATGAAGCGAACGCAGTCAAGGAAATCGTCAGTGCTCTGGAAAGCGTCGCAAGGAAGTTGTGCCCGAGAACTGCGACGCTCGGAGACGCACTGAAGGCTTTGAGAAAGCAAACGCACTACCCAAGCCAGTTGCTCGAGGCCATCGAGAAGTTGTACATCTACTCGAACGCCACGCCATTGATAAGACACGGCCACGAAGCCGCAAAGGGTCCAGGGCTACTCGAGGCGGAGTTTTGCTTCCTAACAGGGGTGGCCGCTATCCGGTACCTCATAGAGGCGGAGCGAAGGCGTGCGTAGATCGTGGGTCCAGATGGGGCTGGACGGTAATCAACACCCCATAGTCCATCAGGATTGAGGCGTCGCACACAGTTCAGGCCATGGATGTAATAACGCTTACAGCGGTCGCGTCAGCGCTCGCGGCCTTCGCTTCTGCGCTGTACGCGGCTCATTCCGCGCGCTCGGCGGCGAAGAGTCTCGCTCTTCAACAAAAAGATCGCAGCGACAAGGAAATGGGGCTGCATGCGTACCTAGTAGACACTGCATTCTTTGCACCCCCCGTTGGTAGGCGAAGTATTGCACTGGCGTGTACTCTCACTAACCTCGCGTCCGTTCCAAATTCCATCTCCGCCGCCGAACTGAATGTTTATGAGTACCAAACGTCTGGCATTTCACTGAAGCTTGTTCTTCGGCCTTCAAGTGTTGCGGTCGTTCCGCCGTGGAGCCTTCATCGGTTCAACGTACCGGTGAACCTCGACGCAAGATCAAGTGCATCTGGATGGCTTGTCTTTGATCTCCCCGAGGCCTTTGGCGCTGAGCGCGCAATCGACAAGTGCGAACTGTTGTTCTCGTCTGCCATGGGCGAGCACACCTCGGTTGAAACATACCTCTTGAAGGAGGTGCAATATGTTCGGGACTAAGGTTGACGAAAGGAGCGTGGTTGCCATCGTGGCAGACGGGATGATCGGCCACCCTGGAGTTCAATCAGGTCGTCTTGTCCCAGTTTTAGTCATTGATTGCACTTGTCATACCGCCTTGGAGACGCTCATCCATGCTCATAAGGATGCCCCACCGGGTGACGTTGTTTGCACTTGGGGTTGGAGTCGGTTCTCAAGGAAGGTTGTCTACTTGGCATTGCAGTTCAAGCAGCCTGTAGCAACGTTCGCCACGATTCCTTTTGACGTGTCGCGGCAAGGCGTACTTGTCGAATCGATACTCAATGCGCGGGCAGTCTATCTTCAGCCAACGTCATCTGGCGCTCGTGTATCGGAGGGCATGGACAAACCAAAGATCATCCTGGAAGTCCCGGCCACGGCGAGTTTTCCGATCTGGCCGGATCTCTACCGTCGTGAGCTTGAGACCCAGTACCGCTCACAAGGGCTCGCGAAGTCTCAGGCCAAGGTGGCCGCACAGCAACACATTGCGCTGCTTCGCGATGTGCAGTTCCGAAGACGTCCCGCCCAAGATTGCCAGAGCGAGACGTAGCATCCAGAGTTCGAGACTCGGCCGAGTCTCGTTAGCGTGTTCCAGATGCTTGCCGGCTCCATCCACTCACCCGAGTGTCCGGAATCGGTCAGTCTGCTGTCGTTCAACGACTGCATGTTGGGTGACCGAGGCCAGTCTGAAGCAGCCGCAAAGTCTGGCTACGGCTTAGGGGCTGGCGCCTTGGCGCGGATGCTGTCCGGCCACGATGTCATGACGGCAGAAGCCGGAACCTCGCCAACAACGAACTGACTTCCTTGCGAAGTGGAGATCGCAGGCTCTCCGCGAAGACGGAACGGGTCATATGAGTGGGTCCCGGGCCTGGGTGACCAGTAGGGCCTCAGTTCGTTTCGCGTCTGCCCAGCGCTCTGCGGCAGGATCAGGGCAGTGCAGTGAAAGCCCTCTCCAAGAAATGCCGGCCTCAGCGGATCGAAGCTGAGCGCATCCTTGCTGCCCCGACCAGTGCTGGAACTGTCCATCACGATCACACCCAGAATCTGGGCATCGTTGGACCTTGAGATTCGCCAGGTCGTCGGTACCGCGCGGTTGTTCACCAGAACAAGCAATACGGGTGCTTTCGTTCGGCCAACCCTCACGTCGGTCGCGTCTGGTGGGCTTGATGAGTTCAAGCCAGGAATGGCGTCTCGCCAAAGGGCCACAAACTCGAAGTCGGGGTAAGCGCTTATCTCCGGAAAGAAGCAGCGTTCCCGAGCAGCGGTGAAGCGCGCGGGAATGTCCTCCGAACGGGCGGGCTGATCCGGAACGATCCCAGGACTGAGGCGGACGATGGTGGCGAGCCGCTTGGTCAACTCGACCACGGCGGCGTAGTCCGGCATGTCGGAGCGGGCATCGAGACTCATCAAGAGGTCGGCCTCGAACCTCGTCCCTCGAAAGTCGAACGCCTGCCACTTCGCCAACTGCTCCACCTCGGCCCAGCGCAGCTCGTTGATTGCGCCACCTGCCGTGCGAGCCGATCTGACACGACTCTCAAAGGCGTCCCTCGTGACGCGAGCACCCAGTTGCTTCAGTACTGGGAGCATTTCTCGCTTCAAGCATCCATAGATGGCATGGAAGGGATCGAGCGCGTTGATGTCAGCGCCTCGCGCAATCAGCATCCGGTACGCATCCAGCTGACGCTCGAGCGCTTGCTCCTTCGACATGCCCACAGGAATGCCGTAGCCTGCGGACCTGCACCTCGTGAAGACGTTTCTCCCCCCAGAGGCTGCGGTTGGATCGACACCAGAGTCGAGTAGCCACTGAACGACAGCGAGATTTCCATGACCGACGGCATAGTCGAGTGGAAAGTCGATGCTGCACGTCATCTGATCCTGTAGCAGCTTCCTTCTGGCGTTGTCCTTCGACGCCTTTCGCTGGGATGGATCGGCTTTGAAGACCTTCTGTTGCGTTCGATCCAGGAAGCCCGCACGACGAGCAATCGTCGAGGAGACGTAGGACTCGACATCGGAGACCGAGCCAAGACTGAGGACTCGAGCGTATTGGCTGTCGAAGGCGCAGCCGCCGGAGTCGCCGATAGCGCGTGCATCGCAAGCACTTGCGAAAAGTGCGACCACAACTGCCAGGCGGGCGATCAGTAGATTGATTTCCAAGGTTCTCGGAACGTTCTTGGGTGACACCACGCGCTTGCTGACGGTCGTGTGCATGAGGTGCCGGCACTCTAGTCGGGCGCGGGCCCGCTGCAATCGTTTGGACACGGGGAGCACTTTTGCGTAGACGGCGCCTCGCCGGACGGCGAAAGCCGGCTCCGAGTCCGCAATCAGTTTGAAACCGCCGTTCAGCGATCCACTGTTCTAAGCCACTCCTGGCCAAAAAGTGGACAGCGCGCGCGTCTGCCGCCCAATGTCTCCTACCGAGCCGCCCCCTTGCCGCGCCGTCCGCGCGCACCCGTCGCAGCCGCACCTCGCGTGACCTCCCTCAACCCCTCCAACGCCGGCGCCAGCAACTCCGCATCCGCACTCGCCAAATGCACCGCATACGCCGGATACGCGAACTCCGGCGCACCCTTCACGCCATACAGCTGCCCGGATTCAAGGTACTTGCGCACCACAGTCCGTCGAAAGTACCCCGCCCCACCCACCGACAGCAGATGCCCCAGCCCCAGCGGCCCCAGGTTCGTCGAGACACCTGCGGTCGCCAGTTCCGGATACGCCATGCAGTGCTGCGCCGCGAACTCCGGCCCCCAGTCGACGTTGACGTACTGGTCCGCCTTCGGCACACGCCCGTCGCGCGCGCTGGTCACGAAAACCAGCTTCTCCTCGAACAACAGGTCCACGCGAATGCCGGGCCGGTGCTGCGGCGCATACAGCACCGCGATCTCCAGCATGCCGTTGGCCACCTGGCCGAGCAGGTCGCTGGGGCCGCTCACCTCGGTGCGCAGCGCCAGGTCCGGCGCGGCACGGCGCATGTGCCGAAGCCACTCGAGCAGCAGCGGGTCCCACAGGCTGGCTTCGCAGCCGATCGCCAGCATCGCGCGGCGGCCCGGCGGAACAGACACCTGCTGACGGGCGCGCTCCCACACCTGGATCAGCGTCGTCGCATGCCGCACGAATTGCTCGCCGGCTGGCGTCAGCACGGCGCCGGAGCGATTGCGCACGAACAGCTGTCGGCCCAGCTGCGTCTCCAGCGTCTTGACGCGCGCGCTCACCGCGGTCTGCGTCACGTGCAGCCTCTCGGAGGCGCGCAGAAAGCTGCCTGACGAGGCGATCTCCAGGAACGTGCGCGCGAGTGTGACGTCCATTGCAGCGCCCTTTGTTGATGCAACTATTCTGCATTCAACCTGCAATCAAATGAACTTTACCTTCTGGAGTTGCGCGCCGATCATCCTTGTACACATCGTCGCAAGAGACCTGTCATGAGTACCAAGCTTCTCCCGTTCAGCTGGATGACCACGGCGTTGCGTTCGCAGCGCCGCGCAACGGCGCCCCCGCCCGCGGTGTCCACGAGCCGCGACGACGAGATCCGGCAAGCCCTGCTCGAGCGGCTGGGCGAGCAGCCCTGGTGGGATGCGGAGGTCTCGAACGTCTACGTCGAGGACGGCACCGCCGTCATCCAGGGCCTGCTGACGAACGCGCAGACGGGCCGTCTGGCGCGCAAGATGGCGGCCACGCATCCGGGCGTGCGGGCCGTGCACGACGCCCGGCGCCGCAGCCTCCAGTGGCTGGGTTGAGCGCGTAGCGCCGCGCTCAAGCCTTCACTTCTTCACTTCGACCACAGGTTCGAAGCCGCCGAAGATCATCCGCTTGCCGTCGAAGGGCATGGGCGGGTTGCCGGGCGTGGCGGGGTCCATGCGCGGGTCTTCCATCATCTTCTTCATGCCCGCGTCGCGCGTGGCCTTGTCCGGCCATTCGACCCACGAGAAGGCCACCGTCTCCTCGGCCGTCGCCTGCACGGCGCGGCGGAAATCGGTGACCTTGCCGTCCGGGACATCGTCGCCCCAACCCTCGATCACACGGGTGGCGCCCAGCTCGATGAACATCGAGTCGAAATGGCGCGCATGCTCGATGAACTTCTGCTTGTTGGCGGTGGGCACCGCGATCACGAAACCGTCGATGTAGGACATGTCATTGCTCCTGTTGGGTTGACCGTATCCCCTCGACGAATGACAAGGCGCCAGATCGACACGGTCATGCCCATCTGGCGCGCGGGGCATACGACTTGCCTACTCGTAATCCCCGAATGCCACCTTCGCCGGCACCGTCACGCTCACGCGCGTGCCCGCCTGCGCCGAGCTCGTCAGTTCGAACCGCGCCGAGATGCGCTCCGATCTTTCACGCATCCCCGGCAGCCCCCAATGCCCGGCACGCGCGCCGCGCTCCAGCACCTGCGCATCGATGCCCTGCCCGTCATCGCCGACCGTCACCACCAGCCCCTGCGCCTCGTAGCGAACCTCGACCGTGATGTTGCGCGCCTGCGCATGCTCGAACGCATTGACCATCGCCTCGCGCGCAATGCGGTAGACCTCGTCACGCACGGTGAGATCGAGCATGCGCGGCTTGCCCTCGCAAGTGATCGTGCACGTCGCCGTGTGCGCAGCGCCCACATCAGCGGCCACAGCCCTGAGGGCCTCGGTCAGCTCGGTGTCCTCCTGGCCTGAGGTGCGCAGGTCGCGCACGCGGTCGCGCGCCTCGGCCAGCACCTCGTCGGCACGCTCCAGCGAGCCCTCGATCTGACGGCGCAGCGGGTCGTCGCTCGGCATCTTCAAGCTCGTGCCCTGAAAGCTCAGGATCAAGCCCTGAACGCTTTGCAGCAGCGTGTCGTGCAGTTCGCGCGCAATGCGCTCGCGCTCGCCCAGGCGCCCTTCGAGCCGCGTCTGCACCAGCTTCGCAACCGAGGCCGAGACCCTGGCCACGCGCCAGCGGTACAAGGCCCACAGCGCCGCCAGCACGGCCAGCACGCACAGCGCCCTGAACCACCAGGTCTGGTACCACGCGGGCGGCACCGTGAAAGACAGCTTCGCCGGCGCGGCACTCCAGTCGCCGTTGCCCACGCTCGCTTCGACCTCGAAGCTGTAGTTGCCCGGGCTCAGGTGCGAGTAGTACGCGGTGCGCCGCGTGCCGGCGTCTTGCCATCCGTTGTCCACACCGGCGAGCCGGTAGCGAAAGTGCACGCGCTCGGGCAGCTTGAGGCTCCAGGCCTCGTAGTCGATCTCGAGGTTCGAGGCGCCCACGGCCAGCGGCTGCGCGCCGTGCTCGAGCGAAACCGCGCCCTCGTCCGAGCGCAGCGCGCGCAGCGCCACAGGCGGCGGCGCCGGCGCGGCGTGCAGCCGGCGCGGGTCGATGTGAAAGATCGCGACGTCCGTCGCCACCCAGACCTTGCCGTCGCTGCCGAGCACGAGCGATGGCGTCGGGCGCAGCTGGCGCGGAATACCGGGCATGCCGTCGACGTAGTCGTAGCTGTCGGCGCGCACCTTGTACGACGGGTCGCTCAGCGCACGGCGCAGCTCGTCGGCGGCGATGTGGACCACGCTCGAATACGTGGCGGCCCAGAGCCCGCCGAGCGCGTCTTCGGCGATGCCCGCAATGCCCGAGAGCAAGCGCGCCTGCGTGGTCTCGAGCCGCACGAAGCGCGTGCCTTCCACGCGCACGATGCCGCGCTCGCCGCCCAGCCACAGGCGCTCGCCGACGGGCTTGATGGCGGTCACCGAGCCGATGTCGAGCCCGTCGTCCACGCCGAAGTTGCGCACCGTGCCCTTCTCGATCACGGCCACGCCGCTGGGGTAGCCGAACCACAGCTTGCCGGTGGCGTCGCGAGCCGAGGCGATGGCGGTGGCGCCCGGCAGCCCTTCCAGCGTCACCTTGCTCCAGTTGTCGTTCGCGAAGCGGTGCAGCCCGAGGCCGCCGATGGAAACCCACAGCGCGCCTTCGGCGTCTTGCACCATCGTCTGCGGTGGCCGATTGGCGATGTCGGGCGGCAGGGTCCAGGTCTGCTGGTCGTCGCCCTTGATGCGGCTCAGGCTGCCCACGCTCGCGAACCAGTTCGCGCCGTCCGCCGTGCGCAGCGTGGCATGCACAGGCGCGTTGGCCCACCGCTTGTCGAAGCTGCCGGCACGCAGCCGCACGATGCCGCCCTTGGAGTCTTCGTCCTGGCCGCTGACGTACAGGTCGCCGTCGGCCCCGGGAGACAGCGACAGGTAGTCCTCGGTGAACGGCACGCGCACGCGCACGAGGTCGGTGTTGCTGAAGCGGTCCAGCCCGCCGGTGGTCGAGACCCAGATGTTGCCTTCGCGGTCCTCGAACAGGCTGCCGGTATACGGCGCGCTCAGCGCATCCGGCGCGGCCAGCAGTTCGGGCGGGCCCAGGCGCACGCTGCCGTCTTGCGGCTCGGTGCTCAGCCGAAAGCGGCGGATGCCCTGCCCGCCGCCCACCCACAGCTGCCCATCGCGATCGAGCAGCATCTGGCCGGTGCGCTCGAACATCTGCACCGGGGCCGCCACCGGCACCGCTGCGCCGCCCGGGGCGATGCGGCTCAACATCCTGTCGCTGGAGAAGCTCCACATCGCGCCGTCCTTGGCGGCAACGAGCGTCTGGCTCGTCATGTCGATGGGCTTGAAGCGCTGCACTTCGCGAAACTCCTTGTGCCCCGCCGCGAGCTGGTAGACGCCGCCGAGCGTGCGGATCCAGACATCTCCGTTCGGCGTGGTCACGACGTCGGTGCTGGGCGCGGCGGGCAGCTTCCATTCAGGCCCGAGGCGCTCCCAGCGGCCACCGACGAAGCGCGCCACGCCGCCATTGGCTGCGGCCCAGATCACGCCCTCGCGATCTTCGGCCACGCTGCGCACGGTGCCGCGCGGCAAGTCCTGCCCGGGCAGGAAGTGCGTCACGCGGCCCTCGTGCAGCCGATCGAGGCCGCCGAACAGCGGGCTCAACCACAGGCTGCCGTCGCGCATCACCCGGGCGTTGACGAGTTGCTCGGACTGCAGCGCCGGCTCGCCGGCCTCGCCGTACTTGGCGAACTTGATGCCGTTGAAGCGGTAGAGGCCGGTGCGCGACGCGACCCACAGCGTGCCGTCGAGGCCCTGCGCCATGCTCAAGATGCCGACCGGCGCGCCGTCCTTGGTGAGCCAGCTCTTGTGGTTGAGCTGGGCCAGGGTCAGGTCGGGATCGAGTGCCTGGGCCGACACCGTCCACAGTGAACCTGCGAGGGCGAGCGCCAACGAGAAGACGCGTCGCGCGCGGCTTGGATTCATCGCCATCGAAACCTGCTCCTTGATCCCGAGGGCGAACCCACGTGGGCGCGGCATGGCGCCGCAAAGCGGTCAATGATGACCGAGTTCCTTCGAGCTGGAGCCTGCGACAAGCACGTCCTGTACCTGCGCCGCCGCAGTCGCGAAGGAATAATGCGGCGCCCCGCGATGAACCTCCACGACCGCCCCGCCACCCAACAGCAGCTGCGCGCGTTCAGCTCGTGCCTGCTCACGCTCGGCGACCTGACCCACGGCGCCAGCGTCGACCGCGTGCTGGAGGAAGCGATGCGCACCTTCCAGCCGCTAGTGCGCTTCGATCGCGCGTGGTGGGGCCAGGTGGCTGGCGAAGGCGCCGAGTCGCGCAACTGGTTGCAGGGGCATATCGGCTTGAGCGCGCACTTCGGCGCCGAGTGGAACCGCATCGCACCGCGCGACGCCTTTGCGCACGGCTCGATGCAGGGGCTCGGGCGCGTCATCCGTTCGGTCGACGAGGACGACGCCGCATTGCCCGCCGACATCCTCGCTTTCTGCGAACGCTGGGAGTTGCGCCACGCGATGGCGATCACGGTCGAGCTGCCGGGCAGCGGCCAGCTCTTCTTCATCTCGCTTTATCGCGGCCTCGGCACCGAGGAATTCAGCGAAGAAGAAGCCGGCCTGTTCTCGGCCTTCAGCGAGCACCTGCTGCAAGGCTGGCGGCAGCGGCTCGCGAGCATCCAGGCGCGCATCGCGGTGAGCTCGTGGGACAGCTTCGCGGTGGCCGACACCGGCGGGCGCCTGCTCTATCTCGGGCGGCGCGCCGCCGCGGAGATCAAGCGCGCGTTTCCCGACTGGGCCGGCTGGTCGCTGCCCGCGGACCTGGGCGCCGCCATCGCGCAACCCGCGGCGCCGGCGCGCGTGCCGCCATCGATCACGGTGCAGCGCGTGGGCAGCCTGGTCGCGATCGCGTGTTCGCGCAAGGCGGCGCGTCGCGCCGGCCTCTCGCCCTCGCAATGGAATGCGGCCTCGCTGTACGCGCAGGGCCAGTCGCACACGGCGATCGCCCAGCGACTCGGGCTCTCGTCGGCCACGGTGCGCACCTACCTGCGCGACGCGTACGCCCAGCTCGGCGTGCGCAACAAGATCGAGCTGCTCGCCGCACTCAACGACGCTGCTCCCGATCGGTAGATTCCCGCCCCCCTCTGCAACTGCAGAGGGGCGTGTCCGACATCGCTGCCTATCGTGCCCTGATTCAGCAGGCAACCACGAGGAGCAGTGAATGAGAAAGTCCAAGAGCCCGGCGCTGGCCGGTCTGGCGTTGGCCTTGATGCTGGGCGCCTGCGGCGGCGATGACGATGCCGCCGCCCCGCCTGCATCGAAGCCGCTCGCCGAGGCGTGCCCCGGCTTCGCGCCCACGAGCCTGCCTCATGGCGCGAAGTTCACCGAGGCGAAGCTGCGCGAAGAAGGCGGCGGGCTTCCGAGAGCGTGCGTCGTGCGCGGCGAGATCGTGTCGTCCGACGTGTCGACCATCACCTGGGCGGTCGAACTCCCGGAAGGCACGCTGTGGAACGGCAAGACGCTCACCGTCGGCGGCGGCGGCATGGACGGCTTCATTCCCACCGACGATCCCTGGTACCACCTGGCCGTGATGGGCCCTTCGTCGGCGCCGTTCGTGCGCATCAGCTCGAACTCCGGCCACTGGCTCACGGAGGACGTCGACTGGGTGCTCGACGCCGCCGCGTTGAAGAACCATGCGTACGAAGCCAATCACCAGGTGCTGGAGGTCGGCGTGCGGCTGGCGACCCAGTTCTACGGCAAGAAGCCCAGCCACCGCTACATGATCGGCCAGTCCAACGGCGGGCGTTCCGGGCTGATGGCGGCCGACCGCTACCCGAGCGATTACCACGGCATCGTCGCCTTCGCGCCGGCCATCAGCCAGCAGGCGCACCAGGTCAACATGGGGCCCAACAACCGCTGGATCTACGGCCAGCGAGCGAACTGGATGAGTCCCGGCAAGACGGCGTTGTTCGCCGCGGCCGAGATCAAGGCCTGCGACGCATTGGATGGACTCGAGGACGGCGTCATCGGCAACGCCGAAGCCTGCACCTACGTGCCCGACGACCTGAAGTGCGCGGACGACGTGGCAGGCGCAGTCGACGACAGCTGCCTCACGAGCGGCCAGATCGAGGCCATCCGCCTGAACTACGCCGACAAGAACGTGCCTCTCGAACTCGCCAACGGCATGACCGGCTATCCGCGCTATGGCCGCGGCGGCGCGGCGACCAGCGACTGGATCCCCTACGCCTTCGGCGACAACTTCGACGGCGTCGGCTGGCCGGCGCGCGGCTTCAGCTACATCGCGCCGACCGTGTTCATCCAGGCGCTGACGGGCGACCCGCTCGCCGACTCGATCAGCCACGACCCGCTGACGATCGCCGACAAGTGGCGCGCACTGTCCGAGACCATGGAGCCCAAGGCCTCGTTGTCGGCCTTCGGCCGCGCGGGCGGCAAGCTGCTGGTCTGGTACGGCATCGGCGATACCTGCGTGTCCGTCTATCGCACGGCGGCCTTCCTCGACAAGGTGCGCCAGGACAGCGGCGACACGCTGTACCAGAGCTACGCGCGCTTCGTCACCTCGCCAGCCATCGGCCACGACTTCACCGGCCCGGGCGCGGCGCCGGTCGACATGCTGAAGACGATGGTGGCGTGGGTCGAGAACGGCACGGCGCCGGACAACCTCGTCGGCGCGCACACCGACGAGCAGGGCCAGGTGCAGTTCGAGCGCCCGCTGTGCCCCTACCCGGCCTACGCGCACTACAACGGCAGCGGCGACCCGAAGCTGGCCAGCAGCTTCAGCTGCCGCGTGAACGCGGCGCCCTGAGGCGGCAGGGCCTCGGCCCTGTCTGCATCACTCCTCGCTGCTTCCAAAGACGGGCAGGAACGCGTCGACGAACTCCGCCGACGCGCTGAGGGTCAGCGTCACCGTGATCCACCCGCCCGTCTCGTGCTGGACCAGCAGCTCGTGGTCCCAGGCATGGCCTTCTTCCACCGGCCCCTGCCGGTGGCCGAACTCGGCGCGTGCCCAGGCCAGCACCTGCTCCACCTCGGCCATCACCTGCGCATGCTCGGCCTGCTGCGTGGAGGCCATGGCTTCGAGGGTGAGGATGTCGTCGCAGCTGTCGGTGAGGTCGAAGGCGAGGTAGCGCATGGCCTACTCGCGCCGAGCATTCGCCAAGCGCTGCAGGCCCGCATCGATGCGGGCCGGATCGCGCGAGGCGAAGCACCAACGCAGCCAGCCCTCGCCCTCCGGCCCGAACGAGGCCCCGGGCGCCAGGCCCAGGCCATGCTCGGTCACCAGTCGCTTCGCCAACGCCAGCGAATCGTTCTCGCCTTCGAGGCGAAAGAACGCGTACATGCCGCCGGGCGGCAGCGCCACCGTGACCCCTTGCAGTCGCTCGAGGCCCGCGACCAGCTTGTCTCGGCAGGTTTGCAGGCGCGCGACCAGGCCGGGGATGAAGTCGTCGGCCATCGCCAGCCCGGCCAGCCCGCCGCGCTGAACGAAGACCGGCGCGCACGAGGTGTTGAACTCGATCATCTTGGCCACCGTCGCTTCGTGGCCAGGCGGCAGGACCAGCCAGCCCAGGCGCCAGCCCGTCATCAACAGGCTCTTGCTGAAACTGTGGGCGACGACGAGACGGTCCTGCGGCGAAGCGATGTCCAGGAAGCTCGGCGCCGTCGGCGTGCCGCCGAACCAGATGCGTTCGTAGACCTCGTCGGCCAGGATCCAGGTGCCGGTCTTGCGGCAGTGGTCCAGCAAGGCCTGCTGTTCGGCGCGCGTCAGCGTCCAGCCCGTGGGGTTGTTGGGCGAGTTGACGAGCAGCACGCGCGTCCTGCTCGTGACCTTGGCGATCAACTCGTCGAGGTCGAGCTTCCACGCACCCTCCACTGGATGCAGCGATACGCGCACCACGTTCGCGCCGAGGATCTCCGGCTGCCCCGTGAGGTTGGGCCACACCGGCACCACCGCGACGACCTCGTCGCCCGCGCCCGTCAGCATCTGCTGCGCGATCATCAGCGCCGACACGCCGCTGGACGTGACGGCGATGCGCTCGGCGCCGATCGGCCCATGCAAGCGGCCGAGATAGCTCGCGATGGCCTGCCGCAGTTCGGGCAGGCCGAGGTTGTGCGAATAGAAGGTCTCGCCAGCGGCCAGCGAGGCCGCCGCCGCATCGCGAATCTGCTGCGGCGTGACCTCGTCGCTCTCGCCGAACCAGAAGGCCAGCACGTCGCTGCGGCCCATGCCCGCATTGGCGACTTCGCGGATCTTGGAACCTGGAATGGATTGGATGGCACTGCGCATGAAGCGCTTTTACCAGAGCCCCCAGCCGGGACGCGGCGTCGCTTCAACTCTTCGACATCGGGCAGCCGCCCTTGGCTGATGGGCCATGGCTGGCAAGCTCGTGGGAGGAACGCCCGAGGAACGCCTCGGCCCGCACAGTCCGCTCCAACGATGGAGCCGACCATGCCTTCTGCCACGACCGAACTCGACGCGCGAGGTTGCCGCGTCAGCGGCGCCAATGCGCGCGCCATCGAGCATTTCGAAGCCGCGCTGGCTGCCTTCCAGGCCTGGCGCGGCGGTGCCGAGGCGCCGCTGGCGCTGGCGCTGCAGGCCGCGCCGGGCTTCGTGATGGCGCATGCGCTGCAGGCCTGGATGCTGCTGTGCAGCCGCGACCTGCGCCGCATTCGCCGCGCGCGCGAGGTCGTCGCCGAGGCGAGCCTGCGCATGGCCCGGCCCACCGAGCGGCGCGAGCGGCTGCACCTGGCCGCCATCGCCGCGCTGCTGGCCGACGACTACAACAGCGCGAAGTCGCTGCTCGGCAGCATCTTGCAGATCGAGCCGCGCGACGTGCTCGCGCTGCAGGTCGCGCACTCGCTCGACTACCTCACCGGTGACGTGGCGCAGCTGCGCGACCGCGTCGCGCGCGTGCTGCCGGCGTGGTCCGAGGCGCTGCCCGGCCATCACGCGGTGCTGGCGATGCACGCGTTCGGCCTCGTCGAGTGCGGCGAGACCGACGCCGCCGAGCGCGCCGCGCTCGCGGCGCTGGCACTGAACCCGCTCGACGCGCGCGCCCACCACGCGATGGCGCATGTGTTCGAGATGCGCGGCACGCCCGACGAGGGCATGCGCTGGATGCAGCGCCATGCCAGCGCCTGGAGCGACGCCGCCGTCGCCACGCACTGCGCCTGGCACATGGCGCTGTTCCATCTGGCCGCCGGCCGCCTCGACCACGCGCTCGCGCTGTACGACTTGCATGCGCGCGCCATCGGCACGCCCGAGTTCGCCGATCTGATCGACGCTTCAGCGCTGCTGTGGCGCGTTCAGCTGCGCGGCGGGCCGGTGGGCGCGGCGCGCTGGCAGGCGCTCGCGCAGGCGTGGGCCCCGCACATCGAAGACCTCTACTGCAGCTTCAGCGACATGCACGCGATGCTCGCCTTCATCGGCGCGCAACGCTGGGATCTGGCGCACCGGCTCGAGCGCCACCTCGCCGCCGCGCAGCGGCTCGCCACCCGGCACGGCGCGTCGACGCGCGCCTTCGGCCTGCCGGCCGCGCGCGCCTTGATCGCCTTCGGCCAGCAACGCCACACGCTCGCGATCACCTTGCTGGCGAGCCTGCCGCCTTCCGAGCGCCACCTCGGCGGCAGCCATGCGCAAAGGGATGTGCTGCACCTGACGCTGCTGCAGGCCGTGGAGAGCGTGCGACGGCCCGTCGTGCTTCAGTGCTCCAACGCGTAGACGGCCTCGATGACCTCGCGCGAGGCCTCCTTCTCGGCCTCGGTGAGGTGCGGGTTCCAGCAGTCCATCAACAGGATCAGGCGCGGCTGGTCCGAGCGGTTCCAGGCCTCGTGCTGGTAGGTGTCGTCGAACATCATCGGCTCGCCCTCGCGCCAGTGGTGCTCGACGCCGCCCGCGCTGAGCGCACAGTTGGCCGGAACGATGAGCGGCAGGTGGAACACGAGCCGCACGTTCGTCACGCCGTAGTGCGGCAGGATCGATGACTGCGGGCGGATCAGCGAGAACAGGATCTCCGGCGACTCGTTCTCGATGCGGCACAGCTCGATCGACTCGAGCAGCGCGCTGGTGCGCGGGCAGCGCTCGTGGTTGGCGTCGTAGCGCTTGCCGTGGTTGTAGAAGAAGAACGCGTCCCAGGCGGCGTTCTCTGCCGCGCCGCCGATGGAGCCCGGCGCCTTCTGGCCCGGCTTGAGGCCGAGAAAGCTCTCGAAGTCGCGATCCTCGCGCAGCAGGTCGGCGGCTTCGTCGCGGATGTCTTGCCACGCATCGCGCAGCGTCGCGGCCCAGGGCTGCAGCATCGGGTCGTGATAGGGGCCCGGCGGCAGATCGGGGAACCAGAAGAACTTGGGACGCTGGCGCGGATCGGGCGGGGTCGCGTCCCACTCGCGCAGATAGCCGGTCAGCGCGCGTTCGAAGCGGCGCAGCGAGCTGCTGCCGTGTCGTTCGCGAACGTCGGCGAAGGCCGCGAAGAGTTGCTCGCGCTTGTCGCGCCGGTAGGCGTCGATGTTGCGGCGCACCGCCGCCTGCCACTGCGGCTCGGTCGTCTGCGGGTCGATCCAGCGGCCCTGCGAGTTCGCTTCGGCGAACAGGCGCGTGCGAGCGCGCAATGACGCATGCGTATCGCCCAGCACGTCGCACACCTCGGCGAGCATCAGCCAGGCTTCCAGGAAGCGAGGCAGGCGTTGCAGCGCGGCTTCGAGCACCGCACGCGCGGCCGGAAGGTCTCCACGCGCCGCCTGCAGGCGTGCGACCGCGAAGCTCAGCTTGCCGTCGGAGTCATCGGCCTGCGGCGTGAGCAGCCATTGCAGGGCACCGTCGAGATCGCCGCGCTCGGCCATGTAGTCGGCGACGATCAATCGGGCCGGCGTGCAGTCGCGGTGCTCGGCGAGCAGGTTGCGCAGCAGCACCTCCGCTTGCAGCGCCTCGCCGCGCATGGCGTGTTCCTTGGCGCGCGCCCAGCGTGCGTCGCGCTCCCAGGCGCCCTGCCGCTGGGTCTGGATCTCGTGTTGCGTCATGTCGAAGGCAGCTATCAGATCGATCTCGGCCGATTTTCTCTCGCGCGGCATTCACTCGAACTTCACCTTGATCTCGTCGGCGCCGATGGTGATGCCCTGCACCTTGATCCCCAGGCGCAGGTCGTCCGGGCGGAAGGTGTGCAAGGCATAGCCTTGCAGCGCTTCCTGCACGACGGCCGCGCCGATGCGCTCCAGGGTCTGCGCATCGCTGCCGGTGACATCGTCGATGCGCAGTTGCTCCACGCGCGGATCCTGCAGCCGCACCGCGAGGCTCGCGGCATCCCAGCGCAAGGCACTGCTCACCGCAGCATGCCCGCCGATGGAAGAAGCGCGCAGCAAGGGGCTCACGAACACCAGCCGCGACGCCAGCGTCGCGCGCTTGGCGCTGCCGTCCAGCGCGAGCTGCGGGTCGTGCAGCGAGACGCGAGCCAGCTCGCCATAGCGGCGCGTGATGGGGAAACGCTTCGCCAGTTCGGCTTGCAGCTCGTCGCGCGTGGCGGTGAACTCGTTCGTGAGCAGGTTGAGGCCGGCCTGCGCGCGCCGAGCGGTCAGGCACCAGGCCGGCAGCACGCCCGCTGCCAGCGCGACGCGCAGCCAGGCCCGCCGGGTCATGGCGCCGCACCCATCTTCGCGATCGCATCCGAGGCCAGCACGACCACGCCCTTTGCGGTCGCGACGGTGCTGACCAGCGCGAGCGCCACCGCCTGCGCATGCACCGGCCGATAGACGCCCGGCGTGATGGGTGCAAGCAGTTTCGCGATCGGGCCCAGGAGCTTCTCGCCCAGACGCGGCGGTTGCTGCAAGCCTTCACGGCTGTCGAGCAGCAGGCCGGGCCGGGCGATGACCAAGGCTTCGAAGTCCATCACCTGCAGCGCATCCTCTAGCTCGCCTTTGACCCGGCTGTAGAACACCGAGGATCGCGCACTCGCCCCGGCCGCGCTGACCAGGCCCACGCGCGTGCAGCCCGCGGCCTTCGCCGCCTTGGCCACGGCCAGGTTGGCATCGAAGTCGACCGCACGAAACGCCGCCTGGCTGCCCGCGACCTTGATCGTCGTGCCCAGCGCGAGATACGCCTCGTCGGCGTGCGGCAACGCGGGCAGGCGGGCGAAGTCCACCAGCTCGACCTCGAGCTTGGGGTGGGCGAGGCTCAAGGTCCGGCGGCTCAGCACATGCACGCGCGCGATGCCGGGATCGGCGAGCAAGGCCCGAAGCATCAGGCCGCCGACGAGCCCGGTGGCGCCGGTGAGCAGGACGGTTCGGCCCGTGGCTTGTGCATCAGCAGACTGGGTCACGCGGGTTCTCCTCGGGGCCTGTGCGCATGGCGCGAATTGTCGTTGCGTTGGTATGCTGCGCGCCGATGTCAGCCGAGCAACAACAGCTTCTGTCCGGGATCGAGGCCCTCGAGGCCCAGCGCGGTTTGCTCGGTGATGCGGTGGTCGACATGGCGGTGGCACCGCTCAAGGCCAAGCTCGCCGCACTGGCTGCGCCGGCGCCTGCAGCCGAACCCGCGCAAGCCCTCAGGCAAGTCAGCATCCTGTTCCTCGACGTGGTCGGCTCGACCACACTGTCCCAGCGACTCGATCCCGAAGCGATCAGCGCCGTGATGGACGATGCGCTGGCGCGCGGCACCACCATCGTCGAAGCCCACCACGGCAAGGTTCTCCAGTACGCCGGCGACAACATCCTCGCCGCCTTCGGCGCCGACGAATCACGCGAGGACGACACCGAACGCGCCGTGCTTTGCGGCCTGGCCTTGCTCGAACTCGGCAAGCAACTGGGCGCGGAAGTCGAGGCCACCCACCGCCACAGCGGCTTCAATGTCCGCGTGGGCGTGCACACCGGCGCGGTGTTGCTCGGCGGCGGGGTCGACGCCGACGGCAGCATCCGCGGCATCGCCGTCAACATCGCCGCGCGCATGGAGCAGACCGCGCCGCCTGGCGCGCTGCGCATCAGCCACGACAGCTATGCGCAGGTGCGCGGCATGTTCGAGGTCGAGGCGCAGGAGCCGCTGGCGGTCAAGGGCGTCGATATCCCGATCCAGAGCTATCTGGTCAAGCACGCCAAGCCGCGCAACTTTCGCATCGGCACGCGCGGCATCGAAGGCGTGACCACGAAGATGATCGGCCGCGACGCCGAACTCGAGCAATTGCAGGCTGCCTTCAAGCGCCTGTTCGAGGCGCGCAAGCTGGCCGCCGTCACCGTGGTCGCCGATGCCGGCATCGGCAAGAGCCGGCTGCTCTACGAGTTCGAGGCCTGGAGCGAGGCGCAGCCCGAGAGCTTCTTTCTTTTCCGCGGGCGCGCCACGCCGCAGACCGGCGCGCAGGCGTTCGGGCTGCTGCGCGACATGCTGGCCTGGCGCTTCCAGATCAACGACGACGACAGCATCGAGGTCGCGCGCCAGAAGATGGAAGACGGCGTCGTGCCGCTCTTCCTGCACGACGACGGCCCCGATCTCGCCGAAGCCCACGCCCACCTGCTGGGCCACCTGATCGGCATCGACTGGAAGAGCAGCCGCCACATCAAGGGCATCCTGAACGATCCCAAACAGATCAGAAACCGCGCCTTTCACGCCGCGGCGCAGATCATCCGCCGCGTGAGCGCGAGCGATGGCAGCCCCGTCGTGCTGCAGCTCGAAGACCTGCACTGGGCCGACGACGAGAGCCTGGACTTCCTGAACTACCTCGCCGAGGTGAACCGCGACGTCGCGCTGCTGCTGCTGAGCTTCACGCGCCCGACGCTGTTCGAACGCCGCACCGACTGGAGCAGCACGGCCGGCGCGCACGAACGCATCGACCTGACGCCGCTGGACAAGACCGGCAGCCGGCTGCTCGCCGACGAGCTGCTCAAGAAGCTGCCCAAGGTGCCCGCCGCGCTGCGCGAGCTCGTCACCAGCAGTGCGGAAGGCAACCCCTTCTACATGGAAGAGCTGGTCAAGATGTTGATCGACCAGGGCGCCATACGGACGGGGTCGGGCAGCAGCGAGGCGTGGTCGGTCAATGCCGAACGCCTGCTCGTGACCCAGGTGCCGCCCACGCTCACCGGCGTGCTCCAGGCCCGGCTCGACGGCCTGCCGCCGGCCGAGAAGCGCGCGCTGCAGGAGGCGAGCATCGTCGGCACGGTGTTCTGGGATCAGGCGCTGGCCGCCATCGAAGCGCGGGCAGCCGAGTTGCTGCCGGCGCTGGTGCAGCGCGAGCTGGCGCTGTCCCGGGGCGATGCGACGCTCGATGGCCTGCATGAATATGCCTTCCGCCACCAGGTGCTGCACCAGGTCACCTACGACACCGTGCTCAAGCGCCACAAGCAGGAAGGCCACGCCAAGGTGGCGCAGTGGCTGGCCGCACTGACCGCGCAGGGCGGCCCGCGCGCGGGCGACTTCCTGGGCATCGCGGCCGAACACTTCGAGCAGGCGGGCGACACAGCCAACGCGGCCGAGTTCCACGCCCGCGCGGCCGAGCAGGCGGGGCAGCGCTTCGCGCACGACCGCGTGCTGGCGCATGTGGGGCGCTCGCTCGCGCTGCTGGGAGACACCGCCGCGCCCGCACCAGCCCAGGCCGAGCTGCGCTGGCGGCTGCTGAAGGCGCGCGAGGAGACGCTGAATCTGCACGGGCGGCGCGACGAGCAGGCGGCCGACCTGGACGCGATGGACCGGCTGGCCGAGCTGCTGGACGACGACCGCCGGCGCGCCTATGCCGCCTGGCGCCGAGGCAACCGTGCGATGCGCATGGCCGACTGGGCGTCGATGGAGAATGCGGCGCACCACGGCCTGGCCTGTGCAATTCGAGCCGGCGACGACGAGCTGCGACTGCACGCGCTGCGAATGGTGGCGGTGGCGCACGTCTACCAAGGCGACATCGAAGCGGGCCGGGCGCTGGCGCAGCAGGGCCTGGCCGAGGCGCGAAGCCTGGGCCTGCGCGACGTCGAGTCGCGGATGCTCAACCAGCTGTCGATTGCCGGCGACATGCAGGGCGACCTGGTCGGCCCGCTGGACCTGGACCGGCAGATCCTGCTGATCAACCGTGAGATGGGCGACCGGGTCAACGAAGCCATCGGCCTGATCAACCAGGCCGAGGGTTGGCTGAAGCTGGGTGACCTGGCGCAGGCGCGGCGCGATGTGGATGCGGCGCTGCAGATGGTGCGGGCCCACGGCGACAGGATGAACGAGTGCGTGGCCCTCACCGGCCTGTCGGCCGTGGCGCTGTGGCAAGGCGAGGAAACGCGGGCGCTGGCGCTGGCGCGACAGGCGCTGGACATCGCGGTGGCGACCAAGGCGCGCCCCTTTGAAGTGGTGGCCGGGCTGTGCCTGGGCGCGGCCGAGCTCGCGCTCGGCCGCAGGGCCGCCGCTCGTGATGCCTACGCGCAGGCGCACGCGGTGGCCGTGGCGATCGACGCCGCGTGGCGGCACGACGCCAGCGCGGGCCTGGCGCGCGTGGCGCTTGCCGAAGGGGACGCCGTGGCGGCGGTGGCCGCACTGCAGCCACTGCTGGACCACATCGCCGCCGGCGGCACGCTGGACGGCACCGAACACCCGCGCCTGGTTGAACTCAGCTGCCATCAGGCCCTGGCCCGCGCCGGCGACCCGCGCGCGGCCGACTGGCTCGCCCGGGCCCACGACGCGCTGATGGCCCAGGCCGATGCGATCAGCCGCAGCAGCTCCGACGCCAAGCTGCGCCAGGGCTTCCTGCACAACATCCCGCACCACCGCGAGATCGTGGCGGCGTGGGCGAAGCGCGACGCGGCGAGCGAGGGCTAGCGGCTACACCCTGGTGATCTTCAGGGAGCGCGCGGAGTCGTCGAGAACGTACTGGCCGGCAACTTCCATCAAGTACTCGTCGGTGGCCTTTCTGCAGCCGCCCCAGTCGTGATAGTCGTCGAGGATGATGCTGCCGCCCGAGACGAGCCTCGGGAACACGCGCGTCAGGCAGGTCATGACCGGCTCGTACCAATCGACATCGACATGCGCGAAGGCGACCGGCTGGTCGATCTTCATCGTGTCCTGGACCAGGCCCTTGATCAGCGTCACGGATTGCGCTTCGCAATCGATGCCGAAGCTTCTCAGGTTCGATTGCACGCGCTCGTACAGATGGTCCTGGTAGCCGTAGTACGGGTCGCCGCCGATCCCGTTCGATTTCCCCTCCACGATCCGCTTGTAGCGATCGTGCACGTCCTGCGTGTCTTCGATCGTCGGCGGCGGGATCATGCCGAAGACGTCATAGACGAAGAACGGGCGTTCGACGCTCTTCGTGCTCGCAATCAGCGCCGCGGATCCGCCCAGCGCGCAACCGGCTTCGAGAAAGAGGCCCGGCAAGCCGGCCTGCTCGATGGCGCGGCAGGTTTCCAATAGGCTGGCCAGTTTCTCTTTCGACAAATAGGTCAGCTTTCTCGCGCGGATCGCGGTGATCAACTCGCGGTCTTCTCGGCTCAATGCGGCCAATCGTTCTTCATCACCTTTCGGAGCAAAGACCTTCCTGGCGCGGCTCATGAAGCTTTGAAGCATGACTTCTCCGTCGGCTGGACGGCGGCCATGATCACGGCAATGGCGGGCAATGGCAATCGCGCCATGAACGAAGGTAAGCTTCCCGCCTCCATCACCGCCGCGCGATATCTCGATGAAGTTCCGACACATCGTGCGGCTCGCATGTGCCCTGCTCGCAGCCCATGCGCCGCTCGCCCACGGTCTCGATCCCAGCCGGGCGATCTCCCAATACGCGCATTCGATGTGGACGCTGCAGGAAGGCTTTCTGCCAGGCGCTCCGACCGAGATGGCGCAGACCACCGACGGCTACGTGTGGATCGGCACGCGCACGGGCCTGGTGCGCTTCGACGGCGTGCGCTTCGTGCCCTTCGTCGCGCCGCCCGATCAGCCGCTTCGCTCGAGCCGCATCCTCTCGCTGCGCGGCGCGAGCGACGGCAGCCTGTGGATCGGCACGCGCGCCGGCCTGCACCGCTGGCGCGACGGGCGATTGACCCACTACCCCGACGCCGACGGCTGGATCATCTCGATCGTCGAAGATCGCCACGGCAAGATCTGGTTCACCCGCTCGAACGACAGGGGCAAGAAGGGCCCGATCTGCGAGGTCCAGGGCGACAAGGCCGTGTGCCACGGCGCTGCCGACGGGATCCCGATCGCCAACGGGCGGCAGCTGAGCATCGACGCAAGCGGCCACCTGTGGACGGTCTCCGACGAAACGCTGATGCGCTGGGACGGCCGCGAGGCCAGGACCTGGTTGCCGCCCGGCCTGAAGGTCACGGACGGCAAGCCCGAAGCGCTCGACGTGTGGCAAAGCGTCGTCGCCGCGGCCGACGGCTCGCTGTGGATCGGCGCGACGCAGCCGAGCCGCGGCCTCGGGCTGCTGCGCCTGGTCGACGATCGCATTCAGCCCTTCGTCGCGCCCGGGCTGGACGGGCGCGAAGTCTCGGTGTCGCTGGTCTTCATCGATCGCCAGCAGACCGTGTGGGTCGGCACGCAGAAGGAAGGCCTGATCCGCATCCGCGGCAACGAGGTGACGCGCTTCCAGGCGCGCGACGGCCTGTCGGGCGACACCGTGCAGAACATCTTCGAGGACCGCGAAGGAACGCTGTGGGTCCTGACGACGCGCGGCATCGACGCATTTCGCGACCTGCGCGTCGCGAGCATCACGAGCCGCGAAGGCCTCAGCGCCGATCTCGCCAATGCCGTCCTGGCGCGGCGCGACGGCACGGTCTGGGTGAACACCTGGACTTCGCTCGACGTGTTGCGCGACGGCAAGGTCACGTCGCTGAACTCCGGCAACGGGCTGCCCGGCCAGCAGGTGTTCGGCACCTATGAAGACAGCAAGGGCACGCTGTGGGTCGGTGTCGACAACCACCTGCATGTGTTCGAAGGCGGCCGGTTCACCACGATCAAGGCGCCGAACGGCAACCCGCTGGGCTTCGTGCGCGCGATGGTCGAGGATGCGGCCGGCGATCTGTGGGCCGCGGTGAACGATGTCGGGTTGTGGCGCATCCGCGAACGCAAGGTCGTCGAGCACGTGCCACTGTCGGTCGTGCCGTTCAGGGGCCGGTCTTTCGTGGCCGACCCGCGCGGCGGGATCTGGTTCACGCTGCGCGGCGGCGATGTCGGGCACTTTCGAGACGGCGTGCTCGACTCCATCTCGTTCGGCCGTCCGCAAGGCTCGGCACCGATCGACGTCGTCTTGCCGCTCCCCGATGGCGCCCTCCTCGCGACGACCGCCAAGGGTCTGGTCGGGCGGCGCGGCGACAAGGTCCAGACGATGACGCAAGCCGCGAACGGCCTGCCGTGCGAGGACATCTATGCGGCGCTCGTGGACCAGCGCGGCGCCTTGTGGCTCTATGCCTCGTGCGGCGTGATCACGATCGCCGCCGAGCAGCTCGCGGCCTGGTGGCGCGACCCCGCGGTGCGCGTCGATGCGCGCGTGTTCGACGCGCTCGACGGCGCGCAGCCGGCGGTGAGCAACATGTGGCCGCGCGCCTCGATGGGCCCGGACGGGCGGCTGTGGTTCGCGAACGCGAGCATCGTGCAGATGATCGATCCGCAGCGCCTGGGCGGCAACGCGGTGGCGCCGCCGGTGCACATCGAGCAGGTGCTGGCCGACCGCGTCGCGTACTCGCCGGCAGATGGCCTGCAGCTGCAGCCGAAGACGCGCGACCTGCAGATCCACTACACGGGACTGAGCCTCGCGGTGCCGCGCAAGACGCTGTTTCGTTATCGCCTCGTCGGGCACGACAGCGAGTGGCAGGAGGCGGGCACGCGCCGCCAGGCCTTCTACACGGACCTGCAGCCCGGCCACTACGAGTTCCAGGTCATGGCGAGCAACAATGACGGCGTGTGGAGCGAGCGCAGCGCGTCGATCGCCTTCGAGATTCCGCCGGCGTTCCACCAGACGCGCTGGTTCTACGCCTTGTGCCTGCTCGCCGTCGCGACGATCCTGGGCCTGGTGTACCGGGTGCGGATGCGGCAGGTCGCCGCGCGCGTGCGCGATCGCCTGGAGTCGCGGCTGGCGGAGCGCGAACGCATCGCGCGCGATCTTCACGACACGCTGCTGCAAAGCGTTCAGGGCCTGATCCTGAAGGTGCATGCCGCGGTTCATCAACTGCCCGAAAAGGACCGCACGCGCGAGCGTCTCGAGCATGCCTTGAGCGACGCGCAACAGGTGCTGATCGAAGGCCGCGACCGCGTCAGTTCGCTGCGCCTCGGCGGCGACGGCGACATGACGCACGAGATCGAGCGACTGGGCTCGGAGCTCGCGCAGGATCGGGACATCGAGTTTCGATGCGTGGTCCAGGGCGATCGGCGCGCGCTGCATCCGATCGTGAAGGAAGAGGGCTTCCTGATCGTGCGCGAGGCGCTGCTCAATGCGTTTCGCCATTCAGGCGCCAGCCACATTTCGGCGAGCGTGCAATTCGACGGCGCCGCACTGAACGTGCGGGTCGTGGACGATGGCCGCGGCATCGCGCCGGAGGTTCTTGCCGCGGGCGGTCGCGAGGACCACTGGGGCATGGCGGGCATGCGCGAGCGTGCGGCTCGCATGCAGTCGGTGCTGAAGATCGAGAACCGCGAAGGCGGCGGGACCCAGGTCGAGCTGCGGGTGCCGGCCTCGGTGGCCTACGCCCGGGCCTGAAAACCTCAGGGCACGAGCCGGTCGGCCTGCAGGTTCACGTCGTCGCGGCCGAGCTTGACCTCGGCGATCGTGCCGACCAGGTCCCCGCTCTGGCGCTCGGCCCGGCCCGAGCGGCTCGCGAGCACGTCGATGCGCACGGCCGCCTGGCCCGACAGGCGCGGGCTGGCCGGCCCCATCGCGAGGCGGTCGTCGAGTTCGAAGCGGGCCGGCAGGTCGGTGGCCTTGAGCTTCAACACCGCGACCGGCGCGCCGCCGGCCAGCGGGCGCGCGACGACGAAGACGGTGGCCGTGGGCACGAGCTTGTCTCGCAGCGCGGGCGCGATCGAGACGGTGCCGGCGATGCGCGCCGTCGCGGCAGGCGCTGCGGGCGCGGCGCCCAGCGTGGCGAGCTGGGCGTCGATCGCCGCGATGGCCGGCGAGTCAGCGGGCAGCGCGGCGCGCAGCTGCAGCCACAGCTCGCGCGAGCGTTGCGCGTCGCCCTGGCGCGCCGCGGCCGTCGCGGCGAGGGCCAGCGCCTTGGGCTGTCGCGCATCGAGCGCGAGCGCGCGCTGGATCGCGAAGCCGGCCTCGCCGCCGAGATCGCCCTCCTTGGCGGAGGCCAGCGCGTCGGCGTAGTCGGCCCACAGCTCGGCCGAGTCGGGCAGCAGTGCGAGCGCGCGGCGATAGGCCGCGACGGCATCGTCGAAGCGGCCGATGAATTCATACGAGCGCGCCAGCACGACCCAGCCCTTGAGATCGTTCGGCGATTCGCGCAGCCGCGCGACCAGGCGCTCGATCATCGCGGCGGCTTCGGCGTTGTCGTCGGCATGCGTCTCGGCGCTGGCTTCCTGTGACAGCGCCGCCGCGGCGCGCGGATCGCCGACCTGCTGGTACAGCAGCAGCGCTGCGATCGGCAGCACCAGGCTGATCAGCGCGGCCGGCAGCCAGCGCTGCCACGCGCGCGCCGGACGCGGCGCGGGCTCGTCGGCCGGCGTGTCGAGCAGGCGACGCTGCAACTCGGCGATGGCTTGCGCGCGCGCATCGGCATCGAGCGCCTTCGTGCCCACGTCGGCTTCGAGCTCGGCGAGCTGGGCCTCGTAGAGCTGGCGGCGCGACGGCGCGCGGACGTGCTGGCGCGGATCGCGCAGCAGCGGCGGCAACAGCACGGCGAGCGCGAGCACCAGCATCGCGGTCGCGACGAGCCACAGCGCGCTCATCGCGGCTCCTCTTGCTCGAGCAGCTGCGCCACGCGCGCGCGCTCGGCCTCGCTCAGCGGTGGCGCATCGTCGCGACGCCGCGCCATCGTTCGCCACAGCGCGATCGCGCCCAGCCCCAGCAGCGCGAAGGGCGCGATCCACAGCGCCCAGGTCGACGCCACGAACGGCGGATCGAATCTCACGAAGGCGCCGTAGCGCTTCTCGAAGAAGGCGACGATCTCGTCGTCGCTGCGGCCTTGCGCGAGTTGCTCGCGGATCTGGCGTCGCATGTCGGCGGCCAGCGGCGCGTTCGATTCGGCCAGCGTCTGGTTCTGGCACACGAGGCAGCGCAGCTTGTGCGCGAGCTGCAGCTCGCGCTGGTCCATCGCCTCGTCGGCGTGCGCGAACGCGGCGCACAGCAGCAGCGCGGCGAACAGCATGCGCTTCATCGCAGCGCCTTCATTTCAGCGCCCTCACGACGGGCATCAGCTCGCGCTCCCACGTCTGCGCCGTCACCGGACCGGTATGCCGATGTCGGATGCGCCCCTCGCGATCGATCACGAAGGTCTCCGGCACGCCATAGACGCCGAAGTCGATGCCCACGCGGCCCTGCTCGTCGACCGCCGACGCGAGATACGGGTTGCCGGTCTGCGCGAGCAGCGCGAGCGCGGCCTCGCGGCCGTCCTTGTAGTTGAGGCCGTAGAGCGGCACCTGGTCGCGCGCTGCCACTTGCGCGAGCAGCGGCATCTCGTCGCGGCACGGCGCGCACCACGAGGCCCAGACGTTGAGCAGCCAGACCTGGCCGCGCAGCGCGCCCGCATCGAAGCGGCGTTCGGGCGCATGCAGCAGCGGCAATTCGATCGCCGGCACCGGCTGGTCGATCAGCGCCGACGGCAACGCTTGCGGATCGCCGCGGCGCAAGCCCGCCGCGAGCAGCGCGGCGAGCGCGAGAAACAGCACCAGCGGCCACGCGTAGCGCATCGTCAGGCACTCGCCGCGACCGCGGCCGCGTCTTCGCGCGGCGCACGCGCGAGCCGGTAGCGCCGGTCGCTCGCGGCCAGCGCGCCGCCCAGCGCCATCAGCGCGGCGCCGACCCAGATCCAGCTCATGAAGGGCTTGACCTGGATGCGCATGGTCCACGCGCCCTCGCCCGCGGCATCGCCCAAGGCGACGAACAGGTCGCGCGTGAAGCCGACATCGATGTCGGCCTGGCTCAGCACCGTGCCTTGCGCGCGATAGCGGCGCTTCTCGGGATGCAGCGTGACGATCGCGCGGCCGTCGCGCAGCACCTGCAGCGTGGCACGTTCGGCGTCGTAGTTCGGGCCGCTCGCGGCGGTGTTGCCACCGAAGACGAAGTCGTAGCCGCCGACCGTCGCTCGCTCGCCGGGCGCGAGGCGGATCTCGCGCAGGCTCTCGTGCCCGTTGGCCAGCGTCGCGCCGATGATGAACAGGCCGATGCCCGCATGCGCTGTCAACATGCCCCACCACGCGCGTGGCTGTTTGCGCAAGCGCTCACGCGCGCCCGCCTCGCGCGGCGCGATGCGCTGCCAGGCGTGCAGCACCGCGCTCGCGATCGCCCACGCCGCCAACAGCAGGCCGAGCGCCGACAGCGTCGACCACTTCTCCCAGGTCAGCGGCAGCAGCGCCGCGATCGCGCCGCAGGCCAGCGCCCAGCGCAGCCGCGTCCACAGCTCGGGCAGCGCGACGCGCTTCCAGCGCGCGATGGGGCCCACGCCCATCAGGAACACGGCAGGCGCCATCAGCGGCACGAACACCGATTCGAAGTACGGCGGGCCGACCGAGATCTTGCCGCCGCCCATCACGTCGAGCGCGAGCGGGTACAGCGTGCCGAGCAGGATCGCCAGCGCCGCGACGCACAGCATCAGGTTGTTGGCCAGCAGCAGGCCCTCGCGCGAGAGCGGCTCGAAGCTGCCTTGCGCGCCCATCGCACGCGCGCGCCACGCGAACAGCAGCAGCGAGCCGCCGACCACCGCGACCATGAAGGCGAGGATGTACAGGCCGCGCCCCGGCGCCACCGCGAAGGCATGCACCGAGGTCAGCACACCCGAACGAACGAGAAAGGTGCCCAGCAGGCTCAGCGAGAACGCCGCGATCGCCATCAGCACCGTCCAGCTGCGGAACGCACCGCGCTTCTCGGTCACCGCCAGCGAATGGATCAGCGCGGTGCCGACCAGCCAGGGCATGAAGGAGGCGTTCTCGACCGGATCCCAGAACCACCAGCCGCCCCAGCCGAGCACGTAATAGGCCCAGCCGCTGCCGAGCGTGATGCCCAAGGTCAGGAAGGCCCAGGCCGCCAGCGTCCAGGGCCGCGACCAGCGCGCCCACGCGGCATCGAGCCGGCCCGCGAGCAGCGCCGCGATGCCGAACGAGAAGGCCACCGAGAAGCCCACGTAGCCCATGTAGAGCAGCGGCGGATGCACCACCATGCCCGGGTCCTGCAGCAGCGGGTTGAGATCGCGCCCTTCGAGCGCCGGCGGCGACAGCCGCGTGAACGGGTTCGACAGGAACAGCAGGAAGACGAGCAAGCCGATGCTGATCCAGCCCATCACGCCGAGCACGCGCGCGACGAAGGCATCGGGCAGCCTGCGGCTGAACGCAGCGACCGCGAGCGACCAGCCGGCGAACATCAGGTACCACAGCAGCATCGAGCCCTCGTGACCGCCCCAGGCCGCGGTGAAGCGGTAGACGGTGGGCAGCTGCACGTGCGAGTTCAGCGCGACATAGCGCACCGAGAAGTCGTTCGAGATGAACGCGCTCGCGAGGCAGCCGAAGGCCAGCGCCGCGAAGCCGAACTGCGCGAACGCGGCCGGCCGCGCGAGCGCGATCCAGTTGGCGATGCCACGCTGCGCGCCGGCCAGCGGCAACGTGCCCTGCACCGCGGCGACCAGCAGCGCGAGCACCATCGCGAGCACGCCGACCTCGGGGATCACTTGCTCTTCTCCAGCGCTGCCGCGGCCTCGGGCGGCATGTAGTTCTCGTCGTGCTTGGCCAGCACCTCGGTGGCCGAGAAGCTGCCATCGGATTCGAGCCGGCCGGCGACGACGACGCCCTTGCCTTCACGGAACAGGTCCGGCAGCAGGCCGCTGTAGCGCACCGGAATGCGGTGCACGAGGTCGGTGACGACGAAGCTGACCGTGAGGCCGTCCGCACCGCGCTGCAGCGAGCCGGCTTCGACCAGGCCGCCGAGCCGGAAAGCCTGCGCGCGCGGCGCCTCGTGGCTCGCGACCTGGCTCGGGCTGAAGAAGAACATCATGTTCGAGCGCAGCGCGTTGAACACCAGCGCAGCGGCCAGCGCCAGCGCGGCGAGGCCGGCGACGATCAGCGCGAGGCGCTTGCGCCTAGGCGTCATCGTCGTCTCCGAGCTCGAGGTCGTCGCGCAATCGACGTGAGCGCCGGCGCAGCACGATCAGCTCCAGCGCGATCAGCACCGAGGCGACGCCGTAGGCGGCGATCAGGAAGCCGAGGTGGCGCATCAGCTCGCCTCCCGCGCCGCGGCCCGTTCGGCGAGCAGGCAGCGCACGCGCGTGAGCATCACCGCGGCCGCGTAGGCCCAGCTCGCCAGCGTCATCAGCACCAGCGCGAGCAGCATCGTGTGCGCCATGCTCGGCGCCGCGGTGAGGCTGATGCTCGCGCCCTGGTGCAGCGTGTTCCACCAGCGCACCGAGAAATAGATGATCGGCACGTTGATCGCACCGGCCAGCAGCAAGATCGCGCCGGCGCGGTCGGCGCGGCGCTCGTCGTCGATCGCCGAAACCAGGCCCATGTAGCCGAGATAGAGGAACAAGAGGATCAGTTCCGAGGTCAGCCGCGCATCCCAGACCCACCAGGTGCCCCAGGTCGGCTTGCCCCAGACCGCACCGGTCCATAGCGCGATCACGGTGAACAGCGCGCCGGTGGGCGCCGCCGCGCGCGCGATCACCGCCGAGATGCGCGTGTTGAAGATCAGGCCGAGCGCGGCATGCGAGGCCGCGGCGAGGTAGATGAACATCGACATCCACGCGGCCGGCACGTGGATGAAGAGGATGCGGTAGACCTCGCCTTGCTGTGCATCGGTGGGCGCGACGACGAGGCCGACGTACAGGCCGGCGGCCGCGAGCAGAACCGCGGCAATACCCATGCGCGACGCGTAGCGCGCGGCCCAGGGATCGAAATAGCGCGGCGACGCGAGGCGGCGCCAGGAGTTCAGGGACTGCATCAGGCCGCCATCATTCCACGGCCAGCCGCAGCGCCGCCGCGACGAACCACGGCAGCGCAACGGTTGCCACGAGCGCACACGCACCGAGCAGCTCGAAGTGCGGCACGACGGCCAGCCCGTGCTGCGCGGCCATCACCGCGGCGCTGCCGAACACCAGCACCGGCACCGCCAGCGGCAGCACGATCAGCGCGAGCAGCGAGGCGCCGCGCAGCCCCAACGTCAGGGCCGCGCCGAGGGCGGCCTGCAGCACCAGGGTGGGCGTTCCGAGCAGCAGCGCGAACGCCAGCACCACGAGCGCGCGATCCGACAAGCCGTACTGCAGCGCGATCACCGGTGCCGCGATCAGCAGCGGCACGCACACCACCAGCCAGTGCGCCGCGAGCCGCGCGGCGATCACCGCCGTCAGCGGCGCGGGCGACAGCAGCATCTGCTCGAGCACGCCGTCGTCGAGGTCGGCCGCGAACAGGCGGTGCGAGGCCATCAGCAGCGCAAGCAGCGCCGCGACCCACAGCACGCCGGGGCCGATCGCGATCAGCAACGGCGCATCGGGCCCCACCGCCAGCGGAAACAGGCTCGCGACGACGACGAAGAACAGCAGCGCACCGAGTGCATCGCCGGGGCGCCGCCAGGCCTTGCGCAGCTCGCGCGCGAACACGGCCTCAAGCGTGGAGCGCATGCGTGCCCTCGGCAGACAGCGACAGCACGCGCTCGCCGGCGCGCGGCTCGCGGTGCGTCGCGACGATCGCGAGGCCGCCGCTCGCGCGATGCGCGGCGAGGCGCTGGTCGAGCAGCGCGAGGCCGGCGGCATCGAGGCCGGCATCGGGCTCGTCGAGCAGCCACAGCCTGCGCTGCGACAGCAGCACGCGCGCCAGCGCCACGCGGCGGCGCTGGCCCATCGACAAGCGGCGCGCTTCGCGATCGGCATGGCGCGCAAGGCCCAGGACCTCGAGCTCGCGGCGACACGCGGCTTCGTCGATGCGCACGCCCGCGAGCGCGAGAGCGGCGCGCAGGTTCTCCAGCGCGGTCAATTCGGCGCTCAGTGCATTGCCGTGGCCGAGGTAGGCCAGCTCGGCGCGATACGACGCGTCGTTCGCATCGATCACCTGAGCGCGCCAGCGCAAGAGGCCGTGCTCGATCGGCAGCAGCCCGCACAGCTGGCGCAGCAGGCTGCTCTTGCCGCTGCCGTTGGCGCCGCGCAGCAGCAGCGCCTCGCCTGCGCCCAGCGCGAACTCCAGCCCGTCGAAAACGCGACGGCCTGCGCGTGTGCAGCGCAGGCCGTCGACCTCGAGCGCGGACGTGGGCGCGTGTGCCAACTCAGCCGGGTGCGGCCGGCTTGCCGCTGGCGGCCTTGTCATCGCCCTTGGGCACGACCTGCCCCGGCGAGTCGCTCGGCCCCTCGCCGGGCGGAATGAAGGGCAGGTGGTGCGCGATGCCCTTGTGGCAGTCGATGCAGGTCTTTTCCTTGTTGGCGAGATAGGTCGAATGCATGTTCTGCGCGCGCAGGCTCTGGCGCGTGAAGTCCATGAATTCGTAGTCGTGGCAATTGCGGCATTCGAGCGAATCGTTGGCCTTGAAGCGCGCCCATTCGTGCTGCGCGAGTTCGAGCCGCTTGTCGACGAATTTCTCGCGCGTGTCGATGCTACCGAAGATCTTGCCCCAGACCTCCTTGGAGGCCTGCATCTTGCGCGCGATCTTGTCGGTCCAGTCGTGCGGCACGTGGCAGTTGGAGCACTTGGCGCGCACGCCCGAGCGGTTGGTGTAGTGGATGGTGCTCTTGAGCTCCGCGTAGACGTTCTCGCGCATCTCGTGGCAGCCGGTGCAGAAGGCCTCGGTGTTGGTCAGCTCCATCGCGGTGTTGAAGGCGCCCCAGAACAGGATGCCGCCGATGAAGCCGCCCAGCGTCAAGAAGCCGAGGCTGAAGTGCACGCTCGGGCGGCGGATGATCGCCCAGTAGCGCTTGAGGGCTTGGAGCATCGCGCGTCCCTTCGGTTTACTTCTTGGCCTTGGAGGTCTCCACGGCCTTGCGGATCACCGTGTCGACATCCTGGAAGTCGTTGCGCACGATCGGGCGCACGTTCTCCTGCGCCACATGGCACTGCATGCAGAAATAGCGCCTCGTCGAGACCTGCGCGAGCACCTTGCCGCTGCGGTCCATGTAGTGCGTGGGGCTCACCGGAATGGCCTGCGTGAACTCGGTCTTGGCGCGCGCGTGGCAGTCGAGGCACTTGTTGAAATTGCGGTCGACCTGGTAGCCGTCGACGCGATGCGGGATCGTCGGCGGCTGCATGTCGTAGTTGCGCGCGCGGCGCACGTCGTCGTTGACGGCGTTGCCCAGGCGCGGCGGCGTGGGCTCCTCGACGATCGGCGTCGGGCCGCGGGCGGCGTCGACGAAGGGCGTCGATGCGGGCTGTGCCCAGGCCAGCAGCGACGCCAGTCCGAGCAGGGGAACGAGGCGACTGAGTTTCATCGTCGGCTCCTGTTCAGACCTTGCGGATCTTGATCGCGCACTTCTTGAAGTCGGTCTGGAACGACAGCGGATCGGTCGCGTCGAGCGTCACCTTGTTGATCAGCTGGCTGGCGTCGAACCAGGGCACGTAGACCAGGCCGCGCGGCGGCTTGTTGCGACCGCGCGTTTCCACGCGCGTCTTCATCGCGCCGCGCCGCGAGGCGATCTCGATCTCGTCGCCGCGGCGCACGCCCAGCGCGGTGGCGTCGTCGGGGTGCATGTAGCAAAGCGCGTTGGGCACCGCCTTGTGCAGCTCGGGCACGCGCCGCGTCATCGAGCCCGAGTGCCAGTGCTCGAGCACGCGCCCGGTCGACAGCCAGAACGGGTAGTCCTTGTCGGGCGACTCGGCCGCCGGCTCGTAGGGCAGCGCGAAGATCAGCGCCTTCTTGTCGGGGTAGCCGTAGAACTCGTAGCCGGTGCCAGCCTTGACGTACGGGTCGGTGCCCTCGCGGTAGCGCCACAGCGTTTCCTTGCCGTTCACCACCGGCCAGCGCAGGCCGCGCGCCTGGTGGTACATGTCGAACGGCGCGAGGTCGTGGCCATGGCCGCGCCCGAAGGTCGCGTATTCCTCGAACAAGCCCTTTTGCACGTAGAAGCCGAAGGCCTTGCCCTCGGCGTTCTCGTAGCCGGCTTCCATTTCCGACAGCGGGAACTTGTCGACATTGCCGTTGCGGTAGAGCACATCGAACAAGGTCTTGCCGCGCAGTTCGGGCTTCTTGGCGATCAGCTCCGCGGGCCAGACCTCCTCGACCTTGAAGCGCTTGCTGAATTCCATCAGCTGCCACAGATCGGACTTCGCCTCGCCGGGCGCATTGACCAGCTGATGCCAGAAGTGCGTGCGCCGCTCGGCATTGCCGTAGGCGCCTTCTTTCTCGACCCACATCGCGGCGGGCAGGATGAGATCGGCCGCGACCGCGGTGATGGTCGGGTAGGCATCGGAGACGACGATGAAGTTGTCCGGGTTGCGATAGCCCGGATAGCCCTCGTTCATCAGGTTCGCCGCCGCCTGCATGTTGTTGTTGACCATCACCCAGTAGGCGTTGAGCTTGCCGTCCTTGAGCATGCGGTTCTGCAGCACGGCGTGATAGCCCACCTTGTCGGGGATCGTGCCCTCGGGCAGCTTCCAGACGTGCTCCGCTTCGGCGCGGTGCTTGGGGTTGGTCACCACCATGTCGGCCGGCAGGCGGTGCGCGAAGGTGCCGACCTCGCGTGCGGTGCCGCAGGCCGAGGGCTGGCCGGTCAGCGAGAACGGGCTGTTGCCCGGCGTCGCGATCTTTCCGGTCAAGAGGTGGATGTTGTAGACCAGGTTGTTGCACCAGACACCGCGCGTGTGCTGGTTGAAGCCCATGGTCCAGAACGACATCACCTTGACCTTCGGGTCGGCATAGAGCTCGGCCAGCGCGATCAGGCGGTTCTTGGGCACACCGCTCATCTTGGCGACGGTGTCGACGTCGTAGGCCGAGACGAACTTGGCGAATTCCTCGAAGGTCATCGGCTCATGACCACCGGCATTGGCGGCGTTCTTCGCGGCCTTCTGCAACGGATGCTCGGGGCGCAGGCCGTAGCCGATGTCGGCATTGCCGCGCCGAAACGAGGTGTGCTTGGTGACGAAGTCCTTGTTGACGCGACCGGTCGAGATGATGTGATGGGCGATGAAGTTCAGGATCGCCAGATCGGTCTGCGGCGTGAACGTGAGTTCGATGTCGGCCAGCTCGTACGAACGGTGCTCGAAGGTCGACAGCACCGCGACCTTGACGTTCTCGCCCGAGAGCCTTCGGTCGGTGACGCGCGTCCACAGCACCGGGTGCATCTCGGCCATGTTCGAGCCCCACAGCACGAAGGCGTCGGCGGCTTCGATGTCGTCGTAGCAGCCCATCGGCTCGTCGGCGCCGAAGGTGCGCATGAAGCCGACCACCGCGGATGCCATGCAGTGGCGCGCGTTCGGATCGATGTTGTTGGAGCGAAAGCCGCCCTTCATCAGCTTGAGCGCGGCATAGCCTTCCCAGACCGTCCATTGGCCCGAGCCGAACATGCCCACCGCGGTGGGGCCCTTTTCTTTCAGCACGCGCTTGAACTGCTCGGCCATCACGTCGAAGGCCTGGTCCCAGCTGACGCGCTGGAACTCGCCGTCCTTGGCGTACTTGCCGTTCTTCATGCGCAGCAAGGGCGTGGTCAGACGGTCCTCGCCGTACATGATCTTGGAGAGGAAATAGCCCTTGACGCAATTGAGCCCGCGGTTGACCTCGGCCTGCGGATCGCCATGCGTGGCGACGACGCGGTTGTCCTTCACGGCGACGGTGACGCCGCAGCCGGTGCCGCAGAAGCGGCACGGGGCCTTGGACCATTTGAGGTCGGAGGCTTGAGCACCCGTGGTCGCGGCGGTCTGTGCGAGGCCCGGCAGCGGAATGCCGGCGACGGCGCCGGCGGTCGCCGCGGCGCTACGCCTGATGAAGTCGCGTCTGGCGATCGTGTTCGTCGAAGACATCGGGAATCTCCTCGTTCATCGCTTCGAGCGAATCGGCGTACTGGTAGACCAGGGCGGCGGACATCACGCCGTCCAGGCGCTGGATGTCGGCGACGCGCCCGTACATCTGCTCTGAGCTGGCGGCTTCGAGCGTGACGACCAGCTTGCCGTTGGGTGCGCTGGCATGGACCTCGGCACCCGGCATCGCGGCGATGACCTCGGCGATTCGCGGCGCGCGGCGCGGTGCGGCATGCACCACCAGGCTGGTGATGTGCAGTTCTTCGGGCGTCATGCCTCAGCCTCCGGCAGGCCCGGGCGGCCCGGCGAACATCTGGATGATCCAGACGATGAAGCCATAGCCTGCGACGATCATCACCGCGAGCACCGGCGCCATCACGACGGACAGGAACAGGAAACTGCGCAGTTCCTGGGCCTTGCTGAAAGGCCCGGAGCGCGGTGGCTGATCGGCTGGCTGCACGATTGGCTCCCCTGCGTCTCTGCGAACGCGGGCTCGGTTGTATGCCGCCGAAGGGGCACTGTCAAACGAGCAAACCATCGATCGATGACAGGCCGGCAAGCGATGCCATTCAGGTATTGCCGAGGCTGGCCGTCTATGGCCCACTTTCAATCGACTGCGAGGAGATGTTCCGATGAAATCCTTCGGCTTCCCACGCGCGATCGCGCTGCTGTGCAGCACCGCGCTCGCCGCCACCGGCGCGCTGTCACAGACCTACGTCTACCCCGCCAAGGGCCAGTCTGCCGACCAGCAGAAGAAGGACGAAGGCGAGTGCCACACCTGGGCCGTGCAGCAAAGCAAGTACGACCCGGCCAATCCCCCGCCGCCGCCCGCGGCAGCCAAGCCCGCGACCACCGCCACGGGCACCACGCCGGGTGCGGGCGTGCGCGGCGCGGCGCGTGGCGCGGTGGTCGGCGAGATCGTCGCCGACGATGCGAGCACCGGTGCCGCGGTCGGAGCGGTCGCCGCGCGCGGCCAGAGCCGGCGCCAGAACGCGCAGGCGCAGCAGCAACAGCAGCAGGCCGCGGCGCAGCAGCAAAACGCCGGCATGGCCTCGTACCAGAAGGCGCGCGCCGCCTGCCTGGAAGGCCGCGGCTACACCGTCAAGTAAGGTCGCGATGCCGCGACCTTGCGCCGCACGCCTGGTCCTGCTCGCGGCGCTGTCGCTGGCGTCGCTGCCCGCCGCCGCGCAGCTGCGCGAGCGCGCGATCCGCGACATCGACGTGCAAAAGCTCGCCAACGGCATCGTCGGCATCATGTCGTACACGGTCGCGCCCGATGTCACGACCAGCTCGCTGTCGATCAACAACAACGCGACCAGCAATGCCGCGCTGAGCATGACGCAGTTCGGCGGCGGCTTCACCTGGAGCAGGGAGACGCGGCTCTATCTCGAGGGCAACGCGGCCTACTCGCGCTACGACCCGGTGTTCGTGGTCAGCGACGGCACCGACCAGCGCAACGTGCCGGCCAAATGGAACACGCTGTCGGTGACCGGCGGCATCGGCTGGGACTTTCCGATCTCCGAGCACTGGGTGGTGCGGCCGATCTTCAACTTCACCTACGGCCGCGTCGTCAGTGACCTGAAGGTCGCGAAGTGGTGGGTCGAGAACAACACCAATGCCGACCTGTCCTTCCTCGACGGCGGCAAGCTCGAGGCCTACGGCCTGGGCGGGGCGCTGATGTTCGACTACGAGAAGTTCTCGCCCGAGCGCGACGACGATCTCGAGATCCGCTACACCAACGTGCCACTGAAGAGCGCCGGCAGTTCGGAGGCCGGCGTGACGGGACATTCACGCGCCGAGAGCGCGAGCCTGTGGGCGCGCACGCGCGTGCCGACCGGCTGGGGCACGGTGTGGGACCGGCCGGTGCGCTATGTCTACGAGTTCGCCTTCACGCGCTTCCTGGCCGACGAGACCGAGACCGGCCTCACCTGGATGAGCTCGCTCGGCTTCGGCCTCGAACTCGACTCCAGCGCCAAGGACATCTGGGCCACGCGCTGGCGCCTGGTGGGGCGCTACAAGTTCGGGCCCGATGTGAAGGGCTGGTCGATGGGGATCGCGATCAGCTTTTGAGCGAGGTCACCGGCGCCACTCGTAGCGCGCGACGTCCTGTTCTCGCCCCTGGAACAGCATCGGCTCGGTCACGACATGCTCGAACCCGCCGCGCTCGAGGATGCATCGTGAAGCCACGTTGTCCGCCGCAGTGATCGCGATCACGCGGCCCAGCGCGAAGGTGGCTGCGACCCAGCGGCAAGCCGCAACGAGCGCTTCGACACCGAGCCCGCGCCCACGCGCACGTTCGGCGATCGCATAGCCGACCTCGACTTCGTCTTCCAGCGGACTGAAGCCGATATGCCCCAGCAACTCGCCACTCGCATGCTCCTCGATCGCGAGCACATAGGGCCCGCGTCGCGGATCGCCGGGCTTCGCATAGGCCTTGATCAGGAAGGCCATCGTCGCCTCGGCCTCGGCCAGGTTCTCGTAGACCTGCGACGGGATCCAGCGCCGCGTGCTCGGCTCGCCGTTGAGCACGAGGATCGCGCTCGCGTCGGCGGCAACGAAATGGCGCAATCGCAGCGCGCGGGTGTCGAAGGGCAGGCTGTTCATGAGGCGCGACTGTGCGCCCCACCCGCCCCGCGAAGATGTCGCTCAGCTTCGCGCGTGTTTCATCCGTAGCGCGATCACGCCGGCGCCAGCTTGAACACCGACACCGCCTCGACCAGGCGCAATGCCTGCTGCTTGAGGCTGTCGGCCGCGGCCGCGCTTTCTTCCACCAGCGCGGCGTTTTGCTGCGTCGTGCGGTCCATCTGCGAGATCGCTTCGCCGACCTGGGCCACGCCCTGGCTCTGCTCGCCGCTCGCGGCGCTGATCTCGGCCACGATGTCGGTGACGCGGCGGATCGACGCGACCACGTTGCCCATCGTCGCGCCGGCACGATCGGCCAGCGCGCTGCCCTGCTCGACGCGCGCGACGCTGTCGTCGATCAGCGTCTTGATCTCCTTGGCCGCCGCACCCGCGCGGCCCGCGAGATTGCGCACCTCGGTCGCGACGACCGCGAAGCCGCGGCCCTGTTCGCCGGCGCGCGCCGCCTCGACCGCCGCGTTGAGCGCCAGCAGGTTGGTCTGGAAGGCGATGCCGTCGATCACGCCGATGATGTCGGCGATGCGCTTGGAGCTCTCGCTGATGCCGCGCATCGTCTCGACCACCTGGCCCACCACCTCGCCACCCTCGGCCGCGACGCCCGAGGCGCCGCGCGCGAGCTGGTCGGCCTGCATCGCGTTCTCGGCGTTCTGCTTGACGGTCGCGCTGAGCTCTTCCATCGCGGCCGCGGTTTCCTGCAGCGCCGAGGCCTGCTCCTCGGTGCGCTGGCTGAGATCGAGGTTGCCTTGCGCGATCTGCGTGCTCGCGGTCGCGACCGAGTCCGAACCGCGGCGCACGCGATCGACGATGCCGGCCAGGCCGCCGCGCATCTCGTCGACCGCACTCAACATGCTGCTGCGGTCGCCCGCCTTCAGCTCGACCGCGACGCTCAGGTCGCCGGCGGTGATCTGGCGCGCGATGTCGGTGGCGTAGTTCGGCTCGCCGCCGAGCTGCTTGACCAGGCCGCGCGCGATCGCGAAGCCCAGCACGCTCAGGCCCACGACCAGCAGCGCCACGCCCACCGAGAAGCCGAGCACGCGCTCGAGCACCGTGGCGTTGACCGTGTCGACATAGACGCCCGAGCCGATCACCCAGCCCCAGGGCTCGAAGCCCTTGACGTAGGAGAACTTCTGCACTGGCTTGTCGCTGCCCGGCTTGGGCCACATGTAGGTCACGAGGCCGGCGCCCTGCGCCTTGACCGTGTTGACGAACTCGACGAACAGCTTCTTGCCCGTCGGGTCTTCGTTCTTGCTCAGGTCCTTGCCGTCGAGATCGGGCTTCACCGAGTGCATCACCATGCGCGGATGCATGTCGTTGATCCAGAAGTACTCGCTGCCGCTGTAGCGCAGTGCGCGCAGCGTGGCCATCGCGCGCTGCTTGGCTTCTTCTTCGCTCAGCTGGCCCTTGGCGAACTGCGCGTGGAAGTGCGCCACGATGCCGTGCGCGACCTCGACGGTCTGTCGCACGCTCGCCTCGCGCTCGGCCAGGATCAGCTTGCGCTCGGAGAACAGGAACACGGCAGCCAGCACGACGATGCCGATCAGTGCGCTGCCGATGAGCAGCCCCAGCCGCTTGGCGATGCTGAGGGAATTGAGAGAAAACATGGCAAGACTCGCGAAGGGAGACGACGACGGCGCAGCGCCGCGTTCTGAGCGTGGAACTTCTGCGCGGGACTTCTGCCCGTGACATATCGGCCTTCGCGGCCCCGACTTGAGTCGGATCGACCCTAGGCCTGCGTCGAGCGCCGCTCGACGATGCGAAAGCCGACGTCGACGATGCGCTCGGTGGGCGCCTGGCCGGCGCACATCGCGAGGATCATCTCGGCGGCGAGGCGGCCGATCTCGGCGCCGTCGATGCGCACCGTGGTCAGCGCAGGCTCCAGGTGGGCCGCGAAATCGGCATCGCCGAAGCCGACCACCGCCAGGTCTTGCGGCACGCGCAGGCCGCGCGCCTGCGCCTCGGTCAGCACGCCTTGGGCGAGGCCGTCGGAGCTGCAGAACACCGCGCGCACGTCGGGCGACTGGCGCAGCAGCTCGACCAGGGCCGCGCGGCCGAGGGCGAGATTGCTCGGTGCCTTGACCACGGCCGTGGGCACCTCGCGCCCCATCGCCGAGACGAAGCCTTCGCGGCGGCGCAGCGCGCGCTCGTCGTCGCCGGTGGCGATGCCCACGCGCTGCCAGCCCTTGCCGAGAAAGAAGCCCGCGACCGCGCTGCCGACCTTGGTGTGCGAGAAGCCGACCAGCGCATCGATCGGCCGCTCGGTCAGGTCCCAGGTCTCGACCACCGGCGTGCCGAGCTGGCGCAGGCGATCGGTGGCCTCGCTGCCGCCGAGCAGGCCGGCGACGACGATGCCGTCGACGCGGCGACCTAAAAAGGTGTCGAGCAGCGCGGCCTCGCGCGCATGGTCGTAGCCGGTCTGGCCGAGGAGCAGCTGGTAGCCCGCGGCATCGAGCGCCTGCGTCAGCGCATGCACCGTCGGCAGGAACTGCGGCACCGCGATGAAGGGCACCAGCGCGCCGATCGTCATGCTTCGCCGCGACTTGAGCCCGCCCGCGAGCCGGTTCGGGATGTAGCCGGTCTGCTTGATCGCCGCCTGCACGCGCTCGAGCGTCGGCGGCGAGACGCGCTGCGGATCGCTCAAGGCGCGCGAGACGGTCATCAGCGAGACGCCCGCTTCGCGGGCGACATCGTGCAGGGTGACGGAGTTCGGGCGGGCGGCGGGCGGCATGAAGGGCGAGTAGTTTCGAAACGATTGTCCGATGACGGCGCTGGGGCTTGTTGCCGGCGACCGATGTTAACGTTAGCATCCGCTCCGAGTCACCGGCGCGATCGTGGATCGCGCTCTTCTTGGCCTGATGTTGTTAACGTTACCATGGCATCGAACTCCAGCCCCCAGGACCGCATCGACTGGCTGCGCGTGTCCTCCGTCGTGCTGCCGCTGGCCAACCCGATCAGCGACGCGAAGGTGCTGACCGGCCGGCAAAAGCCGATGACCGAGATCGCGATGCTGTTCGCCGAAGTGCGCACGGCCGATGGCCACGAGGGCCTGGGCCTGAGCTACGCCAAGCGCGCCGGGGGGCCGGGCCAGTTCGCGCATGCGAAGGAAGTGGCCCCCGCGCTGCTGGGCGAGGATCCGAGCGACATCGCGCGGCTGTGGACCAAGCTCAGCTGGGCCGGCGCATCGGTGGGCCGCAGCGGCCTGGCGACGCAGGCGATCGGTGCGTTCGACGTGGCGCTCTACGACCTGAAGGCGCGCCGCGCGCAGCTCTCGCTCGCCAAGCTGCTGGGCGCGCATCGCGACTCGGTCGCTTGCTACAACACCTCGGGCGGCTTCCTGCACACGCCGCTCGATCAACTGCTGCGCAATGCCGAGGCTTCGGTCGAGCGCGGCATCGGCGGCATCAAGCTCAAGGTGGGCCAGCCCGATCGCGCCAAGGACATCGAGCGCGTCGCCGCGGTGCGCAAGCACCTGGGCGATCGCGTCGCGTTGATGGTCGACGCCAACCAGCAATGGGACCGCCCGAGCGCGCAGCGCATGTGCCGCGCCTTCGAGGACTACGGCCTGGTGTGGATCGAGGAGCCGCTCGACGCCTACGACCACGAGGGCCACGCCGCGCTGGCGCGCCAGTTCGACACCCCCATCGCCACCGGCGAGATGCTCACCAGCGCGATGGAGCATGGCGACCTGATCCGCCACCGCGCCTGCGACTGGCTGATGCCCGACGCGCCGCGCGTCGGTGGCATCACGCCCTTCCTGAAGATCGCCGCGCAGGCCGAGGCCGCGGGCCTGATGCTCGCGCCGCATTTCGCGATGGAGCTGCACGTGCACCTGGGCGCGGCCTATCCGAGCGAGACCTGGGTCGAGCATTTCGACTGGCTCGAGCCGCTGTTCAACGAGCGCCTCGAGATCCGCGACGGCCGCATGCTGGTGCCCACGCGGCCCGGCCTGGGCCTGAGCCTGAGCGATCAGGCGCGCGCCTGGACGCGCGAGCAGGTGGAGTTCAAGGCCTGACGAGTTTCTTGTTCCTTAAAACGACGATCGGAGACAAGTGATGAAGAGACTGCTCACCGCACTGACCCTGGCCTTTGCCGCCTTGGCCAGTGCACACGCCCAACCCTGGCCGGCCAAGCCGGTGACCCTGCTGGTGCCCTTCCCGCCCGGCGGCTCGACCGACATGATCGCGCGCACCGTCGGCGCCAAGCTGCAGGAGCGCTTCGGCGGCAGCTTCATCGTCGACAACAAGGCCGGTGCCGGCGGCACGGTCGGCGCGGCGCAGGCCAAGCGCGCGGCGCCGGACGGCTACACGATCTTCGTGTCGTCGCTGGGGCCCTTCGTGATCGGCCCGCACCTGGTGAAGAGCGCGGGCTACGACCCGCTGAAGGACTTCGACTACATCACCGTCGCGGTGCAGGCGCCCAACGTGCTGGCGGTGCCGGCGGGCTCGCCGCACAAGAGCTTTGCGGACCTGCTCGCGTTCGTCAAAGCCAACCCCGGCAAGATGACCTTCGCGTCGGCCGGCAACGGCACCTCGGACCATCTCACCGCCGAGCTGTTCTGGCAGGAGACCGGCACCACCGCGATCCACGTGCCTTACAAGGGCGGCGCGCCGGCGATGCAGGACCTGCTGGGCGGCACGGTCGACGCCACCTTCATGAACATCAACACCGGCTTGCCGAACATCAAGGCCGGCAAGCTGCGCGCGCTGGCGATCACCAGCTCGAAGCGCTCGCCGCTGCTGCCCGATGTGCCGACGATGGAAGAGCTCGGCTTCAAGGGCGTGACGGTCTATTCGTGGCAGGCCTTCGCGGCGCCCAAGGGGCTCCCGGCGGACATCAAGGCCAAGCTGTACGAAGGCATCGTCGCGGCGCTCAACGATGCGAGCGTCAAGCCCAAGCTGCTCGAACTCGGCTTCGAGATCAGCGGCAACACGCCGGAGCAGTTCACGGCTTTCCAGGCCGCCGAGTTCGCGCGCTGGAAGAAGGTGATCGAGGTCGGAAAGATCACGGCTGATTGATGACCCACCCCCGAAGCGCCTGCGGCGCCTCCCCCTCAAGGGGGCGACGCCAGCGGACCGGCAAAGCCGGATCCGCGGCGCCCGCTGGAACGGAGCAGATCGCTTGAAGCCCCTCACCATTCGCATGGACGAGCGCGACAATGTCGCGATCGTCGCCAACGACGGCGGCCTTGCGGCCGGCACGGTGTTCGACGACGGCCTCACGCTGGTCGAGAAGGTCCCGCAGGGCCACAAGGTCGCGCTGGTCGACCTCGCGGCCGGCGACGAGGTGCGGCGCTACAACGTCGTGATCGGCCGCGCCGCGCGGCCCATCGCCAAGGGCAGCTGGGTCCACGAGCGCCTGCTCGAGATGCCGGCCGCGCGCACGCTCGAAGGCCTGCCGATCGCGAACGCGACGCGCGCCGCGATGGCGCCGCTCGAAGGCCACACGTTCGAGGGCTATCGCAACGCCGACGGCTCGGTCGGCACGCGCAACATCCTCGCGATCACGACCACGGTGCAGTGCGTCGCCGGCGTGGTCGACTTCGCGGTGCAGCGCATCAAGCGCGAGCTGCTGCCGCGGTTCCCCAACGTCGACGACGTGGTCTCGCTCGAGCACACCTACGGCTGCGGCGTCGCGATCGACGCGCCGGATGCGATCGTGCCGATCCGCACGCTGCGCAACATCACGCTCAATCCGAACTTCGGCAACGAGGTGATGGTGGTGAGCCTGGGCTGCGAGAAGCTGCAGCCCGAGCGGCTCTTGCCACCGGGCAGCTTCGCGATCGTCGACGAGCGCAACGTCGCCGACGTGGGCGCGAGCGGCGACGCCGCGCTCGACGTCGTGTGCCTGCAAGACGATGCGCACGTCGGCTTCATGTCGATGATCGACTCGATCATGTCGACCGCCGAGGAGCATCTCGAACGCCTCGACGCGCGCCGCCGCGAGACGGTGCCGGCCAGCGAGCTGGTGGTCGGCGTGCAGTGCGGCGGCAGCGACGCCTTCAGCGGCGTGACCGCGAACCCGGCGGTGGGCTATTGCACCGACCTTCTCGTGCGCGCGGGCGCCACCGTGATGTTCTCGGAAACCACCGAGGTGCGCGACGGCATCGACCAGCTGACCTCGCGCGCGGCGACGCCCGAGCTGGCCGACGCGATGATCCGCGAGATGGCGTGGTACGACGCCTACCTCAAGCGCGGCGCGGTCGACCGCAGCGCCAATACGACGCCGGGCAACAAGAAGGGCGGGCTGTCGAACATCGTCGAGAAGGCGATGGGCTCGATCGTCAAGAGCGGCAGCGCGCCGATCTCGGGCGTGCTGTCACCGGGCGAGAGCCTGCGCGATCGCGGCATCGAGCGCGGGCTCGTGTATGCCGCGACGCCGGCCAGCGATTTCATCTGCGGCACGTTGCAGGTCGCCGCGGGCATGAACCTGCACGTCTTCACCACCGGCCGCGGCACGCCCTATGGCCTGGCCGAGGTGCCGGTGATCAAGGTCGCGACGCGCAGCGATCTGGCGCGGCGCTGGCACGACCTGATGGATGTGAACGCCGGTCGCATCGCCGATGGCGAGGCGACGATCGAAGAGGTGGGCTGGGAGCTGTTTCGCCTGATGCTCGATGTGGCGAGCGGGCGCAAGGCCACCTGGGCCGAGCGCTGGAAGCTGCACAACGCGCTGGTGCTGTTCAACCCGGCGCCGGTCACCTAGGGCCGACGCTGATCACCTCGCCTGCGCGCACGAAGTTGCCGGCGCCCAGGTGGTGGATCGTGTGCAGCTCGGCGTTGTCGGCGCGGATGGACCAGCGACCATTGGCGAACACGCGCTCGTCGGCCATCGCCGCGACCACTTCGCCGAAGCAGGTGTCGTAGGCGTCCTGCGCGTGCGGCTCGGGGATCAGCCGGCATTCGAGCCAGGCGGCGCAGCCGGCTTCCAGCCACGGCATGCCGAGCACCGGGCCGCGGTTCGCGTCGATGGCGTGCTGTGCGAACTTGTCGAGATCGCGGCCGCTCTCGTTGCCGACGGCATAGGTCAGCGCCGCGATCGAGGCGCCGGGGATGCAGATGCCGAACGCAGCGCTCGCTTCGACGAGCTCGCGCGTGAAGGTCTTCTTGTCGATCACGACCGCGATGCGCGGCGGCGTGAACTCGACCGGCATCGACCAGGCCGCCGCCATCACGTTGCGGCGCGCGCCGTGGGCGCTGGTGACCAGCACGGTCGGGCCGTGGTTGACGAGGCGGCTGGCGTGTTCGAGGGCGACGGGCTTGAAGTGCGGGTTCATCGCGCCATCGTAGTCAGCAAGCGATACCCCGCGCCATACACCGCCTCGATCTGCAAGCGCGCCGCCTGCCCTTCGCTCGCCGCGTCGAGCTTCTTGCGCAGCCGATAGATGCGCTGCTCCAGCGCTCTTCGCGCCAGCGCGCGCGGCGCCTCGGAGGCCGCGGCGATCAAGTGATCGACGCCCACCGTGCGGCCCTGGTTCTCGAACAGCACCCGCGCCAGCTGGCACTCCACCGCGCTCAGCGCCTCGTGCCGCCCCGGCGACACCAGCTGGCGCGACTGCAGGTCCAGCTCGTAGACGCCCGCGCGCAGCAGCGTGCGGCTTTGATGGCCGCGCTTGACGATCACGCGCGCGCGCAGCCGCTCGATCAGGCCGTCGGGGCCGTCGATCATCGTCACGTAGTCGTCGACGCCGTGCATCAGCGCATGCGCGATCGCGCGCGCGCCGCCCTCGCCGAGCAGGATGGTCGAGGTGTTCGCGTTCACGCTCGCCTGCAGGCTCGACAGCCAGTGCTGCGTGAGCTCGGGCGCGTCTTCCAGCACCACCGCGTCGAACTCGCCCGAGGCGGCCGCCGTCGCCAGCGCGAACGGGCTCGGGAAGTTGGTGACCACCATCGAGCGATCGCGCAGCCGCGTGGTCACCGCGGACTCGTCTTCAGCAGCGAGGAACAGGGTCGCGACGCTGGCGCCCGCGGTTTCGTCGGGTGGCCTCATGAGCCCGCGGTCCTCATGGCTGCGTCAGGTAGGCCGCGCCCAGCGCCGTCAGCACGCCGGATTGCGCCGCGAACAGGCTCGTGAAGTGCGTGTCGTTGTTCCAGCGTCCGGTGAACCAGGCATAGCGCTCGACGTCGTCGCGCGATTCGCAGATCGCCACCATCTCGGCCATCTGCGCCTGCTGCTTGGCGGCGCTGTCGATCTGCGCGCCGTCTTGCTGCGAATGCCAGTTCGCGAACTCGGTCACCCAGAACGGCTTGCCGTATTTCTTCAGCCGGTCGAGCTGGGCCGCGAGGCCGTAGTCGTACCAGTGGAAGGCCAGCGCGTCGATGCGCGGATCGCGCCCGCCGTTGGCGCCGCGGTAGGCGGCGTAGAAGGCATCGAGCCAGGTGATCGGATCGGCAAAGCCGGCCATCGTGCCCCAGGTCATCGCCGGGCCGACGATGCGAACGCCGGCGGCCGCGGCCACCGCTTCGTAGCGCGGCCACAGCGCGGCCGCGGCGGCGGGCGTCAGGTTGGCCTGGTCGGTGAGATTGGGCTCGTTGAGCACCAGCAGGTTCTCGATCGACGCATCGGCCTTCAGCATCGCGACGATGGCCGCATCGTCGAAGTTGCCGTTCCACAGCATCGGCACGTGCTTCATCGCGCCGGCCATCGCCGGGTTGGCGCGCATCGCGGCATCGGGCTGCGAGGCCCAGTTGTAGTACCAGGCCACATCGGCGCCGAGCGCGCTGAAGTCCTGCGCGTTCTTCAGGTCGTAGGCGATGCCGCGCTTTGGATGCGGCGCGGGCGAGCCGGCCGGCGGGGGCGGCGGCGGTGAACCAGGAGGCGGCGGAGGCGGCACCGGCGACGGCGGCGAAGGCGCCGCGCTCGACGAGCCACCACCGCCTCCGCAGGCGGCGAGCAGCGCGGCCGAGGCCGCAGCAGCCGAGGCGAGCAACAGCCGGCGGCGCTCCTGTGATGAAGACGTCATCGCGGATCTTTGGGGGTGGTTCGAAGTGGCGCGCAGTCTCGTGTCGCGATCCCGTGAAGTCACGGGCGATTGCAGACGCTTGCGAGCACCGTGAGTATTCGTGGACTTCGCCGAAAGCGCGCGTGAGCTATGCACGGCGCGCAGCGAACGGTCGTTCGCGACCTGAATCGACGCTGAAATTCGCTTGCAGGAAGTTTGAGCCGCATCAAAGAAAAAGCCCGCTGACTCACCAGGACAACCCTGGGGCCGCGGGCTCTTCTACCGGCACGCTTGACCGCGCTAAGCAGCACGGGGCGACGGGATCCTTCGACGCAGGTGACGGGTTCCTGTATTCCGCCCAGTGGTGCGGCCGATTGCTCGTCGAAGTGAAGCCACTCTAGCCGACTCGCGTGACGATTGAACACCCCCTACCCCCATGACCGCAGGGGCCTTCATGCATCGCCGCGCACCGCGACGACAAGGTTGTCACGCAGCGTCGCGATGTCCTTTTGCAGCTTGATGAACTGCGCGCCCGACAAGCCGCAGGCGTCGACGAGATCGATGCTCGACGTCTTCTCGCGCAGCTGGCGGCCGCTGCGCGTGAGGCTCACGCGCACCTGGCGCTCGTCTGCCGAGTCGCGCGTGCGCTCCACGTAGCCCATGCCCTCCAGCTTCTTGAGGATGGGCGTGAGCGTGTTCGACTCGAGGAACAGCTTCTCGCCCAGGCTGCCGACGGTCTGGCCGTCTTCTTCGAGAAGCGCGACCACCGTCACGTACTGCGTGTAGGTCAGGCCCAGCGGCTCGAGGATGGGGCGGTAGAGCTTGCCGAAGGCCAGGTTGGCCGAATAGACCGCGAAGCACAGGAAATCGTCGAGCTTGCGGCGTTCTGCAGGCGGTTTGACGGGCGTCATGGCGGCTCCTTCGGCGGGGATCAGTGAAATATATCGCATGCGATAGAAGCGCAGGCGATTTTTCTCCTTGACTCGGCCGGGTCCTTCGACGAAAGTGTTTTCCATCGCATGCGATGCAATCGTGTTCGATCTACAATCCACCCCACGCCAAAGACGAGTTCCGCCATGAGCAAGATCAGCAAAGTCCTCCTGACCGGCAAGACCCACACCACGCCCGCCGCGCGCGCCGGCCGCCTCGACCTGCAGCTGAGCACGCCCAACGACCCCAAGGCCACGCTGAGCTACGCCTCGGTGGTCGCCCACCCGACGGCCGAGCAGCTGTTTGCCGGCGCCTGGTCGGCCTGCTACATCAGCGCGGTCGAGCTGGTCGCCAAGACGCGCAAGGTCGCGCTGCCCGAGGGCTTCGCGGTCGACCTCGAAGTCGACCTGGGCATGGATGGCGAGGCCTACTTGCTGCAGGCGCGCCTGAACGTCGTGCTGCCCGGCCTGGCGCAAGATGTCGCCGAGACGCTGGCGCACGAAGCCGACGCGATCTGCCCGTACTCCAAGGCGACGCGCGGCAACATCGACGTCGCGTTGACCGTGACGACGGCCGACGAACGCGTGGCCGCTTGATGATTGCGCGGGAGGCCGCATCTGCGGCTTCCCTTCCCCGGATCCACCCCTCGAAAGGAACACCATGACGACGCGAACCGAAACCGCCGTGCTCGCCGGCGGCTGCTTCTGGGGCATGCAGGACCTGCTGCGCAAGAAGCCCGGCGTGCTGTCCAGCCGCGTGGGCTACAGCGGCGGCGACGTGCCGAACGCGACCTACCGCAACCACGGCACGCATGCCGAGGCGATCGAGATCGTGTTCGACCCGCAGGTCATCGGCTTTCGCGAGATCCTGGAGTTCTTCTTCCAGATCCACGATCCGAGCACGCCGAACCGCCAGGGCAACGACCGCGGCACCAGCTACCGCTCGGCGATCTTCTATCGCGACGAGGAGCAAAAGCGCGTCGCGCTGGACACCATCGCCGATGTCGACGCCTCGGGCCTGTGGCCCGCCAAGGTGGTGACCGAGGTCGCGCCTGCCGGCCCGTTCTGGGAGGCCGAGCCGGAGCACCAGGACTATCTCGAACGCTATCCGAACGGCTACACCTGCCACTGGGTGCGCCCGGACTGGAAGCTGCCCAAGCGAGCCGCATCATGAACACCGACTACCGCCCGATCTCCTGCGAGTTCCACGACCTGCTCGAAGCGCTGGCGACGACGCGCAAGCCTGCGCAGATCCGCTTCGCCGTCGATGACGAGAGCGGCCATTCGGAGCGTTTTCTCAAGGCCGTCATCGTCGACGTGTATGCGCGCGACGGCGTCGAGTACCTCGAAACGCGCGAGGGCCGGCTGGTGCGGCTCGATCGCCTGGTCGAGGTCGACGGCGTGCGGCTGGCAGACTTCTGCGAGTCAGCGCAGGTCGATTGACCGCATGCCGCGGGTGACGGCCAGCGCGAGCAGCGCCGTCACCGCCAGCATCGCCGCGAGGTGAACGCCGATCGCCGCGAGCGCGAGCAGCATCGAACCCGACGCGGTGATGCTCGCCGCCGGCGAGTTGCCGATGCACAGCGGCAGCAGCGCCGGCACCAGCATCAGCCCGGTGCCATGCATCGCGCCGGCGATGAAGGCACCCAGCGCCGCGCAGGTACGCGCCTGCGTGCGCATCGCCAGCAAGATGCACAGCAGCGCGCCCGCCGCGACGAGCATCGGCCGGCGATCCATGCCCGGGGAGATCGCGACCATCGCCGCGACCACCGCGATCGACGCCGCATGGCCGACGACGATCGGCCGCAGCGAACGCGCCCCGCAGGCCGCCGCCGGCAGCCAGCCGCACAGCGGGTTCAGCCCATGCAGCGCGCCCGAACCGGCGACCGCGAGCCAGGGCCACAGCGCGTCCACGGGCGGCCTCGCCTTCAGTCGTGATGGCCGCAGCAGCTGGCCGCATGCGCAGTGGCGGGCTGCTCGTAGCGGTCGTGGTGGCGCACCCAGGCCATCGTGTGGGGCAGCTCGCCCTCGTCGCGGCCCTTGGGCGTGAGGTCGATCAGGTTGTAGCTGCCCATCATCACCTCGACGCCGCGGCCGAAGGTCGAGTAGGTGTGGAAGACCTGGCCGGCCTCGTCGCGCACGAAGACGCTGATGCCGGGCGCCTCGTCGACCGGGAACTCCATCATCGAGTAGTTGTAGTAGACCTCGCCGCGCGCGCGCTCCTCGGGCGCGAAGCTCACGTGGAAGTCGCGGTTGAAATCGCTGCCGTGCGACGAGGCCCAGGCGAACTGCCAGCCCATGCGTTGCTTGAACTTCTGGATCTCGGCCAGCGGCGCGCGCGAGACCGCGAGCCAGGCGATGTCGCGCTGCGCGAGATGCGCGGCCATGCCGTCGAGGTGGTCGGCCATGAACGAGCAGCTCTTGCAGCCCTCGCCCCAGCCGGGGCCGAGCATGAAATGCTGGACCATCAGCTGGCTGCGGCCCTGGAACAGCTGCGAGAGGCGGCGCGGGCCGTCGACGGTGTCGAGCAGGTAGTCCTGTTCGAGCCGCACCCAGGGCAGCGCGCGGCGCTGCTCGGCGAGCTGGTCGTGAGCGCGGGTCAGCTCCTTTTCCTTGGCGAGCAAGGCCTTGCGTTCGGCGAGCCAGCGGTCGCGGGTGACGATTCGGGGAAGCGTGGCGGTATCCATGTCGTGCTCCTGGGTTGCAGTGGTTCGGCCATGCGGCGGCGCCACCCGTGCGTGGGCGGGCTTCAGAAGGCCGGGGGATCAGGCCGGGTTCAGGCCTTGATTCGCTTGGGGCGGCGCACCGCGCGGACCTTGCCGCTCGGGCCGCCGCCGGCGTAGAACAGATCGGCGCCGTCGGACTCGAGGCCGCTGACGAACTTGCCGCTGGGCATCTCGAGGCGCTCGAGCACGGCGCCGCTTTGCGGGTCGATGCGGCGGATCTCGCTCGCGTCGTGCTCCCAGGTGCCGTGCCACAGCTCGCCGTCGACCCAGCTCACGCCGGTGACGAAGCGGTTCGACTCGATCGTGCGGCGGATCGCGCCGGTCTCGGGGTCGATCTGGTGGATCCTGCGTTCGCGGTACTCGCCGACCCACAGGCTGCCTTCGGCCCAGGCGAGACCGGAGTCGCCGCCGCGGCCCGGCGCGGGGATGGAGTGCACGACCTGGCCGGTGGCGGGATCGATCTTGTCGATGCGCGCTTCGGCGATCTGGTAGAGGTGGCGGCCGTCGAACGCGGTGCCGGCATCGCAGGCGCGCTCGATGCGCTGCACCGGCTCGCCGCTGGCCGGGTCGATGGCGAGCAGCGCCGCGCCGGTCGCGGCCCAGAAGCGCTGGCCGTCGTAGGTGATGCCGGCGATGTTGGGCGCGCCCTCGAAGGGGCCGTACTCGCGCACGATCTCGGCGGGGCTGGCGTCGTTCTTGTCGCTCATTCGCTTCTCCTGGAATCGATGTGCTCAATCTAGCCAAGCGGCAGCGCGGCGGGGAGTAACAAGATCGTCGTGAATCCGGTCAGCGACGGCGCGAGCCAGCGGCGCGCGCGGCCCTGGCCGCTGGCGCGCACGCGGCCTTGGGCTTCCAGTTCGGCGAGCGCGCGCTGCACGGTGCGCTGGCTGTCGCCCAGTGCCAGCGCAAGCGCGGAGGTCGACCAGGCGGCGCCGTCGGACAGCAGCGCGAGCAGCTCGCCCTGGTCGCCATCGACGGGTGGTGCGAGCACGATGACGTCGCGCCCGGCATCGGGCCGCAACGCGAAACCGCGCGCGGTCGCTTCGATCGCCGCGAACTCGCCGACCAGCGCGCGCAGGCGGCCGATCTCGACGCGCAAGCGCGCACGATGCGTCTCGTCGGCATGGCGGGTGCGAAACACGCGCGCGATCAGCGCATCGCGATCGGCCTCGCCGGGCCAGGCTTCGGCGAGGCTGCGCGCGAGCGCGAACAGGATGGGCCGGCGCGCGAGCGGCAGCGCGGCGGGGCCGGCGCGCAGCTGGTGGCGACAGGCGTCGACGACCAGCGCGTCGCTGTCCATCAACTCGGCGACTTCGTGCAGGCGCAGCGGCTGCGAGCGGCCGCCGTCGACGCGGCGCGCCGCGGGGCGATCGAGCTGGGCGCGCGCATCGGCCACCTCGGCGCCGAGCGCGGCGATGCCGCTGCGCTCGGCCGCGTGCTCGGCGCGCGCGAGTGCGGCGCGGACTTCGTCGATGCGAAGGCGGCGCAAGGCGAGCTCGGCGGTCGCCAGCGCGGCGACCGCCTGCGGCAAGGGCGGCAGCGCCTGCGTTGCGAGCAGGGGCTCGATCTTCGCGAGCAGTGCCGCGGCGGCGTCGAGCCGGCCGAGCAGCAGCAGCCGGCGCGCGGCGATCAGGCGCGCTTGCAGCGCATTGGCGCGATCACCGGCGGCATCGAGCGCCGCGGCCGCGGACTCGAGCGCCCGCGGCGCATCGCCGAACTCGCGCATCGCCAGCGCCACCTCGGCTTCGGCGACGACGCAGCGCGCCCGCGCGAGCCGCTCGTGCGAACCGAAGCCGCGCGTCGCGGCCCGCAGCAGTTCGCGGGCACGAGGCAGCTCGCCGAGCTGCGCCATCGCGATGCCGCGCAGCGCGAGCGCGGGCGGATCTTCACGCAGCGCAATGCGCTTGAGCGCGGCCAGCGCATCGCCACCGGCGAGGGCGCGTGCGGCGGCGGAGATCAGCGAGTCCATGGGGAGAGGCTAGCGTCGCTGACGACTTCACCTCACCAATAGCCAAGCAGCTTCCACCACGCACCGCCCACCACCGCGAACACCAGCAGCTCCATCACGCTCATCACGAAGCCGACGCGCCACCACGTGCCCAGCGTGACGTAGCCGCTGCCGAAGATGATGGGCGAGGTGCCGGTCGCGTAGTGCGTGAGGCACATCATGATGGCCGAGCCGGCGGTCATCATCAGCATGAAGGGCGCGAGGTACTCGGGCGGAATGAGGTGCGCGCCCACCGTCAGGAAGGCCAGCAGCATCGCGCTGATGTGCGCCGTGGTGCTGGCGAACAGGTAGTGCGAATAGACGAAGGCCAGCACCAGGATCGCCGCGGTGCCGCCCCAGCCCATGCCGCTGGCGACGATGGCGTCTTTCATGCCTTCGGCGAACCACTTGATCACGCCGAGCTTGTTGAGCTGCTCGGCCAGCATCACCAGCGCGCCGAACCAGATCAGCGTGTCCCAGGCGCTCTTCTCGGAGAGCACGTCGTCCCAGTCGATCGTGCCGGTGATGATCAGCACGAACAGGCCGACGAAGGCGACCACGGTCGGATCGAGCGTGAGCGCATCGCCGAAGATCATTGCGGGCACGTTGGCCCACAGCAGCAGCAAGAGCGCGAAGGTCCCCATCATGACCTTCTCCTTCGGCGAGACCGGGCCCATCTTCGCCAGCTCGCCGCGCGCGTATTCGATCGCGTTGGGCGTGGCCTTCAGCTGCGGCGGCGCGAGCAGGTAGATCACCACCGGCATCAGCAGCAGGCACAGCAGGCCGGGCAGCAGCATGCACAGCGCCCAGCTCGTCCACGACAGCTGCAGGCTGGAGTTGGTGGCCTTGGCGACATAGTCCACCACCAGCGGATTGGGCGCGGTGGCGGTGATGAACATCGCCGAGGTGATGGGGTTCGAGTGGTAGTTGACCAGCGCGAGATAGGTGCCGACCTTGCCTTCGGTGCCCTTCTCGGGGTCCGAGTCGAAGGCGTTGGCGATCGACTTCATGATCGGATGCACGATGCCGCCGCCGCGCGCGGTATTGCTGGGCGTGAAGGGCGCGAGCACGAGCTCGCAGATCGCCAGGCCATAGCCGATGCCCACCGTGCGCTTGCCGAGCAGCGAAATGAAGATCAGGCCGATGCGGTTGCCCAGGCCCGTCTTCTTGAGCCCGCGCGAGATGAGGATGGCCGCGACGATGAGCCAGATGAGGGGGTTGTCGAAGCTGCTGAGCGCATCGGCGACGGCGCCTTTGGAGGAATCCGAAGTGACCTCGGCGAGCGAGACGATCACGATGGCCATCAATGCCATCACGCCGATCGGCATCACCTTGAGGATGATCGCGACGATGGTGGTGAGAAAGATCGCGACCAGGGTCCAGGCGTTGGGCGCGAGGCCTTGCGGCGTGGGGATCAGCAGCAGGATCACGAGCACGGCGGTCGTGATCAGCGCGGGGACCAGGCGAAACGGCACGGCCGCGTTGAAGTAACGCAGCGCGGCGATCAGCTTCGAGAACATGGAGCGACTCCTCCCGGGGTGGCCGACTGTGGGCGCAGCCTCGGGACAGTAGAGCGCAACGCCAGGGAACTTGGCAACAGCGGATCGCCTTGCGATCGACAGTGGGATTGCCGGTCACGGCCTTCACGACCAAACTGGACCTCCATCCCACAAGGAGACCACGATGAACAAGCGTCTATTCCTCGCTCTCGGTTCGCTCTCGATCGCACTCGCAGCCTGCACCACCACCGGGCCCGGCGCGAAATCGGATCCCGCCGCGCAGCGCAAGAGCATCGACTCCGGCGTCGACAGCGCGCTGACCAAGCTCTACGCGCAAGTGCCCGGCTCGCGCGAGATGGTCGCCAAGTCCAAGGGCGTGCTGGTGTTTCCTTCGGTGGTCTCGGCCGGCTTCGTGGTCGGCGGCTCCTACGGCCAGGGCGCGCTGCGCTCGAACGGCGCCACCGCGGGCTACTACAGCACCACCGCGGGTTCGGTCGGCCTGCTCGCCGGCGCCGACTCCAAGGCCTTGTTCGTGTTGTTCATGACGCAGGAAACCTACGACAAGTTCGTCGCCAGCAAGGGCTGGACGGCGGGCGCCGACGCCTCGGTCACGCTGGTGAAGGTGGGCGCCGCGGCCGGCGTCGACACGCAGACCGGCCAGCAGCCCATCATCGGCTACGCGCTGAGCAATGCCGGCCTGATGGCCAACCTCAGCATCGACGGCACCAAGTTCAACAAGCTCGATCTCTGAGCGGATCGCGCCGTCACGGGAACGTGAAGCTCAGCGGCGGCACGGCCGCCTTCGCGTCGATCGCCTGCGTCTTCGCGACGCCCGAGGCCGCCGCTTCGACCGTGTACAGCCCTGCGCGCGGCGCATCGGCGGCGAACACCACCGGTGCGGCCGGCTGCGTGCCCGGCACGCCCGCATAGGCCGCACGTTGCGGCGCATCGACCGGCAGCAAGAACGCGAAGGCACCGGTGTCGGCATCGACCGGCGCGCTCGCGAACTCGAAGCTCGGGCCGCCGGTGAACGATTGCAGTGCCCGCACGGTCGCGCCGGGTGCCACCGCCACGGGGCCGACCGTGCCGGTCACGTCGCGCGGTGCCGACGCCGCGGCGGCGGGCGCGATCGGCGCGGCTTGCGCATTGACGTAGGTGTAGGCCGTGTCGACCACCGGCACGCCGGTCATCACCGAGGTGACGCGGCCGTTCGCGGCGATGACGAGGTCGTAGGAGCCGATCGGCACCGGGTAGAGCACGAACTGGCCACTCACCGGATCGGGCACCGTCGCCTTGACCGGCACGCCGCTGGCCTGCACCGAGACGCTGGTCGGCGCGCTGGCCGCGATCGACGGCTCGATCCAGCCGACGACGCGCAGCCCCGCGTCGGACAGCACCGGGATCACGCTGACGACCGGCTTCAGGTTGTAGCGCCCCGAGTTGCCGCGCTTGACGACCGACTTGCAGGCGTCGAAGTCGAGCACGACATCGGCGACCTTGTTGGCCGGCACGTCGATGTCGACGTTCATCTTCAGGCCCGATTGCTGCGCGCTCGGCGTGTCGAGCGCCGTCTCGCTGCCGCCGGTCGGCACGACCGAGTTCGCGAACGGCGAGCCCGTGCCGTTGTCGGCCAGCACGAGGCGCAGTTGCGTGTACTTGCCGGCCGGCAGCGAGGTCTGGCCCAGATCCTCGAGCACGCCATTGGTCAGCGACAGCAGGTCGATGCGCCGCGCCGGAGCGAGCACGATCTCGGACCAGCCGCTGTCGCCGTCGGCCGCGCTCGCGCTGCGGTGCACGCGCACCTTCTCGACGGTGACGTTGACCTGGTCGTAGCCGCACGACGGCGCGTCCGTCAGCGAGACGCGCAGCGTGCCCATCGGCGCGCCGGTGCCGCCGATGCCGCCACCGCCACCACCACCACATGCGGCGACCAGTGCCACCAACGCGCCAAGCGCGCCCCAACGACGAATCCTGTTCATGATCACTCCTCGACGGACGTGGAGGACGGCGGGGTCGTGCCCAGCCGTTCCTCGAAGTAATAGATGCCCAGGCCGACGCGAGCCTTCTGCGGCTCCTCCTCGCCAGGGGACGGATCGGTGTCTCTATCGGCCAGCCAGTGGTCCAGCCGTTCGAGCAGGGCCTGCGCCTGAGCGGCGCTGCTGCGACGAAACGCGGGCAGCGCGGTCACGTCGATGCTCTGGTACATGACCTTGCGCTGGAAGCGCGGGTCGTCGTCGCCGTCCAGCAGGTTGTGGTCGATGGTGTCGATCAGGTCGGCCACGTCGGTGCCGAGGATGTCGAGCTTGGCGAGCATGCCGTCGCGCGGCACATAGGCGCGCGCCACCGGCTCGCAGCGGCCGTCGTCGAGCTGGCGCACGGCACCGACGCGCAGCAGCTCGTCGAGCATCGCTCGCGTCGGCATGTCGCCGCTGTAGCGCCGCACCAGATCACTGAAGCTTCGCTGGCCCTCGCTTTCGAGCGGGCGCGGCATGCCGGTCTGCGGGTCGACGAAGTCCGGATCGCGGATCCACGCCGTCATCACGCGCGCCGCGCGGTTGTAGCGGTCGCCTTGCTCGGGCGCGGCGTGGTCCGGTTCGGCGACGATGCGCTGCACGTCCTTGCGCGTCAGGCCGGTCAGGATCGACGCGCGCGAGATCGACGGCTTCTTGTCCGGCAGCGGGAAGTCCTCCATCGCCGAGGCGACGTAGACGCGCTTGGCCATCTCCTCGAACGCGGCATAAGGCACCGCGTGGCGCAGCAACAGGCGCACGAGGGGGCGCAACAGCCGCATGACGGCGGCGTCGAGGGCCTGCCGGGGCAGTCGGGGATCATCCATTTTTGGGATGATTTTCCCAATTCTTGTGATGTGTCAAGTGATGCCTATCGCCTGCCCGACGAAAGGGCATTGCCCGGCTAGGCACCGCAAACTAAGGGAAAACCCTAGACTGCGCCGCAATGCCCGTTCGGGCACGGCTCAACTAGGAGATCCCGCCATGAAGAAGATGCTCGGCATTGCCGCCCTCCTGCTCGCCTCGGCCTGGGCCCAGGCTTCGGCGCTCAACACGCCTACCGTCGGCGCCGCCGCGGACGCCCCGATGTACGGCACCTATCACGACAAGGCGACCGACTTCGTCTTCGTCAAGCTGGCCGATGGCTGGTCTTTCGTCGCACGTGACGAAGGCGCTCAATCGCACGACGTGTTCCGTGACGCGCACACCGGCTTCGTGTTCGTGAAGCTGTCCAGCGGCTGGAAGTTCGTCGGCGCGCAAGCCTGATCAGGCTCGCGCGGCCGCGCTGACTCAACGCGCCGAGACGCTCACCTCGACCGCGCCGCCGCGGCTCTTCATGCCCGAGTACGCGCGCTCCACGCGGGATGGCTCGGCGATGGTGTTGAAGTCGTATTGCGTCGTGCCGTCCGGCCCCAGGCTGACCTTGCCGTCGGCGGTCTGGCGGCACTTCTCGACGAACTCGCCGTAGTGGCCCTTGATGATCGCGATCGCCTTGTCGACCGCGCCCTGCTCGCTGCCGCCCCAGCCGTTGCCGGTGTTGAAGCCCGGCGGGCCGGGCACCGTGATCGGCGCGGAGAAGCAGTAGGGGTTGATGCGCGCCTGCGGGCCTGGGCGCATCGGCTGCATCAGGATGAAGGTCAGCGGCTTGCCGGCGGCCGATGACGTGGCCGCTGATGTGGCCGCGGGCACGACGGGCGCAGGCGTCGCCACCGGCGCAGCGGCCTGCCGCTGCACGCTCGGCTCGCGCGCCTGCTCGCCCGCGCGCACGCTGGCGGTCAGGGCCGCCATCTGGCGCGCCTGCTGCGCGTCCTTGGCCTGCAGCTCCGAGCGCAGCGTGCTCGCGAACGCATCGGCGAAGGAGCGCGGCGCCGGTGCCGCGGCCTCCTCGCGAGCCATGGCGGCACGCATGGCCTGGCCGCGGCGGTACCGCTCTTCCTCGGCCGCCTTCTCGGCCACGTAGGCGGCGTACTCCGCGTCCAGCGACTCCTTGCTGAGCAGCGCGTAGCTGTCGGCGTAGGTGAGCACCCGGGTCGACGTGCCGTCGGGATGGATCTGGAATCGCTCGCCGGCATCGACCAGGGCCGACGGCAGCACGCGCCAACGCGTGAACTGCCGGAACCGCCCTTCCTGATCCTTCCAGTTGTACTCGAACTCCAGGGTGCCGTCGGCCAGCAGCCTGGCCTTCGCGTTCGGCCTGACCTCACCGGTCTTGGGATCGAGGAGGTCGTAGAGGCCCGGCGTGTCGGTCGCTCGAACGGCCCAGGACTGCGGCGTCGACGTGTCGCTCATGAACTGCAGGCTCAAGACCAGCACGCTGTCGCCCGCCTTCTCGACCTGGGCTGCCCGTGGGGGAAGGTTCACCGCCTTGCGCAAGTAGTAGCTGCCGGCCGCCGCGTCGAAGGGACCGAAGACGGTCGCGGGCTTGGGCGGCGGCGGCGGCGGCGGAGGGGGCGGCGGCGCAGGCACGGCCACGGGCACCGGGACCGGCGCGGTCGCCACCACCGGCGACGGCGCCTGCACGGGCGCTTCGGCGGCCTTGGCCGCAGCCGCCTTCGCCTCTTCGGCCGCGGCCGCCGGATCGCCACCCACGCCCTTGGACACGCGGATCACTTCGGTCGCCGTCGCCTTGCGCATCGGCACGGCCTGCGGCACGTTGCCGGTGATGACGAGCTGCTCCTTCAGCCGGTCGAAGCGCACGTTCTCGAACACGACGAACAGCTTGCCGACCTCGACCGAACCGTCCGGCTGCAGCTGCCCCTTCATCCACACGATGTCGTTGGTGGTGAAGTAGTCGAGCCGGCTCTTCTCGGGGTTCACCTGGATGAGCCAGTCGGTCTTGGTGCATTCGCCCTTCAGGCTGCAATAGCCGGCGCTGTAGCTCATCACCGCGCCCGGCACCAGCCAGCTCGCCTCGCGCCACAGCGCGGTCTTGTTGAACGCGACGTCGCCGATCCAGCGCCCGCCGGCCACCAGGTCCGTCATGTCGCCCCAGCGCAGGCGGATCTCGGCCGCGTTCTCGGTGCGCAGGCGTTCCATCGCCTGGCGCACCTGAGGGTCGTTGCGATAGCTCGGCTCGGCCTGGCCGGTCAAAGGCAGGCAGGCCGCGAAAAGCATCGCGGCGAGATGGCGCATCGGGGTTCGGAAGACTCGCGGCGAGTGAGCCATGGTTCTTGTCGTTTCGGCAGCAGATCCGAACGCTTATCGGCACGGTTGCCGATGATCGGAGATGGCGCGAGAACGACGAACTCGCCCGCGTGGCGCAGTTCACGCGCCCAGCGGGTTCGACAGCCGCTCAGGGCGCCGAGACGGCGTCGATGCGGTCCAGCCGCACGACGATCTTGCCGAACTGCTGGTTGCGCAGCTCCACCCACTGCCCGGGTTCGATGCGCGTGACGCCGCCCGAGACCACCTGCCCGGCCACATGCAGCGTGACGCCGCGCTTGTCTTGCTGCGCGGCGGCGAGCGCCTGCTCGATGCCCTTGGCGGCATCGGCCGCGCTCGCCACGCCGACGGCGGTGGCGAAAGTGATGGCGACCAGGGCGCCACGCAGGCAACGGTTCATCGTCTTCATTCGATTGCTCCAGTTTCGAGTCACGCAGTCCAGAAGTGGCGCACCAGGTGAAAGAACACCGGCGCCGCGAAGATCACCGAGTCGAGCCGATCGAGCATGCCGCCATGGCCCTCGATCAAGGTGCCCCAGTCCTTGACGCCGCGATCGCGCTTGATCGTCGACATCACCAGCCCGCCCAGGAAGCCCATCAGGCATAGCAGCAGCGCGAACGCAGCGGCCACCAGCGGCGGGAAGGGCGTGATCACATGCAGCGCGGCGCCGAGCAGCGTGGCGCTCGCGATGCCGCCGACCAGGCCCTCCCAGGTCTTCGACGGCGACAGCGACGGCGCGAGCTGGCGGCGCCCGAACAGCTTGCCGAACACGTACTGCAGCACGTCGCTGCCCTGCACCACGATCACCAGAAACGCGATCAGCAGCAGGTTGCGCTCTTCGAAGCCGGGAATCTCCAGCATCACCAGCGCCGGCACGTGGCTGATGCAGTAGACGCTGACCATCAGCCCCCATTGCAGCTTCGCCGTCCGCTCGAGGAACTGCCGCGTGTCGCCGCCCAAGGTCGAGAGGATCGGCAACACGAGAAAGGCGTAGACGGGAACGAAGATCGCGAACAGCCCGTACCAGCCGCCCCACACCAGCGCGTATTGCACCGGCAGCGCGACGAAGAAGGCGACTGCCAGGGCCGCATGGTCGGCGCGGCGCGTCGGCAGCAGCGTGGTGAACTCGCGCAGGCCGTAGAAGCTGATCACGAAGAACAGCGCCACCACGCCGGCACGGCCGAGCGCGAAGGCGACGCCGATCGCGCCGACCATCACCCACCAGGCGTTGACGCGTGCATTGAGGTTGTCGATCACCGTGTGCGGCTGGCCGTGCGCGACGGCTCGCTTCAAGCCGCTGCCGATGGCGCTGGCCAGCAGTAGCACGCCGGCCACGCCGGCGAACAAGGTGATCGCGGTCTGCGAGAACGGGGCGGCGGGGTTCATGTCTTGTCGCTCGCGGCCGTCAATGCGTCGCGGCGCTGTTGAGCGCGACCAGCTTCACGCGCGCCGCCTCGGCCACGCGCTGCTCGGCGCGATGCGCAACGCCGCGCTCGATCGAGACCTCGCAGGCCTGCACCAGCGCCATCAGCATCGCGGCCACCGCGATCGGGCAGATCGCCACGGCGACTCGCTCGGCGCGCGTCAAGCGCTGCCACAGGCGCTGCGACAGCCGCGACAAGGTGGACTCGGTGGCTTCGATGCGCAAGGTGGTGGCGTTCATGGCGAGGCTGCGGGGGTGGGTTCGCGATGGGCGGCAGTCTCGGCAGCGTGCGTATCGGCGTCGCTTCAAGCGGCGGCGCGCTTGTTTCAATCGTTCGACGAAACCCCGGTCGAAACGCTTGCAACAAAGCGGCGCGGCGCGTGAAGCCCGCCTGCAACCGTGCGCGCCGATGCTTCGGTCCATGCAGTTCAAGCCCCACGCCTGTATCGCCGCGCTGATCGCCAGCACCGGCGTCGCCGCCGCGACGCCGAACGCCGATGCGTTCCTCGCTTCATGGCGGCAAGCCGTCGCCCAGCCGGGCAGCGAGGCGATCGCCGACCTGACGGCCTTTCCCTTCCTGTTCGAAAGCCGTGAGCTGGCGCGCCCCGCCTTCGTGTCGCAGGCCGCGCCTGCCTTGTTCAAGCCCGCCGCGCGGCGCTGCCTTCAGCGCGCCAGGCCGGTGGAGGAAGACGGCCGGCTGATCCTCAGCTGCGCGCCCTACGGCTACGTATTCGCGCCCACGCCCGCGGGCTGGCGCCTGGTCGAATTCTTCGCGGACGCACCATGAACCAAGACGACGCCTACGAGACCCTCTACGACCTCGCGCTGCAAGGTCCGCCCAACACCGTCTGGCTCGCGATCAGCGCTCTCGGGCTGCTGATCGCGCTGGTGGCGCTATGGCGCCGCCGCGGGCGCAAGGACAAGCTCGCGATGCCGCGCTTCTTCGCCGGCGCGAGCGCGCTGATGCTGCTGGTGACCGCCGCGTCGGTGTGGGACCACCAGCGCCTGCTGGCGGCGCTGAACGAGGGCCGCACGCAAGTCGTCGAGGGCGCGCTGATGTCCTACGGCGTGCAGCACCGCGCGACCTGGAACTCCTCGAGCAAGCGCTACGACCGCAGCATCGCCGAGTCGTTCTACGTCGGCGATGTGCCCTTCGGCTTCATCCGCGACGGCTCGGTCGCCGGCTACACCAACAGCGGCGAAGAGCCGCTGCTGTTCGAGCCGGGCGAGACGCTGCGGGTGCACTACGTCGAGGACACGCCGGGCGAGTTCGACAGCCGGCGCATCCTGCGGCTTGAACGGCTGCGCGCCGAACCCGCCCTGGTCGCTACCAGGGCGCCATGAAGCGCGACAACTGAGCCCCGAAGCTGTCGTCGCGAAGTCGCGGCTCGAACATCCTGGCGGTCAGCGCCACCGCGGCGGGTTCGCGCAAGGCCTGCTGAGAGGTCGCGGCGATCGCTGCGCCCTTCATTCGGGCATCGTGACGACGATCTTTCCCTTCGCTCGCCCCGCCTCGAGCTGCGCCATCGCCTGCGCGATCTGCTCGAACGGATACGTTCGATCGATCACCACCTCGAGCGCGCCGGCATCGATCAGGCGCGCGAGCTCGCGCAGGTCGTCGCCGCTGGGATGCATGAAGAGATAGCGATAGCGCGCGCCATGCCGGCTCGCGAGCCGGCGCGTGCGCAGGCTCACCGCCCAGAACAGCGCCTGCAGCAGCGGGCCGCGGCCGAGGTCCTTGCGCGCCGTCTGCGGCTCCGGCATGCCGGCGATGCTGACCACCGTGGCGCCGGGGCGCACGACCGCGAAGGCCTGCTCGAGCGACTCGCCGCCGACGAGATCGAAGGCGCCGTCCAGGCCCGAGAGCACCGCCTGCGGCTTCTCGCGCGTGTAGTCGACCACGGTGTCCGCGCCGAGCCGGCGCACCAGCGCCTCGCCGCGCGCCGAGGCGGTCGTCGCGACCTGCAGGCCCAGGTGCTTCGCGATCTGGATCGCGAACGTGCCGACGCCGCCGGCCCCGCCCGCGATGAAGACGCGCTGCCCGCGCGCGAGCTTCAGTTCATCGCGCAAGGCCTGCAGCGCCGTCAGTGCAGCGAGCGGCACGGCCGCGGCGTGCGCGAAGTCGAGGCGCGCGGGCATCAGCGCGGCGTGCTCCTCCTCGATCACCGCGAACTCGGCGAAGGCGCCCAGCGCGCCCTTGGCGACGCGCGCGAACACCCGGTCGCCGATCTCGAAGCCGCGCGCGTCGTCGCCGCGCTCGACCACCTCGCCGGCCAGCTCGTTGCCCATCACCACCGGCATCTCGTAGCGCTGGATGACCTTCAGATCGCCGCGACGCGTCTTGAAGTCCACCGGGTTCAGGCCCGCGGCGCGCACGCGCACCAGCAGTTGCCGCGCACCAGGCTTGGGCTTGGGCATGTCAGCCAGGGTGGCGGCCTCGGGGCCGCCGTAGGCGTTCAGGATGTAGGCGCGCATGCGTGACCCCAGGTGCAAGGCGCCAGAGCATGCCGGCAACGCTGGCTTCCGGCAAGGCTGCGTTTCAGCCCAGCAGGCCCTGCTGCACCGCCAGGTGGACCGCCTCGGCGCGGGTGCGGCAGTCGAGCGCGCGGGCGATCTGCTAGTCGCTCAAGCCGCGGCCGACGAGCATCAGCACCTCGACTTGCCGCTTGGTGAGCTTGTCGAGCACGAGCGCGTTGCCGTCGCTGGAGGCGGACCTCGATGGATGGGGGCAAACGACAGCTCCGACCGCCGCGCAGTTCTCGCGCGCGATCGGTACTGACGCTATGACGATCTGCCCGGCGTCGCCGACTCGACGAGCTTGGCGAACAGCGCGAAGAAGAGCCCCGTCGACAGCCCGCACATCAGGATGCCGGTCAATGCCTCGACGCCGCCCATCACGCGCCAGCCCGGCGGCAGGACCAGGTCGCCGTAGCCGGTCGTGGTGTAGGTGACGGCACTGAAATAGGTGGCCGTGGCGAGGTCTGGCATGACCTCGTAGCCGACGTAGGCGGTGGCCCACACGAGGATCTGGGCCAGGTGCAGCAGGATGACCCAGGCTGCGATGCAGATCAGCCAGCCGACGACGCGCAGCGTCGCGCGCTGGATGTCGGGGATCCGTCGGCGCCGCAGCCAGCGCAGCGCGACGGCCAGGCCGAGGGCGTGGATGAAGACGCAGGTCGACATCAGCAGCAGCGCGACCATGAGCTTGGGCATCCGAAGCCTCCTTGAACGGCCGCGCAAGCATACGGCGACCGCCCCTGCCTCCAGCTACCGGACCGCCTGCTCGCGCAACGTCTTCGCCGCAGCCACCATGTTGCGCAGCGCCGGGATCACCTCGCCCCACTGGCGCGTCTTCAAGCCGCAGTCGGGGTTGACCCACAGCCTGCGCGCCGGAATGCGCTCGGCCGCCTTGCGCATCAGCGCGACGATGTGCTCCTGCGTCGGGATGTTGGGCGAATGGATGTCGTAGACGCCCGGGCCGATCTCGTTCGGGTAGCTGAAGCGGTCGAAGGCATCGAGCAGCTCCATGTCGGAGCGCGAGGTCTCGATCGTGATCACGTCGGCATCCATCGCCGCGATCGACTCGATGATGTCGTTGAACTCCGAATAGCACATGTGGGTGTGGATCTGCGTCTCGTCGCCCACGCCGTTGGCCGCGATGCGAAACGACTCCACCGCCCAGCCCAGGTACTCGTGCCACTGCGAGCGCCGCAGCGGCAGGCCCTCGCGCAGCGCGGCCTCGTCGATCTGGATCACGCGCACGCCGGCGGCCTCGAGATCGAGCACCTCGTCGCGGATCGCGAGCGCCAGCTGCAGGCACGAGGCCGAGCGCGGCTGGTCGTCGCGCACGAAGGACCAGTTCAGGATCGTCACCGGCCCGGTCAGCATGCCCTTCATCGGCCGCTCGGTGAGCGACTGCGCGTAGCGGATCCACTCGACCGTCATCGCCTTCGGGCGGCGGATGTCGCCGAACAGGATCGGCGGCTTCACGCAGCGCGAGCCGTAGGACTGCACCCAGCCGAAGCGGCTGAAGGCATAGCCCTCGAGCTGCTCGCCGAAGTACTCGACCATGTCGTTGCGCTCGGCCTCGCCGTGCACCAGCACGTCGAGCTCCAGCGCCTCTTGTTCGCGCACGCTGAGCTCGATCTCGGCGCGCATCGCGGCGCGGTAGCCGGCCTCGTCGAGCCGGCCGGCCTTGAACTCGCTGCGCGCATGGCGGATCTGCGCGGTCTGCGGAAACGAGCCGATCGTCGTGGTCGGATAAGCCGGCAGCTTCAGCAAGCCGGCCTGCAGCACCGCGCGCTGCGCATAGCCGCTGCGGCGCCGCCCGAGCGCGACGTCGATGCGCGCGACGGCCGCCTTCACCTCGGGCTTGTTGACGCGCGTGGACCTGCGACGCGATTCGATCGCCGCGCGATGCGCTTGCAGCTCGGCGGCGAGTGCCGCGCGGCCATGCGTCAAGGCCGCCGCGAGCAGCCGCAGCTCGTCGAGCTTTTGCAGCGCGAACGAGAGCCACGACTTCAGCTCGGCATCGAGCTTGTCTTCGCTGCGCAGATCCACCGGCACATGCAGCAGCGAGCACGAGGGCGCAAGCCACAGCCGATCGCCGAGCCGCTCGGCCAGCGGCTCGAGCCAATCGAGCGTGGCGTCGAGGTCGGTCTTCCAGATGTTGCGGCCGTTGATGACGCCGAGCGAGAACACCTTCTGGTTCGAGGCCATCTGCAGCAGCGGCTCGATGTCGTCGCGGCCGTTGATCGCATCGAGATGCAGGCCGGCGACCGGCAGGTGCGCGACCAGGTAGCGGTTGTCCTGCAGCGAGCCGAAATAGCAGGCCAGCAGCAGCTTCACGCGCGCCGCCTTCAGGTGGTGATAGGCGAGGTTGAAGGCGTGCTTCCAGTCGGCGTCGAGCTCGGTCGCGAGGATGGGCTCGTCGATCTGCACCCACTCGACGCCTTGCGCCGCGAGCAAGTCGAGCAGCTCGGCATAGACCGGCAGCAGGCGTTCGAGCAGATCGAGCTTGTTCGAGCCGTCCTTGGCCTTGCCCAGCGCCAGATAGGTCACCGGCCCGACGATCACCGGCTTGGCATTCACGCCCTCGCGGCGCGCTTCTTCGAGCTGGCCGAGCAGCCGCGAGGCATCGAGGCTGAACGCGGTGTCGGCGCTGAACTCGGGGACGATGTAGTGGTAGTTGGTGTCGAACCACTTGGTCATCTCGCCGGCCGCGACGCCGCCGCAGCATTCGTGATGGGCCTCGCCGGTCTGCGCCGAGCGGCCGCGCGCGACGCGGAAGTAGTTGTCCAGCGCATCGCCATGAAAGCCGCGCACGCGTTGCGGCAGGTTGCCGAGCGTGAAGCTCATGTCGAGCATCTGGTCGTAGAACGAGAAGTCGCCGACCGGCACGAGATCGAGGCCGGACTGCTGCTGCCAGTGATGGCGGCGCAATTGCGCGCCGATCGCTTCGAGCGCCTCGCGCGAGCTCTCGCCCTTCCAGTAGGACTCGAGTGCGAACTTGAGCTCGCGTTGGGCGCCGATGCGCGGGAAGCCGAGGTTGTGGGTGGAGGTCATGGGGCGTCAGCGTAGGCATGCAGACCCATGAAGTAAAATGGTCATTCTTCACCGATCGATGAATTCAGCTCATAAGCCATGCTGGAGCGCATTCACTTGTCCATCGTCCGGCAGGTCGACCTGCAGGGCTCGCTCACCGCGGCGGCCGAGGAGCTGCACCTCACGCAATCGGCGCTGAGCCATGCGATGAAGAAGCTCGAGCAGCAGCTCGGCTGCGACATCTGGCTGCGCGAGGGCCGCAGCCTGCGGCTCACGCAGGCCGGCCAGTACGTGCTGGCGGTCGCCAACCGCGTGCTGCCGCAGCTCGAGATGGCCGAGGAGCGGCTGCGCCAGTTCGCCGACGGCGAGCGCGGCACGCTGCGCATCGGCATGGAATGCCACCCTTGCTACCAGTGGCTGCTGAAGCTGGTGTCGCCCTATCTTGCGGCGTGGCCGGACGTCGATGTCGACGTGAAGCAGAAATTCCAGTTCGGCGGCATCGGCGCGCTGTTCGGCTACGAGATCGACCTGCTGGTGACGCCCGATCCGCTGCACAAGCCGGGCCTGCGCTTCGAGCCGGTGTTCGACTACGAGCAGGTGCTGGTGGTCGCGCGCGACCACGCGCTGGCAGGTGCCGAGTACCTCAAGCCGAAGCAGCTGCTCGACGAGACGCTGATCACCTACCCGGTCGCGATCGACCGGCTCGATGTCTACACGCGCTTTCTGACGCCGGCGGGCATCACGCCGCGGCAGCACAAGACCATCGAGGACACCGACATCATGATGCAGATGGTCGCCAGCGGCCGCGGCGTGGCGGCGCTGCCGAAGTGGCTCGCGCAGGAGTACGCGCAGCGCCTGGACGTGGTGGCCGTGCGGCTGGGTGCGCGCGGCATCGCCAAGCAGATCTTCCTCGGCGCGCGCGAGGCGGATGCGGGGATCGACTACCTCGAGGCCTTCATCGAGCTGGCGCGCGAGCCGCGCGGCTGAAGCCGGGCTCGTCGAGTCGAGGGGCCGGAGCTACCTGAGGCAGATCAGGCAGATGTAGCGGCTCGGTTAGGCTCGCGCGCATGACCTTCGCGCCATTGCCGACGAACCAGGATCCCGGCCTGCTGCGCCGACTGCTGCGCGCCAAGGACCGCATCGACGCTGCCTCGCACGAGGCCTGGCCGGTCGCGCGGCTGGCCAGCGTGAGCGGCGTGTCCGAGGCGCACTTCGCGCGCTCCTTCAAGCAGGCCTTCGGCGTGCCGCCGCATCGCTATGTGCTCACGCGCCGCATCGAGCGCGCCAGCGCGCTGCTGCGCGACACCGAGCTCGCGATCACCGAAATCGCATTCCAGACCGGCTGGGAGAGCCTGGGCACTTTCGGGCGCACGTTTCGCGACATCACCGGCGAGAGCCCGAGCTCGAACCGCGAGCGCATGCGGGCCGAGGCCGGCCAGCTCGCGCGCGTGCCGCACTGCATCGTCGCCGCGGCCGAGCGGCCCGGCCTCGAGACCGCAGTTTCGGAGAAGCGCCGCCGCGAAGGCGCCGCTACAAAGCAGCCTTCTTCGAAATGAACCGGAGGTTTTCGAGATGAGCCAAGGTATCGATGTCGTCGGCCTGTACGTGCGCGACCAGGACGAAGCGCTCGCCTTCTACGTGGACAAGCTCGGCTTTCGCGTCCACACCGACGTGCGCAACGGCGGCTTTCGCTGGCTGACCGTGCAGCACCCGGACCAGCCCTCGTTCCAGCTCGGCCTGTTCGTGCCCGGCCCGCCGATGCAAGACGAGGCCACCGCGCAGGCGCTGCGCGCGCTGGTCGCCAAGGGCGCGATGCCGCCGCTGGTGCTGACGGTCGACGACTGCCGCGCCGCCTACGACCGCCTGCTCGGCCAGGGCGTCGAGTTCACGCAGGAGCCGGTCGATCGCTACGGCACGGTGGATGCGGGCTTTCGCGATCCGTCGGGCAATGGCTGGAAGATGATCGGCGCGCGCCGGCATTGACCCAGCCACCGACGCCGCCTCACGCGGCCGCTTCGCCCAGCGGCCGCGCGAGATCGAGCCGCAGCTGCGCCGGCGTCAGCCCGGCCCAGCGCTTCATCGAGCGGCGAAAGTTCGTCGGATCCTCGATGCCCAGGAAGCGGCCGACCGCCTCGTTGTCGTAGCCGCGGCAATGCATCAGCCGCAGCGCGGCGTGCAGGCGCACCATGTCGAGTTCGGCCTGGTAGTGCGTGCCGTGCAGCGCGAGGCGGCGCTTGAGCGTCGCGGCACTGATGCCGAAGGCCTGCGCGCTGTCGTCGAGGCTCGGCGCCTCGCGCACGCGATCGGCCAGGTGCTCGTAGAGCAGTGCCAGCAGATGGCGACGCGGCTCCTGCACGAAGGCCTCGCGGTCCAGCGCCTCGGCCAGCGCCGCGGTGCGCGCGGCGCGCGGGTTGGGCCACGGGCGGTCGAGCCATTGCGCGTCGATCAGCATGCCGTCGAGATGGCAGTCGAAGCGCAGCCGCGAACCCAGATGCACCTCGTGCAGCTCCAGGCTGCGCGGGCGCGTGCGGTTGAACAGGAACTGCCACGGCAGCCGCGCGCCAGCCAGCCAGGCGCAGCTGCCGGCCACCGCGGCCATCTGCATCTCGACCAGGCTGGCGCGCACGCCGGCCGCGGCGCAGGCGTCGGTCCAGTACAGCAGCGCGAAGCCCTCTTCGATCAGCAGGTGCGGCAGCAGCAGCGGCGACAGGCGCGCCGGATGCGCTGCCAGCACCTGCAGCGCACGGCGCAGGTTCGGCGCGCCCAGCAGCGCATGGCTCGCGGCGCCGAAGTGGCCCGGCAACGCCTGCTGGCCGAGCGTGAACGCGGCCTCGGGATGATCGAGCAGGCGCAGCGCCTGGCGCAGCATCTGCAGGTATTGCGAGGGCGTGAGCCGCGTGCCCGGATCATCGAGATCGGCAGGCGCGAGGCCGGTGCCGGCGAGCAGCGCAGCGGCATCGAGATCGAGCGAGCGCAGGTGCTCGACCAGCACCGCCGGCTGGTGCTGCGCCGGGATCAGCGGCGTCGCGGCGTCGTAGTGCGGCTGCATCTTCTCAGGCCGGCTGCGCGAGCAGCGCATGGTCCGATTCGAGCGCGCGATTGAGCGCTGCCATCAGCGCCGCCGCTTCGCCTTGCGCAACCACCGCCGCGCTGCGCAGCCCGAGCGCCACGCGCTCGCCGCTGCCGGCGTGAAAGGCCATGCGGGTGACCATCTGCTCCAGATGCGCGCCGCAGCGGCGCGCGCTCTCCAGGCCGGTCTGCGGCAGCAGCAGCAAGAAGCGGTCGCCGGCATAGCGGCACAGCAGGTCGTCGTTGCGCAGGTTCAAGAGCACCTGGTGCGTGACCGCCTGCAGCGCGCGCACGCCGTCGCGACGGCCGTGCGCATGCAGCAGCGGCGCGAGGCCCGTGATCTCCAGCATCAGCAGCGCGGCAGGGCGCGCCGCATCGCGCGCCTGCTCGAGGCGCAGCTGCTCGCCGAGGTACTCGGCATGCGCGAGCTGGGTGATGCGGTCGAACGCGCGGTGCTCGCGAAACAGCCGCTCGCGGTTGCGCATGTGGTCGCTGAGCTGGAACTGCTCGCGCCGCCAGCCGACCAGGCCCAGCGTCAGCAGCACCATGCCCAGCGGCATCAGGCCCGACTCGAGCCATTTGTCGAAGCGCGGCGCCACGGCCTGCATTGCGAACAGCTCGTCGAGCGCGTCGGCCCAGGCGCCGAGCGCGAGGCCCGCCAGGCCCAGCGCGAGCAGCAAGGTCACCCGCCCGGCCGGACGGCTGCCGAGCACGATCCACATCCAGCAGGCCGCCATCACGGCGGTGCCGCCTTCGCCGGCGATGTCGATCCAGCGCCAGTCGGCCCAGGCCTTGGCCGCGCCGAAGCCCGCATAAAGCGCCGCGATCGCGATCGCGGCCAGCACGAAGCCGATCTGGACGCAGCGATTCGACGAAGGCATGGCAGGCAAGGCGCGTGGACGAAGCCGGGCAACTTAGCGACGGCAGATGACAAGCGCGTGGCAAGCCCGTCACGGCGTGCGAAAGCGGCGCGGGTCGAATCAGCTCACGCATCGCTCGCGTGACACGTCGCCGGCCCGCAGCGGCCCGGTGACGCGGCAGGTCGATTCGGCTCATCGCCCCTTCGCCGGCCTCGCCGCACGCCGTGAGCGTCACGGACCCGACATCGACGCTGCCTACCGTGCGCCCCCGAGGAGGACACCCCATGCGCACTCATTCGCTCACGCCGCCGTCGCGGCGCCATCCGCTCGCCGCCGCGGCGCTCGGCCTTCTGCTCGCCCACGCGCTGGCCGCGCAGGCTCAAACGGAACAAGTCGCCAAGCTCGAGCCGGTGCTCGTCAACGGCCAGGCCGCCGGCATCGACCGCGCGCTCGACGACCAGGAGAAGGCCGACGACATCCGCAGCGTCGTGCGCAGCGACGGCATCGGCCGCCTGCCCGACAAGAACGCCGCCGAGGCGCTGCAGCGCCTGCCCGGCGTCTCGATCGAACGCGACCAGGGCGAAGGCCGCTACGTGCGCGTGCGCGGCCTCGGCCCCGACCTCAATGCGGTGACGATCAACGGCAGCCTGGTGCCCTCGCCCGAACGCGATCGACGCGCGGTGATGCTCGATGTGCTGCCCTCGTCGCTGATCGGCTCGCTCGAAGTGATCAAGACGCTCACGCCCGACATGGACGCCAACTCGCTGGGCGGCACCGTCAACGTGAAGACGCTGTCGGCCTTCGACGTGCCGGGCCGGCTGTTCAGCGCCGAGCTGGGCGCCGGACGCAACGGCAACACCGACGAGACCAGCCCCTACGGGTCGCTGGTCTGGAGCGACCGCTTCGCCGACGGCAAGCTGGGCATCGCCTTCGGCTTCAATGCCGAGAAGCGCCGCTTCGGCTCCGACAACGTCGAGACCGGCGGCGCCTGGGACGGCGACGCGCTCGAGGAGTTCGAGCGCCGCGACTACCGCATCACGCGCGAGCGCATCGGCGGCGCGCTCAACGTCGACTGGCGGCCGAGCGAAGGCAATGCCTGGTACCTGCGCGCGATGAGCAGCCGCTTCAGCGACGACGAGACGCGCAACGCCCACATCATCTCGTTCGACGAGCCGCAGGCGAGCGGCGCGCTCGGCCTGGCCGAGAGCTCGCGCGAACTCAAGGCGCGCAAGGAGACGCAGCGCATCGACTCGCTCGTGCTCGGCACCGACCAGCGCTTCGACGCCTGGACGCTCAATGTCGCGGCCGGCTTCAGCCGCTCGAGCGAGGACACGCCGCAAGACATCGCCGGCGCCGCCTTCGACGGCGGCGAGTTCGACGCGACCGGCTTCACCGACACGCGCAAGCCGCGCCTCGTGGCGCCCGCGACGATCAACACCGCGGCGCCCTACGAACTCGACGAGATCGAGCTCGAGAAGACCTACACCAAGGACCGCGAGCACAACCTGCGCGTCGACCTCGCGCGCCGCATGGACTGGCTCGGCCAGCCTGGCGAGCTCAAGTTCGGCGGCAAGATCAGCCGGCGCAGCAAGACCAGCGACCAGACGACCTGGGTGCTGGAGGACTTCGAGGACGCGCCGTTCTCGCTGTCGGGCGCGCAGCTCGGCCTGGGCGCCTATGCAACGGGCGCGCCGGGCTATCCGCTGGGCGCCTTCGGCCCCGGCATCGACGCGAACGCGGTGCGCGCGATCTACCGCGGCGTCGACATCAGCGGCTTCGTCGACGAGGTCGAGTCGACCATCAACAACTTCCGCATCGACGAGGACATCGACGCGGCCTATGTGCAAGGCACGTTCAACCTCGACGACTGGCGCGTGATCGCCGGCGTGCGCTACGAAGGCTCGCGCCTGAACGCGCAGGGCACTGGCCTCAACGAAGACGTGTTCGTGCCGGTCAGCACGAAGAGCGACTACCGCCGCTGGCTGCCCGGCCTGCACCTGCGCCGCAACCTCGACGAGGACACGACGCTGCGCGCGGCCTGGTCCAACAGCGTCGTGCGCCCGACCTTCGGCCAGCTCGCGCCGGGCTTCGCGATCGAAGGCGACGAGGCGGCGTTCGGCAACCCGGACCTGAAGCCGATGCGCTCGAACAACCTCGACTTCGGCGCCGAGCGACGGCTCGGCTTCGCCGGCGTGCTGTCGGCCTACGGCTTCTACAAGCGGCTGCACGACTTCGCCTACCAGACCGATCTCGCCGGCACCGGCCAGTGGGCCGATTTCAGCGAAGCGGTGACGTTCGCGAACGGCGACAAGGCAAAAGTCTATGGGCTCGAACTGGCGTATTCGCAGAGCATGCGCCAGCTGCTGCCGGGCGCCTGGGGCGGCCTGCTGTTCGGCGTGAACGCGACGTTCTCGCGCTCGGATGCGCGCATCGGCCGCTTCGATCCCGACACCGGCACGAACGTCTCGCGCAGCATCGCGTTGCCGAGCCAGTCGGATACGCTGTTCAACGCGGTGATCGGCTACGAGACCGAGTCCTTCAGCCTGCGTCTGGCGGCCAACCGCAAGTCGAAATACCTGCTCGAGGTCGGCGACGCGCTCGACGCGAGCCAGGACACGTATGTCGATGCGCAGACCCAGCTCGACCTGTCGGCGCGCTGGTCACCGACGAAGACGGTGCAGCTGTCGTTCGAGGTGCAGAACCTCAACGACGAGCCCTACTACGTCTATGCCGGCGGGCCGGCGCGCAATGCGCAGTGGGAAACCTATGGCCGCACGGTGCGGCTGAGCCTGAAGTACACGCTGAACTGATCGAAGCGAGCATGACATTCAAGAACTCTCTTCTCGCCCTCGCCACCGCACTGTGTTGCGTGACGGCCCTCGCCGCCGAGCCGCCCAAGGCGCGCGAACTCGTCGCGCTGCCCGACGGCGGCTGGCTCGCGCTCGACAAGACCGGCCTGCGCCTGATCGACGGCAGCGGCAGCGAGCGCGCGCGCTGGCCGGTGCGCGGCGAATCGCTGGATGCGCGCGTCGCGCCCGACGGCAGCGGCGTGGCGATCGTGATCGACAGCAATGCCGAGGCCGTCGTGCCGCTGGCGCTGGACCTGCGTGCCTACACGCTGCAGGCGCGCACGCCGCTGCCAAGCGGCCGCTCGATCGCGACGGCCTGCCTGTATCGCGATGCGCAGGGCCATGTGCAGGTGTTCGTGATCGGCGACAACGGCATCGCGCGCCAGTGGGTGTTGCGCGGCGACGAGGCGCTGCCGGTGCGCGAGCTCGCGGTCGAGCCCGAGGCCGAGCATTGCCGCGTCGACGATGCGCACCAGCGGCTGTTCGTCAGCGAGCCCGGTGGCGTGTGGGCGCGTCGGGCCGAGGCCGAGGGCGATGCGCAGCGCGCGGCGGTGGCGTTGCGTCGACCGCTCGGGCCCTTGCGGCACGGCTCGGGGCCGATCACGGTGCTGCCGGGTGGCGTCACGGTCGGTGATGGCGCTCGGCTGCTGACGTTTGCCGAACACGGCGGGCGCTGGAGCGCGCATCGCGCGCCGCTGACGCAGGTGGCTGCGGCGGCGAAGCCCTTGCCGGTCGTCATGCCGCGCGTGCAGACCGCGCCGGTCGCGCAGTTCGGCGATGCGGCCGACGACCCGGCGATCTGGATCGATGCGCGCGACCCGATCAACTCGCGCGTGCTCGCGACCGACAAGAAGCGCGGCCTCGCGGTGCACGACCTGCAGGGCGCGCAGCGCCAGTTCCTCGCGGTCGGCCGCGTCAACAACGTCGACGTGCGCCACGACGTGCAGCTCGGCGGTGAGCGCATCGACCTCGCCGCGGCGTCGCAGCGCGACGAGCGCGCGGTGCTGCTGTTTCGCATCGCGGCCGACGGCACGGTCAGCGAGCTGGCTCGCGTGCCGACCGGCCTCGACGAGGTCTACGGCCTGTGCATGCGGCGCACGTCGGCGGCCGAGGCCGAGGTCTTCGTCAACGACAAGGACGGCCGCATGCTGCAGCTGCGCATCGCGCGCGATGCCGGCGGCGCGGTCACCGGCCAACGGCTGCGCGAGTTCCGCTTCGCGACCCAGCCCGAGGGCTGCGTGGTCGACGATGCGACGAACCGCCTGTTCGCCGGCGAGGAAAAGCGCGGCCTTTGGGCGATGTCGGCCGAGCCCGGCGATGCGCGCGCGAGCGACCGCAAGCTGGTGCTGCCGGTCGGCGGCGTGCTGACGGCGGACGTCGAAGGCATGGCGATCCATCGCACGTCGCGCTCCGCCTGGCTGGTCGTCAGCAGCCAGGGCAGCGACAGCTACGTGGTGCTCGACGCGGCACCGCCGCATCGCGTGCGCGGCGCGTTTCGCATCGGCATGAACCTCGAGGCCGGCATCGACGGCGCCTCGGAAACCGACGGCCTGGACGTCACCTCGGTGTCGCTGGGCCCGCAGTTCCCGCGCGGGATGCTGGTCGTTCACGACGGCCACAAGGTGCTGCCCGACGGGCCGCAAAACTTCAAGTACGTGTCGTGGGAGGACGTGGCGAGGGCGCTGGGTTTGGACTGAGGCGCGCCACGCTGGTCTGGATCCGAGCCCGAAGTTGTCGCGGTCTCGCGCGGGGGGAAGTTCGGTTGATGGCAACATTCGCGGTCTTGCGCGAAGCCGAACTGATGTCCAACCTCACCCCCGTCATCAAGTCCATCCAGGACATCATGCGCCAGGACGCCGGCATCAACGGCGACGCACAGCGCATCGAGCAGATGGTCTGGCTGCTGTTCATGAAGGTGTTCGACGCGCAGGAAGAGGAACTCGAGCAGGAACGCGGCGAGTACATCAGCCCGATTCCCGAACCGCTGCGCTGGCGCCGCTGGGCCGCCGATCCCAACGGCATCACCGGCGACGCGCTGCTCGACTTCGTCGACAACCAGCTGTTCCCGCGGCTGAAGAACCTGCCGGCCGATCCGCAACGCGATCCGCGCGGCTGGGTGGTGCGAGGCGTCTTCGAGGACGCCAACAACTTCATGAAGAGCGGTCAGCTGCTGCGGCAGGTGATCAACAAGCTCGGCGCGATCGACTTCCACCGCCAGTCCGAGCGCCATCACTTCAACGACCTGTACGAGAAGATCCTGCGCGACCTGCAAAGCGCCGGCAACGCGGGCGAGTTCTACACGCCGCGCGCCGTCACGCAGTTCATGGTCGACATGGTCGATCCGCGCCTGGGCGAGCGGGTCTTCGATCCGGCCACCGGCACCGGCGGCTTCCTGGTCTGCGCGATCGAGCACCTGCGCCGCCAGGTCAAGAGCGCCGGCGAGGAGGCGCTGCTGCAAGACAACATCGGCGGCGTCGAGAAGAAGCAGCTGCCGCACTTGCTGTGCGTGACCAACCTGATGCTGCACGGCATCGAGGTGCCCAGCCTGATCGTTCACGACAACACGCTGCGCCGGCCGCTGCGCGACTACGCGAGCACCGACCAGGTCGACGTGGTGCTGACCAACCCGCCGTTCGGCGGCATCGAGGAGCCGGGCATCGCCTCGGGCTTTCCGCCCGACGTGCGCACCAAGGAAACCGCCGACCTGTTCCTGGTGCTGATCAAGCACATCCTCAAGCCCGGCGGGCGCGCCGCGCTGGTGCTGCCCGACGGCACGCTGTTCGGCGAAGGCGTCAAGACGCGCATCAAGGAGCAGTTGCTCAACGAGTGCGATCTGCACACCATCGTGCGCCTGCCCAGCGGCGTGTTCGCGCCCTACACCGGCATCAAGACCAACCTGCTGTTCTTCACCAAGGGCCGCCCGACGCAGGCGGTCTGGTACTACGAGCATCCGTATCCGCCGGGCGCGAAGAGCTACAACAAGACCAAGCCGATCCGCATCGAGGAGTTCGCGGTCGAGAAGGCCTGGTGGGGCACGGAGTCCGACGGCTTTGCCGCGCGCGTCGAGAACGAGCGCGCCTGGAAGGTCGGCATCGAGGCGATCCGCGCCTCCAACTTCAACCTCGACCAGAAGAACCCGCACGCGACGCAGGCCGCCAGCCACGACGCCGACGAGCTGCTGCACGACTACCTGCAGCTGCAGGACGAAGCGCAGGCCCTGCGCGATCGCATCAAGGCACTGCTCTCGGAATCGCTGGAAGGGCGGGCGTGAGCGCCGTCTTCCAGGCACGAGAGCCCAGTGCGCGTTACCTCTCGACCCGCCAGCCGCCGCTGGTCGAGCATTTCGAGCTCCTGATCAGCGCGCCGGACGGCATCGCACGCTTGCGCGAGCTGATCCTGTCGCTCGCGGTGCGCGGGCGGCTGGTGCCGCAGCTGCCCGGCGACGCGCCGGCCGCCGAGCTGCTGGCGTCGATCGGCCGCGAGAAGGCGCAATGGGTCGCCGACAGGAAGCTGCGTCGCCAGCGGCCGAGTGCCGCGGTGGGCGCGGCCGAGCAGCCCTTCGAGCTGCCGCTCGGCTGGGCCTGGGCGCGGCTGCCCGATGTCTCGTTCGACCACGGCCAGAGCGCGCCGCAGGCCGACTTCAGCTACATCGACGTCGGCGCGATCGATCCCCGGCGCGGCAGCGTGACCAGTGCGGTCAAGCTGCTGCGCGCCGCCGATGCGCCGGCGCGTGCGCGCAAGCGCGTCGAGCGCGGCACGGTGCTGTTTTCGATGGTGCGGCCGTACCTGAAGAACATCGCGATCGTCGAGCGCGACTACGTGCCCGCCGCGATCGCGAGCACCGCGTTCGCGGTGATCCATCCGCACACCGGCGTGCACGGCAAGTACCTGCTGCACTACCTGCGCAGCCCCGAGTTCACCGAGTTCGTCGCGCGGCGCATGGTCGGCGTGGCCTATCCGGCGATCAGCGATTCGAGCCTGTTCCAGGGCCTGGTGCCGCTGCCGCCGAGCGCGGAGCAGGCGCGCATCGTCGAGCGCGTCGACGAGCTGATGCGGCTGTGCGATGCGCTCGAGGACAAGGCCTTGCTCGACGCGCGCGCGCATGCGCTCTTGCTCGACACGCTGCTCAGCGCGCTGGCCAAGGACGAGCGCCACGACGAGCGCGCCGAAGGCTGGCGGCGCGTGGCCTCGCATTTCGACCAGCTGCTCGATCGGCCCGAGGCCGTGGATGCGCTGGAGTCGGTGCTGATCCGCCTGGCGCTGGTGGGCCGCCTGCTGCCGCAAGCGCCGCAGGGCTGGCGGCGCCTGGGCATCGGCGAGCTCGCGACGCTGGTGACCGACGGCACGCACAAGACGCCGCGCTACAGCAGCCACGGCATCAAGTTCGTCTCGGCGAAGGACGTGCGCAGCGGGCGGCTGGTGTTCGACGACTGCAAGTACGTCTCGGCAGCCGAGCACGAACGCCTGACGCGGCGGTGCCGGCCGCAGCGCGGCGACATCCTGGTCTCCAAGAGCGGCTCGATCGGCACCGTGGTGCTGGTCGACACCGACGAGGAGTTCAGCCTGTTCGAGAGCCTGGCCCTGATCAAGTACGACCAGGCCGCATTCGTCGGCGAGTTCCTGAGGCTGGCGATCCAGGATGCCTGCGATTCGCTCGACGACGGCCACATCAAGGGCGTCGCGGTGAAGCACCTGCACCTGAACGTGCTGCGCCGGCTCGAGATCCCCGTGCCGCCGCTGGAGGACCAGCGGCGCATCGTCGCGCATGTGGGCGAACTGCGGGCACTGTGCGCCGGCTTGCGCGAGCGGCTGGTGGCGGCGGGTGACGTGAGGGCGCGGCTGGCGGTGGTGCTGGTGACTGCAGGCTAGGTGCTCAAGAGTTCGAGTCAATTACACAGAAAACTATACTAACTATCCGGATACGGACAGTTAATTTCTATAGAATTCTGTGCAAATGGATGGCACCTGCACCCTTCAACTTCACGCCGCCGGCGCCTGGCACGACGTGGCCAGCGTGGGCCTGCTCGGGCCGCAGGAAGACGGGTGGAAGGCCAAGACCTACTCGGGCTACGCCGTCGACTGGGCCTTCGAGCACGCCGGCGAGACCGACGCACATGCCTCGTGTGCCCGCTGGCCGGTCGGCATAGAAGCGCTGGAGCAGCCGCACTGGCCGGTCTTCCTGATCGACATGCTTCCCCAGGGCTTCGGCCGGCAGGAGTTGTTGCGACGCATGGGCGTGCCGGTGACGACCGGGGTGTCTGCGGACTGGCAGCTGCTGATGGTCGGCGCCGGAGATCCGATCGGCAACCTGCGTGTCAAAGAGGCGGCTCAATGGCTCGAGGCCCATGCCGGCCCGCTTCGCGGGTTCACGGACGACGAGGTCGCGCAACGCGGCGACGAGTTCTCGGAGTACCTCGCCTCACATGGCCTGTTCGTCGCGGGATCGTCGGGTGTGCAGGGCGAGTGGCCCAAGATCTTGCTGACGCGCGCCGACGACGGGCTCCTGTACCTCGACCACACGCTGCCCGACGAGCGTGCCATCGAGCACTACATCGTCAAGTTCGGCCGGGGCACGGATCGACAGCTCGCGAGCATCCTGCGCAACGAAGCGCCGTACATGGACATCGCGAGCCGGCTCGGGCTGGACGTCCATGCGCCGTTGAAGCTGCGTGAACGCGCCCTCTTCATCCCCCGCTTCGATCGACGCGTCTCGGGAGGCGTGGTCACGCGGCTGGCTCAGGAGAGCATCGCCACGCTGACCGGCATGCCGGGCTTCGATGCGGTGCCGACGCACGACCAGGTGTGCGAAGCGCTGATGCGTCACTGCACGAATCCGCAAGACGCGGTTCTCGAGTACATCAAGCGCGACATCGCCAACCTGGCGATGCTCAACAAGGACAACCATGCACGCAACACCGCCGTGCAGCGCGACTTCGACGGACACATCGCACTGACGCCCGTGTATGACTTCGCGCCGATGTACCTGCACCCCGACGGCATCGCGCGGCGCATCCGCTGGGAGAACAACGACGATGGCCAGCCGGACTGGCATCGCGTGGTCGATCGAGTCTGCGAGCTCGGGCCTTCGCTCGTGACGCGCGCGGCGCTCGTGGCCGGGCTCAAGGCCATGGAGCCGGCGCTGCGGGAGATCGCGCAGCATGGCGAGACCATGGGTCTCGAGACCGCCGTCATCGATCACCTGCGCCCTCACCTGCTGGCCAGGGCGAACGAACTGGCGGCGCTGGCCTGACGACCATGGACAAGCGCTTCAATGCCCTGCCGCTTCCCGAGCAGCTCGCGTTGCGCAGGAAGGCCGTCGAGGATGTTCTGGCGCATCCGGAGTGGTCGCTCGCGCAGTCGGTGCGACACCTGAAGCAGACCATGCGACTGACGACCGCCGAGATGGCCAAGCTCGCGGGCATCTCGTACCGCACGATGCAAGACATCGAGCAGGAACGAAGCGAAGGCACGGTGCAGACGATGAACCGCATCTTCGGGATGCTGGGGCTGAAGCTGGGTGTCGCGCGCGTGCAGCGGGACACGCCCACCGGGCCGCGGCCGTGATGCTGGTAACGCTTCCCCCGCAACAAGGGGACACCGTCATCGATGTGAGCGCCGAGCCGCCCGAAGCGCGGGTATAAACGCGCGCGCCTTCGGGCGTCGGACTGGACTTCCATTCAAAGGCGGACCGTGGCTACAAGCCGATCGGGCAGTGAGCGACCATGACCCTTTTCTACGAGAGAACCGAGACCTCTGACGAGGTGCTCGTCACGTACAAGCCGTACTACCTCTATCTCTTGTTCGGCATGCTCGCGATCTACGCCTTGCCGGAAAGCTGGTTTGGCACCGGCATGTTGGCGCCGGTCAAAAGCGCGGCATGGCTCGCGCTTCTCGCGTTGATCATCGGGCGCTTCGTCACGATGTGGCGCATCAACGCTGAAGTTCGCCGTGCCATGAAGGATGGAGCCGTTCAGATGTCGGGATCCATCTACAGCTTCTCGCGGCCGCTGACGGCGCGGATCCGCAAGGGCTCAGGCACTTCGTGATCGGCTGAGCAATGCGACTTGGCCACTGGAATACGGTTTGGCTCGAGTTCGATTTCGAGCCAGGAATCAACAAGCACTCGATTCACTTTTCCAAACGAGGCCGGATCGATCTTGTTTCCGGCTACGGGGCAGTCGAGCGCACCTTGGAGCATGGCCGCACGTTCTTCTGCATCTATCGTTCAGGAGGCAGGATCCACTTTCAGGCCGGCAATCGCTGCTGGGCGCTCGACGCTCCCGGTCTGCGGTTCGAGTTCCAGTTGCTCGCGTCTCGCACTGCGTCGACGTTCACGGTCCACGAAGCCGATGAGGCGGTCTTTCGATGCACTTACCGCCATTGGCTTCGGTCCAGGCTCGGCTCCATGGATCCCACCTACGACTACCTCGACTTCCAGAGCGATCACTTTCTTTCTCACATTGGCGATCTCGATCTTTCTCTGCGTGACCGGCTGGACTGGCTGGATGCGCAACCGCGCCAACTCGACGCTGAGATAGTCGAACCGCGGCATCCGTTGAGCTAGATCGCCGTATGGATACTTCCGCTTCCGTTCCCTCGCATCTCGCTGCCAACCTTACTGCCGGCACCACACCTGCACGAGTTCACTCCTCGATCGGCCTCGGCTTGGGTGGATTCTTCGGCGGCCCTCTCGCGATCTCCTACCTGATCTATCGCGACCTCGTATCGCTGGGTCGCACCAATCTGCTGCCGAAGGCCGCTGCCTGGTTCATCCCCTGCATCCTGCTGTGGGGCTTCTTCCTGCTGCGCTTTCCACCGGATCCGATTTCGCAATGGATTCCGTATCTCCCGCAGACAGTGCTCTGGTGGCTGATCGCGCGCCACCTGTTCGGGCGGATCCTTGCGCAGCACGTGGCCGAAGGCGGCGAGTACAAGTCGCGATGGCAGGCCGTGCGCTTCGGGTTCTTCACGTTCCTCGGGCTCAAGGTGGTTTTCTTTTGCGCCGAGGTGCTTGCGTATCTGTGGGCCAGTTGATGGACCTTCACCCCATGCGAGGCTGAGGTATCCGAACAGGCCACCTGTGCACCATGCTGACCGTCGTGCTTTTGCCAGGAATGGATGGAACGGGCGCATTGTTCGAGCCCATCGCGGCTGAACTGGCGCAGGCGTTCCGCGTTCAAGTCATCGACTATCCAACCAGCGGTGCACTCGGGTACGCGCATCTTGAGCAGTACGTTCGCAAGCACCTACCGACCAGCGACCGCTACGTGCTCCTGGGTGAGTCGTTCTCCGGTCCCATTGCCGTGTCGATCGCAGCCTCCCGCCCCTCGGGCCTGGTGGGGCTGGTGCTTTGCAGCAGCTTCGTGCGCAATCCGCGACCGGGGTTCGGATGGCTGCGGCACATCGTTGGCGCGGCACCCGTCAAGCTGGCGCCGCTGTCCGCGCTGAGTGCGCTCCTGCTTGGGCGCTTCTCGACGCCTGCATTGCGCTCGTCGCTCGCTACCGCAATGTCACGAGTCTCCTCGGAGGCATTGCGGTCTCGGCTGCGTGCGGTTCTCTCGATTGATGTGTCGGCACGGCTCGAGGAAGTCGCCGTGCCATCGCTCTATCTGCTCGCGGCGCACGATCGAGTCGTCCCGATCAGTTCGCTGGAGCACATCCAGGCCCGGCTTGCGCAACTGCAGGTTGCAACGATCGATGCGCCTCACTTCCTGCTTCAGGCCACGCCTGGCGCAGCCGCCCGCGCGATCACAGAGTTCTTGCGATCCATTCGATGATCTTGACGAGCGACGCGCCGGCTGAGAAGCCGGCGCGCACTCACGCCGCCGCCGACATGTGCCCCACCACGAACCCGTTCGCCGCCGCCTGCGCGCGCTCGCGCACCAGCGCGAAAGGCTCGTCGATCAGCACCCGCCCATCCTCGAACACCGGCCGCAGCGCCTCGCGCCAGCCGTCTTCGATCGGCGCGTCCAGGCGCGCCGTGCGGTACTGGCCCTCGCGTTCCAGCAGCGTCAGGCGGCCGGCCTTGGAGCGCTTGCCCGGGTCGGTGGCCGGGTCCTTGAAGACGTCGCGCCAGAGGCCGTCCACCATCGCGGCCGAGCACTTCATCGCGAAGCGCAGGTCGTCGCGGTTGACCACCTGCAGCAGCGCACCGCCCTGGCCGAAGGCCACGTTGTCGGCCGAGTAGCCGTTGGCCTTCAGCGTCGCGAGGATGGTGCGGATGCTGCGCAGCGTGATGCCGTCGCCCTGGATCACGCGCACGCCGTTCAGCACGCGATAGCCCTTGGCGTTGAGCGTGGAGCCGTAGGCCTTGTCGAGGCCCGCCACCGTCGTGAGCACCACGGCCGCGGGCTCGCCGCTGTCGGGCCGCACCACCAGCACCGCACCCGAGGCGACGACTTCGTGCTTGAGCTCCTTGCCCCAGATGTTCTCGACCGCGTTGGCGAGGTCGTAGGAGTCGGACACCACCGCGAGGATCGCGCCCGGCTTCGCATAGGCCGCGAGCATGTTGCGATAGGCCTGGGCCTCGCCCGCGCGGCCCCACGCCGTGATCGTGCTGTGCTCGGCGGCGGGAATCGAGAAGCCCGCCATCGGCTCGGCGTAGTAGGTGCGCGCGCCGAGCAGCGCCGAGATCGTGTCGGTGCCCATGAAGTTCACCAGGTGCGCCATGCCGCCGAGCATGGCCGACTCGAGCGACGAGACGCCGCGCGCGCCGAAGTCGTGCAGCTTGAAACCGAGCCCGGCCTCGTCGCCGGTCTCGCGCAGGAAGCCGCGGATCACCTGCCTGGCCATCCAGCTGTTGGTCGCCACCGTGATCGGATACCACACGCGCAGCAGCGCGGTCTCGAGATAGCTGGTGAGCCAGTAGCAGGCCGCATCGGTGTTCTCGATCGTCAGCAGCGCGTTGCCGGTCGGCACGATCGAGCCTTCGGGCACGGCCTTGATGCGCACCGGCAGCCGGCCTTCATGGCGCTCGACGATGTGCATCCAGCCCTCGCGGTTGAACGGCACGCCGTGCGCGGCGCAGACCTCGGCGGCGAGCTCGACGTCGGCGGCCGTCACCGGCTTGGTGAAGTACTCCTTCAGGATGTACTGCAGCCCGAAGAACAGCGTGCGGTCATGCACGCCGCCGCGCGACTCGACGTAGCTGAACACGTGCGTCGTGCCCGGCGGGTATTGCAGGTAGTGGCTGGTCTTGTAGCTGTCCGTGTTGAGGACGAGCAGCCGGCTGATGTCGGCCAGCGATCTGAGGTTGGTCATACAAGCTCCTTGTCGACCGGTTGAGAACTCCGCAGGTCTGTCCCGCGAAGAGGAATCGAGACGAAGTCGTCAGACGCCGAGGAACGACGAGACGATGCCGTAGTGGTCTTCGAACACCTGGCTTTCCATCTCGAAGAACTCGGCCAGCGGCACCCAGCGTGCCTTGGCCGCGTCGTCGCCGCCTTTCACGGGCGGCAGCTCGCCGCTCGGAAACTCGAAGAAGTAGGCGTGCGTGATGGTGCGCCCGCGTTGCGAGCGATCGGGCCGGTCGAACACGCGCTGGCCCTTGATGGAGCCACGCAGCACGGGCTCGGGCAGCTTCAGGCGCGTTTCTTCCTTGAGCTCGCGGATGCAGGCGTCGAGCAGCAGCTCGTCGTGCCCGATGAAGCCGCCCGGCAGCGCCCACAGGCCCTTGCCCGGCTCTGCGCCGCGCTTGACGATCAGGATGTGGCCGCTGTGCACGACCACCGCATCCACGGTCACGAACACCGGCGGATACGGCAGGCCCGCGAACTGCGCCTTGTAGCCCTTGATGAAGGCGTGCTCGCGCACCAGTTGCGCGAAGGCCTCGCCCTTGGCGAACTCGCGCAGGAAGCTGAACACGCCTTCGGGCACGGCCGCTTCGATGTGCATCCACTTGCCCTGCGCATCGGCGGGGTTCGCGGCCGCATCGAACATCAGCGTGCGGATGTCGCTCGCGTTCTTCTGCTCGTGGTTCGCGGCCTCGACGAGCGGCCACTGCGGGAACATCTTCAGGTAGTCGGTCGACTCGTCCTTGAAGTGGCCGACCAGGCAGATGCTCCTGGGCGCGTTCATCACCTTGTTGTCGGCGACGACGAGTTGCGCCACCTGGGCCTGCACCTCGCGCGCCCAGCGCTCGTCGTTGTAGGGAAAGTCGCGCAGCTCGCCGAACAGCAGCCGGCCGGCCATGGCCGGCGCGAAGGCCGATCGCATCATGACCTTGCGTTCCTCGACGAAGAACGGATCCTTGATGCTGCGCGGCTTGCTGGACGAACCGACGAGGACGATCACCTTGTCGGCGACCGAGAGCGCCTTCTCGATCACGCGCTTGTGCGCGTTGTGGAAAGGCTCGAACCGGCCGATGAAGACGGCGTAGTCGTAAGACCGCTTGCTGGTGTTGCTCATTCAGTGCTCCCGGAATCCCCGAAGAGGTTGATGCCTCGGCGTCTTTCGCGTCGGCGACCGGCGAGGCGCTAGGCCTCGCCGGTTGATTCGATAGTAATGAGCGTCGTTGCCCGGCGCAATCCCGCGTGCCGCGGCGACACGCTATGGCTTCGATTGCTCCTTACCTCACGACCAGCACCTCGGCCTCGGTGCCGGCATTGCGCCTCAGCATCACCAGGAAGCCGGTCTGCGACGGCGACGCCGTCGCGCCGCCCGCCACCGTCTGGGTGTCGACGCGGCCCAAGCGCAGCGAGCGCACCACGCCGCTGCTGTCGCCCACCACGGCATAGCGCGGCGTGGCCGGCGTGAAGCTCATGTCGAGGATCGCGTCGGTGGTCGCTCCGGTGAAGTAGTTGTCGTAGGCGAAGGCCGAGAAGCGCAGTTGCTTGTCGGGCGTGACGCCCAGCGCCGCCAGCGGCAGGGTCAAGATGGTGTTGGCGGAGTTCAGGTCGGCATCGACGTAGTAGTAGATGCTCGAGCGGCCCGTGGCCAGGTTGAGCACGTTCACCACGCTGACGCCGGTGGCCGCGAAGCCGGTCAGCTCGCTGTTGAAGACCGCGAAGTCGGGCACGCCGTCGGCATTGACGTCGATGTCGATCTCATAGCCCGCCGGGTAGGTGGGATGCGCACGCCGCCCGAAGCTGTTGATCGCGAACTGCAGCGCGCCGCTGGCCGCGTCGTAGCGCACGCCGACCGCACGCATGTCGATCACCGCGAAGTTCTCGCCCGGCGCCGGCAGCTCGCCCGCCGGGACCTTGGCGCTGGTGCCGGTGAGCGCGAACACGTCGAACTCGCTGTCGGCCAGGCCCGCGTTGGCGAACAGGATGATCCCGCCCGACCAGCCGGAGCGCTGCGCGATCACGGCGCCCACATCGGACGCCTTGCGCGGCAGGATGTGCCACGGCACGCTCAGCACCTCGGGCCCCGAGGTGAGCGTGAGGTAGCCGTCGTACTCGGGGCCGTTGAGCAGGTCGCCGCGGCCGCCGAGCGCGCCGCCGTCGAGCGTCCATGCGGGCAGCTTGGCCGGGTTGACGCGCAGCTTGACGGTGATCGTCTCGCGGCTGTTGGCCCCCACGCGCACGCTGTTGGGCGCGACGATGGTCACTGCGCCGCTGGCCGCGTCGTCCGCGTAGCGGAAGCTCTTGGCGATGCTGAAGGTCTTGGCCCTGTTGCCGAGGTTCTCGACCACCAGCTTCTTCTCGTACTCGCTGATGAAGCTCACCTCTCGCGCGCCGAACGAGAGTGCCGCGGAGAGGTCGTCCTTGTTGTAGGCCACGGCATTGAGCGCCACCGCCTTGTTGACGCGCACCTCGCCCGCGCCGATGCGCGTGATCGGTGCCAGCTGGCCGGGCAGCAGCGCGGCGTTGGTATAGACCGCGGTCGAGGCGCTGTTCATCAGCATGGCCTTGATCTGCAGCGGCGTCCTGTTCGGGAACGCTTGGACGAGCAGCGCCGCCGAGCCCGCGATCATCGGCGTGGCACCCGAGGTGCCGCCGAAGGCCTCTTCGGCGACGCCGCCGCCGGCGATCGCCGAGAGCGAGGCACCGGGCGCGCCGATCTCGGGCTTGATGGTCTGGAAGCTGATGCTCGGGCCGCGCGCCGAGGTGCTGGTCATGTTGCCGACCATCGCCACGCGGGTGGCGTCGGAGGCGCTCACGTTCACGGGCGCGCCGATGTTGGCCTTGATGGCGTTCGACAGCGATTGCTGGATCACCAGCGTGGGCACCAGGTTCGTGCCGCCGCCGTAGCTGAACGAGACCGCATCGCCGGGCGCGACCAGGCCGATCAGCACGCCGGTGGCGCCTGCCGCGCCGGCGATGTCGACCTTCAGGCTGACCGAACAGGCGCCGCGATCGATCAGCGCGATCTTGCCCGCCACGTTGGGCAGAGGCGGGCCGCCGGGGCAGGCGGTGCCCACGAAGACCACGTCGCCGGTGAAGCCGGCGCCGATCGGCGCCCAGTCGACGGTGGCGGTGTTGTTGTAGGTGCCGGCGATCGCCGCCGGCGCGTTGACGCGCAAGCCGTAGGCGGCCTCGCTCGGCACCGCGGTCTGCGCCACGCTGATCACCCCCGGGGCGATCGAAGGCGAGCTCACCACATAGGGCAGGTTGGCGCTGTTGCCGGCCGCCACCGCGACCACGACGCCGAGGTCGACGGCGGTCATCAGCGCCAGCGTGGAGTCGTCTTCGACCTGGCCGTAGCTGCTGCCCAGCGAGAGGTTCATCACGTCGACGGCATCGGAGAAGTCGCCGTCGTCGTTGGGGTCGAGCGCGTAGTCGATGCCCTTGAGGATCGAGATGCCGTTGCAGCTGGTGGCGACCGCGCTGCACACCTTGATCGCGACCAGTTGCGCGCCCGGGGCCACGCCCTTGTGCGTGCCGTCCTGGCTCTTGCCGCCGATGATGTCGGCCACGTGCGTGCCGTGGCCCTGGAAGTCGATCGGGTTCGGATCCTCGGTGCGCGCCGCGTTGGGCCACGCCTCGCCGACGAAGTCGAAGCCGCCCACCACCTTCTGGGTCGGGTACACGCTCGCGTCGATGGTGGTGTTGCGCGCGTCGGCGGGGCTGGTTCCCCAGGCCTTCAGGTAGGCGTCGGCCGTGCCCGCGCCGCCCAGGTTGCGGTGCGTGTAGTCGATGCCGGAGTCGAGCACGGCCACCTTCACGCCGGTGCCGTCGAAGCTCTGGGCCTGCACGGCACTGGCGCCGATGTAGGGCACGGTCTCGCTCAGGCTCATCTCGTGGTGCACCACGCGGCGCACCTTGACGACGCCGGGCAGCGCAGCGATGGCGCGCAGCTGCTTTGCATCGACGCGCACGGCGATGGCGTTGTGCGCCACGTGCACGCGGCCGAGCTCCTGCGCGCCCAGGCCGGCGAGGCGCCGCGCCATCGCGGTCTGGTTGCTCAACACGGCGGTGCGGTGCGCGCGAACGGCGGCGCGCGTGCCCTCGGATGCGATGCGAAGCGACTGCAGGCGCTTCGTCCGGCCCTCGTCACCAGCCGCTTGCGTGCTGGCCGACAGCGTGGCCGCCGCTTGCGCCACCGGCGCATCGGACAGCGTCACCCACACCTCGACCATGCCGCTGCTGCCGGCCAGTTGCCTGTCGAGCACGGCGGGCAGCGCAGCGCCGGGCTGCGACGGCGTGCCGGCCGGTCTGCCTGCACCCAGCTGCTGATCGGGTGCGCCGATCTGCGCGCCGTCCGGCAGCGCCAGCTCGAGGACCGAACGCGCGCTCGCCTCGGCTCGCGGCGCCGAGTCGGGGTCGGACGCGCCCTGGTTGCTGTCTCCACCACCACCACCGCAGCCGGCAATCAATGCCGAGGCCGCCAAGGCCAGTGCGGCCTTCCAAGGAAGATGCTTGGTCACGAGACGCTCCCTGTTAATGCCGGGATACACCGCGCACGGGTGTGGCGTGGTGCTGAACGCGTGTTCCGGGGGTGCGCGATTTCCGCGCTGCGCGTGAATTGCGTCAAGCCGGCGATGCCCCCTAAGGCATGGGGGGCGAGGCCTTGCCTACCATCGGCGCATGGACGCACGCGAGACCGCTCCCTCTGCCGAGCGCAACAGGCAGCCGATCCTCGAAGTGCTCGCGCGCGTGCTGCCGCCGCGCGGCCGGGTGCTCGAGATCGGCAGCGGCACCGGGCAGCACGTGGCGCACCTCGCCGCGGCCCTGCCCGCGCTGAGGTTCCAGCCCAGCGAGATGGACGTGGCGCGCCATGCGTCCATCGAGGCATGGGTGACCGCGGGCCGTTTGTCGAACGTCGAGGCGCCACTCGCGTTCGACGTGACGAAGCTGCCCTGGCCGGTCGCTGCGGCCGACGCGATCGTGTGCATCAACGTGATCCACATCTCCCCGTGGGAGGCCACGCTCGCGCTGATGGCGGGCGCGGGTCAGGTCCTGCCCGCCGGCGGCGTGCTGGTGACCTACGGCCCTTACAAGCGCAGCGGCGTGCACACGTCGCCGAGCAATGAAGCCTTCGACGCGAGCCTGCGCGCGAGGAATCCGCTGTGGGGCGTGCGCGACCTCGACGAGGGCGCGAAAGTCGCCGGGCATGAAGGCCTGGCGCTCGACGAGACCGTGCCGATGCCGGCCAACAACCTCACGCTGGTCTGGCGCAAACGCTAGACGTCGCTGAACGTCGCTGAACGTCGCTAGACGAAGACCGACACCTTGACGCGGCCATCGCGGCGCGTGACGTCGACGCCGACGCTGTCGCGGTAGCGCTTGAGCATCAGGTCGACGCGCCCGCCTGCGACCGCGAGCCCTTCGATGCTCAGCCAGTCCACGAAGGCCGGCAGACGTGGCGAGCGCAGCGTCACGCAACACTGGCGTGCATCGCACTCCAGGCCGAGGCAGCCGACCAGCATGCCGAACACCGAGCCCGCCGCCCAGGCCTGCGGCGAGCAGGCGACCGGATAGCGCGTCGGGCCTTCGCCGGGGCGGCGCGGGAAGCCGCAGAACAGCTCGGGCAGGCGCGCGTTGTCGAAGTGCAGGCTGCTTTCGAACGCGGCGCCGAGCAGCTCCAGGGCCGCGTCCGATTGACCGTAGCGCGCCAGCCCCTCGCACACGATCGCGTTGTCGTGCGGCCAGATCGAGCCGTTGTGATACGACATCGGGTTGTAGCGGACCTCGCCGGTGCCCAGCGTGCGAACGCCCCAGCCGGAAAACAGGTCCGCCCCGAGCAGCCGCTGCGCGATGCGCGCCGCGTGCTCGGGCGCGGCGATGCCGGACCACAGCGCGTGACCGGCGTTCGACGACGCGACCTCGCAGCGCCGCTTCTCGCCATCGAGCGCCAGCGCGTACAGGCCGAGCTGCTCGCTCCAGAAGTGCTCGCGGAATCTCGCGCGCAACGCCAGCGCCTGCGCGCGCCACTGTTCGGCGGCCTGCGCGTCGCCCATCACCTCGGCCAGCTCCGCGGCGCCGATGCGCGCCGCGTACGCGTAGCCCTGCACCTCGCACAGCGCGATCGGCGCTGCCGCCATGCGGCCATCGGCATGGAAGACCGAATCGTGCGAGTCCTTCCAACCCTGCTGGATCAGGCCGTTGCCGCTTTGCCGCGCGTATTCGACGAAGCCGTCGCCATCGCGATCGCCGTCGCCTTCGATCCATCGCATCGCCGCCAGCACATGCGGCCAGAGTTCGCGCACGAACTCGGCGTCGGCGCTGCGCCGCCAGTACGCGGCGGCGAGCATCACGAACAGCGGCGTCGCATCGACCGAACCGTAGTAGCGCGCGAACGGCACCTCGCCGGTCAGGGCCATCTCGCAAGCGCGCGCTTCGTGAAGGATCTTGCCGGGCTCGGCGTCGGTGGTCGGATCGCGGGCCGTGGCCTGCATCGACGCGAGGAAGGCGAGCACGCCGCGCGCCAGCTCGGGCCGCAGCCACAGGCACTGGTGCGCGGTGATCAGTCCGTCGCGCCCGAAGGTCGTGCAGTACCACGGCACGCCGGCAAACGGGTACGGCCCGCTCGGCAGCGCGGTCGTGAGCATGTCGAGATCGGAGGCGGAACACGCGAGCCAACGATCGAACATCGGGTTGGAGCTCGTGAGCCGGCAGCCGCTCAGGCCGGCGGCGAGCCGGTCTTCATGGCGACGGCGCGCATCGTCGTAGTGGCGCGTGACCGGCAGCGTCGCATCGGGGCGCAGCAGCACGATCTGCCACTGCAGCGTTCGATGCGCACCCGGCGCCAGCGTCAGCCGAAAACTCGCGCTCCCGGGTTCGATGGCGCTCGGCGCGTCGTCGAAGCGAACGCGCGTCGTGCGCGCGTGGCCGTCGACGCCGTCGTAGCCGAACACCAGCGCGTGCTCGCTCACGCACGGCGCGAGCAATCGGCCACGGCGCTGGCGCGGCGTGCCGCGCACCTCGAACAGATCGGCGAAATCGGCCTCGAAGCGCAGCTCGAGCGTGAACTCCACCGTCTCCAGCCCATGGTTGGCGAGCCGCACCTGCTCGTGGCAGGCGCCCTCGAGCAGCAGCTTGCGACGCAGCAGATGGACGCTGCCCTTGGGCACCGCGATGCGATCGCCGCGCTGCAGGTCGGGGTTCATCAGCTCCACCGCGAGCACGCTGCCGTCGTCGCGCACGGCGGTGTTGAGATGCAGCGGGCGCGTGCCGTCGAGGCGCAGTTCCAGGCGCGACAGGTAGCGCGTGTCTTCGGCGTACAAGCCCTGCTCGGAGCCTTCCCAGGGCACGATGTCGCCACGGCTGTCGAAGCAGCCGAACAGCGAGTCGCGCTTGAGCACCTGCGGCGGCTCGTGCAACTCGGCGCCGCCCGCCAGCACGTACCAGCGGCCGTCGACCTGGATCGGACTGTTGATCATCTTCGTCGCGCTCAGGATTTGCACGGCGCGTCGTTGCTGTGCGTCTGGCCCCGACGCGCCGCGCTGAGCGCCGCGTACACGGCGAGATAGCGATCGGCCATGCGGCGCGAGGTGAAGCGGCTTTCGAAAGCGCGCCGGCAGGCCGCGCGATCGATCTCGCCGATGCGACGCGCGGCCTCGATGGCCTCGTCCATGCTGTTGACGATCCAGCCGGTGCGCCCGTGCTCCATGACCTCGGGCACCGAGCCTTCGTTCCATGCGATGACCGGCGTGCCGCAGGCCAGGGCCTCGATCATCACCAGCCCGAACGGCTCGGGCCAGTCGATCGGAAACAGCAGCGCGCGGGCATTGCCGAGCACGGCGTTCTTCTCCTCGTCGCCGAGTTCACCGTCGAAGCGAATGAGCGGATGGTCGAGCAAGGGCTCGATCTCGCGCTCGAAGTAGGCGCGGTCGACGCGGTCGATCTTGGCCGCGATGCGCAGCGGAACGCCCACCGCCTTGGCGATCTCGATGGCGCGGTCGACGCGCTTTTCCGGCGAGATGCGGCCGATGAAGGCGAAGTAGTCGCCGGGCTGCGGCTGGAACTGGTAGAGCCCTTCGGGCAGGCCGTGCGGCACGGTCGCGAGCCACCGGCTGCCCGCGAGCGGCGAGCGCTGGCTGTGGGAGATCGAGACCAGTCCCTGCTCGCGGAAATGGCGGTGCAGCTGCGTGAGGTCGGGAAGGTCCAGGCGCCCGTGCAGGGTCGTCAGGCAAGGCGTCGGGCAGCGGCGCACGAGCGGGTAGTGCAGGAAGTCGACATGAAAGTGCACGACATCGAAATCCGGTGCCTGGACGAACACCTGGTCGAGCATCATCGTGTGCCAAGCCAGCCACTCGGGCACCCGCTCGGCCCCGCGCAGGCTGCGTTCGACCATCGGGACCAGCCGCGCGCGCGTGCGCGAATCGCCGCTCGCGAACAGCGTGACCTCGTGGCCCTGGTCCACCAATGCCTCGGTGAGGTAAGACACGACCCGCTCCGTTCCACCGTAGCCGCGCGGCGGGACGCTCTCGAACAAGGGCGCGACCTGCGCGATCTTCAATGCTTTCCGGCCGGTGAAGCTCGTCACCGGCTCACACCGTAGCAGTTGGGAATGACCGGGTTGCTCATGGGGCGCTCCGTTGGGTTCATTCGAACCCATGGGCAAGGGGCGTGCCGGTCGCTAGCGGGCCGCGGCCAGGTCGATCGTGAACACGCATCCGGTTCCAGGCACGTCACGCACGGTCAACGAGCCCCCGGAAGCCTCCACGCTGCGCTTCGCAATGGCGAGGCCCAGCCCCAGACCCGAGCGGTTGCTGCCGACGTGCGTGAACGGTCGGAACATCAGCTCGGCAGCGCCGGCGGGCAGCCCGCCGCAATGGTCCCAGACCTCGATCAGGATGCGGTCTTGCGCGGCGTACGCCTTCAGCGTGACCTCGGTGCGGGGGCGCGTGAACTTGAACGCGTTCTGCAGGAGGTTGACGGTGGCGGCCAGGATCAGCTCGCGGCTTCCGGTGGCGCGCAGGTTCGGGTCGACCTCGGGCACGGACAAGCTGCTGCCGCTCACGTCGGCATAGAGCGAAGCGGCGGTGCCGGCATCCGCAACGAACTGCGCGAGAGCGAACACTTCGGTCTTCGTCGGGGTGCCCACCGCCAGCCGAACCTCCGTCAGCGCTTGCGTCGTCAAGGTCGCCAGCGAAGCCAGGCTGCGCTTCAACACGCCCCCGGTAGAACCGCCAACCGGAAGCTGCCCCGACTCCAGGGCACGGAACGCCAGCGTGGCCGTGTGCAGATGGTTTCGAAGCTCATGCACGAGGACGCCCATCCGCTCGTTCTCCTCGTCGGACTGCCGCCGCGCCACGGTGACGTCGCGCTGGGAGCTGAACTCGGTCACGGCGTCCGCAATGGCGTTGTCCAGGCAACGATTCATGGTTCGAAACTGGTCGACCGAGAACGGCGCGTCGCGCTCGACCGCCAGGTCGGTAATGGCCTGGCAAAGGTCACCGTAATCGTGGACCACCTGGTCGACGGTAAAGCCCAGCTCGAGAAGCTGCTTGCCGTGAGCGGCGGCGCTGACGCCCATCTCGGACAGCGCTGCCCGGCCTCCGCCTGCAGCCCCTGAAATCCGCAGGCTCTCGCCGGCATTGCCGGCCTCTTCCGCCTCGAGCGTCCTGGTCAGTTGATCGAGAAACAGCGGAACACCGTTGGCGAGTTGCTCGGCAGTGGCAGCACGTCGGGGCCGCTGCGCAACTTTCGCCTTGCACCGTGCGATCAACTCGTCACGGTTGTTGAGCAGGAATGCGCGCATCTGCGTACCTCGCGAGGAAGCGACAGCAGCGGAGCGGCCGAACTACGCTCGGGCAGGAAGTCCCGCCACTGACGTCGAGTATGCGCTTGGCTGAACCGCTTCGAACATCGCCATGTCGGCCGCTTGATCAGCTCGGCAGACCTGGGACGTCGACGCCCGGCTCAAACCTTCGGATAGCGTGCGAAGACGGTTTCGCGGCCGCTCTTGTCGACCAGGAAGACCTCGTACGGGTCACTGCGGCCCGGCACTTCCATCCCGGGCGAGCCGGGCGGCATGCCGGGCACGGCCAGACCGATGGCCTTGGGCTTGATCGCCAGCAGGCGCTTGATCTCGGCCGCGGGGACATGGCCTTCGACGACATAGCCGTCGACGATGCCGGTGTGGCAACTGCCGAAGCGGTCCGACAGGCCATAGCGCTTGCGCATCGCGGTGGTGTCGTCGACATCGAAGACCTTCACCGAGAAGCCCGCGGCTTTGAGGTGATCGACCCAGGCGACGCAGCAGCCGCATTCGGGGCTCTTGTAGACATCGATGCGCGGCAGCGCATTCGCTGCGAGAGCGGGCAGTGCCAGTGCGGCAGTGCCGGCCGCCGCGGCCGAGAGGATGTGGCGTCGCTTCATGTCGGGGTCTCCTTGGCCTGCACTCTAGGGCTTCCCGCAGTGGGAAGGTCAAGCCATTGCCGACGACGCAGGCAGCCTCTCGATGCTCGACGCCACGACGAAGCGCGCTCCCCCCGCCCGCTTGGCTTCGAACATCGCCATGTCGGCCGCATGAATCAGCTCGGCGGCCGTGTTCCCGCGTCCGTCGGACATCGCGATGCCGATGCTCGCGCTCGAGCGCACCGTCACGTCACCGAACTGGTAGGGCTCGCTCAGCACGGCCACGAAGCGCCTGGCCATCGACATCGCCGCTTCGCGTGCCGATTCGCCGCGCACCAGCACCGCGAACTCGTCGCCACCGAAGCGCGCCGCCAGATCGCCGGCACGAAGAACCGACTTCATCCGCTTCGCGACGGTGACCAGGAACAAGTCGCCGATCGCATGGCCATGGATGTCGTTGATCGACTTGAACTTGTCGAAGTCGAAGAACATCACGACGAACGAAGCCCCAGGCGTGCACAGCGCTTCCAGCTCGCGCTTGAAGTGGATGCGGTTGGGCAGGCCCGTCAGCCCGTCGTGGAAGGCCAGCTGCGACAGCCGCTCGATCTCCTGCTTCGACGCGGCATCTCCGACGTCCACCAGCTCGCCTGAGACAGCTCGGCGGCGGCGCTCCCGCGTGATGACCGCGTACTGCAGCCAAGCCCCCGCGACCACCAGCACGACACAGCCGAGGGACACGATCTCGGGGATGCGAAGCGATCGATCCCCAAAGAACGCATCGCCCTCTGCAGCCCAGCGCAGGCTCAGCACCCCCAGCAGCAGCGCCGGGAACGCGGCGGTGGTCAGGAAGAAGCCGTGAAGCGCGGCGAACAGGCGCGGCCCCGGATCGCTCGGCCCGCCGCTTCGCAGCCAGGCGAACGCCGTGAGCAGGTAGCCCAGCCCCGTCGCGATCAGGACCAGCAACGCGGTCCCCACGAAGCGGAACTCGGCATCGCCGGCCCAGACCCCTGCCACCAGCATCAGCGCGGGAATCGGGATGACGCGCAATGCGGTTTCGCCACTCGTCGCTGGTGGGAAGCCGAACGAGCGGCAGCGCGGGATCGCCGAACATGGAGTCGAAGAGCTTCACGCGGTCCACTGCAAGTTCAACTGCACCCCGTCACATCCAAGGCCTCGACGATGACCTGCTCGTCGGGGCACGCCAGGCGCTGCGGCATCAGTTCCTCGGCACTCAGGCAACCCAGGCCCATGCCGGTGAAGTTGTTCTGCGCCGAGCGCACGCCCGCGCCGCGCGGCGTGCCCGGGCAGCGCGCCTCGTAGTGCACCTTGATGCATGACGAGTAGTACTTGATGATCTCGGGCAGGCGCACCGGCGCGCGGTCACCCGCCAGGCGGTAAGGCTTGTCCTTGCCGTCGCACTGCTTGGCACCCAGGCGCACGCGGCGCTTGTGCTCGGCCAGGAACTCGGCCCAGGCCAGCTTCTTGTCCTGCTCGAGCTTCTCGGCCGCGAGGCGGCGCTCTTCGGCCTCGCGCTCGCGTGCCAGTCGCGCCTCCTCGGCCTTGCGCTTGCGCTCTTCTTCGGCCTTCTCGGCGGCGATGCGCTGCTGCTCCGCGCGCTGCCTGGCTTCGAGGTCGCGCTGCTTTTGCGCCTGCTCGGCGATGCGCTGCTTCTCGGCTTGCTGGTCGGCGGCCTGTTGAACGCGCGCCTGGTCGTTTTGCGCCAGCGTCGTCTGCGTCGCCATGCCGTCGACCTGGCTGCGCATGCCGATCTGGCCCGCGCTCTTCAACGCCGCCTCGTTGTCATTGCGCAGGCGCTGCAAGGTGGCCGGGTCGTTGGTCTTGGCGATCTGCTGGTTGCGATAGGCGATGCCGTCGGCCAGTTGCTTGGCGAGCGCATCGCGCCCGGCCTGCTGCTGCGCCTCGGCCGCGCGCTGCTGGGCCTCGCGCTGCTGGCGTTCCTTGTCGGCCTGGGCGCGCTGCTGCGCCTGGACCTGCGCATTGAGGTTGTTGGTGAAGGCCTGCTGCTGCGCCTGCTGTTGCCGCTGCTCGGCCATGGCCGAGTTCATCGCGCCCTGGAACTGCGGGCTGGCCGCCACTTCGAGCGCCGCGCCGGCCACCTCGCCCACGCCGCCGACCACCGCGATCGTGCCTTCCACCGTCGCGACGAAACCGCGCGCGAGCATGGTGCCCATGGTGCAGCCGAAGTTGGAGCCCTTGCCCAGCTCGTCGCGGATGCGCGACTCGAAGCTGGCGGCCTGCGCGTCGAACAGCGCATCGCCTTGCCCCCGGCGCAGCGCCAGCAGCAGGAACTTGAGGTTGCCGGCCATCGCGGCGTTCCAGTTGTTGCTGTCGCCGTCCACCGGCGCCGGCGTCGCGATGCTCAGGCGGTTGACCTCGGTCTCGCCGTCGAAGAAGCGATAGGTGAGCGCCAGCGTGCCCGCGGTCTCCTTGCAGGCGTCGGCGTTCGTGCTGCCGTGCTCGTAGCCGCGCTCGATCTCCACGCGCAGGCGCGGCGCGTCCGAGGGCTGGAAGTAGTTGGAGCCGCGCAGCGTGGCGCGCAGGTCGCCCATGTACTCCAGCCATTCGCTGGAGGTGCCCTGCTTGAACTCGACCACGCCGAGGCGATAGGGCAGGAAAGGCTTCTGGGCGCGCACGCCGTCGAGCCACTTCGGCTCGGGCTGGTATTGCCCGGCGAGCGCGAGCGTCGGCGCCGCCAGGAGAACCATCAATGCACGGCGGATCATTCGAACGATCCCTGGTCGATCCACAGGCGAATGACGCTGTCGTGCGCGCCGAGGCGCGCCTTTTCCTTGCCCGCGTCGGCGCCGCTGAGCGTGGAGGAGATGGACACCAGGCCGACGCCGGCTTTCCAGTCGGCCGGCGTGTCGATCGCGTGGACCTTCTTGTCGCCCGCCCAGAGTTCGTAGTGGAACTCGCTGCGGTAGTCGAACACCGCCGGCACGATGCCCAGCGTGAAGATCACGACGTTGGCGCCGATGGCGCCGGCCCATTCGCTGGTGACGTCCTGCTCTGCGCCTTCGACCACGCGGATCTTGAAGGCCGATTCGCCGCTGGCCACCGGACGAAAGCCGTTGGTCTTCAGCAGTTGATGGATCTCCTGGATCCGCTGGTCGCGCAGTTGCGCTTGTTCCTTCGGCGACGAGCCCTTCTCGAAGGGTGCCGTGTAGTCGACCGCGACGGTCGTGCCCGCGGCATTGAAGCCTGCGGTATTGGCCTTGCCCAATTGCGGCGCCGATGCGCAGCCGCTCAGCCACAGGACAGCCGCGCCAAGCAGGGCGGCGATTTTCAGTTTGGTCTTCATCCTCTTCCCCCAACGATCGAACCCATGGCCAGACTGGCCGACGGGCGTCTGCGTATTCGGCTCGAACGCTGAGTTCTTGAGCGCAATTGCGCGGCGCCGAGACGTATGTCTCGATGCTGGCGCGCGGGAGGTCAGGCCACGATCGACCGAACGGTTGAAGCGGGGGCGCAGCGCGTGTCGAAGTTCACGTGACGCGCGCCTGTGCGCAGGCGTCGGGCGTCAGGCGTTCAATCCGCCTCCATCACCAGGCGGATCCCCACCAGGGTGTAGCGCGTGGCCGGCGCATTCCAGTTGCGGTAGGCGCAATGCGCATACAGCGGCCACGTGTGCCACGAGCCGCCGCGACGCACTTTCACGTTGCCGTCGTCCGGCCCTTTCGGATCGTCGCGCGGCGAATGGGCGTAGTAGGTGTCGTCGTGCCAGTCGGCCGTCCATTCCCAGACGTTGCCGTGCATGTCGTGCAGGCCGAAGGCATTGGGCGCGAACTGGCCGACCGGCGCGGTGAACGCGAAGCCGTCGGCGCTGGGCAGTGCATACCGCTTCCATTTCGGCCAGTTCACCGCCGAGTCGGCATCGAACACATTGGCCACCTCGCTCAGCGAGGCCGGCGCATCGCCGCTGTGGAACTGCGTGCGCGTGCCGGCGCGGCAGGCGTACTCCCACTCGGCTTCGGTGGGCAGGCGGTAGCGGCGCTTCTCGGTGGCGCTGAGCCATTCGGCCAGCGCCACGGCGTCGTGCCAGGTCACGTTGACCACCGGGTGCTCGTCGGTCTGCGCGAAGCCGGGGTTGCGCCATGAATAGCGCGGCGAGCGGCCCTCGAAGGCGTCGCCGCGCTGCGTGGTCGCCGGGTCGTAGGCGGCGTTGTAGCCGTAGCCGCCGGTCCCGTCGGCCACCGATTCGGGCACGTGGCCGGACGCGTCGAGGAATTGGCGGAACTGGCCCACCGTGACCTCGTGGCGCTCCATGTAGAAGGCGTGCGTGATGCGCACCCGGTGGGCCGGCGTTTCGTCCTTCAGGTCTCGCAGGCGCTCGAGCTCGACTTCGGGATAGAGCCTGGCCATCTCCTCGAGCGAGGCTTCGTTGCCCATCGTGAATTCGCCGGCCGGCAGCAGCACCATCTGCATGCCCAGCTGGTTGGTGACGACCGGAGGTGGGCTCGCGCATCCGGCCATGGCGATGCATGCCATCGCGATGAAGGCGAAGCGGCTCATCGCGCGAGCTCCGTCATCGCCGCCTCGGGCCGCCGCCGGCTCGCCACGCCGGCGACGAAGTGCTCGAAGGCATCGAGCAGCGCTGCGCCGTCGAACGAGGGCCCCTCCAGCGTGGCGAGCGCATGCACGGTGGCTTCCAGCGTCGAGACCTGATCGGCACGCCGCGCGGCGCGGATCGCGCGGTAGCGGGTCGGTGGCGGCGCGTCGAGCGACAAGCGCGGCAGCGCGGCCAGCAGCGGATGCTCGAGCAGCATGCGCAGGCTCTTGCGCCAGGTCGCGTCGATCACCACCAGGCGCAGCGGCGCGCCCGGCGTCGTTGGCGCCGCCGCCGGTGCGGGCGCGGCCGGCACATCCGGATAGAGCAGCCGCGTCTCGCGACCGGGCCGCATCAGCAGCGCCTGCAGCGACTCGGTGTCGAAGCGCTCGCCGACCACCACCTCGCAATGCGCCAGCGACAGGCGCAGCAGCGCCACGCTGTTCTTCGCCTGGCGCTGCTCCTGCGGGTGCTGCAGCACCAGCACTTCGGTGCGATGCGCGGTCGGCCGCGCGAGTGCGCACAGGCAGCTCGACTGCGGGCGCAGGCAACGCGCGCAGGCCGCGCGGTTGGTGACCGAGGGTCTGCTCATCGACTGCCCATCCACTTGAAGGCCAGCGCAGCGCCGCCTGCGAGGATGTAGAAGACTGCGCCGAAGGCGATCGAGAACTTGAGCGATGCGCAGACCGTTGCCAGTTGCGGCCATGGCGTTTGAAACGAGCCGCCGAGCATCTGCAGCATCGCGACGTTCTCCACCGCATCGAGCGCGCCGGCCATCAGTGCGGCCCACGCGATCATGATTCCGTAGGCCTTCATCGGGCCACCCGCGAAGCCGTCGGCGATCAGGCCGCAAGCGAGCGACAGCGTGAGCGCATAGGCGACGAGGAACGCGAAGTCGAAGCGGGTCTGCCGGCGCACCGATTCGACGCCGTCGGCACCGAGCCGTTCGACGAACTGCCGCGCGTTGGCGGGCGAGCCCGGCGCCTCGATGGCGAGCACGCCGAAGGGGTGCAGGCGCTGGTCGGAGAGCTTGCCCAGCTCGAGCAGGTAGCGGCCCAGCAGGATCGTCGCGATCAACAGCGCCGCGAACAGCGACGCCTGCAGCAGGCGCGGCAAGCCGGAGAACGGGGCGGCGATGCCGAAGCTCGTTTCAACCAAGATGCTCTACTCCCTGAAGGCTTCTCGACGCGACGGCAAGTATGGGTCCGAGGCGCGCTGCCGACGTGGAGTGCCGGCTACACCGCCATGATCCGACCACGCCTCGGCGCGAAGCGCCACACCAGCAGCACCAGCGCCAGCACCACCGCGACCCAGCGCACGTCGGTCTCGGTCGGCCGCTCGCGCGCGAGTGCGGGCTCGAGCACCGCATCGGCCAAGGCCTCGCTCGTCGTGAGCCGACGGTAGCCCAGGCCGAGGAGCTTGGCGACGGCCTTCAGATGGTCTTCGCGCAGCTCGGACAAGTGCTCGTGGCTGCGACCCGCCGGCAGGTCCGGGCGCTGCACGACATCTTCCGCGGCCCAGAAGCCGGCGCTCTGGCCGTCGCGCGTGGTCTTGGGAATGCGCTGCGGCGTCTCGCCGCCCACGCCGACCAGCCAGCCGCCCACCTCGCCCGGCGTGATGTCGCCCATCGGCGGCGACTCGTTCTCGCGCAGCGGCGGAGACTCCTGGCCGTCGGTGAAGAAGAGCACGCGCGTCGCGTCGTCGACCAGGCGTGCCGTGCGCACCGTCCAGGTCGCGCCCTTGGCCACGTTGCTGGCATTGGCCCAGCGCATGCGCGAGTCGATGCGATCGAGAGACGCCAGCAATTCGTCGTAATGGCTACACACCTCCACCGGCAGCATCAGCGGCAGCGTGCGGTAGTCCGCGAAGATCGCCCAGCCGATGCGCGAGCCGCAAGGCAGGCGCGGCAGCAGCTCGCGCATCGCCGCGCGCGCCGCGGCGATGCGGCTCACGGGCCGGCCGTTCCAGCGCATGTCCTCGACGTCCATGCTCTGCGTGAGATCGAAGGTGACCATGTAGCTGTAGGTCGGCCGCTGCAGCGTCACCGGCGGCAGCCACAGCGACAGCGCGAACAGCAGCAGCGCCGCGACGATGGGCCAATCGGTGCGGCCGACGGCATGAACCTGCAGCGGCAGTTTCCACTTCACGGCAGATCCCCCGGATCCATGCCGCGCAGCATCACCTGCCGACTCTCGACCGGCCCGTTGTCCTCTTCGGCCACCGCTTCCTGCTCTTCGGGCGCGAGGCGCAGCGCGCGCTCGAGGTTGTAGCGCGCGGCCCAGTCGTCGGGCGTCGCGCGCAGCAGGTCGCGGTAGCGCTGCTTGGCCAGCTCGATCAGCGGAAGCGCGTCGGGGCCGCCGTGCGCGAGGCCCTGGCGCAAATACATGTTGCCGAGGTTGAACAGCGCGTGGCGGCCGATCGCGTCGAGCTCGTCACTGCGGATCAGGCCGGTGTAGGCCTTGTTCGCCGCGTCGTGCGCACCGGCGCGGGCCAGCGCACCGGCGCGCGCGAGCCGAACCTCGGGCGCGGCCTCGGGCGGCGGCAGCGTCGGGTTGGCCGCGTCGACCGTCGACTGCGCGCTCGACGCGATCTCGTCGTTGAGCCGCTCGGCCTGGCGCAGCCGCAGCGCCTGCGTGAGCGCCGTCGCCGCGCAGGCGAGCGCGAGAACGCCGAACGCCATGTGCGCCGTGATTCGCCTCATGCCTCGCTCCGGTTCAAAGAACGTGGGCGCCGCGGCCAGGCCTGCAGCTGGACCGCGCGACACATCAGCAGCCCCGCGCAGCACAGCAGCGCCGCGAGATGGAAGCCGCCGCTGAAGTCGACCCGCGGCACGCGCCGCGTATACGAGAGCGGAAAGTTCTGCTGCTTGTCGATCTCGGCCATGGCCGCGGCCATCATCTGTGCGTCGTCGGTCTGGTAGAGCCGGTAGGGCGTGGCCAGCGACTTGAAGAAGGTGTGCAGCGCCATCTCCTCCACCGAGTCGTAGCGGCCGCTCGCTTCCTGCGTCAGGTCCGGCGAGTTCGGATTGCTGCGGATGTAGATCCAGTACAGCCCGATGCGCTCGCGCGCGAGCCCGGCGCGGATGCGCTCGCGCGTGGGCTCGTCGAGCTGTGCGCCGCCGTCGGAGACCACCAGCACGATGCGGCTGCCCGAGTAGCGCCGGCCCGCGAACTCGTCGATGCCCGCGAGCAGCGCTCGGCCCATCAGCGTGTCGGGCAGGCCGCGGCCGATGCCGGTGGCCTTCAATGCGGCCTGCACCAGCGCATGGTCGTCGCTGAAGGGCACGATGCGCATCGGGCTGGTGCTGAAGGCCAGGAAGGCGAAGCGGTCCTCGGGCCGCTTGGCGACGAACTCGCTCAGCAGCCCGCGCACCACCTCGCTCTTGGTCGGCATGCTGGCGTTGAACTGGCCGCCCGCCTTCACCGTCTTGGGCACGACGTTGGCGTCCATGCTGCTGCTGCGGTCCATCAGGATCAGCACTTCGGCGCCGCGGCCGCTGCGCAGCACCTCGCCGCCCGAATGGCCCGGGCCGGCAAGGCCGATCACCGCGCTCGCCATCGCCGCGACCGCGAAGGCGCGCCACAGCAAGCCGGCCAGGCGGCCGGCGCGGTCCGGCGGCAACCAGGCGATGGCGGAGAACGTGAGCGTGTCGCTGCGCCGGCGCAGCAGCGGCAGCAGCGCGAGCGGCAGCAGGAGCAGCAGCAGCGGTTGGGTGAAGTCGAGGCCGGCCATCGTGTTCAGCGCTGGTGGCGCTTCTCGATCGCGCGCAGCGCGCGGCCGAGTTCGCGCAGCGACAGGTCGCCAGGCGCTGCCTTCACGCCACCGAAGAAGCGCGCGTTGGAGGCTTCGAAGAAGCGCTCGATGTCGGCGCGCAGCGGCCGCCATTGCGGCGCCTCGTCGAACAGGCGCGGCAGGCTGGCCGAATGCACCACGCGCCCGGCGCTTTGCGTGATGGCCTCGTGCAGCGCGAGCCAGGCAGCCGGCTCGTTGGCATCGAGCCGGCGCAGCCGGGCGCAGGCGCGCGCGAACGGCAGGCTGCGCGCCTCGCGCCACTGGCGCCAACCCCACCACGCGAGCCAGGCCGCGAGCACCGCGGCCAAGGCGAAGAGCGCGAACCGCAGCTGCTGTTGCAGGCCGGCGGTCGGGCGCAGCGCGACCGGGCGGTCGGGCTGCAGCGCGGGCAGCTCGTTCGCGTCGGCCGGCGTGAGCGGCGCGATGGTCAGCGGCGCCGCGGGCACCGCGAGCGCGATGCCGGCGGTGGTGGCCAGCGTCAGCGGCGGCAGCGAGAACGCGGTCGGCACGCGCGGCGCGTTGACGAACTGGTAGTCGATCGCGAGCCAGCGCGCGCCCTCGGCATCGAGCTCGATGCGCGGCGCGCGGCGCTCGAGCCACAGGCCCACGCGATCGGCCGGCGGCAGCGACGCGGGCTCGAGTTCGCGGCCGTCCTGCGCGAGCCGCACGCGCTGCGTGACGACGTCGCCCAGCACATGGCCGAAGGCGCGCGGCTGCTGCGTCTGGGCCTCGGCCGGCGCGACGAGCACGAGCGAGACGGCAAGGATCAGTGCCCTCATGCCACGCGCTCCATGAAGTGCCGCGTCAAGGCCTCGGCATCGAAACGGCCGTCCGCGTCGATCAGCTCGAAGGGCGGCAGCGCGCGCTCGTCGAACAGCGCCTGCAGCGCCTCGCGGCGCTCGGCGATCGCGTCGCGCCATTGCCGGCGCAAGCCCTCGCGCAGCCACAGCGTGCGGCGCACGCCTGTCTCGGCATCGCTGACGGCGAGCAGCGCATCGGCCTCGGGCGGCGCGGCTTCGGCCGGGTCCCAGGCGAGCACCGGCAGCACGACGGCGGGCGCGAGCAGGTCGAGCAGTTCGGCCAGCGATTCGACCGCCATGCCATGGAAGTCGGACACCAGGAACACCAGCGCGCGATGGCCCGCGAGGCGCGCCGCGCAATGGCGAAGGCCGGCCAGCGCATCGGCACCGCGATGCGCTGCGTGATCACGCGAGGGCGCGCTCTCGCGCAGCATCTGCGCCATCACGCCGCCGACGCCGCGGCTGTGGCGCGCGGGCAGGAACAGGTCTTCACGCTCGGCGTGGTCGAAGGCCTGCAGGCCCAGCGGATCGCCGGCGCGAAACGCGCTGTGGCCCAGCGCCTCGACGAACTCGGCCGCCACGTCGAGCTTGGGGCGCTGCGCGCCGAAGCGCATCGAGCCCGACACGTCGACCACCACCTGCACCGGCACCGCGACGCGCTGGCGCGCGATGCGCACCAGCCAGTCGCCATTCACGTCGCGCAGGCTGGCGCGCAAGTCGATGCGGCGCGGATCGGGATGGTCGAGCAGGCGCCGGTGCGCGGCGAACTGCTGGCCGCCGCCCAGGCTGCTGCCGTGGTGCGCGCCCGGGCGCTGGCCGCCGAAGCGCTGCGGCAAGCGGTAGTGAAACTCCTGCGCTTCGCTCACGGCGCGGCCACCGTGTCGGTGATCTTCTCGACCAGCGCCGAAGCCAGCTCGGCGCGGCGCAGCTCGTAGATCGGCGTGAAGAACACGCGGTGGCCCAGCACCGAGGGCAGCACCGCGCGCACGTCGTCGGGCTCCACGTGCGTGCGCCCGGCCAGCCACGCGACCACGCGCGTGGCGCGCAGCAGCGCGCTCATGCCGCGCGGGCTCGCGCCGGCCAGCACCAGGCGGTTCATGTCGACGCCGTCGAGCTTGATGCCCAGGCGCTGCGGCGTCTCGCTGGCTTCCCAAAGATCGAGCACGTAGCGCTCGATGGTCTCGCTGGTGCGCACGCTTTTTTGCACCAAAGCGCCGATCGCGTTGAGCTGATCGGCCGGCAGCATGGCCGGCGTGACCTGCTCGATCAGCGCGTCGACATCGTGGAAGGCGGTATCGAACACCAGCGCGCGGCGGATGCCGCGATCGACCGGCTTGCTCATGTTGAGCTCGAACATGAAGCGGTCGCGCGCCGCCGAGGCGAGCTCGAAGGTCTCTTCCTTCTCGACCTTGTTGCGGTCGGCGAACACCGTCATGTGCGGGAAGCGGTATTCGCGGTTGAAGGCCGAGACGGTGCGCTCGGCCATCGCGCGCAGCAGCAGCGACTGCACTTGCGGGCGCGCGCGGTTGATCTCGTTGAAGAAGAAGGTGGTGAGGCGCTCGCCGTGGCGCAGCAGCGGGCCGGGATCGATGCGCGGCCTGCCGTCGCCATCGACATAGGTGTGATAGATCATGTCGCCCGGCATCAGGTCGACCGTGCCCTCGACGCGCTCGAAGTCGCCGCCGATCGCGCGCGCGAAGGCCCGCAGCACCGTGGTCTTGCCGACGCCGACATCGCCTTCGAGCAGCACATGGCCGCGCGCGAAGGTCGCGACGTTGATCAGGCGGATCGTGTCCGCCTGGCCGATCACGGCCTTGGCGACCTCGCGCTCGACACCGAGCGCGATCTCGCGCCAGTCCTGGAGTTGTCGTTCGGTGTTCATCATCGTTTGCGGTGTTGAAGAGGGCGCAAGCTGGCGCCTTGCTCGCCGCGAAACGCGGCGGCCACGGGCTTGCTTGGTGATGGGAGCGCGCTACTGACGCGTCAATGAGGCATCGACGTGCTCATGTCTTCGAGATGAACGAGCCCGACGCTGAGCGCGAACCACACCAGCTGCGCGTCGGTGCGAACGCCGATGCGGCTCTTGATCGCGTAGTGGTAGTTGCGCACGGTCTTCTCGCTCAGGTTCAGGGCTTGCGCAATCTCGTCGCTGGCGTGGCCCACGGCCACCATGCGCAGGATCTCGACCTCGCGCGCGCCCAGGCTGTCGAGCGCGGCCCGCGGGTCGGCCTGGCGCTGCGTGGCGATGGCCTGGCGCGTGTCGTCGCACAGCGCCTGCTGGCCTTGCGAGACCGCCGTCACGGCACGCACCAGTTCCTTCGGCCCGCTGCTCTTGCTGACGTAGCCCCAGGCGCCGGCATCGAGCGCCTTGAGCGCCATCGAGGCGCCGCTGTGCATGGTGACCATCAGCACGCGCGCGTCGCCATCGCGCTGGCGGATGTGGCGCAAGGCATCGAGGCCGCTCGCGCCGGGCAGCAGCATGTCCATCACCACCACGTCGGGCCGGTGCTCGCAATAGGCCGCGTAGGCGCTGTCGGCATCGACCGCCTCGGCGCACACCGAGAAGCCGGGCTGGCGCTCGAGCAGGCGGCGATAGCCCTCGCGCACCACCGGGTGGTCGTCGACCAGCAGGATCGAGACGGCGTTCATGCACGAGCTCCCGTCACGAAGGCATCGTTCGCGGCCAGCGGAATGACGGCCGCGACGCGGATGCCGTGCGCCGCTTCCTGGATCGCCAGCGAGCCGCCCAGCGCGGCGAGGCGTTCGCGCAGGCCCGGAATGCCATGGCCGCCGACGCGGCCCATCTGCGCGACCTGGCCGCCGCCATCGTCCTCGACCGTGACCGCGACGGTCCGCGCGTCCTGCGCCACGCGCAGCGCCACCTGCGTCGGCGAGCCGTGCTTCGCGGCGTTGTTCAGGCACTCCTGCGCGATGCGGTAGACGTCGATCGCGATCGGCCGCGGCAGCGTGGCGATCTCGCCGTCCACGCTGAGCCGGAACACCGAGCGCGACGCCGTCTGCAGGTTGTGCTCGCTCACCAGCTGGCGCAGGCTGGCTTCGAGGCCGATCTCTTCGATGTCTTGCGTGCGCAGGCGCGCCAGCGTGCTGCGCAGCGTCTTCATCATGCGAGCCTGCGCACGGCCGATGGCCTGCGCTTCCTCGACGATGTCGGGCCGCTCTGGCGGCGCGCTCGCGGCGATCGACTCGGCCAGCGCGGCGGTGGCGGCGAGGCACTGGCCGAACTCGTCGTGGAGATCGCGCGCGACCGCGCGACGTTCCTGCTCCTGCACTTCGAGCAGGCGCGTCGTCAGTGCGTTGCGCTCGTCGCGCGTCCTGGCGAGCTGGTTCGCGAGCTGGTTGACGGCCTGGCCGATCGACGAGAACTCGGCCGTTCGGAACGACGGCAGCCGCCAGTTCAGATCGCCTCGTTCGAGATGCTTCAGCCCCTCGACGATGGCGCGCGCCGGGCGCAGCGTGCGCCCGATCATCAACGCGGTCAGCACCGCGATCGCCGCGGCCATCACGGCGGCGATCGCCGCCACCGTCGACACGCGGCCCCAGGCCTGGCGGATCGCGGCGCCGCGGTCCGGCGCGTTGACGATGAAGCCGGCGCCGGGATCGCGCGCGAACAAGGGCCGCTGCACCGACACCTCGCGCGGGAACAGCAAGTCGTAGGCGCTGGCGAACCATGGTGGCGCGGGCGGCCCGAGTGCGGTGGTCTGGCTGCACAGCTGGCGCGCCGGCTCGCCGCGCAGCGCGAAGCTCACGCACACGCCGGGCGAGATCAGGTTGAGCGTGGTGAAGTTCTGCCACTCGGGCGCCGGCGAGTTCAGGCCGGTGCGACCGCGGCCGCGCCACAGCAGCTCCTGCCAGTAGATCGCCTCGAGATGCTGGCCCACGCGAGCCGCCGACAGCTCGGCTTCGCGCTCGATCGAGCGATGCGCATCGACGACGATCCACGCGATCGCCGCCATCAGGCAGAAGATCGCGATGCCGAACAGGCGACCGATCAGTTGAGGCAGGAGCTTCATCGCGGCGTCATCCTTTTGCTCGCTGCGCCGAGTGTCAGCCGGTCTCGGCGCGGGTCGCAAGCGGGGCAACGCAGGGGGCGACGGCGGTCGGGCAAATTGCCCAAGGCGCTCGAGGCGAGACACTGCGCCGCCGCGGGCGCAACGCGTCACTCTTCAGTGATCGAAGCGGAACAGTCTGATGCGCACATCGGGTAGCCTTGCCGCATGCTGATCGAGTTCGAAGACCGGCCTTCCGATTGCGCCTCGGTGGAGCGCGTCTGGCGCAGCCGCAGCGAGGCGAGCGGCCCGTTCCACTCGATGGCCACGTGCAACTGGGTGATGGTCGTGAGCCGCGTCCAGGGCCAGGTCTTCATGACCGTGCGCGGCCCGGAGACGCATGCGTCGATCGCCGAGTGCCCGGCCGATGGCGAATGGATCGGCATCCATTTCAAGGTCGGCACGTTCATGCCCGCGCTGCCCAACCTCGCGCTGCGCAATCGTGCCGACGCGACGCTGCCCACCCTCTCGCGACGCACGTTCCGGCTCGACGGCTCGGCCTGGGAGTTCCCGTCCTTCGACAACGCCGATGTCTTCGTCGAGCGGCTGCGCAGGAAGGGCCTGATCGCCACGGATGCGCATGTGCAGGCGGCACTGCTGCGCGAGTCGAGCGGCGCGAGCCGGCGCACCGAGCAGCGGCATTTCCTGCGCGCCTCGGGCATCACGCAATCGACCGCGCGGCAGATCGAGCGGGCGCGCCGCGCGACCTGGCTGCTCAAGGCGGGCCTGCCGATCCTCGAGGTCGTGCACGAGATGGGCTACTTCGACCAGGCGCATCTCACGCGCTCGCTTTCGCACTACATCGGCCGCACGCCGGCCCAGGTGGCGCGCGGCGAGGGCCAGTTGTCGTTCTTGTACAAGCCGCAGGACTGGTGAGCCGGTAGGTTTCGGACCTCGCCATCCACGGGTCCACGACATGCCTCTCGAAGTACCTTCCATCACGCCCGCCCTCGTGTGGGTCGGCCGCATCCTCAGCGGCCTCGTCATCGTCTTCCTGCTGCTCGACGCCGCGATGAAGCTGGTGCCGCTCGCGCCGGTCATCGAGGCGATGCAAGGCCTCGGCTTCGCCCAGGACGTCGCGCTGGCGCGCGGCCTCGGCCTGCTGCTGCTGGCCTGCACCCTGCTCTACGCGCATCCGCGCACGGCGCTGCTGGGCGCGCTGCTGCTGACCGGCTACCTCGGCGGCGCGATCGCGGTGCAGCTGCGCGCGGGCAGCCCCTTGTTCAGCCACGTGCTGTTCGGCGGCTACCTCGGCCTGGCGCTGTGGATCGGCCTGTGGATCAGGAGCGCGCCGCTGCGCTCGCTGCTGCTCGGCCACTCGAACTGAAGCGAGCGCGCCATGACGTTTCAAGCCTATATCGACAACATCCAGGCCAAGACCGGCCTCGGCCCCGCCGACTTCAAGCGGCTCGCCACCGCGAAGGGCTGGATGAAGGCCGGCAAGCTGAGCGCCGAGGTCAAGGTCGCGCAGGTGGTCGTCTGGCTCAAGACCGATTTCGCGCTCGGCCACGGCCACGCGATGGCGATCGTCGCGACGCTCAAGGGGAAGAAGGAATAGCCGCCGGGTCCATCCAGAACGCGCCCCACAGGTGGTCGTCCGGATCGGCCAGATCGCGGGCGTACATGAAGCCCAGGTCCTGCACCGGGTTCACGTCGGCCTTGCCGCCGTGGGCCACGGCCGCGCTGTTCATCGCATCGACGGCCGCGCGGTCGTCCAGCGACAGCGACAGCATGTGACCGGCCGAGCCGGCCGCAGGCAGCGGCCGGTCGGTGAAGCTGCGCCACTTGGCGTGGGTCAGCAGCATCGCGTAGATGGCCTCGCTCCACACCATGCAGGCGGAGGCCTCGTCGCTGAACTGCGGGTTCTGCGTGAAGCCCAGCGCCTTGTAGAAGGCGATCGAGGCCGCGAGATCGCGGACCGGCAGGCTGACGAAGATCATCTTGCTCATGGGGTGCTCCTGTTGCTTGTCCGAAGGGCCTGAACAACCCCACGACGAACGACCCGTTGGCGAATCGACATCGACCAACGGCGCTGGCGCCGGAATCAGTCATCGGCCCGGCGCTCGATGGCAGAAGCGAGCTGGACGCACCGCGGGTTCAGCTGATGGAGCGCGGGCGCGGCGTGACCAAGGCGTCGATCGGCCACAGCGGCCGCCGCAGATGCTTGAACGGCAGCTCCGCCAGATTCACCCGCAGGCTGCCCGGCGTGTCGGCATAGAGCGCCTTGACGACTAGCGGATCGAAGCCCGCGCGAAAGTGCTGCGTCGACTTGACCACCACCAGGCGCTTGGACTTCAGGTCGATGCCCAGCTCGGTGAAGCAGTCCGGCGAGAACACCTGCTGGCGAATGCTGTTGAGCACCACGTCCACGCCTTGCACGCGCAGCGCCACTGCGGCGCCGAGACGATCGCGCGAGCCGGGCACCAGGCCGCCCTGGCTCGCGTCGTCGCGCAAGCACAGCACCTCGGCCTCGACGTCCACCGGGTCGCCCGACATCGGCCCGACCTTGCCGCCGATGCGCATCGCAAGCCGCGCGCCGACACCGGCCGACATCGCGATCGCCACCGCCTGCGGATCCCAGATCATCCCCAGCGCCGCGTCGCGCACGCCGCGTTCGAGCAGTGCGCGCAGCACGAAGGTGCTGTCGCAGGCCGCGCCGCCGCCGGGGTTGTCGGCGCTGTCGGCCAGCACGACGAGGCCGGGTGGCGCGGACAAGGCTTCATCGAGCGCCGCGGCCAGCGGCTGGCGCGGGCTGTCGGCGGCTTTGCGCAGCGCAAAGAACTCATTCGCGAGCTGCTCGATCAGCGACTCCGCGCTCACGTCAGCGCGTGAATAGGCCAGCACCGCCGCACCGGTGAACTCGGTGTCCGACCACGGAAAGCCGTGCAGCGCCGACACCGTGTGGACGCCGTCGATGCGCTCGCTGTCGTGCAGGCGCGCGACGAACTCGCGCATCGGCGATTCGGTCGTGCCGAAGATGCCGACCATCGGCACGCGCTGCCATTGCGCGCGCAGCTTCAGCTCGCCGCGCACCATGCGGCTGAGCAAGCCGTGCAGCTCGACGCCGCGCGGCGCGTAGTCGATGTGCGGATATTCCTTGCACGCGATCAGCACCGCGCCCGAGTCGACCATCGCCGGGCTCAGGTTGGTGTGCAGGTCCAGCAGCGAGCCGATCGGCACCGCGTCGCCGACGACGGCGCGCACCCGCTGCAGCAGATCGCCTTCGCAATCGGGGTAGCCCTCGGCCAGCATCGCGCCGTGCAGCGCCAGCAGCACCGCGTCGACGGGCAGCGCCGCGCGCAGGTCGGCCAGCAGTTCGTCGCGCAGCTGCTCGTAGTCGGCGCGCGGCAGCGGCCCGGCGGGCTCGGCCTGCGCGAACAGGCCGGGCAGCAGCGTGTCGCCCTGCTGCGCCGCGGCCTGCAATGCACCGCCGAACACCGGCTGTTCCACCAGGCGCTGCAGCGCTTGCGCTTCGCTGCCCCGAATCAGCACGCCCTCGCGAAAGGACTGCAGGCTCGTGGGCAGCGGCGAAAAGCTGTTGGTCTCGTGGACCAGGCCGGCGAGGAACAGGCGCATGTCGGTCAGATCATCAGTACCACTGCTTGAAGTCGATCATTTTGTGGGAGAGACCCATCACGAACAGCACGACGAATGCGAGCAGCCACAGGACCGCAAGCACGCGCGCACCCTTGCTCGCAGCGCCGCTGAACACCGTGCGCACTTGCCAGATCGACGCCAGCAAGCCACCGCCGAACGCGAGCAGCGAGCTCAGCTGCGACAGCGGCAGCAGCAGCGTCGTGTCGTCCAGGTTCTCCAGCGCCATCACCGTCGCGCCCCACAGGCCCAGCGCCACCAGCACGCCGACGCAAGCGATGCGCACCGCACGCACGCTCTTGGCCGGCGCCGCGACGCCATGCTGCCGGCGCAGCACCGCGACGACCGGCCACACCAGCGCCGTCAGCGCCGTCACCAGGATCGCCGCGCACATCAGGATCAGCGCCGTCGGGCTGGCCAGCGCCGGCACCGGCTCGAAGATGAAGGCGAAGGCATAGGGCTCCATCGCCCAGCGCACCAGCTTGCCGTTCTCGACCACCGCCTGGATGCGGCGCTTGCCGTGCTCTTCTTCCCACACCAGCGGGCGCACCTCGCGGAACACGCTGCGCGCGCCGGCCAGGTCGACGGCGATGCGGCCGTCCTTCAGTGCCTCGACCTTCAGCGGGCCGAGCAGTTGCAGCAGCGACAGGAAGGTCGAGTCCTCGCGACGCGAGCTGCGGTGCGCGCCAGCCATCAGTTGCGCATGCGCCTTGGCGGTCGCTTCGTCGACTTGCGGCTTGGCCGCGGGACGCACATCGGTCAGGTAGCGATCGGCGAAGCCTTCGAACACGCGATCGCGCAGCCACTTGCCGAGGTCGTTGGCGCCGGCGCCGTTGAACGAGACATACAGGCCGATGTTGTCGTCCGGGAAGACCGCCAGGTCGGTGTGGAACAGCACCGTGTCGCCGCCGTGGCCGAAAGCGCGGTGGCCGTTGACGTCCTGCTGGTAGAAGCCCAGGCCGATGCCGGCGATCTCGGGCATCGGGCGCGTGACCTGGGTGAACATCTGCTTGAGCGTCTCGGGCTTGAGGATCTGCCCGCCGCCGTCGACGAGGCGGCCCTGGTTCAGCACCGTGAGCATGAAGCGGCCCATGTCCGCGCCGGTGGCCGAGAGGCTGCCGGCCGGCGGCAGGCTGATGATCTCGAAGCCCTGGCCGGCCTTGTCCTGGCTGAAGTAGCCGACCGACATCTGGTCCTTCAGGTTCGCCGGCAGCGGCTGGCGGAAGGTCGACTGCTTCATGCCCATCGGATGCAGCAGCTTCTGCTCGATGTAGTCGTCGAACGGCATGCCGGACGCGCGCTCGACGATGTAGCCGGCCAGCGCGGTCGCGTAGTTCGAGTAGCCGGGCGTCGTGCCGGGCTCGTAGACATACGGCGGCACATAGGCCTTGAGCACGCCGCCCAGGCTGGGCGTCTTGTCCGAGTAGGTCAGCAGGTCGCGCGCGGTCTCTTCGAAGCCGGTCGTGTGCGTCATCGCGTGGCGCAGCGTGACCGCCTTGCCGCTCTTGTACGCCGGGATCTTGAAGTCGATGTACTGGTTCAGGTCGGCGTCGAGATCGAGCTTGCCCTGCTCGACCAGCTGCATCACCGCGATCCAGGTGAAGAGCTTCGAGGTCGAGCCGGGACGGAACAGCGTGCGCTTCGCATCGACCTCGACATGCTTGTCCCAGTCGGCATAGCCATAGCCCTTTTCCACCAGGACCTGGCCGTCCTTGACCACCACGACCACCGCGCCCGGCACGCGCGCGGTGCGCAGCGCGGCGGGCATCAGGCCGTCGAGCCAGGCCTCTGCGTCGATGGCCGTCAGCGGCTTGGCCGCGGGCGCGGTCTGCGCCAGCACGGGCTGCAGAAGGACGCCGGCACACGCGGCCAGCGTCAACGCGCGCAGCGTCTTGAAGATTGTTGTTGCTTTCATGCGTGGTTCCGGATCAGAAGCTGTAGTTCACGGTCGTGCCGATGGTGCGCGGCTGCACGTTGGTGACGTTCAGCGGCAGGCCGAAGGCGGTCAGCGCCGTGTCGGCGGCCTGCATCGCGCGCTTGTCGAAGATATTGCGCACGAAGGCCGTGATCTGCCACTTGCCCAGGTCGACCCCCCAGTTCGCATCGGCCAGCGTGTAGCCCGGCATGCTGAAGTTCGGCACCGAGCTGCCCGGCATGTCGTAGCCGGCATTGCGCTGGCCGACGTGGCGCACGCCCAGGCCCGCATACGACTTGTGGCCGGCCAGGCTGTACGCATAGCGCGCGCCCAGCGCGTAGGCGAACTTGGCGGTGTTGGGCAGGCGCGAGCCGGCCAGGCCGAGCGCGGGCGCGTCTTCGGTCAGCTCGGCATCGGTCCAGGCCAAGCTGCCGTCGAGCGACCAGTGCGCGTCGACCAGGTAGCGCGCGGAAAGCTCGAGGCCCTTGCTGCGCGCCTTGCCGGCGTTGACGACGATCTGGCTGACGCCCAGCACCGCCGGCTGCTGCAGGTCCTTCCAGTGGATGTCGAACAGCGCGGCCTCGACGCTCAGGCGCTTGTCGAGCAGGTCGGCCTTGTAGCCGAGCTCGTAGCTCCACAGCGTGTCGTGCGAGAAGCTGGTCGGCGTGCCGGGAATGACGTTGCCGTCCGCGTCGATCGCCGGCGAGTTCGGGCCGCCGGGGCGGTAGCCGCTGGCCGCGCGGAAGTAGACCGCGCTGTCCTTGTCGATCGAGTAGCGCAGCGTGCCCAGGTAGGTCTTGGCGGTGTCCTCGCTGGTGCCCTGCGAGTTGAGCGTCTCGTTGACGAAGACGTCGTAGGCCTGCTCGTTCTTGGCCACGCGCGCGCCGACGGTCAGCGCCCAGGCCGGCGTCATGTTCCAGGTCACGTCGCCGTAGAAGGCACGCTCCTTGTAATCGGACGGCTGGCCGGTCGTGGTCAGGTCCATGCTGCCGGTGGTGCCGGTCAACTGGCCGAACAGGCGCTGGCCGACGTTGCCATCCTCATGGGTGTTGAAGAAGCCGAGCAGCCATTCGACGGTGCCGCGCGACGAGGTCAGGCGCAGCTCCTGCGTGTTCTTGCGCAGGCGCGAGTCGTTGTTCAGCGCGACGTAGTCGAAGCCGGGCACCAGCGCCGTGGCGTCTTGCATCGTGTCGCCGTCCTGGCGCTGCGCCGAGAAGATGGCGTTGAAGCGCGCCCAGCCGAAGTCGTATTCGAGGTCGGCCGAGCCGAGCGTGGTCTTGATGCTGTAGGGCTCGCCGATGCTCAGGTTGCGCGTCAGGTCGCCGTAGACCGGCTTGCCGGTGGCCGCGTCGTACTCGACGATGTTGGTGCCGTCGCGCTTGATCTCCTGCGTGGTCGCGGCGAGGCGAACCTTCATCTTCGAGGTCGGCTCGATCAGCACCGACAGGCGCGCGCCGCGCGTGTCGCCCGCGTTGACGTTGTCGCCGGCCGCCCGGCCGACCGCCGTGATGTAGCCGCCTTCGTGGTCGTTGAAGGCCGACACGCGCATCGCCGCGACGCCCTCGCTCAGCGGCACGTTGAGCACCACGTTCTCGGTGTGGCCGAGGCCGCCGTTCTTGGTGCCGCGCAGGCCCAGGCCGACGTTGCCGTAGAACTGCGTGCTGTCCGGCTCGTTGGTCACGTACTTCAGCAGGCCACCCATCGAGCTCGCGCCGTACAGCGTGCCCTGCGGGCCGCGCAGCACCTCGATGTGATGCAGGTCCAGCAGCGACAGATCGAGCGCCGTGTTGGCGCCGAGCACGAAGGCGCTGCTGGAGCCGAACGCCACCTCGTCGACATACACGCCGACGGTCGAGATCTGCTGCTGGCCGACGCTGACGCCGCGCATCGTGATCGCGCCGCGGCCCGGGCCGCCGTCGCTCTTGACGTCGATGCCGGGCTGCGAGCCGACGTAGTCGACCAGCGAGTTTGCACCGGCACGCTCGAGCTGCTCGGTGGAAAGGATCTCGACGCGCAGCGGCACCTCGCGCACCGGCTCGCGACGGCGCGTCGCGGTGACGGTCACGGTGTCGAGCTGCTGCTTGGCGTCGTCGGCCTTGGCGTCCTTGGGGGCCTCGCCCTCGGCCTTCACCGGTGCCGCCTCGGCCGACTGGGCCTGCACGCCCGTCGCGGCGAGCGACGCGAGGCCGGCCGCCAGCAGCACGGCCAGGCGAGTGCGCGCAGGAGCCGTGGCGGGGCGGAAACGATGGATCGACGGACGCATAGACTCTCCAATCTCGAAGTGGAGAGATGATCACCTTTTTTCTCCGTTTTGGAAAGTTTTTCCAAAACGGTGGAATCCCTAAGCGAAAGGGTCGAATTTTCGATCGACCTCGCCGACTAAGATCCCGCAAGACTTCCCAGGAGCACCATGGCCAGTCCGAGCACCAACCCCGGCGACAACATCCGCAACGTGCGCAAGCGCCTGGCGCTGACCCTGGCCGACCTGAGCGAACGCACCGGACTGGCGGTTTCCACTTTGTCGAAACTGGAAAAAGGCAGCGTCTCGCTGTCCTACGACAAGCTGATGCTGCTGAGCAAGGGCCTGGGCGTGGACATGGCCGAGCTGCTGGTCGACGCGCCCGGCGGCGGCTCGCGCGCGACGCCGCCCGGCGGCGGCGGACGGCGCGTCGTGCAGCGCGCCGGCGAGGGCCAGGACGTGCAGACGCGCAGCTACGGCCAGACCTACCTCGCGACCGAGCTGCTGAACAAGCGCTTCACGCCGCTGCTGGCCGAGCCGCGCGCGCGCACGATGGAGGAGTTCAAGGCCGAGTTCGGCGACTTCATCCGCCATCCCGGCGAGGAGTTCGCCTACGTGATCGAAGGCGAGGTCGAGTTCCACTCCGAGCTCTACGCGCCGGTGCGCCTGCGCGTGGGCGACTCGATCTACTTCGACAGCGAGATGGGCCACGCCTACCTGAAGGCCAGCGACGGCCCGTGCCGCCTGGTGGCCGCCTGCGCGCCGCGCGACGGCGTGGGCGAGGAAAAGGCGATGGCCTCGACCTTCCTCGAGGCCTCGCAAAGGCACGTGGTCGAGGAGCCGCCGGCCGCGCCGCGCCGCGCCGCGCCGGCGAAGGCCGGCACGAAGCGACGCTGATCGATCAGGCCCGCCCGCCCTCGATGCGCCGCATCAGCGGGCGCAGGCAGGCGAGCCCCAGCGCGGCCGCGCCCGCCAGGCCGGCGAGCAGCGCGAAGAAGCCGCTCGGCCCCATGGCCTCCCACCAGCGCCCGACCACGCCCGACAGCAGGTTGCCGGCGAAGGCCGCGAGGAACCAGGCCGCGATCACCGTCGCGCCCATGCCGCTGGGCGCCATGCGCGCGAACAGGCCCAGGCCGACCGGCAGGATGTAGAGCTCGGCCAGCGTGTAGACCACGAAGAACAGCAGCACCCAGGCCACCGGCACGTGGTCGCCGCCGAGCGCGACCGCGGCCAGCAGCAGATAAGACAGCGCGACGCCCAGCGCTCCCAGCGCCATCTTGCTCAACGGCGCCGGCTCGCGACCGCGCTGTGCGGCACGCTTCCAGTAGCCGATCAAGAGGGGCGTGAACATGAAGACGAACAGCGGGTTGAGCGACTGCACCCAGGTGGCCGGCACCTGGAAGCCGAGCACCTGCAGGTCGACCGAGCGATCGACCCACAGCGCCACCGTGTTGCCGCTTTGCGCATAGGCGCTGCGAAACAGCATCACCACCACGCCGACCAGCAGCAAGGGCACGAAGGCCGACTTCGCGAGCGGCAATTTGACGGCCACGGCGACCGTCTTGGCGACCGCGCGCTCGGCCGGCAGGTGCCTGCGCCCCAGCAGGTAGACCGCCAGGCCGATGCACATGCCCACGCCCGCGGCGCCGAAGCCCCAGTGCCAGCCGTAGACCTCGCCCAGCGTGCCGCACACCAGCGGCGCGAGCAGGCCGCCGAGGTTCACGCCGACGTAGTAGACGTTGTAGGCGCCGCCGCGGCGCGGATCGTCCTCGCCGTAGAGATCGCCGATCTGGCTCGGCAGGTTGGGCAGGAACAGGCCGTTGCCCAGGCAGATCACCGTGAGCCCGGTATAGAACTGCGACTCCCAGGCGAGCGCGAAATGGCCCAGCGCCATCATCGTGCCCCCGATCACGATCGCACGGCGCTTGCCGAGCCAGCGATCGGCCAGCCAGCCGCCCAGGATGGGCGTGAGGTACACGCCGCCCGAATAGAGCCCGAAGATCGTCGACGCGTCGGCCGGCGTGAAGCCCAGCTGCTTGGTCATGTAATAGATCAGCAGCGCGCTCATCCCGTAGAAGGAGAAGCGCTCCCAGGTCTCGGTCAGGAACAGCACGGTGAGGCCGGGCGGCTGGCCGAACCAGGTGCGAGCGTTCGTCGCCGGGGCGTTCATCGCTGGAGATACGGAGCTCACGAGCCCTCCTGGGTGGCGGTCACTACGGTTGCCGAACGATTTTCCGAATGGTACATTCTTTTTACCAAATGGAAAATTCAAGCAAGACCACCCATCATGCCGACTGCATCGTCGTCGGCGCCGGCATCGCGGGCGCCTCGATCGCCGCGTCGCTGGCCGGCCATCTGAAGGTGACGATGCTGGAGGCCGAGCCGCAGGCCGGCTACCACTCGACCGGGCGCTCGGCGGCGCTGTATGCGCCCAACTATGGCAATGCCGTGATCCGCGCGTTCACGCGCGCCAGCCGGCCGTTCTTCGATGCGCCGCCCACCGGCATGACCGGTCTGTCGAATGCGCCCTTGCTGCGTGCGCGCGAGACGCTGTTCCTGGTCGGTGCCGGCCAGGAGGCGCTGGTCGAGGACTTTCGCGCCGAGCCCGATGTCGGCGCCAGCACCACGGTGCTGTCGGTCGACGAGACGCTGGCGCGCGTGCCGGTGCTGGCGCGCGATCGCATCGCCGGCGGCGTGCTCGACCCCACGTCCGCCGACATCGACGTCGACCTGCTGCACCAGGGCTTCTTGCGCCTGGCACGTGCACAGGGTGCCGAGATCCACCTGGGCCAGCGCCTGCTCGGCCTCGAACGCGACGGCGATCAGTGGCTCGCGCACACCGACGCGGGCAGTTACCGCGCGCCGTTGATCGTCAACGCGGCCGGCGCCTGGGCCGACGCGGTGGCGCAGCTCGCCGGCCTGGCGCCGATGCCGCTGCAGCCGATGCGCCGCACCGCGGCCGTGATCGACGTGCCCGGCGGCCTCGACTGCAGCGCCTGGCCGGCCGTCGTGACGATCGACGAGAGCCATTACTTCAAGCCCGAGGCCGGCCTGCTGCTGATCTCGCCCGCCGACGAAACGCCCAGCCCGCCCTGCGATGCGCAGCCCGAGGAGTGGGACGTCGCTGTGGCGGTGGATCGCTTCGAGACCCTGACAGGCCAGCCCGTGCGCCGGGTCCACCGCCGCTGGGCCGGGCTGCGCGTGTTCAGCCCCGATCGCTCGCCGGTGGTCGGCTACGACCCGAGCGCGAGCGGCTTCTTCTGGTGCGCCGGCCATGGTGGCTACGGCATCCAGACCGCGCCCGCGCTGGGCCGCTTCGCCGCGGCGCAACTGCTGCGCGAAGCGCTTCCCGACCCGCTGGCCGACCTCGCGCCATGGGCCGCGCAGCTCTCACCCCAACGATTCCGTCGCTGATGTCCCGTCTTCCGATCGAACTGAGCTACCAGCTCCAGCCCCTCGCCCTGAACGAGCCCTTCCACATCGCCGGCTACACCTTCACCGAGATGGCATCGCTGCAGCTGAAGCTGCGCAGCGGTGCGCACCAGGGCCGCGGCGAGGCGGCCGGCGTCTACTACCTGCAGGATCGACCGGCCGACATGCCGGCGCAGCTGGAGACCGTGCGCGAGGCGCTGATCGACGGCGCGCTGAGCCGCGACGCGCTGCGCAAGGGCATGCCGGCCAGCGGCGCGCGCAATGCGCTCGACTGCGCGTTGTGGGAGCTGGAGGCCCGGCGCAGCGGCAGCCCGGTCTGGAAGCTCGCCGGCCTGGGTGCGCCGCGGCCGCTGCGCACGACGGTGACGCTCGGCGCGGCCGATCCTGCCGCGATGGCGGCGCGCGCGCGAGCGGGCTTTCATGCGCGTGCGCAGTCGCTCAAGCTCAAGCTGACCGGCGAGACGGACCTCGACATCGCCCGCGTGCGCGCGGTGCGCGCCGCGCGGCCCGACGCCTGGATCGCGGTCGATGCCAACCAGGGCTACACGCTGTCGAGCATCGAGGCGCTGTTGCCGGTGCTGGTGGCGTGCGAGGTCGAGCTGCTCGAACAGCCATTCGCGCGCGGCCGCGAGCAGGACATGCGCGTGGTCGATTTCCCGCTGCCCACCGCGGCCGACGAGAGCTGCCTGCATCTCGACGAACTCGAAGCGATGTCGGAGCTGTTCGACGTGGTCAACATCAAGCTCGACAAATGCGGCGGGCTCACCGAAGGCCTGCTGATGGCGCGTCGCGCGCGCCAGCTCGGCCTCGAGGTGATGGTGGGCAACATGGGCGGCACCAGCCTCGCGATGGCGCCGGCCTTCGTGCTGGGCCAGCTGTGCGATGTGGTGGACCTCGATGGCCCGACGATCCTGGTGCGCGATTGCGAGCCGGGCGTGCGGTATGAGGCGGGGACGATCGACTGCCCGGGCGAGGTGTGGGGCTAGCCAGTTGCGCTGATCGCAAGGGAGCGGACAGGCCGGCGTTGTCGCTCAGGTTCGGCGGTCGGCGCGACGCGCCGACCGCCTACGTTAAGCCCACGACGGCCCGCCGCGCGCAGTCTGTCCAATGCACCACCCCTGGAACCTACTGAAGCTCGACAACTACCGCTGCAGCGGCAACTGCCCCTTCTTCAGCTGCCGCAGCACGAAGCTCGACTTGCTGTGGCGAATGCCGGGGATCTTGTAGAGCCGCTCGCGCAGCAGGCGCTCGTAGTCGCGCGTGTCGCTGACCGCGATGCGGATGTAGTAGTCGTAGTCGCCCGAGACGAGAAAGGCCTCGAGCACTTCCGGGATGGCCTGCAGCGCCTTGCCGAACTCGAACAAGGCTTCGTCGGAGTGGCTGTCGAGCGTGACCTGCACGATCACCGTGTCGCCCAGGCCCACCGCCTCCGGGTTCACGCGCACCGAGTAGCCCTCGATCACGCCGGCGGCTTCCATGCGCTTGATGCGCGCCCAGCACGGTGAACTGGTGAGCCCCACCGCGGCGCTGATCTCCTGCAGGCTCATGCGCGCGTCCTGCTGCAGCGCTTGCAGGATCGCCAGATCGAACTTGTCCACGCTCATGCTGTGATGGGCCGATTCGGCAGGAAGATTTGCCGCGAATGTAGCAGTGGCCGAGCAATTCAGCAGCACTTCCTGCGGCCTTGCAGGCACATTGCCCCGATGCACACCGACACCGCAGAACGCCTCGCCCTGGCCCGCGCCGCCACCAAAGCGGTGCACCCGATCACGATCAACGGCGCGACCGCGATCGTGCGAACGCTGGTCGAGCTGGGCGTCGACACGGTGTTCGGCTACCCCGGCGGCGCGGTGCTGCCCCTGTACGACGCGCTGCATGGCGAGCCGAGGCTGCGCCACATCCTCGTGCGGCACGAGCAGGCCGCGGTGCATGCGGCGCAGGGCTATGCGCGATCGACCGGGCGCTGCGGCGTGGTCATCGTCACCTCGGGCCCCGGCGTCGCCAACACCACGACGGGCCTACTCGATGCGTGCTGCGATTCGGTGCCTATCCTCTGCATCAGCGGACAGGTCGCGACCGCATCGCTGGGCACCGACGCGTTCCAGGAATGCGATGCGCTCGGCATCACGCGACCGGTGACGAAGTGGAGCGTCCAGGTGCGCGAGGCCGGCCGGCTGGTGAGCGCCCTGCGCCGCTCGTTCGCGATCGCGACCATGGGCCGGCCCGGGCCGGTGCTGATCGACGTGCCCAAGGACGTTCAGCTGGCGCCAGTGACGCACGACCCGATGCTGGGCGACGTGAGCCCCGCGTGGAGCGCGCCCACGCCGGCGCTTCGAACAAGCTCGATCGCCGCGGCCGCGCGCGCGATCCGCAACGCCGAGCGGCCGGTGTTCTACGGTGGCGGCGGCCTGGTGAACTCGGGCGACGAAGCCTGCCGCCTGTTCACCGAGCTGGTTCGACAGACCCAGGCGCCGTGCACCTTGACGCTGATGGGCCTGGGCGCGTTCCCGGCCTCGGATTCGCAATGGCTCGGCATGCTGGGCATGCACGGCACGCTCGAAGCCAATCTCGCGATGCATCACGCCGATCTCGTGGTCTGCGTCGGCGCGCGCTTCGACGATCGTGTGACGGGCCGCCTGGCCGAGTTCTGCCCGCGCGCGACGATCGTGCACATCGATGTCGATCCGACCTCGATCAACAAGGCGGTGCGGGCCGACATCCCGGTGGTCGGTGACTGCGCGAGCGTGCTCTCGCAACTGCTCGCCCAGGTGCGCGCGCAGCTGCGCAGCTACGTGCCGGTGAAGTCGCGCCTCGATCCGTGGTGGACGCTGATCGAGCGCTGGCGTGCCGAGCGTTCGCTGGACTTCGTCGACACGCCGCGGCAGATCGCGCCGCAGGCCTTGCTGACCGCCCTGCAGTCACAACTCGCCGAGCGCGACGCGATCGTCAGCACCGACGTGGGCCAGCACCAGATGTGGTCCGCGCAGCATCTGCGCTTCGAGCGGCCGCGGCGCTGGCTGACCTCGGGCGGCGCGGGGACGATGGGGTACGGGCTGCCGGCCGCGATCGGCGCGCAGATCGCGCATCCGGACGACCTGGTCGTGTGCGTCAGCGGCGACGCGTCGATCCTGATGAACATCCAGGAGCTCTCGACCGCCGTGCAGCACCGCGCGCCGGTCAAGGTGGTGCTCGTGAACAACGGCTACATGGGCATGGTGCGGCAGTGGCAGGAGATGGTGCATGGCGGGCGCTACAGCCACAGCTACACCGAGGCGCTGCCGGACTTCGTTCAGGTCGCGCGCGGCTTCGGCTGGCAGGCACGCCGGGTCGACCGGCGCGAGGAACTGGACGAGGCGCTGCGCGAGTGCCTCGCGAGCGACGGCCCGTTCTTCCTCGACGTGCATGTCACGGCCGAAGAGAACTGCTTTCCGATGGTGCCCGCGGGCAGCGGCCACCATCGGGTGATGCTGGACAGCTCGCGCGTGTGGAACGTCGAGGCCGGCATTACAGATCGATCACCAGCCGCGCCGACTTCGCCCGCGAACAGCACGGTGTGAACTGATCGTTCGCGGCCTGCTCCTCGGGCGTGAGATAGAGATCTCGGTGATCGATCTCGCCTTGCAGCACGCGCGTGAGGCAGGTGCCGCACACGCCCTGCTCGCACGACACCATCACCTCGATGCCGGCCTGCGCGAGCGCGCCGACGACGCTTTGCCCAGCCGCAACGAGCACCACGCGCCCCGAACTCGCGAGCTGCACTTCGAAGCTCGCGTCGCCGTCGCGCGGCGCCGTGTCGGCGGCGAAGAACTCCCAGTGCAGCTGCGCTTCGGGCCAGCCTTGCGCGCGCGCCATCGCGAGCACCGCGTCGATGAAGCCCTTGGGGCCGCACACGTAGAGATGCGTGCCGGCCTGCGCCGACGACAACAGCGCGGCGATGTCGATGCGCTGCGCCGGCTCGCCGTCGTCGAAGTGGAAGTGCGCGCTGGCCGCGAAGGATGCGGCGCCGATGCGCTCGACGAAGGCCGTGCGCCCGCGCGAACGGCTCGCGTAGTGCAGCTCGAACGGCCTGCCGTCGGCGGCCAGCTGCTCGGCCATGCAAAGGATCGGCGTGATGCCGATGCCGCCGGCCAGCAGCAGCGCGCGGTCGGCCTCGGCGCTCAGTGCGAAGTGATTGCGCGGTGCGCTGATCGCAAGCACGTCGCCTTCGTTCAGCGCATCGTGCACCGCGCTCGATCCGCCGCGCGAGTTCGGCTCGCGCAGCACCGCGATCCGGTAGCGATGCGTCTCGCGCGGGTCGTTGCACAGCGAGTACTGGCGCACCAGGCCGCCCGGCAGGTGCAGGTCGATGTGCGCGCCGGCCTCGAAGGCCGGCAGCGCGCCGCCGTCTTCGGCCACCAGCTCGAGGCCGCAGATGCCCTCGGCCTCGGCCGTCTTGCGCGCGAGGCGAACGCGCAGCAGCCCGGCACTCATGGCGCCGCGTGCTCGGCGGCGATCAGCCGATCGATCACGCGACGCGACTGCACGCCGCCCGCGTCGATGTTGAGCATCAGCAGCGCGCGCTCGGGATGGGCGCTGATGTTGGCCTGCTGGCGCTCGAGCATTTCCATGTCCTCGCCGAAGATCTTGCGCTGGCCCTCGCGGATCGCGTCGGTCAGCGCCGTGTCGTCGGGCTTGAAGTGGCGCGCCATGCCCCAGAAGTAGTGGTGCGTGGTCGCGGTCTCGGGCGTCATCAGGTCGACCACGATCGCCGAGACCTTCTTGTCGGGTGGCGCGTCGATGCCGCCGTGGCCTTGCAGCGCGACGCCGACTTCGATCATCACCTGCGACGGCGGCAGGAAGTGGCAGACCTGCCATCGATCGACCAGCTGGTCGTCGGGCAGGCCGTGGCCGCGCAGCGCGAGCTTCCAGAACGGCGGCGCCTCGATGCCGTGCATGAAGCGGCTCAAGGTCACGTGGTCGCCGTCGACCTGCGTCTTGCACGGCGTCTCGTCGATCTCCTTCTGACCGATGGAGCTCGCATGCACGTAGTTCTCGTGCGTGAGGTCCATCAGGTTGTCGATCATCAGCCGGTAGTCGGACTTCACGTGGTAGTAGCCGCCGCCGAAGGCCCACTCCGGATTGCGCGCCCACGCCAGCGACGGGATCAGCGCGGCATCGGCCTTCTGCTGATCGCCCGGCCAGACCCACACGAAGCCATCACGCTCGACCACCGCATAGCTCTTGATGCACGGAAAGCCGCGCACGCGCTGGCCGGGCATCGCGACCACCTTGCCGTCGCAGCCCATCTCGAGGCCGTGATAGCCGCACACCAGCGTGCCCTCGCGCACGAAGCCCAGCGACAGCGGCGCGCCGCGATGCGGACAGAAGTCCTCCACCGCCACCGGCGTGCCGTCGGCGCGGCGATAGAACACCATCGCCTCGTTGCAGATGCGTCGGCCCAGCGGTCGCTCGCCGAGCTCCTCGGGCCGCGCGGCCACGTACCAGGTGTCGAGGGGAAACATGGTGTCTCGCCGAGCCTTCATTCCGTATACTGAATGAAGCGAAGTCTACGGCTGCGTGGCGATACTTCAAGCCGTCCGCGCTCATGGATTTCCCGGACCACGCCATGCCGACGAAGAAGACTGCCAAGCCGGTGCCGATCGATCTTCGCGATCAGCCGGGCCACCTGATCCGCCGCGCACACCAGATCGCGGTGGCGCTGTTCGCGCAGGCGGTGGAAACGCGCGTCACGCCGATCCAGTACGCCATCCTGCGCACGCTGCAGGACCAGCCGGGCCTCGACCAGGTGACGCTGGCGCAGGAGATCGCGCTCGACAACTCGACCACCGCCGACACGGCCACGCGCCTGGAGGCCAAGGGCCTGATCGTTCGCGAGATGCTGCCGCGCCGCCAGCGCCGGCTTCTGCTCACGCCCGAGGGCGAGGCGCTGCTGGCCGAGCTGGTGCCGGGCATGCATCGCATGCACTTGGAGATGATGGCCGAGCTCGAACCCGGCGAGCAGGAGGAGTTCCTGCGGCTGCTGAGGAAGTTCGTTCACCTCAACGCCGGATCCGGGGCATAGACGGGCCGTCGAAGCGACCAACGGCCTGCCTGCCGCCCTGCCAAAGGGCCGATTCGCCGCGCGCCGCCGCTTCCTAAGGTGGAGGCTCCTTTCCACCAGGAGCCACCCATGAGCCAGCCGACGATTCCGGGCTACACCTTCGGCACGCCACAGGTCGCGGCCTCGCCGCTGAGCGATGCCGACTTCGCCCTTCTGAAGCAGACCGTTCTGCTCGGCGACGAGGACCTGCGCGCGCTGCAGCTCGCCGGCGAGGTGCTCGGCGACCAGGTCGAGGACGTGCTCGACGTCTGGTACGGCTTCGTCGGCAGCCAGCCGCACCTGGTGCACTACTTCAGCGGCGCCGACGGCCAGCCGAACCCGGCCTACCTCGCCGGCGTGCGGCGGCGCTTCGGCCAATGGATTCGCGACACCTGCGCGGCGCGCTACGACCGCGCCTGGCTCGACTACCAGTACGAGATCGGCCTGCGGCACACGGCCGCCAAGAAGAACCGCAGCGACGGCGTGTCCTCGGCGGCCAGCGAGATCCACCTGCGCTACCTGATCGCCTTCATCGTGCCGATCACGGCGACGATCAAGCCCTTCCTCGCGAAGAAGGGTCACTCGCCGGCCGAGATCGAGGCGATGCACGCGGCGTGGTTCAAGTCGATCACGCTGCAGGTCACGCTGTGGAGCATGCCCTACGTCGCGGCTTCGAGCTTCTAGCGCGACAGCGAGGCCCCGAGGTAGCGCGCGACCGACGCATGCTCTCTCAGGGCCGGCAGCGATTCGGCGAACAGCAGGCGGCTCACCTTGGCTTCGTCCTTCTGCACGAAGATTTCTTCTGCAGCCCGTCGGCGGCCTTCGTGACCGGGCAGGTGCTCTATCTCGATGGCGGGCTGACAGCCACTGATCGCTGATAACTAAGTCTGTCGGGCGCTACCCAGAGACCAAGTGCGTCAACAAGTGCGACCTTGGGTTGTCGAAATCCTTGTTTCCTCGCCTGACACCTTGGCGCGGTGGAACTAAGTCTGTCGAGGCCTGTTACTAGGCCTCGTCGTAGTAGCGGCGACCGGCTTGGATCAGTCCAAGCCGGTCGCTAGGCCGGCCTCAGCCCCTATCAGACGAACGCTGAATGGCGATCAAACCGCCGTCCGCTTGCGGAGGTCGAACTGGGCTCGACGCGCTGTGTCAATGCAGCGATGGTCCGCCATTAAGCACGACGACCAGATCAACGGGTGGAGTCGGTGCAGCCCACTTCGCCGCATCCTCAAGCGGCTCAGGTAGCTCAAGCGCGAGCCAATCCGTGAGGGCATCCGGCGTGAACTCCACTTCGAGGCACTCAATGCGCCATCGCAGGCCAATGTCCTGACCCTGAGACAAGTAGGGCGGTGGCGAGATTGGCCTGAACGTCGCCCGGCAGCCCTCAACTTCGCCGGAACCGTTGATGGAGTGGGCCAGCTCCGTGACGACGCGCCACGACAGCGGGTGTTTGGGATCAATCGTTAGGTCGACATGCCACTTGGTGCCTTCGACGATCTCGCAGGCAAACTGCCATGGCACACCTGGGATGCGATGCAGCAGTTGGCACAGGCGCGTGAAGATCGACATTTCCATGGCTCGCCCTCCTTCGCAAAGCCTACCGCTCCAGTGCAATCTGACATACTGTATGTTTATACAGTTACAGTCGTCTTGGAGCAGCCTTGCGCGTCTCGGTGGTTCGCCTCAGAAGGGCCGGCTTGCGCCTTCGTCCACACGAGCTCGAGTCGGCTACGGTGGGCGAGCTGACTCTCAGACAGAGAGAGCAGACGAGCTTCAAGCGTCTGGTCAGCGTCGCAGAGCTGACCGAGACCTACGGCAACTCACCGCGTATGGTCATCGTTCCATTGTTCGATCCGGTACTGGTTCACGTTGACGCGGATGGGTTCTCGCTCGTCGGGATCGAGCTTGAGCCCGCCGATGGCCGCGTGCGGGAGCATGCGCAAGTTTGGCGATGTAGGCCGATGAATCGGAGCAGTCCAAGCATCGCTAGCGATGTTGAAGTCGCCGGCCTGGCGACACGCCCTAGGGCTTCAATGCAACTAGGGCGCCACGGTCTCTGAGCGCAGGTCGCGAACGGAACTCTCTCGATCAGGCCCCTTTTGAACGTCCGCAATCTGTTGAAGCTCTGCCAAGTACTCAGGATGGCGCTGGACAAGCCACGCCACGATGCGTTCTCGCGATAGAAGTGCAGTGAGATAGCCTCTTGCGACGGTCAGCTTGAGTACATCCGGGCCGTAGCTTTCCTCCGTTGCTTGATTCTGAGCTTGTAGCCGCGCCAGCTCTCGCTCAAGCCGTCGCATTACTTCGGGTGAACCACTGGCGTTTGGACGCTGCTTGGCTGTGACGAGATCCTCGTCGGACGACGCGACCAAGATGGCCCTTACAAACGGGATGGAGTAGTTCTTCTGCCCGACCATCAGCTCGACTGCCTCGAGCTGTCGCAATGGCTTCATCTGCCGAAGCGTCGCGAAGATTCCTGTCCCGCATGGCTTGTCGGCGAGCTTCGCAACAGCCTCGGGGCAAATGCCCTTCAAGAGCCGGAACCTGCTGCGAATCGTCGCCGGCTGCAGGGCCAGAGCAGCTGCCATGCGTTCTACCGAAACACCTCGTTCAGCGGCCCGGACGATCATCAGATGCTCCTGAATGGCTCCAATCCGTATGACGCGACGGTTGTAGCTGTAGGTGTCGTCGTCTGCCGCCACCATGCAGTCCACTTCGGTGTGTCCGAGATCCTTGAGGGCAGCTATACGGAGATGGCCGTCCAGCACGTAGTAGGTGCCATCGAACTCGGGGCCAGGAATCACCGCTGGCGGCTCGATCAAGCCAACCTCCTGAATCGACGCCAGGATTCGCGTATAGCGCTGCGTCTGCCTGATGGTCGGCGATATCACCTTCAACGAGACAAGCCGGTCCAAGCTCACGCGGACACACTGGCGGTCAAATGCACTTCGAACCGAGAAGCGATACCCGGCGGGAGTTGCAGACAGCGTTGTACTCATGCTCGGTCTCCTCGCGCGGTGACATCCAGCAAGCGAGGTAGTGTCGGCATGCCCTCCTGACCCAAGAGCTGCACAAACTCAACGTCTGCAAGCAGTTCACGCAAGACCTCGCGCACGAAGATCAAGCGCTCTTGTGCATATGCTGCGTTACGAGACATGGTCCGCTGCTTGGCCGCCTCTTCTTCATAGTCTCGCTGGAGGTCTTCAAGCGAAGCCTTGTGCTGAGACCTGGGGCCACTTGGATTCGGCCCGTAGACATCCTTGCAGCGAGCGCGCTCCTTGAGCATGCGCCGCACCTTTTCGAGCTTTCGTCCGCGAAGCTTCCCCTGTTCGTACGCTTCGGCAAGCATGCGTTGAACCTCTGGTTCACCACTCTTGCTGATCTCTACGGCCATCGACAGCGGCAGAACACCCGAGTCGACGCTGGCAAGCAGCTTTCCCTCACCTTTGTTCAGCAGCGTCAGGGCACCGCAGACCCAGCTCTGCGCCACACCAATGCGCTCGGCAATCTGCGCCTGTGACGCGCCCCGCTTGCTCAATGCTCCGACCTCGCGCACCAGTTCAATTCCGCGGTGCTCCCTGCGCGCGAGGTTCTCGACTAAGCTCATCACCATGCACTCGGGGTCCTCGACATCCGCGACAAAAGCTGGGATTACCGACTGCTGGAGAACTCGAAACGCTTCCAGACGTCCTTGCCCACATATCAATGCGTAGCGCACGCTTCCGTCGGCCAAGTGGCGGCGACTTACGGTGATGGGTCGCTTGAGTCCGACCATCTCGATGTTGCGGACCATCGTTCTGAACATCTGACTGCTGCGCTGCCGAGGATTCAGAACGTCGATCGAGTCCGTAGGGATCATCTCGATCTGTCGATGAAGCACCTGCTGAGTCATGCCAGTTCTCCCACGGTTGTACCCAGGCCCATCATCCGACCCGCCAACTACGGATCGAGTGAGGCAGCAGCAGCGATGACCTTGAACTGCTCCAGCACGTCGGAGTAGTGCTGTCCCAGATAACGAAGAACCTGCGGGTTGTCGATCAACTTCAGCAGGTATCCACGCGCCAGGACCAAGTTGAGGACGTCCTCGCCGAAGCTGTGAACAACAGCTTGGTACTGACCTTGCAGGTTCGCCATCTCGCGTTCCATCCGACTCATCTGCTCTGGGGTGACACCGTTCATGCGCGTCGGCTTCTTGCCGTCGACAAGTTGGTCTGGAGGGGTCGCGACCAGCAGCGCCTCGGCATAGCCGACGGTCAGGTTGTTCGTAGCAAGTAGCAGTTCTGCACACTCGATCTGGCGTGTCGGCTTCATCTTGCGCATCACTCGCGTTAGTTCAGGCGAAAAGTGCCTGTCCTTGAGGAGGTCCGCCGCCTCGCGGCAGATGCCGTCGAGCAGGTTGAGCTTCTTGACGATGTGCGACACGTCGACACTTAGAACGCTGGCCAGTCGTTCTGGCGAGACCCCACGGTCGACCGCGCGGCGGATCATCAGATGCTCCTGGATCGACGCCAGCCGGTTGACCCGGTTGTTGTATGTGTAGCTCTCGTCGTCAGTGGAGACCAAGCACGGCACTTGACTCCATCCCAGCTCGCGCAGCGCAACAAGGCGGATGTGCCCATCGAGTAGGTGGTACTGGCCCTTGACGCGGGCGGACGATGAGACTGACAGCGGCTCGATCAGCCCGATCGACTCAATGGATGACTTGATCTGCGAGAACTTTCGGGACGTGGGAACCCCAGGTGTCAGCTTGTGCGTCGGAAGAATGTTGTCGATCTGAACATTGATGGGGTCCAGGTCGAATCCGAACGTTATGGATGTCATGCCAGCCCCCGCTTGCTACGCATCAGTTCCGCCAAGTTCTTCGGCAGCGTGTCCATCCCTTCCGCACGAAGGAGATTGACGAAGTTCTCGTCGCCAAGAAGGCGCTTCAGTGCGGTCACGACGAACAGCAGCCGTTGCTGTGTGACTTCGGCCTTGCGCACCACCAACTTTTGCCGCTCGACTTCCTTTTGATAGGTCCGCACCAGGCTGGAGGTCGTGAGATCGTCACTCGAGCGTCTGCTGTAGCGCCCCACGCTGCGCCCCAGCGTCTTGCGTCGCTCGATCACACGGCGCGCGTTGATCAGGTGTCGGCCACGCAAAGTGCCAGACTCGTAGGCATCCTGCAACGCAGTCTGAACGGCCTTGTCGTCATCGCCGGCGCCAATGATCGAGAGCGCGGCGTTGAGCGGGATGTCGCCCTTTCCAACGCCGACCAAGAGGCGTTCTTCGCCGTGCTCGAGCAGCGTCACGATGCCTTGGACGTACTTGAGCGCTAGGCCGGTCTTGCGCGAGATCTCTCGTGCGTCATAGCCAGCGGCACTGAGGCTCCCGATGCCAGCAAGCAGTTCCATCGGTCGATAGCGACGACGCGCGACGTTCTCCACCAAGCCCATGAGGAAGGCCTCCTCATCTGTGACGTTCACGACGATCGCCGGAATGGTTGCCGCGCCAATGGCTCTGACAGCCTCTAAGCGCCCTTCCCCACAGACGAGCAGGAAACGCTGACTGCCGTCAGCCTGGCCCCTTGGGGTCACCGTAATCGGCTTCTTGAGTCCGACTGACTTGATGTTGCTGACGATCTCGTGGAAGACGCGGCGATTGCGCTCTCGTGGGTTCAGTACGTCGATCAGCTCCACCGGCACAAGCTGGACATCGATGGGTGCGTCAGCCGCGGCCATTCACGCAACCTCATGCTGCGATGCGAAGTCGCGACCGCTCGGCCATGCGATAGAGATAAGCCAGTGACTCGAAGCGGTAGCTCTCGAGTTCGGCTGGGTTGTCGTCGGCGAGGCTGAGCCTGCTGCTTCCGAGGTCTAGGCGGGGCAACAGGTAGTAGTCCAGGCAGGAGGCGTTTGAGCGATCAAGTCTGACCACCACAGAGACATCGGGCTGCAGGCTGGTGTCAAAGCGGACCCGCCAGCGCGCACTGCCAAGCTCGGAGACTTTGCAGCGTGCGAGGACCAGCGAGACGGTGAACTCCTTGTTGACCCACAGCATGTCGGTACCGGGATCGCGATCCACCGTTCCCCCGAGTTCGGCGATGCCCTTCTCGGTCTCCGCAACGATCTCCGGATGCAGACGCCGTAGCTCGCGGTTGATCTCGATGTACCGGTAGTCGCGGTCCGGCGTGAAGCCAACGAGTTGGTACGCGCGGATGAGGCTCCCGAACCGGTGTACATAAACCGAGGTCGATGGCATGTTGTCGGACTCATCGATCACCATGCCCGACAGGAATCCTCGGTTCTGGTACAGCGAACGCAGCCGCTCGAGGAGTTCCTCCTCGGTGTACTTGCGAGCGCGCGCTCGAATCATTCCCCGAACCGTGTAGAAGGCCTCCGGCGGCACGATGGCTTCGAAGGCTTCATCGCGGCGGATCCAGAGATCCGGAGGGTTCTCGACGCGTCGCTGCTTGAGCTTGAACGAGATGCGGTTGTAGAGGTTGTTGCCGATGTACTTCTCGTTGATCAACAGCTGATGAACCGTCGCGCGGGTCCAGGGACGCTTCAGATCGGTTGTGAGCCCCTGCTGATTGAGGCGACTAGCGATCTCGGATTCACAGAGACCCTCGTCGATGAACCAGCGGTACACCTGGTTCACCGTATGAACCTCATGCGCGGGACCAGGCACAAGCACCACGCGATCCGTCTGCAAGCTCTTGTGTTCGCCTCGTGCGAGTTCGGCCTTGCGCTGGCCGTTGACGTCGATCAGGACGCGTCGAAGTCCATAGCCCGCGGGGCCACCTTGCCGGTACCCCAGCTCGATCAAACGACATTGGCCGGCAAAGACCTTGGCCGACAGCTCGCGGCTGTACTCGCCGGCCATCGCGCGCTTGACGCCTTTGACGATGGTCGAGACTGGGGAGCCATCGTTCTCGAACTGCTCGGCGCAGTAAGCCACTTCGATGCCGGAACGCTTGCAGACGTACTCGTAGTACGCGCTCTCATCGGCGTCCTGAAAGCGCCCCCAACGACTCACGTCGTAGACAAGGATCACCCGAAAGTCGACTGATCCGGATTGAACGTCTGCGATCAGCTGTTGCAGTGCTTGCCGACCATCGATTCGCAGACCGCTCTTGCCCTCATCAGCGTAGGTTCTGACGATTTCGATCCCGCGGCGCTCGGCGTACTCGCGGATGCGGTCACCTTGGTTCTCTGTGGAGTACTGCTGATGTTCCGTTGACATGCGCACGTACTGCGCAGCGCGGATCGGCGCCCGCCGCTCGTCATCGCTCGCTGACAAAGGATGAGGGCTCATGACTCACACTCACCACGGACTTGACGCTCGGCTCGCAGTGAGACGGTTGAGCGTCGCTGGGGTCGCGGGCCACACGGCATGTGCGCCGACGATGCACGTGAGCCTACCGGTGGCGGCGCGCGCGACCTAACACATCCTCTCTTTGCAACCAGGTGGCGAGGCGCCTACAGGCGCGTCACCACAGAGAGAGCTACGAGCCACACGTCTTCCTTTGCGGCGCCTTCTGGCGTCACTCGTGTCAGCTTGTACAGGCCCGCTGCCAGCATCGGTGCGCCTCGTGACGCATCCATCTTTGCAACGCCACTCCGCTTTTCGCGATGGGCTCGCGCGCGCTGTTGGGCCCGATTGCGCTGCGTGTACTCGGGGTTGCTCTGACGGTACATGCGCCAGTAGTCGGGGTGCTTCTCCGACCACGTCCGGTTCGCTGCAGCCTGGTTCGCTCGATAGTCCGGGTCGGAGCGACGTCGATCACGCTGCCAGATCCGTCGCCGCTCCTTCTGGCATGCCGCCGCGGTGCAATAGCTCTGCTGTGGCACTTGGGCCCGAGGTTGAAACGAACGCCCACACGCGAGACATCTTCTGCCTGCCATGTGTCCTCCTTGTCTAGTCTTGCCCTCTAGTCTTGGTTCCCGGACCTGCAGCGTGAACTCGAGGAGTTGCCACATCCGAAAGCTTGAACACCAGGTGAAGGGCAACGGTACTCAGACCTCCGTCTGCTCGGGGATCCCCAAAGCGTCATCAACTTCGATGCCGAGATACCTCACCGTGGACTCAAGCTTGGTATGCCCAAGAAGCAATTGCACGGCGCGCAAGTTCTGAGTGCGTCTATAGATCAAGGTCGCCTTTGTCCTACGCATTGAGTGCGTCCCGTAGGCTGAACGCTCCAACCCTAGCTCCTCGACCCAATGCCCGAGGAAGCGGGTTCCTAGGTGGGGTGAGTCGCGTAAACGGCTCGGAAACAGAAAGTCCTCTTGCTTGAGCTCAGCCTGATGGATCCACGCCTGTACGGCTTCACGAGTGGATTGCGTTATCTCGAACTGCACAGGCCGGCGAGTCTTGCGCTGCATGACAACGGCGCGAGTCGCCACTTGGTCGCCATGACACACGTCCAGGAACTTCAGTGCCACGAGGTCACACCCACGAAGCTTGCTGTCGATGCCCATGTTGAAGAGCGCGAGTTCACGTGCGCGGCCTTCCATTTGAAGGCGCACCCGAAGAGCCCAGATGTCCTTGAGCTTTAGTGGCGCCTTCTGCCCTACGATCTTTCCCTTGTTCCACGGCTCGCGGCGGGCAGCATTCACATCGGTTCCCATGACGGTCTCCCATCAGTTGCGGGACTCTGAGGATGCGCCGTTGAAGCTCGGCCGCCGGAGCCAGATCTGGCGCGGCGGCGGCTTCTTCACCGTGAGCCTTGGTGGGAGTTCGGTCGGGAGCGGTTCACACGGATTCCTGGCGGATCGCTCGCTCATGGGCAGGCGCCATCCCGACAGTCGAGCTCGAACGTCTCAGTTCAGTCTGGAGCCGTCGGTCAGACGGCGGCGACGGCAGTCCGCTGCAGGCCAGGTAGCGGTCATTCGCCTCAAGCGGAAGTGATCGCTCCTGGCGAATCAACGTTCGACAAGAGCGGCGGCTGGATGCGTGCGAAGCAGGCCGGAAGAAGTCGCTCCACGGACGGGTTACTGAGGCCTCCGCGGTCGCCGCATCGCCAGGCACACCTTGCGAAGCATGTCGACACGCGGGTTGTTGCCTGTCCGATAGATCATCCCGACATCGAAGAACGGAACTGGGGGAGTAACTCGGACGATGCTCGCTCCCTTCCGCTCGCGATCCGGATCGAAAGAAGGGACCGGAACCATGGTCAAGCCCATTCCAGCGGCAGCCATGCGGACATTTGCGGAGGGCGTCTCTGACTCGAGAATCGGCAGCGGCGGGATTAAGCCATTTCGCATGAACCAGTCGTCGAGTGTCCGCCGCATGATCGCGCCCTTGGCCGGCAGGATCCAACGCTCCTGCGCGAGTTCGCTCCACGTCACCGAGCGCCGGCTGGCGTACGGACTGTCGGATTTCGCAAGCACGATGAACTCGGCTCGGAACAAGGATTCGTACTGAAAGCCCGAGAGCAATTGATGCGCCTCGGGGTCGCCGCTCACCAGCACATCCAGTTGGCCCTGCTCCAGTGCCTTGAGCAGCGACACCACACCGCCTTCTCGCAACACGACGCGCACACGCTGCTCGCCCTTGGTCAGCTTCGCTAGAACGCCAGGCAGGTAGCTCTCTGCAACGAATGGCAGCGTGCCGATCCGGATGACGGAATCGACCTGGTTCGCCTGCATCGCCTCGGAACGGATGTGATCCAGCTCCTCGATCAGCAGAGACGCGCCCTTGATGACGATCGCCCCTTCCTTGGTGGCGACCAGCCCGCTGGGCGTGCGTTCAAAGATCTGGAAGCCGAAAGCCTGCTCGAGCTCCTTCAATGAGCGGCTCAGCGCGGGCTGGGTCAGATTGACCAGCGTGGCGGCCGCTCGCAGGCTGCCCGTCTTGCTCACGTGCACCAGCAGCAGCAACTGGCTGAACCGGAGCCGTGACACGAGCCGGGTGATCGATGACGACTGCTCTTTCATGTGATGCAAATAAGCTTTCGGCCTATTGCAATATATCAGTTCGAGTAATCGCCTCCGGTGCCTAGACTCACTGATGCATTCGATCCGAATGCATCCATTCCTTTCCGGATCCGCGTCATCATGAAGTCCAACACCTTGCGCACCGACATCGCCTGGAGCGATGCACAGGGCGTCTACATCCATGGCCACAGCTTGTGCGATGACCTGCTCGGCACCGTCAGCTTCGGTGACATCGCCTACCTCGAGGTCTGCGGCCGGCTGCCCAACCCCGTCGAGTCACGCATGTTCAACGCGATCCTCGTCACCTACGTGGAGCACGGCATCGTGCCGTCGACGCTGACCGCCCGCATGACCTACACGGGAGCGCCAGAGGCGATGCAAGCCGCCGTCGCGGCAGGCCTGCTCGGACTCGGGAGCGTGTTCGTCGGCTCGACAGAGGGCGCAGCAGCACTGCTCGCGCAGGCCGTGAAGGACGCCCAAGATGGCGATCCGATCAGCGTCAAGCAACTGGCTCGCGACATCGTGAAGGACCATCGCGCCCAAGGCAAAGTGATACCCGGCCTCGGGCATCCGATTCACAAGCCGGTCGATCCGCGAACCACGCGCTTGTTCGCCATCGCCCGGGAAACGGGGTTCCATGGGCCCTACGTTCAGCTCGTCACCGCCGTCGGCGAAGCAGCGACGCTGGAGTTCGGAAAGCCGATGCCGGTCAATGCGACCGGAGCGATCGGCGCGTTGTGCTGCGAGATGGGTCTGGACTCTCGGGCTTCACGCGGGCTCGGCGTGATGGCCCGCGCCGTCGGCCTGGTCGGGCACATCCTTGAAGAGTCCCGGCAACCGATGGCACCCACGATCTGGCAGCGTGCCGAAGACGAAGCGACGCGCCATCTGCGCCCTTCAGATGGCCACACGATCTGATCGATCGCCCAACAAGAGAGCGCCGCAGGGATCTTCTCCCGGCGGCGCATCAGGTGCGTGTCGATCTCAGAAGGCGTGCGAAATGGCAACGCCGAGGTAGTTGGACGAACGAGTGCCCAGCGCCAACGGCGTGCCGGTATCCAGCAACGAGCCCGTTTCGTTGAACCGCTCCCACAGGGCCACACCGACGACGGACGTGCGCTTGGAGAGCTTGTATTCAGGCGCCAGGTAGTACTTCTCCACGCGCTGGTCGGGTCGACCGTCTTGCGTCCGGCGGCCGAAGTAGGCCGCCACGTTGATGTCAAGCTGCGGCAGGGCAATCCACGTCACGCCCACGGCGCCGACCTGCATCGTGAGGTTTCCGTAGGGGCGTTCGGCCGTGCTCAGCGAACTGTCGATCTCGTTGCGGATATACGAGGCCTTGATCGTCAAGTCGGACAGGCGATAGGCAATGCCGGTCGCGTAGGCGTTGAACGGTGTGCCGATTGCATCCTCGTATCGCATCCACGAACCACGCAGGCTGAGAGGCCCGGAGTCGTAGCCGAGCAGCGCGCCAGCGGCACCACCACTGCCTTCGCCCGCCGCGACCATGCCGATCACCGACAGCCCTGTCGCCATTGACTTGTACGAATACTTGACGGCGTTGTCCACACGATCGAGGCTCGCACCCACCGTGCCCGGGTTGGGACCGAAGTTGTTAGTGATCACCGGTCCCGGCCCGCTGAGATAGCCGAAACGCACGTTCATGTTGGTCGCCGAATTGCGGGCATTCAACGGATCGACGATGTAGATCGTGTCCGCCAGCGTGTTGATCTGCCGCCCGAGCGTCAGCGTGCCGTAGTCGGCATGCGCAATACCGACAAAGGAGTTCCGGTCGAAGTACTTCACCGAACTCGGCGCCGCCCCAATGTCGACCAGGATCGTATTGCCGAAGTCGAACAGCGCCCGGTAGCCACCACCGAGATCTTCCTGGCCCCTCACGCCCCATTGCGACGGGTTCCAGACGCTGGGGCTGAGCGACTTCAGCGTGTCACCGCCAGGGGCCCGGTTGGTCTGGATGACCACGCCGGTATCGACTCGTCCGTAGATGTTCACGCTGGACTGGGCGGCAGCAGCGGCGCTCAGTGCGCAAAGCGCGGTGGCAATCGCCATCTTCTTCATGATGTTGTCCTAGTTCAAAGAGTGTTTTGGCAAAGCTCCGCCCATCACACGCTCGATGTGGCGCGTGTGGGCGGAAACAGGGAGTGAGTGGTTTAGCGGCTGATCAGCTGCGCCTCGGGCAGGTCCTGCGTTGCAGGAGCCTTCACGCCGAGGAACTGAGGCAGGCGACCGACCACGCCTGAGAGCGCGACCGACAGCATGCAGGCAGCCAGGACCAGCCAGCCGATGGCCGGCACGCCCATCGTGGATGTGATCCAGACCAGCACCATCGGCAAGGGCCCGCCGAAGATCGCGACGCCGATGTTGTAGGCGACCGCGTAGCCGCTCTGGCGGATCGGCGTCGGGAAGATGCTGGACAAGATGCCGGGTACCGGCGCCACCACCGCACCGCAGGCAATCGCCACCGGCACGATGCTCCAGAGCAGTGCATTCGAGTCCTTACCGATCTCTGGCAGCGACTGGAACAGCCAGACACTGAGTGCGGCCAGCAGCATCGCTCCAGTGCCCAGGCATGCACGCCAGCCGAATCGGTCCGCGATCAGGCCCCAGGCCGGGAGCGCGAGCATCACGCTCGCAATGGCCACCAGGCTTGCAGTCAGTGAATGGGAGTGCGAATGCCCGAGCTGCTTGAGAAGCGTCGGCCAGTACTGGAAGAAGACGATGTTGGTCACCGTCATCACCAGCACGATGCCAAAGCCGAAGAAGCAGGCCGCGCGATGCGAGTGGATAACCTCGCGCAGCGGCACGCGCACCTCCTGGCTCGCCCGCTTGCGAGCCTCGAGGAACAGCGGCGTCTCGTCGAGCGCGCGCCGCAGGTATCCCGAGATCAGACCGAAGGTGCCGCCGACGATGAACGGAAGCCGCCACGACAGCGACGGATACCCCCATGCGGTGGCGACCAGATCCGCAACGATCGCCGCGGTGGCACCGAGCAGGAATCCACCGTAGGCCATCGACTGCAATACGGCACTGTTGTAGCCAATGCGCCCGGCTCCCGCGTGCTCGGAGACGAACACGCCGGCACTCGGCAACTCGCCGCCGACTGCGCAGCCTTGAAGCATCCGCAACACGAGCAGCAGCACCGGGGCCATCCAGCCGATGTCTTCATAGGTCGGCAGCAGGCCCATCGCGAGGGTCGACACCGATATCAACGAGACCGTCATGATGAACAGTCGCTTGCGGCCGATGCGGTCCGCGTAGTGCGCGATGACCAGGCCCGCAATGGGCCGGATCACGAAGCCCAGCGAGTAGATGCCGAGCGTCTGCAGCAGCTTGATGGTCTCGGAGGTTCCCGGAGGAAAGAACGCAGCTCCGATCTTGGAAGCCACGTAGATGAATACGACGAAGTCGTAGTACTCCAGCATCGCTCCGAGTGATGCCAGCCAAAGATTGCGCCTCTGCGCCTGCAAGGTGTTCAAGTCTGTCTCCTGGTCTAGTTGTATCTCGTTCGGCGCGGAGTCGCTGCGCCTCTCCATCAGTTCATTGGGGTCGTGTCATCGATGCTCAGGCTCCCGTCGCCGCGGAGGCCATCAGGCGGGCAGCCATCTCCCGCAGCTTGGCCTTCTGGACCTTGCTGCCGTTCGGTCCCTGAGTCATGGGAAAGCTCTCCAGTACCACAACGCGGGCGGGCACCTTGTAGCGAGCGACGAGTGCCGTGCAGTGGGCGATCAGGCCCTTCTCGTCGAAGGACGCGCCTGGCCTGGGGATGACGAAGGCCACGGCCTTCAATCCGCCGGGCGCCTCGGCGCACACCACTTGCGCGGCATCCACGTCCTCGTGCTGCTGGAGAACGTCTTCGATCTCCGCGGGGCTCACCATGAATCCCGAGAGCCGGAACGCGTCGCCCAGCCGGCTGAGAAAGACGAACCGTCTCTCGCTCGTCGTGTAGCCGAGATCGCCGCTGCGGAACCAGCCGTCCGAGGTCGTCGCGTCAGCGTTCGCTTCGTCGTTCTCGAAGTAGCCGACCATGCGGCTCGGCCCTCGAAACTCGATCTCGCCAGGGCAGTTGTGATCGAGCACCTTGCCGGTGTCGGTATCCCGGGCTCGCACCTGCGCATTGGGCGAGACGAGCAGGCCGCCGCCGAGGATGCGATCCGGCAGCGATGCATCCTCGTCCTGCCGTGCGAGCAGACCTTGCATCTCGGAAGATCCGTACAGGCCCACCAGCTTGACGCCGCGACCCTGGGCTCGCCAGGGAAGGTCGGCCAGCCCCGGCGCCGACGGTGCATATCCGAAGAAGCGCACGCTCGGAAACGGCTCGGGTTCCACCCTCGCTTCGAGCATGCGACTGAACACTTCGTCCGTCGCGTTCGCGTGAGTGACCGCATGGCGACGCACCGCCTCGGCTGCCTCCACGGCATCGAAGGTCGGATGCGTGATGAGCGTGCGGTGCGCCGAGATGGCCGCCATGGCATTGCAGAAGCCGAACGCTCCGCACAGCGGCACGGTCATCAAGACGGTCGACTTCGGCTCGAGGTAGCCGTAGGCGGCCGCGGCATCGGCGGCATGCCTGATCACGGCCTGCTGACTGTGCACGACGAACTTCGGCGCCTTGGTCGTGCCCGATGTCGTGAACATCACGCAGGGGAGATCCGGGCCCGACGCGTCGTGGGCCATGGGACTGGCGGTCAGCAGGTCCGCGTAGCGATAGATCGGCTTGCCTTGGATCGGCCTGAGCGCGACATCGTCCTCCGTGTAGGCGATGACGCCCTCCAGCGATCGGAGCGACTCGGGGTCGCAGTCGCCAAGAACACCGTCGAAGTCGATGCCTCGAAACCCCGGCCAATACACCAGCAACTTGCAACGCGAGCGCGCGACGATGTCGGCGAGTTCACGGCTCTTGAATCTCGTGTTGACGGCCACGACTGCTGCGCCGAGCCGTGCACAGCCGAAGAACAAGGCCAGCCACGCGGGCACGTTCGGTAGCCACACGCCGACCCGATCGGCGGGCCCCACGCCGAGCGCGCTGAGGGCCTGCGCTACGCGAGCGCTCTCTCGTTCCAGATCGGCGTACGCAACAGGACGGTCGCGGTCGAGGAGTTGGCCCTGCGCCCCGGCGAGGAAGGCGGGCAAGGTGAAGGCATTCATGGAAGCTGCTCCGATGGCACAAAACTGAAACCGCGCTCCTCTCTACGAACTACGCCACAGTGGGGTCGACCGAAATGGGCGGGGGCAAGCAGGCTCTGGTGCGCGACGCAGTGCTCGAGCACGCGACGTCGGGTCTCGCGAGCCATGACCGGATCCGCGCATAGCGCGCTGTTCCAGTCCGGGTAATTGATCTGCAGGGGGTGGTGGAACACGTCGCCGACGAACATCGCTTCATCGCCGTTCGAGCGCACACGCACCGCCATGTGGCCGGGGCTGTGACCGGGCGTCGCCACCAGGTCGATGCCGTCGATGACCGACTCGCTGCCCTCGACGAACAGCGCCTGACCGTGCTCGATGACGGGCTGTATGCTGTCGACGAAGATCGTGTGCTCGGCCGAACCCGGCTCGGCCATGCCGAAGGCGGGATCGAGTGCCTCGCGTTCCAGGCGCGGGAACAAGTACTTCGCGTTGGGGAACGTGGGCACCCATCGATCGCCGACGAGGCGCGTGTTCCAGCCGACGTGGTCGACATGGAAGTGCGTGCAGATCACGTAGTCGACTTCGTCGGCGGACACACCGGCTTCGGACAGACGAGCCAACCATGAGGTGCTCAGCTCGTTGACGAGCTTGAAGGTCGGACGCTGCTTGTCATTGCCGGCGCACGTGTCGATCAGCACTCGATGACGATCGGTCTTCACGAGCCAGCTATGGATGCTGAGCTTGAAGCGATCACTGTGCGGCACATAGAAGTCCGGCGTCAGCCATGCGTGGCCTTGCGACGCCATCTCCTCGCGCCAGTCCGGCAGCAGCGAACTCTTGAGTTCGAGTTCGAGCTCCTCGATGCGCATGATCTCAAAGGCTCCTACGCGCAGCATCGGAGGCCTTTGACGAGGGTGCGGCTCCGCGTGGGAACTCGGTGTCGATTCAGAACGACCGATGTGGACTTCGAGGTCCTCATGGCTTGCCTCCTTGCTTGTTGATTGCAAGGCTAGCCCTCGGTACCGTTCACGTAAACTGATATGAATTGATGTCCTGAATACTTTTTTGCATCTGCTCCCGGTGGGGTGCACGCCTCCGCGGTTTCTGCGCGGCCGTAGATCGTCGAACCATGCAGCGAGGCGATCCGAACGCTGGCCGACCAAGTGTCTTCCTGCCCCATCTGTGAGCTCGTGGCCAAGTGAGCACGTCAGGTCAGCCCGCCAACTACGGCAGCTCAGCCGGTCGATTTCGAATGGCCACGATCTGCCGATACCAGACGTTCCAGGGCACCCTTGCAAACGTCAGCACATGGCCGGCTGCTGCCGCTCAAATGCCCGGTGTCGAGTGACCGAGATCAGTCTGGATCGGAAGTTCGGCCCCGACGGATGACTGGCCGCTCTGCGATGCCTAGCGGTCGGTCGCGCGGTTCGCCGGCGTAGGCTTGTGAGCTAAGGACATGCGGAGACGAGCAGTGCCCTTCGCTACTCCTTGGCAAACAGCTTCTCGAAGCAGCGGGCTGCCTCGCGCAGGCCGTCGTCAGAGAACACCACGGACTTCTGCTTTCCGACGGGATCTCCGATGAGCCCTCGGTCGTGAAGCCGACTTAAAGCTTCCCAGTCGATGCTCTTCCAGGCAGCAACGCGGTCGTGAAGAGTCAGATAGAGGACTGCGAGAACCGCTTCGTCGACCTTTGCAGTATCGATCTCCATGGTCACCTCCTGTCGCCGCGCTCAACGATTGAGTTCAGCGGCCGCCGCAGCCGGTCCGCTGGAAGGATGGGTTAGGGCTCAGCATCCAGTGCCTCTCGAATCCTCGTGACTTGCGGAAGAAACTCCTGTGCAAGCAGGCGTTCGCGCCGATCTTCGGCTTCACCTGCGATGCGGGAGAAGCGCTCGATCGTTGAGAGTACGGCCTGCTTGGACCTACCTTGAAGGGCCTTTGTCTCGTCAAAGGACTTTACGGAGGATATGGCTTTGTGCGTAGCGTTGGCTCGAAGTACCTCTTCGAACGCATTAAGCACTCGTTGCGAGGCCTCTCTCTCGATCAAAGCTTGACGTGCCGCGGGGAGCTCTTGCCCGAACTTGAGGTGAAAAACGTAGCCGCCGGCAAAGCCGATCGAGGCTGCAACGGAAACGGCCAGCGCGATTGACAGCGGAATAGCTTTGTTCATCGAGAGTCAGTCGAAATGAGCCCTAACGGTTGAGTTCAGCGGCCGCCGAAGGCGGTCCGCTGGAAGGATGGGTTAGGCATGGGGCCTCATGGTCTCGTTTGGGCTAGTGCTCGACACGAGCTGGCAGCACCCTGATCAGGGTACCGCCAAGCGAGGATTTGGCCTGACGCCGAGACGTCGAACTCCCACCTACATCTGCCAGCAGCCGAGTACGCATACTCATGCGTGTGAAGTCCGTCGCGATCCGTCGATCGCACTAGGCGCTTCAATTGCGGGTATGTCACTTCGGACAGATTGCGACCAACTGCAGCATCGAGACTTGGACCAAGGTCTTCGTAAGACACGCAGGCGCACAAGAGCACACCAGTGAGCGCTGTGCCTAAGCCCGATAAGACATCGCGACCAAAGACCTGAGTCATCTGACGCTGCCTAACGAAGTTAGGCGCCGCAATCACAACTGCCCCCATGCGGCTTGGTCGGGTACCGCATGCCAAGAGAGCCCCACACCTGGTACTTCGCCTTTCCCTTGCTCGCCTCACCGCAGAGCACCTCGCATTGCCGCGTCTTGACAGAGACAAACGTGTAGGAGCATGCGAACACCGTCGCGACGAGCAAGACTCCCGCAAGAACTAGCTTGTGTTCCCTCACCACCTTGGCAATGTCAAACATGGATCCGGGCCTAACGGTTGAGTTCAGCGGCCGCCGCTGGCGGCCCACTGGAGGGATTGGTTAGGGCTTCGGCGTCGCTTCACGTTCAATTCCTACAACCCGGTTGCGGATGGCTCGACCACATGGATCATCACCACGCTTCTTCATACAGGAGGATAGATCGTTTGCAACTGCAGACAGAGGTAGGTATGTCCAACCAAGCGTTCGGGCGTGGCACGTCCATAGGAAGTATCCAAAGTGAGCGCCGTCCTCAAGCCAACGAAACTCGTATGCATCGAGGATGGTTGCTTCTGGGACTAGCTCGCCGCTTGGACTTTCCTTGGAGATTTGCAGGGCATCTCCCATTGATAGCCCCTTTTCTCGTTCTGCCAACAAGTGGGATAGGTGAACAGATTGCTTTCGGCATCTCTCCGACGTTGGTTGTCCGTCGAAGGCAGCTGAATCATGCGCGATGGCGGAGAAGGAGATCGCCATCTGGAGCGCGACCAATGTTCGACCTATAGCCTTGCAGGTCATTTGAGCCCTAACGTTGGACATGAGCGGCGACTGGAAGCTTGCTGGGAGGCGTCCACTCGATGGAATGGTTAGGTCGCACGCGCGAGCTCACCAGAAAATGCAACAACCTGACCAACCGAAATGCGATGCTCGAACTCACACTCAACGGTGATTTCTGGGCCTTGCTCTCCTAGCGAGCACACGAAGGAGTGCTCGTTCGGTAGTTGGGTGACTTCGGCAACTACAACGCTATGGGGTGACTGCGACAACGGTTGTCTCAGACCGAGGGTGGCCGAGCTTTCTTGCAACTCGACCTTCGTGACAAACCTGAGCGCGACGGCCAGTTCCACCGGTTCGCCCTCCGGAAAGGCTTGGGACGGGACATCGCCCACTTCGGCGTAGTGCTCTGGTTCGACAGCCGACACCCAGTAGCGAGAGTTCGACTTGGCTTGCTGGATCTGCAAGAGACGCTCGTATCCGCTGCTGACGACGGTGACAAGGGTTCCGGAGATGCGCATGGATACCTGCGGCCTAACGATCGTGTTCAGCGGTCGCCGAAGGCGGACCGCTGGAACGGGAGGTTAGGTCTGTTCCCTGAGTTGACGGTTCTGCCCCACGCGCTGTACGCCAGAGCTTGACCGCCAGGACCGCGATGGCAACGAGAGCAATGGGGCCAAGCGCCAGAAGAGCTACCAAGCGTGGTGGTCTGCCTGTGTTGGACTGAACAGTTAGCCAGCTCGAGGGGGACCCATCTACGACGGCTGCAAAGAAAAGGCCGATAGCAAACGCAAGGCACACGGCTGCTACGGCTGCCAGCATCCAACGCAAAGTGGCGGACCTCTCTCGCATGAAGCTAGGACCTAACGGTTGGGTTCAGCGGCCGCCGAAGGCAGTCAGCTGGAAGTACGGGCTAGGCAGATACATGGGTCACCTTGGGTCGCTATCAGCGAACACGCATACGCTACTTGAATGATCGTACTTGCCCCCGGCATCTAGGCAGCGATCTACCTCGAGCCAGGCATCGACATGTGGCCATACCAAGGCAACTAGAAGACCTAAGGCGAGCGGTGCCAAAGACAGGGCAAGAATGATCTTGGACTCGCGGCTGAAATGCCGATTGATCCCGCTTTGCATGCTCAGCACTCTGCCTAACGGTTGAGTTCAGCGGCCGCCGAAGGCGGTCCGCTGGAAGGACGGGTTAGGCACGGATGCCAATTGCAACCCGTGAGTAGAAATCTGAACGTCATGCTAGAACTTCAAGAAGACAGCCAAGACAAGGAAAGCGCCGGCAAGAAGAGACACTACATCGGTACTCAACTTGGTTGCTTCTGAGTCAGTGGGGTGAACTCTCGCGCTCACGAACACCGCCTCCAGATCGAAAGAGCGCCGCCACTGGAATCGTGCGATCCAGCAAGCGATCGCAAAGACGAACAACGATGCCACAACGGTGCGCCAGGAACTGAGCTCGTGCAAGTGTTGCATGACCAACGCAGCTGCCATCGCAATAGGAAGCGCAAGTGCGCTCACCCGCAATGTGCGCTGGATCAACTGCATGGTTTGCCTAACGTTTGACATGAGGGGCGGCCGACAGCAGGCGAAGCCTGGTGTTGGACGTCCCCTCGATGGAAGGGTTAGGCATCTGACCGCAGTGCGTAGATGCCTTGCTCGGAAAGCGACTCAGCGCACGCAGCGACCTGCTCAGGTAGCCACAGACCTCCGAAGTCGTCGTCTAGCACGGATGGCTTGAACTTTGACATGAGCGAGCTAACAACTTGGATTGCGAGCCTGGCGTTGGCGCCATGACGACACGCGACTTGGAAGGCGCTCTTGACTTCCGTTCCGAGACTTCTCAGCAATGACTCCAACTCAGCGGCCTCGTACTCTGTATGCATTGCCTCCGCTGGATAGCGCCAGAGATGGAAGCTCTCGGAGCCCCGAGTAACGGTCCCGTCCAGAAGGCCCAACACAGACGCTTCACGTTCCACTTCTTCAAATGTGGCGTTCCCGAAGAAGACGACTACGCTGTCCATGGTGGCTTTCGAAGATGCCTAACGGTTGAGTTCAGCGGCCGCCGAAGGCGGTCCGCTGGAAGGACGGGTTAGGCATTGCCATTGCTCGACCACACAAGCGCAACCTCATCCGACATGCCCGAGCAGGCAAAGACTACTTTGTCAGGCGTTGGCGAGAGTGCCAAGACTTGTTCCTCATGTGCAACAAGCGCCTGGGCGAGGGAAAAGAAGAACTCCTCAGTCTGCTGAACGCCAGGCGTGTCGATCCGCGCAAGGTTGCTCAGGGAGTAGTCCCCAAGTGAGAGGCTTCGCCCAGCGTTTGCTTGCCAAAGCTTTGCCATGTGGGCGTCGCCGGCGGCCATGTATTGATGAAAGTACTTCGCGTTGTACTTGTTGATCGATGCCACCGTAAGGTTCGAGTTCTCCTCGGAGTCGGCGCAAACCGACAGAGCTTCTGACTCGTGATCGAAGTACAGGGCGAACGTGAACAGCGGAAAGGCTCTTGCCCGTAGCTCGGCGATTGCTTCGAGGATCACCTGCGAGGCCAGATTGGCGGCATGCATGCTATTGGCGCCTAACGGTTGAGATCAGCGGCTGCCGAAGGCAGTCCGCTGGAGCGATGGGTTCGGCGGCAAACGAAGAGCGCGCTGCGGCCGTGACCCAAGCGCAGCGCGTTGATGCGTGCCGAAGAACTGACCATGCGACGCGCGCCTGGGCGCGCGGCTTCCCGGCCGATGCAAGGCACAGCCTGCGAAGAGCGCTCGACACTGAGCGCAGGCTCTTGCAAAGCTCAGAGGTCACGATGCTGCCGAAAGGCGCGGGCTCTCGCATGGCTCAAAGAAAGGCCGAACGAATGAGTTCAGCGGCCGCCGGAGGCGGTCCGCTGCGACGATTGGTTAGGGGCGCGAACTGCCACATCGTTCTTGGACCAGACTGTCTTGAGGTTCCGGTGAGAACGCCATGCAGAAGCGAGGCCAAAGGCCAGCATCCCAAAGTAGACGAGAGCGTAGCCAACGAAGCCACCACTTGAACTGCCTCGGTAGGCGCAATGAGACTGGTAGCACAGGACACCGCTCCAGAAGCCAAGGATCAGCGCGTACGCCCCCCACGCGGCGAGACCCAGTGACGCGAGCAGCAGCACTTTCTCGAACGTCTTCAATTGAGTCCCTAACGAATGAGTTCAGCGGACGCCGGAGGCGGTCCGCTGGAAGGACGGGTTAGACAACCACATCAGAGCCACCGCACAAAGTACGACAGGTTCTCCTTGGCCCAACCCTTGGCCTCGGCGAGGGATGCGAAGGTTCCCATGCCGCTAACGCCG
>Ga0315910_10000051_pt1 | contig 187147 bp, 149 predicted proteins | sample EdamamesoilMG_FD_204470 | JGI IMG/M metagenome (GOLD analysis project Ga0315910, IMG submission 204470) | Garden soil microbial communities collected in Santa Monica, California, United States - Edamame soil | ecosystem: Environmental > Terrestrial > Soil > Garden | place: USA: California...
ATCCAGACCGACGAACTTCGTTACCATGCTCATGGACCAGGCTCCTTTGCGGCTCTGCGCCGCTCCGTGATGGGACGCTGCGTAACCCGCGTACCGAAGGAGCCCTGGTCCGTCCATCCTGTTTGATCGGAGCCTCCAAGCGCGTCGACAAGGCGCGCGACGGGTCCAGCGAGGCGCGCGGTGACGAACCGCGCGCCTCGCGCTTTTCCGCCGCTCGGCGCGGACTCTGAAGCCCGGCTGAAATCCGGCGCGATCGGCAGCTGCCGCTGCTTTGCCGGGCAACCCGCGCACGCGGAGCCGGTTACGAGTACTTTGATCTCGCCTTGACCGGACACTCACCCGGAGAGCTCCATGACGCAGCGCCCGAACGATCGCTCCCGCCTCCTGCTCTTGTGCGCGAGCGGCGCCCTGCTCGGTCTCGTCGGCCACGCCTTCCAGGACGGCCCGCCGCCCGGGCGCGAGGGTCAGGAGCGCGGCCCTGGGCAGGGGCCGCCCGGCGGTCCGGGCGGGATGTTCGGGCGCGAGGTCGCGCTGGTCGAGCGCTTCGACAAGAACGGCGACAAGCGCCTCGACGCCGCGGAGCGCCAGGCGGCGCGCGAGTTCCTCAAGAAGGAGCGCGAGAGCGCGCCCCCCGAGCGTGGCGAGCGCGGCGGTCCGGGCGGCCCCGGCGGCCCCGGCGGATTCCAGCGCGGCCGGCGCGGCAACACCGAGCCGCCCAAGCCCGGTCCCAAGGTCACGCCGTCGGAGGTCAAGCGCTTCCCCGACGCGAAGCCCTATGACCTCGGCGTCATGCGCACGCTGTTCCTCGAGTTCGAGTCGCCCGACTGGGAGGCCGAGCTGGCCGAGTTCAAGAACACCGACGTCGACGTGCCCGCGCGACTGACGGTCGACGGCAAGGTGATCGAGGGAGTCGGCGCGCACTTCCGCGGCGCGTCGTCGTTCATGATGGTCGGCGCGGGCTTCAAGCGCTCGCTCAACCTCGACCTCGACTTCACCACCGAGGACGCGCGCTTCGGCGGCCAGCGCACGCTCAACCTGCTCAACTGCAACGGCGACCCGAGCTTCGTGCGCGCGATCGTGTACTCGACGATCGCGCAGAAGCACATGCCCGCGCCCAAGGTCAACCTGGTCAAGCTCGTGATCAACGGCGAGAGCTGGGGCATCTACGCCAACGCGCAGCAGTTCAACCAGGACATGCTGGCCGAGTGGTTCAAGGACCCGCGGGGTGTGCGCTGGAAGGTGCCGGGCAGCCCGCGCGGCGGCGGCGGCCTGAGCTACCGCGGCGACGAGCTCGCGGCCTACGAGCGCGAGTACGAGATCAAGACCAAGGACAAGGAACAGGCCGAGCGCGGCTGGAAGGCCTTGATCCGCGTGTGCAAGACGATCGCGGAGGTGCCCGCGGACAAGCTCGAGCAGGAGCTGGCGCCGATCTTCGACGTGCAGGGAGCGCTGTGGTACCTGGCGCTCGAGAACGCGCTGGCCAACAGCGACGGCTACTGGACGCGCGCCAGCGACTTCAGCCTGTTCCTCGACACGCAGGGCGTGCTGCACGTGATCCCGCACGACATGAACGAGTGCCTGATGGCCGGCGGCGGACCCGGGCGCGGCCCGGGCGGCGGTCCGCCAGGCGGGCCGCCTCAACCCGGCGAACCGGGTGCCCCGCGCACCGGCGGCGGCGAACCGCGCGGGATCGTCGCGCAGGAACCGCCGGCCGGCGGGCCGCCGCAGGGTCCGCGCGGCGAGCGACCGCAGGCTCCGGGCGAGGGCGGTCGCCGCGGCGGCCCTGGCGCTGGCGGCGCGACGCTCGATCCGCTGGCGGGCGTCAACGACGCGAGCAAGCCGCTGCTCTCGAAGCTCCTGCTCGTGCCGGCCTGGCGCACGCAGTACCTGCGCAACATCCGCACGATCGCGGAGCAGGACCTGGCGCCCGAGGTGATCGACCCGCTGTTGAAGCGCTGTCACCAATTGATCGCCGCCGAGGTCGCAGCCGACACGCGCAAGCTCGACACGCTCGAGGCCTTCGAACGCTCGTTCGCGGCCGACGAGCCCGCGTCCGCGACGCCGCCCGCCGAGGGCGAGGAGCGCCGCGGCCCGGGCCTGGCGCAGCTGATCCGCGCGCGGCGCGCGTTCCTGCTGGGACACGCCGCGCTCAAGGACCTCCCGCCCGCGAAGGCGGGCCCCTCCGGCAAGTAGGCGCGTGGACGAGCCCTCGGCACTCAACGGCACGCCGCCGCCGGCCAGCGCGGGTGCCTTCGAACTCAAGGTGGACCTCCCGCCCGAACGCGCGGCGGAGGTCGCCGAGTGGGCGCGCGCGCGGCTCGTGCCGGACACGCACGCCGAGGCCGACGGCCTGTACCACGTGCACAGCGTCTACTTCGACACGCCCACCCTCGACGTGTTCCACCGCCGCGAGGGCTTCCGCGAGTTCAAGTACCGCGTGCGGCGCTACGGCAGCCAGGACCACGTGTTCCTCGAGGAGAAGCGGCGCGTCGAGGGCTTCGTCACCAAGCGCCGCTCGGCGGTCGACCTGGCGCAGCTCGAAGCGGCGCTGGGCGCGCGCGCCGAGAACTGGTACGTCGAGAAGCTGCGCGCCAAGGCGCTCGCGCCGGTGTGCGCCGTGGCGTACGAGCGCCTGGCGCTGGTCGGCGCGAGCAGCGGCCAGACCGTGCGCGTGACGCTCGACCGCCAACTCGTCGCGGCGCCGCTCGGGCGCGTCGGCTTCGCGCCTTGGCCGCCGGCCGACGCCACGCCGATCGCGCACACGATCCTGGAGCTCAAGTTCCCGAGTTCGCTGCCGGTGCTGTGCAAGGAGCTCCTGGCGCACTTCCGCCTCGCGCCGGGCACGGTCTCGAAGTACCGTCTGGCGCAGGTGGTGCTGGGGCGCGTCGACGCACCGGCGAATCGCTGAGAACGGAACCAGATGCCGACTGGATTCGAGGGTGGCGGCGCCGAGAGCGCGGGCGTCGAGTTCGAGCTGGCCTGGCCGGTGTTCCTGCGGCTGGTGCTGGCGGGCGTGATGGGCTGGGCGGTGGCGCTCGTGCACCGCAAGAGCAGCGACGTCGCGGTGCCGCACTCCTTCCGCGTGACGCTGGTGCTGCTGACGATCCTGATCGCCGGCGTGACGCAGATCATCGGCGACAGCGTGGCGCGCGCCTTCGCGCTGGTGGGCGCCCTGTCGATCGTCCGCTTCCGCACCGTCGTGCGCGACACGCGCGACACGGTGTACGTGATCTTCTCGGTCACGCTCGGCATGGCGATGGGCACCAGCCACTACTGGACCGGCGTGATCGCGCTCGTAGTGGTCAGCTGCGCCGCCTTCATGCTCAAGCCGATACCCGGCTCCGAATCGGACCCCTACCAGCTCTTGGTGCGCGTCAACCTGGGCCTGGCGACCGAGGACGTCCTGCGCCCGGTCTTCCAGCGCCACGTCAAGCGCTCCAGCGTGGTGCGCGTGGCCACCGTGCGCGGCGGGGCGGCGCTCGAGACGACCTACGACGTGTGGCTCGGCTCCGCCAGCGGCCCGCAAGTCGTGATCGACGAGATCAACCGGCTCGAGGGGGTCCAGTCGGCCGAGCTGGTCCTGAGCCGCGCCGAGGCTTGATCCCGCGCAGCCGAGCGGTCATGTTCGGCGCCCCCGATGACCCAGTATCAGCTCGACCACCTGAGCGCCCTCGAGCACGAGGCCGTGCACATCCTGCGCGAGATGGCCGCCGAGCGCGAGCGCGCCTGCCTGCTGTTCTCGGGCGGCAAGGACTCGATCGTGCTGCTGCGCCTGGCCGAGAAGGCCTTCCGCCCGGCGCGCTTCCCCTTCCCCGTGCTGCACGTCGACACCGGCCACAACTTCCCCGAGGCGATCGCCTTCCGCGACCGGCGCGTGGCCGAGCTCGGTGAGCGCCTGATCGTCGCCAGCGTCGAGGACTCGATCCGCCAGGGCCGCGTCGTCGACCCCAAGGGCCCGCGCGCCTCGCGCAACCGCCTGCAGACCACCACGCTGCTCGACGCGATCGCGGAGTACCAGTTCGACGCCTGCATCGGCGGCGGACGGCGCGACGAAGAACGCGCACGCTCGAAGGAGCGCATCTTCAGCCACCGCGACGAGTTCGGCCAGTGGGACCCGAAGAACCAGCGGCCCGAGCTGTGGAGCCTCTACAACGCGCGCCTGAACAAGGGCGAGCACTTCCGCGTCTTCCCGATCTCCAACTGGACCGAGCTCGACGTGTGGGAGTACGTCAAGCGCGAGCGGCTCGCGCTGCCCGAGATCTACTTCGCGCACCGCCGGCCGGTGTTCCTGCGCGACGGCATGCTGTACGCCGCCACGGCGGCGGTCGAGCGCCTGCCGAGCGAGACTCCCTTCGAGGAGCTGGTGCGCTTCCGCACCGTCGGCGACATGACCTGCACGGGCGCGGTGCGTTCCAGCGCGGTCACGATCGACGAGGTGATCCGCGAGGTCGCAGCCTCGCGCCTGACCGAGCGCGGCGCGACGCGCGCCGACGACCGCCAGACCGAAGCCGCCATGGAAGACCGCAAGAAGGAGGGCTACTTCTGATGTCCGCCGCCGGCGCGACGGGTGTGGCGATGCACAGGGGTGCGGAGCTCTTGCGTTTCTCGACCTGCGGCAGCGTCGACGACGGCAAGAGCACGCTGATCGGCCGGCTCTTGTACGACACGAAGTCGATCTTCGAGGACCAGCTGGCGCACGTCGAGGACGTCTCGCGCCGGCGCGGCGACGAGTACACGAACCTGGCGCTCCTGACCGACGGCCTGCGCGCCGAGCGCGAGCAGGGCATCACGATCGACGTCGCCTACCGCTACTTCGCGACCCCGCGGCGCAAGTTCATCATCGCGGACACGCCCGGGCACATCCAGTACACGCGCAACATGGTGACGGGTGCCTCGACCGCGAACCTGGCGATCGTGCTGGTCGATGCGCGTGCGGGCATCGTCGAGCAGACGCGGCGGCATTCGCTGATCGCCTCACTGCTGCGCATCCCGCACCTGGTGTTCGCCGTCAACAAGATGGACCTGGTCGGCTGGGACGAAGCGGTGTTCCGGCGCATCGAGGACGAGTTGCGTGGGTTCGCCGCGCGCCTCGACGTGCAGGACGTGGCGTTCATCCCGCTCAGCGCGCTCAACGGCGACAACGTCGTCGACCACGGGCACAGCTCGCCCTGGTACCGCGGGCCGTCGCTGTTGCACCACCTCGAGTCGGTGCACATCGCCTCCGACCGCAACCTCATCGATGTACGATTTCCGGTGCAGTGGGTGATCCGTCCGCAGAGCGCGGAACACCACGACTTCCGCGGCTACGCCGGACAGGTCGCGGGCGGGGTGCTCAAGCCCGGCGATGAGGTGCTCGTGCTGCCCAGCGGCCGGACCACGCACATCGAACGCATCGAGACCTTCGACGGGCCCGTGGACGAGGCCTGGGCGCCGATGAGCGTCACGCTGCACCTCGCGGGCGACACCGATGTCTCGCGCGGCGACCTGATCTGCCGGCCGAACAACCGGCCCTTCACCGGCCAGGACCTGCAGGCGATGGTGTGCTGGATGACCGAAGCGCCGCTGACGCCGAAGGGCCGTTACGCGCTCAAGCACACGACGCGCAACGTGCGCGCGGCGGTGACGGCGATCCAGTACCGCCTGGACGTCAACACCGGCCACCGTCAGGAAGGCGTGCCGAGCCTGGGCCTCAACGACCTCGGGCGGATCAGCCTGCGCACGACGGCGCCGATCTTCTACGACGAGTACCGCCGCAATCGCACGACGGGCTCGTTCATCCTGATCGACGAGACCACGAACAGCACGGTCGGCGCGGGCATGCTGCTGGCCGAGCAGCGCTGAGGCGAGCGTGGCCGCGCGCAGGGACGAGGGGCCGCGCGAGCTCGACCCGCTGAAGCGCGGGCTGACGCACAACCCCTTCGCGGGCCTGTCGGACAAGCTCGGCCCCGTCCCCGAACGCGCGCCGGACGCCCCCGCGCCGCCGGACGCGCAGGCGCAGCCCGCCGCGCCGCGCCCCAAGGCGATCACCGCGCGCGTCGACGTCCGGCGCGAGCGCGCGGGACGCGGCGGCAAGGCCGTGACGATCGTCGAGGGCCCCGCACTCGCCGGCCGCAAGCTCGAGGGCTACGCGCGCGAGTTGTCGCGCGCCCTCGGCACCGGTGCGCGCGTCGAAGCCGGCACGCTGGTGGTGCAGGGCGACCAGCCCGACCGCGTCGCCGCCTGGCTGGCCCAGCAGGGCTTCACGAACGTGCAGCGCGCGAACTGAAGACGTGCGCCACCAGTGCGACGCTGGCGGCCGAGGCGCCGGCCAGCTCGAGTTCTTCGCCGTCGCGGGCTTCCTGGACCCAGAGCGTGTCGCCGGGTTCGAGTTCGAAGGGCTGCTCCTCGTTCGAGACACGCACCTGCAACTCGCCCTGCGCGGCGTGCACCAGCACGTGGCCTCCGGCGAAGGTCTCGCGCCAGCGCCGCGCGCCGAGCGCCAGGCCCGCGAGCGTCGCGTCCCAGGCACCCCGGCGCACGATCACGTTGAAATCGTCGACCGGGCCGTCGACCAGCTCGGCGCGCGTCGGCTCGTCGCCGGAGAAGCGCAGCGTCTCGAGCCGGCGCAGGCGCGAGCGGCGGCGCTCGTCGCCCTGCAGCACGTGCAGGCCCTGGCCGCTGGTCACCAGCAACAGCCGCTCGAAGCCCGGGAAGCTCGAGAACGGCCCGTCCTCGACGATCGCCGCGGCGGACACGCGCCACTCGTAGTCGCCGCGCGCGAAGTCGGCGTGCTCCGGCCACAGCGCCAGCGTGCGCGTCGTGCCGCGGCCGTTCTTCCAGGGCGTGACGAGCGCGTCGGCGGGCGTCAGGTGCAGGACCTCGCGCATCAACCCTTGCGCAGGCCCTTGAACGAGCCGCCGCCCTGGAAGAGCGTGAACTCCTTGGCCTCGTCGTCGAACAAGAGGCGCACGTTGTCGTCGAAGTCGGCGCGGAACTCGCCCTTGCCCTGGAAGCGCAGGCGGAACGCACCCTGGCCGGGGGCGTCGGCCTGGGCCTTGAGTTGTTCGCCCTCCTCGTACACGCGCAGGTTCATGCCCAGCGCTTCCATGCGGTAGTTGCCGACGTACTTCTTGCGCTGCTCGGCGCTCAGCGGCTCGTCCTTGACCTTGGGCTTCTCGATGCCGAGCGCGACGAAGCACAGCTCCTCGGCCAGCTTGCCCGACGACACGCGCTCGCCGTTGCTGATCACCGCCACGTGCACGTCGCCCTCGGGGATCCAGGCCAGCATCGAGTTGAAGCCGTGGATGCCGCCGCCGTGCTGGATGCGCTGGCGGCCCTCGAACTGGTCGATCGCGAGGCCGAAGCCGTAGCCCGTGTCGCGCCCGCCGGGGAGCACGGTGGGGGCGGTCATCGCCGCGAAGCTCGCCGGGCTGACGACCTTGCCGCTCGAGAGCGCCATGCTCCAGCGCACGAGGTCGCCGGCGGTCGAGAGCAAGGCACCGGCGGCACCGGGCTGGCTCATGCCCAGCGGCTCGTCGTTCTCGAGGCCGAGCTTCGAGAGCCCGTAGCCCTGCGCGCGGTTCTTGATCAGCGCCTTGTTCGAGTCGTAGCGCGTGCGCGTCAGGCCCAGCGGCTCGAACTGCGTCTCGAGCAGGTGCTCGGCGTAGCTCTTGCCGCTGAGCTTCTCGAGCACCATGCCGAGCAGGTAGTAGCCGGTGTTGTTGTAGGCCCAGTCGGTGCCGGGCGGGAAGGTGAAGGGCTGGCCTTCGACCAGCGCCAGGAGCTCCTCGTGCGACAGCTCGAGCGGCCACTTCGCGACCCATTCTTCGCCGATGTCGGTGTAGCTCGGGATCCCCGAGGTGTGGTTCAAGAGCTGACGGATCGTGACCGTGTTGCCCAACAGGTCGAAGTCGGGCACGAACTTGGCGAGCGAATCGTCGAGCGTCAGCTGGCCCTGCTCGACGGCCTTCATGATCGCCGCGGCGGTGAACTGCTTGGTCACCGAGCCGATGCGGAAGCAAGTCTCGGCGTTGGCGGGCACGTCGAACTCGGCGTCGGCCAGGCCGTAGCCCTTGGCGAGTTCGAGCTTGCCGCGGCGCGCGATCGCGACCGAGAGCCCGGCGGCGCCCGGTTTGGCGAGCGCCTCGGCTGCCAGGGCGTCGACGCGCGCCTCGAGCGTGTCTTTCTGCGCGACCGGGGCCGCGGCGGCGGCGCTCGGACGCGGTGTCTGGGAGGGGAGGAGGACGAGCGGGATCAGGAGTGCGAGTTGCATGGTCACCTCGAAGGGCAGCGCTTGCGCGGGCCGCGACGCGTCATTTCTACCCGGTCTCAGGCATTCAGCGCGCCGGTGAGCTTCAGCACGATGATCGTGACGCCCATCAAGCTCTCGCCGGCGATGATCCCCGACGCCGCCGGCACGACGAAGCGCAGGGCGAGTTCCGGCCAGATCTTGCGCAGCAGCTCGGCCGCCAGGCCGCCCAGGAACATCATGATCACGTTCATGCCGGGCAGCACCATCGACAGCCCCAGGCCCGAGGGCGAGGGCACGAAGGGCTTGGCCCGCGGCGGCGCAAACTTCTCGAGCAGCGCCAGCACGATGCCCAGGAGCAGGCCCGCCAGGGCCGCCATGCGCGCCGCCGGGCCGATCGAGTCCAGGCCCGCGGCACAGGCCTGCGAGACGGTCTTCCACACCACGGCACCGGGCGCGGGCCACTCGGTGCCGCCGAGCTTGGCCGGGTCGTCGATCAACAGGTGGAAGGCGGGCACGATCACGGCCGCGCCGACCACCACGCCGAACAGCTGCGCGTAGAACTGCACGCGCGGGTTGCCGCCCAGCAGCCAGCCGGTCTTCAGCGTGGTCAACAGGTCCGCCGCGTGCAGTCCGACGCCGCCCGTGACGTTGGCCGACATGATGTTGCCCGACATGTTCCCGGGCGTGATCGCGCCGAAGACCATCTGCGTCACCGGTCCGAAGGCCTTGGTCGGCGTGACGTCGGTCTCGCCCGTGACGCGCGCTGCGATGAAGCCCATGATCACCGCCAACGGCAGCGCGACCAGCCCGGCCCACCACGGGATCTGGAACAGCCACACCATCAGCACGATGACGATCGGCGCGAGCACCGCGAAGCCGGCCGGGAACCACCAGGCCGGACACTCGACCGCTTCGATCGGGTGCGGGGCCTCGCGCTGCTTCCGCCCGAACATCGCGCCGAGTCCGCCGAAGGTGCGCGCCAGGCTGCGCCAGTCGAGCAGGAACGAGGTCAGGCCCGACGAGACCAGCATCGCCGCCCCCGGCCAGACGGTCCACGCCATGATCGACTTGTAGTTGACCGCCGCGATCAGGCCCTGCTCGAGCAGCGCCGGCGCGAGCACGGCGTAGGTCAGCACCCCGCCCAGCAGCAGCGACCACGCGGTGCGGAAGCTCATCAAGGCGCCGGCGCCGACCATCAAGAGGTCCGTCGTCAGCGACAGCGTCCAGTCCGCGGCCTTGCGACCCGCGATGCTGAACGGCAGGTGGATGGTCTCCGGCAGGTTGAACGGCATCCACGAGGCCTTCGCCGCCCGGAACCAGGCGATGACGCCCGTGACCAGCGCCGCGCCGCCCAGCGCATAAGCCTGCGACGAGCCGCTGCTGCGGCCCCCGGCCGGTTCGGCGTGGATCGTGCGGATCGTCTCGGCCGTCGCCGTGCCGGTCGGGAAGGCCAGCGCCTCCCTGTTGATCAGCTGGCGCTTGATCGGGATCGCGACGAAAACGCCGAGCGCGGCGATCACGGCGAACCAGGCGATCATGGCCACGATCGGCGGCTGCGTGGCGCCGATCATGATCAGCGCTCCGAAGGCCGCCATGTTGCCGCCGCCCGTCATGTAACCCGCGCCCGAGGCCACGGTCGTCAGCGTGTTGTTCTCGAGCGCCGAGAGCGGCTCGCGCGTGAGCCGGGTCGCGTGCAGGCCGCGGAACAGGGCGAAGGCCAGGATCGCGGCCGTGACCGTGACGCCCATCGACCAGCCCGCGCGGAAGAACACGTACATGTTCGACACGCACATGACCGCGCCGATCGCCATGCCCGCGAGGACCGCGCGGACGGTGAACTGGCGGACGTTGGGCTGGTAGGTCTGCGCCAGCCACTCGGATTCGGCGTCGTGAGCCAAGCTCTCTCTCCTCGACTCGGGGGGCGACAAGGGGGGCGACCGCGGGGGCGCGGATCCTACCAAGCGCACGCGCCCCGCTGGTGCTGCCAGCAGGGCGCGTCGAGCGAATCGAGCGAGCGTCGCGGTCTACTGGATCACGTCGCGCGTCGTCACGAAGTTCAGGCCGACCGGGATCAGCTCCGTGTCCGTGGCCGCCGCACCCAGCGTGCCGGTCTGCGCGTCGAAACTGCGCGTCTGGAGCAGGCCGTCGTAGCTGGCCAGGATCAGGTAGGCGCCCTGGGCCTCGAAGGTCAGGCTGTGGGCGTCGAAGGTGCCGCTGGCGACACCGCCCGGCAGGACGCTCAACAGGCCGTCGGCCGTCACGTTGGTCGAGTCGAGGTCGACCGCCAGGACCTGCAGCACGCCCGAGGCATCGTCATGGCGCACGATGTAGCGACCGCTGGGGTGCATGGCGATGTGGGCCTCGTTGCCCAGCGGGCCGGCGACGCCGATTTGCGCCAGCGCCGGCGTGGCCGTGTCGACGTCGAAGATCGCGATCACGCCCGCGCCCTCGCCGACCACGTACAGGAAGCGGCCCGACGGGTGGAAGAACGCGCGCGTCGCGCCGGACACGGCGGTGCTGGTGGTCGAGACGAAGCTCAGCGCACCCGTGGTCTTGTCGATCGTGTACAGGCTGACGTTGCTCGCGCCGTCGTTCGGCACCGCCAGGAAGCGGCCGGTCGGGTCGATCGCCAGCGTGCTCGGGTTGAAGTCGGCGGCGATCGTCGCGCCCTCGATCAGCGCACCGGTGTTCTCGTCGTAGGTGTAGGCCTGCACGCTGGCCGTCAGCCACAGCGACTGGTACGCGAAGCGGCCGGTCGGGTCGAAGCGCAGCGCGTCGACCTTGGTCGCCGTGCCGAAGTCGCCCAGGTAGCTCGGCACGTAGGCGCCGTCGTGCGTGAAGGCCTGCACGCAGCCGGTCGTCACGGGCGTGTTGTCGTCGCTGACGTAGACCAGGTCGTCGTAGGGGTGCGTGGTCACGTCCCAGCACGGGTTGACGCTGGCGACCTGCGCCACCGACACCGAGCTCAACAAGCCGCTCGGGCTGAGCGTGTAGCCGTGCAGCTCGGCCGAGCCCGCCTGGTTGCTGAGCGTGTACAGAGCACCGGTCTGGAACTCGGAGAAGTCCGCCGCCGGCTGCAGCGCGATCGACTCCGCGCCCGGGCGCACGGCCTGGAGGGGCGAGGCCGCCGGCACCAGGAGGCCGTCGCTCTCGATCTCGAAGACGTTCAACGGGCCGTTGTCGGTGACGGCGTAGAGCGCCGCGTGGTCGTCCGCGACCGCCAGCTGCAGACCGGGGTGGCTCAGGCTCACGCTCGGCGTCGTGTGCGGCACCGGCTCGCCGTCGAGGATGTCGAGCTCGAAGATCAGGACCTCGCTCGAGCTGGCGGACGCGGCGTACAGGAACTGGCCGTCGGCCGTGACGACCAGGTCGCGCAGGCCACCGACGCCCAGGGCGACGGGGCTCCACGGCGCAGGCGTCAAGGCGCCCGTGTTCTGGTCGACGTCGAGGCCGCGCAGCGTCGCGTCGGTCAGCGAGCCGTAGTAGAGGTGCAGGCCGTCGGCGCTGCACACGAGCTCCTCGGGCGGGATGAAGCTGGCGTAGGCCGCGGTGGCGCTCAGGGCGCCCGTGCCCGGATCGCGCGTGAACAGGCTGACCTGATCCGGCGCGCCGGTCTCGCTGGCGTACACGTACTGGCCGGCCTTGTGGATCGTCAGCGAGGCGCAGCTCTGGAGCGCGTCGACCGAACCCGGGACCAGCGCTGTCAGGGCGCCCGTGGCCGCGGCGATCGAGAACTGGTGCAACGCACCCGCGGCGGTGGCGACGTACAGGTTGCCGCCGCTGGGGTCGACCGCCAGGTCGACGATCGCGTCCGCGCCGACGCTGGCCGTCGAGGGCGCGCCCGTGATGCGGCCCGAGCTCGGATCGAGCGCGAAGACCTGGATGTCGTCGCCGAGCCGGTCGGCTCCGTACAGGAAGGCGCCGCCCGGGTGGCAGGCCAGCAAATCGCACTCGGTGATCGTGGCGATGCCGTAGCCGGTCGAGCGCAGCTGCTCCGCGCCATCGCGCGCCATGTACGACGAGAGCGTGCCGTCCGTGCTGTTGGCGATGTAGACGCCCTGCGTCAGCGGCTCGTCGATCTGGATGTCGACGTCGACGCTGACCGTCGCGGCCGAACAATCCGTGGCTTCGATCGTGATCTGCAGCGTGCCCGACACGATCGGCCGGCCGCTGATCTCGCCCGTGACGCCGTCGAGGCTCAAGCCGGTCGGCAGCGCGCCAGCGGTGATCGCGAAGGAAGTCGGCCCGCCGCTCAGGACCGTCGGCGCGAGGTCGCCCAGGTCGAAGCCGCGCGTGCCGGTGATCGTGTTCGTGCCGCCGTACTGGAAGTCCATCACCTGCAGCTCGACCTCGATCTCGATGTCGGCCGTGGCGACCCCCAGACCCGTCGTGGCACTGACGCGGTAGGTGGTCGCCGGCGTGGGCAGCGTCGGCGCGCCCGAGATCACACCCGTGTTGACGTCCAAACTCATGCCAGCCGGCAGCGCGGGGGTCACGGCGAAGGCGGTCGGCAGCAGCGAGGCCAACACCGGCTGGTTGGGCGTGATCGTGGCGCAGGCCGGGTAGGTCGGCGCGACGTCCGTGTAGGTGAAGGTCAGCGGGCCGACGCCGTCGCCACCGCCGCCGCTACAGCCCTGGGCCGCGGCGAAGAGGAGCGAACAGGCGAGAACGGTGCGCACGCGCAAGGTGGACTGGATCCGATGCATGACTGAACCCCCGATCGATGTGGGAACCGTCCCGTGGATCGACCGACACACAGCCCAACACTGAAATCTATTCGTGATCGTTCAGGACGGGCAGGTAGGGCGACGAGAAAGAACTTCACCCCCCCGCGGCGGCTGCTAGAAAGGCACTCCGCATGCCTGGATCTACTGAGAGCGCGCTGCAGCGCTTCGCGCGCGATCACGGGGGAGCGCCGCGTTTCGTCGTGCGCGCGCCGGGCCGCGTCAACCTGATCGGCGAGCACACCGACTACAACGGGTTGCCGGTGTTCCCGCTGGCGCTGCAGCTCGGAGTCGAACTCGTCGGCCGGCCGCGCGCGGACGGGCAGGTGCGCGCGACGAACACCGCTGCGCGCTTCACCGCGTCGAGCTTCGCACTTGCGCCGCGGATCGAGCCCGCGCCGGCGGGCGACTGGAGCAACTACCTGCGCGCGGCGGCGCAGCATCTGGTCGAGCGCCATGGACTGCGCCGCGGCCTCGACCTGACGGTGACGAGCGACCTGCCGTCCGCCGCCGGGTTGTCGTCCTCCTCGGCGCTGGTGGTCGCCGCGGCGCTGGCGCTCCTGGAGGCCAACGCGGTCGAACTGCCGCGCCTCGAGCTGATGCGCGCCTGCGCCGAGGCCGAGCGCTACGTCGGCACGCACAGCGGCGGCATGGACCAGGCGATCTGCCTCGCCGGCCGCCGCGGGCACGCGCTGGTGATCGACTTCGAGCCGCTGCGCTTCGAGGCCGTGCCGATCCCCGCCGACTGGCGCTTCGTCGTCGCCGACACCGGCGTGCGCGCCGAGAAGTCGGGGGCGGCGCGCGCGGCCTACAACCGCTGCACGGCGGAGTGCCGCGCGGCGCTCGAAGCGTTCCAGGCGGCGCGAGTCGTGCCGCCTGGAACGGACGGACCGGCGAGTTACGCCGAGCTCGCGGCGGCGCACGGCGCCGACGAGCTGTGTGAACGTGCCGCGCGATACCTCCCACCCGTGCTGCTCGCGCGCTTCCGCCACGTGCTGACCGAAGCCGCGCGCGTGCGCGCAGCGCGGGAGGCCATGCAGCGCGGCGACCTGCCGGGCTTCGGCCGGCTGATGGACGCTTCGCACGCGAGCCTGCGCGACGACTACCGCGTCAGCTGTGCCGAGCTCGACGAGCTGTGTTCCGTCCTGCGCACCGGCGGCGCCGCCGGCGCACGCCTGACCGGTGCAGGCTTCGGCGGCTGCGCCGTGGCGCTGTGCCGGGAACGCGAGATCGAGCCGCTCCTGGCCCGCGTCGAAGAGCGCTACCTGCGACCGCGCGGGCTCGAACCGCGCAACTCGCTGCTCGTGGCCGAAGCCAGCGACGGCGCGCGCGTCGAACGCCTCCGCACAAACTGAGCGCCGGCGGCTACTGCGGCGGCGTCAGCGTGAAGCGCGAGCGTTCGATGCGGCGCGCGCCCTCGGTCTCGATCGTGCGCACGAACTCGACCCGCTTGGGCGAGCCGCTGGCGAGGTCGAAGACGTGCGTCGTGCAGTCGTTGATCAGGAAGTGCGGGACCTCCGCATCCTTGGGCGGCGTGTCGCCGTTCTGGCGCGCCAGCTGCTGCAGCGCCTCGGTCAGCGCGCGGCGCGCCGTCGCGGGGTCCATCGTCAGCGTGTGCTCGAGCACCGCCTCGGGCGGCTCGGACTGCAGGCGCACCAGCTCGACCGCGCGGCGCGCGGGGAGCGAGCCGCCCAGCGGGCTGGGCAGCTCGGCGTCGGACTCGGTGCGCTGGCCCAGCTCGTACTCGCCTCCGCACCAGGAATGGAACAGACCCGGGTCGCGCAGCATCGCGCTGCGGAACAGCGGACCGTCGAGCAGGCCGGCGCTGACGTCGAGCGCGCGCTCGAGCACTTCGCGCGTCGCAGGGTCCTGGCCGAGCTGCTCGAGCAGCATGTGCTTGACCCGTGCGTGGTGCGCGCGGAACGACTCCAGCGCCCGGGCCTCGTCGGTGAAGCCGATCACCGAGCCTTGCGCATCGAGCTGCAAGTCGAGCGCGAAGCCCTCGTTGATCGAGGCGATGCTCGACGCCAAGCTCGCGGCCGCCGCATCGTCGGTCGCGACCGCCGTGCGCCCGAAAGTCCAGCGCACGACGAAGCCGCGTTCGTTGCGCGCGGCGTACTCGACCGTGATCGGCGTGGTCGAGACGTTGCGCTTGACCAGCTGCGCGCCCTCGTAATCCTCGCGCTCCTTGACGTAGCTCAAGGTGTAGCGCGTCCCCGCCGCCCAGTCGTGCGGCAGCAGCACGCGGGTCGAACTGCCGACCCGGACCGCCGGCTCCTGGGGTGTCGCACAGGTGGCGAGGCCAGGCGCGAGCAGCAGGACGAGGAGGTGCAGCAGCATGCTTCTTCCATCGACCGTCCGCCGGCGGCGGGCCAAGGGGAGATCTCGCCGGGGTCTCACCGCCGGCCCGCTGACGCCTCAGCGCCGCATCGAGAGCACCAGCGGTGCCGGCGAGCTCTGCACGGCCTCGAAACTCGCCCGGTCGGTCAGTCCGCGCCAGCCCTCGGCGATCAGGATCTGGGCCGTGATCGAGCCCAGCGGGTTGCCGGGGCCGGGGAGCACGACCAGCTCGGGTGCGTACTCGCGCAGGCCGACGCGCACGGAGAGGCCGAAGTCGTAGGGCGTGACGACCTGCGTGCCGAAGGTGTAGTCGCGCAGCGCGGCGACGTCGCTCGACCAGGGCGTGAAGCGCGCGCCGCGGCCGTCGATCAAGGTCACGCTCGGCGCGCGGAACGCGGTCGTGGTGAAGCGCGCGCGCGCCTTGGCGGCGACGTCTTCGAGCAAGGGCGTGTGGTAGGGGCCGTGGCCCATCAAGCGGAACGGGTAGGCGTTCTGGCCGAGCTTGACCTTGGGCAGCGTGCGCAGGAGGTGCGCGATGCCGGCTTCGGTGCCGGCGAGCACGCTCTGGCCGCCGAGCAGGATCGAGGGCCAGGCTTCGCCGTTCGAGCTCGCGAGCGCCGCGCGCACGTTCTCGATCAGCGCGGCGTCCGGGCGCCAGTCCTCGCCGACCTGCGGGTAGAGCACCTGACCACCGCCGCCGCCTTGCACGGCCTGCGCGTGCTCCTGCTGCAGGATCGAGAGCTCCTGCATGATGCGGAAGCCGTCGTCGAAGGAGACCGCACCCGCCACGGCCAGCGCGGTGTACCAGCCCATCGAGTTGCCGCCGATGGCGACGACCTTGTGCGTGCGCAGCGCCTCCGCGGCGTCGAGCATCGACACCAGCCAGATCAGCGGCGAGACGTTGCGCGCCTCGAGGTGCACGGCCGGGTTCCATTTCGCCGCCTGGTCGAGCTCGAGCAGCGGGACGAGGCCGTACTCGCGGCGCAGTTCCTCGGCGCGCAGCACCCAGGGATGCTCGGGCGGCAGCGAACGCAGCGACCTCTCGGTGTAGGAGCCGCGGCCGGGGCACAAGAGCAGGGCGCGCTTCATCGCACGAGCTCCTGGGCGGCCGCCAGGATCTCTTCTTCCTGCACGAGCACACACGCCGTCGCCGAGCCGAGCGGCACGTAGCTGTCGGCCGCGCGCACGCTGCGCAGCGGCCGGCCCAGACTGCGCTCGGCGAGGTGCGCGATCACGGCGTCCGCGATCCCGCCGCCCGTAGCGCGGCACTCGTCGACCACCAGCACCGCGCCGCAGGCGCGCGCGTGCGGCTCGAGCTCGGCCAGCGGCAGCGGGCTGATCCAGCGCAGGTCGATCACGCGCGCCTTCTTCCCCGTCTCGCGCTCGAGCTGGCGCGCCGCGCGCAGCGCGAGGCGCAGGCCGTTGGCGTAGCTGACGATCAACAGGTCGCTGTGCGCCGGCCCGTACACCCCGAGCTCCCCGGGGAACAGGGCCGCGGGCGGCGGCGGGTAGTCGAACAACCAGGCGTTGTCGTTGTCCTCGTACAGGTCCTTCTCGTGATACAGCGCGATCGGCTCGAGGAAGCACACCACGCGCCCGCAGGCCGCCGCCGTCGCGATCGCGCCGCGCAGCATGCGCGCCGCGTCGTCGCCGCGCGCGGGGATCGCCAGCATCAGGCCCGGGATGTCGCGCAGCGCGCCGAAGCTGTTGTCGTTGTGGAAGTGGCCGCCGAAGCCCTTCTGGTAGGCGAGGCCCTGGATGCGCACGACCATCGGGTTCAGGAACTGGCCGTTGGAGAAGTAGGACAAGGAGCAGGCCTCGCCGCGCAGCTGGTCGAGCGCGTTGTGCAGGTAGGCCAGGTACTGGATCTCCGGCAGCGGCAGGAAGCCGATGTGCGCCGCGCCCTGCGCGATGCCGAGGATCGCGGTCTCGTCGAGCAGCGTGTCGAACACGCGCGCCAGGCCGAAGCGCTTCTGCAGGCCCTGCGTCACGCCGTAGACGCCGCCCTTCTTGCCGCTGTCCTCGCCGAACAGGAGCAGCTCCGGCCGGCGCAGGAACTCGTCGTGCAGCGCGTGGTTGATGTGCGCCGCCATCGAGCGCCGCGCCGGGCTCTTGACCGTCTCGGGCAGCTGTTCGCCCCAGTGCGCGACGCGCTTGGCCGCCTCGAGCGGCCGCGCGGCCTCGGCGCGCACCGCCGCCTCGTCCCAGCGTGCCAGCGGCGCCATCACCGCGGCGCGCGTGGTCAACTTGGGCCGGCGCGCGCACTCCTCGGCCACGGCCAGCACGCGCTCGCGCGTGTCGGCCAGCAGCGCCCGCAGCGCGGCCGGCGTCGCCGCGCCGCTGTCGACCAGCCGCCGCGCGTTGCGCAGCAACGGATCGCCGCGCTCGATCGCCTCGATCTCCTCCAGCGTGCGGTAGGTGGTCTCGACGTCGCTGCCGGCGTGGCCCCACAGGCGCGTCACCTTGAGATGGAGGAAGGTCGGCGTGCGCGTCGCACGGCAGCTCTCCAGCGCCGCGCGGCAGGTGTCCCACAGCTCGTCGAGCTCGCCCGCGGCGCGGAAGTAGCGCAGGTTCGGCTGGTTGGCGAAGGTCTCCTCGATCCAGTTGGCCGGCGTGTCGACCGAGATGCCGATGCCGTTGTCCTCGCACAGGAACAGGATCGGGCAGGGGCTGCCGCGCTTCTTGGCGTAGCGCGCGGCGCTGAAGCCCGAGAGCGCGGTGCAGTGGTTGGCCGAGGCGTCGCCGAAGGAGCACAGCACGACCGCGTCGCTCGGCACGTCGGTGGCGATGCCCTGGCGCTTCGCGCGGCCGAGCGCCGAAGCCAGGCCGACCGCCTTGGGCAGGTGCGAGGCGATGGTCGAGGTCTGCGGCGGCACCCACAGGCGGCGCGAGCCCCAGACCTTGTGCCGGCCGCCGCTGATCGGATCCTCGCTCGAAGCGCAGAAGGAGAGCAGCGTGTCGAAGGTCGGCGTGACCCCGTGCGCCCGGCGGCTGCGCGCCATCATCAGGCCGCCGGAACGATAGTGCAGGAAGCAGGGATCGTTGGTGCGCAAGAGCGCGCCGAGGATCGCGTTGTCCTCGTGGCCCGCGCTGGAGATCGTGTAGAAGCTGCGATTCGTGCGCTTGAGCTCGCGCGAGGCGACGTCGAGCGCGCGCGAGAGCACCTGGTCCTCGAAGAGCTCGACCGCTTGGCGCGCGCTCAGCGTCGAGCCCGGACGCAGCGGCGCGTCGGGCTCCAGCGGAACGGCCGCCGGCTCGGCCGTGGCGAGGTAGGCGTCGAGGTTCGACTCGACGACGGCGACGCGATTCGTGCTCATGCAGGGGGGGGCGCGCCGCCGGGAGCCGGTCGGGCGGGCGGGAGAGACTATCGGAGCTCCGGAAACGCGTCCACGCGCGTGGCGCGTCTCACAGCGCGCCATCGAGCCAGGCGCCGACCGAGCACCCGCTCATGCGCACCTGGCCCCCTGCGTCGCGGCAGAAGGCCTGGAAGAAGCGCCGCGAGCCGAGCACGCCCGGTCCGAGGTCCGCGAGCGGCAGCGCCGTCGTCAGCACCCCCGAAGCGGGGATCGTGCCCAACGGGATGCGGCGCATGCTCGGCCCGACCAGGATCGCGCCCTGGATCGTCGGCAGGACGTTCAGCTGGCAGCGCGTCGACACGAGCAGCGTCGCGGTCTCGCCCGGGACGCCGGTGACCGTCACGCTCATCGCGCTGAACTCGCGCGTCAGAGCATCGACGGAGAGCTCGCGCCGCGGTCCCGGTAGCAGGTTCAGCGCCGCGCCGATCACCGCGTCCCCGGGGCTGCCCGCCGCACCGGCGGCGGCGCCGCAGCCGGCGTTGGCCGCGCCGCCCGCACCGCCCGCGCCGCCGAGCACGCTGGCCTCGACCAGCGTCACGCTGATCGGCACGGCGGAGGCGATGCCCGGCCCGCCCGTTCCGCCGGGCTGGCCCGGAATCGGCCCCGGGAAGCAGCGCGCGCCGACGCCGTTGCCGCCGCTCCCGCCCCTGACGAGCGAGCCCTGCAGCGCCAGCGAGCAGGCGTCGAGCACCTGGATGCCGGCCGCGCCGCCGCCCGGCCCGATCGTCGTCACCTGGCCCATCAGGAAGCCGTGGAAGCCGCGCCCGCCGTCGACCGTGGAGGCGTCGAGCTGCAGCTGCGAGTTCGAGATCACGATGCCCGGGCCGGCTTGGCCGACGTTCGCGGCGAGGCCGCCGTCGAGATCGCAGTGCGAGAGCGCGACATCGAAGCAGTTGGCGATGCGCAGGGGCGTGGCGGGCACGCCATTGAACGGGAAGATGCCGGTCAGCGTCAGCTCCTCGAGCCGCACGTGCCCGGCGTTGTCGTGCACGTCGAAGAGGAAGGGGTCGTTCGCGGTGCGCGTGAAGTTGCGCACGCCGCAGGCCTGGCCGGCCGCGAGGTTGCGGATCTCGACCGGCGAGACCAGCACGGGCGCGGGGCCCTCGCCGAGGATCGTCAGCGCCTTGCCGTCGACCACGAAGCCGTCCGCGGACGCGGAGCGCACCAGCACGATGTCGCCGTCGACGGCCGCGTCGATCGCGGCCTGGATCGTCGGCTGCGTGGCGGCCGGACCGCCGACCACGTGGACGTCGCCGGCACTGGCCGGCGCGGCGAGCAGGGCGAGGAATGCCAGGCGCATGAGGACCTCCGGGTGGGCTCCCGAAGGGTAGTCGGATTCGCGCCGGAGCGCCGCAGCCCAGGCGCAGCGCCGGGCCAACCCGGGCTCAGCGCCGGGCCAGCTCGCCGCGCACGCGCTCGCACTCGCGCAGCACGCGCAGCGCGTTCTGGCCCAGGACCTTCAACACGTTGGCCTCGCTCCAGCCGCGGCGCAGCAGCTCGGCGGTCAGGGCCGGGTAGCGGCTGACGTCCTCGAGGCCCACCGGGGTCGCGCCGATGCCGTCGAAGTCCGAGCCGATGCCGACGTGCTCGACGCCGGCGACGCGCGCGATGTGCTCCATGTGGTCGGCCACGCGCGTCAGCGGCACCGGCGGCAGCGGGTTGGCCTGGCGCCACGCTTCCAGGCGGCGACCGCGTTCGGCTTCGTCCTGCGTCTCGCGCTGCGCGGCGCGCATCACCTCGTAGAACCCCATCCCGATGCGCGCCGCCTCGGCGTCGACGAACATCGGCGCAAAGTTGACCATCACTAGGCCACCGTTGACGGTGAGCTCGCGCAGCACGTCGTCGGGCACGTTGCGCGGATGCGGAGTCAGGGCGTAGGCCGAGGAGTGCGAGGCGATCACCGGCGCCTTCGTGACGCGCAGCACGTCGCGCATCGTCTCGGCCGAGACGTGCGAGATGTCGACCAGCATGCCCAGGCGGTTCATCTCGCGCACGACCTCCTCGCCGAAGCGCGAGAGCCCGCCGCTGCGCGGCGCGTCGGTGGCGGCGTCGGCCCAGTCGAGCGTGTCGTTGTGCGTCAACGTCATGTAGCGCGCGCCCAGCGCGTGGAACTCGCGCAGCTTGTCGAGCGAGTTCTCGATCGCGTGCCCGCCCTCGATGCCGATCAGGCTGGCGATGCGCCCGGCGGCGGTGATGCGCCCGACGTCGTCGGAGTCCAGCGCCAGCTCGAGGTCGTCGGGGTAGCGCGCGCACATGGCGCGGATCAGCTCGATCTGCTCGCGGCAGTAGCGCGCGGAGGTGCCGCTCGCGATCTCCGAGGTCGGGATGTAGGCCGACCAGAACTGCGCACCCAGGCCGCCGGCGCGCATCCTGGGGATGTCGGTGTGGCCGTGGTCGAGGCGCTGCGCGATGTCGTAGCGCTTGAAGTCCGAACCGCGCCCGCGGATCTCGCCCGGCAGGTCGTTGTGGCCGTCGAACACCGGTGCGGCGGCGTGGATGCGCTGCGCTTGGGCGGCGAGTTCGTCGGCGCTGGGCGCGGAGTTGCAGGCGGGGAGCAGGGCCAGCAGGCAGAGCGCGGGGTGCTTCATTTCGTCCTCAAGGGGCCAGGCGCAGGACGGTCCACGCGCCGTCGACCCGCCGGTAGCGCAAGCGGTCGTGCAGCCGACTGGGCCGGCCCTGCCAGAACTCGATCTCGTCGGGCGCGATGCGGAAGCCGCCCCAGTGCGGGGGGTGGGGCACGAGGTCCTTGAAGCGCAGCCGCGCCTCGTCGACCTGTTGCTCCAGCTCGCGGCGGTTCTTCAGGATCGAGCTCTGCAGCGAGGCCCAGGCGCCCAGGCAGCTCTCGAGCGGGCGCGAGGCGAAGTAGCGCGCCGAGTCGGCGACGCTGAGCTTCGTGACGCTGCCGCGCACGCGCACCTGGCGCTCGAGCTCCTTCCAGAAGAAGCAGGCCTCGGCGCGCGGGTTGGCCTCGAGCTCACGGCCTTTCTGGCTGCGGTAGTCGGTGAAGAAGGCGAAGCCGCGCTCGTCGACGTGCTTCAAGAGCACCATGCGCACCGAGGGCGCGCCGTCGGGTGTCGCGGTCGCGAGCGCCATCGCGTTGGGCTCCAGGACACCGGACTTCGTGGCCTCGTCGAACCAGCGCTCGAACTGCCGGAGCGGGTCGCGGTCGACGCTGGCCTCGTCGAGCGCCGAGCCCCGGTAGTCGCGGCGCAGATTGGAGAGGTCCATCGGGCACTCACTCCTCGCGCTTCTCGATCTTGGCCCAGGTGTCGCGCAGCGTCACGGTGCGGTTGAAGACCGGGGCGCCGGGTCGCGAGTCGACTTCGTCGGCGACGAAGTAGCCCAGGCGCTCGAACTGGAAGTGCTGGCCGGGGCGCGCGTCGCGCAGGGAGGGCTCGAGGTGCGCGGCGGGCACCAGCTGCAGCGAGTGCGGGTTCAGGTTCGTCTTCCAGTCGACGCCCTCGGGCACGTCGTCGGGGAACTCGGCGCTGAAGAGGTGGTCGTAGAGCCGCACGGGCGCGGTGAACGAGGCCTCGGCGCTGACCCAGTGCAGGATGCCCTTGACCTTGCGTCCGTCTGGCGTCTGGCCGTGCGCGGTCAGCGGGTCGTAGCTGCAGACCAGCTCGACGATCTCGCCGGCGGCGTTGCGCTTGACCTCCTTGCAGGTGATGCACCAGGCGTAGCGCAGGCGCACCTCCTTGCCGGGCGAGAGGCGGAAGTACTTCTTGGGCGGGTCCTCGCGGAAGTCGTCGCGCTCGATCCACAGCGTGCGCGTGAAGGGCACCTTGCGCGTGCCCGCCGCGGGGTCCTCGGGGTTGTTGACGCACTCGATCCACTCCACGCGCCCGGCGGGGAAGTTCTCGATCGTCACCTTGAGCGGGTCGAGCACTGCCATCGCGCGCAGCGCGGACTTGTTGAGGTCGTCGCGGATCGAGTTCTCGAGCACCACCTTGTCGACCGTGCTGTTGAAGCGCGCCACGCCGATCGTGTCGCAGAAGGCGCGCAGCGCCGCCGGCGTGTAACCGCGCCGCCGGATGCCGCGCAGCGTCGGCATGCGCGGGTCGTCCCAGCCGCTGACGACCTTCGACTGCACCAGCTCGAGCAACTTGCGCTTGGACAGCACCGTGTAGGTCAGGTTCAGGCGCGCGAACTCGATCTGGCGCGGCCGCGCCGGCACCGGCAAGTGGTCGAGCAGCCACTCGTACAGCGGCCGGTGGATCTCGAACTCCAGCGTGCAGATCGAGTGCGTGATGTGCTCCAACGCGTCGCACTGGCCGTGCGCGAAGTCGTACATCGGGTAGATGCACCACTTGTCGCCCGTGCGGTGGTGGTGCGCGTGCAGGATGCGGTAGAGCACCGGGTCGCGCAGGTTGGGGTTGGGCGACGCCATGTCGATCCGGGCGCGCAGCGTGCGCGCGCCGTCGGGGAACTCGCCCGCGCGCATGCGGCGGAAGAGGTCCAGGCTCTCGGCCGGCGCGCGCTCGCGGTAGGGGCTCGGCCGGCCGGGCTTGTCGAGCGTGCCGCGGTACTGGCTGAGCTCGTCGCCCGTCAGGTCGCACACGTAGGCCTGACCGGTGGTGATCAGGTGCTCGGCAAAGCCGTACAGCTGGTCGAAGAAGTCGCTGGCGAAGAACAGGTTCTGCCACTCGAAGCCCAGCCAGCGCACGTCGGCCTGGATCGAGTCGACGTACTCCTGCTCCTCCTTGGTCGGGTTCGTGTCGTCGAAGCGCAGGTTGCACTGGCCGCCGTAGCTGCGCGCCAGGCCGAAATTGACGCAGATCGCCTTGGCGTGGCCGATGTGGAGGTAGCCGTTGGGCTCGGGCGGGAAGCGCGTGTGCACACGACCCTGGTTGCGATCCGCCGCGAGGTCCTTGTCGATCTCGTCGTGGATGAAGTGGCGGTGCGCCTCGCGGCGCGTGGCGGCGTCGTGCGCGCCGTGGGCATGCGGGTCGTGCGTCATGGGCGCGGCGAGAATACCGTCTAGCCCTTCCAGCCGGGATGCAGCACCTCGGCCGCCCCCGCCGCCGCGCCGTAGTCCGCCAGCGACAAGGGCGCCACCTCGTCGCCGCCCGTCCCGCCCGAACGCCGCGCCGGCACGGTGGTGTACAGCGCGCGCTCGAGGTACTCGGCGAAGAAGGCCTGCTCGGCGCGCTCGATGGCCGGCACGCTGAAGCGCGGCTTCTCGCGCAGGCCGGCGAGGTGCGCGACCGGCGGGTCGGCGAGCTTGCCGATCAGCTCGGCCTGCGCGCGCTGGAAGTGCGTGCGGAAGGCGCGCGGGCCGAACTCCAGGAAGTGCAGGAAGGTGTGGTGCGTCGAGTTGGCGCCCGCCCAGGGGTAGGGATGCAGCGCCCAGGGTTCGGACATGCGGCTCAGCGCGCGCTCGATCAGCGCTTCCGATTCCTGGCCGCGCCGGCCGCGCGTGTGGGTGTACAGCGCGTAGAGCCGCAGCTCGTCGCCCTCGGCCCAGTAGATCTTGCGCACGCCGTAGCGCGCCGGCTCCTGCGCGATGTGCGAGCCGGCCTCCAGGCCGAAGCGCCCGACGATGAACAAGTCGACGTACTCGGCTTGTTCCTCGATCCAGCGCAGCGTGTCGAGCGCCTCCTCGACGGATTCGTCGGGGTGGTCGGTGAAGGTCATCCACTCGGTCGCGATGCCGGCCTCGTGGAAGGCGCGGTTGACGGTGGTCATCGTCTCGCGGTCGCAACCCTTGCGCATCAGCTCGAGGATGCGGTCCGAGCCCGACTCGATGCCGAAGGCGGCCGAGCGCAGGCCCGACTGCGCCAGCAGCTGGCAGCGCTCGGGCGTGAAGTACTTCTCGATCTTCAGGTCGCTCGACCAGCGGATCTTGACGCCCTTGTCGAGCAGCGCCTGCGCCAGGCGCACGGCGTAGGAGGGCGAGAGCACGTCACATGAAATGTAGAAGTTCCGCACCCCGTGGCGGCGCGCCAGCTGGCCGAGCTCGACCGCCGCGACCTCGGGCGGGATCTCGCGGTAGCTGGCCGTCGCGGTCTCGGCCAGGCCGTAGTAGCAGAACGAGCACTTGCCCCAGTAGCAGCCGCGCGTCGGGGCGTAGAGCAGCGTGCGGCTCGGCGCCCAGTAGCGGTCGAGGTCGAGGTCGGAGTAGTCCGGCGCCACCGCCTCGCGCAGGTCGAGCGTCCAGCGCGGGCCGAGGTGCGGCAGCTTCGTCGCCGGATCGACCGCCATCAGGTTCGGGACGTCGCGCAGGAGCTCGAAACGCGCTGCGCCCGCCGCGGCGCGCCAGGCCTTCACGCGCGGCAGCAGCACCTCGAGCGTGCGCTCGCCCTCGAACAGGCCCAGCGCGTCGACGAAGCCCAGCAGGCGCAGCTGCAGCGCGGGCTCCAGGTGGATCGCGATCTGGTGCAGGCCGGGTCCGCCCAGCGCCAGGAAGGCCTGGGGTGCCCGCGCGCGCAGGAAGCGACACAGGTGCAGGGCCTCGGGGATCTGCGAGGGGAAGACCACCGAGATGCCCACGAACTCGAGCGCCGAGACGTCGACGGGCGGCGCCTCGCCGTCCTCCCAGCTCCACGTCGCGGGGTCGGGGAACCACTGCTCGTAGAACGCGGTCAGCGGGCTGTCGTCGCCCGCGGCGTACTCCTCGAGCAGGTCGAAGCTCCAGGGCACGACGTTGTGCGTCGCCTGGTTGAAGCCGAAGCGGAACGGCCAGCAGGCGGTCGAGAGCGCCTCGAAGTAGCCCTCGACCACGCGACGCGTGCGCGAGTAGGTCGCCGCGTCGTAGAAGTGCTCGCGCGACTGGAAGACCGCGGGGGGGGAGGGGTCGCAGCCGATCGCGCGCTCGATCTTGGGCCGCGACTCGACGATCGAGCGGTACTCGCGCTGCTCGTCGAAGGAGAGCTCCTGGCGCCGGTTGAGGTCGACGAAGCGCGAACCGATGCGCCGGCCGACCAGCTCGAGCGCCGCCGGGCTGAACAACCAGTGCGCCGCCTCGACGTTCAGGTCCAGCGTGCGGGCGTCGAGTCCGCGCGCGCGCAGCCAGCCCTTGAGCGTCGGCAGGCTGACGTAGGGTTGCGTCGGATCGGCGAAGGGCGGGTGGACGAGCAGGTGCACCCGCCCATTCTTGTGGCGGAACGGCCGGGATCCAGGACAGGCCGCGAGGAATTCGCATCTTGAGGTCCGCGGCCCCCGGGCCCAAGCAGGGCCGCGATTCGATCCCGGGACGGGTCGAATTCGGGAAACGCGTCCGCGGCCCAAGGGGTCGATCGGGGCGCTCCGGCGCCGGTTGCGCAGCGCAGCCGACGGCTGGAACAAGATCTGCTGCAATCGCCATAACCTGATGCCCCACATGGTCTTGACGGACCGTCCCCGGGCACCAGGAAAAACTTTCCGGGTCCCCGCGGGGGGGCAAAACCCGGCCCGGCACACATTTTACAACTTCCTAAGGCCTGACGAACTGGCCATTTGCGATGTCCTTTTGATCTTGGAGTGCGCAAAAAAAGCCGAGCTTCCCCGACCCGCTAGAATGGCGCGAGCCGGAAACGGGTTGCAGGACTCGGACGACGGCTCGACGAGACGCGGCATGGGCTGCGCTCGCGCGCCGCTCGGTCGGGGCCTGTGGCAGCTCCCCGCGCAGGTGGACGAGGCCTTCCCGTCCCTCCTTCGCTCACGCAGGGACTCGCGACATCCCACACGTCCTCACACCACCCACGAGATCCCCATGATCGGAAGAGATGCATCGCGCGCTCACGCGACGGGGTGGACGTCCGTCTCTACGGACTCCGGGCCTCGGGGTCCGTTGACGGGACGCGGCCGCAGCGCGCGCGCGCGCCGCGGTGCGGCGCTGGTCGAGTTCGCGCTGGTGGCGCTGGCCTTCTACCTCTTGCTGGCCGGCACGATCGAGGTCGGCCGCATGGTCTTCTCGCTGCAGGCGCTGCAGAACGCGGCGCGCGTCGGCGCGCGCGAGCTGGCCCAGATGGAGCTGCCGGCGACCGCGACCTTCGAAGAGGCGCTGCGCGATCCCTTCGTGCGCGAGACCGTCTTCGATCCGGGCCTGCTGGTGCTGGACGTCTCGAACATGTCGGAGGTCGAGGTCCAGGCGACGCTCGACAACCTGCCGACGATCAACCGCATGCTCGTGCCGCTGATGCTGCGCGAGCGGGTGAACATCGGCGAAGGCGAGAAGGACTACTTCCGCTACCCGGGCGCTGTCGTGCGCTTCACGAACCCGGGCCCCTTCGATCCGCAACGGACGGTGGTCATCCCGCGCGTCCTCGAGCGCGACGGCGAGGGCTCCGAGACGATCGACTTCGTGCCGGTGGTCGAGGAGATCCGGCCCTCGGAGGACCCGGCCGAGGCGCCCTTCAGCATGATCTCGGCCGGCCGCCACCGCGGCCTGGTCGCGCTGCGCATCAACTACCCCTACCAAGCCGCGACGCTCGCGGCGCACCGCTTCAGCGGCGGGGTCAACGTCCCTGTTCAAGCCAACGACGGCGCGGTGCAGCAGGACGCACCGCCGCCCGGCGGTGCCGTGCTGGTCCCGGTCAGCGGGGGCAGCGGCATCTACTCCGGCCCCTACGGGCTGGGACACCAGTTCGCGCTCGGCAGCGAGGTGCGCCCGTTCAGGCGCCTGCTCTCGGCCCAATCCATGTTCCGTCGCGAGGTCTTCTCGCGCTGACGCCCGCACCGATCCCGGCACCACACCACGAGCACATCCATGGCAGACGACAAGAACAACCCGAGGCGGCGCGGTCGGACTTCCGGCAACAGGGCCTTGATGCTGGCGGGCCTGGTGCTCGTCGGCGTGGCGGGCGCGGTCGGCACGCTGCTGCTCGTCAACGACGGCTCGCTGTTCGGCAAGGGCTCGAGCACGGTCCAGGCCGGCTCGAACGACGACGACGACGAGGACCACGAGGGCCAGGTGGCGGTCTACATCTCGGCGCGCCCGATCGAGGCCTACGCCGCGGTGCAGACCGAGGACCTGCTCAACGCGCAGTCCAAGCAGCTGGCCGTGAAGTGGATCGAGAAGGACAAGGCCGCGCAGGCCGGCTTCATGACCGACCTCAACGCGATCCGCGGCCGCGTGATGGGGCGCGACAAGGGCACGGGCTTCGCGTTCACCGAGGCCGACTTCCTGCCCAAGGGCACGCGGCCCGGTCCGTCGGCGGCGCTCGAGGCGGGCATGCGCGGCGTGTGGGTCGAACCCGATCAGGTGCAGGGCCTCGACAGCCTGCGCCGCGGCGACCGCATCGACCTGGTGGCGATGGTCAAGGTCAAGGAGACGCGCACCGCGGCCAACGACCCGCGCTTCGTGTCGCCCGGAGCCGCGGCCTCGCTGGCCGACGAGAACGCCTGGAAGACCTCCAAGCGCCAGCTGGTCAAGAACGGCAAGGTCGTCGTGCCCTTGCCGACCGACGCGACCAAGCGCAAGGGCCGCAAGGTCTTCGTGCAGGTCGCCGAAGGCGAAGTCGACGAGCTCTCGAACGCGCTGGGAGTCGGGGCCGAGATCGTGTGCTACCTGCGCTCGGGTCAGCCCGGCAGCGGCGACACCGACCTGCCCGCGCCCGAGCGCCCGCCCGCGATGGACACGATCGAGGTCATGCAGGGCGGCAAGACCACCACCGTCGCCGTGCCGGCGACCAAGCCGAACTGAGCTGACGAAGGGCCCCCAGGAGACGGAGATGCGATCCCCGCGGACGACGAACACAGCGCGCGCGCACAGCACCCGGGCCGGGACGGTCCTGGTGCTGTTCGTCGTGCTGGTGTTCGCGCTGCTGGGCGTCGCGGCGCTGGCGATCGACATGGGCTTCGCCTCCCTGTCGCAGGCGCAGATGCAGACCGCGGCCGACACGGCGGCGCTGGAAGGCGTGCGGCTGCGCGACTTCTACGAGTACCGCTCCCAGGGCGATCCCTACCGGCGCCCGCGTGTCAGCGAGCTGGTGCAGCAGGTCTTCGACGACGACTTCCACCCGACCACCGGCACCGTCACCAGCACCGAGCCCTTCGCGCCGCCCGCGCTGCCGCCCGACGACGACGACGCGCTCAAGCTCGGTGCGGGGCCGATCTACCGCACCAGCGGCGGCATCGGCGACGCCCAGGTCGGCCAGCTGCTCGAGGTGCCGGACAGCGCCGCGAGCATGAACCAGGTCGAGGCCTGGGTCGACGATCCGCGCCTGCACGGCAACGCCCGCAACCTGGCGCACGGCGACATGCTCAGCGGGAGATACAACGTGTTCGCGGAGCACCGCGAGCAGGCCGACTACCTGCGCGACGACTTCACGCCCGCGCCGACGACGCCGACCAACCCCTACGAGAGCTGGCGCTCGATCGGCTTCCTGGTGCGCCTGCGGCGCACCACCGGCGACAACCCGCTGGACGAGGCGTCGGGCATCAGCACGCGCGGCTTCTCGCTGCCCTTCCTGTTCGGGATGGGTGCCGGCATCCGCGGGTCGAGCACGGGCTACAACCCGCGCCGCGACGGGCTGACCGTGCGCGCCGCGGCGATCGCCGTCGGCCGGCCGGCGCTGAGCGCCGGACCGCAGCCGCGCAACCTCGACGGCTCGCCGTTGCTCGATCGCATCGGGCGGCCGATGCGCGGCGTCGGCTACTGGTACTTCCCGGGCGGCACGGGCGCGCCCGAGCTGCGCCGCCACGTCACGGTCGCCTGGGCCAAGAGCTTCTGGGCCGACACGCTCCCGGACTACTCGCACGACCCGATCCCCGAGGTCGGCAGCACGCAGACGCTGCGCGTGCGTGCCGACGGCGCGGTCGAGTTCCGCCCGAACGCGAGCCTGGTCGAGATCGTCGGCCACTTGATGGTCGCGCCCTGCGACCAGACCACCGAGACCAGCGTCTGCCGCGGCTCGATCGGCACCTGCGCCGGCGACTTCGTCGGCATGGACCTGAGCCAGCCCCCGTACTCGCTGTCGCAGGCCGAGCTGCACGCGATCGTGCAGGCCGCCGGCTACTCGGCCTGCTACATGCCGGTCTACGCCTCGATCGCCGCGCCCGGCGGCGGCAGCTCCAAGCGCATCGTCGGCTACGTGTACGGCGGCCTGAGCGGCGGCGCGGCCGGCAACCTCTCGATCGCCAAGGGCCTGACCGACGGCACGGACGAAGGCGCCTGCCAGGTGATCATCGCGCCCGACAACGCCAGCGCCACGCTCTCGCGCCAGTCCGCCGTGCTGGCCGCCAGCGAGTGGAACCAGATCTTCGAACAGTGCCTGCAGTTCGCCTACCCGAACGGCAACCCCTCCTACGCGTGGCAGAACGTGCGACCCGGGACCGTCCTGGCGCCCGTGCTCGCGCGCTGACCACGAAACGAACACATGGAAACGACTCCCCAGATCCTCGTCGTCGGCTCCGACCCGCTGCTGCGCGGCGAAGTGGAGGCGGCCGTCTCCGCCCTGCGGCGCTGGCGGCCGGTGACGCACTTCGTGCAGACCTCGCGCCAGGCGATCGAGGCCGCGCGCAACCGTCGGCCGGAGGTCGTGTGCGTGCAGATCGAGGCCGATCCGCGCGCGCTCAAGACCTTCGCCGAGGAGATCTCGGCCGTGGCCCCCGGCTCGGCCGTGGTGGCGCTCTACCGGCCCGAGAACCTGGGCTTCGGCGAGAACGAGCACCAGGTGATCATCGAGGCCATGCGCGCCGACGTGCAGGACTTCCTGCGCCGGCCGCTGACCGCCAACGAGCTGCAACAGCTGCTCGACCGCCTGCTGCGCAAGCCGCAGGAGACGCGGCGCGAGATGGGCAAGGTGATCTCGATCGTCAGCAACAAGGGTGGCGTGGGCAAGTCGACCGTCTCGGTCAGCGTGGCCTGCGCGCTGGCCAAGCGCCTGCCGCCCGGCAAGGTGCTGCTGATCGACGCCTCGCTGCACCTCGGCTCGTGCGCCCCGATGCTCGACCTGACGCCCGAGACGGGCCTGGCCAGCGCCGCGCGCGAGAAGCACCGCCTGGACGAGACGCTGGTGCGCAAGCTGGCGGTGCGCCACGAGTGCGGCCTCGACCTCCTGGCCGCGCCGATCGACGCGGTCGACGCCTCCGACATCGACGACGAGGCCATGTCGCGCACGGTGACGCTGGCGCGGCGCACGTACGACTACGTGATCGTCGACACCTTCCCGATGCTCGACGGGCTGATCATGGCCGTGCTGGACCTGTCCGACCTGGCCTACGTCGTGGTGCAGAACACCGTGCCCAACGTGGTCGGCGCAGCGCGCCTCTTGCCGGTGCTCGAGCACGTCGGGTTCCCCAAGGAACGCACGCGCGTGATCCTCAACAACAACTTCGAGCGCGCGCCCGGCACGCTCTCGATCAGCGACGTCGAGGGCCGCCTCGACCGGGCCGTCGACCACGAGCTCCCGTACCAGAAGAAGCTGATCACCGCGCTGAACACCGGCCGGCCCTACGTCCTGGGCGCGACGCAGCTCTTCGGCTTCGGCAAGTCCGTCAAGGGCATCGTCGACGAGCTGGTCAGCACCGAACTGCAACACCAACCCGAGCGCAACGGCAGCGTCGACGAGGCGGGCGAAAAAAAAGCCCGCCGGGCTGAGCCCGGCCTCGGAACCGCATCGAACCCGAGGCTGGCGAACTGAATCACCTGACCCGAGTGCCTGACGACTCGAACCGAGAACCGACGTGACCGACCCCATCGACCGTGACCGGCTGCGCGCGCGCTTCACGCGCAACATGGCGACCGACGTCACTGCCCGCCTGCGGCAGGACGATCGCGATCCGAACCATGACTACGCGCACAGCCGCGAGAACGCGCCGCCCGTCGTGGGCGCGCGCGGTCCGGGCGTCGACTACCTCTCGATCAAGGCGCGCCTGCACTCGCGCCTGTTGGACGAGATCGGCGAGCGCAGCATGTACGGCTCCGGCGAGGACGCCATCGCGCGCGCCGTCCACGAGTTCGTCAACAACGTGCTCTCGACCGAGAGCGTCCCGCTCAACCAGCAGGAGCGCGACAAGCTGGCCGAGGAACTGACGCAGGAGACGCTGGGCGTCGGACCGCTGGCGCCGCTGATGGCCGACCCGGCCGTGACCGACATCCTGGTCAACGCGCCCGACCGCGTGTACGTCGAGCGCTTCGGGCGCCTGACGCTGACCGACGTGCGTTTCCGCGACCACGAACACGTGCTGCGCGTGATCGAGCGCATCGCGGCGCGCGTCGGCCGGCGCATCGACGCCGGCTCGCCGATGGTCGACATGCGCCTGCCCGACGGGTCGCGCGTCAACGCCACGGTCCCGCCGGTCTCGATCGACGGTCCGACCATCTCGATCCGCCGCTTCGGTCGCCAGCGCCTGAAGCGCGACGACCTGATGCGCCTGGGCATGTTCTCGAAGGAGATGTACACCTTCCTCCAGCACGCCGTCGTGGCGCGCAAGAACATCCTGATCTCGGGCGGCACGGGCGCCGGCAAGTCGACCGCGCTGGGCGCGCTGGCCGAGGCCATCCCCGATACCGAGCGCATCGTCACGATCGAGGACACGGCCGAGCTGATGCTCGACCAGGTGCACACCGTGCGGCTCGAGACGCGCCCGCCCAACATCGAGGGCCGCGGCGTGATCACGGCCCGCGACCTGGTGATCAACGCGTTGCGCATGCGCCCCGACCGCATCGTGGTCGGCGAGTGCCGCGGTCCCGAGGCGCTCGACATGCTGCAGGCCATGAACACCGGCCACGACGGCGGCCTGACGACGGTGCACGCCAACGCGCCGCGCGACGCGCTCAACCGCCTGGAGACGATGGTGCTGATGGCCGGCCTCGAGCTGCCCTCGCGCGCCATCCGCGAGCAGATCTGCTCGGCGCTGCACTTCATCGTGCACGTGCGCCGCTGCGACGACGGCGTGCGCCGCATCGAGTCGGTGGCCGAGATCGCCGGCATGGAAGCGGGCACGCCGCTGTTGCAGGACATCTTCCGCTACCAGCAGACCGGCCGTCAGGGCCGCAAGCAGGTCGGCGACTTCCACGCCACCGGCGTCGTGCCGCGCATGGTGCACGAGCTGCGCGAGCGTGGCATCGAGGTGCCGCTGAACATCTTCCAGCGCACGGGCGGTGGCGATGTCTGAAGCCGTCATCGGGACCGGCGCGGTCGCGGGCGCAGGCGCCCTGTGGTGGATCTGGCGCATCCAGCGCATCCGCCGCATCTCGCGCGAGCGCCTCAACGAGGACCTCGATCCGCGCGCCAGCCGCGCGTACCGCGTCACGTTGACACCCAGCCTGCGGCGCAAGCACTGGCTGCCCTGGGCCATCGCGGTGGCGGTGCACCTCCTCGCGACCTTCGTGATGGGCTGGGCCTTCGTCTACGGCCTCTCGCTGGCGGTGATCGTCGGCGTGATGAGCTGGATCGTCGAGCAGCAGGTGGCGCTGCGGCGCGCGCTGCGGCTGGAGGTGCAGCTGGCCAACTCGATCGACCTGATGGTTGGGGCCCTCTCGGCCGGCGCGGGCACGACCGAGGCGCTCGACAGCGCGGCGCGCGAGTCGCCCAGGCCGATGAAGGAGGAGATCCAGGAAGTGCTGGGTCGCATCCGCTACGGCGAGGCGCCGCAGCAGGTCTGGCAGGACTTCGGCGTGCGCGTGCCGCTGGAGACCTTCCGGCTCTTCTGTTTCACGATGGGCGTGCACGGCGAGGTCGGCGGCTCGCTGGCGCCGACGCTCGCGCAGGTCGGGCGCTCGATCCGCGATCGCATCGAGATCTCGCGCCGCATCCGCTCGCAGTCGACCGAGGCCCAGGCCTCCGTGATCGGCATCGTGTTCATCACGTACTTCCTCGGCCTGCTGATGTGGCGCACCAACCCGCAGCACTTCGAGAACTTCCTGTTGCACCCGCTGGGCTCGAACCTGGCGGCCGGTGCGATGGTCCTGCAGGCGCTGGGCCTGCTGTGGATCACGAAGCTCTCCCAGTTGAAGTACTGAGCCATGCCGATCACACCCGAGAACCGCTGGTGGTGGGTGCTGGCCCTGTGGCTCGTGGTCCTCGTCGCGGGCGGCGCGTACTGGTTCCGCCAGCGTCGGCGCCAGCAGATCCTGCGGCGCGTCTACTCCGAGGACGACGCCACCGAGGCGCGCCGCATCGAGGCCGAGGACGATCCCAGCGAGCGCAACTGGCTGGCGCGCTGGCTGTACCTGGCGGGCTTCCGTTCGCCGGTGGCTCCGACGCTGTTCGCGCTGGCGACCGTGGCCTGCGTCGCGGCCGGCGTCACGATCGCGATCGTGTGGCAGGGCAGCGGCATGGTCGAGCTGTCGGTGCGCGCGGCAGAAGGCGTCCCGGGCGGCATCGGCGAGATGGCGGCCCCGGTGCTGATGGCCGGCCCGTGGATCCTGTGCGCCTTCTGGGCGCTGGCGCCGTACCTGCTGGTCAACAGCGAGCGCACGAAGCGCGTGCGCGCGGTCGAGCAGGACCTGCCGACCACGCTCGACCTGCTGGCCACGATGAGCGAGTCGGGCTTGGCCTTCGACAGCGCGCTCGACAAGGTGATCCTGTCGCAGAAGTCGGGCCGCCCGCTGACCGAGGAGTTCAAGACCTTCCAGCTCGAGGTGCTGTCCGGCATCCCGCGCGTCGACTGCTTCCGCCGCCTGGCGCACAGACTGGAAGTGCCGCCGATGTCGGTGTTCGTGTCGGCGTTGGTGCAGGCCGAGCAGGTCGGCGCCGGCTTCTCCAACGTGCTGCGCGTGCAGGCCGACGACCTGCGCAACCGCCGGCGCGAGAACGCCAACATGCTGGCGCAGGCGCTGACGGTGAAGCTGGTCTTCCCGCTGGTGCTGTGCTTCCTGCCCGGGATCTTCGTCGTGACCCTCGGGCCGATCTTCCTGCAGTTCGTGGAGCTGGCGGACAACGTCACGCGCACGCGCTGAGGTCCCGTTCACGATCCCTGCCCACCCTCCCCGAAAACAAACCCCGAAAACCCCGCCCTCCCGCCTCACCCGACCGGACTCGGACCACCCTCGCAGGCTGTCCACGCCTCTCCGGACCGCGACGCACACCCTGACTTCACACCGGAGACGACGATGAACCCCCGAACGACGACCCGCGAAGAGCGCCCCAAGCCCGTGCGCGGAGGAACCCCGATGTTGCTGCTGGAAGCCCTGAAGCACGAAGCCAAGCCCAAGCCCCGCACCCGCACCTGGTGGGTCCTCGGCGGGGCGTTGATCGCGATGGCACTGGGTGCCGGCGTGCCGGCCGTGCGCGCCGCCGCACTGCAGGACTCGGCGCTGGTCGAGATGCTGGCCTCGGGCCAGCGCAGCAAGGAGATCCGGCCGATCGGCGAGGGCAGCGACGCCTACCTGACCTTCAACAAGGACATCGAGCGCGCCGCCGTCGGTTCGGCCGAGACGCTGAGCATCACCACGCCCAGCAAGCGCGAGATCGTGCTCAACGGCAAGAAGGTCGGCCGCACGAGCATCACGGTCTGGTTCGCGGGCGGCTCCTCCGAGCAGTTCATGGTCTCCGTGGCGCGCGACATCTCGACGCTCGACATGGCGCTCAGGTCCGTCTCGCCCGGCATCCGGGCCGAGATCGCCGGCGACCGCAACGTGGTCGTGCTGACCGGCAGCGTGCCCGATCTGGCGGCCTCCCGGCAGGCCGAGTCGGCGGCGCTCGACTACCTGTCGAGCGGCAGCGGCGACGCGGGCACGGGCAAGGTGATCAACCTGATCAAGGTGCAGGCCCCGGCGGTGACGCTGGAGTGGCGCATCCAGACCGAGCTCGAGCGCATGGGCGGGACCAACGTCCTGGTGCGCCGCGTCCAGCAGGGTGCCGCGCCCGACGACGCCGTCGACGTCTTCGTGCTCGAGGGCTCGATGCCCGACCTGACCGAGGCCAGCAACGCGCCGGCCGTGGCCAAGCGGCTGCTCGCCGGCGACCTCGGCAAGCGCGAGGAGCGCATCATCAACCGCATGCTGGTCGGGCGCGCGAGCGTCTCGCTCGAGGGCTCCCTGGAGTCCGCGATCCGCGACCTGGGCTGCCCCAAGGTGCGCGTGCGGCGCATCGTCAGCTCCGAGTTCCCCGGTGACGGCGACATCGTCGTGCTCGAGGGCTCGGTCCCGACCCAGACGCACCTGGTGCGGGCCGTCACGCTGGCCTCGAAGGTCTTCCAGCAGCAGGAGCTGACCAAGCGCAAGCGCGAGGGCATCAAGGAGATCGTGCGCGAGGTCGACCCCAGCGGCACGACGCGCACCTACGAGAACGAGCTGGAGCTCGACGGGGCCGCGGACGACATCCGCGTCGTGGCCGACGAGTCGGGCGCGCTGCGCAAGAGCCAAGGCTCCGACAACGGCCAGGACAGCGGCCGGGGCATCGGCCAGATGCTGAGCGCCGCGAACACCGGCGTCGGCACGGGCAGCAACTTCGCCCGCATGTTGAACAACGAGATCGACAGCAACATCGCGCGCGCGAAGGCGCTCGAGATGGCCGAGGGTCGACTGATTTCGTTCCTGACCGTCGAGGACCTGCCGCAAGTGCGGGTGGACATCCGGCTGTTCGAGATCAACCGCACCGCCCTGCTGAGCTGGAACTCGGCGCAGTCGGGAGCCGTGACGGACTTCGAGACCGGCTCGACGCTGCGCGACCCGAGCTTCGTCCAGAACCCGATCACCGGCGAGTTCGTGCCGGACCCGAACCTGACCCCGACCGACAACACCGACGTGCGCGACGTGGTCTCCTTCCTGAGCGGGGGCTTCGTCAACCGCTTGCAGATCTCCGGCGACCACGTGCAGATCAACTCGCTGCTGGCGCTGCTCGAGCGTGAGGGCATCGCGCGCTCGCTGTCGAGCCCGCAGCTCACCGTGCTCTCGGGCGAGCTGGCCTTCTTCTCCGTGGGCGGGACGGTGCCGATCGAGTCCTCCTTCGTCACGGACGTCACCGGCTCGTCCGGCGTCTTCAACCAGACCATCGAGCGCGAGTTCGGCATCAGCCTGAGCGTGCGGCCACTGGTCGAGGCCGACGGCATGATCACGCTCGACCTGGTCCCCCAGATCTCGCAACCGGACGCGGATTTGACCCGCGAGATCCGTGATGCGACCGGCCGGCCGCCGACGACCACGGCGTTCCAGTCCCGCTCGATGCGCACGTCCTCGCGCCTGCGCGACGGCAGCACCCTGTTGATCGGCGGCTTGATGTCGCGCACGCGCAACGACAACTCGGGGCAGACGCCCTTCCTGCACGAGGTCCCGGTGGTCGGCGACCTGTTCAAGGACTACAGCTACGACGACAAGGACCGCGAGCTGATCATCGTCGTCAACCCGGTGATCGTGCGCGAGGCACCGGCCGAGGCGCCCCTGTGGGCCTTCCCGACCTCGAAGGAACTGATGTCGACCGTGCCGACGCACGCCTCGATCCAGGCCGAGCGCGACCGCAAGGCCCAGGCCGAACGCGAGAAGAAGGCTCAGGCGGAGGCCGCGGCCAAGTCCGAGCCCAAGCCGGAAGCCAAGAAGTGAGGCGCGCCATGATCCACATCCACCGCATCCTCTCGGCAGTCGCGCTGTGCGCGTTGGCCGCCTGCATCTCGAACGACTGGGGGCACCGGCCGCAGAACGCCGACCCCGACACGCGCCTGGCCGACCTGGTCGAGGACTACGAGCACGCCAAGACCAGTGACGGCGTGGATCCCGACCACATCCTGGTCGACGCCGAGCGCTACAAGAACGAGATCGAGCGCTTGGCGCTCGAGTTCCCGCGCCATGTGCCGACGTTGATGGCTTGCGCCGTCCTGGCGATGGACCACGGCGACTTCGTGAAGTGCCAGCGCTACTGCGACCGCGTGCTGTCGGTGGAGCCGGTGCACCCCGACGCGGCGGTGCTGCGCAGTCAGTGCGCGATCCGCGACGGCAACCTGCCGGCGTCCTTGCGCCTGCTCGAACAGCAGAAGAGCTACACCCCCGACCACGCCGGCGTGCGCGAGGCGCTGTCGGCCACCCTGTACTTGATGAGGAGCCTCGAGGCCGCGGCGCAGGAGCTGACGGCTGCCGAGCAACTCGGCGCGCCCGCGTGGCGCGTGGCCTACAACCGCGGCCTGATCGCGGAGGCCAAGGGTGATCGCACAGGCGCCATGGCGGCCTACGAGGCCTCCGTGGCGGCCAACCCCGACTTCGCTCCGGCCAGGTCCCGCCTGGCCGGCAGGAAAGCGGAAGGGGGAGTACAATGACGCTCCTTTTCGGCGCGGATCCCGCGATCCCGGCGCTCGAGAGCGGCCTCCCCACAGAGACGCGGCACGCACGGCGGCAGCACGTGTTGGCCCACCACGAATCAGGCTGTCAGTTTTCTCCAATTCGTTAAGGAGCCCCTCATGAAGACCCAACTCCAACCCCGTCGCAGCAAGCGCGGCGCCGCTCTGGTCGAGTACGGCCTGATCGTCGCCGGCGTGGCCCTCGTGGCCGTCGCTGCGGTTTCCATCTTCGGTCACAAGACCGCCGGCATGATCGGCACGTCCGCAGGGGTGCTCCCCGGCGCGACCGCCGAAGACAATGCCCCGATCCAGGCCGGTGCCGTCGTGAAGACGCGCAACGGCGGAATCGACCAGGACGCCCTGACCGATCCCGACAACACGATCGGTTCGAACATCGGCATCGGCGACGCGGAAGTCATCACCGACCCGCAGAACCAGTGACACGGCGCGGCCGTGCCTGACGGCCGTGCAGCACGCGTCGTCCGTCCGCCCGCACGGGCGGAGGACGCGTGCAACCCGGACCCCGCCTGTACCTGAGCAGGCGGGGTCTCTTTTTCGTGTAGCGAGCGGCGTCGTGCTCTCCGCTCTCGCCGTCCGCGTCCCGCCCGGGTAGGGTGGCCCGCGTGCACAGGGAGGTGCCGCATGAACAACGACAAGGTCGTCCGCCTGCTCAACCAGATCATGGAGATGGAGCTGGCCGGCGTGGTCCGCTACACGCACTACTCGCTGATGGTCTACGGCTACAACCGCATCCCGATCGTCAGCTGGCTGCGCGGCGAGGCCACGACCTCCATGCAGCACGCCACCGAGGCGGGTGAGCTGGTGACGCACCTCGGCGCGCACCCCTCGCTCGGGATCGGCCCGCTGCTCGAGACGCACGAGCACGACATCGGCGCGATCCTGCGCGAGTCGATGGAGCACGAGGAGACGGCGCTGGCGCTGTACCGGCAGTTGCTCAAGGAAGTCGGCGAGGGCTCCGTGCTGCTCGAGGACTACGCGCGCCGCATGATCGCGGAAGAGGAGCTGCACCTCGGCGAGGTCGACCGGATGCTGCGCAACCCCGGCGACATCGCGTCCGTCGGCCGTGGCGGCGGCAAGAAGAAGCGCTGAGCGGCGGCGTTGCCCGGACGACCGGGTCTCGCTGCCGGCGAAGCCGCGGCGTGGCGCTCAGAACCTGAGGCCCAGCAGCAGGCCGAACTGCGTGTAGTCGGCATCTGTCTCGACCCCTCCGATCTCCAAGTCGGAGCCGAACAGGACGCGCAGGTCGAAGCCGACGAAGAAGCTCTCAGACACGTCGATCGCCAGGCCGCCGTGCGCATAGAGCGCCGCGGAAGCGTCGTCGTCGGACAGGCCGCCGACCTCGATCTCCACGCCGACCAGCGTGAGGCCCGCGCCCACGTAGGGCCGGACGTTCGAGGTGCCGAGCGACTTGTGGATGCCGCCGTAGATCTCGCGCGTGATCGCCTCGATGTCGGCGCCGCCGAAGTCGTCCTCGTCGGCCGAGACCTGCATCCCCGCCTCGAAGCCGCAGGCCGAGCCGACGCCCTCGTACGCGAACTCGAAGCCGAGGACACCCTGGTCCTCGACCGGCGCGTAGTCGTCCTCGTCCAGGCTGCGCCCGCCGAGGATCAACGCGATCCGGCTCTCGCGCGCCTGCGCCGAGGGCGCCGCCGGACCGGCAGCCTCCTGGTACGCGTTGCGGGCCGCGCTCGCGCACGAGACGAGCGGGAGGAGCGAGAAGAGCGAGAGGACCGAGAGTGCGGGCGTCGGCCGGATCTGCATGGGCGCCGTCCTTTCTCGACCGGGATGGTAGCCCGCCCGACCGCGCGCCCGAAATGAAGCGGCCCGGCCGCTGTCGCGACCGGGCCTCGCACGGGGTGGTGACTCCAGCCTGACGCCATCGATTGCATCACCCGGATCCGGAGCTGCTCTGCAGTGAAATTTGCCGCCGTGATGCTGCGCGGCGTAGGGTTGCAGCGGGCTCCACACCTTCACGACGCCCGTCACCCCATGTCTACATCCGGTCACGTTCACAAAACTCGCCTCATCGCCGCGACGGTCGCGCTGCTCGGCCTTGGATTCGTCCTCGCAACCGTCGAGTGGGACCGAGCTGATTCTGGCGCAGCAGAGCGCGTGCACACCGATCCACCCACCGCAGGCCGTTCGAAGCCCAGACCCCTGGTAGATCTCGGCAAGACGTCCTCGGCACCGAGGGAACAGGCTGGCGATCCGGAACAGCCGTCGCCGGACTCCGAGGCGGAGTTCGCAACCCCAGTGGTGGACGGCGTCGCACGCTCCAAGCTGCAGTACGTCCGCTGCATCGATGATCGTGGTCGTGCGACTGCCGGGTGCGTCGTTCAGGTGACGACCGTCGACGAAGGCCGGGCCGTGGCCACGGAGCAAACGGACGCTGCGGGCCGAACCGCGATTCGCATTCCCGGGGGCATGGCCGGAACACTCTTCTTCCGCGCCGCCACGAGCGACGGGCTTGCGTCCGGCTCAGTCAGCCACCTCGTCGGATCGGACAGTGGGGTTGAACTCGAACTCCTGCTGACCCCCCGCTGCACCCTGCGAGGCAAGGTGCTCGACTCGACAGGAGTCGCCGCTGCTGGTGCGACCGTGACGTGCCGCCTGCCAGGCACGGTTCATGGCGGCGCCACGCCCGTCTTCGACTCGGAGGTCGTGACCGACCAGACGGGCCTGTTCGCGCTCGCGTGCGATGCACAGGGGAGCGTCGTGGAACTCGTCGCGCAGCAGGGAACGGGCACCAGCCTCGCGCACCGTGTGCAGATCCCCCGGGATGCCCGGGTTTGGATCGAGCTGCGGTTGAACGGGCCCGGACATCGTGTCACGGGTCTCGTCTTGGACGAGCTGTCCAGGCCCGTCGAGGGCGCTACCGTTTCCCTCCGTCGAAAGGACACGTTCGTCGAAGTACCCCCGCTGTCGACCGACGGCGCGGGCCGGGTTGAATTCAGTGTGGTGCAGGCCGGCGCCTACGAACTCCTTGCCAAGACCGAGAGCGCGCTCAGCACGACGAGTGCGGTCGAACTGTCGCCGGAACGCCCGCTCGCCGAAGTGATCCTCTTCCTCGCGCAGGCTTCGACCATCTCGGGCCGGGTCGTCGACGCCCAGGGACGCGGGCTCGGCACAGTCGAGGTCGTGGCGATGCCGGATGGTCAGACTGGAGGGCACCCCGTGCCCTTCCAGTCCGTGTCCCATTCGATGTCTGAATGCGAGCCCGACACCGGCCGATTCCTGCTCAAGGGGCTGATCCCGGACGTCGTCTACGACCTCCATTGCTATCCCGACATCACGGGGTCTGAGAGGTTCGTGCTGGAATCGGGCATCCACTCCGGCGCGAGCGATGTCCTCATCGTCCTGGATGAGCGGCGGATACGCGGCGCTGCGATCTCGGGCCGTGTGTCCGTCAACGGATCTGCCGCACCGGACGGAAAGCTGGAGCTATTCCTGAAGTGGAGGCGGCCGGGCAGGGAGTGGTCAGGTGGATCGACGAAGGTGGTTCAAGTCGTCAACGGCGAGTATGCCTTGGACGGACTCCTCCCCGCGCACGAGTATTTCGTCGAGGTCTGGCGGACAAGATGCGCGCGCCAGTGCCACGGCCCATGGCTCGCGGGTGTGGAGGACGAGCGGGCCGACTTCTCGTACGGAATGGACACATCAGTCGAGGTGACGGTGCGCCGGTCGGACGGGTCCCCCGCGATCGGCTGGTTTGTGAAGCTCGAGGAGACAGCCGGCATGCCCGCGAGCTTGGTTGGGAGCACCACGCGTGGTCCGGACGGGAAGGCGACCATTCGACCCGTTGCCCCAGGGAAGTATTTCGCGACCTTGATTCACGACTCGACCGTCGACGGTCAATTCGAGATCGATGTACGCGCCGGCGGAACGAACGAGCTCACGTACGAGCTTCCGCCCCGATAGTCGCCAGGAACGGAATCGGCGGCCTCGCGGAGAAATGAAGCGGCCCGGCCGCTGTCGCGACCGGGCCTCGCACGGGGTCGTTGCTCCAAACCCACCGTCCCGACAGCGTCCTGCATCAAGGAGTGCTGTCGCCGAACACCCCGTGCGGTAGCAAGTCGCCGTTGTCCTGGCTGCCGATCTCGTAGGGCAGGTCCGCGATCGCGTGCGGGCCGACGCCTTCGACGAGCATGGCGAGGAACGCCGGGTCCTGGAGCGACGTCGCGCTCGAGTTCGCGACGTGGCCGTCCATGCGGAACCAGCCGGTCTCGATGCCCAGGTTCTCGCCCAGGTCGTGCCCGGTCGAGAGCAGGAAGTCGTTCTCGAACAGGCTCGTGACCGCCGACAGCGAGCGCTTCTCCCAGCAGCGGAACTCGTGCTGGTGCGAGAAGATCTCCTCGTTGTCGTTGAAGATCAGGAAGTCGAGAACGGCGCTGAAGGCCGATCCGCCGGTCAGGTTGATCAGCACCAGCTCGCTGTGGATCGCGTCGCCCTGGCCGAAGAAGCGCGGCACGAGCGTCTCGTCGCTGCTCTTCTGGTACTCGATGCCGTTCAGGTCGCGCAGTCCGTCGTTGTCGTGGTCGGTCTCGGTTCCCGGCTCGCCGATGCCCGCGTAGCCGAAGGGCTGGAACGAGTAGCTGGCGACCTCTTCCGACTTCAGGATCAGCGCCGAGCCGATCAGGCTGTCGTGCACGATCGCGCGGCCCGAGATGGGGGACTTGGCGAACACGTACAGGTAGCCGCGCTGCTGGTTGGGGTTGTCGAAGCGCGTGATCACGGTCAGCGTGTCGTTGGGCGTCATGCGCCGCGTGCGGTTGGTCTCCAGGCAGTCGATCAACTGGCCCGAGTTGCCCTCGCGGCCGATGTAGACGTACTCGACGTCGACGTCGCCGAGCTCCGAATCGACGTTGGTCACCGTGATCATCGTCACGTTGCCGGTCACGTTGTCGAACTCCGGGAACACCAGGAGGCTGACGGGGTTCCCGTTGCCCGGCTTCGGCTCGTCGTCGTCGTCGGGCGGCGGCGGCATGCCCAGGATCGTCAGGTCGAAGAGCACCGGTGTCGCGGTCACGCTCGGGTTGGCGCGCGTGAAGTCGCAGTGCACCTCGACGAAGCGGCCGGAGACGCCCGTGAACGGCACGCCGTTGCTCGCCGGCTGGAAAGGCAGGCCGGCCAGCGCCGCCTGCGAGTTGGCGACGCGGAACGAGACCGCGAAGGCCGTGTTGGCCGGCACGCTGGCGTTCCACGAGATCGTGCCGAACTGCGTGTTCGCCGTGCCGCTGTCGTAGACCACGTTCCACGAGCCGTTGGGCTGCACCAGGCCCAGGGGCACGCTGCCGGTCATGTCGCCGAAGTCGTAGGGGGCCGCGTTCGCACCCAGGTCAACGGTCAGGTCGACGGCACCCAGGCCGTCCGCCGCGCCGTTGGGGTCGATGCGCATGGCGTTGTTCGAGTTCAGGTTCGTGACCCACACCTTGCCGTTGCCGTCGACCGACACGCCGCGCGGGCTGTTGCCGTTGGCGCCCAGGTCGATCACCTTGCGGATCAGACCGTTGTTGTCGAGGCGCGACACGTTGTTCGCCGCGCTGTTGCCGACCCACACGTTGTCGTCGGCGGGCGTGACCGCCAGCGAGCGGTCGAAGGAGCCGCCGCCGGTGCGCTTGGGGAAGCCCGGGAAGAGGACCCCGGCCGGCGTCAGCTTCGAGACCATGTTCAGGTCGAACTGCGCCACCCAGATGTTGCCCTGCGTGTCCTTGGCCATGCCGTGCGGCGAGGTCATCGGGATGCAGGTGCCGATGCCGGTGGCCGTGTCGTAGCGCATGACCGAGTTCTCGGTCAGGCTGGTCGACCACAGGATCCCGCCGGAGACGACACCGCCGTGGCCGCCACAGCCGGGCGCCACGAAGCTGGCGAGCACCGCGCCGTCGACGCCGCTGAGCTTGTCGAAGGAGGTCGGGAACGAGGGATAGCCGCCGACCCAGGCGTCGCCGGCCGCGTCGACCGAGACGTGGCGCACTTGGACACCGCTGGTGCGCTGGAAGATCTGGATCGCCTCGTCGACCGCGTCCTGCACCAGGCCGTCGGGCCCGCCGGCGCCGTCGGTGACGTTGGGCCAGGCCAGCACGTCGTTGAGACCCATCGACGTGCGGATCAACCCGTCGTTGTCGCGGTCGACGCAGGTGTTGTAGAGGAAGGGCGGCGCGAGGTAGAGCCCGACCGGGTTGGGCGAGCCGTCGGCGTTGACGCGCGTGCCGCCGACCACGATGCCGATGCGGCACACCGAGCCGAGCCCGCCGCTGATCTCGTCGCGGTTGCCGACCCACACGTTGCCCGCGGCGTCGACCGAGGTGCGCGACGGGTTGCGCAAGAGGCCCGTGGGTGCGGTGCGGTACTCGCCGAAGACCACGCCGGTGTTGGCGTCGAAGCGCACGAGCGTGTTGCGCCCGGTCGCCGCGACGGCGACGAAGTCGAGGCGTCCGCCGCCGGGGAAGGTGTCGAGCTGCAGCTGATCGGCGATCGAGTGGTTGACGCTGGTCAGCGTGCCCTCGTCGAAGTCGGCGTTCAGCGTGTAGGTGCGGCTCTGGGCCAGCGCGATGGAACCGACGGCGAGGATCGCCGCGGTGCGGACGGACAGGCAGGTGGTGGCAGTCATGGTGGTGGTCTCTCGAGCCCGATCGGGAGCGCTCCTGCGCCGGACCGGGCGGGCTGGGCAAGCTCCCCACATTGGAAATTCCTACCGCCCGCGCGTCAATGCAATTTCTTGTCGGACACCGAGTTGCGGCCGAAAAACCCGGGCCTGGACCAGGAATTTCTTTCCTGGTGGGGGCTTTCCAGCCCGCTGGAGGCTAGGCCTCGGGCTCGGGACGCGGGGGCGCGACACCCGGGGCGGCCGGGACCAGCGGGGCGCGCGTCAGCGAGCGCGCCATCCAGCTCCAGGACGCGCCCAGCGCCAACACCAGCGCCGCGACGATCCAGACCGTCACCGACAGCGAGTCGGTCCAGTCGAACAACTCGCCCGCGAGCTGGCCGAAGAAGGCGAAGGACAGGCACATGCCGAGGTACTCGACCGCGAACACGCGACCGCGGAACGCGTCGTCGACGCGCCGCTGCCAGAGGATCGTCGAGGCGACCCACAGCGAGCTGCCGCCGAAGTGCGCCACCGCGACGGCGAGGCACGAGAGGTCGAGCCGCTCGGTGAAGCCGAAGGCCGCGTAGCCCAGTGCGGCGAAGGCGAAGCCGGCCATGATCTGGCGCTTCAAGGCGCGGTCGTCGGAGCCGATCAGGCGCCGCAGCAGCACCGGCCCGAGCCAGGTACCCAGCCCGCGCGCGGAGAACAAGAGCCCGGTCGAGAGCCCGTCGGAACCGCGCTCGCCGAAGCGCACCGCGCCGGCCAACGAGAGCACCACCAGGAAACCGCCTGCCCCGCCCCAGAAGGTCTTGGCCCACAGCACGGTGACCAGCCCGAGCTCGCGCGCGTGGCGGAAGCCGCGGCGCAGCTCGGTCAACAGCAGGATCTCGCGCCAGCGGAAGCGGTCCTCGCGCACCGCCGGCGGCGGCAGGCGCATGCCGATCAGGCACAGCGCGCTGACCACGTAGGACGCGGCGTCGACGACGAAGGCGCCCTCGACGCCGATCGTCGCGACCAGCACGCCGCCCAGGAGCGCCCCGACGCTCAGGATCACGCTCCACGTGGCGGTCGAGAGCGCGTGGGCGTCGAAGAGCTCCTCGCGCGCCACCGTGTCGGGCAACGCGGCGGTGCGCGAAACGTCGAAGAAGACGCTGGTCGCCATCTGCAGGAAGATCAGCGTGTAGAGCAGGCCGAGTTCATCGGGCTCGTCGACCAGCAGGAAGCCCAGCACGACCAGTGCGCGGGCCACGTCGGCCAGCACCATCAAGAGCCGGCGCGAATAGCGGTCGGCCAGCGGGCCGGCCAGCGGCCCGAACAGCGCCGGCGGCAGGACGCGCAGCGCCAGCTCGATGCCGAAGAAGGTGCCGAGCTGTGCGGTGTCGCCGCCCAGGCGCTGGATCAGCACGATGCAGGCCATGCGGTTGAGCCAGTCGCCGGTCTGGCTGACCACCTGCGAACACCACAAGCGACGGAAGGCCGGGTTGTGACGCAACAGCCTGAGCACGCGCCCACGCTACGCGATCGCGCGGCCGTGCTGAATGCCGTGCCGCGCACCCCGAGGCAGCCGGGAGCTGCCGGTGCGGTACAACCTGCGCGTGTCCGCGCCGCTCGACGAAGTCGCCCACCGGCCCTGGCCCTTGCCGCGCCGTCCGTGGGTGATGCGCCAGGTCTGGCACGATCTCCTGTTCGCGCACGCGCCCGTCGACGAGCGGGCGCTGCGCGCCGCGGTGCCGGCGGCGCTGGAACTCGAGCGCTTTGCGGGCTCGACCTGGCTGGGCGTCGTGCCCTTCCGCATGAGCGGCGTGCGCCTGCGCGGGCTGCCGCCGTTGCCGGGCACGCACGCCTTCCCCGAGCTCAACTTGCGCACCTACGTCAGGCACCGCGGTGTGCCGGGCGTGTTCTTCTTCGCGCTCGAGGCGCCGAGCTGGCTGGCGGTGCGCGTCGCGCGCCGCGCCTTCCACCTGCCGTACTTCGACGCGCGCCTGCGCTGCACGGCGCAGGGCGAGGACCTCGCGTACGAGCACCAGCGCACGCAGCGCGGCGCCGCACCCGCCGCGCTGCGCGTGCGCTACGGCCCGCGCGGACCGGTCGAGCCGGCGCGGCCGGGCACGCTCGAGCACTTCCTGACCGAGCGCTACTGCCTGTTCGCCGTCAGCCCCGCCGGGCGCGTGTGGCGCGCCGACATCCACCACCGTCCCTGGCCGCTGCAGCCTGCGGCGGCCGAGTTCGAGCTCGACACGCTGCCGGCCGCGCACGGCCTGGACTTCGGCGCACCGACGCACCTGCGCTTCGCGCGCCGCCTCGACGTGCGCATCTGGGCGCCGCGCCGGGACGACCGGTAGCGTATCCTCGGGCGCACGACATGCTCGAACTCCACGTGGCCGCCCATCCCGCGCTCGACGTGCGCGCCTTCGTGACGCACTTTCCGCGTCCGCTGGGCGAGCTGACGACGCCCGCCACGCTGCGCGCGCTGTTCTCGCCGGAGCTGCCCGCCCCGCTCGCCAGCGACGACCTGGTCCGCAAGGCGGTGCGCGACCTCCTGCGCCACGGCGGCTACAAGCCGACCGGCCGCGGCAAGCCCTCGAGCGAGTACCTGCTCGGCGCGGTGGCCGAGCAGGCGCTGGCGGCGATCAACCTGGCGGTCGACGCCTGCAATGCGGTGTCCTACCGCTCGGGGCTGCCGATCAGCGTGGTCGATCTCGAGCGCGCGCGCCCGCCGCTGCGCGTCGAGGTCCAGCCTGCGGGGACGCGCTACGTCTTCAATCCCTCCGGTCAGGAGATCGATGTGGGGGGTCTGCTCTGCTTGTGCGACGCAGATGGACCCTGCGCCAACGCGGTCAAGGACGCCCAGCGCACCAAGACCGGGGCCGCGACCCGGCGCACGCTGTCGCTGATCTGGGGCACCAAGAGCCTGCCAAACAGGGCTCAAGTGGCCGTCGATTGGTACAAGGATCTGCTGGTCGCCGCCGGGGCCACAGTCGAGGACGCGGCCGTGTCGAGCGCCGGCTGAGCGGCTCGGTCGGGCGCGGGCGGGGCGGCAGCGCGCAGGGTGCGAGTCGAGTTCGCGAGGAGCTCGCTCCGCCGTGGAACTACGCCCATCGGCGAACTGCGCCTTGCTTGCCCGCAACACGCTCACTCCTTATAAGAGCACGCTCTTTTCCGGGCCTGGATCAGCTCCAGGCCGCCACGAACGGGCCTTTCGAGGCCCCTGCACCTCGTCCAGCACGGCCTCCCACCCCCCGATGGCCCAGATCTTCCCCAAGAGCAGCAACACCCTGTCCAAGGCCTCGGTCGTCGGCGCCGGGGCGGTGCTGGCGACGGTGGGCCTGGCGACGCTGCACGCCAACCGGACGACGTACATGACCACCGAGGACCTGCCCATCGAGCAGGTCGTGCAGTTCACGCACAGCCACCACGTCGGCACGCTCGGTCTCGACTGCCGCTTCTGCCACACCGCGGTCGAGGACCAGGCCTACGCCGGCATCCCGCCCAGCAAGACCTGCATGGGTTGTCACTCGGTGGTGTGGAAGGACGCGCCGATCCTCGAGCCGGTGCGCGCGAGCTACCGCGACGACACCTCGCTCGAGTGGATCAAGGTCCACGACCTGCCGGAGTTCGTCTACTTCAACCACTCGATCCACATCGCCAAGGGCGTCGGATGCGAGAGCTGCCACGGGCGCGTCGACAAGATGCCGCTGATGTGGCGCGAGAACTCCTTGAACATGGAATGGTGCATCGCCTGCCACCGCGCGCCCGAGAAGCACCTGCGACCGCACGACCAGATCTTCACGATGGGTTGGGATCCGATGAAGGCCCTGGGCCTCAGCCAGGACGAACTCGGCCGGCGCATCCTCGAAGAGAACCAGGTCAAGAGCCGCACCAATTGCGCGAGCTGCCACCGATGAGCCCCATGCAGAATCCCGGTCAGGACGAGGGCGTGCTGGTGAACGAGACGGAGATGGCGACGGCCCCCTCGACAGGCGGTGCGCGCCGCTTCTGGAAGAGCCTCGACGAAGTCGAAGGCGGCGAGAGCTTCGAGCAGTTCGTGCAGCGCGAGTACCCCTCGCAGGCGCACAAGTTCCAGGATCCGCCCGAGCGCCGCGAGTTCCTGAAGCTGATGGGCGCCTCGCTGGCGCTGGCCGGCGTCAGCGCTTCGTGCACGCGCCAACCCAAGGAGCGCATCTTCGCCTACGCGAAGAACCCCGAGAGCACGCTGCCCGGCAAGGCGCTGTTCTACGCCAGCGCGATCCCCTGGAGCAGCGGTGCCCTGGGCGTGCTGGTCGAGAGCCACGAAGGCCGTCCGACCAAGCTCGAGGGCAACCCCGAACACCCCGCCAGCCTGGGCGCCACCGACGCGCAGTCGCAGGCGCTGGTGCTCGGCCTCTACGATCCGCAGCGCTCGCAGACCACCACGCTGCGCGGCGAGGTCTCGACCTGGAACGACTTCTGCGCGGCGATGAAGGCCGCGCTCGGCGAGCAGACCAGCGCCCAGGGTGCCGGCGTGCGCATCCTGAGCGGTGCGGTCGTGTCGCCCACGCTGGCGGAGCAGCTGCGCGCGCTGCTGGCGCTCTATCCCAAGGCGCGCTGGACGCAGTGGGAGCCCGTGCACCGCGACAACGCGCGCGGCGGGGCGCTGCTGGCCTTCGGCCAGGACGTCAACGCGCTGGTCGACTACTCGAAGGCCGACGTCGTGCTGTCGCTCGAGGCGGACTTCCTCTCCGGGCCGGCCGGCGTGCGCGCGACCAAGCAGTTCGCGACGCGCCGCAAGGTGCGCGCGGGCGCGGCGAACATGAGCCGCCTGTACGTCGCCGAGAGCGCGCCGACGATCACCGGCGCCAGCGCCGATCACCGGCTGGCGCTGCGCTCGGGCGCGGTCGACCTGCTGGCGCGCAAGGTGGCCAAGGCGCTGGGCGTCTCGGTCAGCGGGGCCGACGCGGCCGACGCGCAGCTGGATCGCTTCGCGGCCGCCGTCGCCAAGGACCTCAAGGCGCGCCAGGGTGCGGCCGTGGTCGTGGCGGGCGAGAGCCAGCCGGCGCACGTGCACGCGCTGGCGCACGCGATGAACGCGCGGCTGAACGCGATCGGCAAGACCGTGCGCTACGTCCCGCCGGTCGAGCTGGAGAGCTCCGGCCACGTCGAGGAGCTGCGCACGCTGGTGCAGGACATGAACGCCGGAAAGGTGCAGCTGCTGGTGCTGCTCGACACCAACCCGGTCTACACGGCACCGGCCGACCTGAAGTTCACCGAGGCGCTCGACAAGGTCGCGACGCGCGTGCACTTCGGCCTCTACAAGGACGAGAGCGAGCGGCGCTGCCATTGGCACGTCGCGGCCGCGCACTTCCTGGAGAGCTGGAGCGACGTGCGCGCCGACGACGGCACGGTCTCGGTCGTGCAGCCGTTGATCGCGCCGCTCTACAACGGCAAGACGGCGCATGAAGTGGTGGCTGCGCTCTCGGACAAGGCCGGCATGTCCGCGTACGACATCGTGCGCGAGCGCTGGCAGAAGGCGCTGGGCGAGGGCTTCGAGGCGCAGTGGCGCCGCGCGGTGCACGACGGCGTCACCGCCCGCACGGCCTTCGATCCGGCCGAGGTCGCGCTGCGCAGCTTCGACCTGCCGGCCCCTGCGGCGGCCAGCGGTCTGGAGCTGACCTTCGTGCCCGACCCGGCGATCCACGACGGGCGCTTCGCGTCGAACGGCTGGCTGCAGGAACTGCCCAAGCCGATGACCAAGCTGACCTGGGACAACGCCGTGCAGCTCTCGCCGACCGCGGCGGCGCGCCTGGGCGTGGTCAACGGCGACGTGGTCGAGGTGGCGCTGGGCGACAAGCGCCTGCGCGGCCCGGCCTGGGTGCAACCCGGCCAGGCCGACGACTCGGTGCAGCTGGCGCTCGGTTTCGGCCGCACGCACGCCGGCTCCTTCGCCACCAACCTGGGCTACGACGCCTACGCGCTGCGCAGCTCCGCGGCGCAGTGGTCCGCGAACGGCGCGACGCTGAGCAAGACCGGCGAGACGCACAAGCTGGCGACGACGCAGGCTCACGACCGGATCGACGTCACGCCCGAGGGCATCCACACCGAGCACCGCCAGAACGAGATCCTGCGCATCGGCACGGTCGACCGCTTCCAGAAGGACCCCAAGACCTTCTTCCTGGCGCCCGGCGAGGCGCTGCACGGCGGCGGGCACGGCGACACCTCGATCTACCCGCCCCACGAGCGCGGCGAGTACGCCTGGGGCATGGTCATCGACCTCAACGCCTGCACGGCCTGCAACGCCTGCGTCGTGGCCTGCGCGGCGGAGAACAACATCCCGGTCGTCGGCAAGAAGGAAGTGCTGCGCGGTCGCGAGATGCACTGGATCCGCATCGACCGCTACTTCGACGGCACGCGCGAGCGCCCGCGCATCCACGCCCAGCCGATCCCGTGCATGCAGTGCGAGAACGCGCCCTGCGAGACGGTCTGCCCGGTCGCGGCCACCTCGCACGGGCCCGAGGGCCTGAACGAGATGACCTACAACCGCTGCGTCGGCACGCGGTACTGCGCCAACAACTGCCCGTACAAGGTGCGGCGCTTCAACTTCTTCCTGTACGCCGACTACGGCACCGAGAGCTACAAGCTCGGCCGCAACCCGGACGTCACGGTGCGCTCGCGCGGCGTGATGGAGAAGTGCACCTACTGCGTGCAGCGCATCAACCGCGCGCGCGTCACGGCCCACAAGGCCGGGCGCAAGGTGCAGGACGGCGAGATCGTGACGGCCTGCCAGCAGGTCTGCCCGGCCGATGCGATCGCCTTCGGCAACATCGACGACGCGCAGAGCCAGGTCGCCCGGCTCAAGGCCGAGCCGCACAACTACGGGCTGCTCGAGTCGCTCAACACCAAGCCGCGCACCAGCTACCTCGCCAAGGTCACGAACCCCAACCCCGACCTCGAACCCTCGGCCTGATCACGCGCGTTCGCCGGCCAGACCGGTCGCAACGCGCGGAACGCCTCACCCCCCGCCGGACTCAGCTGGCATGAGCCAAACCCCCCAACACACACAGAGCGGACACGATCAGGACGCCCTGATCGGCCCGGGCCACACGATGGCCACGCTGACCGACAAGATCAGCGATCTCGTCCTGACGCGGAAGCAACCGCTGCAGTGGTTCGCGGTCACCGGCATCGCGTCGATCTTCGCCAGCCTGCTGCTGCTGACGGTGCTCAACCTGTTCTTCACCGGCATCGGTGTCTGGGGACCGAACAACCCGGTCGGCTGGGGCTTCGACATCATCAACTTCGTGTGGTGGATCGGCATCGGCCACGCCGGCACGCTGATCTCCGCCATCCTGCTCCTGCTCAAGCAGGAGTGGCGCACGTCGATCAACCGCTTCGCCGAGGCGATGACGCTCTTCGCCGTGGCTTGCGCGGGCATGTACCCGCTCTTGCACACCGGCCGGCCGTGGCTCGCGTACTGGCTGCTGCCGATCCCCAACTCGATGGGCATGTGGCCGCAGTTCCGCAGCCCGCTGATCTGGGACGTGTTCGCGGTCTCGACCTACGCCACGGTCTCGGCGCTGTTCTGGTACGTCGGCCTGATCCCCGACCTGGCGGTCTTCCGCGACAAGGCCAAGGGCAAGCTGCAGAAGCTGATCTACGGCTTCCTGGCGCTGGGCTGGCGCAACGCGGCGCGCCACTGGGACCGCTACGAGACGGCCTACCTGCTGCTGGCCGGAATGTCGACGCCGCTGGTGCTCTCGGTGCACACGGTGGTGAGCTTCGACTTCGCCGCGGGGATCATCCCCGGCTGGCACACCACCGTCTTCCCGCCCTACTTCGTGGCCGGCGCCATCTTCGCCGGCTTCGCGATGGTGCTGACGCTCGCGATCCCGCTGCGCATCTGGTACGGCGTCGGCGACCTGATCACCGACAAGCACCTCGACAACATGGGCAAGGTGCTCCTGGCGACGGGCTGGATCGTCGCCTACGGCTACGGGGTCGAAGCCTTCATGTGCTTCTACTCGGCCAGCACCTACGAGGAGTTCATGCTCCTCAACCGCCTGCAGGGTCCCTACGCCTTCCAGTACTGGTCGCTGTTGCTGACCAACCTCGTGATCCCGCAGCTGATGTGGGTCCCGAAGCTGCGCCGCAACATCTGGGTGCTCTACCTCGTGGCGATGTCCGTGAACATCGGCATGTGGCTCGAGCGCTACGTGATCATCGTCGTCAGCCTGCACCGCGACTTCCTGCCCTCCTCGTGGGGCATGTACGCGGGAACGCGCTGGGACTGGGCGATGTTCCTGGGGACGCTGGGCTTCTTCACCACGGCCTTCATGCTGTTCGTGCGCTTCCTCCCGATGATCTCGATCGCGGAGATGAAGGCGCTCGTGCCGCACAAGCCGGGTCTGACCACGGGCGGCGCTCACGGCCGTTCGCACCACTGAGGTCCGTGGCATGAGCACGCACGCCAAGACAGAGACCCCGATCTACGGCTACCTGGCCGAGTTCGACGACAAGGACGCGCTGTTCGCCTGCTGCAAGGCGGCGCGCGCCAAGGGCCTGACCGAGATCGAGGCCTACACGCCGACGCCGCTGCACGGGCTGACCGACATCCTGGGCTACCGCAACTACGTGCCGCACCTGGTGTTCCTGGGCGGGCTGGCCGGCGCGGTCACGGCCTTCGGGTTGTGCTACTGGGCTTCGGTGCTGGAGTACCCGCTCAACATCGGCGGCAAGCCCTTCAACTCCTGGCAGGCCTTCGTCGTCCCGACCTTCGAGACGATGATCCTGTTCGCCTCGCTGACGGCGGTGTTCGGGATGCTGATCCTGAACGGCCTGCCGCAGCCCTACCACCCCGTGTTCAACGTGGAGAAGTTCGCGCGCTGCACCAGCGACCGCTTCTTCTTCATCGTGCTGGCGCGCGACCCGAAGTTCGATCTGCAGGCGACGAAGCGCTTCCTCTCCGAGCAGAAGGCGCTGTCCGTCGACGAGGTGCCGCATTGAAGCTCCACCATGTCGTCCTGGCCGGCGGCGTCGCGCTCGCGCTCGTCGCCTGCCGTCAGGACATGCACGACCAGCCCAAGCACAAGCCCTTCGACGAGTCGGTGCTGTTCAAGGACCGCCGTTCGGCGCGCCCCAAGCTGCCCGGCACGGTGGCGCGCGGGCACCTCGACGAGGACGACCACTACTACCGCGGCAAGATCGAGGGCAAGCCGGCCGAGAGCTTCCCCGCGCGCCTGTCGACGGTCTTCGGCGGCCACGGCGTCAGTTGGCAGAGCGCGATGGTCGCGCGCGGCGAGGAGCGCTACGCGATCCACTGCACGCCCTGCCACGGCACGCTGGGCGACGGCAACGGCATGATCGTGCAGCGCGGCATGACGCGCCCGCCCTCGATGCACATCGAGCGCCTGCAGAAGGCCGGGCCGGGCTACTACTTCGACGTGATGACCGTCGGCTTCGGCGCGATGTTCGATCTCGCCGACCGGATCAAGGTCGAGGACCGCTGGGCGATCGCGGCCTACATCCGCGCGCTGCAGCTGTCGCAGAACGCGACCTTGGCGATGGTGCCGAAGGAGTACGTCAAGGACGGCCAGATCGTCGCGCCGCCGCCGGCTGGCGCGCCCGCCGTCGATCAGCACGGCAACCCTCCGAAGCCCCGCTGAGGATCAGACCGAGATGAACACGATCAGCGAATCCTCGCGCCAGCGCCTCGACACCCTGATGAAGATCGGGTTCGGCGTGGGCATCCTCGGCGCGATCGGCGCCGGGTTGGGCTGGGCCAACGACAAGACCCAGTTCCTGCACTCCTACGTCTTCGCCTACCTGTTCTGGCTGGGCCTGTCGCTCGGCTCGATGGGCTTCGCGATGCTTCACCTCCTGACCGGCGGCCGCTGGGGCCAGCGCCTCAAGCGCATCCTCGAGTCGGGGATGTCGACGCTGCCGCTGATGGCGCTGCTGTTCCTGCCGGTCGCGTTCAACCTGCACGAGCTCTATCCCTGGTCGCACCCGGGGGCCGCCGATCACGACCCGGTCCTGGCCAAGAAGGCCTTCTGGCTCAACGAACCAGGCTGGTACGCGCGCGCCGGGATCTACTTCGCGATCTGGTTCGCCTGCATCGCGCTGCTCGTGACGCAGTCGAAGAAGCGCGACGCCACCGGCGACGCGAAGGCCGACGGCACCGCGCGCTTCCTGGCCGGGCCGATGATCATCGCCTACTCGCTCTCGATGACCTTCGCGGCCTTCGACTGGGCCATGTCGCTGGAGCCGCAGTGGTTCTCGACCATGTACGGCGTGATCTTCCTGGCCGGCCAGGGCATCTCGACCTTGGCCTTCGCGATCCTGATCTGCACCTGGCTGCGCAAGGACGAGCAGTTCGGGAAGCTCTTCAGCCCCGACCACTTCCACGACCTCGGCACGCTGATGTTCGCGTTCTCGATGTTCTGGACCTACACCAGCTTCTCGCAGTACCTGATCATCTGGTCGGGCAACATCTCGGAGGAGACGCCCTGGTACCTGGTGCGCACCGGCCACGGCTGGCAGACGGTCGCGATCGCGCTGGTGGCCTTCGGGTTCTTCCTGCCCTTCATCCTGCTGATGCAGCGCAAGCTCAAGCAGAAGGCGCACCTCCTGTCGGGCATGGCGGTGGTCGTGCTGATCGCGCGGCACTTCGACCTGTACTGGCAGATCGGGCCGGCCTTCAACCACGACTTCCACGGGCCGCACTGGATGGACCTGGTGCTGCCCTTCGCGATCGGCGGCTTCTGGGTCGGCCTGTTCGCGATGTTCCTGAAGGCGCGGCCGGTCACCAACCAGCAACTCGAGATGATCGCCGCGCCGGCGACGCACCACTGAGGACGACGACGTGCAGACCCACGATTCGAAAGCCCCGGCCGCGACGGCCATCGGCAACGACCACGAACGCAGCGACGCGCACGTGGCGCCGCTGGTGACCTTCGTCATCGGCATGACGGTGATGTGCGTGCTGGCCTTCTGGTCGATGAAGGGCCTGCTCGGCTGGGCGAAGGACAACCCCGCCACCCACGTCGGCGACGACGTGCACCCGCTCGCCGTCGAGCGCGTGATCCCGCCCGAGCCGCGCCTGGAGGTCATGCGCACGCTCGAGGGCGGCACGCTGGTGCTGAGCGAGGACTGGAAGGACGGCTCGGCCATGTACACCAGCCAGGACCGGAAGAAGCTCGAGGCGCGCGCCCAGTCGCACCTCGGCACCTACGGCTGGATCGACCAGCAGGCCGGCATCACGCACATCCCGATCACGCGCGCCAAGGAGCTGTTGATCGAGGCCGGCCTGCCGGTCGCCGGCAAGCAGCCCTGATCGCGCGCGCCCACCCACCTCCCATGCAAGCCCTCACGCAGTTCACGAGCGTCGCCCTGGCGCTCACCCTCGCCGCGCTCCCGGCCCGCGCCGGCGACCCGGACGAGGTCGCGCGCGTGCGTGAGTCGGTGGCCTTCGACCAGAAGCTCGGCAGCGCGATCGACCGCGAGCTGGTCTTCCTCGACGAGACCGCGCGCGAGGTGCGCCTGGGCGACTACTTCCAGGGCAAGCCGGTGCTGCTCGTGCCGGTCTACTACACCTGCCCGATGCTCTGCACGCAGGTGCTCAACGGCCTGGTCGACGGCCTGCGCACGGTGACGCTCGAGCCCGGCCAGGACTACGAGATCGTCGTCTACTCGATCGACCCGACCAACGACCCGGCGGTCGCGGCCGAGAAGAAGGCCAACTACCTCGAGCGCCTGGGCCGGCACGGCACCGAAGCGGGCTGGCACTTCCTGAGCGCCTCGCCGCGCAACGCGCTGCCCGCCACGGAGCGCGGCGAACCGAAGAACAGCGCCATCGACGCGCTCTCGCAGTCGCTGGGCTTCCGCTACGGCTACGACGCCGAGATCAAGCAGTACGCGCACGCCGGCGGCATCGTCATCGCCACGCCCGACGGCAAGCTGTCCAAGTACCTCTACGGGATCGAGTTCTCGCCGCGCGACCTGCGCCTGGCCTTGATCGATTCGTCGGAGGGCAAGATCAGCAAGTCGGTCGCCGACCGCTTCCTCTGGCTCTGCTACCACTACGACCCGCTGACCGGGAAGTACTCCTTCGCGGTCATGAACGTGGTGCGCGGCATGGGCCTGCTGACCGCGCTCGGGCTGATCGGCTACCTGGTCCACAACCTCGTCCGCGAGCGCCGACTCCGGCACCTCGAGGCAGGAGGCTGAGCACACTCATGTTGCAAGACCTACCCCTCACGCCGCCGAACGCGTCGACCTTCGCGACGCAGGTCGACGCGCTGTACCTGTTCCTCGTGATCCTCAGCGCGATCGCGACCGTCGGCATCTTCAGCGCCGTGATCTACCTCTCGATCCGCTACCGGCGCCGTCCGGGTGTCCTGCCTGGCGCGATCGAGGGTTCGCTGCGGCTGGAGCTCTTGTGGTCGTTCATCCCCGGGGTGATCGCGCTCGGCATCTTCGCCTGGGGCGCCAAGATCTACTTCTTCGCGGTGCAGCCGCCGAAGGAGCGCATGGAGTTCTACGTCTCGGGCAAGCAGTGGATGTGGAAGGTCCAGCACCCGACCGGGCAGCGCGAGATCAACGCGATGCACGTGCCGCTGGGCAAGGCCATCCGCTGCACGATGACCTCCGAGGACGTGCTGCACAGCTACTGGATCCCGGCCTTCCGCATCAAGAAGGACGTCGTGCCCGGCCGCTACAGCGAGCTGTGGTTCGAGCCTACGCGCGTCGGCGAGTACCACCTGTTCTGCGCCGAGTACTGCGGCACCGGCCACTCGAAGATGATCGGGACCGTGTACGTCATGGAGCCCGAGGAGTACCAGCGCTGGCTCTCGGGCAACACCGGCGATCCGCCGGAGGTCGCGGGCGCCAAGCTGTTCGAGAACCTGCGCTGCAACACCTGCCACGCGGCCGGGACCGGCCAGCGCGGACCGGTGCTCGACGGCATCTTCGGCCACATGCAGCCGCTCAAGGACGGTGGCCAGGTGCTGGTCAACGAGGACTACGTGCGCGAGTCGGTGCTCAAGCCGCTGGCCAAGGTCGTCCAGGGATTCGAGCCGGTGATGCCCACCTACGAGGGGCAGATCGGTGAAGAGGAGATCATGCAACTCGTGGCCTACATCAAGTCGCTGAAGCCCGCCGCGCCCGCTGCCGGGGGAGGCAAGTGATGGGCTCCGCCCTCGCCACCGCACCGCGACCGGCCGCGCCCGTCGCCACCGAGCCGGAGACCTACCTCAACCACGACTACTCGTGGAAGAGCTGGCTCCTGACCGTCGACCACAAGCGCATCGCGATCCTGTACCTGATCACGATCGCCTTCTTCGTGTCGATCGGCGGCACTTTCGCCGGCATGATCCGCCTGGAGCTGCTGACGCCCGCCGGCGACATGCTGGAAGCCGAGACCTACAACAAGGTCTTCACCATGCACGGCGTGGTGATGGTGTTCTTCTTCCTGATCCCGGGCGTGCCGGCGATCCTCGGCAACTTCGTGCTGCCGCTGATGCTGGGGGCGCGCGACGTCGCCTTCCCCAAGCTCAACCTGGCCTCCTGGTACATCTTCCTGGTCGGCGGCCTGATGACCTTGTTCGTCGCGGCCACCGGCGGCGTCGACACGGGCTGGACCTTCTACACGCCCTACAGCTCGGTGTACTCGAACACGCGCGTCGCCGAGTCGGCGATCATGGTGTTCATCACCGGCTTCTCGTCGATCCTGACCGGCCTGAACTTCCTGGTCACGATCCACAAGATGCGCGCACCGGGCCTGACCTGGTTCCGCCTGCCGCTGTTCGTGTGGGCTTCCTACGCCACCAGCCTGATCAACGTGCTGGCCACGCCGGTGCTGGCGATCACGGTGCTGCTCCTGGCGCTGGAGCGCATCTTCGGGATCGGCGTCTTCGACCCGCGCGTCGGCGGCGACCCGGTGCTGTTCCAGCACATGTTCTGGTTCTACAGCCACCCGGCCGTCTACATCATGATCCTGCCCGCGATGGGCGTGATCAGCGAGCTGGTCGCGGCCTTCTCGCGCAAGCGCATCTTCGGCTACAGCTTCGTGGCCTTCTCGTCGCTGGCGATCGCGGTGCTGGGCTTCCTGGTGTGGGGCCACCACATGTTCGTCAGCACGCAGTCGACCTATGCCGGACTGGTGTTCTCGGTGCTGACGGTGCTGATCGCCATCCCGACGGCGGTCAAGATCTTCAACTGGACCGCGACGCTGTACCAGGGCTCGGTGCTGTGGGCCACGCCCTTCCTGTACGCGCTGGCCTTCTTCGGCCTGTTCCTGATCGGCGGGTTGACCGGGTTGTTCCTGGCCGCGATGGGCCTCGACATCCACATGCACGACAACTACTTCGTCGTGGCCCACTTCCACTACGTGATGGTGGGCGGGATGGTGACCGCCTTCCTCGGCGGCCTGCACTACTGGTGGCCGAAGATCTGGGGCCGCATGTACCCCGAGATGGCCGGCAAGTTCGGCGCGGTGGTGGTCTTCATCGGCTTCAACCTGACCTTCTTCCCGCAGTTCGTGGTCGGGTACATGGGCATGCCGCGGCGCTACCACGCGTACGTCCCGGAGTTCCAGGTGCTCAACGTGCTCTCGACCGCGGGCGCGTCGATCCTGGGCTTCGGCTACCTGTGGACGGCGCTGTACCTGATCTGGTCCATCAAGTTCGGCAAGGTGGTCACCGAGAAGAACCCCTGGGGCGCCACCGGCCTCGAGTGGGAGACGCAGACGCCGCCGATCCCGCACAACTTCGAGGCCACGCCGCGCGTGACCGAAGAGGCCTACGCCTACCACGGCAAGGAGTTCGACCGTGCCCACTAGCACGACGGCCGCACCCATGCACGCACCTCACACGGCTGGCCACGCGCCGCACGCGCCGGGCCACGCGCACCATCCGGGGCTCGCGCACCACTTCGACGACCTCGAACAGCAACGCGACACGGCCGTCTACGGCATGTGGGCGTTCCTGGCGCAGGAGGTCATGTTCTTCGGCGGGTTGTTCCTGGCCTACACGGTCTATCGGAACCTCTACCCGGAGGCCTTCGCGCACGCGAGCAACCTGCTGAACGTCGAGCTCGGCGCCATCAACACGGGCGTGCTGCTGGCCTCTTCGCTGACGATGGCGCTTGCCGTCCGCGGCGGGGCAACCGGCAGCAAGTTCCTGCAGCTCGTGATGCTGGCCGGCACGATCTTCTTCGGCCTCGTGTTCCTCGTGGTGAAGTACTTCGAGTACGCCGAGAAGTTCACGCACCACCTGGTGCCCGGTCTGACCTTCATGTCGGACCCGGCGCACCTCAGCCCGTTCTTCCAGACGCACCCCGAGGAGATCCCGCACGCCAAGATCTTCTTCTTCCTCTACTTCGCCATGACCGGCGTCCACGCCGCGCACATGGTGGTGGGGGTGGGCCTGATGCTCTGGATCATGAAGCGCGCCAAGGAAGGCGAGTTCGTGCCCGAGCACCACGACGCGCTGGAGATGTCGGGCCTGTACTGGCACTTCGTCGACATCGTCTGGATCTTCCTCTTCCCGATGATCTATCTGCTCGGCTACCACTTCGGCGAGGCGGGAGCGCACTGAGATGAGCCAACACGATCAAGGCCACGGCCAACACGGCGTGCACGTGCACGTGGTGCCGCTGAAGATCTACTTCGCGATCATCCTGGCGCTGTTCTTCCTGACGGCCGCGACCGTCGTCACAGCGAAGATGGACCTGGGCGCGATGAACACCGTCGTGGCCCTGACCATCGCCGTCACCAAGGCCACGCTGGTCGTGCTGTTCTTCATGCACGTCTGGTGGTCGAAGAAGCTCGTGTGGGTCTTCGTCGGCGCCTCGCTGGTGTGGTTCCTGATCATGATCGCCTTCACGATGCAGGACTTCGTCAGCCGCGGCTGGCTCTGAGCCGCCTCGACCCCTCCCCAACCGTCCAGCGGTCTGTGCGCCTGGAGCCGGGCCCGATAGGCTCTCGTCATGGCCCGCGAGCGCCCCCCCGCCGTGGAACGCGAGCCGGTCCGTACGTGGAGGAGCACGCCCCTCGCACTGTGGGCCGGCCTGTTCGCGATCGTGCTCTCGATGGCGGTCGGCTGGGTGGCGCTGTTCCACACGCGCAGCTCCTACGAAGTCGTGGCGCAGCGCGACCTGCTCGACGGCACACGCGCGCGCGCGGCCCTGCTCGACTCGGCGGCGGCGCGCGGCTTCGGTCCGGCCGGCGCGGACCTCGTGTTCGACACCTTCGAGCCGGGGCACGACCTCGAGAGCATGCAGCTCGTGCTGCTCGGCCCCGAAGTCCGCGTGCGCCAGGCGACGCGCGAGTCGATCGAGATCGACAACTCCTGGAGCGAGCTGCGCGTCCGCCAGCGCGCGGGAGACACGGCCGCGCTGGCCGACCTGCTCGGCCCGGCGCGCGAGGTGCTCGGCCGGATCGAGCTCGACGGCGAGGACTGCGTGCTGGCGCTGGTGCCGGTGCAGGGCTCGGGAGAGTTCCTGGCGACGCTGGTGCGCGCGGACGAGCTGCTGCAGGCCGCCGACCGCGACCTGTTCCCCTGGTGGCTGGCCGTGGCGCTGATCACGCTGGTGCTCCTGCCGCTGCCGCTGATCCTGATGGCGCGCAGCTGGCGCACCGCCTCGCTGGCCGAAGCGGCCGTGCGCCGGCGCCTGGAACAGAGCGAGGCCTCGCTGTCGGCCACGATGGAGAGCCTGCCCTTCGACGTGTGGGTGCAGGACCTCGAAGGCCGCACACTGCTGCAGAACGAGCGCGACGTGCAGTCGAACGGCTTCCTGGTCGGCAAGACGATCGAGGAGAGCGGCCTGGCCGCCGAACAGGTCGCCTTCTGGCGCCAGGGCTTCGAACGCGCGCTGCGCGGCGAGTCCGTGCACCTCGACTACACGCGCGGGGCGGCGGACGCCAAGCGCTGGTTCCACAGCATCCTCGTGCCGGTGCGCACCGAGTCGGGCATCCAGGCCGTCACCGGCGTCAACCTCGACCTGACCGAACTGCGGCGCGCGGAGCTCGACCTGCGCATGGCGCACAAGCGGCTCTCCGCGCACGTCGAGAACTCGCCGCTGGCGATGATCGAATGGGACAGCAGCTCGCGCGTCACGCGCTGGTCGGGCGGCGCCGAGCGCCTGTTCGGCTGGACCAGCGCCGAGATGCTCGGCCGCACCGACGTCGACAGCTCGCTGGTGTACGACGCGGACCGGCCGGCCGTCGCCGCCGTGCAGCGCCAGCTCAGCCAACCGGGCCACGAGCGCATCGTCTCGCTGAACCGCAACGTCACCCGCGACGGCCGCGTCGTCAGTTGCGTCTGGTACAACTCGGTCGTGCGCGACGAGGCCGGCGAGGCCGAGTCCTTCCTGTCGCTGGTGCAGGACGTGACGGTCCAGCAACAGGCCTCGCTGGTGCAGACCATGCAGGAGCGCGTGCTGACGCGCATCCTGGCGCGCGCGTCGCTGCACGACGTGCTGGCGACGCTGCTCGAGGGCCTCGATCCGATCCTGCCGGGCGCGCGCAGCTCGGTGCTGCTGGTCGACCGCGACGGCCAGCGCCTGCGCTCCTTCGTCGCCCGCCACCTCGAGCCCGCCTTCACCACCGCGGTCGACGGCATCCCGATCGGGCCGAACGTCGGCTCGTGCGGCACCGCCGCCTTCCGCCGCGCACCGGTGATCACCGAGGCGGTTGCGCGCGATCCAGCGTGGGCCGGTTTCCTGGAGCTGGCCAGCGCGCACGGCATCGGCTCCTGCTGGTCGCAGCCGGTCTTCGAGGACGAGCAGAGCCTGGCCGGCACCTTCGCGCTGTACTTCGATCGCGAGCGCGTGCCGACCGCCACCGAGCTCGAGATCCTGGCCTCGGCCGCCAACCTCGCCGGGCTGGCGATCGAGCGCAACCTGGCGCGCAAGCTGGAGGACACGCAGCGCGAGCTCCTGCGCAGCATCCTCGAGGACCAGCCGCTGCGCGAATCGCTGCGCATCCTGGTCGAGGGCATCGAGGCGCAGGCGCCGGGGATGGTCGCCGGGGTGCTGCTGCGCGAAGCCGAGAGCCTGCGCCTGCGGCCCGCCGCCGGCCTCGGCCTCCCGCCCGAGCTCGTCGAGAGCATCGACGCGCTGCCGCCCGGGATCGACGTCGCGATCTGCGGGCCGAGCGCCGCTTCCCGCCAGCGTGTCGTGGTCGAGGACTTCAGCCGCGAGCCGACGCTGGCGCCGCTGCGCCCGAGCCTCGAGCGCCTGGGCCTGCGCGCCGGCTGGTCGCAGCCGATCCTCAGCGCGAGCGGCGAGGTGCTGGGCACGATCGTGATGCTGTGGCGTGCGCCGCGCGCTCCCAATCCGCGCGAGGTCAAGCTGATCGAGCTGGCCTCGAGCCTCGCCGGCCTGGCGATCGAGCGGCGCGACGCCCAGGACTTCGACGCCATGCAGCGCGCGGTGACGAAGATGATCCTCGACGGCGATCCGCTCGAGGACGTGCTGGCGCGGCTGTTGCTCGGCATCCAGCCGCGCATGCCGGGGATGCGCGCGGTGATCCTCGTCACCGACCGCGAGCGCAGGAGCTTGCGACCGATCGCCGGCCCCAGCATGGAGCCGGAGTTCCTCGCCAGCCTGGAGGGCCTCGAGGTGCGCGACGACGGCAGCTCCTGCGGGCGCGCCTGCCACCGCCGCGCGCGCACGATCGTCGCGGACGTCGAACACGACGAGCTGGTCGCGGGGATCCGGCCCGGCCTGCTCGCGCAAGGCCTGCGCGCGCTGTGGTCGAACCCCGTGATGTCGGAGGCCGGGGAAGTGCTGGGCACGGTGTGCCTGACCTGGCGCGAGCCCAAGGAACCCTCCGCGGCGGACATCCAGCTGATCGAGTTCACCTCGCACCTCGCCGGGCTGGCGATCGAGAAGGGCCTGGTGCGCGAGCAACAGCGCCGGCTCAACGAGCGCCTGGCGACGCTGCACGAGATCGGCCAGGCGATCCTCGCCGCCGGCACGCCCGAGGGCGTCGCGAGCGCGGCGCTGGAGCGCGTGTTGCCGCAGATCGCGGCGGTGCGCGGCAGCGTGGTGCTGGTGCTCGAGGGCCAGGACCTGTGCCGCACGCTGACCACCGTCTGCCAGACGCCGACCAGCGTGGGCGCAGGCTTCGTGCTGCCGATCGAGGAGCTGGCCTGCGGCAACGTCGAGCAGTTGCGCCAGGGCCTGGTCAACAGCATCCCGGACGTCGACGCCCTGCCCGAGCCCGTGCCGCAAGTCTTCGCCCTGCTGCGCCAGGAGCGCGTGCGCTCGGTCACCAACGTGCCGCTGCTGGTCGACGGCGAGCTGATCGGCTCGCTCAACGTCTCGCTCGACCGCCGCGGCCCGCTGCCGGCCGAGGACGTCGACTTCGTGCGTGAGGTCGCCGACCTGATCTCGGTCGCGCTGCAGCAGGCGCGGCTGCGCGAGAAGGAGCAGCGCCTGACGGTGCGCCTGGCGGGCCTGAACGAGGTCGGTCGCGCGATCCTCGAGGCCGACACGGTGCCCGGCATGGCGCTGGCGGCGCTCGAGCGCTGCCACATGCTGGTCCAGTGCCTGCGCGCCGGCGTCAACCTGTTCGACGAGGACGAGACGCACGGCGAGCTGGTGGCGACGGTGGCCCACGGCGCGACGACGCTGCGCGCCGGCTGTCGCTTCACGCTCGCGGACCTCGGCTACCCCGAGCGCGGCGCGCCGGGCGCGCGGTCGGTGTTCGAGATCGAGGACCTGGCGCGCGAGCGCACGCTGCCCAAAGTGCTGTCGCAGCTGCGCGACGAGGGCGTGCGCGGCGTGGTCTGCCTGCCGCTGCTCGCGCAGTCGCGGCGCCTCGGCTATCTCAACGTGTGCCTGGCGCGGCCCGGGCGGCTCGAGCCCGACGAGTTCGCCTTCGTCCAGGAGCTGGCCGACCTGGTGGCGATGGGCCTGCACCAGTCGCTGCTCGACCGCCAGCTGCGCCAGCGCGCCGAGGCCCAGGCCCGGCTGAGCGATCGCCTCGCGACGCTGAACCGCATCGGCGCGGCGATCCTCGCGGCGCGCTCCTTCGAGAGCCTGGTGATCGAGGCGCTGACCGTCGCGCGCCAGCACATGCGCTGCCCCGGCGTCGCGCTGGGCATCCCGCTCCCGGGGCCCAAGGGGCGCGACGGCACTTTCGAGCTGCTCGGCGTGCGCGGCGAGAGCAACGAGGTGCGCCGCACGCACATCTACCCCCAGGCCTACCCGCCCGAGCACGTGCAGCGCCTGCACACTGGCCAGTGCGTGTTCATCACCGGCCTGGACCAGAGCCTCGAGCTGCACCCCTCGCTGCCGGACATCACGCGCGACGGGACCGTGGCGGTGCTGATCGTGCCGATGAGCTCGCGCGGCGAGCTCCTGGGCATGCTGTTCTTCTCGCTGCGCGAGCGCGGCGACCCCGGGCCCGAGCTCGAGACCTTCGGCCGCGAGATCGCCGCGCTGCTGGCGGTGGGCATCGAGCAGCAGCGCCTGCACGAAGAGGTGCGCCGCAACGCCGAGCAGCTCGAACACCGCGTCCAGGCGCGCACGACCGAGCTGACCGAGGTCAACGAGGAGCTCGAGAGCTACGTGCGCACGGTCTCGCACGACCTGCGCGCGCCGCTGCGCGCGATCCAGGGCCTGGGCACGGCCGTGCTCGAGGACTTCGCGCCGCGCCTCGAGCTGCAGGGCATCGACTACCTGGCGCGCATGGTCGCGGCGGCGGAGCGCATGGACCGCATGCTGCTCGACCTCCTGGCCTACAGCCGGCTGGGCAAGTCCGAGGTCGTGCTCGACCGCGTCGACCTGCACGCCGCGGTCCACGAGGCGCTCAACCTGGTGCGCAGCGAGCTGGAGCTGCGCCACGCGGGCGTCGAGCTCGCGCCCAAGCTGCACGTCGTGCGCGGCCACGCGCCGACGCTGGTCCAGGCGCTCTCGAACCTGATCACCAACGCCGCCAAGTTCACGGCCGCGGGCGTCAAGCCGCTGATCCGGGTCGAGTCGGAGCTGCGCGGCCGAACGGTCCGCTGCGTGGTCGTCGACAACGGCATCGGCGTCGCGCCCGAGCACCACGAGCGCATCTTCGGCGCCTTCGAGCGCCTGCACGGCCACGACGAGTACCCCGGCACGGGCATCGGGCTGGCGATCGTGCGCCGCGCCATCGAGCGCATGGGCGGCCGCGCCGGCATCGAGTCGCGCGAGGGCGAGGGCAGCCGTTTCTGGATCGAACTGCCGGCAGGAGACCGGCCCGCTTGAAGTGGAACCAAGGTCCGATTCTGATCGTCGACGACGATCCCAACGACGTCGTGTTGATCCAGCGCGGCCTGCAGCGCGCCGGCGTCGACCTCCCGACCTGGGTCGCGCCGAACGTACCGGCGGCGCGCGCCTACCTGGCTGGCCACGGCCGCTTCGGCCAGCGCGCGCTGCACCCGCTGCCCGGCCTGATCCTGCTCGACCTCAAGCTGCCGGGCGAGAGCGGCATCGACCTGTTGCGCTGGATCCGCGCGGTCGACGGGTTGCGCCGCATCCCGGTCGTGCTGCTGAGCTCCTCGCGCGAAGCGGTCGACGTCGATGCGGCCTACGACGCGGGCTGCAACTCCTACCTGGTCAAGCCGGTCGCCTTCGATGCGCTCCAGACGATGCTGACGGTCTTCGGACGCTACTGGTTCAACTTCAACACGCCGCCCTCGCTGCACTCCGGCGACGAAGTGCGCCTGAGCGGCACCTGAGGACCCCGCTACCCGGAGCGCATGACCCTGAGGCTGAACATCCACGCCACTCGCGCGCAGGCGGAGCGCGCCGTCGCGGGCGAGATCGCCGCGCTGCTGCGCGCGCGGCCGAGCGCCTGTCTCGGCCTGCCGACGGGCAACACGCCGACCGGCGTGTACCGCGAGCTGGTCCGGCTGTTCCGCGCGGGCGAACTCGACCTGTCGGCCGCGCGGAGCTTCAACCTCGACGAGTACGCCGGGCTCGCCGCCGCGGACCCGCGCTCGTTCCGGAGCTGGATGCAGGCGCAGCTCTTCGACCACGTCAACCTGCCCGCCGGGCAGGTGCACTTCCCGCAAGCCGCGCCGGACTACGAGCAGTTGCTGGAGCGCGCGGGCGGGCTCGATCTGGTGCTGCTCGGTATCGGTCGCAACGGCCACATCGCCTTCAACGAGCCGGGTGCGGCGCGCGACACGCGCACGCGGCTCGTCGAGCTGCATCCCTGGACGCGCGCAGACGCCGCGGCGAGCTTCGGCACGCTGGCGGCCGTGCCGACGCAGGCCTGGACGATGGGGGTGGCGACGATCCTCGCGGCCCGGCGCCTGCGCGTGCTGGCCTTCGGGCCGCACAAGCGCGAGCTGGTGACGCGCACGCTGGACACGCGGCCGTGCGCCGCATGGCCCGCCAGCTGGCTGCACGAGCACCCCGACGCCGAGCTGGTGGTCGACGCGACGGCGGCGCCCTGAGCGCTCCGCGAGCGCCGAGGTCCCCGCTGGACGGGGCTTGACTCGTGGCTCGGAGCGGCTCGAAATGCGGTCCTCACGGGCCTCCCCAGACCATGTCCGCGACAGCTCTCCACCTGATCGGCGTCGACGGCGGCGCGACGGGCGTCAAGGCGCACCAGGTGTTCGTGCTGCAAGACGGGCCGCAGCCGCTCTTGGCGCTCGGGCCCGCGAGCGCCGAGCACTGCTACGATCGCGTGCCGGGCTTCGAGCCGGTCGAGCTCGCACGCCAGGTCCGCGATGCGGACAGCGGACGCGTGCGCCCGACGCGCGCCGAGCGCGAGCAAGGTCGCACCTGGGTCGAGGCCGCGGCCCAGGCGATCGAAGCGGTCGCGTCGCAGACCGGCGCGGGCCCGCTGGCGATCGGCATGTGCATGCCCGGCCTGAAGACGCGCGACGGCCGCGGCATCGCCGTGCTCAACAACGGCCCGCGCCTGCCTGCCTACCTCGACGAACTGGAGCAGGAGCTGCGCGCGCGCGAGCTGGTCCTCGCGCGGCCGATCGCCGGGCTGGTCTCGGACGGCGTCGCCTGCGCGCTGGGGGAGCAACACGAGGCGCACGGGGCGCTGCGCGGCGTGGCGCAGGCCTGCTACATCGGCGGCGGCACGGGGGTGGCCGAGGCCTTCGTGCTCGACGGCGCGGTGGTCGCGCTCGACGCGCTCGCGCCCGGAGTGCGCAAGGCCTGGGAGCTGACGTCGCGCCGCGGCGGGAGCTTCGAGTCCTGGATCTCGCTGCACGGATTGAACTCGCGCCACGCCGAGCGCGCGGGCTTCGCCTTCGACGACCCCGACGGCTACCCCGAGCGCCGCGCGCCCGCCGGCGAGCGCCTGGCGCAGGAGAGCCTGGGCGAGTGCGCCGACGCGCTGGCGGAGCTCCTGTGCCTGCGCTTCGTCGAGTTCCGACGCGTGTTCGGAGCCGATGCAAGGGGGGCGCGCGGCGTGCGCGCCAACACGCTGTTCGAGCGCGTGGTGATCGGCCAGCGCCTCGGTCCGCTGTTCTCCGATCCGCTGCTCGAACCCTTCCTGCGCGAGCGCTGCGAGGTGGCGCTGGCGCAGGCCCTCGCGGCCCACGGCGACGCGCAGCTGTGCGCGCACTACCTCGACGGCAGCGGGTTGCGCCCGGGGCTCCTGTGTCCGTCGCTCCTGCGCGCCGCGCCGGCGCTGGGCGCAGCGGGGCTGGCCCTGCGCGAGGACCAGCGGCCCGACGCGCGCCGCCTCGAGGCCCAGGCGTGAAACACGGCGCGCGATGGACCGGCACGTGACGGTCTTCGCCGCGATCGGCCGGCTCTCGGCGCTCGACTGGAGCCTGGTCGCGCTGGTGCTGGTGACGACCATGCTGGTCGGCTGGATCGCCGGCCGGCGCGGCTCGGTGCGCGAGTTCTTCCTCGGCGGCCGCAAGCTGCCATGGTGGGCGGTCAGCGCCTCGCTGGCGGCGACCGAGATCAGCGCCCTGACGATGGTCAGCGTGCCGGCGCTGGTCTTCGCGCCCGGCGGCGACCTGACCTACCTGCAGATCGCGCTCTTCGGAAACGTCTTGGCGCGCGGGATCGTCGCCTGGGTGCTGGTCCCGGCCTGGTTCGAGCGCGAGATCTACAGTCCCTACGACTACGTCGAAGCGCGCCTGGGCGTGCGCGCGCGGCAGATGACCAGCGCGCTGTTCGCAGGCGGCGCGGTGCTGGCCCAGGGCGCGCGCCTGTACGTGACCGCGCTGGTGCTCGAGGTGCTGCTGCGCGACCAGTTCGCGGCGCTGGTCGCCGGCACGCCGCTCTCGACCCTGGCGCTCTCGATCGGCGTGCTCGGCGCGGTGTCGCTGGTCTGGACCCTGGCGGGCGGGATGGCCGGCGTGGTGTGGGCCGACCTGTTCCTGTTCGCGGTCTTCGCGGCCGCGGCGCTCACGGCGCTGTGGTTCGCGGTCCAGGGCCTCGACGTCGGCGTCGAGCGCCTGTGGCAGGTCGGCGTCGACGCGCGCAAGTTCGACTTCCTCGACTTCGACCGCTCGCCGGCGCGCGCCTACACCTTCTGGGCCGCGCTCTTCGCCGCCAGCTGGGGCGGCGTCGGCGCCTACGGCATGGACCAGCTGATGGCCCAGCGCGTGTTCTGCTGCGCCGACCTGCGCGCCGCGCGCAAGGCGATCCTGTGGAGCTCGCTCTCGGTGCTCGTGACGGCCGTCGTCGCGCTGGTCGGCGTCGCGCTCTACGCCTGGTACGAGCGCCGGCCGCTGCAGGGCGAGGCGCTCGAGCTCTACAGCGCGAACGCCGACCGCATCCTGCCGATCTTCGTGCTGCAGGCAGTGCCGAGCCCCTGGAAGGGCCTGATCGTGGCCGGGATCTTCGCCGCGGCGATCAGCACGCTGGCCGGGGTCTTCACGGCGCTCTCGCACACGGCGCTGGCCAACCTGTACGACCCCTGGCGCGACGCGCAGCACCCCGACGCCGAGCGACGGCGGCTGCGGGCGGCGCGCACCTTCGTGTTGGGCGCCGGTCTCGCGCTGTGCGCCAGCGCGCTCTTGATGAAGCGCCTGCGCGACGGCTATCCCTCGGTGCTCGACCTGGGCCTGGCCATGGCGGGCTTCACGCAGGGCGCGCTGCTGGCCTCGTTCTTCCTCGCCTGGCTGGCGCGCCGTCCGGACGGCAGCGGCTTCCTGTGGTCGGCGCCGCTGTCGGTGTTGTGGGTCTTCGGGCTGTCGCAGCACGGGCCGCACACGGCGCGGGCCTGCTGGCTGGCGGGCGCGCTGCTGTTCCTGCTCTGGCTGGCGTGCCGCGTCCGTCCGAACTGGAGCGACGCGCGCCGGCGTCTCGGCCTCGCGGGGCAGACCCTGGCGCTCGCGGCGGCGCTGGTGGGAGTGGCCTGGGCCAACCAGCATGCGTTGTTCCTCGCGCCGACGAGCGCGCACGCCGCGCCCGAGTACGCGCTTCAACCGCTGCAGTTCCCCTGGTATGTTCCGGTCGGCAGCGTGATCGCGTACGTCTTCGGCCAGCTGCTCGCGCGCCCCGTCCCCGCCGCTTCCGCCGCCGGTGCCGTTCGCGCGCGCCTCCCTTCCCGCGCTGTCTAGCTCCCATGCAAAGCACCACGACGCTCCGCCGCACCTTCTGCGCCTTCTCCCTGGCCCTGGCCGGGCTGTTCCTCGCCGGCTGCGGCACGACCGGCTCGCTGCCGGCCAGCTTGTCGATGTTCAGCCCGGTCGAGCGCGCGATGTGGGTGACGCGCTTCGACTACCAGACGCCGCACGACATCGAGAAGATCGCCGAGTCCTGCGAGCTCGCCGGCCTGAACACGATCCTGTTCCAGGTGCGCGGCAACGCGACCGTCAGCTACCACTCGGCGCTCGAACCCTGGTCGGAGCGCTTCGGTTGGGCCGATCCGGGCTTCGACCCGCTGGCGACGGCGATCGAGGCCGCGCAGCGCCGCGGCTTGAAGCTCAAGGCCTGGGTCAACGTCGTGCCGGCCTGGTGGGGCACCGATCCGCCCACCGACACGCGCCACGTGTGGCACATGCACAAGGACTGGCTCTGGTACGACCAGACCGGCAAGCTCCAGCCCTTCGCCGACAAGTTCTACGTCAGCCTCAACCCCTGCCTGCCCGAGGTGCGGCGTCACCTGGCGAGCGTGATGCGCGATCTCGTCGCGCGCTACCGCGTCGACGGCGTGCACCTCGACTACATCCGCTTCCCCAACGATCTCGCGCCGGCCGGCACCGACTACCCGCGCGACGCGCGCACCGTCGGCCTGTTCCGGGGCGAGAACGGCAAGACGCCCGAGCAGGACCCCGAGGGTTGGAACGCCTGGCGCACCGAGCAGGTCACGAACCTGCTGCGCGAGATCCGGCGCCAGTTGCGGCAGGAACGCCCCGACCTCGAGCTCAGCGCGGCCGTGGGCCCCGAGCCGGAGCGGGCGCGCGACCACCACTTCCAGGATGTGCGCACCTGGGCGCGCGAGGACCTGGTCGACGTGCTCTACCCGATGAACTACACCAAGGACCCGGCCGTGTTCCAGCGGCGCGTCGCGGCCTGGGAGGAGATCGCGGACGACACGCGCGTGGTGATGGGCCTGCGCGTCGACAGCGACGACGTCCAGCTGCACGAGCGCCAACTGAGCACCGCGCTGCAGCAGTTCCGCGGCTTCGCCGTGTTCGCCTACTCCTCGCTGTTCGACTCGCCCAACGACGTGCTCGACGACCAGGCCCAGGAGACGCGCGCGCGCCGTCAGGACCGGCGCGCGGCGCTGCTGCCGGTGTTCAAGCGCCTGGCGCGCGGCGGCGGCGAGCTGGACTGAGCCGGCGCGCGCTCAGCGCGACTCGGTCATCTTGCGCACGCGCGCGCGCACGATCTCGAAACGCTGGCGCGCGGCGGCGGAGTTCTGCAGCAGCCACTCGACGTTGGCGAAGGCCAGGGGCGAGACCTCCTGGCGCAGGCGGGCGAGGTGCGGCTCGATCTTGGCGAACAGGAACAGGCCCTCGCCGGTGTTCTCCGCCAGGTAGTCGGGGTTGACGATGCCGTGGCGCGCCATGCCGTAGGCCATCTCCCAATAGGAGGAGGTCTGGCGCCAGGCGGCGTTCATCGGGTGGCCGGGCAGCATCACGGCCGCCAGATCCTCCCAGCTCTTGGGAAAGAACTGCCCGACCTGATCGCGCGAGCGGCGCATGACGTCCTCGCGCCGCAGCTCGTAGAGGCGCAGGACGAGCTCGGCGTCGTGGTGGTCCGGGCGGGGCTTGATCGGGTTCGGTTCCATGGGGGGCGGAGTCTACCCCCGGGGCGGGGGCGCGGGCCCCGGTCCTTGAAATCGCCGCCGAAGTGGAACCTCGAGGCCTGGATCGCCGTCAGGAATCGTTTGGAACACGCCTATATCATGGACCTTTGTAAGAAAGCCCATTCATGGTCCGCGGAGGCCGGCCCCCTCATTCCAGGATATCGTAATTGGTGAGCCCCCTTCCGCGCGCCCTCCCCGGGGTCGCCGCGGCCTCCGCGCATCCCCCGAGTCGCATCATGAACAGCACCCTCCGCACCCCCTTGCTCGCCCTGACAGGCGCCCTCGTCCTGGCCCAGCTCGCCAGCGCCCAGCTGCAGCAGGTCTGCTTCAACGACACCATTCCGCTGCAGCCGACCAACTGGAGCTCGTCGATGACCGTGTCGAAGTTCGACCCGAACCTCGGCACGCTGGTCAGCATCGACTTCACGCTCTCCGCCCAGTCGCAGGGTGACGCGCGGGCCGAGAGCCTCGACGCCTCCGCGGCGCAGGTGACGCTGACCTTCCAGAACACCGTCACGCTGACGCGTCCGGACACCTCGGTGATCGTGGTCACGATCCCCGAGGCGCAGTTCATGCACGTCTTGTCGGCTTTCGACGGCATGATCGACTTCGGCGGGACGTCGGGCGTCAGCCACCTGGGCCTGGTCGCCAACGACTCGGACTCCGTCACGGCGCCTCCGCCGCCCTCGGACCTGGCGCTGTTCACGGGTCCGGCCGGCCTCCCCGGCACGATCACGCTGCCCGTGGCGGCCAGCGGTTCCTCGAGCGCGTCGGGGCCCGGCAACCTGACCTCCAACTTCACCTCGGCCGCCTCGGCCAGTCTGCAGGTCTGCTACAACTACATCCCGAACACGCCGCCGAGCTTCACCAGCCCGCAGTGCGGCACGACGCTGATGGCCAGCGCCGGCGTGCCCTTCGCGCTGCAGGTCTGCGCCGGGGACATCGATCCCACGGACATCGTCACGCTGACGGCGACGCAGCTGCCGGCCGGCGCCACGCTGACGCCCACGCTGCCGCAGAGCGGCAACCCGGTGTGCGCCACGATCAACTGGACGCCGGGCTCGAACCAGGTCGGCCCGAACACCTTCTGCTTCACCGCGCTCGACACGCACAACCGCTCGACGCAGTGCTGCTTCACGGTGCTGGTCGCGGAGTGCCACCTGCTGCTCGGCCAGGCGCCGGTCGGCGGCACGGGCAACCTGCAGGTCGACATCTTCGGCCACCTCTACGACACGCAGCTCTCGGTGCTGCGCCGCAGCTGGCCGGTGACGATGGAGGACATCCCGACCGTGATCCTGCCGGTCAACGCGCGCATGTCGGCGCAGCTCCTGATGTACAACCCGCTGGCCTTCCCGCTCAACCCGAGCCAGTGGTCGAAGCTCCTGACCGTGCAGGTCAACCCCAACGGCACGCTCAGCCGCAGCTGGGCCGGCACGCAGAACGGCATCACGCTGCGCGCGACCTCGCAGGTCGTCAACGGCCAGGTGCACATCCGCTTCCCGTTCGGCATCGACGGGATGTGAGTCGCGCCGCTCAGGTCGTCTCGAGCGCGAAGAGTTCGCCCAGCGTCTGACGCCGGCGCACCAGCCGCGCCGCGCCGTCTTCGACCAGGACCTCGGCCGCCAGCGGCTGCGAGTTGTAGTTCGAGGCCATGCTCATCGCGTAGGCGCCGGCGTCGTGCACGCACAAGAGTTCGCCCGGCGCGAGCGCCGGCAGTTCCTGCGTCTCGAGCACGCCGCCGGGACCCTGCGTGAACACGTCGGCCGACTCGCACAGCGGACCGGCGACCACCGTCGGCCGCGTCGGCTCGTCCGCGCCGTGGCCCAGCGCCGAGATGCGGTGGAAGGCGCCGTACAGCGCCGGCCGCACCAGGTTGTGGAAGCCCGCGTCGACCAGCGCGAACTCGTGGCGCCCGCTGCGCTTGGTGGCGCGCACCTCGGTCAACAGGACTCCGCTCTCGGCCACCAGGTAGCGGCCCGGCTCGACCTCCAGCGTCACGGCCTGCCCCAGCCGCGCGCGGAGCGCCTCGCGCGTCGCGCGCCAGGCCTGCGTGAAGCGCGCGATGTCGAGGCGCGCCTCGCCGGCGCGGTAGGGGACCGGCAGCCCGCCGCCGGTCGAGATCAGCTCGAGGCCCGGGCCGAAGCGCAACGCCAGGTCGCGTACCGCGTCGCACACGCGCGTCAGGTTCTCGAGGTCGGAGCCCGAGCCGATGTGGACGTGCAGGCCGCGCAGGCGCAAGCGCAGGTCGCGGCCGCGCTCGAGCGCGCGCTGCAGCTCGGCGTGCCAGATGCCGTGCTTCGAGTGCTCGCCGCCGGTGTTGACCTTGCGGTCGTGGCCGTGGCCGAAGCCCGGGTTGATGCGCAGCACGACCGCCGCGGCGGGCCGCACCTCGGCCAGCTGCCCGAGCATGTCGAGCGAGCCGACGTTGACCTCGATCGGCAGACGCGCGACCGTCGCCAGGGCCGGGCGGTCGAAGAGGTCGGCGGTGAAGGTGATCTCCTGCGGCGCGAAGCCCGCGGCCAGCGCGCGCTCGACCTCGCCGGCCGAGACCGCGTCGACGCGCGCACCCAGGCGCCGCAGCAGCGCCAGCACCGCCAGGTTCGAGTTGGCCTTCTGCGCGTAGCGCACGACGTCGAAGCCCGCCAGCTCGCGCACGCGCTGCGCGATCAGCCCGGCGTCGTAGACGAAGAGCGGCGTGCCGTGCTCGCGCGCGAGCCGCGCCAGCAGTTCGGGCGTCAGCGCCTCGGGCAGGCCGTCGCTCACGCGCCGCTCCTGTCTTCCGTCAGCGCCGCGACCAGGCGCTCGAGCTGCGCCGGCCGGTGCTCGGACGACACGGCGACGCGCAGGTACGTGCCCAGGCCGTCCGGGTAGTCGACCCGCGGCACGAACAGGCCCGCGCTGCGCAGCCGTTCGTGCAGCGCGCGGCCCGCGGCCGGATCCGCGCAAGGCAGCGCGAAGACCGGGTTGTGCGCCGGCCGGTGGGGGCCGAAGCGCGGCGCGAGTTGCGTGGCGACGCGCTCGACGTTGGCGCGCAGACGCTCGACGCGCGCCGGCTCGCGCTCGAGCACGGCCAGCGCCGCCAGCGCCGCGGCGGCCAGCGCCGGCGGGATCGGCGTGGCGCCGGCGTAGGCGACCGCGCGCTCGCGGGCGCGCTCGATGCGCTGCGCGCTGCCGGCGACGAAGCCGCCGAAGCAGCCGAGCGCCTTGGAGAACGTGCCCGTGACGACCAGGCCCGCGTGCGCAGCGCCGCTCGCCGCCAGGCTGCCGCGGCCGCCCGGGCCGAGCACGCCCAGCGCGTGGCTGTCGTCGACCACCAGCGCGACCAGGCCGGCGTCGAGGAGTTCCGCCAGCGCGCCGAGCTCGACCGCGCGGCCCTGCGAGGGGAAGAGCCCGTCGGTGAACAACACGCTGCGCCCCGCCGCGCTGCGCAGCGCGGCGCGCGCGGCGGCGGGTGTCGCGTAGTCCGCGATCGCGAAGCCCGTCGCGCGCAGCGCATCGCGCGTGCTGACGTGCGCCTGGTGGTCGACCAGCGCGTGCTCGGCCTCGGGCCGCAGGCTCTGGGCCGCGACCAGGTTCGACAGGTACCCGTCCGCGACCAGCAGGGCGCTCTCGGTGCCGACCACGCGCGCCACGGCGCGCTCGAGCTCGAGGTGCAGCGGATGCGTGCCGCTGGTCGACGGCGAGGCGCCGGCGCTGATGCCGCAGCGCGCAGCGGCGTCGCGCAGCGCCGCGACGACCTCGGGATCGTGCGCCAGGCCGAGGTAGTCGCAGCCGGCGAAGGCCGTGAGCTCGCGACCGGCGAGGCGCACGGTCGTGGCGTCGAGGCGCTCGAGCGCCAGTCGTTCCTGCGGGGCCATGGAGGAAGCGCGCATGCTAGCGTCCGGCGCCGTAGCATGGCGCGCCACCGGAGGCCCCATGCTGCTCACCTCGTCGCGCCTGCTCGCCGCGTGTCTGCTCGTCCTGGCGTCCGCCTGCAAGTCGACCTCGTCGACCGGGGCCGCCGAGACTCCGCCGCCCGCGGGCTGGCTGTTGATCGTCGGCGGCGGCGGGACGACGCCGGCGATGTACGAACGCATGCTCGCCGCCGCGGGCGGCAAGGACCGCCCGGTCGTGATCCTGCCGCAGGCCTCGGAGTCGGCCGACACGGGCCCGGGTTCGGCCGAGACCTGGAAGAAGCACGGCGCCACGAACGTCGAGTGGCTGTCGCTCGCCGATCCCGAGCGCGACGCCGAGAAGATCCGCGCCGCCGCCGTGATCTGGTTCCCGGGCGGCGTGCAGACGCGCTTGATGGAGGCGCTGCACGCGGCAGGCGTCGCCGAGCTGGTGCGCGAGCGCTTCCACGCGGGCGCGGTGGTCGGCGGCACGAGCGCGGGTGCGGCGGTGATGTCGGACGTGATGATCACGGGCGACTACGACCTGTCGTTCAAGGACGCGCCCGGCGCGCCGGGCGCGCCCGCGCCGGTCGCGGCGCCCGCGGCCCCGGCTGCGGAACCCGCGGTCCCCGGCGCGACCCCCGGCGCGACCCCCGGCGCGACCTCGACCACCCCGGCCCGCGAGCGCGCCGCGGACGAGGACTCGGGCCTCAAGTACGTGCGCGTCGGCACCAACGTCTTCGCGCGCGGCCTGGCGCTCCTGCCGACGGCGATCGTCGACCAGCACTTCGTGCGGCGCCAGCGCTTCAACCGCCTGCTCTCGGCCGTGCTCGAGCACCCCGAGCTGGTCGGCATCGGCATCGACGAGAAGACCTCGATCCTGGTGCACGGCACGCGCTTCGAGGTGGTCGGCGTCTCGAACGTCCTGGTGGTCGACGCGCGCGGCGGCGAGACGGCGCCCAACTCCGGCAGCGAGCCCGCGGCGGCGCGCGGCCTGGCGCTGCATGTCCTGCGCGACGGGATGAGCTTCGACCTCGCGGCTCAGCGGTAGAGCATCTGCTCCGCCAGCGCCTGCAGCGCGCCGTTGGCGCCCAGGCACAGGATGCCGGGCAAGAGGCTGCGCGACTTCTCGAAGGACCAGCCGAGCACGAAGCCCAGCCAGACCCACGAGACGAAGCCCGGCAGCGACTCGTTCTGGAAGGCGGCCACCAGCGCGGCACTCCAGGCCGCCGCCGTGCCGGCCGGCATGCGCACGCGCAGCGTCGAGAACAGGACGCCGCGCGCGAGCAGCTCGAAGGCCAGCGGTGCCCAGGTCAGGCTGACCAGCGTGGCGAGCGCGAAGATCCAGGGGCCGACGTCCTGCAGTTCGACGCCCGCGCTCTCGACCCAGTGTCGGCCGACGCCCATGCGCGCGAAGAGCTCGCGCACCGCGGTCGTGCCCAGCTCGCCCAGCGTGAACAGCACCAGCGCCAGCGCCGCCCAGCGCCAGGTCGGGCCGGGGAAGGCGTCGAGGCCGAAGGTGCGCACGAAGGACGCGGCGCGCGGCGCGAGCAGCGCGCGGTGGATCAGCCAGAACAGCGGCAGCGGCAGCAGGATCAGCGTCCACAGGCCGGGCAGCGGCGCGCCGAGGAAGGCCAGCAGCGAGTGGACACCCAGGTAGAGCACCAACCCGAGCAGCACCGAGCGCGTCAGCACCGCGAAGCCGTCCTCGAAGCTCCACTCGGGCGGCAGCGAAGCGTTGGCCTGCGCCAGCTCCGGCCGGTTGCGCCACAACCAGACCAGCAGGAATACGAGGCCGAGCGCGGCGGGCACCAGCCAGGTCCACAACAGGAGCTGCGCGCGCTGCGCCAAACGCCCGAGGCGGTCCGTGCGCAGGTGGCGCAGCTCCGCCGCGCGCGCGTCGGCGCCCGTGCGCTCGGCCAGGCGCAGCTCGAGGCGTTCGCGCGCCCAGCCGGGATCGAGCCCGGCGAGTTCGAAGTCCGCGCGCGCGTGCGGCGCGGCCGAGCCGGGCGATTCGTAGGCGCTGCGCAGCGCATGCGCCAGCGCCGGCCGCTGGAGCTGCTCGAGCTCGCGCGCCGTGCCGCGCAGGTCGTCGAGCCGTCCGGTCTCGCCCTGCACCACCGCCAGGCGTGCGAGCAGCTCGATCAGGCGCTCGCGGTCGTCCTTGACCGGGAACTGGGGCGCCTGGGGCACGCAGCTCAGGCCGGGCGTCGAGGGCGCTTCGCTGCTCGGGCCGCTCGGCGCGGGGCTGGTCGTGCCCGACACCTCGCCGCTGGCCGGCGCGCCGCCGGGATCCGCGGGCGCCGGCTCGGGGCGCAGCACGCGCGCCTGCAGGCGGATCACCTCGGTGTAGGCGTCGGCGGCCTCGGCCAGCGCCGGCCGCTCGCGCCCGAGCGCCAGGTCGAGCAGCTTGCGCTCCCAGGCCGGCCGCGTCGCCAGGGCCTCGTCGAGCTCGATCGAACGCTCGAACCAGGCGCGCGCGCTGTGGGCCGGGCTGTCGAGCGACGCCAGCCGGGTCAGCGGCGTGTGCGAGCCCATCACGCAGAAGAACAGGCACAGGATCAGTGCCAGGAACAGGGTCGTGCCGCGATGGAATCGCGGCGTGACGTCGTCGTCGGCGCTCATGCAGCGGTGCTCGCGCAGGAGGATAGCAGCCGGCACCTCCCGAAAGCCCGGTCGAGAGCGAGCAATGGATTCCGCAGGCCGCGCCAGGGCATGCTAGGCGCGTGATCCGGCGGTCGGCGCACGCGGGGAGGGCCTCCTAAAGAATGGATGAGATCATCATCGTCCTGCTGCTCGGCCTGCTCATGTTCTCCGGGGTCGTCGGCGTGCTGGCGCTCGTCGCCCTCGTGCGCGCCAGCCGCGTGGCGCGCGAGGTGGAGGCGCTGCGCGCGGAGCTGCGGCAGCGGCCCGCGGCGCCGGCGCCGGTCGCCGCGCCAGCACCCGCCGTCGCGCCGGGACCTGCGGCTCCGGTGACCGCGGATCCGTGGATCGTTCCGCAGCCTGTCGCGCCCGCGCCGCCGACTGCCGCGCCTCTGGGAGAGCGCATCGAGCGCCTGGTGCGGCCCGCGGATACCGTCGCGCCGGTTGCGGCCAGCGCCGCGGCGGCGGCCCCGGCACCGCTCGCGGCACCCAAGCGCGCCTTCTCGTTCGAGAAGCTGATCGGCGTGCAGGGCGCGGCCGTGCTCGGCGGCATCGTGCTCGCGATCGCCGGCGTGGTGCTCTACAAGATCGCCGTCGAGCGCGGCTGGATCACGCCCGCGGTGCGCGTGGCGATGGGGCTCGGACTCGGCGTCGTCTGCCTCGCCGGCAGCCGGCCGCTGCGCACGCGCGGCTACGCGATCACCTCCGACGCGCTGGCTGGCGGCGGAGCCGTCGTGCTCTACGCCGCGTGCTGGGCCGCGCACCAGCACTTCGGGATCTGGCCGGTCTGGCTCTCGTACGTCGGCATGATCGCGGTCACGGTGGTGTGCGCGCTGCTCGCGCTGCGGCGCTCGTCGCAGGTCGTGGCGGCGCTGGGCTTCCTGGGCGGCTTCGCGACGCCGATCGCGCTCTCGAGCGGCGGCGACCATCCGATCGGGCTCTTCGGCTACACGTTGATCGTCAACCTGGGCTTCCTGTCGCTGGCGGAGCGGCGGCGCTGGCCGCTGCTCGGCGCGCTGGGCCTCGTCGGCACCTTCGTGATCGAGGCGCTGTGGATCTTCGGCCGGATGCAGGTCGGCACCTTCTGGATCGCGCTGGTCGCGCTGGCGCTCTTCGCGCTGCTGTTCCTGGTCTTCGCGGCGCGCCAGGGCCCTGCGGAGCGCCAGCGCTGGGTGTGGGCGCAGGTCGGGGCCGTGTTGATGCCCTTCGCCTTCGCGCTGTACTTCGTGTCGAAGACCGGCGTGCAGATCGGCTACCACCTGGCGCCGACCGCGGCGCTCGTGCTGGTGCTGACGCTCGCCTCGGGCTGGCTGGCGCGGCGCCAGGGCGTGCGCTTCGTCTCGATCGGGACGGCGGCGGGAGCGGTCGGGATCGTCCTGGTGTGGGTGATCGCCGACGGTGCGGGCGACCTCGAACGCATGTGGGAGCTCGCCGGTTGCGCGCTGGTGCTCGCGGGCGCGCACCACGCGCACCTCGAGCTGGTCGTGCGCGCCGAGCGGCGCGGCATGGCGCTCGACGAGGGCGCGCGCGGCAACGCGCTGCTCGGCGCGCTGATCGCCGCCTTCGGGCTGGCGCTGGGCCTGGTGGTGTCGATCGAGGAGCGCTCGGGACTGGGCTTCGCGCCGAGCTTCGCCGGTCTCGTCGGCATCGGGCTCTTGCTGGCGCGGCAGGCGGCGCTGGTCGAGCGGCGCTGGATCGTGTGGTCCGGGGCGCTCGTGTGGGCGCTGGGCTTCATGATGTGGTGCGACGGGGCGCCGCTCGGCACGACGCGCTTCCTGTCGGAGCCCGCGGGCGTGTGGGTGCTCGCGGCGACGCTGGCGTGGTTCGTCGTCGAGTGGCTCGGACGCCACGGGCCGACGAGGAGCGCTGCGGCGGCGGCCCAGGCGCTGGTGCTGCTCGGGGGCTTGATCGGCATGGCGGAGCTGCGCAAGTCGGGCGAGCCCGAGCTGCTGCGCGCGCTGGGCGAGGCGCTGATGCTCGGCCTCCTGCTGCTCGCGGCGGTGCGGCGCACGCCGTCGACCTTGCTCTTCGCGGCCGCGGCGGGGCTGCTGGCCGTGACCTTCTCGGGCCTCGCCTTGGCGGCGACGCCCGCGCACACGCCCCAGGGCCGGCATGCGCTGCTGCTGCTGGGCGTGCTCGCGATGGCCGGCGCGTGCGCGGGCTTCGTCGGGCGGGGCTGGATCGACACGCACGGCCTGGCGCGCCTGCGGCCCTTCGCCGCGCTGCTCTTCCTCTTCATCGCGGCACGCCTCGGCCGCTCGGCCAGCGACGGCGTCGGCCGCGGGTTGGGTGCGCTGGCGCTGGCGCTGGTCGTGATCGCGGCCTGGCGCTGGATGCGCTCCGCCGCGACGGCCGAGCGCGAGCGCGAACGCCCCGCGTGGCTCGAGCCGCTGACGCGCTCGCTCGCCTGGGCGGGGGGCGCGGAGCGCCGGCCGCTCGACACGGCGCGCGCCTGGTACGCCGCCATCGCGGCCTTGCTCCTCGCCTGCGCGGTCGCGATGCAGGTCGACCAGGAATGGCCGCTGGTCGCCTGCGCGCTGACCGGTGTCGCCTGGGCCTGGATCGCGCGGCGCGAGGCGCACGTGCCCTGGGCGATCGGTGCGACGGCGGCGCTGGCGCTCGCGACCAGCTCGCTGATCGTCACGCGCTTCCAGCACGGCTTCGCGAACCACCCGACGGCCTTCTTCAACTGGCTGCTCTGGATCTACCTCGTCCCGGCGGCTTGCGCGGTCTTCGCCGCGCTCTGGATCCGCGCCATCCCGAGCAGTCTCGAGCGCGAAGCGACCACGCTGCGCGTCGCGGCGGGCGTGTGCGGCGTGCTGGCGGTGATCCTGGGCTTCGGCTGGATCAACCTCGCGATCCTCGACGCCTTCGGCAGCCCGCCGAACTTCGGCGTGCAGGGCCAGCGCGTGGCCTCGCGCGACCTGACGCTCTCGCTGGCCTGGGCGCTGTACGCGATCGGCCTCCTGGTGCTCGGCGTGTCGCGGCGCTCGACGGGCTTGCGCTGGATCAGCCTGGCGCTCTTCCTGGCGACGATCGCCAAGGTCTTCCTCTTCGACTTGTCGCACCTGACGGGCTTCTACAAGGTCGGCTCGCTGCTCGGGCTGGCGGTGGCGCTCCTGTCCGTGTCGCTCCTGTACCAGCGCTTCGTGTTCCGCGTCGGCGCGGCGGCGCAGGAGCCCGAGCAGGGACCCGAGCCCGCGCCCACGCTGCCCCAAGCCGCCGAGCCGCCGCCGAGCGCCGCGCCATGAAGCGCCGTCGCCTGGGCCAGAGCTCGCTCGAGGTGCCGCGCATCGTCTTCGGCGCCTGGGCGATCGGCGGCTGGAACTGGGGCGGCAGCGACGACGAGGCCGCCGTGCGCGCGATGCAGACCGCGATCGACCTGGGCATGAACGCGATCGACACCGCACCGGTCTACGGCTTCGGCCGTTCGGAACGCGTCGTCGGCCGCGCGATCCAGGGCCGGCGCGCCGAGGTGCTCGTGATGACCAAGGTCGGCCTGCGCTGGGATGGCGACGTCGGCGACTTCTACTTCCAGGCGCAGGACGAGCAGGGACGCACGCTCGACGTGCGCCGCAACCTGCGGCCGGAGTCGGTGCAGCAGGAGGTGCGCCAGAGCCTCGAGCGCCTGGGCACCGACTACATCGACCTGATCCAGCTGCACTGGCCCGACCCGCAGACGCCGGTGCGCGAGACGCTGGGGGCGCTGCTGCAGTTGCGCACCGCCGGCCTGGTGCGCGAGATCGGCGTGTCGAACTTCCCGCCGCGCCTGCTCGACGAGGCGCGCGACGCGATGGGGGACATCGAGCTCGCCAGCACGCAGCCGAAGTACTCGCTGGTGGCGCGCGAGATCGAGGCCGACGTGCTGCCCTACTGCCGCAAGCACGATCTGGGCGCGATCGTCTACTCGCCGCTCGAACAAGGCTTGCTGACCGGCCGCGTCGACGCCGCGCGCACCTTCGCCCCCGACGACGGCCGCGCCAAGCGCTGGACCTTCACCTCCGAGAACCGCGCACGCGTCAACGACGTGCTGCAGCGCGTCGTCGAACCGATCGCCGCCCACCGCGGCGCGACGATCGCGCAGATCGTGCTGGCCTGGACCGTCGGACAACCCGGCGTCACCTCCGCGATCGCCGGCGCCCGCACCAGCGAGCAAGTGCGCGAGAACGCCGCCGGCGGCGAGATCCTGCTCGCGCCCCAGGAACTGGCCGACATCCGCCAGGCCTTCGAGCGCCTCGAACTCGACCGCACCCCCGGCACCCCGAAACCCGGCTGGGTCGAACGCGTGGTGCGGAAGCTGACGAGTGATTGAGGACGGGCCGACGGGCGAGCTGTGATGCCGATGGAGTGGAGTCAGGACGTGCGTCCGAACGCGAGAGCCAACCAGGCTTGAACCTCCGGCGCCACGCCAACGCGTTCGATTCTGGCGGCAGCACCATCCCCACACTTGTGTGACCGTGCCGGTCCCTCGGCGGCCCGGCGTGCGATCACGGTCCTCGACCGACGCGGATGCGGTGGGGCTATCCGGGGTGGTTGGCTCGGGCTACTGTGGGCGATCAGCTCCATGCGGGCACCGGCTCAGGAGCCCGACTGCAATGCGAACCACAGGCCCGAGTTCTCGAAGCGCCGACTCAGCGATGGCACGCCCCAGGCTGTTCATCACACTCGGGATCGGGCTGCTGCTCTTCACAGTCGCCGCCGGCGTCGGGAGCGGCACCCTCGCTGTGGAGGACATGCGCTGTTCGAGGTGCGGGACGACCGGCATCTCGATGCGGATTGCCTCGAGGAGCGCTTGCGTTCCCACGGGGCTGGCGCGGAGTGCTGGCCCTCTCAAGCCGACCTCACCACACAGTCATTCGTGGAGTCCGCGCGGATGCAGGGTGGTCAACGGCTTCATCGTCTGCTCCTTCTAGAGCAGGTCAGGAAGTGTCCCGACACCGTCAGCCCTCAGCTCGAATGCAGTCGGCAGCCGCAATCACCGGTGTGTTCCTCGCAGCTATCGCTGGCCTTGTCTTTCTGGAGCTGCTCTAGATCCTGAGGTGGTCTCCGTTCCATTCGACGGGGTCCTTGAGCATGCCTTGGCCCAGCGGTCGTCCAAGGATGTCCGTCCAGCTGAGAGACGACTGGCCGGGGCTGACGGCGTTCGATTCTCCGCCGTTCCACGGTGAGTATCGAGCATGGTACGAGACTGGTCAGCTTGCCATTACCGGACAGTACTACCAGCACAGCGAAGTGGGAGTGTGGCGATGGTACGCGGAGTCCGGTGAGCTCGTGCGAGAGCACGACTTTGGCTCGACGCGATAGCCACCGCCCGAAGCCGGTGAGGCATCCGATCGCCGCAGGTGTGTGACTCTGGCGTTGCGCGCCGCGGCTCGCAGTTCGAGTGCTCTAGGTTGCCTCAGAGGAAGAACACGAACGTCACCGCCACGAAGATCGGCAGCAGGATGCCGATCGACCAGGCCATGTAGCCGAAGAACGACGGCATCTTGACCCCGTTCTCTTCCGCGATCGCCTTGACCATGAAGTTCGGTCCGTTGCCGATGTACGTGTTCGCGCCCATGAACACCGCGCCGCACGAGATGCCAGTCAGGATCGCCGCGGCTTCCGGTCCGCGCGTCAGGAACTCTGCCAGGTAGCGGTTGCCTTCGGCGCCGATGCCGACCTGGCCGCAGGCTGTCGCGGCGAAGGTCAGGTAGGTCGGGGCGTTGTCGAGGAAGCTCGAGAGGAGCCCCGTGGCCCAGAAGTACTGCGCGGGGGTTTCGAGGCCCAGTTCGGCGCCGTGTGCATTGAGGATCGCCAGCGGGGCGAGCATCGTGGCGAAGATGCCGGCGAAGAGGATCGCGACCTCGAAGATCGGCGCGAAGGTGAACTTGTTCGCGGCCCGGATCGCCGGCTTGGTCGTCATGTAGCCCAGCACGCCCAGCGCGAGCATCAAGGCTTCCTGCCAGCCGAAGTTCCAGCTCGCGCCGCCCGTGCCCCAACCCTGGCCCTTGCCGATGATCGCCAGCACGATCCCGAACAGGAACAACAGGTTGTGCGCGCCCTCCAGCCGCAGGGGCTCGTGCACCAGCGCCTCTTCGAGCTGTGCGCCGGGCCGCTCGCGCTCCTCGCGGTTCAGCACCAGCGAATCGACGATCAGGAACAGGAGGATCAGCACGGCGTTGACCGCCAGCCACTCCTTCCAGAGCAGAAGCGTCCACGCGAAGGGCACGCCTTTGAGGAACCCCAGGAACAGCGGCGGGTCGCCCAGCGGCGTCAAGAGGCCGCCGCAGTTCGACACCACGAAGATGAAGAACACGACGATGTGCTGTTTGCGCTGGCGCGTCGCGTTGGCGCGCAGGAGCGGCCGGATCAGCACCATCGAGGCCCCGGTCGTGCCGATCAGGTTGGCGAGCACTGCCCCGATCCCGAGCAGCGTGGCGTTCGAGGTCGGCGAGCCCGCCAGCGACCCGCGCAGGTAGATCCCGCCCGATACGACGTACAGCGAGCCCAACAGCGCCATGAAGGACGCGTAGTCGAGCAGCGCCTCGTGCAGCCCGTGGTGTGCTGCGTGGCCGTACTGCGTCAGCAGCCAGAGCACGAAGCCCGCGCCCAACGCTCCGCTGATCCAGGCCTTGTTCTTGTTGTGCTCCCACCAGTGTCCGGCGACCAGCGGCAGGAGCGCGATCGCCAAGAGCAGCAGCGCGAAGGGCGCGACCGAGGCGATCGGCAGGATCCGGCCCAAGGGCTGGGCGCTCTCCTGCGTGGCGAGCGTCAGCGTGGCGAGGATCGGGGTCATGCGCGGTGGGGGGGGCGGGGTTCACGCAGGTCGGGCGCGACCGGCGGGCGGTCATTAGAGTAGGCGTCCCTTCTCATTGCCATGAGTTCCGAACGCCGTCCGCCCCTGGTCAGCTGCACACCCGCCGCCCTCTTGATCGTGGCCCTGGCCCTGGCCGCCTGGCTCGCGTGGGAGCGCGTCGTGCCCTGGTTCCGCTCCCCGGAGCGGCCCGACGCCGAGCCGCGCCCGATCGAGGCGCGCGGCGACCTCGCGGCCGACGAGCAGTCGACCATCGCGCTGTTCGAGGACGCCTCGCCCTCGGTGGTCCACATCCGCACCTCGCTGGTCGCGCGCACGCGCTTCTCGGCCAGCGCCACCGAGTACCAGCTGGGCTCGGGCTCGGGCTACGTGTGGGACGCGCGCGGCTTCGTGGTCACGAACGCCCACGTGCTGGACAAGGCCAGCCGCGCGCGCGTCACGCTGGCGGACGGCTCGGAGTGGAACGCGCTCCTGGTCGGCGCCGCGGAGGACTACGACACCGCCGTGCTGCAGATCGAAGCCCCGCCCGAGCGCCTGACGCCGATCCGCGTCGGCGAGTCGAAGTCGCTGCGCGTCGGCCAGAAGGTCTTCGCGATCGGCAACCCCTTCGGGCTCGATCACACGCTGACCACCGGGATCATCTCGGCCCTGGGGCGCGAGATCGTCGGCGCCAACCGCGTGCGCCTGGCGAACATGATCCAGACCGACGCCGCGATCAACCCCGGCAACTCGGGCGGCCCGCTGCTCGACAGCGCCGGGCGCCTGATCGGCATGAACACCGCGATCTACACCGAGACCGGCAGCAACGTCGGCATCGGCTTCGCGCTGCCGGTCGAGGTGGTCAACTCGGTCGTGCCGCAGCTGATCCGCATGGGCCGCGTCGCGCCGCCGATCATGGGCGTGCGCGAGGCCAGCGAGCAGGTCAAGCGCTTCCTGCGCGTCGAGGGCGTGGTGATCGACGTCGTCGAGCCGGGCAGCGGGGCGGAGAAGGCCGGCCTGCGCTCGCTCGAGCGGCTCGAGGACGGCTCGATCGTCGCCGACGTGATCGTCGGCGTCGCGGGCGAGAAGGTCGAGTCGCTGCAGGACATCCGGCGCGTGCTGATGCAGCACGAGGCCGGCGAGCGCGTCGAAGTCGAGTTCCAGCGCGGCTCGGAACGCCAGCGCGTGCAGGTCATGCTGCAACGGCGTTGAGCGCGGGTGCGTGCGACACGCGGCCCGCGCTCCGTTGTCGACCTCAGCGGCTCGCGACCGGCTTGGTCTCGTAGGTGCGCTGCGCCGACTCGCACTCGCGCGTCGCCGCTTCGAGTTCGACGTTGGCCAGGGCGACCTGCTTCTGGCTCTCGCGCACACGCGCCTCGAGCGCGGTCACGTCGGAGGCGCGCGTCTTGGCCTGGTCGACCTGGACGAAGGCGCGGGCCTTCTCCAGACCGACGTTGGCTTCCGCCAGGTCCGCTTCCCGGCTGGCCAGCGCCTCGGCCTTCTCGCAGCGCGTGATGTCACAGGCGCGCACCTTGATCAGGTTGCGTTGCGGCAGCACGTTCGCACGCGCCTCGCGCAGCTTCTCGGCCGCCTCGGCGATCTCGTCAGAGGTTCCGTTGGCCGCCACCTCGACCGCGGTCTCGGCCTGCTCGACGCGCGCGTCGGCCAGTTCGAGGTCGGCCTTGGCCAGCTTCCACTGGGACCGGGCGTGGATCACTTTCTGGCGCGCGGCGGCCAGGGCATCGCCGCGGTGGGCGTGCTCCTCGCGCGCGTCGTCGATCTTCGCTCGCTGACTGGAGGACAGATGCTCCATCAGGGAGTCGTCCGACTGGTTGGGGGACGTGCTCGAGCAGGCCGCGAGGGCCAGGCTGGCGACCAGGCCCGTGAAAATGCCGATGTTCATGGAGATTCCTTGAGTGCAGGTTGGATCGATGACCGGCCTTCGTAAGCCGCTGGCGCCCGCTCTGGCGATCGACAGTGCCGAGTACGCGCGGCCGGGGATCCGGGTAGCCCGCCGGGTGCTCAGCGCTTGCGCGCGACGACCAGGTGGTTGTTGGGCTCCTCGGCCAGGTCGCCCAGGCCCAGGAACAGCCCGACCGGGATGGTGATCAGCGCCCACAGCGCCTGCAGCGGGAACAGCACGTAGAAGAGCAGCGGCCGTTTCAGGCGCCGGTCGGTCATGCCCTCGACGCGGAACGCCTGCAGGAAGAAGTACAGCGCGTGCGACGCCGCGCTCGACCAGACCCCGCCCAGCGGCTCGAGCTCCTCGATCTCGAGCCCCGCGCGCCGCATGGCCTCCTCGATCCAGAAGCGCGAGAAGTTGCCGTGGTAGTGCGGCGCCAGGTGCATCGTCGAGGTGGTCGGGATCAGGAAGATCGCGCGCCCGCCCGGCCGCAGCACGCGCGCGATCTCGTGCACCATGCGGATCGGCTCGAAGACGTGCTCCAGCACCTGCAGGTTGAGCACCGTGTCGAAGCGCGCGTCGGGGAAGCTCATCGCGCAGCCGTCGCCGCGCACCAGCGTCACGCGCGCGTCGTCGATCTCGAGCAGCCGCTCCGGATCGGGCTCGAGCGTCGTCCAGCGCTCGAACTGCGCCCCCTGGCGCGTCGCCGTCAGGAAGAAGTCCCAGCCGCCGACGTCGAGCACCTCGCCCCGGCAGTGCTGGCGCAGCGCGCGGAACACCGCCCGCGAGCGCAGATCGCGCGCCACGTAGAGCAGGCGCAGCAGCAGGGACTTGGGCTTCATGGGCTGCGGCCGCTCAGGCGCGGAAGGCGCGCACGGCCGCGATCACCTCGGCCTGCTCGCCCGCCGTCAGCCGGTTGTAGAACGGCAGCCGGACCAGGCGGCTCGAGATGTCCTCCGTCACCGGGCAGTCGCCCTCGCGGCCGCCGAACTTGCGGCCCATGTCGGAGACGTGCAGCGGCAGGTAGTGGAACACCGCCAGGATGCCCTGCTCGGCGAGGTGGTCGATGAAGCGCTCGCGCTGCTCGGGCGTCTTCATCAACAGGTAGAACATGTGCCAGGCCTGCTCGCAGTGCGCCGGCACGCTGGGCAGCGTGACGCCGCTCTCGCGCGCCCAGCCGGCGAGCTCCTGCGCGTAGGTCTTCCACAGCTGTTGGCGCCGGCCCTGGATCGCGTCGCGCGCCTCGAGTTGCGCGTAGAGGAAGGCCGCCAGGAGGTCGCTCGGCAGGTAGCTCGAGCCGACGTCGACCCAGGTGTACTTGTGCACCAGCCCGCGCAGGAACCGGGCGCGGTTCGTGCCCTTCTCGCGCAGGATCTCGGCGCGCTCGTTCAAGCGCTCGTCGTTGATCAACAGCGCCCCGCCCTCGCCGCAGGTGAAGTTCTTGGTCTCGTGGAAGCTCTGCGTGGCGAGCACGCCCAGCGTGCCGAGGTGGCGGCCCTTGTACTTGCCGTACAGGCCGTGGGCGTTGTCCTCGATCACCGGCAGCCCGTGCTTGCGGCCGAGCTCGAGCAGGGCGTCCATCTCGCAGCCGACGCCGGCGTAGTGCAGCGCCATGATCGCCTTGGTGCGCTTCGTGATCAGGCGCTCGACCTGCGTCTCGTCGAGGTTGAGCGTGTCGGGCCGCACGTCGCAGAACACCGGCTTGACGCCGCGCACGACGTAGCTGTTGACCGTGGTCACGAAGGCGAAGGAGGGGAAGATCACCTCGTCGCCCGGCTGGCAGTCGAGCAGGAAGGCGGTCATCTCCAGCGCGTGCGTGCAGTTGGTGGTCAAGAGCACCTTCTGCACGCCCAGCGTGGTCTGCAACAGCGCGTGACAGGCCTTGGTGAAGTGGCCGTCGCCCGAGATGTGGCCGCGCTCGATGGCCTCGGCCATGTAGCGCTCCTCGCTGCCGGCGAAGGAGGGCTTGTTGAAGGGGATGCGGTACTTGCTCATGAGGGGTCGAACCAACGGTGGTGCCAGTACTCCACGAGGCAGGTGCGCAGACCGCAAGCCTGGTACAGGCGCTGGGCAGCGACGTTCTGCCCCTGCGTGACGACGCGCACGCGCTCCAGGCCGTGTTCGCGCATCCAGCGCAACGCGTCGCCGACGAGCTGGCGTCCGAGGCCACGGCCCTGCGCCTCGCGCGCCACGCCGACCAGGCCGATCTCGCCGAGGCCGCCGGCGCGCACGTGGATCGAGCAGTAGCCGGCTGCCGCACCGGCGTGTTCGGCCACCAGCACCGCCTGGGCCCAGCCGCCCACGCTCTTCTCGATCCAGGTGGCGTAGAGCTCGTCGCAGCGTTCGCGCGCGAAGCGGCCGTCGGCGTAGAAGCGCGAGTTCGTGTGGCTGATCGCGGCGATCGCGCGCAAGCTCGGCACGTCCTCAGGCCGCGCCGCGCGCGTGGCCGCGCGACCCGCCGGCGCGGACAGCTCGGCCAGGTCCGCGTCGAGCGTCACGCGCACGTCGACGAAGCGGAAGCCGGCCGCCGCGGCGTGGCGCAGGCTGACGACGTCCTCGGCGTCGGTGCGCAGGTAGAGGCAGGCGATGCGCTGCTCGCTGCACCAGGTCGAGGCACGGGCGAGGTCGGTCGGCGAGAGCTCGCGTCCCTCGAGACGCGCGATCGGGAAGCCGAAGAACGTGCTGTCCCAGTCCAGCCGCTGCGGCAGCGTGCTCACGAGCGCCCGCTCTCGCGCCGCTCGCCCGTCTCCCCGCGCACGGCGTAGGTCGGCCGGTCCATCATGCGGAAGTGCATGCGCGCCAGGTACTCGCCGATGATGCCCAGCGCGAACAGCTGCGCCCCGGCGAAGATCGAGATCAGCGAAGCCTGGAAGGTGAAGCCCTGCACCTGGGTGCCGTGCACCAGGTAGCGTCCGACCAGGAACAGCACCAGCGCCATCCCGAGCAGCGTGAACGAGAACCCGATCCAGCTCGCGATCTGCAGCGGCAGCGTGGTGAAGCCGGTGACCATGTTCATCGCGTGCGTGAACAGCTTGCGGAACGTGTAGTTCGAGACCCCGATCGTGCGCGGGTCGTGGCGCACCTCGATCGCGGCGAAGCGCGTCGTGCCCCAGGTCAGCAGCACGTCGATCGAGACGAACTGGCTCTTGTACTCGGCGAAGGCCGCGCGCAGCGTGGTGCGGAAGACGCGGAAGGCGCTGACCTTGCTGGCTGTCTCGGCACCCATCGACTTCTGCAGCACCTGCTTGGTGATGCGCGAGGCCAGGTCGCGCAGCAGGCCGTGCCGTTCGCGCTGCGGCGTGCCGTAGACCACGTCGAGCTCGGGCGTCAGCGCCGCCAGGAGCTGCGCGAGTTCCTCCGGCGGATGCTGCAGGTCGTCGTCCATGGTGACGATCAGCTCGCCGCGCGCGGCGCGGATGCCGCACAGCAGAGCATTGTGCTGGCCGTAGTTGCGCATCATCGAGATGCCGCGGATCCAGGGCCGCTCGGCCGCCAGCTGCTGCACCAGGTTCCAGCTCCGGTCGCGGCTGGCGTCGTCGACCAGGATCAGCTCGAACTCGACCGCCAGCTGTCGCAGCACCGGTTCGAGCCGCTCGACCAGCGGCCGCAACGAGCCTTCGCTGTTGTAGACCGGGACCAGGACGGTCAGCGAGGGCACACGACGTTCCATCACGGCGGGGGGCGGGGCAGAGAGGATACTGAGGATCGGCATTCCGCACCACGCGGCGCGAGCGGTGCGGGAGACCAGGAAAGAACTTCGCGGCCCGGCCCGCAGAGGCCTCAGCGCAGGCGCAGGATCGTCGCGTTCCCGACGTGCTCCTCGGAGACCGCCAGCGGCCGCAGCTCGGCCAGCACCTCGCGGTCGAAGGGTACGTAGTCGCACAGGATCACCGTGTCGATCCGGTACTTCTCGATCGCCTCCTGCATGCCCGCCAGGCCGCGCGTGCGCCGGCCGAACAGGAGGCTCCACACCGGCCGCCCGAGGTGCACGCTGTAGTGCCAGCCGAGCACCGAGGCTGGGCGCGCGTCGGGCGCGAGCCGCGGCGCGACCTCCGCGCTGAAGGCCGCGAAGGCGCGGTGGCGCTCCTCGATCAGCTCCCAGCCCTCGCGCGGGCGGTGGTCGAGCACGGCCAGCGCCGCCAGCGCCAGCGCCAGCAGCGCGCGACCGAGCCGCTGGCCGCCGAAGCGCGCCGCGAGCTCGAGCAGCGTGGCGCACAGCGCGACCAGCCCGAAGACCTGCACCGGCAGCACGTGGCGCTCGAGGAAGGCCTGGAAGAGGAGCAGCGGCCCGATCGCCAGCAGCGCGAAGAACTCCTCGCTCGTGCGGCGCCGCCAGGCCTGGTACGCGAGTGCCAGCAGGAACAGCGCGCCCAGCGCCAGGCTCCCGCCGCCGGCGCGGGCTTCCAAGCCGCGCGTGCCGAGCAGGCTGAGCAGCTGCGCGCCGCGCGCGGGCAGCCGCTCGACGAACTCCGCCAGCGGCCGGTACGGCGAGCGCGGATCCGTCGCGTCGACGTGCAGCAGCGTCGTCCACTGCGAGTACAGGTAGTTCTGGTCGACCGGCGGCTCGGGCGCCTGCAGCCGGTCGCGCACGCCCCACGCGCCGAGCACGAGCAGCGCCGCGAGCGCCGGCAGCGCGAACTCCGTCCACGCGCTGCGCCGCTGGGCCGGCGGGGTGGCGCGCCGCGCGCACCAGCGCGCCGCGAGCAGAGCGGGGACGAGCAGCACCGTGACGGTGCGCACCAAGGACGCCAGCCCGATCGCCAGGCCGAGCACCAGCTCGCGGCGCGGGTGGGGCGCGCGCGCCGCCCAGCGTTCGAGCGCCAGGCAGCCCAGCAGCGCGGTCAAGCCCGGCACGTCGGAGAGCACCATGTTGCACAGGTGCTGGAAGCTCGCGTTGAACCACAGCGCCAGGCACAGCGCCAGCGCGACCAGCGCGCCCAGACGTTCTCTCGCGCGTGCGAAGACCCAGGCCAGCGCCGCGATGCCGCACAGGCTGACGAACACGTTCAGCGCGCGGAAGTCGGTCCCGAACAGGCCGAGCACCGGCGTCAAGAGCACGCTGAAGCCCGGCGGTCGCACGATGAACGGCCGGCCGAGGTAGCTGTAGCCCTCGCCCTCGAGCAGCGAGCGCGCGCCGAGGATGTAGAGCGAGGCGTCGTTGGCCGGCTCGTACCAGGGGTGCGTCAGCCACCCGAGGCTCGCCAGCGCGATCGCCACGAAGAGCCCCAGCGCCGCACGCTCGCCGCGTGTCCACGGCGCGGCGTGGACCGCCAGGCTCGGCTCCGGATCCGACATCGCGGGCACCTTAGCAGCGCGCGCGCGTCGCGTCATCGCCGCGCGCACTCGCGGCGCGTTCGAGCCAGGGCCGTGTTCGAGCCCGCGCCGAGCTTGAGACCCCGGCGGCGGCCCTGCAGAATGCCCGGATGCAGCGCACCTGGCGCACGATCGTGGTCATGCCCGCCTACAACGCGGCCAACACCCTGCGCCGGGTGTACGACGACGTCCCCAAGGAGCACGTCGACGAGATCATCGTCGTCGACGACTGCAGCAAGGACGACACGGTCGCGATCGCGCGCTCGCTGCCCGTGACGCTGATCCAGCACGAGCGCAACACCGGCTACGGCGGCAACCAGAAGACCTGCTACGACACGGCGCTGGCGCACGGCGCCGACTTCGTGGTCATGATCCACGGCGACTACCAGTACGACGCGCGCATGATCCCGCCGGCGATCGAGACGCTGCGCCTGGGGATCTGCGACGTGGTGCTCGGCAACCGCATCCGCACGCGGCGGGAAGCGCTGCAGGGCGGCATGCCGAAGTCGAAGTACTTCGCCAACCGCGGGCTGACCTTCCTCGAGAACATGCTCTCGGGCCAAAACCTGGGCGAGTGGCACTCGGGCTTCCGGGCCTACAACCGCAAGGTGCTCGAGACGCTGCCCTACCGGCGCAACAGCGACAACTTCGTGTTCGACTCGCAGTTCCTGGTGCAGTGCGTGCACCACGGCTTCAAGCTCGGCGACCTGCCGGTGCCGGTGCGCTACTTCGACGAGGCCTCGAGCATCAGCCTCAAGAACTCGACGATCTACGCGCTCAAGACGCTGAGCACATTCGGGCGCTGGTACGTGCACCGGCTGGGCCTCGAGAGCCAGCTGTTCCTGCCCAAGTAGGCAGCGGAACGGCTTTCCGCCGCGCGATTCCAGGCTGGCGCGCGCCGCGGCCGATGAACGAGGCTGGGGAGGTGTCGCGTGCGGCAGGGCATGCTGGCGCTGTGCCTGTGGGCCGGTTTCGGCTGCTGGGGCGCGCCTGAAACGATCCGCGTGGAGTACTCGGACGCGCGCGGTGCGCGCGTGGAGGGTGCGTACCGCGTCGACACGCGCGGCGCGCTGCGTCCGGTCGGCACGTGGCGCTCGATCGATCCGCACGCGGTCGTGCGCGAACTCGGCGACTACGACGGGCGCACGGGACAGGCCGGTCCAGAGGCGCTCCTGCCGCGCGTCGGACGCAACGGCTGGTGGCGCGAGTGGAGTGCCGCGGGCCAGCTGATCGCCGAGGGCGCCTACCGCAACGGCCGGCGGCACGGGCACTGGGCGACCTGGCACGCGAACGGCGTGCGCGCTTCGGCCGGGCGCTGGTGGGGCGGGCGCAAGATCGGCCGGCACGAGAGCTGGCACCCCAACGGCGTGCTGGCGAGCGCGGGCGCGTTCCGCTTCGACCGCGCCTTCGGCGTGCACGAGAGCTGGGACGAGCGCGGCACGCTGCGCTCGCGCACGCAGCACGACCGCGGCGAGCTGCACGGCTACGTCGAGACCTGGGACGAGCACGGCGTGCGCCGCGAGCGCGCGCACTGGCAGGAGGGCGCGCCGCACGGTTGGCGCACGCTGTGGGACGCGGACGGGCGGATGACCAGCCGCTCGCACTACGAGCGCGGCGTCCAGGAGGGCTCGTCGCTGGTGTTCCACCCCGACGGCAGCCTGCGCTCGATCACCAGCTACGCCGCGGGCGTGCTGCACGGCGACTGCGCCTTCTACGACGAGTTCGGCTGCCCGACGGCCTTCGGGCAGTGGGAGGCGGGCTGGAAGTCCGGGACGTGGAGCGTCTTCGACAGCTCCGGCGCGCTCGACCTCGCGCGCTCGGGGCTCTACGCCGCCGACGAGCGCATCGCCGGACCCGCGCCGGCGCCCTGAAGCACGGGCGTGGTGCGGGAGGGGGGACTCGAACCCCCAAGGGTTTCCCCACGAGATCCTAAGTCTCGCGCGTCTGCCATTTCGCCACTCCCGCGCGACGGCGACGTCGAGGATACCGGCGCGCGCACGCTCCGGCGACGCTCGCGGCTGGATCCCTGCGCGGGGTGTCCGGTCTAATGATGGACGGCATGCAGAACGCCAGGCAGGGACGGATCCTCGTGGTGCTGGTCGCGCTCGTCGTCGGCGGCGCGAGCTTCGTCATGACGTGCAGTCGCAGTCCGCGGTCGATCCCTGCTGGCCCCGCTGCCCCGGCCGCGAACGGCGCCGCGTCCGCGCGCAACGCGGCGACGACGCAGACCGCGCCGGTGAAGCCCGATCCGTCGAAGACGGTGCCCTTCGAGACCTACGAGATCGTCGGCACCTACCCGCACGACAAGCAGTGCTTCTCGCAGGGCCTGGTGCTCGACGGCACGCGCTTGATCGAGAGCCAGGGGCAGTACGGCGAGTCGAGCCTGCGGCTGGTCGAGTTGACCACCGGCAAGGTGCTCAAGAAGCACGAGCTCAAGCCCGACTTCTTCGCGGAAGGCGTCACGATCTTCAAGGAGCTCGTCTACCAGCTGACCTGGAAGGAGCGCACCTGCTTCGTGTACCGCCTAGCCGACCTCGAGCCCGCGGGCACGATCCGCTACGACTACGAAGGTTGGGGCCTGACGCACGACGGCACGCACCTGATCGTGTCCGACGGCACCGACATGCTGCGCTTCGTCTCGCCGACGGACCTGAAGACCGTGCGCACGCTCGCGGTGCGCGACCGCGGCTATCCGCTGCGGCAGCTGAACGAGCTCGAGTTCGTGCGCGGCGAGATCTGGGCCAACGTCTGGCACACCGAGTTCCTCTACAAGATCGACCCCAAGACCGGCGTCGTCACCGGCATCGTCGACCTCAACGGCATCCTGCCGCGTGCCGAGCACCCCGACCCGGAGTCGGTGCTCAACGGCATCGCCTGGGACAAGGCCACGGACCGGCTGTTCGTCACCGGCAAGCGCTGGCCCAAGCTGTTCGAGATCCGCACCAAGAAGAAGGACTGAGCGGTGAGCGCGATCCAGCCGCCGGCCGAGCCGATCCGCGTGCGCGCCTCGGGCAGCGCGTACCTCGTGTTCTCGCTGCTGTGCGCGCTGCCGCTGGGCGTCGCCGTCGCCGCGCCGCTGATCGGCCGCGCGATCGTGTGGGAGGCGGTGGCGGTCGCGACGCTGGGCTGGGTGTTCGCGATCGTGTGGCTGACGGCTTTCCGGCTCGAGCTGACGCCGAGCACGCTGGTCTACCGCTCGCTCTTCGGCGGCCGGCGCACGGTCGCGCTCGAGGCCATCGGCGCGGCCGAGCTCGAGGTCGGCGTGCTGCGGCCCGGCGACCGCTTCAAGCCGCTCTACCGGCTGGTGATCACGCCGCGCGCGCCCGCGTCGTGGCCGCCGATCGTGGTCAACCTCAAGGTGCTCGCGATGCCCGAGCTCAAGCGCGTCGTCGCGGCGCTGGGCGTCACGAGCGCGGCGCCGACGGCCGGCGACGAGCCGGCTTGAGCTTCAATCGCGGTCGGCGAGCAGCAGCTCGGCCGCCTGCGCCCGCGCGCGGTCCTCGTCGGCGTTGATCGCGGCCAGGCCCGCGTCGTAGTCGCGCAGCTCGTCGGCCGTGTAGCGCGTGCGATCGAAGCCGTGCTGCTGGCGGAAGGCCTTGAGGAAGTGGTTGCGCTTGCGATCGAGCGCGTCCTGGCGCCCGATCCAGTCGCGCAGCACGCCCTGCACGCGCGCCAGCCGCGCCTCGTCGTTCGCTCCGCTGCCGAACAGGCGCTCGAACAGCGCGCGCCCGCGCTCGGAGAGGTCGAGCACGACCGCCGCGCGCTCGCCCAGGCCGCAGTTGCCGGCGCCGGGCTGCTGGGCCTGGCGCACGGCGGTGGTGAAGGCCTGGCTGGCGCGCGAGCGGTACACCGCCTCGCGCAGGAACTCGACCGCGCACTCCTGGAGCTCGCGCGTCATGCGGTCCGCCCGCTCAGCAGAACTGCTCGAAGGCCTCGGTCAGCGTCTTGGCGATCGTGCCGGGGTCCTTGCCCTCGATGTCCTGGCGCTGGAGCATCTTGACCAGCTTGCCGTCCTTGAGCAGCGCGATCTGCGGCGAGCTCGGCCGGTAGGGCTTGAAGTACTCGCGCGCGCGCTCGACGGCCTGGGTCTCCATGCCGGCGAAGACCGTGACGAGGTTGGCGGGCTTCTTGGCGCCCAAGAGCGAGAGCCTGAGCCCCGGGCGCGCCCCGCCGGCCGCGCAGCCGCAGACCGAGTTGACGAAGACCAGCGTGGTGCCGGGCTTCTTGAGCGCCAGGTCGACCTCCTCGGGCGTGCGCAGTTCCTGGACGCCGAGGCGCGTGACTTCCTCGCGCATGGGCTTGACGAGATCGGGGTCGTACATGGGTGGCTTCCGGGTGGACGTGGGACTTGGGGGGCGGAGATTCTAGCGCACGGACGCCGGCTCTGCAGCCGGCGCGCTTCAGCTCGGTTCGCGCGGCCAGAGGTGGTCGCGGTGGTGTTCCATCTCGTCGAGCAGCCGGCGCAGCACGTCGTGCTCGTCCAGCGCGAACATGGTGTCGAAATTGAGCTGGCACACGGCGCACACCGGCCGTTCGCCGCGGTAGCTCATGATGTCGGTGTCCTGGAGCGCGACGTCCTCGAGGCCGAAGTCGCCGGCCTTGAGCGGCACGCCGTCCTCGTCGAAGCCGAAGAAGAACTTCACCTCGGCCGGCGTGCGCCGGCACAGGAAGCAGCGGTCCTTCTGTCCCGAGCGGTCGAGCGCGGAGAAGTACTCCTGGAAGCGCTCGTCGATCGAGTTGTCTTCGGGACGCTGAGCCATGACCCACCGAGTGTAGCCCGGGCCTAGACCAAGGCACCCTTGGGCACGTGCTCGACCTCCAGCGGCCGTTCGGGGTTCGAGCCGATGCCGTACACGAGCTTCTCGAGGCGCGTCCCGAAGGCGCGGCGCAACTCGGCCAGCTCGGCCTCCAGGCCGGCGGTCGAACGCTCGCCGTCGGGCAGCACGATCGCCGCCACACCCGCGCCGCTGGCGCTGCGCGCGACGGCGCGCACGCAGCGCCCGGGATGGCGCGCGACCTCGACCAGCTCCTCGCCCAGTTCCTCGGCGGCCTGGCGGCGCAGGTGCGAGAGCACGAACTCGACGCGTGCCGCGTCGAACAAGCGTTCCTCGTCGGGCTGCACGAAGTCGCGCAGCACGCGCTCGCCGCGGCCGGCCTGGATCAGCGAGACGTGCGGCTGGATGTGCCTGAAATGGAAGGCCAGGAAGCGGTCGGACACGCGGTACAGCCCGCGCCGGCTGCGCAGCGGGTCGGGGTCGGTCAAGGGCACCTCGCGCTCGACCAGCGACAGCTCGCGCAGCGTCGTCAGGTACTTGTTGGCGTGCGTGGTGTCGACGCCCACGGCCAGCGCGATGTCGCCGACCTTCTCGTTGCCGCGCGCCACGGCCGACAACAGCGAGTTGTAGGTCGCCGGCTGCGAGAGCTCCGAGCGCAGCAGGAACTGCACCTCGTCGAACAGGAAGCCCTCGGGCCGCAGGCACTCGCGCGCCACGTTCTCCCACAAGGGGCGCGCGTCGTCGAAGCGCCGCAGGTAGGCCGGCATCCCGCCGACGACCGCGTAGGCCAGCACGCGCTCGCGCAGACTCCAGCGCGGGAAGAAGGACAGCGTCTCCTCGGGCGCCAGGGGTTCCAAGCGGCGCTGCGCCGTGCGGCGGCCGAAGAGCGGCGAGCGCTCGGCGAGCACCTCCTGCTCCATGAACGACACCTGGCTGCCGCACAGCACCAGCACCAGGTTCGACTGCTTGCCGCGCGTGTCCCAGAAGCGCTGCAGCTGCGAGGTCAGGCCGCGCGTCGACTCGCACAGGTAGGGGAACTCGTCGAGCACCACGACCAGCCGCGCGGTCTTCGACAGCTCGGCGCAGTAGTTCAGCGCCGCCGTCCAGTCGGCGAACTCGACGTTGGCGGCCAGCGGGTCCTCGAGCCCCGCGGCCAGCGCGTCGCGGAAGGCGCGCAGGTTGTCCTTCTCGCGCACCTGCGCCGCCAGGAAGTAGACCGCGCGCCGGCCGCCGCAGAACTGCTGCAGGAGCTCGGTCTTGCCGACGCGCCGCCGGCCGTAGAGCACGAAGAGCTCGGGGCGCGCCGAGCGGTGGAGTTCGTCGAGGAAGGCCAGTTCGCGGTCGCGGGCGAGGAACATGGCGAGAGCAGAACGAGGTCGTATTATACGGTCCAGTATAATACGGCCGTTCGTCGCAAGCTCCTGCTCCGCAGGGAGCTAGACCGGGGGCCGCGAGTGGGATGGCGGGGCGAGGAGCCCGCTATCCTCTGGCCTTCGATCCCGACCGACCACCCCGACCCGTCCGGGTCCCCAAGGAGCCCCCCCCGATGAAGCTCAAGATCCTCACCGCAGCGCTGGTCCCGATGCTCTTCTCCGCCGGCTGCCACATGTTCGACGGCCCGAAGGCCGCCGCACCCGTGGTCGACGAGGCCGAGATGATGGCCAAGTGGATGGAGTACGCGACGCCGGGCAAGGAGCACGAGCGCCTGGCGCACAAGATCGGCCGCTGGACGATGCGCGTGGTCTCCTTCATGCCCGGCGGTGCCACGAGCGAGTCGCTGGGCCAGTCGGAGATGAAGTGGACGCTCGACGGCCGCTTCGTCCAGGACACGACCGAGGGCGACATGGGTGGCATGCCCTTCCACGGCCGCGGGCTGACCGGCTACGACAAGATCAAGCAGAAGTACGTCAGCACCTGGGTCGACAACATGATGACCGGGATCATCCAGGTCGAAGGCACCTACGATTCGTCGACGAAGTCGTTCACCTATGTCGGTCAGATGCCCGACCCGATGAGCGGTGCCTACGTGCCGACGCGCCAGGTCGAGCGCGTGATCGACACGGACCACTTCGTGTTCGAGATGTACGTCTCCGACGCGCGCGGCGCCGAGACCAAGCAGATGGAGATCCACTACACGCGCTGGCGCTGAGCCCCGGACCGGCGGTCGACAGCGCGTTCAGCGCGCTGTCGGCCACAGGCCGCGCTGCTCGAGCACTGCCCGCAGCCGGGCGGCGACCAGCGCGTTGCCGGCGCGGTTGAGGTGCCCGCCGGCGTAGACCGGCTCCGCGGCCCGGGCGAGATCGCCGCTGACGTCGATCCACGCCAGGCCGCGGCGGTCGAGCTCGGCGTGCAGGGCCGTCCAGTAGGGGAGCGCCTCGGGCGCGGGCAGGTCGCTTTCGCGCGGGAAGATCAGCACCAACGCCTCGCGCGCGCCCGCCGCGCGGGACTCGCGCAGCGCGCTCTCCAGCAAGGCCAGCGTCACCTGGAAAGGCTCGCCGTCCGGAGCGCGCCAGAGCCCCTCGACCTCGCGCTCACGGTCGGCGAACCAGGCCGCGGCACAGCGCGCGATCGACGAGACGCGCCAGGGGCCCAGGCCGGGATCGGCGCGCCAGTGCTCGTGCTCGGCGCAGCGCGCGAGCACCGAGCCGTCCTCGATCGCCGCCAGGAGCTCGGCGCGCTCCGCGAACGGTTGCGGGACGAGCTCCAGCGCGCCGTCGCGCAGCACGAAACGCGGCTTGGCCGGCGCGGCCCCGCTGCCGGGGTACCACAGCGGCCGGTAGCGGTTGACGTTGCGGCCGATGTTCTCGAGCAGCAACCCGACGACGACCACGTCGGGCTGCAGGCGCAGCCCTTCCCGCCGCAGCCGCAGCAGCGCCTGATCGGTGCCGTAGGCCGCCACACCCAGGTTGACCGCCTCGACGCGCGCGTCGCCGGCCTCGAGCTGGGCCTCGAAGCTGGCCTGGTCCTCGACCTCGTCGCACCACGTGTACGAATCGCCGACGCACACCAGGCGCAGCACGCCGTCGGGCTTGGGCCGCGCGTACTCGCGCCGCCCGCGCGCCGCGATCGAGTTCGTGCTCACGCGCCCGTCGGCGCTGACGTGCGACGGCGCGACCGACCAGCCGAGCTCGCGATCGAAGACCCCGAGGGCCGAGCCTGGCGCCTCGGCGCGGCTGCGCGCGATCCACTCGCGCTGGCGCGGGTGGGTGATGGCGCCGAAGGGCGGCAGCGGGTGGTCGAGCAACAGGCCCTCGTCGCCGATCCAGGCGCTCAGCGCGAGATCGCACAAGACCAGCCCGATCAGGGACGCGCCGAATACGTGCTTCCAGCGTCTGCGGCGCATGCGGGGAGGCAACCATATACCTGATTGCACGGAGTGAGGGCGCTTCTGTGGCCCGGGTAGAATCAGTGCCCCTCGAAGCGAGCCGCACACGAAATCCACGTCCGAACCCACGCCCGCAGACCGCTCCACACGCCTCGAGCCGTCGCGGCAGGCCGCGCCCGCAGAACCGGGAGAGCGAGCGCAAGCAGCGGCGGACTTCGCCGACCACGGGCCCTGCCTCGCGCAGATCCGCCACCTCACGGCCCGCAACCAGTCCTACCTCGACGCCTCGCTCGATGCGGTGCTCACGCTCGACGCCGCCGGCGTCGTGGTCGAGTTCAACCCCGAGGCCGCCCGGCTCTTCGATCGCCGGCGCGAAGACGTGGTCGACCGCGGCCCGTGGAGCACGATCCTCTCGGAGCGCACGCGCCAGCAGATCCTGGCGGGCTTCGCCCACTATCGCACCAGCGGCGAGAACGGCCTGATCGGCCGACGCTTCGGCACGACGGCCAGCCGGCCCGACGGGAGCGAGTTCCCGGTCGAGGTCGCGCTGAGCATGGTCGGAGCAGGTGGCGCGGCGCAGCTGACGATCTTCGTGTGCGACGCGACCGAGAGCGTCCGCGCGCACCGCGAGGTGGCCGCCTACCAGAAACGGCTGCGCGCGCTGATGGCGGACCTGCTGCTGGCCGAGGAGCGCGAGCGCCGCAAGCTCTCGATGGACCTGCACGACGGGCTGAGCCAGACGATCGCCCTGATCCGCTTCCGCCTGGGTGGTCTGCGCCGCGGGCTGAACACCGAGCAGTCGCTCGAGATGGACCAGCTCGAGGCCCTGGTCGACCAGGCCAACCGCGACGCGCGCTCGATCGGCTTCGAGCTCAGCCCGCCCGTGCTGCACGACCTCGGCTTCCAGGCCGCGATCCAGTGGCTGGTCGAGAACATCCAGACGCGCTACGGCCTGCAGATCACCCTCGACGACGACGGCGTGCCCAAGCCCGCCGACGAAGGCACGCGCGTGATCCTGTTCCGTTCGATCCGCGAGCTCTTGATCAACGCGGCCAAACACTCCGCGGGACAGCGCGCGTGGGTGCGCTTGCGGCGCGACAGGGAGCTGGTCGAGGTGCTGGTCGAGGACGACGGCGTCGGCATGTCGCCCGAGCCGGGCGCGTCCAGCGGCTGCGGCCTGATCAGCATCCGCGAGCGCCTGCGCCACGTCGGCGGCAGCATGCACATCGAATCCACGCCTGGAGCGGGCACCAAGGTCCGCCTGCTCGCGCCGCTGAACAGCAAGGTGCCGGCGCGCAGCCCGGCGAAGGAGCGCGCCCCGGCATGAAGATCCGCGTGTTGCTGGTCGACGATCACCGCATGCTGCGCGAGGGGCTGCGTTCCCTGCTGGCCGAGGTGCCCGACATCGAGGTCGTGGGCGAGGCCAGCGACGGGCGCGAGGCGGTGGACCTGGTGCGCACCCTGCTGCCGCACGTGGTCGTGATGGACGTCGGGATGCCCGAGCTGAACGGCGTCGACGCGACCCGGCGCATCCGCACGGAGTACCCGCGCGTCAAGGTCATCGCGCTCTCGACCCACACCGACCGGCGCTACGTGCACCACATGCTCGAGGCCGGCGCCACCGGCTACGTGCTGAAGATCTCGGCCCACGAGGACATCCTGCGCGCCATCCGCGCCGCCAGCGCAGGCAAGACCTACCTGAGCCCGGAGATCGCGGGTGCCGTCGTTGAGCGCTCCACCAGCGCGCACGACGGGTCGGGCATCAGCGCCTACTCCTCGCTGGGGCCGCGCGAACGCGAGGTCCTCCAACTCGTCGCGGAGGGCAAGACCTCGGGCGAGACGGCCAAGCAGATGCACATCTCGATCAAGACCGTCGAGACCCACCGGCGCAACATCGTCCAGAAGCTCGGACTGCACGGCACCGCCGAGCTCACGAAGTACGCGATCCGCGAAGGGCTGACTTCCCTGGAGCGCTGACACCCTGCCCGGGCTGCTGCGCCGCCGCCCCCGACTCCGGAGCGTCCGAGTCAGTGGATCCGTCGATGTCCGGTGGGCCGCGCAGGGCTTTCAATGTGGGTTGGCGGCCGCGCTGGGGCCCGACGATGGACAACGACGAACTCTTCGCGAGCGTGGGCCTGGCGCGGCAGCAGCTGGCGACGCTGCGCGAGCGCCTGGACCAGGTCACTGCGGCACCGGCTCCGACGGGCATGGCGGACACGCTGGCCGAGCTCCTGCTGCTGCTGGACAAGCTGCAAGCGCGCTACGAGCTGCTGGACCAGATCCTCGACCGCACGAACGACATCGTCTTCGCCAAGCACCGCGACGGCCGCTACGCGATCATCAACCCGCAGGGGGCGGCGCTGCTCGGCCGGACGACCGAGCAGATCCTGGGCTCGACCGACCTCCAGCTCTTCGGGCGCCAGGCCGCGGAGCGCGTGATGGCCACCGACCAGGAGGTCATGACCAGCGGCGTGTCCCAGCAGCACGAGGAGTCGCGCGGGAGCGGTGAACCAGAGACCGTCCTGCTGACCACGACCTCGGCCTGGTACGACACGGCGCACGCGGTGCGCGGCGTGATCGGCATCGCCCAGGACTTGACCGCCGCGCGCCACCGCGAGCGCGAGCACACGTCGCGCCTCGACCGCCTGGGTGCGATCGCCGCCGAGATCGCGATCAGTGAAGAGCACTTGCGCCACACGCTGGCCGCCGAGATGCACGACGGCCTGGGGCAGGACCTGGCCGTGGCGAAGTTGAAGCTGTCGCTCCTGCGGACCTCGACCGGCGGCAAGCTGACGGCCCCCCTGAGCGGCATCGAGCTGCTGATCGAGCGCGCCGACGCCTCGCTGCGCTCGATCTCGGTGCGGATCTCGCCGGCCTCGCTGCACGACCTCGGCCTGGTGGCGGCGCTGCAGGGCCTCGCGGAGGACGCGCTGTCACGCTACGGAATCGCGGTGCGGGTCGAGGACCACAAGTCGCCGCCGGTCGTGGCCGAGCGCACGCGCGTGATCCTGTACCGCTGCGTGCGCGAGCTCCTGATGGACGCTGCGCGCGCCGGGCACGCGTCCGAGGCCGTGGTCACGGTTGCGCGCCAGGGTGCGCTGGTGCGCATCACGGTCGACGACCAGGGTGCGGGACACGGCTCCGAGCACCTCGTGCGTCGCGACGAGGGACTGTTCGGCCTGCGCGAGCAGCTCCAGTGCGTGGACGGCAGTCTGTCGCTCGACGGCACGCGACTGCGCGGCCGGCGCGTGACGCTGCTGGCCCCGGCGCTGGCTCCCGACCGGGGACCGGCGGCGCAGGTCGGGCCGCGCTGACTCGATCCGGCCCTGAAGCGTCCTCACCCGCGGGGATCCCGACCGGCGGCGCAGCACTACCGACACTCGCGCACCGGGCTGGGCAGTTGCACGGATGGGCGGCGCGCAGCACGACCTCTAGTTTGACTCTCCACCGCAGCACGCGCTGAGCACTTCTCGATGCAGCGTGCCCTGGCGGTGGAGTGCGAAGGGCTGCTCGAGCCGTTCGTCACGCGGAAACCCGAGACGAAGGAAGCAGGCCCATCATGTCCGAACAACCGACGACCAGACCCGAGCAGGGTGCCGGGACCCAGGCGCAGACCGTGACCGTCGACGCTGCGGGCAAGACGCAGCCGCAGAGCCCGCCTGCGGCGCAGGCGCCGATCGGCGACCCGCAGGGGCCCGCTCCGCAGCGTGCTCCCGACCGGACCACGACCAACCCCGTGATCCGCCCCGAGGAGCAGCGCGCATCGGAGCCGGGCGTTTCCGCGCCGCAGTCCGTGACGCCGGCCTTGTCCGTCGCTCCGGCCGCCACCGCCACCGCCAGCGCGGGCGCTGCAGGCGCCAAGGAGGGCGACGCGAAGTCGCCCAGCCCGGCCGACTCGACGACCCGCCCGATGTGACGAATGCGCGCGGCGCGCGGGGCGAGTCCTACGGCTCGTGCTGCGCGCCGCGACTTCGGACCGACTGATGAACCCGAGCCCGAGAGGATCCCGAACATGATCACGAACAACTTCACACCTGTCTGGACGTTCTCCCTGCTGGCACCCCTGGCCGTCGCCCTGCCACGGGCGACGCCGCCGCAGCCGGGCGCCTTCGACGCAGCCGAGGTCGCGCAGTTGGCTCCGCACGTCGACACGGCCCTCGGCGCCCTGCGCGCAGGCTCCAGCCTGCCCTCCGCCCCGCTGGCGGAGCTCGAGCGCGATGCACTGGCCTGCGCCGACCAGCGCAACGCGGACCTGTACGCGCTGCGCGCCGGCCTCGAGTTGAGCAACAACGAATGGAAGTGGCTGGCCATCGGCGCGGGCATCGTCCTGCTGATCGTGCTGCTCTGAGACCAAGACCGCGACTGCGAGAACGCCCAGCGTTCTCGCCGCGAGCCGCGCCGCGCCTACCCACTTCCAGCGCGCCACGTGCCGTGAAGCCCGGATGGGCGGGTGGCCCGCAGGCGCCTAGGTTGGCCTCGCGAACACGGAGGATGCGAATCGCAACCGAGTCGCGGAGCCGCCGAGCGCCGCGACGTGTTTCGTGTTCTCGACATCAACAACGGAGCCACCTAGATGAAACTCACCAATCCGCTGCCCATCGTGGGCGTCATCGCCGCCCTGAGCCTGCTGGGCGAAGCCCAGAACCCGGTCTCCGACAAGTCCCCGTGCGTCTGGCTGTCCAGCGACGTCATCGGCATGAAGGTGGTCACGCCGAAGGGCGAGACTCTCGGCAAGCTCGAGGACGTCGTCGTGCACCCGGGCGGCGAGGGCGCCTACGCGGTGCTGTCCTTCGGCGGGACCTGGGGCATGGGCGACAAGCTGTTCGCCCTGCCGTGGAGCGTGCTGCGCACCGTCGAGGCCGACGCGGCCAAGAAGGTCCTGGAGAACTCGATCGTCCTGCCGCTCGACAAGGAGCGCATGAAGGACGCGCCGGGCTTCGACCGCAAGAACTGGCCCGCCATGGTGCAACCCGACTGGGCGAAGGAGATCAACGCCTTCTACGCCGTCGATCGCGGCACGAGCACGCCGCGCCCGGTCGAGGCCGCGGCACGCACGTCGGTGATCACCTGGAGGGTCACCGACCTCGAGGGCGCGGAGGTCAAGACGCCGGGCGGGGACGAGCTGGGCCGGATCAAGGAGGTCGCGATCGACACCAACGGCCGCGTCTCCTACGTGGCCCTGTCGGTCGGTGGCTTCCTCGGCATCGGCGACACGCAGGTCGCGGTCCCGTGGGAAGCGCTGAAGTTCACGCAGAGTGGCGAGAAGAACGACCAGCGTGCGATCACGCTGGCGACGAACAAGGCGCAGCTCGAGAAGGCGCCGCAGTTCAAGGCGGGCAAGGAGAAGGCGGTCGAGATGTGCGATCCGAAGTGGATCGGCAGCGTCTACGACTACTTCTCCGTGAAGCCCTACTGGCCGCGCACGGCTGCCCCGAAGTCCGCGGGCCTGTAGCCACGTCGGACCTGGGAGCGGTGGTGAACACCGCTCCGCACCGCGCGGCCCAGGACGTCCCGGGCCGTGCGCCTGACGCGGCTCCGACGTCGATCGACGGACCACGCCGCAACCCATGGAATGCACGACGAGGGAGGGTCTCCAGTTTGGAAACCAAGGAACGCTTGCAGATGTTCGCCGCGCTCGGCCTGAGCGCGCTGGGGCTCGCGTGCGCCGCCACGCAACCGTCGACGCAGGGGCTCTCGGTGCGCGCAGTCGTGCTCGACGTGCCGCCGGTCCTGCAGGACGAGCTCTACGCCTGCGGACTGGCCTCCCTCACGGGGCTGTGTCAGTACTGGAGCGTCGAGATCCCGGTCGAGATGCGCCTCCGGCTGTCCGACATCGCGGCCCGGGAGCACGGGCTGTCCGGTGACGAGCTGATCAGCGCGCTCGATCGCCTGGGAATGGAGTCCTATCTCTTCCGCGGCAGCCTCGATCGCGGCGCCACCGGCCTGTATCGCCACATCGACGCCGGGCGACCGCCGCTGGTGATGCTCTCGCAGAACGGTTCGACCAACCACTACAGCCTGGTGCTGGGCTACGACGAGCCGAGCGCGAACCTCGTGCTGCTCGACCCGGCGCGCGGGCAGGTCGTCAGCTCGCTCGCGAACTTCGAGCGCATGTGGGCTCGCTGCGAGCGCTTCACGCTGCTCGCCGCGCCGCGCGCAGACCTGGAGGGCATGACCAGCGGACGTCCGGAGGAATCCAGCGCCGAGCGAGGGCACGGCTACCCAACTTCACGCGATCACCTGCGCGGTAACACCGATGGCGCCGCGCGCGCAAGCCGGCCAAGGTTGCCGCACGAAACTTCCCCAACCCCGAACACCCAGAGAGCCCCATGACCACCCACAGCACAGTGCTTCCCGACACCACCCTCCCCACGGCTCGCAAGTCGTCCCCGGACGAACGCTCCGCGGAGAGCGGCCCGCTCTCCAGCGCTGAGCACAAGCTGGATTGGCGTCAGGCGATGAACGCCGGCAAGACGCGCGTGACGGAATGGCGCTCGGGCCTGCAGGACGGCATCCGTTCCAAGCCGATCCAGTCGATCCTGATCGCCACCGCAGTCGGCGCGGTCGTCGGCCTGCTCATCGGCCGGCGCAGCCGCTGAGAACGCGAAGATGTTCCGGAAGCCCCACGCCCAGGTTCCCGGCACATCCGACGCCGCCCGCCCGGACCCCGCAGCGGGGAACGGTCCGTCGGCGTCGTCCAACTCCTTCGTCGCGGGCGGAGCCACGGCCCTTGGCCGCGGCGCGGAACCCAAGGCGTCCACCCCGGACGGCGGGATCCTGGGGCTCCTGGTCGGACTCGGCGAAGAGCTGTGGGCCTCGGCCGGCAGCTTGGCCGAGGTCTACTCCGACCGCGCCCGCTTGGCGCTGAGGCGCAAGGTGACCAGCATCGCGCTGGCCGCAGGTGCTGCCGTCGCGCTCCTCTTCGCCGTGTGCGCTGCGGCCCTTGCCGCAGTGCGCGGATTGTGCGGCGCGGTCGCGGAGCTGTGTGGCGGTCGCGCGTGGGCCGGCGACCTCGCCGGCGGCCTGCTGGCCATCGCGCTCGTCGCGGGCCTCCTGGCCTGGCACACGAAGCGGTCGGCGCGCAGCGAACTCGAGCGATTGAAGGCCAAGTATGAACGACTCCACGGACCGAACCCAGACCGCGCCGCCCCCGGACTTCCGACCGAGGACGGTCGAGGAGTTGCTGGATCACGAGGAAGCACGGGCGCTGCAGCGGCTCGTCACGGCCGTCCAGACCACGGGTGACGGCCTGGTCGCTGCCGCCGACCTGCGCCCGAGGATTCGAAGGCATCCCCTGTTGTCCATGGCCCTGGGGGCCTTGGCCGGAGCCCTCGCGGCCCCGCTCCTGCTGCGCGGCAGTCGGCGCCTCGTCGGCGCGCTCGCGCGGCGCGGCGGCGGTGGAAGCCCGCCGCTCTCTGCCGTCTCCATGCACATCCTGCAGGCCATGCGGATCGTGCGCGCACACTCGACGGGGCCTCGCTGACGCCTCGCGTGGCACCCGGCCCGCATTCCCACTGCACCTCTCACTTCACGAACGGAACGATCATGCTCTACACCCTCGCGGTCATCCTCCTCATCATGTGGCTGCTCGGCATGGTGACCTCCTACACGATGCAGGGCTTCGTGCACGTGCTGCTCGTGGTCGCCCTCGTGCTCGTGGTCCTGCGGCTGGTCACCGGTCGCAGGGTTGCCTGAGGCGGGGAGCGCGCCGCTCGCCGTCGAGCGGGGCCGTGAGCACCGGATGGGTCAGCTCGCGGCCGAGCTCAGCGAAGGGCCGTCGCTCCGGATCGCGCTCTTGCGGCTGGTGATCCAGAAGCTGCCCTTGGAGACGTCGATCACCGCCGTCTCGCCGCGCACGACCTTGCCGGACAGGATCGCGTCGGCCAGCAGGTTCTGGACGTGCTTCTGCAGCGCGCGCTTGAGCGGCCGGGCGCCGAACTCGGGGCTGTAGCCCAGCCGCGCCAGCTCGTCCTTGGCCGCGTCGGTCAGCTCCAGGCCGATCTCCTGCTCGGCCAGGTGCTTCTGGATGCGCGCCAGCTGCACGTCGACGATGCGCCGGAGCTGCTCTGGCGCCAGCGCGTCGAAGACCAGGATCTCGTCCAGCCGGTTGATGAACTCGGGCCGGAAGAACTGCCGCACCTGGTCGGCCTGGCGCAGGTTGCTGGTCATCAGCACCAGGGTCTGCGTGAAGTCGACCGTGCGTCCCTGGCCGTCCGTGAGCCGGCCGTCGTCGAGCATCTGCAGCAGCACGTGGAACACGTCCGGGTGCGCCTTCTCGACCTCGTCGAACAGCAGCACCGCGTGCGGCTTGCGGCGCACGGCCTCGGTCAGCGCGCCGCCCTCGTCGTAGCCGACGTAGCCGGGAGGCGCGCCGATCAGCCGGCTGACGGCGTGCTTCTCCATGAACTCGCTCATGTCGACGCGCACCAGGTTCGACTCGTCGTCGAACAGGAACTCGGCCAGCGCCTTGGCGAGCTCGGTCTTGCCCACGCCGGTCGGACCGAGCAGCAGGAAGGAGCCCAGCGGACGCGAGGTCTCCTGCAGGCCCGCGCGCGCGCGGCGCACGGCCTGGGCGATGGCCTCGACGGCGTGCTTCTGGCCGATCAGGCGCTCGCCGACGCGCGCTTCCATGTGGATCAGCTTCTCGCGCTCGCCTTCCAACAGGCGCGCGGCGGGGATGCCGGTCCAGCGCGCGATGACCTGCGCGATCAGCTCGGCGTCGACGGCCTCGGGCAGCAGCGCGCCGCTCTCCTGGACCTGGTCGAGCTTGGCGGACTGGCCTTCGAGCGCCTTCTGCGCCTCGGGCAGCTCGCCGTAGCGGATGGTGGCGACGCGCTCGAAGTTGCCGCGGCGCTCCTCGCGCACGGCCTCGTCGCGCAGCGCCTCGATACGCAGCTTGGAGGCGCGCAGCGCCTGGATCAGTTCCTTCTCGGACTGCCAGCGCGCGCGCAGCGCGGAAGTCTCCTCGCGCAGCTCGGCCAGCTCGCGATCGATCTCGCCGATGCGGCGCGCGGCGTCGCGGCCCTCTTCCTTGCCGAGCGCGGTCTTCTCGATCTCCAGTTGGCGCAGCTTGCGCTCGACCGTGTCGACCTCGGGCGGCAGCGAGTCGATCGCCGTGCGCAGCTGGGCCGCGGCCTCGTCGACGCAGTCGATGGCCTTGTCGGGCATGAAGCGGTCGGTGATGTGGCGATCGGCCAGGCGCGCGGCGGCGATCAGGGCCTCGTCGAGGATGCGCACCCCGTGGTGCACCTCGTAGCGTTCCTTGAGCCCGCGCAGGATCGCGACCGTGTCCTCGATGCTCGGCTCGTCGACCAGCACCGGCATGAAGCGCCGCTCGAGCGCGGCGTCCTTCTCGATGTGCTTGCGGTATTCGTCCAGCGTGGTGGCGCCGATGCAGTGCAGCTCGCCGCGCGCCAGCGCCGGCTTGAGCATGTTGGCGGCGTCGACGGCGCCCTCCGCGCCGCCCGCGCCGACCAGCGTGTGGAGCTCGTCGATGAACAGCACGATCGAGCCCTCGGCCTCGGCGATCTCCTGCAGCACGGCCTTGAGCCGCTCCTCGAACTCGCCGCGGTACTTGGCGCCGGCCAGCAAGGCACCCAGGTCGAGCGACATGACGCGCTTGCCCTTGAGCCCCTCGGGCACGTCGCCGGCGACGATGCGGTTGGCGAGTCCCTCGGCGATCGCGGTCTTGCCGACGCCCGGGTCGCCGATCAGCACGGGGTTGTTCTTGCGCCGGCGCGTCAGGACCTGCATCACGCGCCGGATCTCGGTGTCGCGGCCGATCACCGGGTCGAGCTTGCCGGCGGCCGCGTCGGCGGTCAGGTCGCGCGCGTACTTCGCCAGGGCCTCGAAGCTGGTCTCGGGATCCTGGGTCGTGACCTTCTTGCCCTTGCGCACCTCGTTCAGCGCGGCCTCGAGCTGCTCGGGCTTCAAGCCGCGTGCGGCGAAGAGCCCCTGGACCTCCGGCCCGCCGCGCCCGGCGAGCGCGAGCAGGAGGTGTTCGGTCGAGACGAAGGAGTCGCCCATGCGCTTCTGCGCCGCACTCGCCTCCTGCAGCACCTCGGCCAGCGCGCGCGACATCCCCAGCTGCGTCCCCGAGGAGCGCGGCAGCTTCTCGAGCTGCTGCAGCAACTCCGCGGCGAGCACCTTGGGATCGACGTCGAGCTTGTGCAGCACGGCCGACATCACGCCCTCGGGTTCAGCGAGCAGCGCGACCGCGACGTGCGCGGGGGTCAGTTCGGGGTGGCCCGAGGCCTGCGCGTTCTGCTGCGCGCGGGTCAGGGACTCCTGGGTCTTGCGGGTGAATTGGTCTTGCATGGTGGTTCCTGCCGCGCGCCGGATAACAAGCGATGTGCCAGCCCTCGCGGCCGTCCTCGCCGGCCCCGTAGGCCATGCAGCGGCGGATTTCCTGCCACGTCCGGCGACAAAGCCGCCAATCCGGCAGATGCGCGGCCGCGCTGGCGCCCGGCTCGGCTTCAGCGCGCGAAGCGCTCCGCGCCCGGTGCCGGCGTCCAGCCCGACCCGGGTTCGAAGTGCCGCCACAGGAGCGCCGACACGCGCCGCAAGAGTTCGTACCCCTCGTTGTCGCGCGTCCAGCTCGTGTCCTCCTGCTCGCGCGTGACGACGCAGAACACGTACTCGCCGTGCGGCGCGCCGACGAGAACGACCTCGGAGCGCGAGCGGTCGACGGCGCCCTGCTTCGAGGCCGTGTGGACCCAGGGCGGGATCTCGGACAGCGCCTCGGCCGTCCAGTAGCTGCGCGTCAGCGCGCGGTAGAGCTCCTCGCCGGCGGCGTCCTCGCTCGCGCGCCTGCGCGCGTGGACCATCAAGCGCGCCATCTCGCGCGGCGTCGTCTGGCCCCAGCCGTACTGCTCCCAGTCGCCGCGCCGACCGAAGGTGCGCGAGTTGACGCGCGTGTGGCGGTAGCCCTGCGCGTCGAGCCAGCGGTTGAGCTCCTCGCCGCCGCCGGCGAGCTCCTGGCACCAGATGCTGGCGCTGTTGTCGCTGAAGGTCTCCATCAAGGTGACCAGCTTCGACAGCGGCAACTTGGCGCCGTCGGCGACCTGGGCCAGCAGGTCCTCGTCGTCGACGATGCGGCTCCGCTCCCACGCCAGCGGCGCCTGGTAGCTCAGCTCGCCGCGCTCGAGGCGTTCGAAGACGCCCAGCAGGATCGGCAGCTTGATCATGCTGGCGGTCGGGAAGAGCTCGTCGGCGGCGAGCTCGGCGCGCTCGCCCGTGACGAGGTGCTCGACGTACACGCCGACCCGGCCGCGGAAGCCGGCGGTCAGCTGCTCGAGCTGCCGCTGCAGCCCGTCCCCGGGGGGCGGCTCGGCAGCCCGCGGGCTCGCGCAGCCGGCGGCGAGCAGCAGCAGGAGCGCCGGCCAGGTGCGCCGCATCTCAGTTGCCCGCGCGCGGCGCGACCTCGATCCACCAGCCGCGCTCGCTCTCCAGGAGCCCGTCGGGATCCGACAACACCCAGGGCCACTTCTCGCCGCGCAGCAGCGTCGTGTCGCGCACCCGGCACACGAGCCGGTAGCGGCCCGGCTCCAGGCCCTTGCGCGACAGCACGAAGTCGTGGACGCCGTCCTGGTCGTTGCGCGAGACCTCCAGCGGCTCGGCCTCGAGTTGCGGCAGCGGCCCGCGGCGCGTGCGGTCGCGGCCGCCGCGCCCGCCCCGCTCCCCCCGTTCCTCCGCCAGCCCGGCGCGCTCGAAGCGCGAGCCGGACGAGCGCTCGCCGCTCTCGCCGCTGGCCGGCAGCGCGGCCGCGGGCAGCAGGTACCAGCTCACCTCGAGCGCATGGCGCGCCGGCCGCAGCACCTCGGCGTGGAACTCGAGCGGCTCGTCGCCCAGCGTCAGCGACTCCTGCGCACCCTGGGCGATCGGCTCGGGCTTGCAGCTCTCGAGCGGGTCGACGATCGAGTAGATGCGCAGCACCAGCGCCTCGCGGCACACGATGCAGAACTCGTCGGCGCTGCTCATCACGCAGCCCTTGGTCGTCGGCCGCCAGGCGCCCTTGACGCGCCCCGCGGCGCCCTCGCACATGTCGACGCCCGGGTGCTTGGCCGCGATCCAGTGGCTCCAGGGCGCCGCCTGCGGATCGCCGCTGCCGCACACGTTGGCGCAGTCGCGCACCGGGCCGGTGCCCTGCGCGTGGCTCTGCGCGCTCTGGTACTCGTCGCCGAGCCAGCCGAAGGAGTGGCCGAACTCGTGGATCACGGTGCGCACCTCGCGGCCGCCGATCGTCGCCACGCCGGCCCCGCCGGTGCCGAGCACGCCGTTCTTGACGAACACGATCGCCTGGCCGTCGCTGTCCGGGATGCGGCGCAGGTAGGAGTGCACGAGGGCGGTGTCGACCGACACGTGGCCCGCGAAGGTCGCCGCCGTGCGGCCGCCGACGGCCGTGTCGTACTCGCGGCCGAAGCCGTCGACGCCGGAGTCCTTCGACAGCAGCACGGCGCGCACGAAGTTGAAGTAGCCGTAGTATTCGCGGAAGGTCTCCTGGCGCTCGAACAGCGGCGGGATGTCGGCCGCCAGCTTGTCGAAGGCCTTGAGGTGCTCGAGTTCGTAGCCGTCGCCCATCAACACGATGTCGATGCGGTTGGCGGAGGGCCCGTTGCGCACGACGTCGGCCCAGCCGAGGTAGGCGCTCGGGCGCGCGCGCAACGCGGCCTCCTGGCCGGCCGCGCTGGCGGGCTGGTCGTCGGCGAGCTTGGCGTAGGCGGCGCGCGCGTCGCCGTAGCGCCCGGCGCGCACCAGCTCCTCGGCGCGTTCGAGCCCCGAGGTCACGGGGGCTTGCACGGCCAAGAGGGTCGAGCCGAGGACGAGGGACGCGATCATTGCGCCATGCTACCCGCGCCGGGTCGCCGAGTTGCCCGGGGGTTGCCCGGCGGGCGCGTCAGATCAGGCGCATCTCGCGCAGCACGGCCTCGACCTTGGCCCGGTTGGCCGGCTCGAGCGGCGCCAGCGGCAGGCGCACCTCGTCGCGCATGCGCTGCATCAGCGCCAGCGCCGTCTTGACCGGCACCGGGTTGCTCTCGATGAACAGCGTCTGGACCAGCGGTGCGAGCTCCTCGACCAGCCGCGCGGCGCGCACGCTGTCGCCGCCCGGCACCGCGCGCCGCACGAGTTCCGCGACGCGGGCCGGCACGACGTTGGCGACCACGCCGATCACGCCGACCGCGCCGTAGCCCATGAAGTCGGCGATCAGCGCGTCCTCGCCGCATAGCACGGCGCAGGGCGTCTCGGCGACCAGCCGCTGCACGCGCTCGAGCGAGCCGAGCGCCTCCTTGACCGCCACGACGTTGCCGTGCTGCTCGCCGATGCGCCGCACCGTCTCGGGCAGCAGGTCGACCCCGGTGCGCGCGGGCACGTTGTACAGGATCACCGGCACGTCGACCGACTCCGCCACGGCGCCGAAGTGCAGCGCGAGGCCGTTCTGGCTGGGCCGGTTGTAGTAGGGCGTCACGACCAGCAGTGCCGCGGCACCCGCCGCCGAGGCGTGCTGCGCCATCTGCAAGGTGGCGCGCGTGTCGTTGGTCCCGACGCCGGCGACGATCGGCAGGCGGCCGCGCGACATGGCGACCGCGCTCTCGAACAGGCCGCGGCGCTCGTTCTCGCTGAGCGTCGCCGCCTCGCCGGTCGTGCCGGCGATCACCAGCCCGTCCGTGCCCTGGGCGACGTGCCAGTCGATCAGCTGTTGCAGCGCTTTCCAGTCGATCTCGCCGCCGCGCCAGGGCGTCGGCAGCGCGACCAGGCTGCCCTGCAGCGCACAGCGCGGGTGGGGGACGATCATCGGACGCTCCGGGTCAAGGCGGCCTTGGCCGGCGCCCGGCGCACGCGCGTGCCGCGCACCAGGCGCGCCATCTCGCCCACGGCGACCGCCACGCCGTCGAACACCGAGCGCGCGACGATCGCGAAGCCGATGTTGAGCTCCTCGACGTGCGGCAGGCGCGCGACCGGCCCGACGTTCTCGTAGTCCAGGCCGTGGCCGGCGTTGACCCGCAGGCCTTCGGCGTGCGCCACGTGCGCGGCGCGCACCAGCCGCGCCAGCTCGCGCTTGCGCGCCGGGCCCTTGGCTCGCGCGTAGCTGCCGGTGTGCAGCTCGACGAACTCGGCGCCCGCGCGCGCCGCGGCGAGCACCTGGCGCTCGTCGGGGTCGATGAACAGGCTGACCTCGGCGCCGCGCTCGGCGAGATGCGGCACGACGCGGCACAGGCGGCGCATCTCGCGCACGACGTCGAGGCCGCCTTCGGTCGTGATCTCCTGGCGGCCCTCGGGGACCAAGCACACCGCGTGCGGCCTGAGGCGCAGCGCGATGCGCACGATTTCGGGCTCCAGGCTGAGCTCGAAGTTCAGGCGCGTGGCGATCTCGCGCTTGAGGCGCTCGACGTCGCGGTCCTGGATGTGGCGGCGGTCGAGGCGCAGGTGCGCGGTGATGCCCGCGGCCCCGGCGCGCTCCGCGGCCAGTGCCCAGGCGACGGGGTCGGGGAAGGCCTCGCGGCGCGCCTGGCGCAGCGTGGCGACGTGGTCGATGTTGACGTGCAGCTTGGCCATCGCGCGCTCTGGATTCTGCGGCCTGGCGCGGCGCGAGGCAACTCGCTGCGCGGGGTTCGCGCGTCCCACCGCCGCGCTATCCTGGGCGCGTGCGGATCATCGCGGGAGAGCTGGGCGGCCGTCGCATCGCGGCACCGGAGGGCGAGAGCACGCGCCCGATGCTCGACCGGGTGCGCGAGGCCTGCTTCGGGACGCTGGGCGACCTGGTCGAAGGTGCGGCGGTGCTCGACCTGTACGCCGGCAGCGGCAGCCTGGGCCTGGAGGCGCTGAGCCGCGGGGCGCAGTCGGCGCGCTTCGTCGAGAAGCACCCGCTCGCGCTGGCGGCGCTCAAGCAGAACGTCGCCGCACTCGGCCTGGGCGAGCTGGCGCGCGTGGTGCGCGGCAACGCGCTCGACCCCGCGAGCTGGACCGACGCCAAGCGCGGCGGACCGGAGCGCTTCGAGCTGGTGTTCTTCGACCCGCCCTACAAGCTGCTCGCCGATCCCAAGACGCGCGAGCAGCTCTTCGCGGCGGTCGACCTGCTGGTCGCGCAGCGCCTGGCCGCGCCGGGTGCCTGCGTGTTCCACCTGCCGGAAGCCTCGGTCGGCAGCCTGCGCTTCGCCAGCGGCCGCAAGCCGGAAGTGCGCACGTACGGCACCTCGGCCATCGCCTATCTCTGGGCGCGCGCCGGTTGAACTGCGCGCTGGACTCGGCGCGCGCGGCGCTGAACACTGCAGCCGCATGCCGTCCCTGACCGGTCGTCTGCTCGTCGAGGGCGCTTTCCGCGCCGGGACCGTGCACTTCGACGCGGGGCGCATCACGCGCGTCGAGCAGGCCGAGCCGCAGCACGCGGCCGAGCTGCCCTGGATCGGGCCGGGCCTGATCGACCTGCACGTCCACGGCCACGGCGGGCACGATCCGCTCGAGGACCTCGGCGGCCTGGCGCGCTCGCTGGCGCGCGCCGGCACGACGGCCTTCCAGCCGACGCTCTTCCCGGCCGCGCCGCGCGTCCTGGGAGCGCAGTGCGCCGCGCTGGAAGCGCAGCGCGAGCGCCCGGCCGTGCCCGGTGCGGCGCGCGTCGTCGGGTTGCACCTCGAGGGTCCCTTCGTCAACCCGGCCGCCGCCGGAGCGCTGCCGGTCGCCGACCTCGCGCTGCCCTCGCGCGCCGCCCTGGCCGAGATCCTCGGGCCGGCCAGCGGCTCGGGCCGCTGGGTGCGCACGCTGACGCTGGCGCCCGAGCTCGCCGGCGCCGCCGAACTCGTCGACGAGCTGGCGCGCCTGGGCGTGCGCGTCTCGCTGGGCCACAGCCGCGCGACGGCCGCGGAGGCGCGCGCGGCGGCGCGCTCGGGCGCCTGCGGCGCGACGCACCTGTTCAACGCGATGGCGCCGCTGCACCACCGCGAGGTGGGACTGGCGGGCTTCGCGCTCTCCGGCGACGCGCTGTTCGCCGAGATCATCGGCGACCTGGTGCACGTCGGGCCCGACATGTTCGCGCTGGCGCTGCGCGCGCGCGGGCCGGCGGGACTGTGCCTGGTCAGCGACGCGCTGCGCGGCGCGGGCACGGGCTGCGAGCGCTTTCATGCGCACGGCCGCGAGCACCTGCTGCGCGACGGGGCCGCCTGGTATCCGCCGGCGACGGCGGAGGGCGCGCCGCGCCTCGCCGGCTCGGCGCTCTCGCAGCTGGAGATGGTCCGGCGCCTGGTCGAGCGCGGCGTGGTGTCGCTGGCCGAGGCCTGGACCATGGCGAGCACCAGCCCCGCGCGCGCGCTGGGCCTGGAGCGCGAGCGCGGGCTGCTGCAGGTCGGGCTGGCGGCCGACCTGTTGGTGCTCGAGCCGCGCACGCTGGCGCTGCGCGAGGTGCGGATCGCGGGCGAGACGCTCGCCGCCTGAGGCCGGAAAGCCCTTCAGGGTCGGGAGCGCGCGGCCGATCGACAGTTCGGGACCCCGCGATGCGATTCGAACGGCTCCGATTCCGAGGTGCAGCGCCGCTGGCGGCCTTCCTGGCGCTCGCGGCCCTGGGTGCGGCGACGATCGCGCGCGACGGCGAGGACGTGCCGGCGACGCCGATCGAGGCCGGGCTGGCGGCGAAGTCGGCCGCGACGCCGACCACCTGGGCCGAGATCCACGACAACGCCTCGGCGCTGCTCGGCCGGCGCGTGCGCTTCGTGGTGCAGTTCAAGGAGCCTGTCCCGGCCTGGCGCGCGTACCAGTCGCGCTTCGGGCCGCGCACGCACCTCGCCTTCCAGGCCTGGGCCGACGAGCAGTTCCTGTGGCTGCGCGAGCAGCACGACGCGCCGCTGGTGCGCTGCTTCGTGCGGCGCGGCAGCTACGACGAGCGCACGCTCGAAGCGGCCGGCACCTACCAGCGCTTCGAGGTCGTCGGCACGCTGCGCGAGCTGTTCCTGGGCGTGCCGTGGGTCGAGGTCGAGGAGCTGCGCGGGTTGCCCGAGCGCGTCGGCGAAGGTGTCGTGATCCACGCCGCGCGCGCCGTCGAGCTGATCCGCGAGGAGTCGTGGGCGCTGGCCCAGGCCGAGCTGCAGCAGGCCCTGCAGGCCACGCTGCCCGCGCCCGCGCGCCGCGAGCTGGAGCGGCTGCTGCAAGGCTGCCGCGACGCGCAGGGCCGCTGAGGCGGCGCGCGCGGAAGCGGGGAAAGCCCGGTCCGGAGCAAGGCGGCGCGTGCGGCCCGCACGGGGAGCGGGCGCGCGTTGCAAGCGCGCGGCGTGCTTGCGATCCTCGGCGCCATGCTGACCGAACTCGCGATCTCGAACCTGGCGCTGTTCGAGCAGGCCACGCTCTCGTTCGGGCCGGACCTGAACGCCATCACGGGCGAGACCGGCGCGGGCAAGAGCCTGCTGGTCGACGCGCTCGAGCTCCTGCTCGGCGAACGGCCGCGCGCCTCCCTGGTGCGCAAGGGCGCCAAGGAGGCGCGCGTCGAGGGCCGCTTCGTGCTGGCGGGCGAGGGCGGGGCCGCGCAGGCGATCGCGGCCTGGTGCGCCGAGCACCTCCCGGCGGTCGCGGAGGCCTGGAGCGAGAGCGCGGCGGCCGAGCGCGAGCTGATCCTGTCGCGCGCGCTCAGCGCCGAGGGCCGCAGCAAGGCCTGGATCGACCAGCGTCCGGTGACGGCGCGCGCGCTGCGCGAGCTGGCCGCGCTGCTGGTCGAGGTGCACGGTCAGAACGAGCACCAGCGCCTGTTCGAGTCCGCCGAGCAGGCGCAGCTCCTCGACGCCTTCGGCCAGCATGCCGCCAAACTCGCGGCCTACCGTGTCGCGCGCGGCTCGGCGCTCGAGGCGCTGCGCGCGGCGGCCGAGTTCGAGGCGCGCGCGCGCGAGCGCCGCGACCGGCTCGACCTGTTGCGCTTCCAGCAGCGCGAGCTGGCCGAGGCGCAGCTCGCGCCGGACGAGCACGAAGCACTCCTGTCGGAGCGCGAGACGCTGCGCCACGCCGCGCAGCTGGCCGAGGACCTGGCGCCGATCGCCGCGGGCCTCGAGGGCGACGAGACGGCGGCGCTCTCCGTGCTGGCGCGCGCCGAGCGCGTGCTCGAGCGCTGGGAGTCGCGCATCGCGCGCCTGGCCGGGCCGGCGGAGGAGCTGCGCGCCGCGCGCGGGCATCTCGAGGAGGCGGCGCGCGAGCTGGGGCGCTTCTGCGAGGGCCTGGAGGTCTCGCCGGCGCGCCTGGAGGAGGTCGAGGCGCGCCTGTACGCCGTCGAACGCCTGGAGAAGAAGTACCAGCTCGACGTCGCCGGCCTGCTGGCGCACGCCGCCGCCGTCGCGGCCGAGCTCGAGCGCGCCGAGCGCGTGGCCGAGGACCGTTCGCTGCTGGCGCAGGCGGCCGACGCGGCGCGCGCCGAGCTCGAGCGCGCGGCCGCCGCCCTGACCAGCGCGCGCCGCGCGCAGCGCTCGCGCCTGCAGAAGGAGGTCGAGCGACGGCTGGCCGGGCTGGGCCTGGAGCGCGCGCGCTTCAGCGTGCAGGTCGAGCCGCGCATGGCGACGGCGGTCGACTCGCCCAACGTCGCCGCCGAACGCGCGCAGCTGCTGGCGCTCGAGCGGCGCTTCGCGCAAGACGGCGCCGATCAGGTCGAGTTCCTGCTGGCCGCCAACCCCGGCGAGGACGTCCAGCCGCTGCGCCACGTCGCCTCGGGCGGCGAGGCCAGCCGCATCCTGCTCGCGCTGCGCACCGCGCTGGCGCTGCGCCAGGCGATCCCGACGCTGGTCTTCGACGAGATCGACTCGGGCGTCGGCGGCCGGCTCGGCCCGGCGGTCGGCGCGCACCTGCGCGAGCTGGCGCGCACGCAGCACCAGGTGCTGTGCGTCACGCACCTGCCCGCGATCGCCGCCCTGGCCGACCACCACTTCCGCGTCGAGAAGCGCAGCGCCGCCGGCCGCACGCGCACCGAGGTCGTCGAGCTCGACGGCGAGGCGCGCATCGCCGAGGTGGCGGACATGATCGCCGGCGGACGGGCGCAACCGACCGCGCGCGCCGAGGCGCGGCGCCTCTTGGGCCTGGCCGAGAAATGAGAACGGCCGCCGGCACCACTCTCTCCTTGGGCGCCGGCGGCCTCGTCCGCGGACCTCTCTCCAGTGGTCCGCGAGACGTTCTCCGTGTTCTCAGCGGCGGCGCAGGCCGTCGAGCAAGAGCTCCGCGACGAGCGTGATCTTGCGCTCGACCTCCGGGCGCGAACCGAGCTCGCGGCCCGTCAGCGAGTAGGGCAAGAGGCCGTTCGTGGCGTGCAGCAGTGTAGCCGCGATCGCGCGCGAGTCGGGATTCGTCCACAAGCCGGCCTGGCGGCCCTCGTCGAGCACCACGGCGAAGGCCTCGAGCTCCAGCTCCATGTAACGTTCGCGCCGCTCCAGGTAGGCGCCGCGCAGGGCGCTGAACATGTCGTCCAGGCTCTGGTGGTAGTCGTGCACCGAGTCGAAGCGCGACAGGATGCGCGCCACGAGCATGCGCTTGAGCCGTTCGTCGGCGGCGCCGCCGGAGTACAGCACGCGCTTGAGCTCGTCGACCATGCGCTCGACCACGCGGTCGATCGAGGCCAGGAAGATCTCCTCCTTGCTGGTGAAGTGGACGTAGATGGTGCGGCGGCCGATTCCGGCTTCGCGCGCGAGGTCGTCGGCGGTGGTTTTCTGGTACCCATAGCGGGCCAGGAGCCGGTCGGCCGAGTCGAGGATCTTGTCGCGCATCGGGGTGCGCGAGACGTTGCGCAGGATCATGGTCAAAGGGTACTGCTGCACACGAACTGGGCTTTCGTGCGTCGGGTAAGAGCTGTGGGAAGGGTCCGCGCGGCGGTCGGGAGGGCTCCGCCGCGCCTTGGAGATGCCGCGGGCGCCCGCCGGCTCCGGAAAGACTGCGCAAAAGGAGTGCATGCGGCCCGCGGGGGCGGCCCGGCCCCCTGAATGCGGCTTCCTGGAGCGCGCGAGGATTCCCGGGCGCCGATCGCTACCGTGGTCGCCCGCGATGCCGCCCGAACCCGTCGAACCCCTGCGCTTCGAGCGCCTGTGCCTGGCCAAGCCCTGGGGCGGGCGGCGGCTGGCGAGCCTGCTCGGGGTGTCCCTGCCCGAGGGCCGCATCGGCGAGACCTGGGAGCTGGTCGACCGCGAGCGCGAGAACTCCAAGGTCGCCGAGGGCCCGCACCAGGGGCGCACGCTGCGCGAGCTGCTGCGCGCCGACGGTCCGCGCCACCTCGGCCGCACGCGGCGCTCGCCGGCGGGCGAGTTCCCGCTGCTGGTCAAGTTCCTCGACGCGCAGGAGGACCTGAGCGTGCAGGTCCACCCGCACGACGAGGCCGCGGCGCGCCTGCCGCGCGGTGATGCGCCCAAGACGGAGTGCTGGTACATCCTCGAGGCCCGCCCGGGCAGCGTCATCTACCTCGGGCTGCGGCCCGGCGTCGATCGCGCCGCCTTCGCCGCCGCCGTCGGGACCCCGGCGGTGGTCGATCTGCTCGAGCGCCACAGCGTGCGCGCGGGCCAGTTCTTCTTCGTCCCGGGCGGCACGGTGCACGCGATCGGCGCGGGCGTCGCGCTGGCGGAGGTGCAGCAGACCTCCGACACGACCTACCGCATCTACGACTGGGGCCGGCTCGAGCCCGACGGCCGCCCGCGGCCGGTGCACCTGCGCGAGGCGCTCGACGTGACGCGCTTCGGCCTGGCGCCCAACGCCGCCCTGGAACCCGAGTTGAAGGCCTGCGCCGACGGCTCCCGGCGGGCCGCGTTGGTAGACTGCCCGTCCTTCGCGCTCGAACTGTGCGAGGTCGACGCGCAGGCGTCGTTCCAGACGCTGGGTCGCGCGCGCCTCCAGGTCGTGCTCGCCGGCCGCGGCGAGCTGGTGCTGGCGGGCTCGCCGCGACGCTCACGCCTGTCGCCGGGCGACACCTGGCTCGTGCCCGCCGAATGCGGGAGCTACCGGATCGAGGCGCACTCGCCGCTGCGCGTGCTGCACGTGGACACCAAGGAGTGAAATGAAGCGCAAGCCGACTGCCGCCCGGGCCGAGCCCGAAGCCGACGAGGAGCTGGTCCTCGAGTCCGCCGAGCCCGGTGGACTTGGCGACCCTGGCGACCCCGGCGCGCCCGCCGCCGTGCGGCTCAACAAGTTCCTGGCCGACAACGGCGTCGCCTCGCGCCGCCGTTGCGACGAGCTGATCGCCGAGGGCAAGGTCACGATCGACGGCGAGACCGTCACCGCGCTCGGCACGCGCGTCGACCCCGAACGCCAGGCGGTCGAGATCGACGGCTTCGTGCTCAAGCCCGGCACGACCCGGCGGCGCTACTACCTGCTCAACAAGCCCGCAGGCGTCGTGTGCACGAACGAGGCGCGCGAGCTGCGGCCGCGCGCCATCGACCTGATCACCGACCCGCGCAAGGGCCGCATCTACACGGTCGGCCGGCTCGACGAGGAGTCGAAGGGCCTGATCCTCTTGACCAACGACGGCGCCTTCGCGCAGCGCATCACGCACCCCAGCTTCGGCATCGAGAAGACCTACCTGGTGCGCGTCCTGGGCCGCATCGACGACGCCGCGCTGCAGAAGATCCGCCACGGCATCCACCTGTCGGAAGGGCGCACCGCCGGCGCGCGCGTGATCGTCGAGCAGCGCCAGCGCGAGTCGTCCTACCTGAGCGTCACGATCCACGAGGGCATGAACCGCGAGATCCGCCGCGCGTTCGCGCGCGTCGGCTTCAAGGTCACCGAGCTCAAGCGCGTGCGCATCGGCGCGCTGACCGACCGCGGGCTCAAGATCGGCCGCTGGCGCGAGCTGGCGCGCAACGAGGTCGCGGCGCTGCTGGTCAACGCTCCGCCGGCGGCCGCTGCCCCGGCGCGGCGCGGCGGCGGCCGGCGCGGCGCGGGCCAGGGCCGGCCCAAGCCTTCGTTCTCGGGCCGTCCGGGCCTGGTGCGCGCGCAGAGCGGCGAGCGCGATCCCGGCACGGGCTCCTTCGGCCGCCGCGATCCGCGCCGGCGCTCCGACGTCCCGGGGCGCGCTCCCGGACGTGCTTCGGAACGGGGAGCGGGTCCGCGTCCGGGTCGGGCGCGTGCAGGCGGCGGCGCGGCACGCGGCAAGCCGCAGCCGAGGACGCGCCGATGAGCCGCGCCTTGCCCGGGGCCATCGACCTGCTCGAGCGCGAGGGCACGCGCGTGCAGGAGCACAAGCTCGCCAACGGCATGACCGTGCTGATCGCCGAGCGCCACCTCGACCCGGTGGTCGCGGTGATGCTCTGGTACAAGGTCGGCGCGCGCAACGAGACCGAGCGCGAAGCGGGCGTCTCGCACTTCCTCGAGCACATGATGTTCAAGGGCAGCAGCAAGTTCGGCAAGGGCGCCATCGACCACGTGACGACCCTGCTGGGCGGCAGCAACAACGCCTTCACCACCGCCGACCACACCGCCTATTGGTTCGAGCTGGCCTCGGATCGCTGGGAGAAGGCGCTCGAGATCGAGGCCGACCGCATGCGCAACCTGGCGCTCGACGCGCGCGAGTTCGAGGCCGAGAAGTCGGTCGTGCTCGAGGAACTCGCGATGGGCGAGGACGATCCCTGGCGCAACCTGACGCAGGAGGTGCAGGCCACGGTCTTCCCGCGCCATCCCTACCGGCGGCCCGTGATCGGCTACGCCGACACGCTGCAGCCGCTGGCGGTCGAGGAGATGCGCGACTACTACCGCCGCTTCTACCACCCCGGCAACGCGACGCTTGTGGTGTGCGGCGACGTCGACGCGGCCGAGGCGCTGGCGCTGGTGCGCCAGCACTTCGAGGCGCTGCCGGCCGGGCCCGAACGCGCCGGCGCCGACACGCTGCGGCCCAAGCACGCCGAGCCCAAGGGCGAACGGCGCCTGACGGTCACCTGGGACGACCCGGCGCAGCGCCTGTGCATGGCCTGGCCGACGGTCGCGGTGGGGGAGAAGGACGATCACGTGCTCGACGTGGTCTCGACCCTGCTGACCGGCGGGCGCCTCTCGCGCCTGTACCGTTCGCTGGTGCTGGAGAAGAAGTTGGCGGCCAGCGTCTCGACCCACAACGACGCGCGCTGCGAGGGCGGCTGCTTCTGGCTGTTCGCCGAGCTGCCCCAGGGCGGTCAGGCCGCGGCGCTCGAGCGCGCGGTCGACGCCGAGCTCGCGCGGCTGGCCGACGAGCGCGTGTCCGCCAAGGAGCTCGAGCGCGTGCGGCGCACGATCCTGGCCGGCGACGCCTACGACCGCGAGACGATCAGCGACCTGGCCGAGGAGATCGGCGAGTTCGCGGTCGACACGCACTGGCGCCAGGCCTTCGAGGCCGTCGACGCGATCAAGGCCGTGACGGCGGCCGACATCCAGGCCTGCGCGCGTCGGCTGCTCGGCAAGCAGCGGCGCGTCACGGGCTGGAGCGTGCCCAAGAACCCGCCGGCCCCCGCGCGCAAGGCGCGCAGGACGTCCCAGCGCCGGCGCGCGCAGCCCGCGCGCGCACGCAAAGGCAAGCGATGAGCCTGCCGCTGCCGATCGCGACGCACCGCGCGCCTCCGCGCCTGGAGGTGCCGTTCACGCGCTTCGTGCTCGACTGCGGCGCGGTGCTGCTGGTCTCGCCGCGGCCCAGTGCACCCGTGACGGCGGTGCAGATCCACATCCGCGGCGGCCCCGCGCTCGACCCGGCGGGCCTGGAGGGCACGGCCTTCCTGGCCGGCACGCTGCTCGACCAGGGCACGCAGGACTACGACGAGGCCGAGATCGCCGAGCTGCTCGAACCCGCCGGCGGCGAGGTCGGCGGCGACGCGGCCGGCATCCACGGCACGATCGTCGGCGGGGAGTGGAAGCACCTGCTCGGCCTGATGACCTCGATGCTGCTGCGGCCCGAGTACCCGGAGGACAAAGTCGCGTTGCACCGCCAGCGCCTGCTCGACCGGCTCGAGATCGAGCGCGACGACCCGCGCGCGCGGGGCGGCCTGGTGTTCCGCAAGCTGGTCTACGGCGAGCACTGGCTCGGCCGCGCCGCCTACGGCGATCGCGCCAGCGTGGCGAAGATCCGCGTGCGCCACCTGCGCGAGCACCACGCGCGCAACTGGGTCGCCCGGCGCGCCGTGATCGCGGTGTGCGGCGACGTCGACCCGCAGGCCGTGGAGCGCGAGTTCTCGAGGCTGCTGCGCGGCTGGAACGCCGGCACGCCGCTCGCGCCGCGCCCGCCGAGCTTCCCGCAACCCGGGAAGCGAGTGGGGGTCTTCCAGGCCAAGCGCCAGCAGGTGCACGTCTACCTCGGGCACCTCGGCATCACCCGCAAGCACGCCGACTACGCGCGCTTGGTCGTGATGGACCATGTGCTCGGCACCGGGCCCGGCTTCACGAACCGCATCGCGCGCGTGCTGCGCGACGAGCAGGGGCTGTGCTACTCGGTCAATGCCAACATCCACGGCTCGGCCGGGCTGTTGCCGGGCATGTTCACCGCCTACATCGGCACCGCACCCGAGAAGCTCGAGACGGCCGTGCGCGGCTTCCTGCGCGAGATGCGCCGCATCCGCAGCGAGCCCGTGGCGCTCGAGGAGCTCGAGACGGCCAAGAGCTACCTGATCGGCTCCTTCCCGCTGGGCTTCGAGCGCGCGTCGCGCCGCGCGAGCTACCTGGTCAGCCAGGAGCTCTACGGCTTCCCGCCCGACAACCTCGATCGCCTGCTGGCCGAGTTCGGGGCGGTGAGCGCTGCCGACGTGCAGCGCGTGGCGCGCGAGCACCTGCACCCCGAGTCGAGCTGCCTGGCCGCCGCCGGACCGGTGAAGCGCGCGCTCTTGCAGCAGTTGCTGCGCGCCGAGGCCTGATCCCGGGGCGCGCGGCCGGCGTGCGCAACCGTGCGTAGCGTCCCGGCCCGCTCCCGTGCGTATCCTCGTGGACGCCATGAGCTCCACCCTCACCACCCATCTGCGTTGGATGAACTTCGAAGAGCTGCGCCTGCTGGCCCAGCCGCACCCGGCCCCCTGCGTCTCGCTGTACCTCGACACCCACCCCGGCGGAGCGCCCGACGATCGCGCGCGCTACGCGGGGCTGGTCCGCGAGGCACGGGCCGCCCTGGAGGAATTCGACGCGCGCCTGGCGGGCGAGGTCGCCCAGGAGCTCGAGGCGCTGTTCTCCGCCGACGACTGGCGTGCGAACTCCGCCGGGCTGGTCGTATTCCGCGCGCCCGGATTCCTCGCCGCCTACCGCCTGCCGACCAAGGTCCCGGCCCGGGTCGTGGTCGGTCCGAGTTTCCACATCCGGCCGCTGCTCGACTACCTGCACACGAACCAGCGCTACTTCCTGCTCCTCTTGAACCAGGGCCGCGCCCAGCTGTTCAAGGGCGGCCTCGACGGGCTGGTCGCGATCGAGCGCCTGAACGAGGTCGTGCCGCCCAAGGGGCGCGGTGCGCCGGCCGCTCCGCACGAGCGCCACGCGGGCGCGCGCAGCGGCGGCGCGGGTTCGATCTTCTACAGCCACGCGCCGACCCACAGCGCCCGCGATGAAGAGCTCAAGCACTACTTCCGCGAACTCGACCGCGAGCTGACCCTGGCGCTGCGCGACGAGCGCGCGCCGCTGATCGTCGCGGCCGCCGATCCGCAGTGGTCCTTGTTCGCCTCGGTGTGCCGCAACCCCCACCTGCTGCGCGAGGGCTTGCACGGCAACTTCCACCAGGAGAGCGGCCAGCAACTGCACGCGCGCGCCTGGCCGCTGGTGCAGGGCCACATCGCGCGGCTGGAGGACGAGGTGCTCGAGCGCTACCAGTTCGGCGTCTCGTCCGGCCGCTCGAGCGACGAAGTCAGCCTGATCGCGCGCGCCGCGCTGGCGGGGCGCGTGCGCGAGCTCTTGATCGAGCGCGGCGCCAATGTGTGGGGCCGCGTCGACCCCGACACGGGTGCCCTCGAGCTCACCGGCGCGCGCCACGCCAAGAGCGACGACGACGTGCTCGACGACCTGGCCGAGGCCGTGATCCTGCGTGGCGGCGAGGCCTTCTCGCTCGAGCGCGCCCGCATGCCGTCGAGCGCCCCGGTGGCGGCAACGCTGCGCTGGTGACGGGCCTAGAGCGACGAGCAGGAGCTGCGTGCCGCACCCGGTCCAGTCGGGGTGGCTGGACAGCCAGGGAACTTGACGCCCTGCTGCGTCAGGAGGACGATCCGGTCGGCCGTGAGGGCTTCCGTCGAGCCGTGCGCCGGAACGCCGGGTTCGCTGTGCTGCCCGCGCCAATCGGACGTGCTCGGCGCGATGCCATCCTGTGCACGCTCGAAACCTACGACCTAGTCAGACGAACCCGAGGCCGGAGGCCATGGTCCAAGCCAATCTTGGAAGCTCAGGCGTGAGCACCACACCTGCTTCGAATGGACCCACGACTCAGAGGCGGGGTGACCTTGGACCTCAATGATGTAGAAATGACTAGTGCCGAGCCCAACCCCAAGTCCGAAGTATAGGCCCTGCTAAACGAACTCCTACCGTTCGCGAAGAGGATGCTCGTCGCCCATGGAGAGTTCTTCCCGTTCGGAGGCTACATGCGACTGGATGGTTCGATCGTGCACGCGGGAGCGACGGATCCCACAACGGACAGGCCGAAGTCAGCAACGCTCATCCAGTCGCTGACGGAGGAGTTTCACGAACGGGCACGGCACCATGAGATCCAGGCGGCTGCGGTTGTGTTTGGTGTGGAAGTACTGGCTCCCGCAGGATCGACGAAGACCGATGCCATACAGGTCAACCTTGAGCACAAGGACTCCTACTGCGCGGAGGTGTTCTTCCCGTATCGCCTTGGCGATTCCGGTTTTCTCGAGTTTGGAGAGACATTCGCCCAGGCTGGGAAGCCTGCCGTGTTCGGAGGGTGATGCTCGTCGCGCACTGCCCTTGGGGCCGGGTAGGAGTCAACGCCCCGCCGAGCGGACAGGACACTGCGTCCGGATCAAAAAGCCCTAGTCCAGCGTGGATCTCGGCTCCTGGAGTCCGATTGCCTGAAGCATGGGACACCGCCAGTCCTTGCGCGCCACCGCCACTTGCTGCGTCCGATTGAACGGCACATCGGACCGCCTGAGGCTCGCTCGGTACGCCCTCGACCCCTCTGTCCGGCTCACCTGGTGCACGAAGCTGGCGCTTCCGGGCTTGGTGGGTCGATTACTGATCTCCCAGCCGCCACGCAGTCACGGCTGCTGACTTCGTGACGACCCCACGCCTACGCGCCCACGTCCCAGCCGCGCTCAGATGTGGAGCGATGAGCAGGACCTGCGTGCCGCACCCGGTCCAGTCGGGGTGGCTGGACAGCCAGGGAACTTGACGCCCTGCTGCGTCAGGAGGACGATCCGGTCGGCCGTGAGGGCTTCCATCAAACCCTGGGCAAAAAACGTCGAGCTCGCTGTGCTGGCTGCGCCGAACGCACGTGCTTGGAGACGTGCTCGGCGCGATGCCATCCTGTGCACGCTTGAGACCTACGACTTGGTCAGACGAATCCGAGGCGGGAGGCCATGGTCCAAGCCAATCTTGGAAACTCAGGCGTGAGCACCACACTGCCTATACTGTCCAGTCGAGCGCCTCTCCCCGCGGGCCTACAGATAGGAGTGCAATGAGGGTATATCGAATAGCCGGACCGGACCTATTGAGCACCCGGCCGTCGCGTCCCGATTATGCGGAATGCGCAATCGCTGGAACATGGTCCAAGTACCCACCGTGCACGACCTGTGGCGCTCCGCGTGACCGCCTCATCGAGCCGTTCGTTGTGCGCTGGCTACCCTCAGCAGAGTCTGTCGGCGACTTCTCCTGGTCGATCGGAGACTGCCTTGCAACTACTACCGCCGCAGAGCGAATCATTAAGAGCGGAATGTCAATTAAAGCCACGCCCGTTACCATCGAGGGTCCTGGTCCGGCTGCAACTCAAGCAAGCATGAAGGCTCCGTATACGGGGCCCGGGTTGTGTCTAGTGAGACCGTGCAATCGAGCCAAGCGTATTACTCTTGGGACCGTCGCTGTGTTTGATACGTGCCTTGAGTGCGGGCTTAGTGTGCGGCGGACTGACGAGGGCACACCGCGGCACTTTGAACGGACAGGTAGCGACCCGGGGCTGTTCGGCGATGTTCATTACGGTGATGACGGAGGGCCACTGTTTGCTACGGAATGGGGAGTCGAGATCCTCAAGACTTTGGTGCTATCTAATTGGACGGCACGCTACTACGGCGAGCTGCGCACTACGTGACAGGCAGGACCGGTCGTACGCAGCGCTCGCGCCCTTGCTGTGTTCTGCACTAGCGTTAGATCGCAGGGCCTCGCGTTGGCGTGAACAGAACCTCGGATGGCGATGCACCGGTGGGTGTCGCCACCCGCGCAATCCCTTCAGATCCGCGCCGGTCCAATCTCCCGCTGCATGTGACATCGCCAGTTCCTGCGCGCCACCGCCACATTGAGCGGCCGATGTAACGGCACATCGGACCGCCTGAGGCTCGCTCGGTACGCCCTCGACCCCTCTGTCCGGCTCACCTGGAGCACGAAGCTGGCGCTTCCGGGCTTTGTGAGTCGATTGCTGATCTCCCAGCCGCCACGCAGCCACGACTGCTGACTTCGTGACGACCAAACGCCTACACGCCCACGTCCCCGCCGCGCTCAGATGTGGATCGAGCGCTTGTCCACGCCCATCGCCGCTTCCTTGATCACCTCGGGCAGCGTGGGGTGGGCGTGGCAGGCGCGCGCGATGTCCTCGCTCGAGGCGCCGAAGTCGATGGCGATCGCCAGCTCGGCGATCAGGTCGCCGGCGCGCGGACCGAGGATGTGCGCGCCGAGCACGCGGTCGGTCTGGGCGTGCGCCAGGATCTTCACCCGCCCGTCGGTGTGGCCCAGCGCGCGCGCGCGGCCGTTGGCGATGAAGGGGAAGGAGCCCTTGCGGTACTCGATGCCGGCTTGCTTCAGCTCCTCCTCGGTCTTCCCCACGCTGGCGATCTCCGGCGCGGTGTAGACCACGTTCGGGATGGCGTCGTAGTTGACGTGGCCGTAGCCCGTCACGATGCGCTCGACGCACGCCACGCCTTCTTCCTCGGCCTTGTGCGCCAACATCGGGCCGCGGATCACGTCGCCGACGGCGTAGACGTCCGCGGCGCTGGTGCGGAAGTGCTCGTCGACGGGGATGCGGCCGCGCTCGTCGAGCGCGATCCCGAGCGTCTCCAGCCCGGCCCCCGCCGTGTTCGGACGGCGGCCGACGGCGAGCAGCACCCGCTCGCACTCGATCGATTCCGCGCCCTGCACCTCGACCACGCATCCCGCGCCCTTCTTCTTGGCACCGGTGACGCGCACGCCGAGCTTGAAGGACAGGCCCTGCTTCTCGAACAGCTTCTTGGCCTCGGCGGCGATCTCCGTGTCCATGCCGGGCAGGATGCGGTCGAGGTACTCGAGCACCGTGACCTTGGCGCCCAGGCGCGCCCACACCGAACCCAGCTCGAGGCCGATGGCGCCCGCGCCGATCACGACCAGGTGCTTGGGCACCGCCGGCCAGGCGATCGCTTCGGTGCTGGTGGCGATGCGGTCGCCGTCGAGCTCCACGCCCGGCAGCGGCGCCGAGACCGAGCCCGTGGCGATCAGCACGTGTTTCGCGGCCAGCTCGGTGCGCTCCGCGCCGCTCTCGACCACCACCTTGCCCGCACCCGCCAGGCGCCCGTGTCCGAGGTAGCGCGTGATCTTGTTCTTCTTGAAGAGCCCCTCGACGCCGCTGGTCAGCGCCTTGACCACGTCGTCCTTGCGCTTCATCAAGGCCTCGAGCTCGAGATCGATCTTCTCGATGCGGATGCCGTGCCGCGCGAAGCCGTGCTTGGCCTCGTAGTACAGCTCGCTCGATTCGAGCAGCGCCTTGGAGGGGATGCAGCCGACGCGCGCGCACGTGCCGCCCAGCGCCTTCTCCTTCTCGATGCAGGCCACGTTCAGGCCCAATTGCGCGGCGCGGATCGCGGCGACGTAGCCGCCGGGTCCGGCGCCGATGACGACGAGGTCGTGTTGGATGGATGCCACGCGGTGCTCCGGGATCTCCGTTCGGTGCCCCCGGCCTGGCCGAGGGGCCGCAGAGGATCGCCGATCCGGCGCGCGCACGCCAGCCCTGGAAAAGACGAGCGCGCGGGCTCGCTGCCCGCGCGCTCCAGCCCACCCCCCGGTGGACCCCTGCTTCAGTCGCGATACTTGGAGTGGCACTCCTTGCACGACTGCTGCACCGCTTTCAGCAGCTCGCCCATCTCGGCGGCCGGCGCGTCACCGCGCGCCAGCGCCGACTCGAGTGCCTCGACCTTCTTCGCGTCGGCCAACAGCCAGTCGCGGAACTCGGCCGGCTGCGCCGCGACGTTCTGGTCCTCGGCGCTGTTGCGCAAGAGGTCCGCGAGCCGCCCCGCGACCGACACCGGCGCCAGGTCGGGGTGCGACTTCGGCGCGCTCCAGCCGGCTTTCTCGATCGCCTTGAGTTCGTCGTTGGCCTCGTCGATCTGGACCATCGCGTCGACGAGCCCGTCCGGCTGCGTGACGGACGGGAAATGCTCGGGCAGGCTCGCGAGCACGCTCGCGTCGACCGGCCGGGCCTGCGCGGCGCAGGCGTAGAGGCCCTGGTAGTTGGGCGCCGTGCCCGAGACCTTCATGCGCGCCACGGCCTGCTCGTTGTCGATCAGGCCCAGCATCACGGCCGCCGTCCCGAGCGCACCGGCGCTGCGGTGCTTGCCGTGGTGGCAGTGGACGTAGATCGGACCCGGCAGCTCGTGCAGCGCCTTGGCGATCTCGAGCGCCCGCTCCCGCTCCATCCCGTCGTAGCCGATCGGCAGGTGCACGTAGCGCATGCCGCGCGCCTGGGCGCCCTCGACGTCCGGCGTCGCGCCGTCGACGGAGAGCACGGTGCGGATGCCGAGCCGCTGCAGCGTCTCGAGGCCCTCGTCGCCTTCCGGCACCGAGCCGCTGTAGAGCCCCGGCGCGTAGGTCACGAGGTTGTGGATGCCGGGCAGGTCGACGGGCTTCTCCGCGGTCGCCGCCGGCGCCTCGAGCGGCGGCAGGCTGGTGGTCTTGACGGCCACAGGGTGCTGGGCGCAGGCGCCGACCAGAACCGGCAGGGCGAGGAGGTGGCGGAGGCGGAGTTGCATGCTTCGGATCGGTCGGGAGAAGGGGGTGCGCCGCGGACGCGGCCCGGCCGAGCAAAGTCGGTGCCGGATCCTCCGTCGAGTGCGGGTCGCCCGCGAGCGCACGTCGGCCTCTCCGTCAGGTGGGGCTGTGCTACGCGGGCGTGACAGCTCGGCGCCGAACCCGCACAATTCCGGAGCGCGAGGGGCTCAGTCCCGCCGGGTCGGTCGGAACGGCCTTTGCCCAGCCGCGCGCCCCGCCACCCTGCCGCTGCCGCGCCCCCCATGCGGCGCTCCCCTGAACCAAGGCGAACGATGGTCCCCTGCGCGATGCTGTTCCTGGCCCTCTCGATGTCGACCCCGCCTGCCGGCGGGGCGCCGGCGGAGGTCCTGCTCGAGCGCGTCTCGACCGTGGCCTCGTTCCCGCGCGGCCTGCAGCTGGTCGACGGCCAGCTCTACGTCCTGTGCCGCGGCCGGGTGCGCGACTACGGCGGCGTCAGCGCCGCGGTCGACGACCAGGCCGGCGCGCTGTTCGTGGTCGATCCACGGGTGGCCGAGACCTACGCTCCCGGGGATCCCGGCCAGGCCGTGCGCGAGAACGGCAAGCTGCTCGCCGAGCCGACCGCGCCGCCCTTCCGGCTGTGGGACAAGACCGCCAACCCGCCCTGGAAGGACCGCGAGACCGACCGGCCCTACTGCAGCCTGAGCTGGCACCCGCCGACGCAGAGCTTCTACATCTGCGCCTTCTCGGGCATCGACCGCGACGAGAAGTCCGGCAAGACCTTCAGCAAGAACCTGTCGGACGCGATCCTGCGCTACGACCGCCGGACCTCGAAGTGGTACGAGGTCGAGCGCCACGACAGCGACAAGGGCGGCATCTACCCGCACCAGGACCCGGCCACGCAGCCGCCGCCGCACGGCTGGCTGAACGGGCCCGACAACTGCCTGGCGATCGGGAGCTGGCTCTACGCGGTCTCCAAGGAGAACGGCAAGCTCGCGCTCTACGACCTGCGCGCGCTGGAGCGCGACCCCGAGGCCGGTGCGCCGCCGAGCGAGATCGTCTTCGAGGAGCGGCTCGAGACGCGCAACGCCGGCGTGCAGCAGCTCGCCGGCCACAGCGCGCTCGCGCACCGGGACGGCTGGCTGTACGTCGGCACGCGCACGAGCGGCCACGTCGTGCGGCTCAAGCTCGGCGCCGATCTGCGGCCGGCGACGCCGCGCGTGGTCGAGCTGGTCGCGACCTTCGATCCCTACGACCCCCAGACCAAGAAGTCGGCCAACATCACCGACATGTGCTTCGGGCCCGACGGGGCCCTGTACCTCGTGTCCGCGCAACCCGCGCGCTGCTACCGCTTCACCCCCGACCCCGCGCGCGTCTTCGACGCGCGCAACGGCACGCAGGCACCCTGCTTCGACCTCGCCGCGCTGACCGCCAACCCGAAGATGAAGAGCGAGAACTTGCTGGTCGACGACGTCGGACGTGTCTACGTCACCTCGGGTGACGCCTACGGGTACCAGGCCGGCTCGGGCGGCGTCGTCTGGCGCGTCACGCTGCGCTGAGTCCAAACCTCCACCCCAGGTGTCCCGCCTCATGAGCCCGTCCCGTCCGCTGCTGGCCCTCGCCCTCTGCGCGCTCGCCGCGGCCTGCTCGGGCAAGCAACCCGACTTGGTCGTCTACTGCGCGCTCGACCAGGAGTTCTCCGAGCCGCTGATCCTGCGCTTCGAGCAAGAGACCGGCCTCGACGTGCACGTCGAGTTCGACGTCGAGGCCAACAAGACCGTCGGCCTGGTGCGGCGCCTGCGCGAGGAGTCCAAGAGCCCGCGCTGCGACGTGTTCTGGAACAACGAGGCGGCCCACAGCGCCTCGCTGGCGCGCGACGGGCTGGCGGCGGCCTACGACTCGCCCAGCGCGCGCGGCATCCCCGCGCAGTTCCGCGACCCGCAGCACCGCTGGACGGGCTTCGCGGCGCGCGCGCGGATCCTGATCGTCAACACGGAGCAGGTGCAGGCCGGCGAGATCCAGAGCATGTGGGACGTGCTCGATCCCAAGTGGGCCGGCAAGGCCGCGATGGCCCGGCCGCTGACCGGCACGACGCTGACGCACATGACGGCCTTGTACGTGGCGCTGGGGGAGACCAAGGCCGAAGAGTACGTGACCAAGGCCGCGCAGCTCGGCCAGAGCGGTGCGCTCAACCTCGCCAACGGCAACGGCACGGTCGCGCGCCTGGTCGCCGAGGGGCAGGCGGCCTTCGGTTGGACCGACACCGACGACTACGCCGTCGCGCTCGAGAAGGGCGGCAAGGTCGCGGCGGTGTACCCCGACGCCGAGGGACTCGGAACCCTGTTGATCCCGAACACGATCCTGCTGGTGCAGGGCGCGCCGCACGCCGAGGCGGGCAAGCGCTTCATCGACTGGGTGCTGCGGCCCGAGATCGAGCGCGAGCTGGCCTTCGCGCGCTCGGCGCAGATCCCGGTGCGCGACGACGTGCCGCGCCCGGCGACCGTCGCGGGACCGCGGCAGTTCAAGGCGCTGTCCGTCGACTTCGAACGCGTCGGTGCCGAGCTCGAGCAGCGCGGCGAGCGATTCAAGAAGCTCTTCCTGCAGTGAGTCCCAGCGCGCACGCCCGGGCATGAGCCGTCTCCTGATCCTGATCTCGGCCGCACTGCTGGTGCTGGCCGGGCTGGCGCCGATCGCGGTCATGTTCGGCCGGCTGGGGCTGGAGGACTTCGAAGGCCTGCTCGACGCGCGCACGCTGGCGCTGCTCGGGCGCACGCTGACGGTCGGGTTCGGCGCCACGGCGCTGGCGCTGGTGCTCGGCCTGCCTTTCGGGTTCCTGGTGGCGCGCACCGACCTGCCGCTGCGCCGCACGCTGCGCCACCTGGGCTTCGTGCCGCTGCTCGTGCCACCGGTGATCCTGGCCATGGCGACGGCGGTGATGTGGCAGGACGTGCGCGGGGCGCCGATCGTGATCCTGGTGCTGGGCGTCGGCACCTTTCCGCTGGTGGCGGCTTTCAGCGCGCGCGCCTTCGAGCGCATCGACGCGCGCCGCGAGGAGGCGGCACTCTTGTGCGGCGGGCTCAAGGCCGCGCTGCGCATGGAGCTGCCGCTGGTGCTGCCCGCCGCCTTGTGCGGTGCGTGCTTCGCCTTCGTGCTGGCGATCAACGACTTCGCCGTGCCGGACTACGTGGCCTCGATCGGCCGCAAGTACAACGTGTACGCCGACGAGATCTTCGCCAGCTGGCAGAGCGTGCACACGCCGGGCAAGGCGGTCGCGGCGGCGCTGCCGCTGATCGCGCTGACGCTCCTGGCGCTGGTGCCGGCGCTGTGGCTGCGGCGCCGCGGCTCGCTCGCCAGCTGGGACGGCGAGTTCCAGCGCCCCGCTGCGCTGCGCCTCGGACGCGCGCGCTGGCCGCTGTTCGCGCTGGCCGCCGGCCTGATCGTGCTGGTGGCGTTGGTGCCGATCGGGCGCTTGCTGTGGGAAGCGGGCGGCGGCGCGCGCGGCTGGAGCTTCGACGGCCTGCAAGCCGCCTTCGCACGCGGTATCGAACTCGGGCGCAACGACCTGCAGCGCAGCCTGCTCTACGCCGGCGGCGCGGCGCTGCTGTCGGTCGTGCCGGCACTGGTGCTGGGCCACACGCTCGAGCGCTGGCGCGCCGGGCCGTGGCTCGAGGCGCTGGTGCTGCTGCCGATCGCCGTGCCCGCGATCCTGTTCGGCATCGGCTACATCGCCCTCTGGAGTTCCGACGCGACGCAGGCCTTCTACGGCAGCGGCTGGCTGGTCGTGCTGCTCGAGTTCGGGCGCTTCCTGGCCTTCCCGCTGCTGGCGGTGACCGGCGCCACCGCGCTGCTCGACCGGCGGCTCGAGGAGGCCGGTCAACTGGCGGGCGCTTCGCCGACCGAGCGCTGGCGGCGCATCGTGGCGCCCGCCGTGGGACCCGCGCTGCTCGGCGGCGCGACGCTGGTCTTCGTCTTCGGCATGCGCGAGCTCGACGCCGCGATCCTGGTGCCGGCCGCCAACGGAACGGCGATGTTCCGTGTCTACAATGCGATCCACTTCGGCCGCGACGACTTCGTGGCGGCCCTGGCGCTGCTCGTGATCTTCCTCATCCTGCTGCCCGGCATCCTGTGGGCCACCTTCGCGCGCCAGGGCCCGGAGGAGGAAGCGTGAGCACGCCGGTGGTCAAGCTGGCGCGCGCCGAGGTCGTGCTCGGCCGGCAGCGCGTGCTCGGGCCGCTCGACCTCGAGCTGCTCAAGGGCGAGCACGTCCTGGTCGTCGGTCGCTCGGGTTCGGGCAAGACCACGCTGTTGCGCGCGGTCGCCGGGCTGCAGCGGCTGAGCGCCGGCCGCATCGAGCTGCACGGCGTGCTGGCCAGCGAGGGCGGGCGCCTGGTCGTCGCTCCGCAGGCGCGGCGCATCGGCATGCTGTTCCAGGGCGGGGCGCTGTGGCCCAACATGACGGTGCTCGGCACGCTCGAGTTCGTGCTGCGCTGCCGCGGCGTGCCGCGCGCCGAACGCCGGTCGCGCGCCGGCGAACTGCTCGAGCTGGTGGCGCTGCGCGGCTTCGACGCGCGCAAGCCGGCGCAGCTCTCGGGCGGCGAGGCGCAGCGCCTGGCGCTGGCGCGCGCGCTGGCGATGGAGCCCGAGCTGCTGCTGCTCGACGAACCGCTCGGCCCGCTGGACCAGGAGCTGCGCGCGGAATTGATCGAACGCCTCGACGAGGTGCAGCGCCGCCTGGCGCTGACCACGCTGCACGTCACGCACGATCCGCGCGAGGTCGAGCGCCTGGCCGACCGCGTGCTGCGCCTCGAGGGCGGACGGGCCGAGGTCGCGGACCACGGAGGGCAGGCATGAAACCTGGAGCTGCACGGATCCGCCAGGCCCTGGGTGTCGCGGCGCTGGCGCTGGGCGCCTTGGCGCTGTGGTCGGTGCTCAAGCCGCCCGCAGCGGCGCCGGCGCAACCCGCGCGGCCCTTCACCTCCTCGCAGCAGTGCGCCGAGTGCCACGCCGACGTCTTCGCCGAGTGGTCGAACTCCTGGCACGCGCTGTCCTGGAACGACCCCGAGGTGCGCGCGCTCTCGAACGACTTCGCCAACCAGGACTGCATCGACTGCCACGCGCCGCGGCCGGTGTTCGAGACCGGCATCGGCAACCGCGTGCTGCCGCGCAACGCGCGCCGCGGCGAGGGCGTCGACTGCATCTCCTGCCACATGCTGCCCGAGGGCCACATCTCGGGCGGCCTGATGGCGGGCACGCGCGACACGCCCGGCGCCGCCTGCCGCCCGGTGGCGGTGCGCGACATCGGCTCGTCGGTCTTCTGCGCCGCCTGCCACGACCAGCACGACACCTACAAGCAGTGGAAGGCGACGGACTACGCCGCGCAGGGCATCGGTTGCATCGACTGCCACATGCCGCCGCGCAAGGACGGCAAGCCCGGCCGCGACCACACGATGATCGGCGGCCACTCGATCGAGCTGGTGCGCACGGCGGTCGCGCTGCGCGGCGTGCGCGAGGGCTCGCGCTGGATCGCCGAGGTCGAGAACGTCGGCGCCGGCCACCATTTCCCGACCGAGGAGCGCTCGCGCGCCGGCGACGTGTTCTGGCGCCCGCTGGCCCAGCCCGGCGCATCGGCCGGCGCATCGGCCGGCGCGACGCCGGGCGCCTGGCGCCACGCCTACCGCTTCCGCAGCCCGTACCGCCACGAGCCCTTGCCCGACACGCTGCTGCCGGCGCACCAGACGCAGCGCATCCCGATCGAAGGCGAGGGTAGCGCAGGCGCGATCGAGGTGGCGCTGTTCTACAGCCTCAAACCGTACTGGGCCGATCCCGAGCACCCCGACCCCGAACGCGAGGCGCAGCTCGTGCACCGCGTGGAGCTCGTGCCATGAAGCGCGCCCTGGCACTGCTCGTGCTCGCCGGCTGCTCCGACCCGGCGCCGCAAGCACCGCGCGTCCCGCCCTACGAGCTGCGCTCCGTGTGGGCGGCGGAGTACGCGAAGCTCGCCGTCCCGCCGCTGCAGCAGCCCAAGGCCGATCCCGAGCTGACGGCGCTGGTCGGCGGCCTCGTGCCGACGATCGCGGGCTCGACCGGCAAGGCGCGCGAGCTCGCCGTGCGCGACATCACCGGCCTCGGCATCCAGGTGCTGCCGGCCTTGAGCGCCTTCGCCGACGACGCCGCGCAGCCCGAGGGCCAGCGGCTGGTCGCACTCGACCTGATCGGCGCGATCGACGCGCCCGAGTGCGCCGAGGCGCTGGCGCAGCGCATCGACATCCGCACCACGCGCGAAGCCTGGGTGCGCGCGCAGAGTTGCTACCAGTTGACGCGCCAGAGCTCCGACCACTGGCTGCCGATCGGCATCCAGCAGCTCAAGTACGAGTCCGACAGCCAGACCGTGCTGTGGCTCGCAGCGGCGCTGGCCAAGCACGCCAACTTCGCCGGCTTCGACGGGCTGCGCGTGCTGGCCGTCGAAGGCCGCGACGACGCGCTGCGGGCCGAGGCCTACGGCATGTTGACGCGTCTGGCGCAGGAGGCGGGCTTCGCCGACGCGAACCAGCTCTATCTCGCCTGGTACGGCCAGGATCCCGAGCGCAAGCTGCCGCACCGCGCGCCCTCGCCGCGCCTGCGCGCCGCGGTGTGGCAGCGCATCGGCGCGCTGGCGGACTTCAACCTGCGGCTGGTCGACGACGCGCGCTTCGCGCTGTCGAGAAGCGCCGACTGGGTGGTCGAGCCCCTGATCGCCGCGCTGCGCGAGGAGCAGCCCTTCGTGCGCATCCACGTGGCGCAGACGCTCGAACGCCTCGGCCCGCGCGCGCAGCCGGCCTGCGAGGCCCTGCGCGCGGCGCTGGTCGAGCCGCGCATGGCGCCCGCGAGCGCGGTGGCGCTGGGTGCCATCGGCTGCGGCGCGGCGCGCGCGGAGCTCGAGCAGTTGACGGCCGCCAGCGTCGATCCCGAGCTGCGCAGCGCGGCCGTGGCCGGCCTGGGTCACCTGGGTGCCCCCGAGTCGGTCCCGCTGCTAGAGCGCCTGCTGGCGCCCGGCGAGCCGCTCGACCTGCGCCAGGCCGCGGCGCAGGCGCTGCTCGCGCGCGCGGCGCATCCTGGCGCGACGGCGCTGCTGGCCGAGTGCCTGACCGCGCTCGGCGCCGACGCCGGAGCGGCCGAGAGCGCGCTCGAGGCCGCGCTGACGCGTGACGCGGCGGCGGACGAGGCGGCCAAGGCGCGCCTCGAGGCCTGGCAAGCGTGCGGTAAGGAGATCGTCGACACGCCGACGGTCGAGCAGGCGGCGGTGCGGCGCAAGGCGCGCCAGGCCTTGTTCGCGCCCGCGGCGAAATGACCGGCGCCTCGCGGCTGGTCCGCGCTGCGCGTTCGCGGCTATGCTCCCGGATCTTCCGCACAGGCCATGGCGATCCAAGTCCACCTCTCGACGCAGCTGCGCGCCCACGCGGGTGGCGTCGACGAGTTCGCGCTCGAGGTGGACAGCGTGCGCAGTGCGCTGGCGGAGATCGAGCGACGGCACCCGGCCCTCTACCGCGGCATCTGCGACGAGACCGGCGCCGTCCGACGGCACGTCAACGTGTTCGTCAACCACACTTCCGCCCGCGACGGTCGCGGGCTCGACACGCCGCTCCGGCAAGGCGACGTGCTCACCATCCTGCAGGCTGTTTCCGGAGGCTGACCATGGCTGCGCGCGTCGTCCTGTGCATCGGTACGAAGAAGGGTCTGTTCGTGGCCGAGAGCGGCAAGGGCCGCAAGCGCTTCGAGCTGCGCGGGCCTTTCGGGGCCGGCGTCGCGGTGTACTCGGCGCTGATCGACACGCGCGGGACGCCCAAGATCTACGCCTCGAGCTGCAACGCCTTCTTCGGCATGAAAGTGCTGCGCTCGACCGACCTGGGCCACACCTTCAAGGAGACCAAGTCGGCGCCGGCCTTCCCCAAGGACGACGGCCGCGCGCTGATCAACATCTGGTCGCTCGAGCCCGGTGACGGCAAGAAGGAGCTGTGGTGCGGCGTCGAGCCGGCGAGCTTGTTCCGCAGCCACGACGGCGGCGACTCCTGGGAACTCGTCGGCGGCATCAGCAACCACGAGCATGCGCGCAAGTGGCACCCCGGCAACGGGGGCTTGTGCATGCACACGATCGTGCGCGATGGCAACCGCGTCCACCTCGGGATCTCGACCGGCGGCCACTACCTGAGCGAGGACGGCGGCGTGACCTTCAAGCCTTCGAACCAAGGCGTCGGCGCGGGCTTCACGCCCGATCCGTACCCCGAGTTCGGCCAGTGCGTGCACAAGATCGCGCGCCACAAGGACGCGCCGGGGCGGCTCTACATGCAGAACCACGGCGGCTGGGCGCGCTGGGAAGGTCCCGGCGGGCCGCGCCCCGACATCGGTGTCTTGCGCAGCGACGACCACGGCAAGTCGTGGCGCTCGATCGCCAAGGGGCTGCCCTCCGACTTCGGCTTCCCGATCGTTGTGCACCCCGACGATCCGGACATCGTGTACGTGATGCCGCTCGAGGGCATGACGCGCACCTGCCCCGACGGCCGGCCGGCGGTGTGGCGCAGCGAGGACGGCGGCGGCTCGTGGTCGCGCGCCTCGCGCGGCCTGCCGAAGAAGGAGAGCTACTTCACCGTGCAGCGCGACGCGCTCGACATCGACGAGGTCAAGGACCCGGCGCTGTACTTCGGCACCACCACGGGCCAGCTGTGGATCGGGCGCAACGGCGGCGAGGACTGGGAGTGCCTGTTCGACTCCCTGCCGCCGATCCACTGCGTCAAGGCGGCGGTGGTCTAGCGCCGCGGCGCCCGCGCGCTCAGACCTCGACCACCAGGAGCGCCGGGTTCTCGACGCACTCCTTGATGCGCTTGAGGAACGTCACCGCCTCGCGGCCGTCGACCAGGCGGTGGTCGTAGGTCAGCGCGACGTACATCATCGGCCGGATCACCACCTGGCCGTTGAGCGCGATCGGCCGCTCCTGGATCGCGTGCAGGCCGAGGATGCCCGACTGCGGCGGGTTGACGATCGGCGTCGAGAGCAAGGAGCCGTAGATGCCGCCGTTCGAGATCGTGAAGGTCCCGCCCTGCAGCTCCTCGAGCTTCAATTTCCCGCTCTGCGCGCGCGCGGCGAAGTCGGCGATCGCCTTCTCGACCTCGGCGAAGGACAGCGCCTCGGCGTTGCGCAGGATCGGCACGACCAGGCCCTTGCCGCCGCCGACGGCGACGCCGATGTCCTGGTAGTTCTTGAACACGATCGACTCGCCGCGCAGCTCGGCGTTGACCTGCGGCACGAGCTTGAGCGCGTCGACCGCGGCCTTCACGAAGAAGGACATGAAGCCCAGCTTGATCCCGTAGCGCGCGACGAAGGCTTCCTGGCGCTCCTTGCGCAGCGCCATCACGGCCGACATGTCGATCTCGTTGAAGGTCGTCAACAGCGCGGCGGTGCTCTGCGCCTCGACCAGCCGCTGCGCGACGCGCTTGCGCAGCGGCGTCATCGGCACGACTTCCTCGTCGCGCGGGCCGCCGGCGCTCCGGACCGGAGCTCCCGCTGCGGCGGGCTTCGCGCCGCGCTGTTCGACCGTGCGCTGCACGTCCTCCTTGAGGATGCGGCCGCCCGGGCCGCTGGGCTGCACGTCCTTGGCGCTGACGCCGGCTTGCGCCATCGCGCGCGCGGCGGCGGGCATCACGCGCGCCTCGCTCCCGGCCGCGCTCTTGGTCGCGACCGCGGCGGCCGCGGGCTGGGCTGCGGCGGGCACGGCTTTGGCGGCCGGCTTCTCGGGCGCGGGGGATGCCTTGGCGGACTTGGATCCGGCGCCGGCTTCGAGCAGCCCGACGACTTCGCCGACGACGGCGGTCTCGCCCTTCTTCTTGTGGATCTTCGTCAGCGTGCCCGAGTTCGGCGCGGGCAGCTCGACCGTGATCTTGTCGGTCTCGATCGAGACCACCGGCGCGTCCTTCTCGACGTACTGGCCTTCGCTGACGAGCCAGTCGCCGATCTGGACTTCGGTGATGGACTCGCCCACGGCGGGCACCTTGAGTTCGTTGGCAGTCATGGGGTGATCGGGGAGTGTACGTCGGTGCGCGCTGCCGGCCCAAGCCCCGGCCCAAGCCCCGGCCCAAGCCGCCGGCGGCCGGACTTGCGCCGAGCCAAGACGATCGCTCAGCGCCGCGCGCGAGGCAAGCGCGTCAGGCGTTCGACTGCAGGGCGCGCGCCAGCAGCTCGGCCTGCTCCGTCTTGTGCGAGCTCAGCGAGCCGCTCGCCGGGCTCGCGCCCTCGGGCCGCGTCACGGCGCGCAGCGGGTGGCGGTCGCCGATCGAGGAGCCCAAGCGCGCCTGGAGGAAGCGCCAGGCGCCCATGTTCTCCGGCTCTTCCTGGACCCAGACCACCGGCGTGCCGGCGGGGTAGGGCGCCAGGGCCGCGAGCAGCTGCTCGGTGGTCAGCGGGTAGAGCTGCTCGACGCGCAGGATCGGCGTGGTCAGCTTCAGCTTCTCGCGCTCCTCTTCGAGATCGAAGTAGACCTTGCCGGAGCACAGGAGCACGCGCTCGGGCTTCGATCCGGCCGGCAGGCTTTGCGTGTCCGGCAGCACGCGCTGGAAGCGGCCGCGCGCGCACTCCTCGAGCGTCGACGTCGCGCGCGGGTGGCGCAGCAGCGACTTGGGCGAGAGCACGACCAGCGGCTTGCGGATCGGCCGCAGCGCCTGGCGCCGCATCAAATGGAAGAGCTGCGCCGGCGTGGTCGGGTAGACGACCTGGATGTTGTCGTGGGCGCAGGCTTGCAGGAAGCGCTCGAGGCGCGCGCTGGAGTGCTCGGGGCCCTGGCCTTCGTAGGCGTGGGGCAGGAGCAGCACCAGGCCCGAGCACAGCTTCCACTTGTCCTCGCCGGCCGCCAGGAACTGGTCGAAGGCCACCTGGGCGCCGTTGGCGAAGTCGCCGAACTGCGCTTCCCACATCACCAGCGCGTCGGGCCAGTCGAGGCTGAAGCCGTACTCGAAGCCGACGATCGCGGCCTCGCTCAGCGGGCTGTTGACGATCTCGATCGGCGCCTGGTCCTTGGCCAGCGCGCCCAGCGGCATGTGTTCGCGGCCCGTCTCGGCGTCGTGCAGCACCGTGTGACGGTGCGTGAACGTGCCGCGCTCGGTGTCCTGGCCGGTCAGGCGCACGCGCAGACCCTCGGTCAAGAGCGACGACCACGCCAGCGCTTCGCCGGCGGCCCAGTCGAGCGCCTTCTTGCCCAGCGCCATCTCGGCGCGCGCTTCCAGCCAGCGCTCGACCTTGGGGTGCGGCTTGAAGCCGTCGGGAAGCCGCGTCTGCTGCGTCAGCAACTCCGCCAGCCGCTCGCGCTTGACGCCCGTGTCGGCCTCGGCCACGCCGGCGTCCGGCCCGCCCTGGTACTTCGACCACGCCGCGGCCTTGGGTTCGCTCGGTTTGACGTAGCCCGCGGCGCGCGAGGCGTCGAAGTCGGCGTCCAGGCGCGCGCGCGCGGCGCTGGCGAAGGCCTCGCCCTGCTCGCGCGTGACGAGTTCCATCTGCACCAGCCGGTCGAGGTAGCTCTCGCGCGAGGGCCTGGTCGCGCGCACGAGCTTGTAGAGCAGCGGCTGCGTGAAGGCCGGCTCGTCGGCTTCGTTGTGGCCGTGGCGGCGGAAGCCGAGCAGGTCGACGATCACCTCGTCACCGAACTGCTGGCGGTAGTCGAGCGCGATCGACAAGGCCTCGCAGGCGGCCTCGGGATCTTCGCCGTTGACGTGCAGGATCGGCACCTGCAGGAACAGCGCGATGTCCGTGCAGTAGGGCGTCGAGCGGCCGTCCTCGGGATCGGTGGTGAAGCCCAGCAGGTTGTTGACCACCACGTGCAGCGTGCCGCCCGTGCCGTAGCCGGCGAGCTTCGACAGGTTGAGCGACTCCTGCACGATGCCCTGGCCGGCGAAGGCCGCGTCGCCGTGCACGAGCAGCGCCAGCCCGCGCCGGCCTGCGGCGTCGCCCCGGCGCGCTTGCGCCGCACGCGCGCGGCCGAGCGCCACGGGGTCGACGTACTCGAGGTGCGACGGGTTGTAGCACATCGACACCTTGACCTTGCGGCCCGCGCGCGTCGCGCGCTCGCTGGTCCAGCCCAGGTGGTACTTGACGTCGCCCTTGCCGCGGTAGTTGTGCGCGTCGAGGTCGGAGAACTCGCGGAAGATCGCGTGGGCGGGCTTGCCGGCGACGTGCGTCAACACGTTGAGCCGCCCGCGGTGCGCCATGCCGAGGACCACGTCCTCGATGCCGAGCTCGCCGCAGCGCTCCAGGCAGCTCTCCAGCATCGGCACCAGCGTCTCGCTGCCCTCGAGCGAGAAGGTCTTGGCGCCCAGGAACTTCTTCTGCAGCGTGGTCTCGAACAGGTTGGCGTTGGTCAGGCTCTCGAGCAGCGCCAGGCGCTCCTCGCGCGTCGGCTCGCGACGTCCGCGGCGTTCGAAGCGCTCCAGCAGCCAGGCACGGCGCGCGTCGTCCTCGATGTGCATGAACTGCACGCCGATCGAACCGGCCCAGGCGCGCTGCACGCCGGCGACGATCTCGCGCAACGGCTGCGTGCGGCCGGCGAAGGTGAAGGACGTCTCGAGATCGCTGCTCGACAGGCCGCAGGCCGCCAGCTCCAGGTCGGGGCGCGGCGCGCGCGGCCGGCCGAAGGGGTCGATGCGCGCGGCGTGGTGGCCGCGCTCGCGCCAGCGGCGCACGAACTCGTCGACCTGGGGCTGCTTGGCGGCGGCCGGGGCCGCGGCGTGGCCGTTCGAGGTGCTCGGGACGGCCTCGAAGATGCTGCGCGGCGTGAAGCTCGGGCCGATGCGCGTCGCGGCCGGGGCTCCGTTGCCGCCGGTCCAACCCGCGAAGTACGCGCGCCACTCGTCGGGCACTGCGGCCGGGTCGTCCAGGAAGCGCTCGTAGAGCTCCTCCACGAAGGCCAGGTTCGAGGCGTTCGGCGCGTGGGGATCGTGGTGCATGGCGGCGGGTGCGGGGCCTCCCGGCGGTCCGGCGTCGGCGCCGGTCCCGGGCGTTTCGAGGGCCGAGGATTCTAGCGCCGGAGTCGGCTCGGATCAGGGGTGCAGCTGGATCGGCCGCGCCCGCCGCCGGGCTGAAGGCCGGCCGCCGGAAGGATGTTCCCGGCCGGGGCGCAGTTCAGGCCGCGAGGCCCCGCTCGAGGCGGGGCAGGCGCAGCAGGCCGAGCACGCCGAGCAGCGCCGCGGCGGCGCCGATCCACAGGCCCCAGCGCAGGCTGTCGGGCCGGTAGACGAACTCGATCTGGTGCTCGCCGGCCGGAACGGCGATGGCGTTGAAGCCGTAGTTGGCGCGCCACACCGGCGTCTCCTGTCCGTCGACGTAGGCCTTCCAGCCCGGGAACCAGGCCTGCGAGATCACGACGTAGCTCGGCGTGGGCCGCTGCAGCGCCAGGAGGTAGCGCGTCGAGCTGTGCTCGAGGATCTCGATCGGCGGCAGGCCGCGCACCTCGGGCTGCACGACCCGCAGCCCGGCCTCGACCTGCGCCGCCAGGTCCTCGTACGTGCGCGGCCAGCCAGCGAACTCGGCCGGGTCGGCCTCGTGCACCTGTTTCCAGTCGAACTTGTTGATCAGGAACACGACCTCGTTCGAGATGTGGATCAGGCGCCGCGCGTCCTCCTGCACCATGTAGATCTTCTGGTCGCCGGCGAACTTGACCAGCCGGCGGTGCGAGTTGTCGACCGGCCCGAGGGTCGCGCGCACTTCGGCGGGGAGGCGCGCGTCGTCCGAGAGCACGACGATCTGCCCCGGGTCGAAGCTCGGCAGGCGCACCAGCGCCAGCGCCTCCTCGTCGCTCTCGGCCACGATCGCGCCGCGCACGATGCTGACGATCGGCTGGGCGGCCTTGTAGCGGTAGAGCGTGAAGTCGCCGATGCGCGCGACCTCCTGAAAGCTCGCGTAGTCGTGGCGGAAGTCGAACAGAAGCTCGCCCGAGAGCGCCTCGTCCTTCCAGGTCGCGCGGCCCTCGCCGTAGGCCAGGAGCGGCATCGAGTGCGCGAACACGGTCTGGTCGGGGTTGGTCGAGGAGAGCGAGAAGCGGTAGGTGCGCTGCTCCGAACCGGCGATGGCCGGGAAGCGGAACACGACGTAGCGGCCCGCCAGCGGGGTCACGAAGTCGTCGAGGTGCCGCAACTGATGGCTGGACTGCAGCGTCGACAGGACCTCGTCGCCGCGCAGCGTGCTGCGCGCGACGACCTGGCCGGCCGCGACGTCCTCGAGCACGAAGTCGATCAGCTTCGTGGGCTTCACGTGCGGGTGCGCCGAGAGGTACACGGCCACCGCCTCCAGGCCCGGCTCGTGCGAGACGAAGGTCTGCGTCACCGTGCCGCCCGGCACGATCTCGTGCACGCGCGGCACCTGGCCGTGCTCGCGCCGCACGTGGTGCAGGCCGGAGTCGACGAAGTTCCAGCCCCACTTGGCCAGCACCCACTGCACGCCGAAGAGCTTCAGCGCGCGCTCGCTGGCGCGCAGCACCGGCCGCCAGTTGCCCGTGTCGCCGAACTGGTCGCGGTACAGGCGGTCGACGTGCTGCACCCACATGCCGTCGTAGTTGTCGATCACCTGCAGCCGGTAGGGCAGGTTGGTGTCGGGCGGCAGCTTGTCCTCGCCCAGCACCACCAGCCGCTCGTCGCCGACGCGCGCGCGCAGCTCGTGCAGGAAGGGCGTGGTGGGGAAGAACAGCCGGTCCTCGGTGACCGGGTTGTAGTCGTGCAGCAGCCAGCCGCTGCCCAGGAAGGTCAAGAGCAGCAGCGCCGCCGCGCACACGCCGCGCACGAAGGCCTGGCGCACGCAGAGCATCACGCTCAAGGCCAGGACGCCACCGGCCAGGAGCTCGCTGACGTACGAGATGTGCGCGGGCACGAACTCGAGGAACTTGCCGTGGCGGTCGCTGGGGAAGGTGGCATAGCGCTCGATCAAGCGGTCGGCGCCGATCAGCCCGACCGTCAAGAGCGCCAGCGCGCCGCACGCCAGGCCCGCGACCGCCAGCACTGGCCGCTTGGGCGCCGAGTGCATCACGCGCTCGACCGCCAGCGCCGCCAACGCCGACAGGCACATCAGCCACACGCCCTGGCTGCGGTTCATCGGCGCCAGGTCGACGGTCGGGATCCACGACAGGAGCTTCGCGCCCCCGGCGATGTCGTAGGCGTAGACCGCCCACAGGGCTCCGGCTGCGGCGAAGAACTGGATGCGCCGGTCGCGGCGCGCGAAGCACAGCGCGACGGCCGCCAGGAGCAGGACCAGCCCGCCGATGTAGGCCATGTTGACCAGCTCGTAGTTGGGCGGCGGGACGTGGTACGAGATGTTGTAGAGCGTCGACGGGTTGCCGATCACGTTGGGGAACAGCGCCAGCGGCCAGAAACCCGGGTCGAGCGGCGTCTGGACGTGGCTGCGCTCCTCGAACAGTCGGCTGTTCTGGACGAACTCGAAGAACGGCAGCAACTGGAAGGCGGCCAGCCCCGCGGCGACCAGGCCCGCGCCGCACAGCTGGCCGACGAAGCCGGCGATGCGCCGCAGGGCGCCGGCTGCCGCGCGCGTGTGGAGCAGGATCGCGACCAGGCGCGCGGTCAGGAAGGCCGCCAGCAACCCGAAGGAGAAGTAGAAGACCTCCGGCTGGCCCGCGAGCAGTCCGATCCAGAGCGCCAGCGTCAGGCCGATCAGCGCGAGGCGCAAGCGCGGGCGCGGCTCGGGCGTCGCGCTCGCTGCGCCGAAGGAGCGCGCCCAGCGCTCGAAGCGTTGCAGCGCGCACTCGGCGAAGTACAGGCTCGCGGGCAGGACGGCCTGCGCGCCGGCGTGGGGGAAGCTGATCAGCAGCACGTTGTGGCCGCCGAACATGAAGGCCGTGGCGCCGACCAGGCTGGCCAGCTGTCCCAGGCGCAGGCGCTTGAGGAACAGGAAGGTGAACAGCCCGCAGGCGTACAGTTTCAGGAACGAGCCGAGGAGCAGCGCCTCCTTCGTGTCGAGCACGTACCAGGGCAGGGTGAAGACCGAGAACACCGCCGACTGGTAGTTGGCGAAGTGCGGGCAGCCCGTGCCGTTCCAGGGGTTCCACAACGGGACGCGGCTCTGCGCCAGCTCGTCGCGGTTGAACATCGACCAGGGCTGCATCTGCGTGACTTCGTCCGACATCAACTTGTTGATGGCGGGGTAGCCGGGCTCGAGGCGCAGCGGCGAGTAGTCCTGCAGCAGGTCGGCGCTGGAGTAGTAGACCTCCTCGTGGCGCGACAGCGGCGTCCAGAAGAAGCCGCACAAGAGCAGCGCCAGCACCAGCGCCCCCTGCAGCGACTGGGAGCGCGGCCCCGCGAGCACGGCGCGCACGAAGCTCACCGCCGGACCTCGTCGAGGAGCGGCGTCAGCACGTCCGCCAGCCCGCGCGCCAGGAGCTCGACCGCGCGCGCCGAGAGCTCGCCGTCGGGCCGCGCGAGCTCCTCGGGCTTGACGCCCGCCGCGGCGACCAGCCGGCTGAAGGGCTCGCGGTCGCAAGCCAGTGGCGTGCCGCTCGACTCGCAGCCGAGCGCCACGGCCAGGAAGTAGTAGCGCAGCACGTCGTGGTCGAAGCGCCCGCCGGGCTGCACCGGCGTCGCCAGCCCGACCAGCCGCGCACCGTCGGCGCGCACCAGCTCGGCCAGCTTGACCAGCGCGTCGCGCAGCTCGTTGTAGCCCATGCGGCGCTCGCCGCCGCCGCCGAAGGTCGCGACCTGCCGCGCGCGCCGCAGGGCGCGCAGCTCGGCGTCGCGCTCCTCCCAGCCGCGGCCGAAGTAGAGCTCGCCGAGCCAGACGCCGACCTGCACCAGCCGCAGGTCGTCGCGCAACGGCACGCGCCGGCCGATCTCGGCCAGCGGCGGGCCCTTGGCGCCCGTGATGCGCTCCTCGTCGACGATGCTGTCCGGCGCCGCCAGGTGTTCGTTGCGGCCCCAGTGCGCGCTGACGACCACGTCGGGCCGGTAGGGGCGCACGTCGTGCTGGTAGCGCTCGAGGCCCTGGCGCAGCGTGCTGCCGAGCACGCTGGCATCGAGCACCTCGACGCGCCGGCCGCGCTGCGCGAACTCGGCCGTCAGGCGCGCGGCCAGCGTCTCGGGCTGTCGCAACCCGGGCCCGAACACCGTCTCCGCGCCGAGCAGCGCGATGCGCGGCACGCCGCTCGTGCGCTCGAGCGGCAGCTCCGGCCCGCGGAAGCCGCGCGCGTTGACGTGCTCACCCGGCGCCCAGGGCAGCTCCGCACCCGGCCGCGGCCGCCAGATCTGGCGCGCGTCGACGGCGTGCAACCCGGTGCCTGCGCGCAGGCCGGCGTCCTCGGCCTCGTTCCACACCTGCGCGCGCATCCCGAGCGAGGGGTGCTCGAACCCGGCGCAGCGCAGCGCGACCTCGGCCAGCGCCGCCGCCAGCACACCCGACGCGAGCGCGGTCCACAGGCGGGGGAGGGGCATCGCCCGCGCAGGATAGAGGAGGTGTTCCGTGCCGCACAACGCCGGAGCAGGGTTGCGTGCCGCCGAGCGCCGAGCGACCTTGGCGCGCGATGAAACCGTTCGTCTGGGCTCTGGGCCTCGTCACGCTGGGATGTGCCATGACCACCGAAACCCGCGAGCAGCGTGCCGTACTGGATCCGCACAGCCATTCCGCGCCCGAGCGCGTGCGCGTCCGGCACGTCGAGCTCGACCTGACGCTCGACATGGCGCGGCGCGAGCTGACGGGCTCGGCGGCCCTGACGCTGGAACGCCGCGAGCGCGCGGCGCCGCTGGTGCTCGACGTGCAGGGTCTGCGCGTCGAGGGCGTGCGCGGCGCCGACGGCCAGGCGCGGCGCCACACGCTGGGCGACGAGGACCCGGTGCTGGGCGCGCCGCTGGCGATCGAGCTCGCGCCGCAGGACGAGGTGGTGCGGGTCGACTACCGCACGACCGAGCGCTCCGACGCGCTGCAGTGGCTGGCGCCCGAGCAGACCGCCGACGGCCAGGCGCCCTTCCTGTTCACGCAGGGCCAGTCGATCTTCACGCGCAGCTGGATCCCGCTGCAGGACTCGCCGGGCGTGCGCGTCACGTACGGCGCCCGCGTGCGCGTGGTCGGCGGCGACGACCTGACCGTGGTGATGAGCGCCGAGCAGCTCGGCCGCGACGCGGACGGCGCCTGGCGCTTCCGCATGACGCACCCGATCCCGCCCTACCTGATCGCGCTGGCCTGCGGCCGGCTCGCCTTCCGGCCGATCTCCGAGCGCTGCGGCATCTGGGCCGAGCCGGGCGTGGTCGAGCGCGCGCGCGCCGAGTTCGAGGACACCGAGTCGATGGTGCAGGCGGCCGAGAAGCTGTTCGGCGCCTACCGCTGGGGCCGCTACGACGTGCTGGTCCTGCCACCGGCCTTCCCCTTCGGCGGCATGGAGAATCCCTGCCTGACCTTCGCGACGCCCACCGTGCTGGCCGGCGACAAGTCGCTGGTCAACTTGGTGGCGCACGAGCTGGCGCACTCGTGGTCGGGCAACCTGGTGACCAACGCCACCTGGCGCGACTTCTGGCTCAACGAGGGTTTCACGGTCTACTTCGAACAGCGCATCATGGAAGCGGTCTACGGCGTCGAGCGCGCCCGCACGGAGTGGCGCCTGGCGATCGACGACCTGCGACGCGAGCTGACGGAGCTCGAGCCCTGGCAGCAGGTGCTCCACATCGAGCTCGGCGCGCGCCATCCCGACGACGGCTTCTCGGGCGTGCCGTACACCAAGGGCGCGGCGTTCCTGAAGCGCATCGAGGAGCTCTTCGGCCGCGCGCGCCTCGACCGCTGCCTGACCACCTGGTTCGACCGCCACGCGTTCCAGAGCGTCACGACCGAGACGTTCCTGGAGTTCCTGCAGCGCGAGCTCTTGGCGCAGGACCCGGCGCAGGCGCGTCAGCTCGACCTCGACCTCTGGCTGCGCGCACCGGGCTTGCCCGCCGACGCGCCCAGCGCGACCTCGGCGCTGCTCGAGCGCGTCGATCGCCTGGTGCAGGCCTGGCCGGCGGCGCGCGACGTCGCCGCGCTCGACACCGCCGGCTTCTCGACGCAGCAGTGGCTGCACCTCCTGGAAGGTCTCGCGCCGGCGCTCGACGCGCGCGCGCTGGCGGCCCTCGACCAGCGCTTCGACCTGACCGACAGCGCCAACTGCGAGATCGTCGGCGTGTGGCTGCGCCTGGCGATCGCGCACGGCTACCAGCCGGCCGACGCGCGGCTGGAGGACTTCCTGCTCGGCATCGGCCGGCGCAAGTACCTCGAGCCGCTCTACAAGGAGCTGGTCAAGACCGAGGCCGGCCGCGCGCGCGCCGTCGCGCTCTACGCCCGCGCGCGCCCGCGCTACCACGCGCTGACGCGCGACACGATCGACGAGATCGTCGGGAAGCCCGGCGGCGGTTGATCAGCGCGCGGAGGCGTCGCGCACCAGGAGCGCCGCCCCGATCGCGCCCGCGAGGTCACCGAGCGCCGCCACGCGCACCGCCGGCGGCCGCGCGGGCACGAAGAGGTGCGGCTGCATCGCCTCGGCGATCCTCGCGGACTGCTCGGGGCCGAGGCGCGTACCCAGGCCGCCGCCGAGGACGACGCCCTCGACGTCGAGCAGGTTGACCGCCGAGGCCAGCCCGGCGCCCAGCGCGCGCACGGCGCGCGCGATCAGCTCGTGCGCCAGCTCGTCGTCCTTGGCCAGGGCCTTGGCGAAGACGCCGCTGGTCAGGCGGTCGCGGCCCTTCCGCTCCATGATCTTGAACAGCTTCGTGCGGCGTCCGTCGGCGACCAGCTCGCGCGCGCGCTGCTCCATCGCGCGCCGGCCGGCGTAGGCCTCGACGCAGCCGCGGCGTCCGCACGGGCAGCGCGCGCCGTCGAAGCGCACGACCATGTGGCCCAACTCGCCGGCCGCCGAACGGCCCAGCCAGCGCTTCCCCTCGAGCACCACGCCGCCGCCGATGCCCGTGCCCCACCACACGCCGACGAAGGAGCGCAGCTCGCGTCCGGCGCCGAGCCGCGCCTCGGCGTCGAGCGCCACGCCGACGTCGTTGCCGAGCTCGACCGCCAGGCCCAGCCGGTCCTTCAAGTGCTGCGCCAGCGGCACGCTCGCCTGGAAGCCGTCGAGGTTCCCCGCTGCCGACACCGTGCCCGCAGCGCGGTCGACGGCGCCCGGCGTGCCGACGCCCAAGCCCGCGAGTTCGGTCGGCGCGGCACCCGCGGCGTGCGCGGCCTCGAGCAGCGTCTCGGCGATCGCGTCGGCGATCGCCTGCGGGCCGCCGGTCGCCGGCGTCGCACGCCGCGCCTGGCCGAGCGCGCGCTCGTCCGCATCGAGCACGACCGCTTGGATCTTCGTGCCGCCCAGGTCGACACCGCCGCGCAGAACCGAGGTCATCGTCCGTCCATCCTCCGCGGCACGCCGGCCGCGTCCGTCATGATCGGCACAGCGCGCGGATCGTGCGGCCGGAAACCGGCCTTTGCCCGCGATCGGCCCCGGAGGGCCTGCGCTCCCGCCTGCGGGGCGCGGGGCTTGCGCGGGACTGAAGGGCGGCCGAACCGCAGCTGGATCCGAGCGAGAACTCGCGCCGCCTTCAGGGTTAGGCAAGGACGAGGCGGCTAGCTGGGCTTGCCGCCGCGGCATTCCGGGTTCCCGCCCACTCCCCAGGACAGCTCCGCGACCCGCGCTGGCACGTCCCGACCTGGCAAGGAAGCGACCTCATGCAAGACGTCCGTCGTTCACCGATCCCCGGCACCGCGCGACTCGTGGGCGCACTCCTCGGCTTCGCCGCGCTGAGCGGCGTCGCCATGGCGCAAGTCGGTCCGCCGCCGCCGCCGCCACCTCCGCCGCCGCTCGGCCCGCCGCCGCCGCCGCCGCTCGGCAACCCGACCACGCCGGACAAGGTGCTGCTCGGCAAGGCGCTCTTCTGGGACGAGCAGCTCTCCTCGACGCGCACCGTCGCCTGCGCGACTTGCCACATCCCCGCGGCGGGCGGCAGCGATCCGCGCGGCGTCAGCTCCAACCCGGCCGCGATCCATCCCGGGCCCGACGGCGTGTTCGGCGGCGCGGACGACATCGTCGGTTCGCCGGGCGTGATCCAGAACGAGGCCGACGGCTCGCTCGAACTGCACGCGCTCTTCGGGCTCGGCGCGCAACCGACCTCGCGTCAGACGCCCTCGGTGCTCAACGCCGCCTACGCGCCGCTGCTCTTCTGGGACGGCCGCGCGACGGGGATCTTCAACGATCCCGAGACCGGTGCCGTGCTGCTCAACGGCGGTGCCGCGCTCGAGAGCCAGGCCGCCGGCCCGGTGGTCTCGAGCGTCGAGATGGGCCACCTCGGCCGCACCCAGGGCGAGGTCGTGCAGCGCGTGCTCGCCTCGCGGCCGCTGGCGCTCTCGCCCCAGCTCTCGAACGACCTGGTGCCCTTCGTCACGGGTCGCACCTATCCCGAGCTGTTCACGCTGGCCTTCGGCGATGCGACCGTCAGCGCCGCGCGCATCGCCATGGCGATCGCGGCCTACGAGCGCACGCAGTTCACGAACCAGACGCCGCTCGACCAGCTGGCGGCGAACCCGGCCGCGCTGACGCAGCTCGAGAACCAGGGCCGCGCGATCTTCAACGGTCCGGCGGCCAGCTGCTCGGCCTGCCACGCCGGGAACCTGCTGACCAACAACACGTTCCAGTACATCGGCGTGCGCCCGCAGGCCGAGGACCTCGGGCGCTTCAACGTCACGCAGAACAACGCCGACCTCGGGCGCTTCCGCGTGCCCGGACTGCGCAACGTCGAGCTGCGCGCGCCCTACTTCCACGACGGCTCCGCGCAGACGCTCGAGGAGGTCGTCGCCTTCTACAACCGCGGCGGCGACTTCAACGCGCCCAACCGCAACCCGCTGATCCGCCCGCTGGGCCTGACGCTGCAGCAGCAGCAGGCGCTGGTGGCCTTCCTGCGCCGTCCGCTGACCGACCCGCGCGTGGTCGCGGAGCAGCCGCCCTTCGACCACCCCGCGCTGTACGCCACGTCCAACCGCGTGCCGCAGGTGGTCGGCGCGGGGACGGCCGGCGCGACCGGCGAGGTGCCGCGCCTGGTCGCGGTCGAGCCGCCGCTGGTCGGCAACCCGAGCTTCACGATCGGCCTCGAGCACGCCAGCGTCGACGAGCGCTCGGTGCTCGTGATCGACTCGAGCCTCGCCAACTCGCCCTTCACGTGGATGGGCGCGACCTCGCACCTCTCGCTGCGTCGCTCGGCGACCTACCTGCGCGGCGAGCGCACGCAGGGCGAGGTGCCGGGCCAGGGCTGGTGCTCGGTGACGATCCCGATCCCCAACGACCCCGGCCTGATCGGTCAGACGCGCTACATGCAGTGGTTCGTCTCCGACCACGCGCTGCCGAGCGGCGGCTGCTCGGCCAGCGAAGCCGTGCGCTTCACCTTCTTCTGAGCGACGAAAAGACCCGCGGGCCGACCCTTCCAGGGAGCGGACCGCGGGTTCAGGAGCCGTGGCCAGGGGCCACGCCGCTCGCAGGCTTCGGGGATGTCGGTCGGGAGGGGAGAGGGAGAACGAAGCGTGCGAGGGAGCCTGTACTTGGGCTCGGCCTCCGGGGCATGGAAGGGGGAATCTCAGGCCTGTCCCAGGCGGGGCACGCCGGCCTCGCTCGACGAACTTGGGCGGCGCGCTGGGGCTCGGCGGTTAGGCTCCTCGCGCGCCGGGGGCGCACGGATCGACCATGAGCCAGCCCAAGACCGCCGAACACCTGCGCCTCGAGCAGGATCAGCAGCGCGAGCGCAACTGGAAGCGCTGGGGCCCGTATCTCTCGGAGCGCCAGTGGGGGACGGTGCGCGAGGACTACTCCGCCGAGGGCAGCGCCTGGGAGTACTTCCCGCACGACCACGCGCGCAGCCGCGCCTACCGCTGGGGCGAGGACGGGCTGCTCGGCTGGACCGACCGCCAGTGCCGGCTGTGCTTCTCGCTCGCGCTCTGGAACGGGCGCGATCCGATCCTGAAGGAGCGCCTGTTCGGCGTCACCGGTCCGCAGGGCAACCACGGCGAGGACGTCAAGGAGTGCTACTACTACCAGGACTCCACGCCGACGCACTCCTACGTGCGCGGGCTCTACAAGTACCCGCAGTCGGCCTTTCCCTACCAACAGCTGGTCGAGGAGAGCGCGCGACGCACGCGCGAGGAGCGCGAGTTCGAGCTGACCGACACGGGCGTCTTCGACCAGGACCGCTACTTCGACGTCAGCGTCGAGTACGCCAAGGCCGGGCCCGAGGATCTGCTGGTGCGCATCACGGTCGCCAACCGCGGCGACGCGGAGGCGCGGCTGACGCTCGTGCCCCAGCTGTGGTTCCGCAACACCTGGAGCTGGGGCTGCACGCAGGAGGGTTGCGCGGTGCGCCCGCGCCTCACCCGGCGCGACGCGGGTTCGGTCACGGCCCACGACCCCTCGCTGGGCAGCTACATCTTCGCCGTCGAGGCGCCCGCGGAGGGCCTGGAGTGGCTCTTCACGGAGAACGAGACCAACACGCAGCGCCTGTTCGGTTCGCCCAACGCGACGCCCTACGTCAAGGACGCCTTCCACGCGCGCGTGGTCGCGGGCGACCGCGCGGCGGTCAACCCGGGCGGCTCGGGCTCGAAGGCCGGCGCGCTGATCGAGCTCACGATCGCGGCGCGTTCGGAGCGCGTGCTGCGCTTGCGGCTGGTCGCCGAGCGCGAGGCACCGCGCCAGTTGTTCGGACGCGGCTTCACGGAGACTTTCACCGAACGCGAGATCGAAGCCGAACAGTGGCACCGCTCGCACGAACCCGCGGGCCTCGGCGCCGAGCACCGCACCGTGCTGCGCCAGGCGCGCGCGGGCCTCTTGTGGAGCAAGCAGTTCTACCACTTCGTCGTCGGCGCCTGGCTGACGGGCGACCCTGACCAGCCCGCGCCGCCCGCCAGCCGCCTGACGGGCCGCAACGTCGACTGGTCGCACTTCTACAGCCGCGACGTCCTGTCGATGCCGGACAAGTGGGAGTACCCCTGGTTCGCAGCCTGGGACACGGCCTTTCACATGATCCCGCTGGCGCGCATCGATCCGCACTTCGCCAAGGCGCAGCTCGAGCTCTTCCTGCGCGAGTGGTACATGCACCCCAACGGCCAGATCCCGGCCTACGAGTGGGCGCTTTCGGACGTCAACCCGCCGGTGCACGCCTGGGCGGTGTGGCGCGTCTACAAGAAGTCCGCACCGGCTGGCGCGCGCGACCGGCGCTTCCTGGCCAGCGCCTTCCAGAAGCTCCTGCTCAACTTCACCTGGTGGGTGAACCGCAAGGACTCCGAAGGCAACCACCTGTTCTCTGGCGGGTTCCTGGGGCTCGACAACATCGGGATCTTCGACCGCAGCCAGCCGCTGCCCACCGGCGGCACGCTGGAGCAGGCCGACGGCACGGCGTGGATGGCCTTCTACTGCGGAACGATGCTGTCGATGGCGCTCGAGCTGGCGCGCGAGGACCCGGCCTACGAGGACATGGCCTCGAAGTTCTTCGAGCACTTCGTGCACATCGTGCACGCCATGAACCGCCTGGGCGGCAGCGGCTTGTGGCACGCGCAGGACGGCTTCTACTACGACCAGATCCAGCATGGCGGACACCGCCACGTGCTCGCCACGCGCTCGATGGTCGGCCTGTTGCCGCTGATCGCCGTCGAGGTCCTCGATGTCGCGCAACTCGATCATCTGCCGGGCTTCAAGAAGCGCATGCAGTGGTTCCTCGAGAACGCGCGCGAACTCGCCGGGCACGTCACGCTGGGGGAGGGCGACGCCGCGGGCTTGATGCTGCTGGCGATCCCGGCGCGCGAGCAGCTCGAGAGCGTCTTGAGCTACCTGGCCGACCCCGAGGAGTTCCTGGCGCCGCACGGCATCCGCTCGGTGTCGCGCGTGCACGCCGAACGGCCCTTCGTGCTGCAGGTCGACGGCCGCGAGTACCGCGTCGACTACTCGCCCGCCGAGTCGACCACGTCGCTCTTCGGCGGCAACTCGAACTGGCGCGGGCCGATCTGGTTCCCGGTCAACTTCCTGCTGATCGAGGCGCTCGAGCGCTACCACCACTTCTACGGCGACCAGCTGACGGTCGAGTTCCCCGCGCGTTCGGGCCGACGCATCGACCTGGCCGAGTTCGCGCGCCAGCTGTCGCTGCGCCTGACCAGCTTGTTCCTGCCGGACGCGCGCGGCGACCGGCCGGCGCACGGCGGCGACGCGCGCTACCGCGACGACCCGCACTGGAAGGACCTCGTGCTCTTCCACGAGTACTTCCACGGCGACGACGGCCGCGGCCTGGGCGCCAGTCATCAGACCGGCTGGACCGCCCTGGTGGCGAGCCTGATCGAGTCGGCGCACCGCTCGGAGCCGGCCGAGCACCTGCCCGCGCCGCGTGCGACCAAACGGCCCGCGCCGCGCCGCGCGCTCAAACCGAAGCGCGCGTGAAGCCGGCGATCTTGGAGTGCAGCTCTTCGGCCGTGACCGGCTTGGCGAGGTACTCGTCCATGCCCGCCGCGAGGCAGCGTTCGCGGTCGCCGGGCATCGCATTGGCCGTCAGGGCCACGATCGGCACGTGGCCGCCGCGCTGGCGCTCGACGTCGCGGATGCGGCGCGTGGCCTCGAAACCGTCCATCACCGGCATGCTGCAGTCCATCAGCACCAGCGCGTAGTCGGTCTGGCTCAGCTTGTCGAGCGCGACCTGGCCGTTCTCGGCCAGCTCGACGTCGTAGCCACGCTTCTTGAGCATGTGCAGTGCCATGCGCTGGTTGACCGGGTTGTCCTCGACCACCAGGATCGTGCGCACCCTGCTCGGCACGCGCTCCAGGGGCTCGTCCGGCAGCGCGCCCCGCGGATCGGTTGGGGGAGTGAGGTCCTCGACCGGCAGCGTGAACCAGAACAGGCTGCCGCTGCCCGCCTCGCTCTGGAACCCGATCGTTCCCCCCAGCATCTCGACCAGACGCTTCGAGATCGCCAGCCCGAGGCCCGTGCCGCCATGGCGGCGCGAGAACGAGGCGTCGGCCTGCGTGAAGGGCACGAACAGCTGGGCGTGCGCGGCCTTGGGCACGCCGATGCCGGTGTCGAGTACCGCGAAGCGCAGCGTGGTCCGGCCGTCGCTGCGGTCGTCGACGCCCACCTTGACGACCACCTCGCCCTCGTCGGTGAACTTGACGGCATTGCCCACCAGGTTGACCAGCACCCGGCGCAGGTGCAGGCCGTCGGTGCGCACCTGGCGCGGCACGTCGGCGTCGAGCAGCACGTGCAGGGCGATCCGCTTGGCGCGCGCCTGCGGCAGCAGCGTGGCCGTGGCGTCGCGCACGATCGTCTCGATGTCGGCCTGCGCCAGGGTCGCCACGGCCTGGCCGGACTCCAGCTTGGAGAAGTCGAGCACCTCGTCGACGAGCATGCGCAGCGACTCGGTCGAGCTGCGGATGGTCTCGGCGAACTCGCGCTGCTCGGCGTCCAAGCCGGTGTCGAGCAACAGGCCCGCGCTGCTGATCACGCCGTTCATCGGCGTGCGGATCTCGTGGCTCATGGTGGCGAGGAAGGCGGTCTTGGCCTCGCTGGCCTCGTGCGCGCGCGCCAGGGCCCGCTCCAGGTCCGACAGCGCGCGGTCGCGGATGGCGGCGACGCGCTTGAGCTCGTCGTGGCGCTCCTGGAGCTCGTCGTACGAACGGCGCAGGCTCTTGCGCATGCCGTCCAGCGTGTCCGCCAGGCGTCCGAGCTCGTCGTCGTTCTCCAGCACGATCGGCTGATCGAGCTCGCCGCGACCGAGGGCCGAGGCCAGCTCGTCGAGGCGCGTGATCGGGCCCACGACCGCGCGGCGCAGGAAGAAGGACAGGGTCAGGCCCAGCACGGCGAAGCTTGCCAGGCCCTGGATCAGGAGCTCGCGGGAGCGCGAGGACTCCAGGTCCGACAGGCTGCGGGTCGAGATGCCGAGCGTGATGCGGCCGAGCAGCGGGCCCTGCGCCCCGTCGCTGCCCGGCGCGCGGATCTCGGCCTGATACTGCTGGATCTCCTCGGTGGTGTGGCGCCGACGCTGGGCGGTGTTGACCGTCTCGCTGACCACCTGGCCGTCGGGCTTCTCGATGCGCGCGTAGAGCACGTCGTCGTGCGTGCGCGCCAGCTCCTGCACGAAGGTCTCGAGCAGCGGGTAGTCCCCGCCCAGCAGCGACTCGATGCAAGCGGTCGAGGCCAGGTTGACCAGTGAGCCGCCGCGCGCGTCGATCTGCTCGGCGAGCGAGCTGCGCTCGGTCCAGATCGTGTGCGCGCTGGTGGCCATGAGCCCCAGCGCCAGCACGAGCATCGTCGACAGGACCAGCCGCGGCCCGAGCCGGTGGTAGCGACGCGGGAGCTCGAGCTCGTCAGCTTCCGGAGGTCGGGCTGTCGAATTCATCCGCGGTCTTCATGCCTTCGCGAACGAAGTGGTACTCGTCGTCGGAAGTGGTCGTGAACCCCGAGACCTTGAGCTCCTTGAGCGCGGCCGGGTCCCTGAGTCCGATCAGGCTGGCGCGCAGGGCCTCGACCACCGGGGCCTCGAGAGTGGCGCGCGCCACCCAGGGCTTGGTCACGTTGTCGAAGCTCGCCAGCACGCGCAGCGTGCCCTTGGCGTTGGCCGTGTCGAAGGCGCTCTTCATCACGGCGCCGGCGTCGAAGTCACCGACCTCGACGGCCGCGGCGACCTTGTCGTGCCGGTCGAGGTACTTGAAGCCCGCCAGGTCCGCGGCGCGGATACCGGCCTTGACCAGCTCGGCCTGCACCAGGTAACGACCGATGGTCGAGTTCGGATCGCCGAAGGCGAAGCGCTTGCCGCGCAGGTCGGCCAGCGTCTTGATCGGGCTGTCGTTGCGCACGATCACCACGCCCTTGAAGCGCTTCTCGCCGTGCTCCTGTTCCATGGCGATCAGCTGCACCTTCGGCTCGCGGCGTTGGGCCGTGATGTAGGGCGCCGGCCCGAAGCGCACGAAGTCGATCGTGCCCTTGGCCAGGGCGTCGATGCCGTCGTCGTAGCTCTTGAAGATGCTGAGGTGGATGTCCACCGGCCGGCCCAGGCGCGACTCGAGGTCGACCTGCAGGGCCTCCAGCACCGGCGTCAGCTTCTTGTACATGACCGTCGCCTTGTCCGACTGGTAGACGCCGAACGACAGCTGCAGCGTCTTCGTTGCGGGGTCGTCACCTGCGTGCGCGGGCGGAGTCGGCAGACTCAGCGGCATGACCAGGGCGAACGAAGCCATGAGGGTGGCGAGAACGGGCTTGAGCATGGGGGGGTCCTGCGGGGGTCCTGTGCGTGTCTTCGGGTCGGGGACGGGGTCACTTGAGCCCGGCCGTCGCGATTCGGTGACCTGCCCGAAAAAGGCGCCACGATTCCCCTCCCCGGTCCGGATGCCACGGATGCCGCGGACTTCCCCCCGAGTTGCGGCGCTCGCCTTCCAACGTGCACTCAGGACCGACCGATCCGGTCAGGCAGCCATGACCTCGACGAACATCCATCGACTGGACCGGGGCAGCAGCGCGCGGCGCTTCGGCACCCTCGTGGCCCTGCTGGTCGTGCTCGACGGGCGCGCCTTCGCGATCCCTTCGCCCGACGTGGTGGTCAACCTGTTCGCCAGCGCGGCCCAGGTGCTGGGCCTGGTCTCGATCGTTGCCGGCAGCTGGTTCTTCGGCCGCAAGCGCCGCGGCGCGAGCGGCGAACGCAGCGGGCGCGCGTGGAGGTTGGCCTTCGTCGCCAGCAGCGCCCTGTTCGTCGTCGCGGCGCTGGGCTGGACCTTCTTCGCGCTGCACGTGCACGACCAGCGCCAGCGCGCTCTGCAGGTCAACCTGGAACGCTCGTCCAAGGAAGACGGACGTCAGATCGTCGACGTCTCGCTCAAGGAGCTCTCCTTCAGCCAGCAGCTCGAGCGCGACGACGGGATCGAGACCGGCGATCTCGAGGCGCTGCGGGCGGCCGGACGCTTCTCGGTGGTCTACGACGTACGCGAGAGCGAAGAGTACGAGGTCGGACGCCTGCAGGGCATCGCGCACGTGCGCTACCCCGACTTGATGGCGGCGCCGAGCAAGTACCTGAAGCGCAACCAGCGCGCGCTGCTGCTGTGCTTCAACGGCAACCGCAGCTCGGAGATGTGCGCCGCGCTGCGCGAGCTGGACTACGACGTCTGGTTCCTGGTCGGCGGCTACGAGAAGTGGATCGCCGAGGAGCGACCGCTCGAGATGGCCGAGGACCACGCGCGCGCCGAACTGCGCGAGCTGCCGGCCTACCCCAACGACGACGTGCTGCTCGGCACGGAAGACGTCTTCGCCCTGCAGGAGAGCCACGACGTGCTGTTCGTCGACGTGCGCTACCCGGGCGAGTACACCGGCCTCGGCCACCTGCCCGGCGCGATCAACGTGCCGGCGCGCAAGCTGACCACGCCCGACCTCGACGCCGCCCTGCGCGCGCTGCCGAGGAAACCGGTCGTCATCCCCTGCTACGACAAGCGCAGCTCGTTCTACGCCGCGATCATCGGCCTCAAGCTCTCGCGCCTGGGCTACGAGTTCCTGGGCCGCTACACCACGCCCGAGAGCTACTGGGCGCCCGGCAAGGACAAGCCGCACGTCGCGGCCTGGAAGGCCCGACAGGCCGAGAAGACCCTGCTCGCCGGAGTCGAGGCGCCGCTCGAGTCGGCGCTGGGCTGGCTGGCCGGCCTGGTCGGCGGGTTGGCGCTGGCGATCGTGCTGTTCGTGGTGCTGGCGCGCCTGGCGGTGCTGCCACTGACCGCCAAGGCCGACCGCGACCGGCTGGTGCAGGCCGGCCTCGCGCCGCGCATCGCGGAGATCGCCGCGCGCTGCGCGGGCGACGGGCGCGCGCAGTCGAAGCTGACCTTCGCGCTGCTGCGCGAGCACCGCGTCCGGCCGATCGCCAACCTGGCAGCCAGCATCGCGCAACTGGTGCTGTTCACCGTGTGCTTCGGCGTGGTCGGCGACGTCGCGCGCGATTCGACCGAGCGCTTCCTGTGGGTGCCCGCGCTGGGCACGCCCGATCCCCTGTACCTGCTCCCGGCGCTGGCCGGCCTGCTGGTCGCAGCGCTGATCCTGCTGAGCGTCGAGCGGCCCGGGCGCAAGCGCGTGATCGCGGCGGTGATCTGCGCGCCGGCGCTGGCGCTGCTCGTGCAGGGGCTGTCGGCTGCCTCGAACCTGTACCTCGTCACCAGCTTCGCGCTGCTCCTGGTCCAGAGCCGCCTGGTGCGCGCCTGGCTGCGGCGCGCGAGCGAACGCCGGATCGCGGCGCGCCCGGCGCTGCCGGCGCGGGCCGTGGCGGCGCTGCACGAGGCCGACCGCGTGCCAGGCTGCGGCAACAAGGCGCTGCGCCTGGCCGAGCTCTTGCATGCGCGTCTGCCGGTGCCCGAGGGCTTCGTGGTCACCTGCACGGCGATCGACGCTTTCCGCGCGTCCGGCCGGTGGAGCAGCGGCGACCGCGAGGCGATCGAGGCGGCCTTCGAGCGCCTGGGCGCCGAGCGCGTGGCCGTGCGCAGCTCGGGTCTGCGCGAGGATGGCGCGGACAAGAGCTACGCCGGCGTCTTCGAGAGCGTGCTCGACGTGCGGCGCGCGGAGCTCTTCCAGGCGCTGGAAGAGGTCGCGCGCTCGCTCGATTCGGGCCGCGCGCGCGCCTACGCCGACGGCACGGGCGAGCGCGGCGGGATCGTCGTGCAGGCCATGGTGCCGGCCGAGTTCGCCGGCGTGCTCTTCACCGAACACCCCGGCTCGTCGGGAGCCGCCGCGGTCGAGCTGGTGCGCGGGTTGGGCGAGGCGCTGGTCTCGGGCCGCGCCGATCCCATCAGCTTGCGCCTCGGGCGCGTCAGCGGCCGGCCGCTCGACGACGTGCGCGCGCCGCTCGACCTGGCGCCGCTGTTCGCGCTGGGCCGGCGCGTCGAAGCGCTGTTCGGCCGCCCGCAGGACATCGAGTGGGCCTACGCCGACGGCCGCTTCCAGTTGTTGCAGGCGCGCGACGTGACGCGTCTCGCCTCGCACGGCGATTCGGCGCGCGCGCTGCGCGAGCGCGAACGCGCGCGGCTCCTGGCGCTCGCGCGCGGCGCGGCGGCGGACGAGGTCGTGCTCGCGCGCAACGAGCTCTCGGAGCTCCTGCCGCGGCCGACGCCCTACTCGCACGGCTTGATGGAGCGCCTGTGGGCGCACGACGGCAGCGCCGACCGCGCGTGCCGCGAGGCGGGCGTGCCCTACGACGTGCTGCCCGATTCGGAGCCCTACGTGGTCACGGCCTTCGGCTCGACCTTCGTCCACGCCCGCGAACAGCGTCGGCGCACGGCGCGCGCTCCGGGCGCCCTGGCCTCGTTCCGGCTGTCGCGCGCGGCGGAGGCGCTCGAGAGCGGCTGGCGCGACGAGTTCTTGCCGCCCTTCCAGCGCGAGGCCCGGCTGCGCGAGGCCCTCGATCTCACGCGGCTGACGATCAAGGAGCTGGTCGAGCTGCACGACGAGACAGTCGAGCGCATCGTGCGCGGCTCGTACCTCGAAGCCGAGCGCATCAACGTCGCGGCCGACCTGTACTTCAAGAGCGCCGTGCGCCTGCTCGAGAAGCGCGGGCTCGACCCGGCGCGCTACCTGGGCCACCTGCCGCGCACGGTCGTGACGCGTGCGCTGGAGGCCCTGCGCGCCACTGGCCGGCCGGAGACCGACGTGCCGGCGTTCCTCAAGTTGTTCGCGCACCGGGCGCCGCAGGACTACGAGTTGTCGCAGCCGCGCTACGCCGAGTCGCCCAAGACGGTGCGCGCCATGGCGCAGCGTTCGTCGAGCGCCCAGCCGGCGCGCAGCGAGGCTCCGGCCCCGGTTCCCGCCCCTGTTCCCGGCGGCCGCGTGCTGGCCCTGGCGGTCGAGCGCGCGCGACGCTTCCAGAGTCTCAAGGAGGAAGCCAAGCACCACGCCCTGCGCGATCACGCCTTCCTGCGCGGCGTGCTGGTCGAGCTCGGCGAGCGCATCGACGCCGGCGACGACATCTTCCTGCTCGACCCGGCCGAGATCGCGCTCCTGGTCGACGCGCGCTTCCGCCAGGACACGCTGCCCGCGCTGGTGCGCGAGCGCCTCGACCGGCGCCTGGCCTTCGAGACCGTCGACCTGGCACGCGACCTGACGCTGCACGACCTCGAGCGCCTGGATCTCGAGCAGGTGGCGGTGGTCGGCTCGGAATCCAAGGACGGCCTGCTGCGCGGACTGCGCGTCTCGGGCGGCGGCGAGGTCGTCGGCCGCGCGCGCGTGCTGACGCTCAGCGAGGAGATCGACCAGTTCCAGGACGGTGAGGTGCTCGTCGCGCGCTTCACCGACCCGACCTGGACGCCGATCTTCCCGCGCGCCCGCGGCATCGTCACCGAGGTCGGCGGCTGGCTCTCGCACGCAGCGATCCAAGCGCGCGAGTGCGAGGTGACGGCCATCGTCGGCGTGGCGGGAGCGCTATCCTCGCTGCGCACCGGCGACCTGGTGGCCCTGCGCACGGATGGCAGCGTCGAACGCCTCGAGGAGCGGCGCGTCGAGACGCGCTACCCGTCCGGGACGGCGATCGAGCTGCGGCGCGAGCAGGAGGCGCTGGCGGCCGAGCTGGCCGACGTCAGCCTGCACGGCGGCCTGGTCCACGTGCCCGGCCAGAGCCTCGAGATCGGCGAGTCGATCTCGATCCGCTGCACGAGGGTCGGACGCGACTTCGAGGCCACGGTGGTGCGCAACGGCATCCCGGGGGTCTACGGCGTGCGCTTCGCCCGCGGCGACGCGGACCTCCTGCGCATCCTGACCGGGCGCGGCGCGGCGGCGGTCGACTGAGCGTCCGCGGGCCGCGCGTGCTGCGCGGTCCGGGCGACTACCAGGTCACGCGCCAGCCGTTGGTGACGTTGGCCGTCGCGGGCGGGCAGAAGGTCGTCGAGGCGTTGCGGTACCAGCCGGCGTAGTAGCGCACGGCGCCGCTGCCGACCGTGACGCTGCCGCGTTGCGAGAGCGTCAGCGTCGCGTCCTGCGGGAAGGTCGAGTTGGGGAAGGTCGCGACCCCGCCGACCGCTCCGCGGCCGCGCAGGCGGATCAAGCCGCCGCCGGCGCACAGCACACCGTCGTGGAAGGTCTGGTCGCCGGCCGCGTCGTGCTGCATGAAGAGCGTGAAGGACGTGCCCGGCAACGCCGTGGCCGTCAGCAGCACCGAGTCGCCGGCGATCGAGCCGCTGGCCGCGAGGTTGGCGCCGGCGGCGCTGAAGCTGTGTCCGCAGCCGTTGTCCGCCGCACCCACGTTGCCGCACGGGCAGGCGGTCGAGTGGTCGACGCCCAGCGTCGCGTTCGAGCAGATCGAGTTGCCCGGCAGGCCGCTGACGTAGCTCTTGATCACCGACTGGCCGGTGTTGCCGTACTCGTCGGCCGAGACCGCGCGGTAGCTGATCGTCCCCGCCAGGTTGCCGGGGATCTCGCCGCGGAACAGCTGGCCCATCACGGACTTCAGCGGGTACTGCGTCACCGCGCCGCCGTTGACCTGCACCTCGAGCCAGCTCGGGTTGTACCAGGTGATGTAGTACGGCGCGTTGTCGTACACGTGCACGCGCACCACCGTCGGCGCCGCACCCGGTGTGCGATCCGGCGCCTGCTCCAGATGCGCCAGCGTCGGCGCCGTGACGTCGTTGGAGGTGGTGCCGTTGACCAGCACCCACTCTTCCTGGTTGTTGTCGTTGGCGATGATCACGTCGTAGTCGCCATCGCTGTCGAAGTCGCAGCAGTCGGCGTCCAGCGACGTGCCACTGGTGGCGGGGATCACGCCGACGCTGAGCGTCAGGCCGCCCACGCCGTCGTTGATGTACAGGCGCTCGTTGCCCGAGAAGTTGGCGATGAAGACGTCGAGGTCGCCGTCGAGGTCGGAGTCGAAGAAGTCCGACTCGTTGTCGTCGGCGCCCGAGCCCGGGACGCTGACGACCGACGTGTACACGCCGTTGCCGCTGTTGGTCAGCGTGTCGTCGGTCAGGCTCAGCCAGTTCATGCCGTAGATGTCGAGGTCGCCGTCGCCGTCGAAGTCGCCCAGCTCCTGCTCGTAGTGGCCGGTGCCGGTCGAGTAGCCGGGCGGGTACTGCGTGCCGGTCACGTCGCGGAAGCGGCCGCTCTGCGGCAGTCGGTTGATGAACAGCCGCGGCAGCTCGCTGCGCGCGCCGTGCACGATGTCGAGGTCGAGGTCGCCGTCGATGTCGCCGATCTCGATGCCCAGGGGGCTGGCCGCGATGTCGCAGGTGACGCCCGTGCCGTCGACGGTGTTGTTGAGCTGCGTGCCCTCGCACCACAGGCCCGGGTTGCCGGTGGCGATCGTCTGGTTGGGCAGCTGGAAGCCCGAGGGGTTGAACTCGCTGAAGACCCCCGAGCCGTTGTTGAAGAACAGGCGCGTCGGCACCGTGGCGGACAGGCTCGAGCCGTAGCTGGAGTGGAACAAGTCGAGGTCGCCGTCGTTGTCGATGTCGCCGAAGTCGCAGTCGCAGGAGAAGTCGATGAAGGTGTTGCCGGCGATCACCTGCGAGATCGCGATCGAGGAGCCGGGCAGCCCCAGGCCCGACCAGCGCGTCGAGGTCTGGTCCTGGAAGAAGCCCGTCGAACCGGCCTGCAAGCCGCCCATGTTGGCCCACCAGCGGTTGCCCTGCACCGTCAGCTGGGCCGTGTTCGACACGTACACGTCGAGGTCGCCATCGGCGTCGAAGTCGACGAACTCGATGTCGCGGCTCTGGTCGAGCACCGCCGGAGCACGCGCGGCGGTCGCGTCCAGGTAGGCGCCCAGCGTGCCGGACTGGGCGAAGCCCTGGTTGATCCAGATCGCGTTCTGCAGGCTGAAGTTGTCGCCGCCGTTGGCGAAGGCGCAGTCCCAGTCGCCGTCGAGGTCGAGGTCGCCGAAGTCGACGTTCTCGCAGTTGGTGCCGCCTTGCAGCGGCACGTTGGTCGTGTCGCGCGTGAACTGCTGGGCATATGCGAACGGAGCCAAGCCGAGGGTGGCGAGACCCAACGCGAGAGGGGCGAGGCGGGCGAGGGGCAGCGTGGTGGACATGCGGCGATCGATGGAGAGGGGTCGAGCCAGGTCGGACTGCTCCAGGAATACCGCGACCGGCAGAGCAGGTTGCGGTCCAACCTACCCTGCCGGTCGCGGGGGGCCTAGCCCTGGAGCGGGATGTGCGCGTCTACCAGGTGATCACCCAGCCGTTGGTCACGTTGGCCGTGGCCGGCGGGCAGAAGCTGGTCGACGCGTTGCGGTACCAGCCGGCGTAGTAGCGCACCGCGCCGCTGCCGACCACGACCTGTCCGCGTTGCGACAGCGTCATCGTGTCGTTGGGGAAATTGGTGTTCGGGAACGAGGCCTGCCCCGGACCGGGCTGGCCGGCGATGCCCGCCTGCCGGCCGCGCAGGCGGATCAAGGTGCCCGCCGCGCACAGCACACCGTCGTGGAAGATCGCGTCGCCCGCCGCGTCGTGCTGCATGAACAGCGTGAAGGACGTCGAGGGCGTGAGCGAGGTCGTCAACACGACGTCGTCATTGGCCGGGTTGCCGCTGGCGGCGAGGTTCGCGCCGCCCGGGTCGAAGCTGTGTCCGCAGCCGTTGCCCGGCGTGGTCGCGTCGTTGCCGCACGGGCAGGGCGTGGTGTGGTCGGCCAGCGTGCCGTCGCCGGCGCAGAAGGCCAGCGAGTTGACCACCGACTCGATCTCGACGATGCCGTGCGGGTTGGCGTGGTACCCGGTCGGCGCGTCGGCCAGGTCGTTCCACAGCGCGGCGGGGTTGTTCTTGCGCATGGCGCAGAAGTCCTCGCCGCCCGCGCCGTCGTTGGGCTCGTTCCCGTCCCAGTTGGTGAAGGTCACCGGCTGGCCGCTGACCCACTCGAAGGAGCCCTCGACGTTGACGTCGTTGAAGCCCGTCCACAGGTCGGTCACGTTGAGCGTGTGGAAGTTGGCGAGCACCCAGTCGTGCTCGGCCTGGTCGCCGATCGTGACCAGGTTGCCGCCGAGCAGCACGGCCGTCTGCTGCGCCGCGCTCCAGCTCGAACCCTGCAAGCGGTGGTAGGTGTTGCCGTTGGCCGGGTTGACCGCCGTCTGCAGGATCGGCAGGCCGGTGAACAGCGCGATCGAGAGGTTGCCGCTGCCCTGCAGGGTCGTGCTGAAGGAGCCGAGCCGGATCAGGTAGGTGCTCCCGGTCGTGACCCCCAGCGTGATGCTCGACTGCAGCGGTCCGCCGCAGTCGTCGTCGCTGCAGGCCAGGATCGCGCCGCCGCAGGCCGTGTCGTAGATCGCGAGCTTGGTGTCGAGCGTCGTCTGCCCGCAGGTGCTGAAGACGTACGCCGCGGTGGTGGGCGCCACCCAGCTGAACCACACGTCGCTGTAGATCTGGTTGTTGGAGAAGGCCAGGCACAGCGGGTCGCCGACGCCGTCCGTCGTCATGCCGACGTTGGAGAAGGGGAACAGGCCGGTGCCGGCGACGATCTGGGCCGTGGCGCAGTTGTCGTCACCCTGGGCGAGGGCAGCGGAGGCGAGGACGGCGGGGGCCAGGAAGCGCGCGATGCGGTGCAGCATGGGGAGGTCTCGGGGAACTGGGGTGGGCCGTTCCGAGGATACGCCGCGATCCCCGGCCGGGAAGCCCCGGGCCGCGGTCAACGCGCTCCGAACGCCGAACTTGCACCACGCCGAACTCGGGACAGGGTCGGGCGGCTCACCAGTCGACCCGCAGCGCGTTGGTCGTGTTGGCCGTCGCGGGCGTGCAGAACGGGGCCGCGTTGCGGTAGTGGGCCGAGTAGTAGCGGCGCGCGCCGCTGCCGGGCACGACGCCGCCGAGCACCGACAGCGCCGGATCGCCCGCCAGCGGCAGCGCGGCGAGGCCCGCGACGTTGCCGCGCGTCGCGAGGCGCACCCAGCTGCCCGACGCACAGCTGACGCCATCGAACAGCACGCTGTCGCCGGGCGCGTCCTGCTGCACGAAGACCACGGTCACCCCGGCGGGCAGGCCGCTGGCGTAGAGCGTCAGCGTGTCGGGGTTCGCCGCGCCCCCGCCCGCCAGGCGCGCGCCCTGGGGCACGAAGGAGTTGGCGCAGCCGCGTCCGGTCCCGCCGTGGTTGCCGCAGGGACAGAGCGTGGTGTGGCTCGGGTCGAGGCCGTCGCCGAAGCAGAAGGCCTGCGCGGCGCCGCTGACGAACTCGACCAGGCCGTGCGGCAACGCGTGGGGCGCCGCGGGCAGGTCGGCGAGGTCGATCCAGCGCGCGAGCGCCTCGTCCTTGCGCAGCGCGACGAAGTCCTCGCCGGCGCCCTGGCCGTCATCGGGTTGGCCCGGGCTCCAGTTCGTGAACGACACGCTCTGCGCGCTGCTCCAGGTGAACATGCCCTCGTTGTCGCGGTCGTTGAGGCCGATCCACAGGTCGATCGGCTGGCCCTGGTCGAGGTGGAACTGCGCCACGAGCCAGTCGTGCTCCGCCTGGTCGCCGAGCGTCGCGAGGTGCGCGCCGAGCTGCTGCGCCTTGCGCTCGGCGTCGCGCCAGCTCGAGCCGGCGAGCTGGTGGTAGAGATGGCCGCTGGTCGGGTCCGTGAACGAGCGCTCGATCGCGGGCAGCGGGTGCAGACCGATCGTCAGGCTGCCCGCGCCCCCGGCGCCAGCCGTCGGCCGTCCGACGCGGATCAGGTAGGTGTGGCCGGCGAAGGCGTCGACGACCACGCGCGCGCCGCCGTTGCCGCAACCCTCGTCGCCGCAGGCCTCGAGCGGGCCGCTGCAGCTGCCGTCGTAGACCGCCAGCGCGGTGTCGAAGCCGGCGGTCGAGCAGGTCTCGATCGAGTAGGGCTCGGTCGTGGTGCAGAACCAGCTCCACCACAGGTCGCCGTGGATTTGGCCCGAGCTCGTGCACCCGGCGATCGCCGCGCCGTCGGTCGTCGCGGCGCTGGTGTCGAAGGCGAAGCTGCCCGTGCCGCTGATCGGCGTCGCGCTGGCGCACAGGTCCGAGCCCTGCCCGCGCGCGGTGGCGCAGCACAGCAGCAGCAGGAGCAGGGCGTGGCGCGACATGCAGAACCTCTCAGGCAGCCTACTCGATGCGCCGCGGCGCGGAGCGGAAGGCTTTTCCGCGCGGGCCAAGCGCACGGCTTCAAGAATCGCCGGGTGCGCTCCCGATGAACGGGCTTCCCCCCTGCGCGCCTTCCCCGAGGCGTTCCCCACTCCATGAAGCTCTTCCTGTTCTGCGCCGCGCTGGCGTCGTCGGCGCTCTACGTCTCCAACGGCCCGCGCGCGACCGAGGCGTCGTCCTCCGAGGGCAACACGCCGATCGAGCGCCTCGCGGCGGGCAACCGGCGCTTCGTCGAGGGCCGTGCGACCTTCCTCAACGCCTCGATCGAGCGCCGCGGCGAGGTGGCGAAGGGCCAGCACCCCTTCGCGGTCGTCGTCGGTTGCGCCGACTCGCGCGTGCCGCCCGAGATCGTGTTCGACCAGGGGCTGGGCGACCTGTTCGTGATCCGCAGCGCCGGCAACGTGCTCGGCGACGCCGCGATCGGCTCGATCGAGTACGCGGTCGAGCACCTGGGTTGCGAGCTGGTGATCGTGCTCGGCCACGAGCGCTGCGGCGCCGTCGACGCGGTGGTCAAGGGCGGCGACCTGCCGGGCCACCTGTCGGCCTTCACGCCCGCGATCGGGCCGGTGGTCGAGGGCGCCAAGAAGAAGGGCGGCGACGTGCTCGACCACGCCGTGCGCGCCAACGTGCAGCGCATCGGCCGCCTGCTGGGCGACTGCGAACCGATCCTGTCCGAGTACCTGCACCTCGGCAAGCTGCGCATCGTCGCCGCGCGCTACGACCTCGACAGCGGCGTCGTGGAGTTCCTCGACGAAGGCACGAAGCTGACCCCCGGCCGCTCGCACTGACCGCGCCAGGATCCGCCCGCTCCCATCACCGAGCGCGGCCAACCCTCGCGGGTCGCACCGGACCCTGCGCTTCCTGCTTGACGAAAGGTGGGGGGGGGGGGGGTAACCTCCGTCGCGTGAAGTACGCCCTCGTCCTAGCCCTCCTGTTCGTCGCACCGGCTTCCGCCGCCACTGTGGTTTCCACGGCCGAGACCTGCTTCGGTCCCTGCGTCGTGCCGGGCTGCCCAGGTGCAGCAGACTTCCACGTGTGTCATGGCGGCACACCGGGTCAGACAACGGTTACCATTCACGGCCCGGCACCCGGCAACACCGCGGTGTACAAGCTCGCCAACTCCTCGACGCAGATAGTTGGTGCGTACGGGATCTTGATCGAGCCCTGCGCCCCGCACACATGGGGTTCGGTCACCCGCTGCGAAGACGTCTGTGGCCAGTGCATCTGATCCAGATCTTTGATTGAGGAGGAATCATGAACCGCAATGTCCTGCTTTGCACCGCGTGGATCGCAATCGGCTGCCTGGGTTGGTCGGCCAGCTCATGGCTCGGGCCTCGGCAGACCCCCTCGACGACATCGAGTGCGGCCGGCCATGCCGCTGTGCCGACGACGACGCTCACCCTGTCTGACGGTGTGAAGGTCGAGTCTTATGTCGCCGTCGCGCGCGCCCTGCTCGACCCGGAGACCGGGGCTACTGTCGTGCCGATCGTGGCCGAGGTCGAAATCACGATCCAAGGTCAGCAGATGGCTCGCGCCAGGGCGCTGAGAGTCATGACTGTGGGCAGCGAGGAAGCCATCACCTGGGATCTCTACGGCATCACCCCCACCGCCCTCGATCCGATCGCGTTCCCGCAGGTCACGGCGAAGAACTACCGCTTCACCATCACGCCTGCGGCCGGTGCCACGTGGGGCGCGGTGCGTGAAACGCAACACACCCAACTGCAGTCTTCGACGCTCTGAGCGCGGCGCGAGCGCGGGCATCACCGGCCTGTTCGCAGGCTCGGTTCGTGGTCGGGACCCTGATCAGCGGCTCGCCAGCCGCTGATCTCGTTTCCAGCCGGCTCTGATCCCGCTACAAGGAGCTGGTGGACATTGCTCCCCAGCAGGACCCCGCACGGCGCATTGCGCAGTTCGCTGTGGCAGTCGTGTCGCTCGGAATCGTGCTCCTGCTCGCTTGGAGCCGGCTCTTCGGCCGTTTCCTCGACTACGACGACCAGGGCTACCTCCAGGCGGCGGTCGGGCACGTGCTCGACGGGCGGCGGTTGTACGACGAGGTGACGCTGCCCTACGGGCCGGCGTACTTCCTCGAGCGCTGGCTGGTGCACGGCGTGCTGCAGGTGCCGTTGACGACCGACGGCGTGCGGTTGGTGACGCTCGCGACCTGGCTCGCTGCGGCGGCGCTCGTGGTCGCGGCGCTGCGCGGGGTGCTGCCGCGCGATCCGGCGCGCTGGTGCTGGCTGGTGGTCGGCTTCCTGATCGTCGGGTGTTCGCTGCAGGAGCTGGCGCAGGAGCCGGGGCACCCGCAGGAGCTCTACCTGCTCGCCTCGTGCGGCGCCTTCGCGTTGCTCGCGTGCGCGCCGGGCGCGCGGGCGCGCTCGATCGCGGCGGGAGCGCTGGTCGGCGTGCTCTTGTGCACCAAGGTCAACGTCGGGGTGTTCGCCGGCGTCGCCTGCCTCGCGGCGGGGTTGGTGGCGGACGAGACGCGCCTCTTCGGCAAGCTCTTGCGCTGGGGCGGCGTGCTCGGTGCGCTGGCCTTGCCGCACGTGATCACTGCGGCGCACGCCGAGACGGCCGGCGGCTTCGCGCTCGAATCGCTGCTCGGCCTGGCGGCGGTCGCGGCCTGCGATCTGCGCCTGGGGCGCGCCGGTTCGCGCGGGAGTTCGCACCACGCGCCGCGCACCGCCTGGTTGTTCGTCGGGGCGCTCGCGGGTGCGGCGCTGGGCCTGGGCTTCGCGCTCGCGACGGGCTCGTCCTTCGACGCGCTGGTGTACGAGCTGGTCGAGCGCCCGCGGCAGTTCGCCAGCGGCTTCCACGTCGGCGCGCCGATCCTGCCGGGCGCGCGGCTGGTGCTGATCGGCGGCGTGGTGCTCGCCCTGGCCTGGGCCTTCGGGGCCGAGCTGCTGCGCCGGCGTATCGAGTTCTTCGTGCCCTGGTTGCGCGCGCTCCTGTTCCTGCTCGTCGCCTACTCCGCGATCGATCCGTACGTGTCGTTCAGCTACGCGCCGGGGCTGGCGTGGCTGTGGCTGCTGCCCTCCAGTTCGGGCAGTGTGGGCAGTGTGGGCAGTGTGGGCAGTGCGGGCAGCGCGGCGAGCGAAGCGTCGGGTGCCGCGGCCTGGCGGCGCTTCCTGGTCTGGTACCTGGTGCTCGAGCGGCTGCAGGCCTTCCCGGTGTACGGCAGCCACCTGCGCATGGGCATGCTGGCCGCGTTGCCCCTGGCGACCTGGGGTGCGTGGGCGAGCTGGGGCACGATCTTGCGCGCGCGTTTCGCCACCGCGGCCGCCGCGCTGGCCGGCTGCGTCGCGGGTGCGGTCGCGATCGCGCAGCACCATGTCAGCGACTGGCGCGCGCGCGCGCCGATCGACTTGCCGGGCGTGCGCCTGGTGCGCGACGATCCGGCGCGCGGCGCGGTGCACCGCTGGCTGGCGCTCAACCTCGCGCACTCGTCGACCTTCGTCGCGTCGACCGGTTGGAACAGCCTCTACTCGTGGTCGGGCCGGCCGGCGCCGGACACGACGCTGGTCAGCCACACCTGGGAGCTGATCCCGCGCGAACAGCAGACGCGCCTGGCCCAGGCGCTGCTCGCCAGCCCCGAGCCCTGGTTCCTCGACCACCCGAGCTTCTTCGGGCGCGCCGAGCGCGCGCAACAACCCTTCTTCCAGGCGCTGAGCGGCCGCTTCCGGCCCGTCGGCCGCTGCGGCAAGTACACGCTGCACGTGCTGCGCGAGCGCCCCGATCCGCAGTGGGTGGCGTGTGCGTCGCCGGTGCCTGCCGCGCGCCTTCCCGCGGCGCTGCGGCAGCTCGCCGGCGAGCGCAGCTGGTTCGAGGTCGATTTCGCGGGCCTGCCGACGGGCGTCGAGGTGCGCGGCGTCGAGGTGTGGGACATGGAGGCGCAGTCGGTCGTCGCCGACGCGGCCGCGGGCGTGCAGCTCCACGCGGCCGAGGGCGCGGCGCGCGCGGGGCACTGGACGCTCTCGTCCGACGCGTCTCGCGGCTGGCTGGCGCTGCCGCCGAGCGCGCTGCCGCCCGAGCAGAAGCTGCGCACGCTGCGGCTCGTGCGCGGCGACGATCCGGGCGGCGCGGGCCTGCACGTGCCGATCCTCGCCGCCCCTGCGGCGGCCGCGGGCCCCGTGCGCTAACCTGCGGAGCCGTGCTCTTCGCCCTCGCCCTCTCCGGCCTGCCCGCCGTCGCCGCTGCGCGCGAACTCGGCGCGGGCGACTTCGCGCGCGACGTGCGCCCGCTGCTCGAGCGCCACTGCCTCGCCTGCCACAGTGGCCAGGACGCCGAGCGCGGCTTCGACCTCGAGGCGCTCGCCGATCGCGCGGACGCGCTCGACGCCTTCACCAAGCTGCGCGCGCGCCTGGTGGCCGGCGACATGCCGCCGCAGCCCAAGCCGCGGCCGGACGCCCGGCTCGCGCGCGGCGCGATCGACTGGATCGACGCGCGCTTCTTCCGCCTGGCGAATGGCGCGATCGACCCGGGGCGGCCGACGCTGCGGCGCCTGACGCGCACGCAGTACGAGTGCACGATCCGCGAACTGTTCGCGGTCGATTACCAGGCCAGCGCGCTGTTCCCCGAGGACGACGTGGCGCACGGCTTCGACTCGATCGGCGAGGTGCTCTCGACCAGCGGCGTGCTGTTCGAGAAGGCGCTCAAGGCGGCCGAGGAGATCGCCGTGCGCGCGCTGCGCGATCCGAACGCCGGCCCGGAGCTGCGGCACTTCGGCGTCGACCAGTTGACGGGCGGCGAGGGCAACTCGAAGCGCCCGAGCCACTGGGGCCTCTACTCGAACAGCACGGTGCGCGCCGCGACGGAGCTGACCGAGGCGGGCGAGTACGTCGTGCGCGTGCGCGCCTGGGGCCAGCAGGCCGGTCCCGATCCCGCGCGCGTGCAACTGACGGTCGACGGGCGCGCGCTCGGCCGCTTCGACGTCACGGCCGCGGACGGCGTGGCCGGCGTGTACGAGGCGCGCGCGCAGCTGACGCCCGGGCGCCACAAGTTCGGCGCCGCCTTCGTCAACGACTACTACGAGCCCAAGGCCGAGGATCCCAAGCAGCGCGACCGCAACTTGAACGTCGAGGCCCTGGAGGTCGAGGGGCCCTTCGACGCGCGCCCGCCGACGGCGTTCGAGCGCCGGATGCTGGCCGACCCGCGCGCCGATCACGCGGGCCGACGGCGCGTGCTGTCCGGGCTGGTGCGCAGCGTGTGGCGCCGGCCAGCGACGCCCGAGGAACTCGGCCGGCTGGCGGAGCTGGCGCCGCGCGAGGCGTCGCTGGTCGACGCGCTGCGGCCCGCGTTGGTGGCGCTGCTCGCCTCGCCGCACTTCCTGTTTCGCGTCGAAGCCGACGAGGGCCGGCCCGCGCCCGGCGGCGTGCGCGAGCTCGACGGCTACGAGCTCGCGACGCGCCTGGCCTTCTTCCTGTGGAGCAGCGCGCCCGACGAAGCGCTGCTCGACCGCGCGGCCGACGGCAGCTTGAAGCAGCCCGAGGTGCTCGCGGCCGAGACCGAGCGCCTGTTGCGCGACGCGCGCTCGACGGCCCTGGCGCGCGATTTCGCGGCGCAGTGGCTGCAGATCCGCGCGCTCGAGCGCGTGGCACCCGACCCCGAGCGCTTCCCGGCCTTCGACGACGAGCTGCGGCTGGCGATGCGCACCGAGACCGAGCTCTTCTTCGACGCGCTGCTGCGCGAGCGCCGGCCGGTGCGCGAGCTGCTCGAGGCCGACTTCACCTTCGTCAACGAGGAGCTGGCGCGGCACTACGGCCTCGAAGGCGTGCACGGCGACGAGCCGCGGCGCGTGCGGCTCGAGCCGGGCGTGCGCAACGGCCTGCTCGGCCAGGGCTCGATCCTGACCGTGACCAGCAACCCGACGCGCACCTCGCCGGTCAAGCGCGGCAAGTGGGTGCTCGACGTGCTGCTCGGCGCCGCACCGCCGCCGCCGCCGCCGGGCGTCGGCGACCTCGACGAGCGGCCGGAAGCGGCGCGCGCGGCCTCGCTGCGCGAGCGCATGCAGTCGCACCGCGCGAAGCCCGAGTGCGCGAGCTGCCATGCGGCGCTCGACCCGCTGGGCTTCGGCCTGGAGAACTTCGACGCCGTCGGCGCCTGGCGCGAGCGCGAAGAGCGCTTCGCCGTCGACGCCTCGGGGGTGTGGCCCGACGGACGCGAGTTCGCGGGCCCGATCGAACTGCGCGCGCAGATCGCGGCGGACCCGCGCTTCCTGCGCAACGTCGCGGCGCGCTTGATGGTCTACGCGCTCGGGCGAGGCCTGACGCCGGCCGACGATCCGACGCTCGACCAGCTCCTGGCGGGGCTGCCGCAGCGCGATCCGACGCTGGTCGACCTGGCGCACGCCGTCGTGCGCTCGGTCGCGTTCCAGAAACGCCGCGTGGGGGATCGCTGAGCCGTGCGCCGGCCGGCACAATCGGACGTGAGATGAGCGTCGAACGGAGAGACGTGCTGCGCGGCGTGGGCCTGGCGCTGGCGCTGCCCTGGCTCGAGAGCCTGCGGGCGAACACGCTGGTGCGCGCTGGCAGCGGCGCGCGCGACGAGCCCGCCCGGCGGCTGGTCTACCTGTACGTGCCCAACGGCGTGCACATGGAGAGCTGGACGCCGGCCGGCGAGGGCGCGCTGGACGTGCTGCCGCCGACGCTCGAGCCGCTGGCGAAGCACACGGCGCGCCTGGCGCTGCTCAGCGGCCTGACGCACGACAAGGCGCGCGCCAACGGCGACGGCCCGGGCGACCACGCGCGCGCGGCGGCGGCCTGGTTGACCGGCGTGCAACCCTACAAGGGCGACGGGACCAAGCTGCGCGTCGGCGTGTCCGCCGACCAGGTCGTCGCGGCCGCGCTCGGCAACCGCACGCGCTTGCGTTCGCTGGAGATCGGCGTCGAGGGCGGCGGCCTGTCGGGCCAGTGCGACTCGGGCTACTCCTGCGCCTACTCGAGCACGATCAGCTGGGCCTCGCCGCACACGCCGCTGCCCAAGGAGACCGATCCGCGCCAGGTCTTCGAGCGCCTGTTCATGGAAGACGCCGAGCTCTCGCCCGCGGCGCGCGCCGAGCGCTTGGCGCGCCGCAAGAGCGTGCTCGACTTCGTGCGCGAGGACAGCCGGCGCCTGGCCGGGAAGCTCGGCCGCGACGACCGGCGCAAGCTCGACGAGTACGAAGGTTGCGTGCGCGAGCTCGAGCGCCGCATCGAGACGGCCGAGCGCGGGGAGGCGAGCGGCGTCGGCGCCCAGGACCGGCCGGCGGGCAAGCCCAAGGACTACGGCGAGCACCTGCGCCTGATGTGCGACCTCCTGGTGCTCGCGCTGCGCACCGACACGACGCGCGTCGCGACCTTCCCCTTCGGCAACGAGGGCTCGAATCGTTCCTACGCCTTCCTCGGGGCGCCCGAGGGGCACCACGACCTGTCGCACCACGGCAGCGAGCCGGCCAAGCTGGAGAAGCTGGCGAAGATCAACCGCTTCCACGTCGAGCAGCTGGCCTACCTGTTCGACCGCCTGGAGGCCACGCCCGAGGCCGAGGGCACGCTCTTCGACCGCACGCACGTCGTGTACGGCAGCGCGATCAGCGACGGCAACCGCCACAACCACGAGGAGTTGCCGATCCTGGTCGCCGGCGGCGGGCTGCGCGGCGGGCTGCACCGGCGCTACCCGCGCGAGACGCCCTGCGCGAACCTGCATCTTTTCCTGATGCGCCGGATGGGCGTCGACGTACCGAGGCATGGAGATTCGACCGGCGTGCTCGAGGGGCTCGAGGCCTGAGGACGCCGGCCAGGGCTAGGCTGGGGAGACGCGGGCGGGTTGCCCCGCCACCGACAGGTTCCGCCATGAAGCTGACCTACAGCGACACCTTCGATTGCACGCCGCAAGTCCTGTGGCCGTGGCTCGACGACCCGGAGAAGTGCAAGCAGTGGCTCAAGGGCCTGGAGCAGGTGAAGGTCACCAGCTCCGGCCCGAAGGGCGTCGGCACCACGGCCAAGCTCTACATCCGCGAAGGCGGCAAGCTGCAGGAGTACGACGAGACGGTCCTGCTCTACGAACCAGGGCGGCGCTTCAAGATGCAGATGGTCGGCGGCTGCCTGCGCGGGGCGGCGATGATCGTCGACTACCGCCTGACGGACCTCGGCGGGCGCACGCGCGTCGACTACGAGTGCGAAGCGCAGACGGACAGCTTCTTCATGAAGCTGATGTCCCCGCTGTTCGCGATCTTCGGCCGCATGCAGATCAAGAGCTTCTTCCGCAAGTTGAAGACGCTGGTCGCCAGCGGCGGCCTCGCGCCGGCGAGCTGACCGGCCGCGGCGGGGTGCGAGCCCCGCGCACCGCCGACCATTTTGCTGACGCCAGCAAAATGGTCGGGACGGCGCGCTCCCGGCGCGCGCCGCCGGCGCCGTCATCCGGTCGGTCCTGTGTTGCGTCGCTTCACGCGCCGACGAGCAGACGGGGTCGACGCCGGCAGCTCGCGCCGTTCGCTCTCGAGGCGGCGTGAGAGTTTCCTGATGTCCTCGGCCGGCGGCAGGGCCTCGGGCTTGATGCCGCGCTGGCCGAGCGCCCGCCGCAGCTCCGTGTTGTTCTGCACGTGGTCCGCCGAGATCACCCGCTCGGAGCGCAGGTCGTGACTCTCGACGTTGTGCGCGGTCATCGCGTTGGCTAGGTCCTTGGCCTTGATCGTCACGGTCGGGAGGAAGTCGGCCAGCGGGCGCGCGCGGGGCACGCCGAGGCGCCGCTTCATGTCCTGCGTGGACCAACCGCCGACCAGCGCCGAATCCCCGCGGCTGCGGATGCGGGCGAAGCTCTCGCGCTCCTGCAGGCGCTCGAGGATCACACCGGAGAGCCTGCGTTCCGATGCGGCCAGCCGCCCGCGCGCGTCCAAGCGCTCGCCTTCGGCCAGGCGCGCTTCGACGAGCTCCTGCTTGCGCGTCTGGATCGCGAAGTAGGTCTGGGCGAAGGCGATCTCGGCCTTGCGCGCATCGCCGTTCTGCGCGATCAAGTACGCGGCGTAGCGCGTGATCGCGATGTCCTCGAGCTCCCGGCGCGCGGAGGATCCCAGGTCGACCATTTTGCTGACGTCGGCAAAATGGTCGGCGACGCGCTGTCCGGCCTGCTTGCACGCCTCCCTCGCACGCGTGAGCACCAGCTCGAAGTTGCGCCACTGCGCATAGCCGAGCAGCGGCTGCAGGTCGCGTGCGAGCCAGTACTCCACGCCCTTGTCCTGGCGCGCGAGGGCCTCGAACTTCCGGAATAGTTTCGCGATGAGTTCCCGGTCCACGATCTGGCTCCCCTGCAGGGCGCGGGCCGGATGGCGACGAGACTTGCGCACCGTCGAACGACCCACGCGGTTCACTTCTGGATTGGAACTGCGTGGGGAGCGGCAGTCGGCGGACCTCCAGGCCCGCCGTCTGGAGCATATCGGTCGGCTCCGGACTGTCCACCGGTCCAGGGTTCCCCGGGAGGGAAGCCGGGGGAAGGGCGGCTCGTGCTCGCGCAGTCGCCGAAGCGGCGTCCGGCGGCGAGCTGGGTGAGGCGGGCGCGCTGGGCGACCCGGGAGCGCGGGGGCGCACGCCGACCATTTTGCTGACGCCAGCAAAATGGTCGGGGTCGCAGGCGTCGCGGCTCAGAAGTTCGGGAACTTCGTCGCGATCAGGTTCTGCATCACCAGCTCGACGCCCTGGTACGGGCCGCCGAAGCCGAGCCAGTAGCTGAAGGTGCGCACGGCGGCGTTCGAGGTGCCGCGGAAGTAGGAGATCGTCGTCAGCGGCACGTCGCTGACCGAGAGCTGCTCGTCGCACAGCGTGGCGACGTTGGCGGCGATCAGGTCGGCGCGCAGCTGCTGGATCTCGGCCGGCGTCAGGAAGGAGGTTTGGCAGGCGCCCGGGTCGGGATCCATCGTGGTGCGCGAGATGATCGCGTGGCCCGAGTTGTAGATCGCGAGGTGCAGGTAGATCGGGCCGAGCAGCGTGCCGCCGGCGATGTCGTAGGTGACGACCGGCTCGTGCTGCTCGATGTTCGCGCACAGGGTCGAGGTGACCTGCGGTGCGGGCTTGAGCGACAGCACGGCCACGGGGACGAGGACCAGGGATCCGACGAGAGCGAAGCGCAGCATGGCAGCCTCCTTGGGTGGGTGCGCGCGCCGATCTGCCGCGGCGGAGCGCAACGAGGCCCAGTATCCCGCTCGCGCTCCGAGTCACGCCAGCATCCGCCGCCGCCGCCCTCGCACGCGGCCCGTTTTCGGTCCTGCGTTCCGCGCCGAGGCGCCCCTGACAGCGCTGGATGGATTCCAGGGCCGGCGCCCGACCGTAGGAGAGCGTGCGGACGCCGACCCGGAATCCGCCTCGCACGCACGGACCCAGCGCCCGTCGTCCGCGGGGAAGGACGGCACCGGGTGCGCGGTCGCTCGCAGACAACGCAACCGGGAGGTCGCCGCTCCTTCCCCGCGGCGACCCTGCGCGCCGCAGCCTCCCTCACCAACACGCGCGGGCCGCCCGGCCCGTGCCGGACAGCCCGCGCATGGTCTGCAGGACCCGCGAGGTCAGTGCGCGTGGCCCGCGCCCGCGTTCTCCTTCTCCTTGTCCGGGATGTCGCTGACGAGCGCATCCGTGGTCAGGAGCAGGGTCGCGACGCTGGCGGCGTTCTGGAGTGCGGTGCGCACCACCTTGGTCGGGTCGATGACGCCCGACTTGACCATGTCTTCGTAGCTCTCGGTGGCGGCGTTGTAGCCCCAGTTCTTGCCCTTCCCGGCGCGCACGTTCTGCACGACCACGGCGCCGTCGAGGCCCGCGTTCGTGGCGATCTGGCGCAGGGGAGCTTCGAGCGCGCGGCGGATGATCAGCGCACCCACGCGTTCGTCGCCTTGGAGCTTCAGGCCCTCGAGCGCCTCGATGCAGGAGAGCAACGCCACACCGCCGCCGGGCACGATGCCCTCTTCGACGGCCGCGCGCGTGGCGTGCAGGGCGTCGTCGACGCGCTGCTTCTTCTCCTTCATCTCGGACTCGGTCGCCGCGCCGACGTTGATCTGCGCCACGCCGCCGGAGAGCTTGGCCAGGCGCTCCTGGAGCTTCTCCTTGTCGTAGTCGCTCTTCGTCGTCTCGATCTCGGCCTTGATCTGGGCGATGCGGCCCTTGATCGCGTCCTTCTGGCCGGCACCTTCGATGATCGTGGTCTCTTCCTTGCCGACCACGATCTTCTTGGCGCGTCCGAGGTCCTTGAGCGTCACGTGCTCCAGCGAGCTGCCGGTCGCTTCCATCAGCGCGTTGGCGCCGGTCAGCACCGCGATGTCCTCGAGCATCGCCTTGCGGCGATCACCGAAGCCCGGGGCCTTGACCGCGACGCAGGGGAACGAGCCGCGCAGACGGTTGACGACCAGGGTCGCCAGTGCCTCGCCCTCGACCTCCTCGGCGATGATCACCAGCGGCTTGCCGCTCTGGGCGACCTGCTCGAGCAGCGGGATCATGTCCTTGACGGTCGTGATCTTCTTCTCGTTGACCAGGATGTAGGCGTCCTCGAAGACCACCTCCATCGTCGCCGGGTTGGTGATGAAGTGCGGGGACAGCCAGCCCTTGTCGAACTGCATGCCCTCGACCCACTCGACCTCGGTGGTCAGGGTCTTGCCCTCTTCGACGGTGATCACGCCGTCCTTGCCGACCTGGTCCATGGCCTTGGCGATCATCTCGCCGACTTCTTCGTCGCCGTTCGAGGCGATCGTGCCGACCTGGGCGATCTCCTGGTGGCCCTTGACCGTGGTCGAGAGCTTCTTGAGCTGCTCGACGGTGGCCGCCACGGCCTTGTCGAGGCCGCGCTTGAGCGCCACCGGGTTGGCGCCGGCGGTGACGTTCTTCAGGCCTTCCTCGAAGATCGCTTCCGCGAGCACCGTGGCGGTGGTCGTGCCGTCGCCGGCCTGGTCGTTGGTGCGCTGCGCGACCTGCTTGACCAGCTGCGCGCCCATGTTCTCGTAGGGATCGTCGAGCTCGATCTCCTTGGAGACCGTGACGCCGTCCTTGGTGACGGTCGGGCTGCCGAAGGACTTCTCGATGATCACGTTGCGGCCGCGCGGGCCGAGGGTCACCTTGACGGCGCGGGCGAGCTTGCGCACACCGTCGCGGATCTTCTCGCGAGCGGCGGCGTCGTAGCAGATTTGTTTGGCCATAGGAGCGGTTCCTTGTGGTGCGGTGTGCGGGGTGGGAGATCGATCAACCGATGATCCCGAGCAGGTCTTCCTCGCGCATGATCAGGAAGTCGTCGCCCGCGAACTTGACCTCGGTGCCGGCGTAGCTCGAGAACAGCACCGTGTCGCCGACCTTGACGCTGAAGGTCGAGCGCTGGCCGTTGTCGAGCGTGCGGCCTTCGCCGATGGCGATGACCTTGCCTTCCTTCGGCTTGTCCTTGGCGGTCTCGGGCAGCAGGATGCCGCCGGCCGTCTTCTCCTCGGCTTCGGCGCGCTTGATCAGCACGCGATCGCCCAGCGGGCGGATCTTGCCGGACTTCGAGGGGGTGGAGGCGGGCTTGCTGGTGGTCTTGGTGGTCATGGGACTCTTCCTTCTTGGAGTTGCTGGTGACGCAGACAGGTTTCGTGGGCTGACGCGGCCATCCGGCGCGCGCCAGCTGGGCTTCAGGCGCTCAGCCTCAGCGCGCGCTGGACCTCGGCACGCAAGGCGGCCGGCTCGTAGGGCTTCTTGAGCACCGCCAGGGCGCCGTCGAACAGGGCCTGCTTCTTGACGATCTCGCTGGCTTCGCCGGAGAGCAGGATGCAGGGGACGTTGAGCGTCTCCCGGCGCACGTAGGACAGGAGCTCCAGGCCGGTGTGGCCGGGCATGTGCTGGTCGAGCAGGGCCAGGGAGACGCGCCAGCGGCGCAGGATCGAGAGCGCCTCGTTGCCGGTCTCGGCCTCGAGGATCTCGACCCCCAGGCCGGAGACCAGCTCGACCACGCCCGCGCGTTGTTCGCGGTCGTCGTCGGCGATCAGGATGCGCAGCTCGGCCTGCATGGGCGGCGCGCTTTGGCAAAGCGCGTGCCGGGGGGTGGGGGTGGCGGGCGGGACGCTGCGACCCCGCCGTCCAGCCGCGGGCCTGCCAGCAAGGCAGGAGGGGCTCCGAGTGCCGGGTCCCAGGACTGCATTCCTGGCAGGGGCGGGCCGTCGGGCGAACCTCGACGTCTGAACGTCTGGCTTGTTGAGAAGTCAGCGAAGATCCTTCGTCTGTTGTTGATAGTTGTGGATGATTTGTCGCACATCGATCGCATCCGTTGACGATCAAGAGCGCGCGTGCCCCGATGACCGACCCCGTCGACCTCCGCATCCTGGCCCAGCTCCAGGCCCGCGGCCGCACCTCGAATGCCGAGCTCGCCCGCGACCTGCGCATGGCGCCCTCGGCGGTCTTCGAGCGCGTGCGCAAGCTCGAGCAGCGCGGGATCCTCGCCGGGTACGAGGCGCGCCTGGCGCCCAAGGCCCTGGGCCTGGGCCTGACCGCCTTCGTCTTCGTGCGCGCCGAGGAGCCCGGGGGCGAGCCGACGACCGGTCGCGCGCTGGCGGCGCTGCCCGAGGTGCAGGAGGTGCACAACGTCGTCGGCGAGGACTGCTACCTCGTCAAGCTGCGCGCCCGCGACACCGACGACCTGGCGCGCGTCCTGCGCGAGCGCATCGCGGTGCTGCCCGAGGTGCGCGGCACGCGGACGGCGATCGTGCTGACCACGCTCAAGGAGACCGCGCAGCTCTCGCTCGCGCACCTGGCCACGCCGGAGCCGGGCTGAGCTGTGGAGAACCCGTCGAGAGAGGAGACCGTCATGCGCGAGCTCGAGATCACGACCGACCGGACCGCAGCGCGTCCGCTGCGGCTGCGCGGCGGAGCGCTGCTGCTCGCCGGGCTCGCGGCGCTGGCCGCCTGTTCGGCGCCGTCCGCCCCGGCGGATCCGCGCGCCGTCGACGCGCCCGAGCTGCTCCCGCCGACCTGCGAGCTCTCACCCGAGTTCAGCCGCGTGGCGCGGGCCGAGTTCGAGCGCCAGGGTCTGGTCGGCCTCTCGTGCGCCGTCGTGCGCGACGGCCGGATCGTGCACCTCGAGCACTTCGGCCTCGAGGACCGCGAGCGCGCCATCCCGACCGGCGACGCGACGCTCTACCGCTGGGCTTCGATCTCGAAGACGCTGACCGCGGTGGTCGCGGTGCAGCTCGCGACCGAAGGCCGGCTCGACCTCGACCGCGACGTGCGCCAGTACGTTCCGGAGTTCCCCGAGCAGCCCTGGCCGATCACCGCGCGCCAGCTCTTGTGCCACCAAGGCGGCATCGTGCACTACAGCAACGGGCCGGTGGTCGCGCTGCCGCCGCCGGCGGGCGTCGAGCACCCCTACGTCGACGCGGTTGCGGCGCTCGACACCTTCAAGCGCTCGCCCCTCGTCCACGAGCCCGGCACGGTCTTCGACTACACGACGCACGGCTACATGCTGCTCGGGGCGGTGTGCCAGCGCGCGGCGGGCATCGCCTACCCCGAGCTGGTCGAGCAGCGCATCGCGCGGCGCCTCGGCCTGCCGACGCTGGCGCCCGACCGCGCCTGGGAGCCCAGCGAGCACCGCACGGTCGGCTACCGCAAGGACGCGCAGGATCAGGTGGTCCCGAGCGAGCAGAACGACGTCAGCTGGAAGCTCGCGGGCGGCGGCTTCCGCTCGAACGTGCGCGACCTGGCGCGCTACGCGCAGGGGCTCCTGGCGGGCGAGCTGCTCGACGCCGGACAGCGCGCGGCCGCCTGGACCGCGCAACCGACGCGCGACGGCCGGCCGACCGAGTACGGCCTCGGGTTCCGGCTCGCGACGCGCCACGGTGCGCGCATCGTCATGCACACCGGGTCCCAGGAGCAGACCCGCACGCGCATGGCGCTGGTGCCCGAGCGCGGCTGGGCGGTGGTCGTGATGTGCAACAGCGAGTGGGCCGACCTCGCGCCGGTCGGGAACGGCCTGCTGGACGTGCTCTTCGGCCCGACTCCGGCCGCGGGCGGCGGCTGACCCGCTCTTGCCCGCGCCCGCGCGTGCGAGCAGCATGGGCAGCATGGTGCGCGCGAGGAAGGCGATGCCGCTGACGCTCGGCGGGGTGCTCGTCGCGCTGCTCGCCCTCGTCTTCGGCGGCGGACTCTGGCCCGAGCACGAGCCCGCGAGCGCCGTCGCAGGCGCGGGCACGGCGCTCGAGACGCCGCGCGCGCCCGAGTCGCGTGCGCCGGCCCATCCGGGCCTGACGCGCGCGGCCCCCGAGGCCGATCCCGCCGCGCAGGTGCGCAACGCCGACGTCGGCTTCCGCTCGCGCGCGGCCCTCGACGACCACTTCCAGAAGCACGGCGGCGAGTTCGGCGGCCTCGACCGCGCCGGGTATCTGCTGCGCGCCCAGGCGTTGCGCGACCGGCCGGTCGGCCAGAGCGTGTTCCAGAAAGTGCGCGGCGACGGCGTGGTCACGCGCTTCGACACGGCCAGCGGCGAGTTCATCGCCTTCGACGCGGACCTGACCATCCGCACCTTCTTCAAGCCGGAGGACGGCTGGCGCTACTTCGAGCGCCAGGCGAGCCGGGACCACGAATGAGCACCAGCGCAGCCCTGACCGGCGCACCGGTCTTCGACGCGCACGTCGACTCGCTGCAGCGCCAGCTCGACCTGGCGCACGACCTCGGCACGCGCACCGAGGGACACCTCGATCTCGTGCGCGGGCGCGCCGGCGGGCTGGGCAGCGTGGTGCTGGTCAACTGGGTCGACCCCAAGTACATCCCGGCCGAGCTCGGCGGCGCGCGCCGGCGCACCCTCGAGCTGCTGCGCGAGTTCCACGTGCTGCTCGCGCGCCACGGCGATCAGCTGGCCTGGGCCGGCAACGGCGAGCGCTTGCGCGCCGCGCGTGCCTCGGGCCGCATCGCCGGCATCCCGGGCATCGAGGGCGGTCACTCGATCGAGGGACGCCTCGAGCACCTGCACGAGTTCTTCGAGCACGGCGTGCGCGTGCTGACGCTGGTCTGGAACAGCCACCTCGACTGGATCCGCTCCTGCCAGCCGGGCGCCGGCGCAGGGATCCCCGAGGGCCTGGCGCCCTTCGGGCGCGAGGTGGTGCGCGCGATGAACGAGCTCGGGATGCTGATCGACGTCTCGCACGCCGGCGAACGCGCGTTCCACGAGGTGCTGGCGACCTCGCGCGAGCCGGTGATCGCCTCGCACTCGGGCTGCAAGGCCTTGCACGGCCACCAGCGCAACCTGAGCGACGAGCAACTGCGGGCACTCGCCGCGCAGGGCGGCGTGGTCGGGATCGTGTTCTGCACCGCCTTCCTCAAGGACGAAGCCCAGGCCGAGGACGCCCGCCTGCGCGAGACGGCCGAGTACCGCGCGATCGCCGGGAGCAATGACACGGACGTGTTCCTCAAGCAGGGCGAGTTCCTGCAGCAGCACGCGCGGCCGCTGTCGATCGAGGTGGTGCTCGACCACATCTGCCACGCGGCCGAGGTCGCGGGTGTCGCGCACGTCGGGCTCGGCTCGGACTTCGACGGCATCGGCAGGACACCGCAGGGCCTGGAGGACGCCTCGTGCTACGGCCGCATCGCCGCCGGGCTGGCTGCGCGCGGTTTCGCGCCGGGGGAGGTGCAGCAGGTGCTGGGCGGCAACATGGAGCGCGTCTTCACGCGCGCCACGCGCAGCGGCACACGCGCGGCGAGCGCGGAGCTGCGTCCGTTCGCGCCGCGCGCGTGAGCCGGCCGTTTCGGCGGATCGCGACACGGCGCGGACCGCATGGCGAGGAAGTCCGGCGATTCCCTGCGACCGGCGCGCGTGCGCGGCATCTTCCTCCTGCCGGCGCGCGGTGCGCGGTACGCGAGGTAGACATGCACTTCGACTTCAGCTCGATCGACGACGTGGAATCCTTCATCTCCGTTCCGGCCGGCGTGCACGAGTGCCGTGTGGCCGAAGTGCGCGAGGGGCGTTCGCGCGACGGGAGCGTCAGGTGGAGCTTCCGCCTGGAGGTGCTCAACGGCGACTACGCCGGGCGCACGGCGGCCTGGGACTCGGTCACCTGGAGCGAGCGCGGGGTGTACCGCGTGAAGAAGATCCTCGAGGCCTTCGGACTCGACGTGCGCGGGGAGCTGGAGATCGAGCCCAACGACCTCGTCAACCTGCAGGCGCGGGTCAAGGTCGAGCCTGAGGAACGCGAGGATCCGGTCAGCGGCAAGCGGCAGGTGCGGATGCGCGTGCCGTACCTGGGCTATGCCGCGCTGGAGAAGGCCGCGAAGGTCGAGGGCGAGGACGAGTCGCTCGCGCCGATTGACGAGTGGGGCGCCAAGCGCGAACCTCAGGCGCATGGCAGGGAAGAGGAAGACGACGGCCTCGGTTTCTGACGCGCTCCTGGTGCGTCGAGCCCGGGGAGCGGTGAAGAGCGCTCACAGCCCGTACTCGCACACCCGGGTCGGGGCGGCGCTGGTGGATCACAGAGGCCGCGTCTTCACCGGGTGCAATGTCGAAAACGCCAGCTACGGCCTGACGGTCTGCGCCGAGCGCGTGGCGGTGCTGAAGGCGGTGAGCGAGGGCTCGAAGCGCTTCGTGACGATCGCGATCGCGTCGAACAGAGCCAGGGTGCTGACGCCCTGCGGCGCCTGCCGCCAGACCCTGCGCGAGTTCGGGCGCCACATGCGCGTGCTGCTGGTCGGACCGAAGGGAGTCGAGGAGACGACGCTGGAGCACCTCCTGCCACGCTCCTTCGGCCCTGCAGACCTGCGCTGACCCGGCACCCATCGAGTCCACCCCCGCGCCTCGCACCTGGCCGTTGCTTCGCTGCTGCCTCGGCGTCCACAAACTAGACCCCGCGTCGGGGGGGGGGGGGGGGGCGCCCGCCCCCCCCCCCGGGGGGGGGGGGGGGGGGGCCCGGCGGGGGGGGGCGGGGGGGGTGAG